>OBXL01000011.1_pt1 | contig 240066 bp, 219 predicted proteins | sample 1476591 | NCBI WGS metagenome assembly OBXL01 (sample SAMEA2580155, study PRJEB22360) | human gut metagenome | biome: human gut; feature: human-associated habitat; material: faeces | place: Denmark | collected 2008/2010 | reverse complement strand
ATTGTACCCACGTTTACGTGCGGTTTTGTACGTTCAAATTTTTCTTTAGACATTTAAAGAGTCCCTCTAAATAGACACGGTTATCGATGGGTAAATTAAACCACATTAACCAATAAAATCATTACTACTTAATAAGGAGAGAGGAATTTGGAAGGCTGGTGCTGATAGGCGGATTTGAACCGCCGACCTCACCCTTACCAAGGGTGCGCTCTACCAACTGAGCTATATCAGCGTTTGGAGCGGGCAGCGGGAATCGAACCCGCATCATTAGCTTGGAAGGCTAAGGTAATAGCCATTATACGATGCCCGCAGTCCTAAATTCATCTGTCCCATCAGAATTCATTTAGAAAATGGTGGAGGGAGAAGGATTCGAACCTTCGAAGGCTGAGCCAACAGATTTACAGTCTGCCCCCTTTGGCCGCTCGGGAACCCCTCCACACTAAATGAATACTTGTTTACCAAAGGATGGTGCCGACTACCGGAATCGAACTGGTGACCTACTGATTACAAGTCAGTTGCTCTACCTACTGAGCTAAGTCGGCGTGTTGTAAGCAAGTGAGGCGTATTATATGGAAAATTTTATGCCTGACAAGTTTTTTTTATGAAAAATACGTTTTTTTTAACTATTCGCCTAATTTACAAGCAAAAAGCCACATTCTTGTTTTAAAACTCACCAATTTTAATAAAAAACGATGATCACAACTCATTTATAGGGTATATTTTGTCCAATTTTTTCACTCTAGATATAAAGCACCGTGGAAATTACCGAACAACTCACCCCCTTTCTGAACTTTAGTCGTCAGCAATGGGCCGAATTAAGAAAATCTGTTCCGCTAAAATTAACGGAGCAAGATCTCAAACCGCTTTTAGGTTTTAATGAAGAGCTTTCTCTTGATGAAGTCAGCACCATTTATCTGCCGCTTGCACGTCTGATTAACTACTATATTGATGAAAACCTTCGCCGCCAAACGGTTTTAAATCGTTTTCTTGGCGGACAAAGCCCTAAAGTTCCTTACATCATTAGTATCGCGGGCAGTGTGGCTGTTGGGAAAAGTACATCAGCACGTATTTTACAATCCTTGTTAACTCATTGGCCTACTGAACGAAAAGTTGATCTGATTACTACCGACGGTTTTCTTTATCCATTAGAAAAGCTGAAAGAAGACGATCTGCTACAAAAAAAAGGCTTTCCTATTTCTTATGATACGGCGAAATTAATTCGTTTTTTAGCCGATATTAAATCAGGTAAGCCATCAGTGAAATCGCCTATTTATTCTCATCTGACTTACGATATTGTTCCTGATAAGTTCGATATTGTCGATCAACCAGATATTTTAATTTTAGAAGGGTTAAATGTTCTCCAAACGGGTTCAAATAAAGCGAATCAAACCTTCGTATCTGATTTTGTGGACTTCTCCATTTATGTTGATGCTGACGAGAACTTACTTAAAGAATGGTACATAAAGCGATTCTTAAAATTCCGTCAAAGTGCTTTCACTAATCCGGATTCCTATTTTAAACATTATGCGAATCTCTCTGAGCAAGAAGCCATTGAAACGGCCAGCAACATTTGGGATAACATTAATGGATTGAATTTAAAACAAAACATTCTGCCGACTCGTGAGCGCGCCAATCTGATTCTTAGAAAAGGTGAAAATCACGAAGTTGAATTAGTGAAATTAAGAAAATAAAAAAGAGCGGTCAATTTGACCGCTCTTTTTCTCACTGCCTTACGATATTCTTCCATTCTCAATGCCAATCACCTGATCGCAAATCGCCATGGTAGATTGACGATGACTCACGAGAATAATCAATTTTTCTGCTTTCACGTTCAACAATGATTTCAAAATCATCGCTTCGTTTAAGCTATCCAAATTACTGGTCGGTTCATCGAGTAAAATAATCGGTGCGTTGTGTAGGAATGCACGAGCAATACCGATACGCTGTTTTTCACCATCAGAGAGGTTACCGCCTAATTCCGTCATTTTCGTTTGATAGCCTTCTGGCAAGCTTAAAATGAAATCATGAATTGACGCTTTCTTCGCAGCTTCCATAATTTCTTCTAACCTGGCATCACGGCGCGCAAGGCGAATATTTTCCTCGATGGTTTCGTTGAAAATATAGGTTTGCTGAGTAATGTACGCCATATTGTCTCGTAAACTACGGGTGTTGATATTCGGTAAAGTTTCACCGTTAATTTTAATGCTGCCTGATTTAGGATCGTAAAAACGCATCAGCAGTTTTAACAGGGTACTTTTACCACTGCCGCTTCTGCCATGAATCCCTAAGATTTCACCTTTTTTCACAGATAAGCTAACATCCGATAAAATTTGTTCTTCGCCGTAAGCAAAGTTGACGTTCTCTACATCAATGCGAGAAACCTCTTTCAAATCGACCGCACTTTCTACGTCTTTTAATTCGGGTTCTTCTGCTAGCAAGCTCAATACACGCTCACCTGAAGCCAAGGTTTGTAACAAGTTACTTGAAAGGTTACTTAATGCAATAACTGGCCCATAGCTCGACATCAATAAAATCACGCCAATTAAAAAGGCAGAAAAATCAATCTTATCTAGGCTAAACAAAATCAAGCCAGTGAATAACATAATAATGTTAAACGCTGATACTGCTACTTCCGTATAAACACGCACTTTGCCTTCTTGGTCTTTAATGCGTTCAAAAGCCATATCAATTTTTTGGCTGCGTTGTTGAATTTCATCTAAACGTAGTTTCGCGTAACCGAAAAGTTGAATTTCTTTCATACCTCGTATACTGTCGAGGAAGAAGTCATTCATTTCGCCTACTAATTCACGATAGCGTCTGCCATCTTCACGCGCCAATTTGGTGGTGATAATTGGTAGAATCACACCTACCGTTAAATAAGCGGCTAATGCTACAACCACAAACCAACCTGAAAGATGAGCGAAGACCAACAATAAAATCGCAGAAGTAAAAAATGCGATCATAATTGGTGCAATGGTGTGCGCATAGAACACTTCGAGCAATTCGATATCATTAGTTACCAAGGACACTAATTGCCCCGCTTGTTTGTCTTGCAATTTCACAAAAGCCAAACGGCGTAAGGAAGAAAATACTTTATCGCGCAATAATGCCAATAATTTAAAAGCAATATAGTGCCCTGACATTTGCTCTAAATAACGCAATGCGCCACGAGCCACCGCTAACACGATAAGTGCGGTCAAAATTCCAGAAAAACTTAAATGGGTGTCAAAGTTTAATAAATTCACTAACCCCATCGCCCCAAGCACCATAATAAAGATGGCAGCCAGGAAACCGAGCGTTCCCATGGTGATAGTAAACGCCATGATATGCGCCAGTGGGGTCACTAATTTCAACAAGTGCCCCATTACAACAAAACCATTTTTACGCATTTGCCACCTCTCTAATTTGTTCTAAATCTTTTTGTTGTTGGAACATTCCAGCATATGCACCTTGTTTTGCCATGAGTTCTTCATGCGTGCCTTGCTCAATCAATTTACCTTGTTCAAGCACATTTATGCAGTCTGCATTCACGGCATTGGCCAAGCGGTGAGAAATCATCACAATCGTTTTTTGTTGTTTAAATTGCTGAATGAACTGCAAAATAATTTCTTCGCTCTCTACATCAATGTTACTGGTTGCTTCATCAAAAATATAAAGCGCCGCATTGTGTAATAAAGCACGCGCTAGGGCTAAACGTTGGATTTGACCGCCAGATAAATTCGCACCACGACTTAATAACGGCATATCTAATCCACCATTATCTCGAACGAATTGCGCCAAATTGACTTGTTCTAAACACGCATAAATTTGCTCATCTGTGGCATCAACTTTAGCCATCGTCATATTTTCACGTAATGAGCCTTTAAATACATAACTGTTGTGGCTCACTAGAGAGACTTTTTCATAAAACGAATGACGATCAATCTCTTGAATTTCTTGACCATTGAGCAAAATCTTACCTTGTTGCGCCTTATTAAAGCCCATTAGCAACGAAACCAAAGTGGATTTACCACAACCACTTTTACCCACAAATACCGTAAGCTGATTTGGTAAGATGCTTAAATCTAAGCCTGTAATTGCTGGTTTCTCTTCGCTGTAAGCAAAATGCAAATCTTGAATATCCACCTGAATAGCATTTTTCGCTGCAAAATCAACTGCTTGCGTTTGAGTTTCCACTGGCGTATCTAACAATGTAAAAATCTTGTCTGATGCTGCTTTACCATTCATCGCCACATGGAAGAAAGAGCCCAATAACCGAAGCGGAATGAAGAATTCAGAAGAAAGCAGAATAAATAAAATGACACCTAATACGGTTAATTGATCCGCTTGGAATTGCAACAAAGCCGTTAAAATCCCGATTGCTGCACCACCGTAAGCAAGTAAATCCATCAGTGATACCGAGTTAAGCTGCATGGTAAGTACTTTCATAGTGATTTTGCGGAAATGTTCTGCTTCTTCATCCATTGCTTTCGCTTTATAAGCATCATCTTGATAGATTTTCAGCGTAATTAAACCTTGTAGGTTATCTAAGAAACTGCTGCCTAATCCCACATAAATGGACCAATATTTTGCCAAGAGTTTTTTCGCGATTTTATTCACCGCAATAATCGACATTGGAATGAGTGGCACACAAATCAACAAGATTAAGGCTGTTTTAAAGCTGAAAAAGATCAGAAAAGCGAAGAGTGTGAGCGGGGCAAGTAAGCTATAAAAAAGCTGAGGCAAATAACGTCCAAAGTAGATTTCAAGCTGCTCCACACCTTCTGAGGCCACTTGGATAATGTTTGACGTAGATTGTTGATTCACTTGGTTAAGTGTCATGGAAGCCAATTTACGATAAATAAGGCTACGCAGTTCGTGTTTTACTTTCGTACTGGCAAAATAAGAGGCCTGCACCGATTTTTTACCCGCAAAGGCACGCAATGCCAAAGCAGCAATTAAAACAATGCCCAAAATGACCGCACTTAATGGGCCCAACTCGTTAAAATAAGCCGCCTGTAAAATATAAGAAAACACGACGGCACTGATAATCCCGCCAATTAACGCCACCCAATTCCATAACACCGTGATGCCAATCCATTTTTTACTGTCGGCCACCGTGTTAATTAGGCGTTTATCTATCATCATAATGATTGCTCCTAAAACGAAAAGAAGTACGCACATTACTATGCGTACTTTGCTATAAAAAATTTAATAATTAAAAACGAATTTCAACAGATGCTGAGAAGTTTCGACCAGGTGCGTAGAAACGTTCAAGGCCTTTACCTTCTCTGTCCACTGTATTCGTCGTGCTGTTAGCATTAATCCCGCGTAACGCATCCCAATTGTGATACTTACGATTGAAGATATTATAAATGCCTGCTCTTAATGTAATGTTATCTGTTGGATTGTAATAACCAAATGCATCAGCAACAAATGCTGCTTTATTCAAATATTTATAACTAACAATTTCTTGTTTGAAATCAAATTCTTTACAAATATTTGTACCAAACCAATCATCAAATTCTTCACGCACACAATAACGTTTATTTTCAATTGTTTTAGCATCTCTTGCTTTTTTTGCCCCTAAATAAGTGAAGCGAGTAAAAATTCCCCACTTACCATTTGGATCTTCATAATCCAAACCTAACACAGCTTTTATAGGTTGAACAGATAATAAACTAGACCCATTAGAAAGTTTACCTTTACTATATCCAAGCGCACCATAGAATTTGAAACCATTTGGAACTGAATTAATAATATTATGAAGATCTAGATGTGTTTTTACTTCTATTCCTGTGACTTTTGCGCGATCAACATTCACCATTTGTTGCTCTAAACTTTGAAATTTTTGACCAAAGCTTAAAGTAGTAATTACACTTTCTTGCTCAAATAAGAAATGACGATAACGAGATTGATATAAATTAATATCAAATACACCCATATTATTTTTAGCTTGAGCAAATAAAGTATGGTTTAAACTACGCTCAGCTTTTAAAGCGGGATTAGCACGCCATGAACCATAAGCATTTTTAAATGTAAAATACATTTCAGAAGCAGTAGGGATTCGATAGCCTGTAGAAAGTTGATAACCTAATTTCCATGTATCTGATACTTGAGCATTAATACCCGCAAATCCACTCCAATTAGCAAAGCTACTTTTAACTGGCTCATCACCTTCAAGGCAAGCTTTTGAGCATCGTGCATTAAACTCTTTTGGTGTTAATTTTGCATAATCATAACGAACACCTATCACAGATGAAAAGATCTCATTCCAACGAATATTATCTTTCAGAGAGATACCATATTGTTTTGTTTTAATCGGACGCTGAATAGTATAGAGATCAGAATATTCATAACTGCGACCAATCCCTGCTCTATCATAATTAATATTTTCAAACTCTCGTTCACTGATAAAGTTTGTTAACGTAAAGGTATGTTCCCCCAACAATTTAAATGGCTGACTTTCTAGTTCTATCGTAGCTCGTTTAAATGTTGTTTTCATTCGACGATCAAAAATTTCACTCAATTCCTTTTCATTGGTCTTCCAATGTCTATCACCTTTGTAATTTACTGCTGCTAGATCAGTTTTTTGATAATCTAAATTAAGTTTTGCAAAAGCTAACCAAGCAGAATCTGGAGCATAAATATAACTTACATTAAAATTATGACGTTTATTTTCATCATTAGCTTCTCGCCAACTTCCACCATATAACGCATAACTTCTTTCATCAGTATAACGTTCTCCTTTCTGCCCAGTAAATCCAAAGGCAATACGATGATGAGCGTTAATCTGATAACCTAATTTAACCAAATAGCTATTAAAACGATGACTTGATGGGTCTGGCATTTGACGAGATGATGAATCCTCAATGCTACCATCACCTCGACTTTTCATCTGATGTCCTGTGCGTTGAGAATAAGCTACAATAGCGTCAAATTTCTCTCCTACATATCCCACGGCGGCAGTTCTTACCCATTCACTATTTTTACTCGCATATCCGCCTCGAATAAGTCCACCAAATTTTTGTCCCTGTTTGACTATATCAGCAGCATCTAATGTTCGATAAGAAACCGTGCCACCTAATGCGCCACTACCTGAATTAAACGCATCTGCACCTCTGACAATATCTATTTCCCGAACCAATTCTGAATCAACAAATAAGCGTGAATTATTGAAATTACCATAGCGCGCATATAAGCTGTTTTCTTCACTATCTGGTAAATTTACTCCATCTACACTAATACCAACTCGGTTTCCTTCCACTCCACGAATAGAAAACCCTTTTAGGAATCGTCCATTATCGCTAATCCCAACATCTGTGGTATAACGCACAAGATCTCGAGTATCTCTCACTAACTCTTTTTGGAGAGTTGATGCAGTTTTATGTTCAACAGCTGACTGCGTTTGTCGCTCTGCACTCAGCTCACCTTCAACATTAATCGTCTCTAATTGTTCTTCTGCAAAAGAAGATAGAGAAATGGATACCGTAGCAATAGGCAAAATTCCATAGGTCACTGCTAAAAATGTATTCTTTTTCATATTGTTATCCTTAAATAGCAAAACAGGTAGAATTATAAAAAAGAATAATAGGAAAAAATAGATAAAATTGAGAATTATTTTTATTTTTGTGATCTAATTCAAAAAAATACCGCACTTGGTTTCCCTAAGTGCGGTCATTTTTAGTGATATTTTTGAGTGTTAGACTAAACGTCTAAGTTTGCTCTCAACGCATTCATTTCGATGAATTCACGACGAGGCTCAACTTCATCTCCCATCAATGTGGTGAAGAGTTGGTCTGCTGCCACAGCATCTTTAATCGATACTTTTAACATACGGCGAGCATTTGGATCCATGGTGGTTTCCCAAAGTTGTTCAGCGTTCATTTCACCTAACCCTTTATAACGTTGAATTTCTAAGCCTCGACGTGATTCTTTCATCAACCATTCAACGGCTTGTTCAAATGACTGAACAGGTTGCGTTTTTTCACCACGAGTAACATAAGCGCCCTCTTCTAGTAAGCCATTCACCTGCTGACCAAATGCGGTAATCTTCGCAAATTCATTGCCCATCACAAAATCAAAGTTGATGAAGTAATCGGTATCAATACCGTGTTTACGAACGGTAATAACCGCTTCATACACTTGGCGTTCTCTGTTAAATTGCGTTCTTGCTGAATATAAATGTGCTTCCGTTTCTTTTTCGGTTAAATATGCAACAAAAGAATTCGCCCAATTTTCGACCGCACTTTCATTACGCATTAACTCAACGGTTAATTGTGGTTGATAAACCAAACCTTGTAATAATGGCTCCGGATAGTAACGACTTAAGCGAGTAATTAATTTCTGAATATTGTTATATTCACTCACTAATTTCTCGAACACTAAATCATTCATTGCCGGTGCATTGGCACTGATATGTAACGCTGCGCCATCTAACGCAAGCATTAATTCATATTGCACCATTTCATCGTTATCTTTGATATAGCGCTCTTGTTTGCCTTTTTTCACTTTATAAAGTGGTGGCTGAGCGATATACACATAACCACGCTCAATCAATTCTGGCATTTGACGATAGAAGAAGGTCAACAATAAAGTACGAATGTGTGAACCGTCCACGTCCGCATCGGTCATGATAATGATGTGGTGATAACGTAATTTATCCGGATTATATTCATCGCGGCCAATACCACAGCCTAGCGCTGTAATTAATGTACCCACTTCTTGAGAAGAAAGCATTTTGTCAAAACGTGCTTTTTCAACGTTAAGAATCTTCCCTTTTAACGGTAAAATCGCTTGGGTTTTACGATCACGACCTGATTTTGCCGAACCACCCGCAGAATCCCCCTCCACGAGGTAAAGTTCTGAAAGAGCTGGATCTTTTTCTTGGCAGTCAGCTAATTTACCCGGAAGACCTGCAATATCTAATGCGCCTTTGCGACGGGTCATTTCACGTGCTTTACGCGCTGCTTCACGTGCACGTGCAGCCGTAATAATTTGATTTACAATGATTTTTGCATCAGCTGGATTTTCTAATAGATATTCCTGCATGCGCTCATTCATGGCAGATTCAACCGCACTTTTCACTTCAGAAGACACTAATTTGTCTTTTGTTTGCGAAGAGAATTTAGGATCGGGCACTTTCACCGAAATAATCGCCACCAAACCTTCACGCGCATCGTCACCTGATGTGCTCACTTTCTCTTTTTTCAATAACCCTTCGCTTTCCATATAGTTATTTAAGCTACGAGTTAATGCACCACGGAAACCGGCCAAGTGTGTACCACCATCACGCTGTGGAATGTTATTGGTAAAGCAATAAACGTTTTCGTTTACGCCATCATTCCATTGCAAGGCGACTTCCACGCCAATACCGTCTTTTTCAGCTGAAAAATAGAATGGTTTTGGGTGAATTGGATTTTTATTTTTATTTAAATATTCAACGAATGCCTGAATACCACCTTCGTAATGGAAGTGATCTTCCGTGCCATCACGTTTGTCGATTAAACGAATTGATACGCCAGAGTTTAAGAATGAAAGCTCACGTAGGCGTTTTGCTAAAATTTTGTAATCGAAAGTTGTAATGGCAAAGATTTCTGGACTTGGCCAAAAACGCACCGTTGTACCCGTCGCTTGAGTTTCACCGATAACGGTTAAAGGCCCTTGAGGCTCACCTAAGTGATAGAATTGCTCATGCACATGACCTTGGCGACGAATAGTTAATTGCAATTTATCAGAAAGTGCATTTACTACCGAAACACCCACGCCGTGTAAACCACCTGATACTTTATAAGAGTTATCATCGAATTTACCACCCGCATGAAGCACAGTCATAATAACTTCTGCCGCAGAAACACCTTCTTCTGGGTGAATATCTACTGGAATGCCACGGCCGTCATCTTGTACGGAAACAGAATTGTCATCATGAATAGTAACGATAATATCGGAACAATAACCAGCAAGCGCTTCATCAATCGCATTATCCACTACCTCAAACACCATATGGTGTAGGCCTGTTCCATCATCGGTATCCCCAATATACATGCCCGGACGTTTCCGAACCGCATCAAGCCCTTTTAAGACTTTAATACTTGATGCACCATAAGCATTTTCTGTAACCGGTGTTTCTGACATAGTTTTTCTCTATTTTGTAATGAAAATTGTGCGGAATTATAGCAAAAAACTGACTATTTTGCGAAATAAAAGTGCGGTCAAAATTTTAGTTATTTTTTATTTACTATATTGACATCTCTATTTTTCCCCTTATATTGGCCACCTCATTTTTTGTATAGAAATGAGTTTTGTTGTATTAAAAATTTAAGGATCATTAAATGATTTCATTCCTAAAATCTAATCCAGGTACGCCTGTTCCTGATGCAGAAATTAGAGAACGTTATAATCGCTTAAGATGGCATGCATTATTTGGCATCTTTATCGGTTATGCGGCATTCTATATTTTACGTAATAACTTCCTTCTTTCTTCTCCTGAATTAATTAGCGATTTTGGTTTCACTAAAAAAGATATCGGTTTTATTTCCGGTACCATGTTAATTATTTATGGTTTAAGTAAAGGATTCATGTCTGCAATCGCAGATAAATCAAATCCGAAACACTTTATGATTTTCGGCTTAATGATGTCGGCAGCAGTAAACTTAATGATGGGTTTTAGCGCATCATTCTGGGCATTCTTATTCCTTTGTGTACTTAATGGTATCTTCCAAGGAATGGGTGCTGGTCCAGCTTACATCGTACTAGCAAGCTGGTTCCCGCGTAAATCTCGTGGTGTAACAACAGCCATCTTCAATATCTCTCACAACGTAGGTGGTGGTTTAGTTGCACCAATTGCGGGTGCAAGTATCGCTTGGTTAGGTCAAGAGCATTGGCAAGCCGCACACTTTGTTGTACCTGTAGCAATTGCTACTATCGTTGCGATTATTTTCTACATCTTCGGTGCGGGTCGTACTTACAATGAAGGCTTACCACCAGTTGGAAAAATTCTTGAAAGTGAAAATGAAGAATTAGTTGTCACAAAAGAAGAAAACGTCAACTTAACCACATGGGAAATCTTCCGTGATTACATTATGAAAGATATTAATGTATGGTTTGTTTCTTTCATTGACGTATTCACTTACATGATCCGTTTTGGTGTATTAACCTGGCTACCACTTTATTTATTAGAAACTAAAGGTTTTACTAAAGCTCAAATGGGTACAGCATTTGCTATCTTTGAATGGGCAGCCATTCCTTCTACGCTATTAGCAGGTTGGTTAACTGATACTTATTTCAAAGGTCGCCGTATGCCACTTGCTATCATTACCTTATTCGGTGTGGGCGCAGCAATGTTCGTTTACTGGGGCGGTAGTGACTTAATAACTGTAACCATCGGTGCAGGTATTATTGGATGCTTAATTTATGTTCCAATGTTCTTATCTTCACTTCAAACTATCGAGCTAGTTCCTTCTTTCGCAGCAGGTTCAGCAACGGGTTTACGTGGTTTATTAAGTTACATTTTAGGTAGTTTCTCTGGTACTGCATTATTTGGTATTTTGGCTGATAAATTCGGTTGGGATGCAGGTTTCTACCTATTATTATTCGCTGTAGCAGGCTGTATTTTCTGTTGCTATATGACACATTTAGGTGTGTTACGTTTAGAGCGTAAAAAAGCACAGGCAGCAAACAACGCATAAAAACTCATAAGATAAAAAAAGACGAGTTTATTATTTAAACTCGTCTTTTTTATTACATTAACACTTATTTCCAAATATGGTTATTTAACCCGAGTTCTTTCACCATATCTGTAAAGCCTTTGATACTCGAAATATAATCACGAATTGTATTGTCTTCTAACAATGACTTTTCAAAGGACGGTTCAAAACTATTCTTTCCTAAATTAAGTGCAATAATCACTTCTCGGTTACGAAGTACCATCGAAATAGGGCAATTAAATTTCTCTTTCAATCCACAAAAACGTTCCATTAACTTAGGCGATAAAGCATATCTGGCTAAGATTTGATCTTCAGTAAACACATCAAAGTAACGATTAAAAGACGGATTATCCATCAAGGCAATTTCACCTTCTTTTCTTAAACCTGCTTCTTTTTTATCACAAACATAAACCCAATGAGCCAGCTCTTTAGGGAAAGTGGCTTTAAATAAAATGCCTTGGAAATTCTGAGCACCTAATGCTTTAATGGATTTCTCTTTCAAAGACATGTTAAATGCTGAGAAATCACAGATTTCAACTTCAGTTTGATTAAACTCACCAAAGATTAAATCCTCACTACGGAATGTCGCGGGACCACTATCATAAACGGAGAGGAAATCACTAATATTCAGTCCTCTATCTGCGCTAAAGTGGAAACCAAATTCCTGGATAATCGTATTAATCACGCGCGTTTTAAATTCTGCGATAAAACGCTTATATTTAAAAAATAAATGACGAAAAGAATAAATGAGCACACCAAGGATTAAAGCTGTACTTAATAGATACCCATTCCCTATCGTTCCAATGAGGAAAAATAACCCAACGCATAGCATAATAATCCATTTATTGATGAGGGATTTTATGGCTAAACGTTCCTCATCTAACTTTTCTAATCCCAGAAAACGAATCCCTTCAATCTCTTTTGGTGTATTCATGGTTTTTCCACTTATTGTTTAAATAAATTACCCACATTAGGGACTTCAGCTTCATTTTGAGGAATATCGAAAAATGTTCCTTTCTGGAAATTAAACAAATTTGCAATTAAATTTGACGGGAACATTTCCACAGCATTGTTATACTCTTCAACTGCTGAATTATAAGTACGTCTTGCTGCAGAGATTTGCTCTTCCACATCACTAAGTGTGGTCTGAATTTGCAAAAGATTTTGATTGGCTTTGAGATCCGGATAATTTTCTAGACGAACCTGTAAATTACGCAATAAACCCGAAATCTCATTATTGAGTTGGAATTTCTCGCTTGTAGAATGGGCTGATTTAGCACTTTCACGTAACGTCACAATACGCTCAAGCAGGCTACGCTCATGCGACATATATTCTTTTGCGGTGGCGACAAGGTTTGGCAACAAATCATAACGACGCTTTAACTGAACATCCACACTGGCCTCAACACTACTCACCTGATTACGTTTTCTAATCAATTTGTTATACATTGAAATAGTGAAAACTAAACCGAGAAGGACAATACCTACAACTATATTCATCATTATTTCTCCATAGAAAATTTTCCCTACTCAGTATAGGGAAAAGCACAATAAAATCTATTCACTTAGACAATATTTTGTTGATAAAAATCAATAAAACCAAGAATTTAGTTTTATCCACTTCCCCCATTTATATCACCCAGAAGTGCGGTCAATATTCACGAAGTTTTTCAGAGCCCAAATCCTTACTTTATTATTATGATTTAGTGTACAAAAAATGGACTCCAAGTGAATAACGCCCCAACAAATAGCAATCATTCTCAACAATCAAGTAAAAACAATCACTTACCCACTTATTTTGTAAGGAAAATAAGGGTATTTTTGATTACGATCAAATAAATCTCCTGCATCAAGGCATATCATAGTTAGATTAACCATACAAGTAACGTGCCAATTGGAGTGATTATATGCAACGAAGTGATGGATTATTTTCTGCTTTAGCAGAGGTTTCCCGTCGGGATTTTATGAAGTTATGTACCGCACTTGCGGCGACTATGGGGTTAAGTTCAAAAGCGGGTGCAGAAATGACCGCTGCTTTAACCGAACCTAAACGCCCACCAGTATTATGGATTGGTGCGCAAGAATGTACGGGTTGTACTGAATCCTTGCTACGGGCCACCCACCCAACAGTAGAAAACTTGGTATTGGAAATGATTTCCTTAGAATACCACGAAACCCTTTCTGCAGCCTTCGGGGAACAAGCTGAAGATAACAAACACAATGCAATTAAACAGTATTATGGAAAATATGTTTTAGTCGTAGATGGATCTATTCCGGTGAAAGACGGCGGCGTCTATTGTATGGTAGCAGGTAAACCGATTGTAGAACACATCCAAGAAGCTGCTAAAGGGGCTGCGGCGATTATTGCGATCGGTTCTTGTGCGGCATGGGGTGGCGTACCTTCTAGTGGTGGTAACCCAACTGGTGCAAGCAGCCTATCTGAAGTATTACCAAAAGGCACGCCGGTGATTAATATTCCAGGTTGCCCACCAAATCCACACAACTTCCTTGCAACTGTCGCTTATATTCTTACTTATAAGAAACTACCCGCAATGGATAAATTAAATCGTCCATTATTCGCTTACGATCGCTTAATTCACGAAAACTGCTATCGTCGTCCGCACTTTGATGCAGGTCGTTTTGCCAAAGAATACGGCGATTACGGTCACCGCAACGGTTGGTGTTTGTATCATCTTGGTTGTAAAGGGCCAGAAACTTACGGCAACTGCTCTACCTTAGAATTCTGTGATGTCGGTGGTAATAACTGGCCGGTTGGTATCGGGCACCCTTGCTATGGTTGTAACGAAAAAGGTGTCGGCTTTACCAAAGGTATTTTCCAATTAGCGGGCGTAGAAAACCCTACACCACGCGTTGAAAAACCAGATGTTAATAATACCGAAGGTTCAGGTGCAACCATGACCGCCATTGGTTTGTTAGGCGGTGCAGCTGCAATCCTAGCAGGCGTGAGTGTTGTGACCTTACGCGAATTAAGCGCTCAACATAAAGCTCGTTCTGAAGCTAAAGCTGCAGAGAAAGAAGAACATACAGGTAAATAATAATGGATAGACGAAAATTTCTAAAAGCGGGTATGCTTGGCGGAATCGCATCTACTTTGCCTGTATCAAATGTGCAGGCATCGGAAGCGGTTGAGCCTATTCCCGGCGCACTTGGAATGCTTTACGACTCTACCCTTTGTGTAGGTTGTCAAGCATGCGTGGCTGAATGTCAAAACGTGAACCACACCCCCGTGAATCCAAAAGGTGATCAAACTTGGTCAAATAACGATAAGCTCACGCCATTTACTCGTAACGTGATTCAAGTATGGAGCGATGGTGACGGCACAAACAAAGACAAAACAGAAAATGGCTATGCTTACGTGAAAAAACAATGTATGCATTGCGTTGACCCTAACTGCGTTGCCGTTTGCCCTGTTCAAGCACTCACCAAAGATCCCAAAACGGGTATCGTGAAATATGATCCCGATATTTGTACTGGTTGCCGTTATTGTATGGTAGGTTGTCCATTTGATGTACCAAAATACGATTACGACAATCCATTCGGTGAAATCAGCAAATGTGAACTCTGTAACCAAAAAGGCGTTGAACGCTTAGACAAAGGTGAATTACCTGGTTGCTGTCATGTTTGTCCGACTGGTGCGATTATTTTTGGTACACGTGAAGAATTATTGGCAGAAGCGAAACGTCGTTTAAGCTTATTACGTGGCACCGAATATGATTACCCACGTCAAAGTGTCAATAGCACAGATAAATACCGTGCTACCGTGCCGGCATATCAATATCATATCTATGGTGAAAAAGAAGGTGGTGGTACACAGGTACTCGCCTTAAGTGGTGTGCCTTTTACTAACCTTGGTTTACCAGACTTAGATGAAGTCGCGACAGGTTCTCGTGCGGCGCATTTACAACACTTCTTGTATCGCGGTTTAGCATTGCCATTAGTCGCACTTGCCGGTTTAACCTTTATGACTTACAAAAATATGCATGGCGATAAAATCGCTGAGCGTATTGCAGCACAAAAAGAAGCCATGCGTCAGGCACGCAAGGAAATCGAAGAAGCGGAGGATGAGCATCATGAGTAATCCACGTCCGGTAGGCGGTCGCCTTGTTTCTGCCGCAATTCTCTTTTTTGCACCACTTGCTGTGCTTTGCGTTTTATTAATTTTAAAACGTTTGGTTTTCGGTATTGGTTCTGTGACCGCACTTAATGGCGGTTATCCTTGGGGTTTATGGATTGCCTTTGACTTACTTGTCGGTACAGGATTTGCCTGTGGCGGTTGGGCACTCGCTTGGACCGTGTATATTTTCAATAAAGGGAAATATCACGCTCTTGTTCGCCCAGCATTGCTTGCAAGTTTATTCGGCTATTCCCTTGGTGGTTTATCTATCACCATTGATATGGGGCGTTATTGGCATTTACCGTATTTCTACATTCCAGGGCAGTTCAACACGAATTCCGTTCTATTTGAAACGGCATTTTGTATGACGGTGTATATCATCGTAGTGACCCTAGAATTTGCCCCTGTATGGCTTGGTTTCTTCGGCTTGAAAAAATGGTTTAATAAACTGAATAAAATCATGTTTTTCATTATTGCCTTGGGTGCCTTATTACCAATGATGCACCAATCTTCAATGGGTTCCTTGATGATTGTAGCTGGTCACAAAGTCCATGCGGTATGGCAAAGCTATGAAGCGCTACCAATTCTCTCCTTGCTGACAGCTTTCATTATGGGCTTCTCTATTGTGATTTTTGAGGGTTCTTTAGTTAAAGCAGGTCTTGCAGGAAAAACACCAGATGAACGTCATTTATTTACTCAATTGGCACGCGTTACCGCAGGATTAATTTTCTGTTTCTTAGCGGTGCGTTTTGGTGAGTTGATTTATCACGACAAACTGCAAATGGTTGTAGGTTTCGATAAATTAACTAAATTTGAAGCATGGATGTTCTGGATGGAAGTCTGGTTGATGGTATTACCATTACTAACCCTCTTCCTTGGGGAGAAAAAATCAGATTCCCGTTGGTTATTTATTTCGGCATTAAGCATGTTACTCGGTGCAGCATTATGGCGTATGAACTACTCGCTTATCATGTATAATCCGGGCAACGGCTATCAATATTTCCCATCTGCGGAAGAATTGCTTATTTCAATCGGTTTCGTATCTATTGAAGTATGTGCCTATATTTTAATCATTCGTTTATTCCCTGTATTACCGGTATTTAAAGAAAAACATACCGAAGACTCAGAAAAAATTATTGCCGAAAAAGCGGCATTCAGCCAAAAAGTTAGCGGAGCAGAATAATGTCAGAAAAAAAACGTATCTCAATTGACCCAATTACCCGTATTGAGGGTCATTTACGTATTGATTGCGAAATTGAAAACGGTGTTGTCACCAATGCTTGGTCATCCGGTACCATGTGGCGCGGTATGGAAAATATCGTAAAAGGTGCAGACCCACGTGATGCATGGATGATTATGCAACGTATTTGTGGTGTATGTACCACAGTACACGCGATTATCAGTGTGCGTGCTGTAGAAGATGCTATCGGTGCTAAAGTACCTGTCAATGCACAATACATTCGTAACATGATTCTAGCTGCACACAGCATTCACGACCATATCGTGCATTTCTATCAACTCTCTGCGATGGACTGGGTGGATATCACCGCTGCACTAAAAGCTGATCCTGAAAAAGCGGCAGATATGCTAAAAGGTGTCTCTACATGGTCATTAAACAGTGCTAACGAATTCCGCAACGTACAGAAAAAAATCCAAGCATTAGTGGATAGCGGACAACTTGGTATTTTCGCTAACGGTTACTTCGGTCATGCAGCAATGAAACTTCCACCAGAAGTAAACCTCATTGCCGTCGCACACTATTTGCAAGCCCTTGAATGTCAACGTGATGCTAACCGCGTGGTGGCATTACTTGGTAGTAAAACACCACATATTCAAAACTTGGCGATTGGTGGCGTAGCAAACCCAATTAACTTAGATTCCCAAGCGGTACTAAACCAAGAACGTCTCATGTTCGTGAAAGCTTGTATCGATCGCTTAACTGACTTCATTAACCAAGTGTATAAAGTAGATGCGGCAGTATTTGCGGCTTACTATCCTGAATGGTTAAGCTTAGGTAAAACATCAGGCAACTACTTATCTGTACCTGAATACCCAATTGATGCCGATAACTCTAAATTCATGTTGAAAGGTGGTTATATCGAAAACGGCGATTTATCAACTTTCCGTGCAATCGACCAACAAAAAGATGAGTTCGTTGTAAAAGGCATTAAAGAGAGTGGTAAACACGCTTGGTACGAAGATGATGAGCCATTAGAACCTTGGGAGGGTTTAACCCGTCCGAAATACACAGGCTGGCAAGATGATGGCAAATACTCTTGGGTAAAAGCGCCAACCTTCTACGGTAAAGTCGTCGAAGTGGGGCCTCTTGCCTACTTAATGTGTGGTTTGGCTGCGAATGATACCCCAACTGTCAACCACTTCAATGAATTAAAAGGCGTTTATGAAAAATTGACCGGTAACACGTTAACCATCGCTCAATTACATTCCACCCTTGGACGTATTATCGGCCGTACCGTGCATTGCTGTGCGATCAATGATATTTTAAGTGCTCAATGGCAAATGCTCATTGATAATATCGCTAAAGGTGATATGACGGCGTATATCAAAACAGATATTCCAGCAAGCGGTGAATTCCGTGGTGTTGGTTTCGGTGAAGTACCACGTGGTATGCTTTCTCACTGGGTTGTCATCAAAGACGGTCGCATTGAAAACTACCAAGCAGTTGTACCATCTACATGGAATGCGGGGCCGCGTAACGAACAAGACCAAATGGGCCCTTATGAGCTTTCCATTATTGGTACACCGGTGGCAGATCCAACTAAACCGTTAGAAGTGGTCAGAACCATTCACTCTTTCGACCCTTGTATGTCCTGTGCCGTACACGTAGTTAATACCGAAAACGGCGAAGTGACTGAAGTGAAGGTGTTGTAATGAAGCCGTTAATTCTTGGCGTCGGCAATATTTTGTTAAGTGATGAAGGTGTCGGTGTGCGCGTGGTGCAGGAGCTTGAAAAACGCCCTGAAATTCAACCGCACTTTGACATCATCGATGGTGGTACTTGTGGCATGGAATTACTGGATGCGATGGCAAATCGTGAGCATTTGATTATTGTCGATGCCGTGCTTGCTAACAAACAGCCAGGTGAGATTGTCGTGTTACATGACGAGCAAGTGCCCACCTTTTTCTCTCGCAAAATTTCGCCACACCAACTCGGCATTTGTGATGTACTTTCTGCAATGAAATTAACGGACGAATTTCCAAAACACCTTTGTCTCATCGGCATCCAACCAGAATCACTAGAATCTGGAATTGGCTTGACTGAAACGATACAAAATGTGTTACCAAAGGTTTTTGAAACGTTAAATCAAGTCATTAAGGAATACGGCTTAAATCTAGACTCCCCTCTTTAGAAAAGAGGGGCTGGGGGAGATTTGACTTAATTAATCGAGACTAGTGTTAAATCTCCCCTAACCCCTCTTTACGAAAGAGGGGGAACTTTCTTTAAGATTTCGCCTGCTATGCTTTAATATTATTAATATTGAAAAATAAACCATGTATCGACACGAAAAAACACCTGAAAATTCGACCGTACTTTTAAACTCTGTTTCTGGCTTTGAAGAAAACCCAACGGAGATTTTCCTTGCCGAAATGCAAAACATTGTACCTGAAATGCAAGATCTCCCTTTTTATCACAAAGGCATCGAGTGTTTCTGCCCTAAATTTGTTTTATTCGAAGACCAATGGATTGGCACAGTATTAACGCCATGGATGATGAGTGTGGTGATTCTACCTGGCCCTCAACAACAATGGGAACCACGTGAATTAGGTGATAAACTCACTGTGCAACTGCCTTACAAAGCACTTACTTTCACCGTTAGTAGTCTTGAAAATGTACCGCAATATTTAAGTTGTTCCTTACATTCACCACTCGACCCAAATCTGACTAACGAGCAAGCAGTTCAACTCACACAAGATTGTTTGCGTATGGTTTTATCCATCCCAACCGCACAGCCGACATTTAATTCTGATCGACGTAATCTATTTAAGGCGATGATCAAATAAATGTTAGCTGCAAACAGTTAATAAAAATGGGCAAAGTAAAATAACTTACTTTGCCCATTTTGCTTTCCATCCCACACAAAGTGCGGTCAGTTTTTACTTAATTTTTCAAATTAATACAACACTCGTGCTTTAATTGTACCTTCAATTTCACGAAGTTTAGCCAATAACGGTGACGCATCATCTGTTTCGATATCAACGACCACATAACCAATTTTCGGATCGGTTTGTAAAAATTGTGCCGCAATATTGAGATTAGCTTCAACAAAAATTTGGTTCAATTTGTTTAATACACCAGGACGGTTTTCGTGAATATGAAGTAAACGTTTTGTACCAACGTGTTCTGGCAAGGATACTTCAGGGAAATTCACGGAAGAAAGGGTTGAACCGTTATCTGAATATTTCACAAATTTACCCGCTACTTCAAAACCAATGTTTTCTTGCGCTTCCGCGGTTGAACCACCGATATGCGGGGTTAAGATCACATTATCAAATTTACGTAGTGGCGAAACAAACTCTTCATTGATTGATGCAGGCTCAACAGGGAATACGTCAACCGCTGCACCACGAACTTTACCTTGTTCAAGCGCAGCTGCTAAAGCATCAATATCCACTACCGTACCACGTGCTGCATTGATCAAAATAGAATCTTGTTTTAATTGCGCAATACGTTCAGCACTCATTAAATTACGAGTTGAAGGTAAATCTGGTACATGAAGCGAAATCACATCACAAGAACCTAACAACTCTTCAAGTGTGTGTAATTGTTTTGCATTACCCAATGGCAATTTATTTTCAATATCGTAGAAATATACTTCCATCCCTAGAGACTCCGCAATAATACTTAATTGCGAACCGATATGGCCGTAACCCACAATACCTAATTTTTTGCCACGCACTTCATGAGAACCCACTGCCGATTTATTCCATAAACCACGATGCACATCTGCATTCGCTTGAGGAATATTGCGCATTAAGAGCAAAATCTCACCCAACACTAATTCAGCCACAGAACGTGTATTAGAGAACGGTGCATTAAATACTGGAATCCCACGCATTTTTGCTGCATTAAGATCCACTTGGTTGGTACCGATACAGAAACAGCCAATAGCAATAAGCTTCGGTGCAGCTTCAATCATTTCTGCAGTTAATTGGGTACGTGAACGTAAGCCGATAAAATGCGCATCTTTAATCGCTTCTTTTAGCTCATCACCATCTAAAGCTTTTTTGTAAAAGTCGATGTTGGTGTAGCCCGCCGCATGTAAGGTATCTAATGCACTTTGGTGCACGCCCTCTAATAGCACAAATTTAATTTTTGATTTGTCGAGTGAGACTTTGTTTGTCATGTTTGCTTCCTTATTTTTATTAATCAATAATTTTTGCGCCGTCTGGTGTACCGACAATCACAATATCCGCCCCACGTAAGGCAAAAATACCATTTGTTACTACACCTGCGACATTATTCAATTCTTTTTCCATTTCCACTGGATTTAAAATAGCGAAGTTATGTACATCTAAAATCACGTTGCCGTTATCAGTCACCACACCTTCACGATATTCAGGTGCGCCACCAAGAGAGACTAATTTACGACCGACTTGTGAACGTGCCATTGGAATCACTTCTACTGGCAATGGGAATGTGCTGCCTAACACATCCACTTGTTTACTAGAATCCACGATACAAATAAATTTTTTCGCTAAAGCAGCCACAATTTTTTCACGAGTTAGTGCTGCACCACCGCCTTTGATCATCATTTTTTGTGGATTGATTTCATCTGCGCCATCCACATAAATATCTAAACTGGATACATCGTTAGCACTAAACACTTCAATACCCTGTTTACGTAACAATTCTTCTGAGGCTTTAGATGCTGCTACCGCGCCTTGAATTTGATCTTTTAATTCACCTAAGGCTTCAATAAAACAATTCACTGTTGAACCACTTCCCACGCCAACAATGGTATCGGGCTTAACATATTTTAACGCCGCACGTGCCGCTAATTTTTTCATTTCTAATTGGTCCATTTTTCTCTCCCTTTTAAATCGTGGATAACAACGTAAACGTTTGCCTTACTTTAATACGACACTATTAAATAAACAAGTGTAAAAATTTATTCGTGATGATGAAAAAATTTTATTCATCTAAGAAAAGCGCTAACAGCTCATTCAAAAATAATTTTCCGTGTTCGGTGATTTGCCAAGAATCTAGTGTTTCGACGATATAATTCTGTTGAATGGCCAAATCAATTTGATTTTTGACCGCACTTTGCGAAAGCCCCGTGTAATATTCAAACTCTTGTTTTGGCACCGCTTCTAATAAACGAAAACGATTCATGAAGAATTCAAAAGCGCGGTCATTTTTTTCCACGTTTTTTTCTTCATAAAGGTATTCACCACGCAAATAGCCTTTCGGATGCTTCGTTTTAGAAAAACGTAAAATATCACCATCAGGAAAAGTGAGTTTTCCATGGGCACCGCAACCTATCGCCAAATAATCCCCGAATCGCCAATAATTCAAATTATGCTGACACTGAAAGCCCGGTTTCGCATAAGCGGATGTTTCATATTGCTGATAACCGGCTTCGATTAAAAGTTGGTGACCTTGCTTAAAAATATCCCAAAGCTCATCATCATCCGGCAATGTAGGCGGACGATAAGCAAACATGGTATTGGGTTCAATGGTGAGTTGATACCAAGAAAGATGTGGCGGAGCAAGCTCTATGGCTTGTCGCAAATCATCTAAAGCCTCCTCAAGCGTTTGATTTGGCAAGCCGTGCATTAAATCTAGATTGAAACTTTTTAATCCAGAAACTTTTGCCAAACTGACCGCACTTTTAGCTTCCGCCGCATTATGAATACGCCCTAAACGTTGTAATTTATCGTCATTAAAACTTTGGATGCCCATGGAAATACGCGTTACACCAGCGTCCACATAACCTTTAAAACGCTCCGCTTCGACAGTGCCAGGATTGGCTTCCATGGTGATTTCAATATTCTCTGAAAAAGGAATACGACGTTTAATTTCTGCTAATAATAACTTGATGCTTTCCGCTGAAAATAAACTTGGTGTGCCACCACCAATAAAAATTGAATGAAGTGGACGATTTTGAATACTAGCCTGATATTTCTCTAAGTCTGCCTCAAGATCGGCGATCAGATGTTGCACATATTCTTGTTCAGGAATTGCGCCTTTCTGTTCATGCGAATTGAAATCACAATAAGGGCATTTCTGCACACACCAAGGAATATGCACATAAAGGGAAAGAGGGGGAAATTTTTGCATAATTAAAAGTCAAAAGGGCTTGTTTTCACAAGCCCTAAAAATGAGTCATTAATTGACCGCTCTTGCTGTTTTAGTCGCAGCTTTACGGCGTGGTGCTTTCGCTTTCGTTTCCACTTTCACGAATTCAATGCCTTCCGGTGGATTCTCTAACGCTAAGCTTAACACTTCATCAATGGTTTCTACCGCATGAATCGCTAGATTTTCTTTCACGTTATCTGGAATTTCTTCCAAATCTTTCACATTATCTTTTGGAATCAATACAGTTTTAATGCCACCACGATGCGCCGCTAGTAATTTTTCTTTCAATCCGCCAATTGGTAATACTTTACCGCGTAGGCTAATTTCACCTGTCATCGCGACATCGGCACGCACTGGGTTACCTGTTAAGCAAGAAACCAATGCGGTACACATTGCGATACCTGCACTTGGACCATCTTTTGGTGTGGCACCATCTGGCACATGAATATGAATATCACGTTTTTCATGGAATTCAGAATTGATACCCAATTTTTCAGCACGTGCACGAACTACGGTCATCGCTGCTTGGATAGATTCTTTCATCACATCGCCTAATGAACCAGTGAAGGTTAATTTACCTTTACCCACTACTGAAGCAGTTTCAATGGTCAGTAAGTCACCACCCACTTCTGTCCATGCAAGGCCTGTTACTTCACCTACACGGTTTTGCGTATCCGCTTTACCAAATTCAAAACGTTTCACACCAAGATAGTCATGCAAGTTGTCTGAATTAACGGTAATGGATTTTGCTTTTGGATTGACTAATAAATTCTTCACCGCTTTACGACAGATTTTAGAGATTTCACGCTCTAATCCACGCACACCAGCTTCACGGGTGTAATAACGGATAATATCTAAAATCGCGTTTTCTTCGATAGTTAATTCGCCTTTTTTCAATCCATTACGTTCAATTTGTTTTTGCAACAAATGACGCATCGCAATATTGAGTTTTTCATCTTCGGTATAACCAGAAAGACGAATAACTTCCATACGGTCTAGCAATGGACCAGGAATATTCATGGAGTTTGAGGTTGCCACAAACATTACATCAGACAAATCGTAGTCCACTTCAAGATAGTGATCATTGAAGGTAGTATTTTGTTCTGGATCAAGCACTTCTAACAAGGCTGACGCAGGATCACCACGCATATCCGAAGACATTTTATCAATCTCATCAAGCAAGAAGAGTGGATTTTTCACGCCAACTTTTGCCATTTTTTGAATCAATTTACCCGGCAATGCACCAATATAGGTTTTACGGTGACCACGGATTTCTGCTTCATCACGTACCCCACCTAATGCCATACGCACATATTTACGACCTGTTGCATTCGCAATAGATTGACCTAGTGAGGTTTTACCTACCCCTGGTGGCCCGACTAAGCAAAGGATTGGACCTTTGATTTTGTTTAGACGTGCTTGCACTGCAAGGTATTCTAAAATGCGTTCTTTCACACGTTCTAAACCGTAGTGATCCGCATCTAAAACCTGTTGTGCTTTTGCGATATCTTTCTTCACTTTAGTACGTTTATGCCATGGCACTTGAAGCATCCACTCAACATAGCTACGCACCACCGTTGCTTCAGCAGACATCGCTGACATCATTTTAAGTTTTTGTAACTCACTCTCTACTTTTTCGCGCACATCTGCCGGCATACCTGCCGCTTCAACTTTTTGACGAAGTTGTTCAACTTCATCAATGGTATCTTCGCTTTCGCCTTCGTCCATTTCTTTGCGAATCGCTTTAATTTGTTCGCTAAGATAATAGTTACGCTGGCTTTTCTCCATTTGTTTTTTCACACGACCACGGATGCGTTTTTCAACTTGAAGAATATCCGCTTCAGATTCCATCATACCGAGCAAATATTCCAAACGCTCTTGTACATCTGCAAGCTCTAACACACTTTGTTTATGACGAACAGTTACTGGGATATGCGCAGCCATGGTATCTGCTAAACGATCTGCATCATCAATGCGTTGAAGCGCACCTAAAACATCTGCAGGGATTTTTTTATTAAGTTGCAGATAGCTTTCAAATTCATTTAAAACGGCCGCCTTCACCACATCTAATTCTTTTTCATCGCCAAACGTGGTTTCAATCGGTGTGACTTCCGCAGAAAAATGGTCTTCACCATCATTTAATTGATTGATTTTCGCGCGCTGTTGCCCTTCCACCAACACTTTCACTGTGCCGTCTGGCAATTTTAATAATTGAATAATATTGGCAATCGTCCCGACATCGAATACATCATTAACGGTAGGTTCTTCTAAATCAGCCTGCTTTTGTGACACCAATAATAATTGTTTGCCCTCATTCATGGCTTCATCAAGGGCACTAATGGATTTTGCGCGCCCAACAAAAAGTGGCATCACCATATAAGGGAAAACGACAACATCCCGTAATGGCAATACAGGAAGTGTACGTTGTTGAGTTCTTTTGGCGTTCATAGTTACCTCTCTTACATCAATTCTATAATTTCATTGAATATGGGGATGAGTTGCATAAATTCAAGGTAGGATTTGGCATATTAAGGAGAAATCGAAAAAATAGGCAAGTAAAGAACCATCTTTATTGATGCTTAATTGGAAAAACCATGGAATACAGGTACAATAAGTGCGGTCAAAAATCACCATGATTTTTCCAATAAAAAACGTTTGAAAAAATAACCGCACTTTATCCATTATGACAACAAAACAAACTATTACTTTCGCGACCTTTCAAGAATTACTGCCCGATTCTTGTAATCATCCATTAAAAAAACAATTAAGGGATAAAGCCCGTTATTACGGACGCAAATTTTTATTTAAAAAACAATGTGATGCATTGGTTAATTTCTTAAATACAAACCAAGCTTGGATTCCGCTTTTTCAACAAAATCCATATCGTTTTAATGCATTACTCGCCACCTATTGTGACAAACGTTTTTCTGCAACCGATCGACTCAATGCCATTACCAATAATCTGCTAATGCTTGAAGAAAAAATGGGCGTAGAATTTTGTAAAAAACTACTCCAAGAAAAATCCCTTTTATTAGCACAATTAACGGATCAACTTGGTATTTATTTCAACATCAACCAGATTGACCCTTTTGAAGGTTATTTTTCCATTAACTTAAAAGACAATGATGGACGTAGCATTTATGATGCTTCTTTCACCTTCTTAAAGCCAAATAAGTTACTTATTGCCTCAATTCAAGGCCCTTCTTATGAAGAAGCGCAAGAAGCTGTGAAACAAGCCACAAAAGAATTACACGGTGTTCGCCCGATGTTTATGTTGATGAATGTTTTCCGCTTGTTAGCCGAAAAATGGCAATGTGAATTAATCGGTATTCCTCACACTTCACAAGGTAAATATCGCCTATCTGCTCGCAGTAAAATTCTATTCAATTACGATGAATTCTGGCAAGAAAATCAAGGGCAATTAAATGGTCAATATTGGCAATTACCGCTTGAAAGCGCCCGCAAACCATTGGAAGAAATTGCCAGTAAAAAACGTTCTATGTACCGAAAACGTTATGAAATGTTGGATAATTTGAGTGAAAAAATCACTCAATTTTCCTAAATAAAATAGACTTAAGCTGGGTTTAATCGCAATAAATCCCTGTTTAGGTAAACGATTGCTAGTATTGCTATTACTGTATTCTTCCAAAAATCACACTTTGCTTTTTTGCTCATTTTGTGTAGAATACGCGCTCGGCTTATTGACTAATCCGAACACAAGGAGTTCTCCATAATGGAAGCATCAAAGAAAAAGATGAAATTCCCTTCCGCATTTAGCATTCTTTTTATTATTCTTCTTATTGCTATTGGTCTTACTTGGCTTATTCCCTCTGGGTCCTACTCTAAACTTTCCTACGACAGTACCGAAAATCACTTTATTGTCAAAACTCACGGAACTCCCGATCAAAGCTATCCAGCAACAGAACAAACCCTGAATCAACTCAATATCAAAATTCAACTTTCTCATTTCACCAACGGCATTATCAAAAAGCCGATTGCTATTCCTGATACCTATCAACGCATTGAACAACACGAAAAAGGCATTACTGATATGATTCACACCATGGTGGATGGCACCATTGAAGTAGCGGATATTATGATTTTTATCTTCATACTCGGTGGGATGATTGGTGTCATAAACAAGACAGGAGCCTTTAATGCCGGATTAATGTCTCTCACCAAGAAAACGAAAGGAAATGAATTCTCTGTTGTCTTTGCTGTCTGCGTGTTGATGCTGTTAGGAGGTACGGCTTGTGGTATTGAGGAGGAAGCGGTAGCCTTCTACCCGATTCTTGTTCCTGTCTTTTTAGCCTTAGGCTATGATTCGATTGTCTGTGTTGGCGCCATATTCCTTGCTGCCTCTATGGGCACTGCCTTCTCTACAATCAATCCTTTCTCTGTTGTCATTGCTTCAAACGCTGCAGGCATTCCATTCACTGAAGGAATGGGATTCCGTACACTGGGTCTGATTCTTGGTGGAACCTGTGTAATAGCCTACATGTATTGGTATTGTAAAAAACTGCGAGCTAATCCTGAATTTTCTTATACATATAGCGATCGACAAGCCTTCTATGATCTCTATATGAAAGACATTGATCCTAATGCAACCATTGAATTTACCTTTAGAAGAAAACTCATTCTGATTCTATTTAGTGGCGCCTTTCCTCTCATGGTATGGGGGGTGATGTTTGGGGGCTGGTGGTTCCCTCAGATGGCGGCATCCTTCCTAGCCATCACCATCATTATTATGTTTATCAGCGGATTGTCTGAAAAAGATGTCGTAAATGGCTTTACTCATGGTGCTTCTGAATTAGTCGGTGTTGCATTGATTATTGGGCTTGCTCGAGCAGTCAATATCATTTTGGAACAAGGGATGATTTCAGACACGATTCTTGATTATATGACTCACCTTGTCGGTGGAATAAATGGTGGTGTCTTTATTATTGGTCAGCTCATTGTCTTCATTTTCTTAGGATTGGTTGTACCTTCATCTTCAGGTCTTGCCGTACTCGCTATGCCAATTATGGCACCGCTGGCTGATACTGTTGGTATTCCAAGAGACATTGTGGTATCAGCTTACAACTGGGGGCAATATATTATGTTGTTCCTTGCGCCAACAGGATTAGTCCTTGTTACGTTACAAATGCTTGACATCCCATTCAATAAATGGTTGAAATTTGTCATGCCAATCGTAGGTTGCCAATTTGTTATTTCATCGATACTTCTCCTTATTCAAGTATTTATGTATGCGCAATAAGCAATAAAATAAAAAGCCACGCAATTGCGTGGCTTCTTTTTCTCATCTGATGCTATTTGACAAACTCATCAAACTCTAACTCATAATCATCACCATCTCTGGTGTATTTGATATAACGTGGAAATTGCTCACCTGAGAATTTCTTCACCATAATATCTTTGTTACCGGTTTTAAATGAATAGGTGATTTCCGTGACAGTTTGCTTGTTATATTGGATCTGTTTTTCCACTTTCTTCACATTCACATTTTCCATTGGGTAAAGTTTTTTACCATTTGTAATTTGGAAACTGGTTGGCAATTTATCGTAATAACTCAACTGAAATGCCATGGTGAATAAATCAAAAGTTGGTAATTTTAACGGCTCGGTTTCTAACCCATTTTTCACTTTACCGTATTCAATGGTTGTTGGCGAAATTTTAGAAATGGCATAGGGCTTACCATTACGTACGTCTTGATAATTCACCATTTTAAATTGGCTCGGGGTTTGCGAACCGCGAGAAGTAAACACAATGTTGTACAACGGAATATTAATTTTCGCATTAACTGAATACTGTGAACCATCAGCTTTAAAATGCACATACGCCGGCATTAAATAATTGGAACTGTATTTAATATTATAATCCACCGCAGACCATGCTGTTGGCACGTAGGCAATTAATGCAGCAAAAAGGATTTTAAATAACTTCATTGGTTTTCCTTATATATAAAAATAGGTTGCCTTTTAGAGTATCACAACAAGAAGAAGTTCCCCATTAAAAAACCATCTTATCCGAAGACAAGATGGCTTTCATTTATTTTAGCTTAATGGAGGATTATAAAACCGCACCCGCCATTAAGAAGCCGAATAATACAGATAAGCTGATTGCAATCACACCCGGCACTAAGAATGGGTGATTGAATACATATTTACCGATACGAGTTGAACCAGTGTCATCCATTTCTACTGCTGCAATTAAGGTTGGGTAAGTAGGAAGGATGAATAGGGCTGATACTGCGGCAAATGCTGCAATTGCGGCTTCTGGAGAAACACCTAATAAAATTGCAGTTGGATATAATGCTTTTGCAGTTGCAGCTTGTGAGTAAAGTAAGGTACTTGCGAAGAACAAGATTACCGCTAAACTCCAAGGATATTGTTGTAAGAACTCAGCTGATACTGCTTTGATTTGATCGATATGACCTTCAACAAAAGTATTACCTAACCACGCCACACCAAGCACACAAATTACTGCTGACATACCTGATTTGAAGGTTGCTGCATTGGTAATGTTTGCTGTGTCCACTTTACATGCCATAGTGATAATCGCTGCTGTCGCAAGCATGAAAGAGATAATCGCGTTATCACGAGAAAGAATTGGATTTTGAATTAAACCAACAGTTTTACTGATTGCTGTTGCATAAAGCATGACCACTAAAATCGCGATAAGGAAAATTGCGACAGAACGTTTTGCATAAGGTTTGATCTCAATTTGCATTTCACCACGCATAGTAATTAAACCTTTTGCTAGACGATCTTGGTAAACTTCATCATCTTTCAAATCTTTACCAAGGAAGTTACAAATCACCGCAGTAATCATACATGCTGCGTAAGTAGTTGGAATCCAAATACCTAACAATTGTAAGTAACTTAAACCAAAGTTTTTCTCTAATTCAGCAGAAAGGAATACCACCGCAGCAGAAATTGGAGACGCTGTAATCGCAATTTGTGAAGCGATAACCGCAATAGAAAGTGGACGTGAAGGACGGATACCTTGTTCTTTTGCCACTTCAGCAATCACTGGAAGTGTTGAGAACGCGGTGTGACCAGTACCCGCAAGTACAGTCATAAAGTAAGTTACAGTTGGCGCAAGGAAGGTAATGTATTTTGGATTTTTACGTAGAATTTTTTCAGCTACTTTGACTAAGAAATCCATACCACCCGCAACTTGCATTGCAGCAATTGCCATGATTACAGACATGATAACTGAAATTACATCAAACGGAATAGCACCCGGTTTTAAGCCAAGTAGTGAAAGTGCAACAACACCCATCCCCCCCATGAAACCGATACCAATACCGCCTAATCTAGCCCCTAGGTAAATAAAGAGTAGGACGACTAAAAGTTGAGCCCAAATCATAATATTTTCTCCATATTAATTTTAAAAATAATTCCGGAACATATATTAACAACAAACTAGTGCATTATCTATATTTATTAATTGGATTAATCTATTTTATCCGAAAGTGCGGTTAAAATTTGATTCAAATTCTGACCGCACTTTCAATGACTTTCCTAGAAGTCCTCAAAGTATTGTTGAATCACTTTTGGATCTTTTGTTTGTGTTAAGGCTAATTGTAATAACACACGTGCTTTTTGCGGATTCAATGTACCTGAAGCCACAAAACCATATTTAGAATCATCCACTTCAGCATCACGTGTTGTGTAACCGGTTGGCACACGAGATGAACGAACCACCACAACACCATCTTTCGCCGCTTTTTCTAAACGTTCTAAATGGGCTGCATTCACGTTACCATTACCCACACCTGCAGAAACAATGCCTTGATAGCCCGCATCCAATAATGAATTTAATGGCTCAATTGGTGCATTAGAATAAGCATAAACAATGCCTACTTTCGGTAAGCTGTCTAATTTATCTACGTTAAATGGTGTGTTTACAGTATGTTTGCTTTCAGGTGAGCGTTCGTAATCCACTTTACTGTTATGGATATAACCCAAGGTACCATAGTTTGGAGAATGGAACGTTTGCACCGCAGTGGTACTCATTTTAGTCACATCACGTGCACCTAATACTTCACCATTCATCGCCACTAATACACCGCGACCAGATGATTTTTTATCCGTTGCCACGACGACGGCGTTATAAAGGTTTAACGGACCATCCGCACTTTTTTCTGTCGCAGGACGCATTGCCCCCACTAATACAATTGGTTTTTCACATTTCGCGGTAAGATCTAAGAAATAAGCGGTTTCTTCCATGGTATCGGTACCATGAGTAATCACAAAACCATCGGTATCTTTACATTGTGCATTAATCGCTTTTGCTAATTTTAACCACACATCATCGCTCATATCTTGTGAACCAATTTTTACAATTTGCTCACCTTTTACATTCGCGAGTTGCTTAATTTCAGGCACCGCATCAATTAATGCGTCAACATTGAGTTGCCCTGCTTTATAAGCAGAAGAAACTGCAGTTTCACCACTTCCGGCAATAGTGCCGCCCGTTGCTAAAATTGTAATATTAGGTAATTCCGCAGCTTGTGCGACCGAAAAACCGAATCCGAGCATCATAAGTGCCGTTAATTTTTTTAATTTCATGCGCGTCTCCTTTCACGTTTTATCATCTAAGTTTGGCTATTCTCTACTTAATTAGGCGTAGAATAAACACAAAGATAAGATATTTATGATCCCGATCACATTTTTATCGATCCGATTGTATAAGCTTTCGCCAACGTTGCGTTTCCTTGATAATTTTTTTGAAAGATAACTAAAGTGCGGTTATACTTAAAGCCTTATTTCATCTGAAGATAAACTCTTATTCATTATCAAAATTAAGTTGAGAACAACATGCAAGAATTTATGCCTCAAGCAATTGAATTTGCTCAAAAACACACTTTTTTAACGATCGCATGGTTTGCTGTCCTTTTTATGACACTTTTCACCTTTTTTAAAAGTGCGACACAAAAATATCGCGTCATCACCAACCCTGAAGCGGTTCGCTTAATGAACGACGAAGAAGCCGTGGTGATTGATTTACGTCCTATTGATGAATTCCAACGCGGCCATATCATTGGTAGCGTCAACTTGCTTCCAACTGAAATTAAAAATCAAAATGTAGGCAAAATTGAACATCACAAAGAAAAACCGCTTATCATTGTAGATGTTAACGGTGTTTCTTCTGCTACGTCCGCAGAACTTTTAAACAAACAAGGCTTTGAAAAAGTTTATGTGTTAAAAGATGGTTTAGCGGCTTGGGCGGGTGCAAATTTACCATTAGTAAAAAAACATAAGTAAGGATCCTCTATGTCTGAACAAAATCAACAACCTGAAGTAACCGCTGAAGAGCAACAAGAAGCCGTGCTTCAAATTCAACGTATTTATGTAAAAGATGTTTCTTTTGAAGCGCCAAATCTTCCTCATATTTTCCACCAAGAATGGAAACCAAAACTCGGCTTCGACTTAAGCACTGAAGCGGTTCAAGTTGGTGAAGATTTATACGAAGTCACGTTAAACATCAACGTAGAAACCACCATGGAAGATTCTGGTGATGTGGCATTTATTTGTGAAGTGAAACAAGCTGGCGTATTTACAATCAGCGGTTTAGAAGACGTTCAAATGGCACACTGCTTAACATCTCAATGCCCAAATATGCTTTTCCCTTATGCTCGTGAATTGATTTCTAACTTAGTAAATCGTGGTACATTCCCGGCATTAAACCTTTCTCCGGTAAACTTCGATGCGTTGTTCATTGATTACATGAACAAGCAGCAAGCAGCAGCCGAAGCGGAAGAAAATCAGGAAACCCAACATTAATTGTGATGAGGACAGGCGATACCGTCTGCCCTTTTATTTTAAAGGTGATTGAAATGACCCCATCCCAATCTCCAATTACCATTCTTGGTTGCGGTTCTTATGGAACAGCACTCGCAATATCATTTTCTCGCAATGGCTCTCCAACCTATCTTTGGGGGCACAATCCCGATCATATTCATCAAATGCAACAAGAACGTCAAAATCGCCGTTTTCTGCCTGATATTGAATTTCCAGAAAGTTTGCATTTAGAATTAGATTTGAAAACTGCACTTGATCAAGCTAAAGACATTTTAATTGTGGTACCAAGCCATGCTTTTGGTGAAATTCTGTTAAAAATTCGACCGCACTTAAAACCTGATCATCGTTTAATTTGGGCAACCAAAGGATTAGAACGCAACACTGGCCGATTACTACAAGAAGTGGTGGAAGAAACCTTAGGTAAAGCAATTCCAACCGCTGTGCTTTCTGGTCCTACTTTTGCGAAAGAATTGGCTCAGGGTTTGCCAACAGCGATTACCCTTGCCTCTCGTAATGAAAAGTTTGCCTTAGAGTTTCAAGCGCGAATTCATTGCAGTCAGCATTTTCGGGTGTATGTAAACCAAGATATGATTGGCGTTCAATTAGGTGGCGCCATTAAAAACGTAATTGCGATTGGCGCAGGTATTTCAGATGGTATGGGATTTGGTGCCAATGCCAGAACGGCATTGATTACCCGTGGGATTGCGGAAATTACTCGCTTAGGCGTATCCATGGGGGCGAATACGCAAACCTTTATGGGTATGTCTGGTTTGGGTGATTTAGTGCTCACTTGTACCGATAACCAATCCCGTAACCGTCGATTTGGTTTAATGCTTGGTAAAGGGACTGATAGCCAACAAGCCATGGATGAAATTGGTCAGGTGGTGGAAGGGTTTTATAACACCAAAGAAACTTATTTATTAGCACAACGACAAGGCGTGGAAATGCCGATTACAGAACATATTTACCAAATGCTCTTTTGTGGTAAAAGTGCACAAGAGGTCGCACTGAGCTTATTAGGTCGTGAACGAAAAGGCGAATAAGGAGAAAAAATGACGTTAGAAGTATGGCAACACATTCGCCAAGAGGCAAAAGAATTAGCAGAATGCGAACCAATGCTCGCAAGCTTTTTCCATTCCACCATTTTAAAACATCAAAATCTTGGCAGTGCCTTGAGTTATTTACTAGCGAATAAACTGGCTAACCCTATCATGCCCGCAATTTCGCTGCGTGAAATTATTGAAGAAGCCTATCAAGCCGAGCCCAATATCATTGATTGTGCTGCTTGTGATATTAAAGCCGTGCGCCACCGCGATCCTGCTGTGGAATTATGGTCTACCCCATTGCTTTATCTAAAAGGTTTTCACGCTATTCAGAGCTATCGCATTACCCATTATTTGTGGAACCAAAATCGAAAAGCACTCGCACTTTATTTACAAAATCAGATTTCAGTGGCTTTCGATGTGGATATTCACCCTGCCGCCAAAATTGGGCACGGTATTATGTTTGACCATGCTACCGGTATTGTCGTGGGCGAAACTTCGGTAATTGAAAATGATGTGTCTATCTTGCAAGGCGTCACCCTGGGTGGTACAGGTAAAGAATCCGGCGATCGACATCCAAAAGTACGAGAAGGCGTAATGATTGGAGCGGGTACAAAAATTCTCGGCAATATCGAAGTGGGCAAATATGCCAAAATTGGGGCTAACTCTGTTGTGCTTCAACCTGTGCCTGAATATGCCACTGCAGCAGGTGTACCTGCTCGTATTGTTGGCAAAGACAAAGCGGCAAAACCTGCCTTTGAGATGAATCAATATTTTATCGATGATGATATAAATCTAAATATTTAGAAAGTTAATATACTTACAAATACTTAAATTTATTGTGATAAGAGTCACATTTTACAAACTTTCATTTTGACTTTAAATAATAAGTTATTAGACAATCAACATATCAAAATGTAGCATCAAGCTAAGTTTAAGCGTTTTTAGCAATTTATTGAGGAAAATAATATGGAAGAATTAGATACTATTAACGTAAGCGCCTCTGATTCTTACGATCATAATGACCGCGATGACCCTCATGGTGAGCGCTATAATGATGGAGGTGATCATGAGAGTAATTATGGCCATACTGATCGAATGCTCGAGAGACATGCGCTTAAAGAGCTCAATAAAACAGTAATGTTTAAGAACTTAAATTTATCAATGAGTGATAAAATTCAGTTCGGGACTTATACCATTCACGGACAGACTTATATCGTTGCTTCTGTTAAAAACAAAAAACAAATCTTAGCTAAAATTTCGAATGGTCAAACAATAGTTTACGATTATCGGGATTTGGATGGAACAATCGCTAGTGGGTTTGATCCAAAAACAGGAAAACGATATATTATCGTCACTGACTTAAGAGATGAGGTTTTTCTAAAAAATTACGACCCAAATAAAGCAACGGCAAAAAGAACGATGACTGTTCGGGAATTGCTAAATAGCAATAATCCATATCATGAGCCTTTAAAATCTAGCTTCAGTGTTATTGAAGATATATCTAAAGGAGTTAAAAGTAACTCCTCTAATAATACTCTCGATAGAATTAAAAATACCATTACATTTTCGCACGATGTACTTAAAAGCATCGTTGAAGATGAAAAAAAATATAGAGAATTTTTAAATAAAGCGGGAAAACTTTCTGAAGCTGATGCATTAAAAGCTGCAACTGAAGTAAAAAATGCTTTTGCTAATAGATTAGGATTACTTGGGAAAGTATTAACTTATTCAGAATTTACTAACCACCTTAAAAAAGCATACGTTGACGGAGATTGGTCTAAACTAGAAAAATTCACAAGGGATACATTAGAAGCTGCCGTTGGGGCAAAAATAGGACTTCAAATAGCTAGAATACTTATATTTACAGTGTCATCGTCACCCACAGGGCGGGCTGCAAACCTTTTTAGAGCAATTGCTACTGCTGGGATAGCATTAACTGTAGATAGACTTGATTTGTCTGAACTACTCACGGATAAAAGTGTATTTAACAAAAATGGAGAAATTTACTCACTCACTAAGGAGAATTTCTTATCTGCTAAAGGAGATATAAACTTACCTAATAATTTCAAAAATGCTGAATTATTGGGAAATCAACACTCAACTATAATAGGAAACAACATAAATAATATCCTTAAAGGCAATAATGGGAATAATGTCATTTATGGTAATGGCGGAAATGATTCTCTCTTTGGGGGATTGGGAAATGATCGTCTTTTTGGTGGTGATGGAAATGATATATTAGAGGGAGGAAAAGGCAATGATTATCTAGAAGGAGGTAATGGAAACGACACATATAAATTTAACTTAAATGACGGTAATGATGTTATTGTAGACGGGCACGGTCATGATACAGTATTACTAGGAAAAGGTATCAAGTTTGAAAATACGCTTTTTTCATTAGAAGGAAATAAAATTAAGTTATCCTTTTTAGATTCTAACACATCACTTTCAATAGATAGAACTTATAAGAAATCTTTTGCTTATCGAAATCGCCCAAATAAAGATATAAAAATTAATTTCAACAATGGTAAATCATTAACTTATGACCAAATAAAAGGAATTGTTGATGGTAAAAACAAACAAGTAAAAAATAGTATTAGATACGAGCATTATGATCAAATTCATATTCACTCAACACCTTCACAAAAAAAACCTTTACTGCAAGGAAGCAACGGAAAGGATTTTTTACAAGGAAATAATGAAAATAATCGTTTTGAAGGAAAGAATGGTGATGATGTTTATTATTTTTCAGGCTCTATTGGAAAAGATGTTATATATGATGCTGGAGGGAATGATAAGATTTACCTTGATGAATCATTTTATGGAAAAGATATCTTATTTACTAAAGAAAATCTGGACTTACGTATTTCTTTTCCAAAAAGCAATGAAAGTATCTTAATAAAAGATTTCAGCAAAACTACTGAAAAAGTTACAACTCATAGAGTTTTTCGTCGGAAAAAAGAAATGTTTAATTTTAATAGAATAGAAACTCTACAAGTAGGTAATGATGTGTCTGTAGACATAAATGCATTAATTAATCATATGTCTAGTTTTGCTATTCGTGTTAATAACGGTAATTTAAGTATAGCAGATTCTCTTGAAAAACTTAATAAGATGGGATCTATATGATAGGAGATAAAAAATATCCAAAATTTTTGATAAATGAGAATTTTTTAGTATATGGTAGTGTTTTTATATCAGTATTGTTTGTTCTCGTAGTCATATTTTTTAATAATATTCCAATAACTGATTTTGAAGTATTCATTGATACGTATTTAATAAAAGGGAACGGAGTATACTCTCATATATACTCTTTTCAATCTGAAGTAATTTCAAATTTATCAATGATAATAGCCCCTTTGTTTGCTATTTATACTGTATTGACTTCAAAGCTTACTTATTTATCTGAACGTGAAATGATTGATTCTAATATTACAATAGAGAAAAGTATAATAAAAACCATACTGAGCAAACTAGTCTTCATCATATCATTACTGCTTCTTGTAGCAACATTTATATTTTTGACATACATCGATAGCTGGGATCTTCAAGCGGTAGAAACTCATACATTATTTATTACCGATAATGTTGTATGTTTATTGTTCTTAAATTGTGTATTTTGCATCGGAACGTTTTTCACTCTTACTTTTCTATTTAGTGTAGTATTACATCCTATAACTTTTTTAAGATATCAGTTCCAATCTTCTCTTAATTAATACTGTTAATATAATCAAAAATATAGAGATATAAAATATGCATGCTATCCCGCATATAGATCCAGCACTTAGAGGATTAATTTTACTTGCACAATACCATGATATCGCTGTCACCCCGGAAAATATTCGATATCAATTTGATATCGAAGGAAAGGGTTTAACCAAGGAGTCTTGGTTATTAGCGGCTAAGTCCCTGGGTTTAAAAGTGCGACCACTTTCAAAATCGATTTCTCGCTTACCGTATTGCCATTTGCCTGTTTTAGTATGGGATAAGAAAGAAGGAAGACACTTTATTCTTGCCCGTATAGATGAACAAAATCACCGCTATTTAATCCAAGATTTAGCTCAGCCTAACCCATGCATTTTATCTGAAGAAGAATTTTTACAACGGTATACAGGAGAGATTATTGCAATTACCTCCCGGGCATCTGTTCTTGGTCAGTTAGCTAAATTCGACTTTACTTGGTTTATTCCTGCAATTATTAAATATCGACGAATTCTATTAGAAGTGATCGGAATTTCTCTCGTTTTGCAATTACTTGCTCTAATCACACCTTTATTCTTCCAAGTTGTAATGGATAAAGTACTAGTTCATCAAGGGTTTAACACATTAAATGTTATTACTTTTGCGCTGTTTATTATCATATTTTTTGAAATTATACTTGGTGGTCTACGTACCTATATTTTTTCTCATACGACTAGCAGGATCGATGTAGAATTAGGAGCAAGATTATTTCGTCATTTATTAAAACTTCCATTAATTTATTTTGAAACTCGTAGAGTTGGCGATACGATTGCAAGACTTCGAGAATTAGAGCAAATTCGCTACTTTCTTACAGGGCAAGCTTTAACATCCATTTTAGACTTGTGCTTCTCTTTTTTATTTCTCTCAGTAATGTGGTTTTATAGTAAATGGCTAACCTTAGTTGTTTTACTTTCTTTGCCTTGTTATATCCTTTGGTCAATCTTTATAACTCCAATGTTACGAAAACGCTTAGATATAAAGTTTGCTCGTAATGCTGATAACCAATCATTTTTGGTTGAATCGGTTACGGCTATGAATACTATTAAGGCAATGGCTATTTCTCCCCAAATGGTTGATCATTGGGATAAATTATTAGCTGCTTATGTACAAGCAGGATTTAAAGTTACAAAACTAGCAATGATAGGGCAACAAGGCGTCCAACTTATTCAGAAACTTGTTATGGTCATTACTTTATGGCTTGGTGCTCATCTTGTAATTAGTGGAGATTTAAGTATTGGGCAACTCATTGCTTTTAATATGCTAGCTGGGCAAGTCGCAATGCCTGTAGTTAGGCTTGCACAATTATGGCAAGACTTCCAACAAGTCGGTATTTCTGTTGAACGGTTGGGTGATATTTTAAACACTCCTACAGAAATGCCTAAAAGCCACATTTCTTTGCCTAAAATTAAAGGTGATATTTTTTTTGAAGACGTATCATTCAAATATCAATTAGAAGGTAATGTTATTATTAATAAATTATCCTTTTCTGTTTCTGAAGGTCAAATTATTGGTATTGTGGGACGTTCTGGCTCTGGTAAAAGTACAATCGCAAAATTAATTCAGCGATTGTATATTCCAACAGAGGGGAAAATTAAAATCGACGGACAGGATTTAGCATTACTTGACCCTAATTGGTTACGAAAACAAATTGGGGTCGTGCTACAGGAGAATGTTTTATTAAATAGAAGTATTCGAGATAATATCGCTATTAGTTCTCCTGGTATCAGCATTGAAAAGGTGATTCATGCAGCCAAACTTGCAGGGGCTCATGACTTTATTTGTGAATTAGATGAAGGCTATGACACCATAGTTGGTGAACAGGGTGCTGGATTATCTGGGGGACAAAAACAGAGAATTGCTATCGCGCGAGCTTTAATAACAAATCCTAAAATTCTAATCTTTGATGAGGCAACTAGTGCCTTAGACTATGAGTCAGAAAGAATTATAATGAGAAATATGAAACATATTTGCCATAACAGAACAGTTATTATTATTGCTCACCGGCTTTCTACCGTTCAACAAGCAGATAAAATTCTTGTTCTTGAGAAAGGTGAACTAGTAGAATTTGATTCGCATGAAGAGTTACTTCGTAATCCTCAAGGTTTATATAATTATTTATACCAACTTCAATTAGGTCATGAATTATGAAAATTTATTTTCAAGCACTATTAAATTTTCTACAACACTACATTCATCATTTTTGTGAAGTATGGAAAATCCGAAAAACCCTAGACACTCCGATTCGAGAAGAAAATGAATATGATTTTCTACCCGCTCATTTAGAATTAATGGAAAAGCCCGTTTCAGCATTACCTTACTGGTCCGCCCGCTTAATAATCTTATTAATTTTTATTGCGTTAATTTGGGCTATATTCGGTAAGGTTGATATTGTTTCCACAGCAACAGGTAAAATAATTTACAATGGTCATAGTAAAATAATTCAGCCAATTGAAAATGCGATTGTAAAGAAAATTTATGTTAATGATGGACAACTTGTTGAAAAAGGAGACTTGTTGCTAGAACTCACTTCATTAGGAGCAAAAGAAGAGTTAAAAAAGGCAAATCAAGCTCTGAACAATGCCAAACTGTCTAAAGCAAGGGCGGAAGCTTTATTGAACTCTATTTATTCTAACAAAAATCCATTTTTACAAACAGATGATGCAACAATTTCTATAAACGAACGACAACAAGCACAGCAATTAGTTTTAGCCCAATTTAATACTTATCTTTTGCAACAACAAAAAGCTGCTGCATTATTAACTCAAAAACAAGCTGAAGCTTTTACTATAAAAGCACAAATAAAAAAATACCAATCTTTACAAAACTTAGAGAAAGAAAAAACTGATGATTTATTCAAGTTACTAAAATCAAATAGTATTTCTAAGCATCAGTATCTAGAGCAAAAAGCTAAATATATTGATATTAAAAATGAAATTTTAGCGTTAGAAAGTAAACAAAATGAAATTAACGCTGAAATTCAGCAGGCAGAAAATGAAAAAATTCTTTTAACTAACTCCTTTACTCGAGATACTCAAGAGGCATTAAGACAGGCTGATGAGCAAATTAAACAATTTGTCTTCGACCAAGAGAAATATGCTGAAAGACAAAAAACGACCGAAATCAAAGCACCTGTAACAGGTTCAATTCAGCAATTGTCTGTACATACTATTGGAGGAGTTGTTACTGCAGCTCAGCCACTCATGATTGTGGTTCCCAAACAAGATAAACTTGAAGTAAATGCAATGATTAATAACCAAGAAATTGGATTTATTCATCAAGGGCAAGAAGCAACTATAAAAGTGGAAGCTTTTCCATATACACGTTATGGTTATCTGACAGGAAAAGTAAAGTCAATCAGTTTTGATGCTATTGAAAATGAGAAAGTTGGTCTTGTTTTCTCAGCAATAATTGAATTAGACAAAGATTATTTGGTCATCGATAATCACAAAATTAATTTGACTGCAGGTATGACTGTGAATGCTGAAATTAAAACAGGTAGACGTTCTGTCATGAGTTATTTATTAAGTCCTTTGCAATCTACAGTTTCAGAAAGTTTCAGGGAGCGCTAATTATAAATTAAGGAAGAAAAATGATTAACAAAGACACCCAACTTTGCATGTCCCTTTCTGGCAGACCGGGCAATTTTGGCACAACATTCCATAACTATCTGTATCAAAAACTCGGACTTAATTTTATCTATAAAGCCTTTACTACCACAGATATTGAAAGCGCTGTCAAAGGCATTCGTGCACTTGGTATTCGAGGTTGTGCCGTTTCAATGCCATTTAAAGAAAGCTGTATGCCATTTTTAGATGAAATTTCACCTTCCGCACAAGCCATTCAGTCCGTGAATACCATTGTGAATGATCAAGGTTTTCTTCGTGCTTACAACACCGACTATATTGCCATTGTTAAACTTATCAAAGAATATCAATTAGATAAAAAGAGTAAAGTGATTGTACAAGGCAGTGGTGGCATGGCTAAAGCTGTCGTTGCGGCCTTTAAAAACAGTGGATTTGAGCATCTGAAGATTTTTGCTCGAAATGAAAAAACAGGTAAAAATTTAGCCGCACTTTATGGCTATGAATATATCTCATCTTTAGACAATCAATCGGCAGACATTTTAGTCAACGTTACGCCAATTGGGATGAAAGGTGGAAAAGAAGAATTTGATCTCGCCTTTCCTGAAAATCTTATTCAACAAGCTCAAACCGCTTTTGATGTAGTGGCGATTCCTGCTGAAACACCATTTATCCAATTTGCTCAACAGCAAGGGAAACAAACCATTTCTGGTGCAGAAGTGATTGTGCTACAAGCTGTTGAACAATTTGAGCTCTACACAGGCATTCGACCTGATGACCAATTAATCGCCGAAGCCGCCGCTTTTGCTCGAAAAAACAGTTAAAAAATAAACCGCACTTCTAAAAAAGTGCGGTTCTTTTTATCTGAGTTTTACACTAACAATTTTCTTGCTGCTTCCACTACGACTGATACTGCTTTGTCTTCCGTATCTTTCATGGTGGCTTCATTTGGAATTTCTTGCTGTGTACGGTTCACAATCACACCAGCTACCATACCTGCCCGTAAGCCTAGGGCATTACACATCGTAAATAATGTGGCGGACTCCATCTCGTAGTTCATCACATTGAGATCTTGCCATTGTTTTAACAAGCCTTGGTAATCACGATACACTTTGCCGCTGTAGGTATCGTAACGTTCTTGACCTGGATAGAACGTATCTGAAGAAGCTGTAATTCCTACAAATGGCTCAATGCCTTTTTCTTTAGCTGCATTGTAAAGTGCCGTGGTACATTCAAAATTTGCCACTGCTGGATATTCAATTGGCGCAAAGTGACGGCTTGCACCATCAAGGCGGACTGCACCCGTTGTAACAAGAACATCACCCACATTAATGTGTGGTTGAATTGCGCCTGTTGTACCAATACGCAAGAATGTACGCACGCCAAGCTGAGCCAGCTCTTCCACACAGATAGACGTAGAAGGGCCACCAATACCGGTTGAACACACCACCACCGGTTGACCATTTAAATAGCCTAACCAAGAAGTGAACTCACGTGTACTTGCAAGAAACTCAGGGTTATCAAGTTTTTTAGCAATACGTTCGCTACGTGCAGGATCCCCTGGTACGATAGCGAGTGTTGCACCTTTCAGTTGTGCTTTAGTCAGGTTTAAGTGAAATACATCAGACATAACAATCTCCTTTTTATCATTCTTGCCGCAAAGTGCGGTCAGATTTTCGTTATTTTTTCAATGCGCCTAAAATACCACGCATGATTTGTTTGGTCACTTCATTACGAATATTGCGACCCACTGATTTTGCCACGCTATTCACAATTTGTTCTGTCGGAGAAAGTTTATCCCCACGTTTTTGTGTTCCAAAAATCATACGGCTTAAGCTACCAAATAAACCGCTTTCTTCCTCTTGTTGCGCTTGTTCGGCTTGTTTTTGTTGTACTGCCGCTAAATCCGCTTGAGCATTTAATACTTCGAAGGCAGACTCATTATCCACGTAATCTTTATAGAATGCATAAAGATCATCGTCTTTCACCCAAGCAGCTCGCTCTTCTTCAGTAATCGGGGCTAGTTGGCTTTTCGGCGGATAAACATAAGCCACTTCAACTGGCGTTGGCATACCTTTTTCATCTAAGAATGAAATCAATGCTTGCCCCACACCTAAGGTTGAAATAGTTTCAACCACATTGACAGCAGGATTTGAACGGAACGTTTCCGCTGCAGATTTCACTGCTTTTTGATCGCGTGGTGTAAAAGCACGTAACGCATGTTGAACGCGGTTACCTAATTGGCCTAACACGGTATCCGGTAAATCTAATGGGTTTTGGGTCACAAAATAAATCCCCACACCTTTAGAACGAATCAAGCGAACCACTTGTTCCACTTTATCCACTAACACACTTGGTGCACCATCAAAGAGTAAATGCGCTTCATCGAAGAACATCACAAATTTTGGTTTATCCGGATCGCCGACTTCCGGTAATTGTTCAAATAATTCAGACATCAACCAAAGCAAGAATGCGCTATACATTTTGGGTGAATTGATTAATTTTTCAGAATTTAAAACATTGATTACGCCACGACCATCACGGGTTTGTAACCAATCTTCAAGATTTAATGCTGGCTCACCAAAGAGATTTGTTGCCCCTTCATTTTCAAGGGTCAGTAAAGCACGTTGAATCGCGCCCACACTCGCAGCTGATACGTTGCCATATTCTACTTGGAACGATTTCGCATTCTCTGCCACGAATTTAAGCATTGCACGCAAGTCTTTTAAATCGATGAGTAGCAAGCCTTTATCATCTGCCACACGGAATACAAGGTTTAATAAGCCTTCTTGGGTTGCATTTAAATTTAATAAACGGGAAAGTAATAATGGTCCCATTTCAGAAATCGTGGTGCGAAGCGGGATGCCTGTTTCACCGAATACATCCCAAAATGACACAGGATAGCCATTTAAATAACTCTCGCCCCCTAAATCAAATTGCTCAATACGTTCCGCTACTTTGCCACTGAATGTGCCCGCTTTCACTAAACCGGACAAATCGCCTTTTACATCCACTAAAAAGACTGGTACGCCATCATCACTGAACGCTTCCGCCATTTTTCGTAGTGTGACAGTTTTCCCCGTCCCTGTCGCTCCAGCAATCAGACCGTGACGGTTTGCCATTTTTGCGGTAATACCAAGGGTTTGACCTTGTTCGGTACGCGCGAGAGAATATTGCATAAAGATTCCTTTGTTTTGTTGGTTTTATTTAAACGAATAATAAGGAAAAAACGAAGTGCGGTCAAAATTTAAGTGATTTTACGGTATAATTTCTCAAAACTAACTCAAAGCAGGAAAAATAGATGTCAAACGCAAAAATTCTTATTATTAAAACAGGATTGATAGAAACCTTAACGTTCCCTGATGGTAGCTCATATGAAAGCGCGATTCGTAAAAAACCGGTACCTATAGTAAAAGTACACACACTGGGTGCAGAAGGTAACGATGTAGGCTTAAAAGCCCATCACGGTGGTGTTGATAAAGCCTTGTTTTTTATGTCTGATGTGTCTTTCCCTGCTTTAAACGAGCTACTTGGTGAAAAGTTTGATTTTCACGGTAGCGCGATTTATGGTGAAAACTTTGTGGTATCCGGCTTACATGAAGATAATGTTTGCGTAGGCGATCGTTACAAAATTGGCTCTACTCTGTTAGAAGTGTCTCAACCCCGCAAACCTTGCGAGCGTTTATCTCATAATACCAAGAATGAGAATACAAGAGAGGTTATTCGTCAGTCAGGTTGGACTGGCTGGTATGTTCGCGTGATCGAAGAAGGTGAAATTCATCAAGGCGATGAACTCATTTTGCAACATCGACCTTATCCTGAATGGACAATTCGTCGTTTAAATACGCTACTTTCTACCCCTTCAAGTGTGGAAGAATTAGAAGAGGCCTTAGCCATTGAGGAATTAGCGCCAGCGTTTAAACGTTCTGTTAACTCACAATTACATAATTTACAGCAGGCGGCCAAAAATGTCGGCTAAAACGACCGCACTTTGTCCGTGCCAATCTTCGCTTTCTTACGAAGATTGTTGCGGACGCTTTCATTCAGGCAATATGTTTCCAGAAACAGCGGAACAACTCATGCGTTCCCGCTATTCAGCGTTTGTGCTCAAAAATATTCCCTATATTGTGCAAACCACGGTACCAAGCCAACAAACCTTATTAGATCAAAAAGCGCTACAAGATTGGGCTAATGAAACGCAATGGCTCAGTTTAGAGATTGTTAAAGCAGAAACCTTAACCAAAACACAAAGTGCGGTTGAATTTAAGGCTCATTTTCAAGGTAGCGAACAGCCGCAAGTGCATCACGAACATTCACTTTTTGCAAAAATCGATGGCCGTTGGTATTTTGTTGATCCCACTATGCCACTCCCAAGTAATAAACAACCTTGTGTTTGTGGTTCAGGGAAGAAATTTAAACATTGTTGCGGAGGCTTGCTCTAATGACCTTAACGTCTTTTCTCGCATTATTTTGGCAGCGTTCTCAAGAAAACAAATTAACGCAAGCAGCCGGTTCACTCACCTACAGCACCATGCTCGCCATCGTGCCATTAATTATGGTGGTGTTTTCGATTTTCTCCGCCTTTCCCGTTTTTAACGAAGTAACTGGGGCATTGAAAGAATTCATCTTCACCAATTTCGCCCCTTCCGCGAGTGATGTTGTGGGGCAATATATTGATGAATTCGTCCATAACTCAAAGCAAATGAGTGCCGTTGGTATTGTGAGTTTGATTTTAGTCGCATTAATGCTGATTAACTCCATTGACCGTACACTTAATGGCATTTGGCAAGATACCAGTAATCGCCAAATTTTTACGTCATTTGCTATTTATTGGCTCATTTTAACGCTCGGTCCACTTTTAATCGGTACCAGCATTGCCGCAAGTTCCTATGTCAAAGCCATGTTCGAGCAATCGGAAACGCTCTCTTTTGGCTTAAAACTCCTCAGCTTTGTACCATTTCTTTCTACTTGGTTTATCTTCACGCTCATTTATATGGTCGTGCCAAATAAGAAAGTCAGCATCAAACACTCTGCTGCTGGTGCATTAATTGCCGCGATTTTCTTTACCTTAGGGAAACAGGCCTTTGCTTGGTACATTACGACATTCCCGTCTTATCAATTAATTTATGGCGCTATGGCGACGTTGCCAATCATGTTATTGTGGATTCAAATCAGCTGGACAGTGGTGTTATTCGGCGCACAATTAGCCGCAGTGCTTGCAGAAGAGCGGTCAATGGATCAAACGAATTTAGAGGAAGTAAAATGATTGCGTTAATTCAGCGTGTGACACAGGCTAAAGTGGAAGTTGAAGGTCAAATTGTGGGGCAAATCGGCAAAGGATTATTGGTTTTATTAGGCGTAGAAAAAGAAGATGACCAAGCCAAAGCGGATAAACTCGCTGAGAAAGTCTTAAATTACCGTATTTTCAGCGATGAAAATGACAAAATGAATTTAAACGTGCAGCAAATCGGTGGTAAAGTGCTTGTGGTATCCCAGTTTACTTTGGCCGCTGACACGCAAAAAGGCTTACGACCAAGTTTCTCAAAAGGTGCCGCACCTGCATTAGCTAACGAATTGTATGGCTATTTTTCGCAAAAATGCGCAGAAAAAGTCACTGTTGCCAACGGACAATTTGCGGCTGATATGCAAGTGAGCCTCACCAATGATGGTCCGGTGACATTTTGGTTAAATGTCTGAATAAAGAGAACAATCACTATTTTTTCAAAGCAAAGGAAACTCTTTCTTTGATCGCATTGTCGTATTAACGCTCAAATGCATATAACAGTTTCAAATCCCATCCATAATTGCGTTGCTAATCCCCTTATTTTATGGGTAAACTAAGGCGGTTTGATGTGGATCTTCTTAAAGTTTAGCTTGTAATAAAATGAAAAAAATTTCGTTAAAAATAACCGCTCTTTTGCTTGGATGGATGAGTTTTTCAGCCCTTGCAGAACAAACCGTGGATATTGAGATCCGCGGAATCAAAGGTGAACGTGCCATTCGCAATACTGATATGAATGTCAAACTCATTGATAAAGGTGAGATGGACGGCTCAGATCGGTATAAACAATTAGTTTCAGATGCCGTCGATAAAGGCCTTCGAGTCTTCGGTTATTATGGTTCTTCAGTCACCTTTGAATTGAAAAAACGCAAAGGTCAGCGAGACTTACTCATTGCTAATGTAAAACCTGGTGAACCAAGTAAAATTGCGGGAACAGAAGTTGAAATTACAGGCGAAGCCGCAGAAGACGAAAACTTCACAGCACTCCGTAAAAACTTACCAAAAAAAAGCGAGTTAGTTGAGCATCAAAAATACGATGATTACAAAACCAGTATTTCAAACCTTGCCCTTGCTCGCGGTTATCTTGACGGAAAATTCCAAATTTCTCGCTTAGAAATCAGCCCTGAAACCCATGAGGCATGGTGGCGTATGCTATTTGATAGTGGTGTGCGTTATCATTACGGCAACATCACATTCAACCATTCCCAAATTCGCGAAGACTATTTGCAAAATATGCTCAACATAAAATCGGGCGATCCTTATTTAGTCAGCGATTTATCTGAATTAACTAACGATTTTTCTTCTACCAATTGGTTTAGCTCAGTGCTTTTACAACCTCATGTCCGAGAAGAAGAAAAATTAGTGGATATCGAATTGTTACTTTATCCACGTAAGAAAAACTCAATGGAGCTTGGGGTCGGTTTTGCAACCGATACGGGTCCTCATGTCCAAATTGGTTGGACAAAACCTTGGATTAATAGTCGAGGCCATAGTTTCCGTACAAATCTGTACGTCTCTGCACCAAAGCAAAACTTTGAAGCCACTTATAAAATACCATTGTTGAAAAATCCATTAAATTATTATTATGAATTTTCAACTGGTTATGAAAAAGAAAATAAAAATGACACGGACACCAAAGCACTCACTTTTGCTGCATTACGTTATTGGAATAATAAAGAAGGTTGGCAATATTTTGCGGGTCTTCGTGTCCGTTACGACAGCTTTACGCAAGCTGATTTCACCGATAAAACTCTCCTTGTTTATCCAACTGGAGGTTTTAGCCGGACTCGTTTAAAAGGCGGTCAATTCCCAACATGGGGAGATACCCAAAAAATCACGGTTGATTTAGGGAATAAGCTTTGGATGTCAGAAGCCAATTTCTTTAAAATTCAAGCTTCCACAGCGTGGATTCGTACTTATGCAGAAAATCACCGTTTTATTACCCGTGCAGAAATTGGTTATTTAAATACCGCGGATATTCGTAAAATTCCACCTGCATTGCGTTTCTTTGCTGGGGGCGATCGCAGCGTGCGAGGTTATGGCTATAAGAAAATTGCACCGAAAAATAAAGAGGGGAAATTAGTCGGTGGCTCTCGCTTAGTAACAGGTAGCCTTGAATATCAATATCAAGTTTACCCAAATTGGTGGGGAGCGTTATTTGCGGATACTGGCTTAGCCGCTGATGCTTACAAAGCAAATGAGTTACGCTACGGTGCAGGTTTCGGTGTGCGTTGGGCATCGCCAGTTGGCGCTATCAAATTTGATATTGCGACGCCAATTCGAGATAAAGATAACAGCAAAAACATTCAATTTTACATTGGCTTAGGGGCTGAAATTTAGGGTATGACTATGTCTGAACAAGAAAAACAACCAGATAACCAAACGACACAACCCGTCAAAAAGAAAAAGACCTGCCGTAAAATTTTATGTGTCGGAAGTGCGGTCATTTTTGTCCCTGTTTTAGGCTTAGTCACAGCACTTTCTTTTGATAGTGGGCAACGTGCAATTATTCAACTCGCCGATAAAATGCTCGATAGCTTATCTATTGAGCAAGTCAGCGGTGGCTTACAAGATGGTTTAGTCTTAGAAAATTTACGTTTTCAAACAACCGGCGTAGATGTGGCTCTTCCTAAAACGCGCTTACAACTGAATTTAGCTCGTTTACTTTCGGGTGATATTATTGTTGATGATCTCAGCTTAACGCAGCCTAAAATCGCCATTGATACCAGTGTTATGCCGCCTTCTGAAGAGAAACAGACTGAAAGTGGTCCAATGGAAAAAATCCATTTACCGGTTTCTGTGCAAGTAAAAAATGTGGCGATTACTGACTTTGATATGAAACTCGATCAAAGCAATATTATGTTTTCGTCATTTCAAAGTGCGGTCAGTTTAAACAATGAATCTGGCCTTACTCTTGAGCCCACCACGCTTTCAGATGTGCTTTTCTCAACGGTCTCCCAAACTCAACAAAACACCCCTCAGCCTGAGAAAAAAGAACCTGCTAAACCCGTTGATTGGGCACAAATTGAGCAAACACTCACACCCGCTTTTTTAGGTAATTTAAATACGGTAAACTTGCCTTTTGATATGCACATTCCAAGTGTTTTGGGTACAAACTGGCAATATCAATCCCTCAATGAAAAAGGCGAAGAAACACAAAAAATCACTGTGCCTAAAGTGGAATTACAAGCGGATGCCACCGATCATTTAGTGAAATTACAAAAACTCGACATTGACAGCTCTCTTGGTACACTTTCTAGCCAAGGACAACTCCAGCTCAATGAAGATTTTCCGGTTGATCTCACATTAAAATCTGATCTCCAAGCGTTTAAATCAAAAGATAAAACTATTCTGCCTGCCAGCAAAGTTGATCTCAATTTATCGGGTTCATTGAAAAAAACGACCGCACTTTCGTTAACCACACAAGGCGTACTTGATGCGACCTTAACGGGTGATGTGAAACTGGCTGAAGATAAAATGCCATTAAATCTGCAGTTAAAAGCGAAAAAAGGTCAATACGCTTTTGCAGATAGCCTTGCACCGCTCAAAATTAACGATGTTGATATCAAACTCACGGGTGATTTATTGAATTATCACGCAGAGATTGTCGGTGGCTTGGACGGTATGGATCATATCCCTCACACCCATGTTGATTTGAATGCAGACGGTAAACTCTATGAAGTCACCATCAACGAATTAAAACTTGCTGCCCTCGATGGTACGGCACGTTTAACGGGCTCCTCAAACTGGAAAGATGGCGCGCAATGGGATGTGACCGCTGATTTAAACAAAATGAACATTCGCCCTTATGTGCCTGCCATGCCCGCTGTATTATCGGGCAAAGTGAGCTCAAAAGGTTCCGCTGATTCCAATCATTGGAAAGTGGATGTGCCAGCCATGGATTTAACGGGTAGTCTCTCTTCTCGCCCATTAAGCTTGAAAGGAAGTGTCTTTTTAAGTAATGAAACCTTATTAAACATTCCTGATTTATTGCTGAACTATGGCGATAACCGCATTGCGGCAAAAGGTATATTAGGTGATAAATCAAACCTAGATTTAGATATCAACGCACCAAGCTTACGTGGTCTGTGGCAAGATTTAGCGGGTTCCATGGTCGGCAAAGCACAAATCTTAGGCAAACTTACTGCGCCAACCATTAATACCGATTTAACGGCACAAGGCTTGCACTTCCAAGGGTTAGACTTATCTAAAGCCGTAATTAAAGGTAATGTTGTGAGTGAACCGCAAGTGAAAGGTGAACTTAACGTCAAAGCGGAAAACTTCCGCTATGGCGACAGCATCAAATTACATAATATTGATTTGAATGTATCAGGTGATGAAAAACATCATACGCTTAACTTAAAATCCAAAGGTGAACCTGTTGCAGCTGATTTACAAATCACCGGTAATTTTGACCGTACTTCTCAGCAGTGGAAAGGCAATTTAAGCCAAGTGAGCCTAAACTCACCTATCGGCGATTTTAAAGTTAATCAAACCGTTCCTGTGACTTATGACAATAAAAAAATCCAAGCCACCATCGAGTCACATTGCTGGGTTAACCAAGACTTAGATCTGTGTTTCCCTCAACAATTTACGGCAGGGAAAAACGGCGAAGTCCCTTTTGAGCTTAAACACATTAATTTAGATTTAGTGAATAGATTGATGGGACAAAACACGCTCAAAGGCCAATTACAAAGCCGAGGTAAAGTGGCGTGGTTCAGTGATAAACCGTTACAACTGAATGTGGCAGTAGAAGGTAATAACATTGGTGTGGCACAAAAATTAGATTACCGCACCTTTAAGCTAGATATTCCTAAATTAAGAGTGAATGCCGATATTCAAAATAATAATTTAACCTTGAAATCAGACATTAACGTTCAGAATCAAGGTCGAATTGGCACGGATTTAAAAATTAATGATTTAAGTAAAGGTCGTCAATTAGGCGGCACCTTTACCATTGAAGGTTTACGCTTATCCTTAGCGAATCAACTTTTCTCCAGCGGTGAAAGCATGGATGGTGAAGTGGTTTCTCGCTTAAGTTTCGGTGGTAATTTAGAAAAGCCATTATTAAATGGTAATTTTGATATCCGCAATGTAAAAACGAAACTAAAAAGTCTGCCTTTTGATGTAACTGATGGTCAAGTAGCAATTCGCTTTAATGGCACCTCTTCAACCTTAAATGGCCATGTTCAAACACCAGATAGTAAGCTGAATATTAACGGGCAAGCTAACTGGGCTAACATGGATAACTGGACGGCAGAAGTTAGAGCGCAAGCAGATAATTTCAAAGTTGATATTCCGTCTATGGCGAAATTAAAAGTCAGCCCGAATGTGGTTGTCAAAGCCTCGCCAAAACTCTTAGATTTGAGTGGTAATGTGGATATTCCGTGGGCAAGAATTGCCATTGAAAGCTTACCAGACAATGCTGAACCGGTGAGTGAAGATGAAGTGATTTTAAATGGTCCAAGAAAAAGTGAAGAAGAGCTCATTAATCGCCAATTTGCTTCAGAAACCAAATCCGGTATGCAAATTCAATCTGATTTAAAAATTAAAATCGGCGACGATGTGCATTTAGATGCCTATGGTTTAAAAACGAATTTGAATGGTTTACTTTCTGTGAAACAGGATAAAGGCAAATTAGGTTTATTTGGTCAAATTAACCTGAAAAATGGTCGTTATGCTTCTTTTGGACAGGATTTATTAATTCGTAAAGGGCAAGTCAGCTTCTCTGGTTTACCTTCACAACCGATGTTAAATATTGAGGCAATTCGTAACCCAGAAGCCATGGAAGACAATAAGGTCACAGCAGGGGTAAAAGTGATTGGTATGGCATCTAGCCCACAAGTCACTATTTTCTCTGATCCAGCCAAACCTCAAGACCAGGCACTTTCTTATTTATTAACCGGTCGCTCATTAGAAAACAGCGGTGAAGCAGGCTCTAGTGGTTCTGTGGGTGCGGCATTACTCGGCTTAGGTTTAGCGAAAAGTGGTAAAGTGGTCGGCGGTATTGGCGAAGCCTTTGGTATTCAAGACTTAAACTTAGGCACAGCCGGTGTTGGGGATCGCTCCAAAGTACAAGTTAGTGGTAATATTGGTAAACGCTTACAAGTGAAATACGGTGTAGGATTGTTTGATGGCTTAGCCGAAGTGACCTTGCGTTACCGCTTAATGCCACAGCTTTATTTCCAATCGGTTTCCAGCACAAACCAAGTTTTTGATTTATTGTATCAATTTGAATTTTAGGAAAGGACATGCATAACGACAAGCAACTGGCTCAACTCGCAGAACCTCATCACCGAGGTGAGGCCCGGGAGATTGCCGCCATTGATTTAGGCTCAAACAGCTTCCACATGATTGTGGCACGTATTATCAATGGTTCGATTCAGGTGCTTTCTCGTTTAAAACAAAAAGTGAGGCTCGCTGACGGCTTAGACGAGCACAATGTATTAAGCCAAGAAGCCATTGAGCGCGGTGTAAATTGCCTTGCACTTTTTGCTGAACGCTTACAAGGCTTTGCGCCGAAAGATGTGAATGTCGTAGGCACTTATACCTTACGAAGAGCGGTCAATAATGACGAATTTTTACGCCAAGCAGCCACTGTCTTTCCTTATCCCATTAATATCATCAGCGGTCAAACGGAAGCCAAAACCATTTATGCGGGTGTTTGCCACACTCAACCTGAAAGCGGACGTAAACTGGTCATCGATATTGGTGGTGGCTCGACAGAAATGATCATCGGTGATGATTTCACCCCCTTAGTGGCGGAAAGTCGTCACATGGGCTGCGTCAGCTTTGCCAAAAAATTCTTCCCGAATGGCGAAATTTCAAAAGAAAACTTCGAGCAAGCTCGCCAAAGTGCGGTCAATAAAATTGAAGATTTAAGCTGGGAATATCGCAAACTCGGTTGGCAATCGGTGCTAGGTTCATCTGGCACCATCAAAACCGTCTATCAAGTGATTACCTCAACCCTTGATCCGAACGGCATCATCACGGCTGAACGCTTACAAAATTTAATCGAGCAAACCTTACAAGCTTCCCATTTTGAAGAGCTTAATATCGCGGGATTAAACCCTGATCGCGTGGATGTCTTTGTGCCAGGCTTAGCCATTTTAAGTGCCGTTTTTGATGTTTTTGGCTTAGAAAATATGCGCTACTCTGACGGTGCCTTGCGTGAAGGGGTGATTTACAGCCTGGAAAAAAACTTCCAGGTTTCAGATATCCGTACTCGTACCGCATTAGGTCTTGCCGAACAATTTAACTTAGATTTAGCGCAAGCCGATCGCGTGGCAAATAGTGCAAAAACCTTAATTGACCAATACACCCATTGGCAAAAACCACATCTTGCTGATGAAATGAAAAACCTGCTGATTTGGGCAGCGCGTTTATTGGAAGTGGGCATTGTCATAAATCATCGCAATGTGCAAAAACATTCCGCTTATATTCTGCAGAATATGGAGTTACCGGGTTTTGATCGTGAGCAACAACGCTTATTGGTAAATTTAGTTCGTTATCATACGGGCGCATTTAAAAAGAATGATTTACCGATTTTTGCTCGTTATGCAGATGAAGATGTCCTTGTTTTACTGCTTCTTTTACGCATTTCGGTGATTTTAAATAAATCTCGCCAAGCAACAGATAGCACGGATAAAATTAATCTCAGAATTGACCGCTCTTCACAGACTTGGGAACTGACCTTTGAGAAACATTATTTAGATAACAATCCGTTAGTGTGGAATGAATTGCGCTTAGAAAGTAATTTACTCAAAGATTTAGAACTCAGTTTGATTTTTAACTGATAGAATAAAGGCTTTTGTGCCCTTATTTTTTATCTTGCTCCAACAGCAAGCTATAAATATTGGCGAGATAATAGCTCTGCTCGGCTTCGGGAATATCTTGCGGAATAAAAGAAAGCAAATCGTGGTGAATTTCCAAAACATCAGGGAAAATGACCGCACTTTGCATTTCATCATAAAAGGATTGATGGAGCGGAGAAACGCAACCGCCTCGTTTTAAGCGAGCAAGGCTGTTGGCAATATGCAATAAGAGTGTGATGACAGTCGGAATGGACACATCAATGCGCCAATGATGCTCTAGGCGACTTTGCAAAGTCAGAATAATATCAATAACGTCCTGATCAATCTGACCGCGAATTTTCCAACGGGTTAATTGTTTGAGTAACGACATAACATTCCTTTTTGAGATAGGATAACTTTACCGCTATTTCATAAAATTACCAGTGCACAGATCACAAAATTGAAACAAAGTGAAAAAATTTACGAACTAGGAAAGCAATAAATGATAGATAACAGACTTTTTGAAAAATATGATGGCTTGATTTTTGATATGGATGGCACCTTAATCGACACCATGCCAGTGCATGCACGCGCATGGAACCTAGTAGGGGAACAATTTGGTTATCGTTTTAACAGCCAAATTATGTATGATTTAGGTGGCGCAACCGTGAGCACTATCGCCTCCGCCATTATGCAAGATGCCGGTATGCCACAAGAACGTTTAAATGAAGTCATACAAGCGAAACGCAAACTTTCTTATGAATTAATTCCAACAGAATCAAAATTACTTCCGACCTTTGATGTGGTACGTTATTACTATCAACAAAAACCAATTGCGCTTGGTTCAGGTTCAAACCGCCAAATCATTGATATGTTGATGCAAAAATTAGACATCAAACATTACTTTAACGCCATTGTCAGCGCTGATGATGTGAAAGAACACAAACCCCACCCTGAAACCTTTTTACGCTGCGCAGAATTGGCAAAAGCTGAACCGTCACGCTGCATCGTCTTTGAAGATGCCGATCTCGGCGTAAAAGCGGGATTAAGTGCAGGAATGGATGTGTTTGATGTTAGAACGCGTGAGATTATTAGAGCCTAATGTGGGACATTTTCTCTTTCAGCTTTTGGGCTGATTTTTGGCAAACTCATGGCTTGTGGTTGATGTTTTTCAGCGCTTTCTTAAGTGCCACCATCTTGCCGGGTAATTCAGAAATTGTGTTTGTCTCCCTTGCTGCGCCAAAAGTATTGGTCGGGTCATTATTAAGTGCGGATATTTTTTGGCTTGTTTTTCTGGCAACCGCAGGCAATACACTAGGCAGCCTCACCACTTACTGGATTGGTCGATGGTTTCCGAAAATTGACAGCAAAAATGACCTCACTTTGTGGGCGATAAATAAAATACAACGCTATGGTGCCATCACTTTATTATTGAGTTGGTTGCCTATTATTGGGGATGTATTTTGTGCGGTGGCCGGTTGGCTTCGATTGAATTGGCTAAGTTGTTTAATTTTTATGACGATTGGAAAAGGACTGCGTTATATTGCCTTGCTCTTTTTCAGTTTACCTTTCGTGTCATAGCCGTGAATAGCCTTTGTGCATAACCTGGTTGTGGGCTAGAATAAAGACGAATTGATATTCAACAGATAAAAAAACGCCCCTTATCAAGTAAGGGGCAAATAACCTAAGGAACCAATTTTATTAAAACAACTGCAAGTTGCTTGTTCTATAAGACCGACGCTAAAAAGAAAAGTTCAAAGAAATTGTAAAAAAATGTAAAAAAATTTACAAAAACTTGCAATTAATTTACAAATCACTGATTTTCAAGGAAATAAATATGCCATTACTCGACAGTTTTAAAGTGGATCACACCCGTATGAACGCACCAGCCGTGCGTGTTGCCAAAACGATGCGTACCCCAAAGGGCGATGACATCACCGTTTTTGATCTTCGTTTTTGCATTCCAAACAAAGAAATTCTCCCACCAAAAGGGATTCACACCCTTGAGCATTTATTTGCGGGCTTTATGCGTGACCATTTAAACAATGACAATGTAGAAATCATCGATATTTCCCCAATGGGCTGTCGCACAGGTTTTTACATGTCATTAATCGGCACTCCAAACGAGCAACAAGTGGCTGATGCATGGTTAGCTTCCATGAAAGATATTTTAACCGTGCAAGATCAAAACCAAATTCCTGAATTAAACGAATACCAATGTGGGACTTACACCGAGCATTCTTTAGAAGAAGCACATGATATTGCTAAAAATGTGATTGCTCGCGGTGTGGGGATTAATAAAAATGACGATTTAGCACTTGATGAATCTTTCTTAAAATAAGGACACAACATGACAACCCTAGGTACAGCATTAACCCCGAATGCTATTAAAGTGATGATGCTTGGCTCTGGTGAACTGGGCAAAGAGGTGGTGATTGAATTACAACGTTTAGGCGTGGAAGTGATTGCCGTCGATCGTTATGAAAATGCCCCAGCACAACAAGTGGCACATCGTGCTTATACGATTTCCATGCTAGATGGTGCAGCCCTCAAAGCCTTAGTGGAAAAAGAGCACCCAGATTACATTGTGCCGGAAGTGGAAGCCATCGCGACTGATACGCTAGTGGAATTAGAACAAGCGGGTTTTAATGTTGTTCCTACCGCCAAAGCCACCAAGCTGACGATGAATCGCGAAGGCATCCGCCGTTTAGCTGCCGAAGAGCTTGGCTTGCCAACCTCACCTTATCAATTTGTCGATAACTTTGCTGACTTCCAAAGTGCGGTTGAAAAAATCGGTATTCCTTGCGTGGTGAAACCAATTATGTCTTCTTCTGGCCACGGTCAAAGTATTTTGAAATCCAAAGATGACTTACAAAAAGCCTGGGATTACGCTCAACAAGGTGGTCGCGCAGGCGCGGGACGCGTGATTGTAGAAGGGTTTGTTAAATTCGATTATGAAATCACTTTACTCACCGTTCGCCACATCAACGGCACCAGCTTCTTAGCGCCAATCGGCCATCGCCAAGAAGATGGCGACTATCGCGAATCTTGGCAGCCACAAGCCATGTCTGATGCAGCGTTGAAAAAAGCACAAGACGTCGCAGAGAAAATTACCACTGCACTAGGTGGTCGCGGCATTTTCGGTGTGGAAATGTTTGTGTGTGGTGATGAGGTTATCTTCAATGAAATCTCCCCTCGCCCACATGATACCGGTATGGTAACACTAATTTCTCAAGAATTATCCGAGTTCGCCTTACACGCCCGTGCGATTTTAGGCTTACCTATTCCGGAAATTACCCTCATTAGCCCATCAGCTTCAAAAGCGATTGTGGTCGAAGGTCAATCGAAAAACGTGCAATTTGGCAATATCGCCGAAGTATTGGCTGAACCAAACACCAATATTCGTATTTTTGGCAAAGGCGAAGTCAATGGCCATCGCCGTTTAGGTGTCTTACTCGCTCGTGATATTTCTGTAGAAAAAGCATTGGAAAAAGTAGAGCGCGCTTACGCGAAGTTGGATGTGAAATTATAAGGTTTACTTAATATAAGCATCGTTGAAAATACAAAAAGTGCGGTCAGTTTTTGAGAGGTTTTAAAACTCTTTAAAATTGACCGCACTTTGTATCGAGTTAAATTGTACTCTACTTAAAATACTTCTGTATTATTTATCCCCAAGGCTTAGCATCAGGTTTGCTGTGTTTTTTTCGCCATTGGATGCATATTGGACTATCCCACATTAGTGTATTTTCACAAACAGGTCCGCCTTCTAAATACCAGCCTTTTTTCTCTAAACAAAGATTGACCTCTGGATTATCACTTTCACCACTGACAAAATCCATACCGCAATCCGACATATCTTTTTGTCTTCTGTCAAGAAATTTAATACGTCCTTGAGGATCTGAGTTAGGAAATAAAACCCTAGAATTATGCAAACGCCAATGATAGTATGGAGGCGCTGGTTTAAAACCACCAAAAGAGCACCCGCTTAGAATTAATATTAAAAATATAGAAAATAGTACTTTCATTTTATTTCTCCTTCGCTTTATTTAATTCAAAAATCGTTCTTTCATTTCCCATTTTTAGATCTCCTTTAGTTCTATATCCATCAATAATGCATTGTTTTTGCCCTAGTCCATAGCAATTATGTACTGATGAATTGTCACCAAATATATCACTAATACGTTCAACCCAACCTTTATTGAGATTATTTTCAGATGTCGTTGCAGGGTTTCCTCCCAATAAAATCGGCATACTACCAACAGGGTCACTAGCATGATTCTCAATCCGAATTGAACCATTTGAAGTGGTTCTTTCTTTACCCGTTTGCAATTGACTTAAATAACCATCCGCTCTTGTAACATCAGCTGCAGGACCCACCATTTTAACAGTGGTGTTTGAAAGCAATTTTTTCTCTCGGTTGTCTTCTGTATTTAATGCTTTTAATGCATTACTAACAGTTAATGTTCCACGACTATGAGAACCGAGGTATAAATCATCTTTACCATATTGCTTCATCATGTTCATCGCTTGTAAACTCGAATTATCCATCCCTAATAGGTTTCCAAAAGAACCTTCGAACATCTTTTCATAACCGGCCCCCCACGATGGCGCGCGTCTCCTGACGCGTGCCAAAACATCTGTTTTGTTTAATTCAAATTTTCACTATTTTTATGAGTAATTTCAGTTTGTCTATTCTTAGATAGATACAAGCACGCGTCAGGAGACGCGCGCTATCTAGCAGCAGATCTTGCCTTTAGAAAAGTGCGGTCAATATTCAAGAGATTTTAAAATTCACCGAAAATTGACCGCACTTTTAAGCACCTTTGTTAATTACAGCCAAGGCTTAGCATCAGGTTTGCTATGTTTTTTTCGCCATTGAATACATGCAGGTCTATTCCACATTGTTTTTTCTTCACAGATTGGTCCACCTTCTAAATACCAACCTTTTTTCTCTAAACAAAGGTTGACCTCCGGATTATCACTTTCACCGGTAACAAAATCCATACCGCAATCCTTCATATCTTTTTTTCTTCTAGCAAGATATTTAGTTAAAACATCAGGATCTGAGTTCGGAAATAATGCTTTCTCGTTATGTAGCTGCCAATGATCATGTGGTGGTGGAGGTTGAAATCCTCCAAAAGAACACCCGCTTAGAATTAATATTAAAAATATAGAAAATAGTACTTTCATTTTATTTCTCCTTCGCTTTATTTAATTCAAAAATCGTTCTTTCATTTCCCATTTTTAGATCTCCTTTAGTTCTATATCCATCAATAATGCATTGTTTTTGCCCTAGTCCATAGCAATTATGTACTGATGAATTGTCACCAAATATATCACTAATACGTTCAACCCAACCTTTATTGAGATTATTTTCAGATGTCGTTGCAGGGTTTCCTCCCAATAAAATCGGCATACTACCTACTGGGTCACTAGCATGATTCTCAATCCGAATTGAACCATCTGAAGTGGTTCTTTCCTTACCCGTTTGCAATTGACTTAAATAGCCATCCGCTCTTGTTATATCAGCTGCAGGACCCACCATTTTAACAGAGGTGTTTGAAAGCAATTTTTTCTCTCGGTTATCTTCTGTATTTAACGCTTTTAATGCATTACTAACAGTTAATGTTCCACGACTATGAGCACCAACGTATAAATCATCTTTACCATATTGCTTCATGATGTTCATCGCTTGTAAAGTTGAATTATCCATACCTAATAGATTTCCAAAAGAAGTTTCAAACATTTTCTCATAACCCGCCACTAAGAGCTCTGACAAACCATTTTTCGCTTCAGGATGGTGAACAAAATAAACATCTTTATATACCTTTTGATCTATATTGCCTGTTTTATCATCCCTGCCCGCAATATAGTTTTGTACCGCAAATTTTGCGGCGGAATTACGATCATTAAAGATGCCATTAAATGCAACGACATATTTACTCTCTGTTTTCCCTGTTTTTGGATCAGTATAAGTAACTTTTTGTAATTGATTGCGTTCTTGATCTGATAACTCATGTAATAAATAAATATTGCGTCCTTTTTCTAGTTGCTGCTTAAGGTATTTTGTTCTATCTAACCCCTTAGCATCCGCTTCTTCATTTATTTTTTTCAGAATTTCAGGATCCTCTATAGGGTCTCCTTTTGCATCCACTTTATGAGTAAACATCCGATGTTCTGCGATAAACATTGTTCGATAAGCTTCATCCGTAACACCACCAACATTCTTCGTAAAACTCTGAATCGTTGCAACATCCTGTTCAACTTCTTTTTGCATTTTCGCATGATCCACTTTTTCAAGTTTGTTTACTTCTTGCTCAGTGGATTTCTTAATTGTCTCAATGTTCTGCTTACCCTGCATACTCGTAATATTAAAGTTACCATCACTAATCACAGCATTGGTTGTACTCTGATTATTTTCACTTTGACTGCTATTGCTCGCTAAATTAGCTAGACCAATTTTTGCTGCAGCGTATAAATCTGTGCTATGAACATCATTTGTACCTAAACCAAATTTTACCAGCGATTGATTTGCTTTATTTGGATTTGCCTGCTCAAAGGTTTCATTCGTTCTATCCTTACGATAAGTTTTATTTAAAGCTTTATCCTCATCAGAAGTTTGATCACGATCTACAGAGAAACCTCCCATCAATCCCATCGCAGATGATTTCGCATTAGAATAATTTTGAATATTCGAATATTCGAAATCTTGTGCTGTCATTTGATTTTTCTCTTTTGGTGCACTTGAAATGATAGCGCCACCAATAGAAGAAACTTTATTTTTTACATTGATATCATAGCCATCATTACCTGCAAAAATTCCTGCCTGTTCATTTACACTCGCATAGTCTGTATTGACTTTCGATTTATTGAAACTACCACCCGCAGCAAAACCATAACCTACTGTCACACTACCACTTACATTCATTTGCTTACCGCGATAGCTAGATTTATCTTGCAAGCTTTCAATTTTCAGATTTTCTGCATCTAATTCGACACCTTTACCTTTAACTTGACTGCCCGCAAGGGTTACATCTCCGCCTGCTTTAACCACAGTTTTACTTTGGCTATCACCTACATGGCTAGCAACATAAGTAGTTTCATCACCATTGCCGTAGCCTTTCCCGTAATTACCCCCTACAGTAACCCCGGCAGCCTCACCATTACTCACTTTAATGGCTACCCCTGCATTAAAACCACTTGATTTATTGGTACTACGTTCTTGGTGGTTTTGTTCTGTGGCTTTGATATTGACTTGGTTATCTGCAATCAATGTTGTGCCTTGTTTGCCTGAGATATCTGAGCCTTCAATATTAATATTGGAATCCTTTCCTGCACCTGTCGCCATAATATTTACTTTGCCGCCAGCATTAACTTGGGATTTATAGGCTGTTTTTCCTTCAGTATGAGAGTGAGATTCGCTCTTCTGTTGACCATAAGTGATTTGTACACCGATCAAGGAGTCGACATCCCCTTCACCATTCATAAAATCTTTGACATCGGTTACAGCTTTTTTTCCAGATTGGTAGGCACGATAAGCCTCAAAGCCAGCATTAGCTGCCGACATAGTATTCACTCGGTCATGTTTACTATCGCCAACTTGTTTAGTGGATTCGATAGCCCCTTGTACTGCTTGAATAGCAGAAATAACAGGAGAGCTAATAGCAATAGTTAAACCTTTTTGCTCAAATTTTTGTTTGGTATTGGTTTCATATTTGTCATCTGCAGCTTTAATATCGACTTTTTTCGCCAGAATATTCACATCGCCGTCTTTGATTGCACTCACCTTACTCGCAGTTTGAGTATAAGTGTTTTCCGCAATCATCGTCGTATTGCCGCTTAAGCTACCTACTTGGCTACCTTGTGCATAAAGCTTAGTCTGATCACTTTCTGTGGTTTGTTTTTGAGAACCAAAGGTTACTCCAATACCACCTCCCAATATGCCTGATTTTTCCCAGATAGTGCGCGTTTCCTAACGCGTGCCAAAAACATCCGTTTTGTTTGATTCAGGTTTTTACTATTTTTATTAACAACTTCAGTTTGCTCAAGACTTGTTACAATTAGACTGTTTTTATTTCTTATATTTATCATATATAGCACAATCTTTAGGTCTATGATAACAATAAAGCCAACTGTTGGTTTTAAATATATAACCATTTTCATATATGCATTTAGCATATAAATCTTGGTTGTTATCTATATGGTGAATTTTTTCAAAACATTTATTTTTTAATTCTGCTGATGCTTTAACTTTACTTTCTCTGTGTTCCCAGTATGCCATTTTATCTATGGTATAACTTTCCCTATAAGTAAACATTGTCCAACATCCTGATAAAAAACAAGAAATAATAACAATACTTAAAAATTTCATCTTTCTTTTCCCATATTTTCAAACTCTCTGACCCCAAAAGATGGCGCGCGTCTCCTGACGCGTGTCCAAAACATCAATTTCGTTTGATTAAGATTTTTACTATTTTCATGAATAACTTCAGTTTGTTTATTTTTAGTTAGATATAAGCACGCGTAAGGAGATGCATGCTATTTTTTTTGGAGGGCTAAACGCTATTTTCTTTCTTTGTGTTAAAACGAAATAAACAAGCGCATATTGTGGGGAGGATGGCGATGGGAAGTCAACGGGAATTTACAAAAGTGCGGTTAAAAACGAGGGAGATTTTGACAGCACTTTTGGTGGATGAGGTATTTACTTCTATATTAGTTTCTATATTTCTTGTTTTCTATATATACTGTTGAGTTGGTAATATCCAGAGCTAGGTATCAAACACACTTAGTAAATTTTTCTACACCTAGCCACAGTTAGAAAGTTTTCATTTCCTATATTTATTATAAGCATCACAAACATCTTTGAATTTATAACAATATGCATAACTAGCATTAAAAACAAATCCTTTATCTCTTAAACACATGGCATATCTTTTATTTGACTCTTCTCTGTCTTTTACTCCGACAACTTCAGGAAATCCTGAAACATCTTTAATTTCAAGTCCTTGAATAGACTTATTAAAGCAAGCCATATGAGTATCTTTAGTTAAAGGTTTTTTTGTATCTTTGTTAACCCAGATACTCTCATCCCAATAAGATGAGTATGAAGGCATTAAATCTAGAAACAAACAACCTCCTAGAGATAGAGTCACTAATACATAAATAAAAATTTTCATTTATTCACCTCATTTACTTTATTAAATTTTCTAAGTCTGCTGCTAGGATATACCTTATTTAAAACATCTTTTGTTTTCTCCCATTCTACTATTTTTTTCTCATCATCTATTTTATAAATATACTTCAAGTTATTTATATTCTGATTAGCCTCTGAATGCGCCTGACCAAATGATAACCCCTCTACTTGTTTAGCATTCGGGTTATTTCCAATAAATAGTCCTCCTAATCCAGAATAGACCGCATCTCCCTTAACTCCATGATATTCAGTATTGACGCCTCCAAACAATTGTTTCGCTTGTTTATCTACTCCCTCTGATGGATAGGAGCCTCCTAAATGCAAGAAATTCACTTTTGTATTGTCATACCGATTTCCTACATATTCCGACCAATTCAGCATATTTTTATTCCCTGAAACACCTAGACTATGTGCCACATTATTCGCACTTATCGGCTCTTTTCCTTGGGAGATTCTATGTGCATTATATTCATTCAGTTTTTTAGTAATTTGAGCGTGATCCCTCGTGGCATTTGAGGCACCAAACACACTTGGTAAATTTGCCCCTGCCCTAAAACGCTCAAATACAGTGAAGATAAACTCATTGAGATAGTTGGTACTACCTCTATTTAAAATGACAGCCGTTTCATCAATCGACGATAAGTCTTTATCATATAAAATCGCACTTGATACTTTATCTTCTCTGTTTAAATTTAACATACCCGCCGTTGCAACTTTACTGAGTAATTGTGCTTGTTCATCTGTAAGGATGTCATTACCATAAATAATACGTTTTAATGCTTGTGAATTATCAGATTTAAAATCTAAACAGCTTATGTGATTACAATTTTCTGTTTTCTTTTGAATAGAAAATACAGAATCTTCATTTTTTTCCATTTGATAATAGATTTCATCACCCACACTATTAACATTTTTCACAAATTTTGTCGCCACGTTTAAATCACGTTCTAAGTCGGACTTGATCGATTCAATATCCGCTTTAGCTAATTTTTGATGACGATTTTCCTGATTTAAGGCTTCAATCGTTTCATTAATAGATTTCCCGCTTAATTGCTCTTGAGCTTCCTTGTCTCTAATAATGAGATTTTTGGTGTTAATTGAACTTGTTGTAACGCCATATTCACTACCTTTATCGCTTACTTGTCCTAAAAGTCCGGTAATCAATCCTTTCGCTAATCCCCAGTTTCCTTGAGAGCCAATGCCGGCGATTCCTCCGGTTTCCACTTTTCCGCTTCCATCAGCGTTATTTTTGCCGATTTTTTGCAATTCGACACCACCGATTTCTTTTGGCGTATTTCCACCACCGATAGTAACGCCTCCTCCAACGCCAAATCCTTTCGCATTGTGGCTTGAATAGTTTTCTATATCCGAATGCGTTATCGTGCCCGTGCTAAACCGGTTTTTGCCCTCATCCTTCGCCTTTTGTGTCGAGGTGATGAGACCGCCTTTTAAATCCGTATGGTTGACATCAATGCCATACCCTTCATCACCAGCATAAATTCCAGCTTGTTCATTGATGCTGGCGTGGTCGGCATTGATTTTCGATTTATTGAAACTACCACCTGCGGCAAAACCATAGCCTACTGTCACACTACCACTTACATTCATTTGCTTACCGCGATAGCTAGATTTATCTTGCAAACTTTCGATATTCAAGTTTTCAGCATTAAGTTCTACTCGTTTGCCTTTTACTTGGCTACCAATAATATTGGCATTACCACCTGCATGAATCACTGTTTTACTTTGGCTATCTCCTACATAACTAGCAACATAAGAGGTTTCATCACCATTACCTTAACCTTTTCCGTAATTACCGCCTAAAGTAGCCCCAACAGCCGCACCATTACTCACTTTAATGGCCACCCCCACATTAAAGCTGCTCGATTTATTGGTGCTACGCTCTTTGTGCGTTTGTTCGGCAGCCGTGATGTTGATGTCATTGTCAGCCCCCAAGAAGGTCCCTTGTTTACCGGACACATCCGAACCGTTAATGGTAATGTTGGATGCTTTGCCTGCCCCTGTGGCAACAATATTCACTTTGCCTCCGGCATTCACTTGTGATTTAGCTGCAGTTTTTCCTTCAGTATGCGTACGTGATTCGCTCTTTTTAAGCTATTAATAAAACTTATAATATTGCACAAATATTTTGATTAAAAACTCTACAAAGTCTATATTTAAAACACAAAAAGTGCGGTCAATATCAAGAGATTTTAGAATTCACTGAATATTGACCGCACTTTTAAGCACCTTTGTTAATTACTGCCAAGGCTTAGCATCAGGTTTGCTGTGTTTTTTTCGCCATTGGATACATATTGGTCTATTCCACATTGTTCTTTCTTCACAAATTGGTCCTCCTTTCAGATACCACCCCTTACTTTCCAAGCAAAGGTTTACTTCTTCGTTATCACTTTCACCACTGACAAAATCCATACCGCAATCCTTCATATCTTTTTTTCTTCTAGCAAGATATTTAGTTAAAACATCAGGATCTGAGTTCGGAAATAATGCTTTCTCGTTATGTAGCTGCCAATGATCATGTGGTGGTGGAGGTTGAAATCCTCCAAAAGAACAAGCATTGATTGTTAGCAAACCAAATATAAAAAATAGAATCTTCATATCATTCTCCTTTTGATTTATTTAAATTAAAAATGGTTTGCTCATTTCCCATTTTTAGATCTAAATTCGTTCGATATCCATCAATAACGCATTGTTGTTGCCCTAGTCCATAGCAATTATGTACTGATGAATTGTCACCAAATATATCGCTAATACGAGCAATCCAACCTTTATTGAGATTATTTTCAGATGTCGTTGCGGGGTTTCCTCCCAATAAAATCGGCATACTACCCACTGGCTTAAATCGATATAGCCTTCCCGAGCCGTGATTTCTATGCCTTTCGCGCCGTTAATTATGTTACCTTGTCCACGAATGTCTTGCTCGTGATAGTCTGCGTGAGCATGTTTAATACCGGTGCCAACCTCAACTCGAGCTTATCGTGCCGGTGCTAAGGTCGTTAATTGCCTGATAATCCTGTAAGGCCAGCACCGCGCCGGTGCGCGTAATCATAGGGATAATAAAAAGTGCGGTCCAATTTTTACGCGTTTGATAAAACACTGCAGAATCTTACCGCACTTTGACGACACTTAACGTTTATGTTTTGCCCACTATTCGCAAACAAAAACATAAGTGTTTTTTCCTCTCACTCGACTTTGCTATCTAATCCCAAAATCCCTTTTCGTGTAAGCAGTTATTTAATTCCATGTCCGCTTTTTCCTTTTCTTCTTCAGTGTTTTTGGGTAAATATTTTGTTTTTTCACGACAAATATCCCATATTTTTTCTTCTTTATCAGATAATTTAGTTGGAATATCACCATTCCACCATCCGACAAGATAAGAACCTTGCTCTAAGCCGCAACCGGATAAAGTAAGAATATATATAATAGTTAATATGATTTTTTTCATAATTAATTACTCCGGTGTTACTATTTTAGGTAATATAGATTTTTTATAATCAATCTTCTACTAAGAGTAAATTTGAATTTAATTTTGTTAGCATATTTTTTGAAACATCATCTATACTACCAGTATCCTTCTTGTTCCATGCAGGCTCTTGTATATGGAACTCTTTTCGAGCCATCAGGATCTATTGATTGAGGATACATTTCTTCAGATTTACGTATACATAGACTATATGCCTCCATTTCATTTTGAGATGGCATTACTCCGTTATTCCAAAATCTTTCAATGGGGTCATCAAATAACACTCCACAGCCAGATAAATAAAATATTAAAGGTAAAATAAAAATAAAATATTTTATGCATTTCGTGTAGTTATCCGTTTGCTGTGTGGCATTGTTATAATCATCTCGATCTATACCACAACTAGATAAAGTAAGAATATTTATGATAGTGAGTGTAAATTTTTTCATAAAAGAAATCATTATTAATACCTTTTTTCTTTCATGCAACTATCTACATATTCCATACGATCATAGTATCCTTCTTTTTCGTTAGGATATATTTCATAAGCCTTATCAAGACATTTTTTAATTGCACTCATCTTAGATTCGGAAGGACGAATACCATCATTCCAAAACCTAACCATGGGATCATTGACATCTGAAATACAAGAAGTCAGTAATATAAATAAAGGTATTAATATATTTTTTTTCATTTCCTTACTCATTATTTTATTGCTTGAGGCTTAACTTCAATTGGTAAAGACGGATTTGGATTATTTTTTGTTGGTTGCCACTTTTCTTTAAACTCTTCCCAATACTCGTTTGCAATAGCACTTTCTTTAGCTACTACAATACCTTTATTATTAATTGGTTTACCATCCTCATTAATAAGATATTCACTAGGTCTTTCTGCAAAATAACTACTATGCGAGTAAGTAAACCAAGTATTTTCCACTCCGCCTGTAGGTTCATTACCGCCTACAATATATTTACTACGCAAACCAATTAATGGTGTTCTTCCCACAAAGTCGGTGTAATGCACTGCAGATTTTACTGTGCCGTTACTTGTTTTCTCTTGGTTATTTTTATCTAAATAGCGATAGCTTCCGTTAACATGTGCAAGTTGATTGGCGTAATCCTGCACATTCGTCGCCGTACCGTAAAAACGGGATTGACGTATCGGGATATGGGTTAAACCGTTTCTATTGGCATATTGTAACGCCACGCTCGCCGTTAGACCGCCTCGGCTGTGATTACTCAAATCAATTTGATATTTGTTGTCTTTAGCATATTGGTAAAGTTTCACATTCGCTTTTTCTGCTGTCGTTAACGGTAATCTGCCTCCCAATAAATCATTAGTTTTATCGTAGGCTGCATAAAGCAATTCCGAAAGTAGGTTACTTGTAGGTCGGTTATAAACCACTGCAACACCTTCTTTATTGGTTGCCCATTTGTTCTGTTTTATCGCATTTTTTAATGCGTCATCTAATGGATTCATAATACCGTTATTGGAAATGGTAATAACATTATTCGAATCACTTGGCTTTAATTCCGAAATATCAAAGATTTGACGTTTATTTCCTATTTCTGCTCTACCATTTTCCGTTGGGCGTTTCGAACCATCCCGATTGAAATTAGAACAATACAGTGAATCTTGTTTGCAAGTTGTTAACCAAATTTGTTCAGGTGCAGTAGCCGCTCTAACAACTGGGTCGGTCGCAACAGCTGTTCCAACGTATTTTGTTGCATCGGCATTACCCCAACCTTGTAAGCTTCCAAGTGCCAAATCTACATAAAAAGCAACTTTCTCAAGTTTATTTGCACTATTATCTAATGCCAGAGACTCATCAGTGTTATAGCCTGTTTTACCGTCTTCTCCGCGAGTATTTCTACGGATTTCAACGGCCTCAGCTCGTTTCTTATCTGCGATATTATACAGTTCTTTCTTAATATCTTGGCGAGTTTGGTCAAATTTTTGAGTCACATTTCTTTGTAAATCAATTTCTCTTTGAACCTCATCTCTATTAAAATGATTCTCTAATTTACCACTTTGACTTTGAGCACTATCGAGAGTGATATCTGTTTTTATAGCAGAAATAGTTTCATTGACCGTTTTCCCCGTTAGAGACTCTTGTGTACTTGTATCACGAATTTCAATATTCTTAGTATTAATACCACTTTTTGTTGTGCTTGATTGGCTATCCTTGTCATAACCAAATCCAACGCTATGTGTTGTTTCTACAGAATCCCATCCCGCTGCTAAAATTGGATTATCCGTTTTTACTGTCGTTTCTTTACCGTTCGCATCTCTATACAAAGGCTGGCCTTCCGCATTTTTCGCCTGAACGCCACTTTGTGCTTGACCATCTTTACCAAATGGTGTTTCAAAATTAGCCGATACACTACCACTTACACCAAAACTGCTGCCACTATAATTTGAGCGATTTTCAATATCTGAATGAGTCAGGCTACCAGTGCTAAAATGATTTTTGCCATCTGCTTCTGCCTTTTGGGTAGAGGTAATCAATGCACCTTTAAGATCGGTATGCTTATTAACATTAATATCATAACCTTCATCTCCGGCATAAATTCCTGCCTGTTCATTCACGCTTGCATGATCAGCATTGATTTTCGATTTATTGAAACTGCCTCCAATGGATGCGCCATACCCCACTGTCACACTACCATTTACATTCATTTGTTTACCATAGTAGCGAGATTTATCTTGCAAACTTTCGATATTCAAGTTTTCAGCATTAAGTTCTACTCGTTTGCCTTTTACTTGGCTACCGATGAGGTTCGCATCACCACCTGCATGAATCACGGTTTTACTTTGACTATCACCTACATGGCTTGCAACATAAGTGGTTTCATCACCATTGCCGTAACCTTTTCCGGAATTACCGCCTAAAGTAGCCCCAGCAACCGCACCATTACTCACTTTAATAGCTACCCCAGCATTAAAGCCGCTCGATTTATTAGTGCTACGTTCTTGGTGGTTTTGTTCTGTGGCTTTGATATTGACTTGATTATCTGCCATCAAAGTCGTGCCTTGTTTACCAGAAATATCCGAGCCTTCAATATTAATATTAGAATCCTTTCCAGCACCCGTTGCTACAACATTAACCTTGCCACCCGCATTAACTTGAGATTTGGCTGCGGTTTTTCCTTCAGTATGCGTGCGTGATTCGCTCTTTTGTTGGCCGTAAGTGATTTGCCCCCCTACTACGGAATCCACATCGCTATTACTCATTGCTTTTTGAATAGAGTTGCTAGCTTTCATTACGCTATCAGCTGCACGATAAGCATCAAAACCAGCATTAGCTGCCGCCATCGCATTTACACGACCATGCTTGCTCTCACCTACTTGTCGAGTTGATTGCACCACGCCTTGTGCTGCTTGCATAGCAGAAATAACAGGAGAGGTAATAGCAATCGTTAAACCTTTTTGCTCAAAGGTTTGTTTGGTATTGGTTTCATATTTATCATCTGCCGCTTTAATATCGACTTTTTTCGCTAGAATATTCACATCGCCGTCTTTGATTGCACTCACCTTACTCGCAGTTTGAGTATAAGTGTTTTCCGCAATCATCGTCGTATTGCCGCTTAAGCTACCTACTTGGCTACCTTGTGCATAAAGCTTAGTCTGATCACTTTCTGTGGTTTGTTTTTGAGAACCAAAGGTTACGCCAATACCACCTCCCAACATGCCTGATTTTTTCTTGCTGTAATAATCATCAGAGTAGACTCGGTTCTCAGCCTCACGAATATCAATATTTTTGGCCTTCACCGTCAAACCATTACCAGCTGCTACATTTGAGCCCTGAATAGTAATATTACCCTTAGTTGAATGGATATTTATCTTATCCACATCTAAATTTGAGGCTTCCGCAACATCATAATCGTGTTTATGTCGATAAACTTCTGTCGTTGAGCTTGTTAAACCTCTAGATTTACTTTTTGAACCACTAGAAAGCTGCTCTTTATAACGGGCTTCTTGGATATTAATATTCCCCTCAGACATCACATTCATGGTGCCATTACTGGTTACAGAAACGCCTCGCATTTCAACCGCACTTTTACCTATAGCATCAAAGTTTCCAGTCACATTTAACTGACTGCCAACTTCTTGTTTTTGAGCAAGCTTGTAATAATTATCAGCGTTAGAGACATAATGTTCTTTGTTTTGGGTTTCAATCGTGTCGAGATTTAATTTATCCCCCGCTTGCAATGCCGCATCACCTTTAATATTAAAGTTAGCGCCTTTTACTGTGATATTTTCCGTTGCCATTAAAAGAGCTGTGCCTTTTTGCCCTGTTTCATCTTTTCCGGCTACATTGATTGAGGCTTGCTGAACAAGGGATTTGCGGTAAAAATTGCCAGTATCCTCGGTTTCACTCGTGCGGCTTTCTATGTTAATGTTTTTAGCTTGAGCCACTAAACGCTCTTCTGCATTGAGTTCTCCACCGAGATTATTAAGAGTTTCTTTCGCTTTTAAGTAAAGCTCACGCCCTTGCAATTTTCCGCCTAGGTTTTCTATATTATTTGCCGCCAAATGGGTCAAATTACGCCCCGAAATAACTCCACTGTTTTGAATGTCGCCTTGAATATTGACAATTACATCGTTGGCTGAAATCACTGCGCCTCGACTATCAATATCTGCATTACGGCTCACTACATAAACCTGTGGTGCAAGTACTTCTTTTTTCGAACCATCTTTTAACGTTACTTCACGTTTTACCATCCATACCATATCTGAGGTGAGTTGTTTCATCTGCTCAGCCGTTAATGCCACGCCAGGGATCAAATTAAGTTTCTTCGCATATTGCGCACCATTATCCATCAAGGCTTTATACTGTTCATAATCAGATAAGTAACCTTGAAGGAAACGTCTGCCCGTGAGTTGATTGATTTGCTCATTTACTAAACGCTGTTCATAAAAACCGTCACCCAAACGCTTCAGAATATTTTTCGGATCGCTATGAATCTGTTTAAACATATAATCAGAACTTAGCCATTTAGATTTCTGAATAAAACGTGGATCAGTTTCCACTAGGTATTGACTAGATAGCACTGGGTTAATTTTGTAAAGGCTTGCCTGTGGCAATGAAATATCTGGTAAATGCGTTTTGATATCAAGGTTATCTTTATTTTTCATCACTCCAGACGTGATTGCTTCCAGGTTAACGCGGTGAACATTTAAATCTGTATTTAAAGGTGTTTTCTCCGCTAATGAAATGCCTTGGAAATCTGATTTATCCCCAACAGTTGTGCCAGTAGACTCCACCGGCTCACCTATTTTTAAAAGTTCCAGCCCAAATTTAAACGGTTCGACAGGTAATAGGCGGTCGATTTTTTGTTTATTTCGTCCATACACAGCCCAAACTTTTTTACCTCTCACACCATGATAACGATGTTCTTTTTTAATATCTGTTTTCAAACCGATATCTCGACGATGAATTTCACCATCAACATCAATATTATCAAGTTTTAGTGATCCTTGGCTTACTGTACTGACGGATTCCTTAATCGCTTTATCCGCTAAATATAAGGTGTCACCAATCACAATTCGGGAGTGTTTATTCGTATACTCCCCCCCTTCCAAATGTAAAGACTGCCCAATAAGCAATTTACCTGGATCTTGGTGTTCAATGGTATTTGTATCTGTGGTTCGAATGTAATCTTGTTTCAGCCAATTTTGAGCTGCCACAGCTTTACGTCCATCATTGAAACGAAAATATTGATTGCTATTATGACGACTATTATTAACATGATCTAAATAGCCCTCACCTTTTTCTCCTTCATTACTATAATAAGTCGCACTGCTATCAAACGGGGAATACGTAACAAAATGATTTTTAGTATATTTATGTCCTAACCTTAAATGTAAATCGTGGTTTAGCAGACGATGGGTTTTAATCCAACCACTTCCTAAAGCTTCAATGGTTGCACTACCGTTATCAATACTATTTGCGTAACCAGTTGCTTGATTATTTTCATTTAACTGTCCACCAATATAGATATTACCTAAACTCATAATAAGTGAATGGTTACGGTTTACTAAATTACCGACACCTAAATCAAGTCTCTCACGAGCAGCAATTGTCGCCGCTGTTCCGTCAGCATTCTCAAGGTTATTTAAATTGTTTGCTTGAATTGCAAGGTGTCCTCCATAAATACGTGCCGTACCAATGTTATTTACATCATTGGCTTTAATCACTGTGGTATCGCCATCAATTAAGCCAAAGTTATTTAGCTTATTAGTTTGAATACGTGTATTTATTGAAGAAATTTCTGCATTAGCACTATTTTGAATAGTAGATCCTTCAACTGATGCTGAATTACCTACCACAAGGTTGGAGTTATTAACAAAATCACCTTTTGTTTTAAAAGTAAGATTATTGCCTACACCAAAGGCTTTATTTAGGGTAAAGCTATCATTTAACTCAATACCCAAATCTCCTTTTGTACTAATTGACCCCTCATCAACTAATGTTTTAGCTTGCAATGTCGTTCCAATCACTGATTCAATTGTCCCTAGTGCATTATTTACAACTAAGGTCAAATCAGGATTTATAATATCAACTCGACCAGTTGATAAAATCTCACCTTGTTGATTATCAAGAGATTGATTAACTGTAAGATTTGCTGATTTTCCTGCATAAATACCACCAGATTGGTTTTCAATATGCTCTGCATCCATTACTAAATTAGCTGTTTGAATACCTTGAGTAGGAGTATCTTGCTTAGCTTTTGTATTTTTATTATTTACATTTGTAACATTTAACACTAAACGATTTGTTGCACTAACCAAAGAGCCTTTATCACCTTCAGCTTGGTTATCAAGTGCGGTCAAATTTAATGTTGAATTCACACTTTGAACAATGCCACCTTTGTTATTTAAATTTGTACCAGATAATGTTAAATCCTGAGATGAAATGACACCTTGTGCATTATTTATTGCAGCTGAAGAAATCGCTGCTGTTTTCGCTGAAATATCACCTTGTGTATTATTTAAATTTTGGGTTTGAATCGTTAAATCAGACTCTCCCTGAATCACTCCTTTAAGGTTATTTAAATCATTTGCAAGCAATATCGCACGAGAAACCGATGAAATAATGCCATCTTGGTTGTGTAAATTTTCTGTTTTTAATGATAGTTCACCTTGGCTATAAACAATACCATGTTGATTATTAAATTGATTAACTGATAAATCTGCGCGATTTCCGGCAATCAATTTTCCATCTTCATTATTAACTTGCTGCGCAGTCAATAAAACTTGACCACCTAACATTTCACCTTTCTGGTTATTTAATGTTGAGGTACTAATATCAAGACTATTTTTTCCAAATAAATAACCAGATTGAGACTCTATATGTCCTGCATTTGTGTTAAGTTTCACACCTTGATTTGACCAAATCACACCTTGATTATTTTGGATTAACGGACTTTGAATAGAGATCAAACCTTCAGCAGCAATCTTCCCTTCAGTATTATCTAACCCTTTTTTCAAATTCAATGAAAAGGCCTCTTTACCACGCTGAACCCAGCTACTCTTCTTATTATTAAGTTGTGCGGTATCTATCGAAAAATGCCCTGCATTTAGGTTAGTATTCTCCGCTAGAATAGCGTCTGGACTGATTAATGTGGTATTCTCCTCACTGTATAATGTTGCTTGCTTCAAATTTAAAGGTGAGTAAGTAGATTGGAAAGCAATACTATCAGCTGTTGATTGACTTTCAGATAAATCAAGGGTACCTGCTTTAGCATTAATTTGACCACTCGCTAGATGCTGAGCTTTAGATGAAACAAAATTTTCAGCTGAGAGCGTAATGCTAGCACCTTGGGCACTTTGACTATCTAATGAACGAGTCTCACCTTGTGTAGTTTCTTGAGCAGTTACACCTGCGGCAATTAACGCACCTTTACTAGCCTCAATATTCTTCGCTTGGTAAGCAACATTACCCTTCACTACAGTTTCACCTGTTTGAGTAACTTTATCCTTAGCTTGAACTGAGATCCCGCCCTGACGCGAAACAATCGAACCATGTTGTGCTACATTAGCTTGAGAGCGCAATGATACATTACCTTGCTTAGTTTCAATTTTCCCAGTATTCTCAATCGTTTTCTTTGCACTGAGCTCAGCTTGTTGCGTCGAACTGATAGTACCACTATTGATAATTTTCCCTTGGCTATCAATCTTCACCTCACCTGCAGCAGCACCAATATGCCCCGCATTACGCACACCAAGACCCTGACCGTTATCCACTAAATGGATTTTCTCTGCATACATCCCGCCTAATTGGCCCACATCCACACTGTAAGCTTGAGCTTGGTCATTTTGGCTCTCTGAAGTGCGGTCAGTTTCGTTTGTATTTTTATCACCGACATAAACCACCGAATCATTGGTGCGGTCTACTTTATTTTTACCAGTGGTAACCTTAACTTTATTACCCCACACACCACCTTTGATTTCAGCTTTATCTGCAATAATATCGGTGTAATCTGCTTTAGAGGTATCCATCCCCTTTTGACCTACAGAGACCTTACCACCCTGTACGCGATAGCCTTTTAATTCACCATTTTCAACTTCTGCCTTACCCGTAGTAAACGTTGCACGCCCTGCATTTATCACACCACAGCCATCACATTGGATACCACTTGGGTTCGCAATCACCACATCCGCTTTTTTACCCGCTACTTCTACATAGCCTTTTAAACGGCTTGGATTCGCTGAATTGACTTCATTCAAAATCACTTTCGCTTCACCACGAGCAAGATTCGGGTTACCTTGCACCCAGCCTGCCATTTGCGTTTGTGCTGCTTTACGAGCATTGTTTAATACAGCCCCTTTCTCCGCCACATCAAATTGCGAATATTGGTTACGCGATACTCCAGCCTGACTTGGTGCTTGAATATTAACTTGTGGAATACCATTACCTGTTTGCAATACTGTCGGCTGTTGATTACCTGGTGCTGATTTATCCGCACGAATAGCCATATCTTCAGCTTGAACTGAAGGTGAAAGGAACACAAAGCCTAATGCTAGCATTAAGCTAAAATGAATAGGGTTGAGTGAGAGTGCGGTTGAAAACAGCCCTGTTTTTTCTTGTTCTGGACTCACATTTTCACTTTGCGCTTTACCTTGAGATTTTGCTAACTCAGAGACCACCACAAGCTGGTTTAATACACGGCTAAAAATAACTTTATAGTGACGTTTATTCATTTTTTAATTTCCTTTAAATTTTAAATTCGGTTTGGGTTTAATCAATTTATTCATCTAAAAGCGTGAGCATTAAAAACGGTAGCTCACATTAAATCCGGTTGTCACATGACTGGTTCTAAATCCTTCCGGTTTTTTAATTGGAACACCTACGAAATAATCATAGTTAATGCCCCATAATTTACCGCGAAGTCCAATTACGCCGCCCATTAAGCTATCACCAATTTGAAGCTCTTCTTGGCTAGAGTGCACTTTTCCTCGGTCAATCCCTAAATAAAGCTCATGTCCCTTATTGGCGATATTCCAACCTAATTCATTTCGCCATAACCAACCTTTTTCACCGGAAAGTGATAGCTCGCCATCAAACCCTCGCACGGTATAACGACCACCAATACTAAATTTATCTTGTTGTGTTAAAGGTGTGCCGTTCCATTGTCCATTCCAGCTGGTGTTAAAGCGGAAAGGTTGATTGCCGATAGTGAAAGGATAGGTAAAATCAACGCCTGCAGTAAAAATCTGCATGCGGGAAGTCCCTTCACCAAACTCTTCTTCCGGAGCGGGTAAGGATTTATTCCCACCCGTACCACGTTTATAGTTCGCAAACAGTTGTAGCACTGTATCACCAATGTATTGAGTGTGATTAAGCCCCACTTCCCAACCTGCTGTTCGACGACGTTGTACTTCAACTTCTGTATCATCAATATAGTTATGAGATTTTTTCGTCCATAATGCACCATTGATATATGTTTTATGTTGACTACCACGAGAGAGTAAGCGACTTAAATTCACTTTCATTTGTTGGCTTTCGCCAGAATAGACATAAGACTCAAAAGCCCCTGCCACTGTTTGATGATAAGAATATTTAGAGCCTGAAAGAGTTAAAAGGTAGTTTCTCCAAGGAATAGAATAATAGAGTGTTACATTTTTACTACCATAATCGCCTTCTGCATCGTCACTATGACGCTTAAAGCTGCGTGTACCGCTGATATAGAACATATCATTAAGTGTTAGCACGTTATCCCAGGAAAACGTGGCAGAACCCTGTAAACGCCCCGTAGCTTTACTGCCTGAATCATCTAATCCCAAAGTCAAATGAAAAGGTAAGCTTTGCTTATAAGCAATCACCACGTCTGTTTCACCGACTGCATCCGTTGGCACAAGCTCCATATTTGCATCAGCACTCTGTACACGTTTTAAGTTTTCTAAACCTTGTTCAATGTTGCGAATATTTAATATATCCCCCTGCGCCATTGGCATGGCAAACCATAAGGTACCACGGGTCGCAAACGGAATCGCACTTTGGTCTTGTAATTGAATACGGCCTACTTTACCTGGAATCACGGTGAGTACGAGCATGCCTGAACGCAAATCCTGCGGCTCCACCACCACGCGTGTAGTGACATATCCCAAATCAATTAAACGATTTTGAATACGACGAAGTAATACATTAATCCCCTCAGAGCCAATACAAGCAGGCAGCGCAAAATCACGCTCAGCATAAACTGACTTTAATACCCAAGAGAATTGGCTTGGTTGGATTAATTTAAGAGAAGAAGCTGATGAATTTTCTTCTTCAGCTTGATAATCGGTCAGCACCAATTGATTGATAGGAAAACATTGTGCCTCATTCTGAGGGAAGCTAAGCGAAGCCTCTTTTTCACCCTCTAAACGCACATTCGCGGATTGCGTTTGCTGCGCTAAAATGGCGGCATCTTGTTCCGCTTGTTGCTTTTGTTGTTGGGCATCGATTTGTTTTTCTACATTTGCATTTGGTGAGCTTGGCGCTGCCAAAGCAAAAGAGGAAATAAATAATAAACTAGAAAGAAAAGCGCATGGTAAGTTCTTCATTATACTGCAAAGGTTAAGTTGTTGATAAATTTGCAATATGATATCAAAAGTTGTTTAAAAACTCTACAAACCTTATATTTTCAATACAAAAAGTGCGGTCAGTTTTTGAGAAGTTTTAAAACTCTTTGAAAATTGACCGCGCTTTATATCTTGTTTCAGATCGTATGCCGAGAAAATTATAACCTGCTACAACTTTTTTAAATAAAAGATAAATACACAAAATATAAATACTAACGAAAACGAACTTAGTATATTTAAAATATCCACATTATAAAAATTAAATCCATTCTTTATAAGAACCATGAAATACATTCCTAAATCTATTAAAATAGAAACTTTAAGTACTTTAATAAAATCATTTAGATTCATCTTTTTCCCTATTTTACTTTCATAAAATCTATCATATGTATTAACAATGGATTCTCTTACTACAAGACCAATTGTATTAAATTTACTCTTTCCTAAAGAGTTATCTAGAAAAATAAGTTTTAGCTATATCACACTTATCGTTATCTTTATATCAATCACTTAAAACTCCTAAACCTGTAGCAGGGATATTGGCATACCTACCGTTGCTGATGATAAACCATCTGTATAAGGTATAACCATACACGAACAAAAATTCTAGATGAGTATGACATTATAAGATTTGTTCAAAGTAAAAAACCATAGATAACCTGCCGTTTTTTACAATATATTTGCTATAAAAAATAAGCGGTTATAGAATACCTATAGCAAACTGAAATTAATGAGATAAATCTAGTATGAATAACATACAAAAGAAATATTTTATTGGCCTAACCCATTTTTTGGGAAATGTTCTCGGTCCTAAATACGAAGTCGTATTTCATTCTTTTGATAAGAATAAGGCTCATATGGAAGCCATTTCGAATAGCCACGTCAGTGGTCGAACGCTTTCTTCTCCGCTTAGCTCTTTTGCTTCAAGTTTGTTGCAGGATAAAGTGTATTTAGATAAGGATTTTATCTTTAACTACAAAGCGGTGGCTGATTCCGAAAAGGTCATTCGAGGTGCAACTTATTTCATTAAAAATGGGGATAAATTAGAAGGCATCCTTTGTATTAATCATGATACCTCTGAGTTGGTTGATGTGATGACCAAATTAATTTCACTGGAAAACCTTGGAAACTTCGTCAATATTTTAGGTATTGATGCTGCCTTTGCCGAAGTGGAAGAGGCTGAAATAATTAATAAAGAAAAACTCGAAAACTCCATCGAAGATATCCTTTGTGAATACCTTGATTTCACCCTATTACATTCCGATAAACCACTCAGCTTAAGACAGCGGGAAAACGCCGTTCAAGTCTTATTTGATAAAGGCATTTTCAATATCAAAGGCGCCATTCCGATGGTGGCGAAATATTTGAAAATCTCAGAACCTAGCGTATATCGCTATCTCAAAACGATCAAAGAGAAAGCATAAAGAAGTGCGGTTAAAAACACGCTGATTTTTAACCGCACTTTTTTTATTTTAATTGTGTTATTAACCCACTACTGGAGGCAATACACCTAATTTAATTAGGAATGGGATACTCACAATAATAATCCCTAGAATTGAGACAAAGAGTAAGAACCCTGAACCACCTGGCACACGATAAGGTAAATTTGGATGTTGATGGCGAGCCTTCCAAACCAATGCGGCAGGCAATACCACTGCATAGAAAGCAAACATTTGTCCTGCATAGCCTAATGCAAGGATGAAGCCTTCTGGATAGAAGAATGCAAAGAGCAATGGCGGAAGGAAGGTTAAGAAACCTAAACTTAAACGGTTTGCCGAAAAATTGAATACACGTTTTAACAAGTCGTCAATACATTCTAATAAACCGAGTGCCACCCCTAAGAACGAGGTAATCAGTGCTAAGGCAGAGAAGATTTTCACGATAGCAGCAATAATAGTACTGCCTGTAATCACACGAACCGCTTCAATCAATCCATTTAATGTTGGATCTTGATTAAGGATTTCTAAGAAGCGAGTTTGGCTTAATACACCGTGAGTTGAAAATTGCCATAAGATATAACCCACCAATGTGATTGCAGAGCCCACAATAATCGAAAATCTTAAGGCTTTTACATCACCTTCTAAGTATTTATTTAAGCAAGGGATCGAACCATGGAAACCAAAAGCGGTAAAGAAAACTGGGCTAGCTGAAATTAATAAGGCTTTATCAATTGGTATGGCCATTAAGTTATCGATTTTAATTTCGGGGATCATCAATCCAAGCACGATAAATAAAGCGGCAATCATCGCAATAAACAAGAAGCGATTTAGCGCATCCACAAAGCTTGTACCAATTGCTACGAAAACACCAAATAAGATTGTAAATGCAAGGATAGAACCTTTCATTTTCAAATCAGGAGCAGCAAAATCAGGTAAAGTTGAAGCAAGAATTGCACCACCACCGGTCACATAGGCGGAAAGCAATGCATAAAGGAAAATCATTAATACGCTAGTTGCGACAATTCGTCCTGGTCGGCCAAAATATTGTGCAGCAAGTGTACCAATACCGGCATCATGTTCAGCGGTTTGATAAACCTCAACAAATAATAATGCACTATAAGTGAGTAGGATCCATAAAAGAATAAGTAGAACGACTGTAAACGTAAAACCTATTCCAGCAGATGTGAGAGGCATAGCAAGCATCCCTGCGCCAATCATCGTCCCTGAGGTAATTAAGGTACTTCCCAATGTTTTATTCATGAGTTTTCTCCTTTCCGATTATCGTAGAAAGGCTAGTCACTTCCTTACTTGACAATACATCAAATTACAATGTCATTAGAATGTTTTCGCATTTTTCTCATTAACCAAATATTTTTTAGATACAAAAAGCCCTTACCCCGTTACTGAGGTAAGGGCGGTAGGCCTATTTTTGTTCAAAACGTGCAGTGAAGAAACGTAATTGTTTTGGTTCATACACGAAACGAAGCCCTTTAATATCCTCTTTATGTTTGAATAAGTGGATAATACCATCAGCAACTAAATCCATGTGTGCATAGGTGTAAACACGACGCGGAATAGTAATACGTACAGTTTCAAGTTTTGGATGATGGTTTTCGCCAGTTTTGATATCACGACCAGCTGAAATAATACCACGTTCCATTGTACGCACACCGCATTCAACATAGATTGCTGCAGCTAATGCTTGTGCTGGGAAGTCTTCTTCTTGTTTCAAATGTGGACAGAAACGACGTGCATCTAAGAACACCGCATGACCACCAATTGGTTCTACAATCGGTACACCTGCTGCTTTTAATTTTTCACCGAGGTAACGTACTTGTTTAACACGATGTTCAATGTACTCTTCCTGAGTTGCTTCTTTCAAACCGATCGCCATTGCTTCCATATCACGACCAGCCATACCACCGTAAGATGGCATACCTTCGAACACAACAACCAATTCTTTCGCTTTCATGAACAACTCTTCATCATTCATACATAAGAAACCACCGATATTAGTTAAGCAGTCTTTTTTACCACTCATTGTACAACCATCTGCATAGCTGAACATTTCTTGAACGATTGATTTAATTGAGCGATCTTGATAGCCTGGTTCTTGTTCTTTAATGAAATAAGCATTTTCAATACAACGTGTTGCATCGTAGAACACTTTAATGCCGTGTTTTGCTGTTAATTCACGAACCGCTTTCATGTTTGCGATAGAAACCGGTTGACCACCTGCTAAGTTTACTGTTACCGCCAAGCACACATAAGCAATATTTTCAGCGCCTTTTTCGTTAATTAATTTTTCTAATTTTTTAACATCAATATCGCCTTTAAATGGCACATCTAATGTCGCATCATGCGCTTCATCACGAATAATATCGTAGAAAATACCACCATTAGCTTCTTGGTGGAAACGTGTAGTCGTAAAATACATATTACCTGGCACGTATTGACCCGGTTTAATCGCGATACGAGAAAGAATATTTTCAGCACCACGACCTTGGTGAGTTGGCACAATATGTTTGAAACCAAATAAGTCTTGAACTGTTTCTTGTAAATGATAGAAGTTTCGGCTACCTGCATAAGCTTCATCACCCATCATAATACCGGCCCATTGACGGTCACTCATTGCATTCGTACCGCTATCGGTTAAAAGGTCAATATAAACATCTTTTGAATCAAGTAAGAAGGTATTGAAGCCTGCCGCTTTCATTGCTTTTTCACGTTCTGCTTTTGGTAAGATTGAAACAGGTTCAACACTTTTAATACGGAACGGTTCTGCTGGATAGTATGCCATAATAAATCTCCTATTATGTTAGGTTTAAAGTTCATGATTATTAACCCGCTACTAAAAACATCTATCATCGAGTTGCAAGCATAGTACTGAATTTTTTTCTGCAATACTGTGATCAAAGTCACAAATCGATAAAATTTTATCAAATTTATACAAAAATATTTTTATTTGATAATTTTATATCAAAGTATCATAAACATACTGATTCTTAGAGTAATTGAACAAGCGAGTTGAACTATCCAATTTTCTCAATATAACAAGCGGACATAGGAATGGTGTTGCAGGCAGGATTGCAATAGGAAGGAGATATTTGACAGAAGAAATATCAAAAATACAAAAGTGCGGTCAATTTTTGAGAGGTTTTAAAATATCAACCTTAACGTTTTCCTACAAGAAAATAGCCACTCAAAATTGTTCATTCTTCAACCAATTGAACGAGCCTTTTGAACTAACTAATTTTCCATATAGTCAAAGCAGTCGTAAAAGGGATACTTTTACGCGCCGGATTGCATAAGTGTTTAGGCTAGTAATCCCGACAAAAATAGAGGAGTAGATTTATGAAATCTAAATTGATGAAAGGGTTAGTGATTGTTGCATTAGCAGGAAGCTTAACCGCTTGTTGAAATGGACAGACAACAACGTCATACTGCAACGGGTGCAGCAATCGGCGGCGTAGCCGGTGGTTTATTAGGTGGTGATATTGCCACAACACTCGGTGGCGCGGCATTGATGGTGTAATCAGTAGTCAAGTGAATAAAGGCGGAGACTACGATGACAGAGAATATCGCCATCATAAAAAACATAAAAAACATCACCATCACAGAAGACATCGTGATTGGGATGACGACTGGGATGATTAATTCAAAATACAGATAAAAATGACCGCACTTTTGAGATACAAATCAAAGTGCGGTCGTTTTTTAGGGATTATTTATGAATTAATAAGGATTACCACCAGCCAAGGAGTTTCATCCATAATCCACCCACGCCAAACCAAATCACTAATGAAAGGATGGAAACAATAAAGTTCACGCCCCACCATTGACCGGTTGAGTTATAACCTGAACCGTATAGAGCAGGGCCAGGACCACCTGCGTATTGCGTTAAACTCATGGATAATGTTGAGGTGTAACCTAAACCAATTGCAGCAATGATTGGTGGTGTACCCACAGCAATAGCCGCAGCCACGAAAGCGAGATACATAGCGGAAATATGCGCCATGGCTGAAGCAAAGAAATAGCGGGTATAGAAATACACCAACACTAAAATAGTAAAGGCAATTGGCCAGCTGAAACCACCCACAGATAAAGAAATGTGGGTAGAAATCCAAGTGATTGCACCGTATTTATTAAGTGCATTTGCCATCATCACCAATACCGCAAACCAGAACATCGTATCCCATGCGGTGGTTTCTGCTACGATATTTTTCCAGCTCATAATATTGGTTAATAATAAAATCACTAAACCGATAAACGCTGAAATTGTTGCAGGGATATGGAAGACTAAATCACCCACCGTCCAAAGGAATAAAAGAAGGATAAAGTCTAGGGCAAGAATCCATTCTGCTTTGCTCATTGAGCCCATGCTTTTTAATTCTTCACGTGCCATTTCTGCCATTTTAGGCGTATCTTTTAATTCTGGCGGATAAATTAAATACACGAAATAAGGCAAGACGATTAGGCTCACAATACCAGGTACGATCGCCCCTAAGAACCATGTCATCCAAGTGATTTCTACACCTTGGCTTTTCGCAAGTTCTGCAATTAATGGGTTACCCGCCATAGCGGTTAAGAACATGGTACAAATAATGGTATCGATTTGAGAAACTGCAATCGCTAAGAATGCACCTGCACGACGAGCGGTTGGACCTGGTTTAGACTCATACGCATCAGCAATAGATTGCATAATTGGGTACATAATACCGCCCCCACGCGCAGAAGCCGAAGGAATACCCGGACCGATAACAACATCAGCCAACGCCATACCATAAGCCACACCCATCATTTTTTTACCAAAACGACCAACGAAGTACAGCGCGATACGTTTACCTAAACCGGTTTTAATCACCGCTCGAGATAAAAACATAGCAATAGCAATCAACCAAATTGTGCCGTTTGCAAAACCGGATAACATGCCGACATCACCTTGTTTTGGTGAGATAGGTGTGAGCCCAGTCAAGCCACTAATCACTAAGGCAACTAACGTTGCAGCACCCATAGGCATTGCTTTAGCGATAATAGCCACAATGGTTGCCACAAACAGCGCTAGCATTCCCCATGCTTTTGCAAATAAACCTTCTGGTGTTGGGATCAACCAAATCCCTAAACCAACGATGACTGCAATCAGCAGCCCTTGCCATTTAAAGCCAAGTTTGACTTCTACTGGTGGAATTTTACTTTCCATAGGATAGCTCCTAGATAAATAATAAAAATAACGCATCACACATAACAACCGTGACGCAATCGATTAAATAGCGATCACAAAGATACCACTTATTTAGTACGAGTAAAGATTTAAGAGATGTTTTTTATAAAATTTGATGAAAACTTGATGCAGATTAAAAAATAACTTTAAGAATGAAGAAATTGATTCACGCGTTCAAGCACCGCTTTTCTTACGTTATCCTTTTCAAAAAGGATTTCATGCATTGCTTGAGGTACAAGCATGGATTCTGCATGCGGAAAAAGTGCGGTCAATTTTTCAAGATTTTTGTTATCCACAATTTTTTCTTTTTCCGCTTGTAAAATAAGCACGAGTGTTTCCACTCTTGGAATGATTTTAGGGAGCGCTTTTATTGCATTTAAACACAAATGTACCCAACGGAATGTCGGGCCACCTAAGTGAATAGCAGCGCGTTTTCGATTAACTCTATTCATCCATTTCATTCGCGTTTTAGAATGGCTAAGTTCATTAAGATTTAAATCTGCCGGTTTGTAATGTCCTTTGCCAAAAACATAGCGATGACCTTGACCAAATGCCATCATCATTGCAATGATGACTTCATCTCGTAATGGATGTATCATTGGAACGCCAAAGAAAGGCGAAGAAAGCACAGCCTTTTTTATCTGATGATCGTAATTGGCCAGATAATAGGTGGAAATCAAAGCACCGAGGGAGTGCGCAAGAATATATTGCGCTTGATAAGCATAAAGTGCGGTCGCTTTTTCAATGATTTTTGCCATATCATCGGTATAAAAACGAAACTCATCTAAATGTCCTTTTTGAGGAATAATACGCTGTGAATAGCCTTGTCCTCGGTGATCGAAAAGCAATACATCATAACCTTGTTGATAAAAATCATAAGCCAATTCAGTCCATTTCAGCATATTTTCTGCTCGACCATTCACCAAAATCATCAATTTTCTGACCGCACTTTCAGGCTGAACTAAATGACGATAAGCTAATTTGATATTTCGTTCACCAGAAAGATATTGCGTCGGAAATTGCTCAAAAAAAGGCAATAACTCTGCAAGAGCAAATTGATGAAAATGAGGTTCTCTGATCATAATTTTTTAACAAAAAATAGTGTAGGGATAGTAATAACAGATATGACAATATAAGGTATTTTTAATTCGATCCAAGCATAGTGAAATAAGCTTGAAAGCTCAAGTGTATTTCCTAAATCAGTACTATCAAAGGTGATAAAAACTGAACCCAATAGCCATAAAAACCCAAGCCACAAAAAACCGATAATAAAGTAAGATAATTTCTGAGAAATAATAAAAGGAAACAATGCTAAAAACGCAACAGTTCTCGTTGTAAATAATATATTAAACGTATATTCACAACGCGCTTCATACAAAAATTCACCCGTGTAATTTTGGCATGTTGTTGCAAAGGTTTCAGGATAATCAAGGCGTGAGACAAACCAATATTGCAAAACAAATGTCATTAAAGAAATTGTAATAAAAACAAAGATAGATCGTAGCATATTATCTTTTTTAGTAATGAAAAGGGCGTAGTAAATACGCCCTTTGTAGTGAAAGTAGAACTTATGCCACCAATTGTTTTAAGATACGGCGAACTGGCTCTGCAGCACCCCATAATAATTGGTCACCTACAGTGAATGCTGCTAGGTATTCCGGACCTATTGCCAATTTACGTAAACGACCAACCGGTACGCTTAATGTACCTGTTACTTTAGCTGGGGTTAATTCACGTAATGTGGTTTCTTTGTCATTTGGAATCACTTTCACCCATTCATTGTGAGCCGCTAAAATTTGTTCAATTTCTTCTAATGGTAAGTCTTTTTTCAGTTTGATAGTGAACGCTTGGCTGTGGCAACGTAATGCACCAATACGTACGCATAAACCATCAACAGGAATTGGATTGTCACTTAAACCTAAGATTTTGTTGGTTTCTGCATAGCCTTTCCACTCTTCTTTCGTTTGTCCTGTTTCAGGGAGAAGTTTGTCAATCCAAGGGATTAAGCTACCACCTAATGCCGCACCGAAGTTATCCGTTGGGAAACTATCAGAACGCATTTCTGCCGTCACTTTACGTTCAATATCTAAAATAGATGAAGCAGGGTCTTTTAATTCACTTGAAACCGCTTGTTCTAATAAGCCCATTTGTGAAAGCAATTCACGCATATTTTTTGCACCTGCACCTGAAGCCGCTTGATAAGTTGCGACAGATACCCATTCCACTAAATCTTTTTCAAATAAACCACCGATAGCCATCAACATTAAGCTCACGGTACAGTTACCGCCCACGAAAGTTTTAATGCCTTTTTTCAAGCCTTCAGAAATCACGTGTTGGTTTACTGGATCAAGCACGATAATCGCATCATCTTTCATACGTAGTGCAGACGCTGCATCAACCCAATAACCATCCCAACCTGTTGCTTTTAATTTTGGATAGACTTCATTGGTATAGTCGCCACCTTGGCAGGTTACGATAATGTCTAATTTTTTAAGTTCTTCAATGTCGAATGCATTTTTAAGCTCACCCGCCTCTTTACCTGCGAATACAGGGGCTTTTTGACCTGCTTGAGAAGTGGTGAAGAAAACTGGATTAATATTGGCAAAATCTTGCTCTTGCACCATACGATCCATTAATACGGAACCGACCATTCCGCGCCAACCGATAAAACCGACGTTTTTCATGAGTTTTTCCTTATTTTATGTTGTGTTGAATGGATCTATTAATTACAGGCTTTATGCCACAAAATCAAGTTTTTTTAGAAAAAACAACTGATTTACTTAACTAACTACCAAGACTAAATCAACTAAATAATTAAAAGCTACCCCATAAATCATATTCATCTGAATAGGTAATGGTTACTTTAATAAATTCGCCTACTTTCACTGGCGTACCACTTAGATTTTCAATATAAACTAAGCCATCAACTTCTGGTGCATCAGCTTTTGTACGGCCAATGATACCTTCGTCATCAATTTCATCCACTATTACATCAAGCGTTCGGCCAATTTTTTGTTTTAATCGTTCAGCCGAAATTTCTTGTTGTAACTGCATAAAGCGGTGGAAACGTTCTTCTTTTACATCTTCAGGCACTTGGTCGGCCATTTCAGTTGCAGGAGCGCCTTCTACTGGGCTAAATTTGAAACAACCCACGCGATCAAGTTGTGCTTCTTTTAAGAAATCCAATAACATTTGGAAGTCTTCTTCTGTTTCACCCGGGAAACCTACAATGAAAGTTGAACGCAAGGTTAAATCCGGACAAATCTCACGCCATTGCTTGATACGCTCTAAAGTGCGGTCAATTTTTCCTGGTCTTTTCATCGCTTTTAAAATTTTTGGACTCGCATGTTGCAATGGAATATCCAAATAAGGCAACAATAGACCTTCCGCCATTAATGGAATTAAATCATCCACGTGAGGATAAGGATAAACGTAGTGTAAACGTACCCAAATGCCTAATTTACCAAGTTGTTTACACAAGGTCATTAAGTCATTCTTAATTGGCATACCATTCCAAAAGGCGGTTTTCACGCCACCTTCTTTGCGTTGTGTATCCATCGCATAAGCAGAAGTATCTTGTGAAACAACTAATAACTCTTTCACTCCCGCATCAGCAAGACGTTTTGCTTCATCCAATACTTGCGTAATAGAACGGCTTTCTAAATCCCCACGTAATGAAGGGATTATACAGAATGTACAACGATGATCACAGCCTTCTGAGATTTTCAAATAAGCATAGTGTTTTGGTGTTAATTTCACCCCTTGTTTTGGTACAAGGCTGGTGTAAGGATTATGCTCTGGTTTTGGCACATATTTATGTACTTGTGCCATGACTGTTTCATAACTGTGCGGACCGCTCACTTCCAATACTTTTGGGTGAACTTGGCGAATTTGATCTTCTTTCGCACCCAAACAGCCGGTCACTATCACGCGTCCATTTTCTTCCAACGCCTCTCCTATGGCTTCTAGGGATTCCTGCACAGCACTATCAATAAAGCCGCAAGTATTCACAATAACCAAGTCCACATTTTCATAACTTGGCACAATATTATACCCGTCAGTACGTAATTCGGTCAGAATACGTTCGGAATCCACTAAATTTTTAGGACAACCTAAACTTACAAAGCCAATATTCGGCGTTGATTTTTGCATAAATTTATTCTCAGCTATAATCATCTTTCAAAACTTTAGATTTTACTCAATTTCAAGCTGAAAGGCGATAAATTAAAGGTAAATTGATTGTAAATTTGCCCATTAAGGCCCTTTTTTCAGGTAGAATAACGCCCGTTTTTTATTTACTCATATTCATTATTAACATGGAAAATTCTTCTCTTTTTTCGACCGCTCTTGAACAGACGGCTTACTTACTTATCCTAGGGAAAATGCTACTCGCACTTGTACTTGGCGGAATTATTGGCTTAGAGCGTGAACTTAAACACAAACCGGTTGGGGTCAAAACCTGTGCCATTATTGCGGTGACGACTTGTGTACTGACGATTGTATCCATTCAAGCCGCAGAACATTATGCGCAAGTTTCAGATAATATTCGGACTGACCCTATGCGACTTGCCGCACAAGTAATCAGTGGCATTGGTTTCTTAGGTGCAGGGGTAATTTTACACAAGAAAAATGATGCGATTTCAGGCTTAACCACAGCTGCCATTATTTGGGCAGCAGCAGCTATCGGTGTGGCAACAGGTGCTGGTTTTATTTTTGATGCGATTATTGCCACTTTAATGATTTTAATCGCCATCCGTATCAGCCCTATTGTGCAACGTTATGTTCGTCGTAAAACCTATAAAAAACGTACTCGATTGGCTATTCAACTAAGTTCTGCGAACGGCATCAGTAAAGTGACAGATTTATTATTGAAACATGACTACCGCATTGAAAATATCTCGGTAAAAGACCAAGCAAGTGGCGAAGTTCGCTTGCAAGTGCGATGTTACAACATTGATAATGAAATGCTAAAAGATGTCTATACGCTATTAAAAACAGAAGATGAAGTACTGAGTGTGGATGTAGAAAATTAAAATAACACATAACTTCTATCGTAAAACCACTACTTGCTAGACAAAAAGTTAAACACTTAAACTGGATAACGTTATGAATTTACAAGACAATTTCGAGCAGCATACGCTGATGCATAAGGCTATGTTTGTTTATTTGCAAGGGTTCGCGCGTTTTGGAAATGAAAAGCTACATAATAACCTACACTTATGTAGCTTTTATAGCTGAGGGGGCAAATTATCTCAGAGATGTTTGAGTGAAATACCCAATAGAATTGTCTATGATATCTGGGTATTTTGACCAATCAATGTTGAGTATAAACTTACTTTTACACTTTTCAAGACATCTATTCGTTTTTAGTCTTAAGTTTCTATTCACCTTTGTATCATCATCTACTTTAGCTTGTAGATACGATTTAACCGCTAGAGGAATACTTTTCTCCTCTTTTATATAAGGAAGGAAATCCTTAAATTGAGAGGCGATTTTATTTCTTCTATAAATGAGAATTCTACTGAATGGGTTTTCTAGCATTGAAACCTCCGATAGAAAAAGTGGTTGTTGATATGGCGGTTTTATTCTTAATTCTAAGCGAGTAATGCTCCGCTTAATATGTTCTCTCTTAACTATAAGGTTATTTTGGTAAACATCTTCAACTTCTTGAAATTTTAGTTTCTCATATACTAAAAGGTAAGAACTAGAACGTTGAGAACCAATAGCATAATTGTTCTTACAATCATCTTCGTTACCTAAGAAATTCCGCCCTGTTCTAGCATTAGGAATAGAGAAGTAATAATTTCTTAGAAATCGCTTGCTGTGTACATCAAGGGTAAGATCGATTCGAGTTACTCTACTAGTTTGTAACAGCATATCAATAACCTCTACCCCAATATGTTTCTTCAGCCATTTGATCACATTAGGTATGTCTCTATTTTTTGCATATTGTGGAGATAACTCAAATCTAACTCTAGGCTCATTAAGTTTTCTTGGGAAATCGTAAGATAATAGCAGATAAAAATCAGGATTTTTCATCGAAGTAATTTTTATACCACAGCGGTAATGTTTAACTTTTATACTACATATCTCATATTTTCCAGATCTAACCTGCTTTAACTTATCAAATTTTTTGTATACACCCCAGAATTCTTCAGCTGGTATTATTTTTGATACAAAAGATAGCTTATCAATTCCCATATAAATAGGGTATTTTTTGAAAGTACCTACACAGATAAAGTTATTCTTTCTATAAATAGCATTTCTGTTTACAAGAATGGTATTTTTCATAGCTAATTTCCTATTGAGTTGTTGTATTATTTAATAAATATGCTTGTAACGTGCTAATAGAGTGATTGGAACTTGAATTACATGCACATCCTCTATTTACAATCCATTCATCAATTTCCGTTTCTAACCACGCAACAGCTCTCAATGACAGTTTCTTTGGTGGTGGAAAATCAGATGTTTTGATTAGTCGGTATATAGTTGATTTGGATAACGTTGTTTTTGCCATTACTTGGCTTAGTTTGATTAGTTTCATAAAAACCTCATTTATTACCAAAAGGCGGAATTACCCTTTGCGAGGTTTCCTTTACAGAAGTGAATATTTAGCTATTTTTAGCTCTTAAACTGGCTGACAGTCAGTTATAAATAGCCTAAAATAACTGACTGTCAGTTTTATTAATTTAGTTGCTGACTGTCAGTTGATTTAAGGAAGAAAAGTGAGTACGAATTTTATTGGACAAACAAGAAAGCAAAAGAGAAATTGTGAAGAGCAACAGCGTAGAAGGAAATCAATCAAGGAACGCTTTCCCAAGACGGTTACATTCCATACTTATGAGGATATTGATGAAAAAATAGCAAGAAGACAGATGAAGATAGCAAAAGCCTTTGAAATAGTAGGAGAAAAGATAAGACAAGCGGAAGTAAAATCTTTAGCTATTACTTATTATATTTATATTCACGCAAGAAAAGAAAAATTAAGAATATTGCGTCAAATCTATAGATATGCAGGTGAGGAAAATATGACTTTAGATAAATTACTTAAGTTGTTAGATAAAAATGTTCCCCTGAAAAAAGAGAAATGGAATCGAGAAATCCTACTTGCTTATTTATTCTTTAGGGATGAAAGAGATAAAAAATAGTGAACTAGGTAAAATTTCAGAGATTTTTACGCTATTTGTACCACAACTATCAAAAAGAACTAATTTTTCGTTATCGTAACTTTTTATCAAACTCCAATGATAGTTAGTCGAGAATAATACTATTGAGTTAGATTGGCTTTCTAGATGAGAAGATATAAGTAAGGGAATTTTTGAGTGTCTTCTTATGTTAGGGTAGTCTATTCTTATTTGCTTATGTATTTTAGCGGTATGATTTAATAAATACTTCATTTGGTGAAGATCCAATCCACTCGTGAGTAGATCATAAATACCCCAGTTATTCATATAAGCTAAAAGTAGCTCGTGAAATAATGGTTTTCGCTTAATTTTCTTATTTGATACGAAATAGACTGCATTTACTATGCTATAAATTCCGCATAAACAGTCTAATTCCCCCTGTTGCAATGCTTTCATGCAAAATAAAAATATGTTTATATATCAATATTTTAACATATTTTTTAGCATCTACAAAATAGTCTCAAGGAAGACTAAAAGACCACGTTTTTTGTCCGCACTTAACCTATCTAAATGAGCATAAAGTCTATTTCTAATACGATCTTCTGAAACAGGAATAAATTTCTGTTTATCATTAATTTTTTGATCTGATATGCAATCTATAAAAAACCAGCTAATTTCGGTATTCAATGCTGCGGCAATTTCGACTAGATGTGCAACATTAATCTTATTTTCACCTCGCTCATAACGAGAAAGTTGCTGTTGTGCGATGCCAATTTGCTCCGATAGCACGGAGGCACTTAATCCAAGCTCTTTACGCTTTTGCTGAATCCGCTTTCCTATCAATCTATCGGTTTCTGTTACTGAAAGTTTCGACATTATCTAGCCTTAAAATCATCTTTTATAGCTATTTTGTAGCTGTTTTACTCCTTTAAAAATATCGGTTATAGTATATTTTACGAATATCACCTATTTAAGGATTTTGTTATGAAGCATTCTTTTACACTTATTCATTGGTATGGACCTTTTGAGCTTTCTGAAGTGATTGAATCAGATTGGGGAAAAGAGAGCGGGCTCTATTTGTTTACAGGAAAACAAAAAGATGAGACTGAGAGCCAAATTCAATACTGCGGTATTTCGGAACAGTCCTATGCATCCCGATTTAAAACTCATCATAAACACTGGAAAATTGATAGTGAGCGAGAGGTTTGGTTAGGGATTATTGAATCTACACCTTACCCTCATATGAATGGAGCTTATTTAGCCTATTTGAAAGAGCCTGAGCGCTTACTTACCTATTATTTACAAGCTCCATTAAATGAGAAAAATCGTATTTTGAAACCACGACCAATGACAGTAATCAACTATTGGTTTACAAAAGATAAAGAACTTAGAAGAAAAAATGTTCACGTAGCTCAGCAAGGTATGCACAGTGTCATTTCTTGGGATGGTGAAAACTGGCATTTAGGTGATCTTAAAATTGTTTCAGATGAAGAGGAATAACCAGCTATGCAATTAGATGATTTTAATATTACTGCTGAATATATGGAATATTCAGATAGTAGTAATAAATCCGAATGGGGGGAACCACTACCTTGCTGGATTAAGTATGAAAGTGAATCTAAAGAATTAAGTATTAAGTTTGAATATGAACAAGAGGGAAAGCCTAATACTTATGTTTGGTTTAAAGGCATAGTAGATATGCTCACTTATCCTTGTTCAGTAGAGCTAAGATCAAATAAACCTAATGTTACAGAAGAATCAATGTTGTTAGAAATAATAAATGATGGTGAAAATTGGTACTTTGAGGGAGTAGTTTATGATCCTTATACAGAAAAGATTGATGGTGTATTAGTCAATAGAATTGCTGAACGAATGATCTATATCAATCAAGTTGATCCTGATGAAAGCGATCTTGACTTTTAATTAATAACCCAGAGGTTTTTATGTTTTCAGATAATTTGTTATTTCCGACAGATTTATTGGATAGACATTATAATGTGAAATTGCCAGATATGAAGAAAGCGTTATCTATGTTTGGAATCACAAATGCAAATATTAGCTACTCTATTGGCCCGGTGGTAATAACTTACTATATCAAATTAGAATTTGATCGCTTAGAAAAGGAAAGTATCAATCAAATTTCTGATCCGACAAAATGGGCTAAAATATTGAATGTTCGTGCAGTAAGAATGATTCCGAGTGAATTTGGCATACTATCTTTGGAAATTCCACATAATAATCACCATACAATTTCACTTAAAGAGGTGATTGGTTCCGAGGTTTTTATTAATAGCAATGATAAGTTACCGATCGCTTTAGGTGTAAATCCAGAGGGCAATCCTGTAGTAATTGATTTAGCCAAGACACCTCATCTTTTGATTGGGGGAGGTACAGGAGCAGGAAAATCAGTCTGTATTAATACTATTCTTATCAGTCTATTATCAAGATTTGATGAAAAACAACTTAAATTGATATTAATTGCTCCGAAGATCGTTGAATTATCACCTTATAATGATATTCCTCACCTCATTACACCTGTTATCACTGATATGAAAAAAGCCGTGCAAGCCTTAAAATGGTGCGTAGATGAAATAGAACGCCGCTATCAGCTTTTATCATTGTGGGAAGTGCGCAATATCGAAAGCTATAATCAGAAAATCTGCCGTTTAAATGCGGAAGGTATTGCTAAAGATACATTTAGTCCATTACCTTATATTGTGATCGTTATTGATGAATTTACCAATCTAATGCTGACATCTGGTCAGCAGACGGAAGAATGTATAGTGCGTATTGCACACAAAGCAAGAGCAGTGGGGATTCACTTAATTCTCGCCACACAACGCCCTGCTAGCGATATTATTACAGGTGTTATTCGGGCAAATATTCCTAGTCGTATTGCATTTACCGTGACAAGTGCGGTAGATTCTTGTACTATTCTTGATCAGCGTGGCGCGGAAACATTGTTAGGGCGAGGTGATATGCTATATTCTGGATCAGGCTCTCCAGATTTAACTCGTATTCACGGTGCGTTTATCAGTGATGAAGAAATAGTTGCGATAACCGATTTTTGGCGTCTGTGCGGACAGACTCAATATCAAGAAAATATCTTCACTGAAGAGGTATTTTCGCCAGTTAAGACTGAGCTTGATCCCTTATTTGATATTGTGCGTAAATGGGTAATTGAAACTCAAACTATTTCAATATCAGCAATTCAACGCAAATTTAACCTTAGCTTTAGTCGAGCCGCTCACATTATGGATCAGCTTGAAACAGAAGGTATTGTATCTGAGCTATCAAAATTGGGAAAACGGCAGTTACTCATAACAGAAAATTAAAGAATAAGCAGGGAACTGCCTATTTTTGCTCTGTTAGTAAATCATCTAGGTAATCAGCCCATTTTTGTAACCAAATTTTACATTCTTTATCGTAAGTATGTAGATTATAAGTGCCTTCAATTCCTTTCTTAGAATGTCCTAGAATAGCCTCGCCAACTTCATTCGGGCACCCCAATCTCGCCAAACCTGTTCGAACTGTTCTACGCAGATCGTGTGGCGACCAATGTTCAATGTCTAACATTGCCCCACTTTTTCTAAGTATCCAAGTTCTTTCGGTAAGGTATTTTTGTTGGATAGGCTTTTCTTGTAATCGCATTTGAAATAAGTATTTTGTTGAACGATCAAATGTTTTAAGAAGATCTACTGTTTGATTAGATAGCTGAACATAGCGAGATGTGCCAGTTTTAGTTTCTCGAAGAAAAATTGTCTTCATTTCTAAATCAATATCATCCCAAGCAATAGCGCAAATTTCCCCTGTTCGACAGCCTGTGAGTAATGTAAGTAGAAATACGTTTTGGATTTTTTCTGTTAGTCTTGATGTTTTCAGCCATTTTAGGAATATCCCTAATTCACGGTGATCAAATGCTCTAGTTCCTTTGTTATTAGTGAGTTTAATGGTTGTCATTTTTAACGTTTCTTTTGCTAATAATGCAGGGTTTACAAAATTTTCATCAAATTTATCTAGTCCAATAGCAAAACGATATGCCGCAGTCCACTCTCTAAGAACACTTCCTGCTTGCACGCTTGCACCTCGATTGTTCACGATATTTGTAATATGTTCGGCGATTTCTTTTCTTGTCATAGAAGAGGCTAATCTATCGCCAAATGGAATGACTACATCATTGTATAAAGTTCGTCTAACTTCATCTTGCCCTTTAGGTTTTCTTGCTCCAACTATTAAACGACCATTTTCACTATAGTGATCTTCAATATATTGCGATAAGTAAAGTTCAACAAGATCTTTGACATAAAAGAGTTTCTGGCTTTCTTTTTGAGCTTGCTCTTTTTTAAATTCTTTTAATTCGGTTGCAGGACAGCGACCAGCTAAACGAATATGTTTTAGCTCTTTTAGCTGCTTTCTTGCCTCTGCTAGGCTAGTTTGAGGAAATGAGCCTATTTTTACTTGAGTTAGCTTTTTAGTTATCGGGCTAGAATATCTATAAAAAAATGTTTTTATACCAGTTTTACCACAAGTTACCCTTAGACCTGAATACTCACCAATATCAGCTTTATCAAAATCTTTAGGCTTCATCATTTCAATAGTTTTCGTAGTTAATGGCTTTTTCATAGCATTACTCATAAAATATTCCGATAAATTCCATTTTTTGCTATATGTATATTATACTATAAGCTATAAAAACCTACAAAAAAACCTACATTTTAGTATAGGATTTAGTGAGTCTTCATAAAACCTAATGAAACTACTAGATACAATAAATTTTATATATATTGTTTAAAATCAATATATTAAAAGGATTAAATAGATGATTTTTGAAGAGAATTTCCAACAACATACGCCAATGATGCAGCAATATCTCAAGTTAAAAGCAGAAAATCCTGATATTTTGTTGTTTTATCGAATGGGGGATTTTTATGAGCTTTTTTATGATGATGCAAAAAAAGCGGCGGCGTTGTTAGATATTTCTTTAACGAAACGTGGACAATCAGCAGGTAATCCAATTCCCATGGCGGGCGTGCCTTATCATGCGGTAGAAGGTTATTTAGCAAAATTAGTACAATTAGGTGAACCTGTAGCCATTTGTGAGCAAGTGGGTGATCCCGCCACCTCAAAAGGCCCAGTTGAACGCAAAATTGTACGAATTGTGACACCAGGTACGGTAAGTGATGAAGCCCTTTTACCAGAACGCCAAGATAACTTAATTGTGGCGGTTTATCAGGAAAAAGAAAAATTTGGTCTAGCCACATTAGACATGACATCTGGACGCTTCCAGCTTTGTGAACCTCATTCAAAAGAAGCCTTGCGAGCTGAATTACAGCGTATTAATCCCGTAGAATTACTTTATTGCGAAGATTTTGCTGAAATGGCCATTATCGAACCTTATAAAGGTCTACGTCGTCGTCCAATTTGGGAATTTGAGCTTAGTACCGCGATCTCAGAACTTAATCGTCAATTTGGTACGAAAGATTTACGTGCATTTGGTGTAGAAAAATCACCTCTTGGCTTGGCAGCAGCAGGTTGTTTATTACAATATGCAAAAGAAACACAACGTGCTTCGCTTCCACATATTCAAAGCATCAGTGTTATTCAAAATAACGAGAATATTCAATTAGATGCTGCAACACGCCGAAATTTAGAACTCACTCAAAATCTTGCGGGTGGTACAGAAAATACGCTGGCTTCGGTATTAGATAAATGTGTGACACCAATGGGTAGCCGTTTGTTAAAACGTTGGATTCATCAGCCTATCCGTCAAACAGACATTCTATTAAAACGCCAAAAAACCATTGGTGAAATTATTGAGCAAGATTTATATCACGAATTGCAGCCTTATTTGCAACAAGTGGGGGATATGGAACGAATTCTTGCTCGTGTAGCACTGCGTTCCGCACGTCCTCGAGATCTCACGCGTTTACGTACCGCATTAGAACAAATTGAACCGATAAAATCACTGATTCATACAAAAACATCATCAAATTTGACCGCACTTTCCGCACAAATTAGTGATTTTTCAGCGCAAATCGAGCTACTTCAAAAAGCAATTATTGAAACTCCTCCATTATTAATTCGCGATGGTGGCGTTATTGCTGAAGGCTATAATGCAGAATTAGATGAATGGCGAACCCTTTCCGCTGGCGCAACGCAATATTTAGAAAATTTAGAACAACGCGAACGAGAAAGCACGGGGATTGATACCTTAAAAATTGGCTTTAATGCGGTGCATGGTTATTACATTCAAATTAGCCAAGGACAATCCCATAAAGCACCTATTCATTATGTTCGCCGTCAAACCTTAAAAAATGCCGAGCGCTATATTATTCCTGAATTAAAAGAATACGAAGATAAGGTTTTAAAATCAAAAGGGGTGGCGCTTGCTTTAGAAAAGCAACTTTATGATGAATTGTTTGATTTATTATTACCACATTTAGGTCAATTACAATTAGCCAGCTTGGCATTGTCTGAATTAGATGTGTTAGTTAACCTCGCAGAGCGAGCAGAAACCTTAAATTATGTTGCTCCACAATTTAGCGATGAAATTGGTGTAAAAATTGAAAATGGTCGTCATCCTGTAGTGGAACAAGTCTTAAAAGACCCATTTATTGCTAACCCTGTTAATCTCAATCAGCAGCGTCATTTACTGATTATTACTGGCCCAAATATGGGCGGTAAAAGTACCTATATGCGTCAAACCGCTTTAATTACATTAATGGCGTATATAGGCAGTTTTGTGCCGGCTGATAGCGCGGTTATTGGGCAAATAGATCGTATTTTTACTCGAATTGGTGCCTCTGATGATTTAGCCTCGGGTCGTTCTACATTTATGGTAGAAATGACCGAAATGGCTAATATTCTTCATCAAGCCACTTCGCAAAGTTTGGTTCTTATTGATGAAATTGGACGAGGCACTTCTACTTATGATGGGCTTTCTTTAGCTTGGGCTTGTGCTGAATGGTTGGCGAAGAAAACTCGTTCACTTACATTATTTGCGACTCATTATTTTGAACTCACTGCACTGCCAGAACAAATTGAAGGCATTGCTAATATTCATTTAGATGCATTAGAACATAACAATACCATCGCCTTTATGCACGCGGTTCAAGACGGTGCGGCAAGTAAAAGTTATGGCCTTGCTGTTGCAGCACTGGCTGGTGTGCCTCAATCTGTCATTAAACTGGCGAAGCAAAAATTGCATCAATTAGAAAAATTGTCGGCACAAAATGGTGATCAACAAATTCAACATTTAAGAGCGTTAAATCAACATCAAGGTGAATTGGCTTTTGAAGCAGAACCGGATGCTTTACGCGAAGCCATTGAGCAACTTGATCCAGATGAGTTAAGTCCAAAACAAGCCTTAGCTTATCTGTATCAATTGAAGAAAATGCTGTAAGAAATAAAAAGAGCGGTCAAAAAATTCATTGTTTTTTATGACCGCTCTTTTATTTTCACTAATTTCTTAAAATCTCATAGATTTCAGAATCTTTTCTATCGAGATAATGGATGGATTGGATTTTACGAATGGTGCGTGATTTACCACGGATTAATAGGGTTTCTGTAGTTGCTAAGTTGCCACGACGAGAAATCCCTTTGAGTAATTCACCATGCGTAATTCCTGTTGCGGCAAAAACAAGATTATCATCACGGACTAAATCTTCTAATTTTAAGATTTCATTAACCTTCACGCCTAATGCTTCACAACGTTGAACTTCTTCAGCGGCAATTTTACGATTTTCTTCTGTATCGCCTTTCACTTCATTACGTGGAATAAGACGAGCTTGCATATCTCCACCTAATGCACGAATTGCAGCGGCAGCTGCCACACCTTCAGGTGCACCGCCAATGCCATAAACCATATCCACTTCAGCATCCGGTAAGCAACATAAAACCGAAGCGGCCACATCACCATCTGGAATGGCCATCACGCGAATACCTAGATTATGCATTTGCTTAATCACTTTATCATGACGTGGTTTAGCGAGCACCATTACCGTTAAATCCGATAAGGATTTACCTAAACGAGAAGCTACACGGCGAAGGTTTTGTTCAATCGGTAAACTTAAATCAATCATGCCTTTCACTTCAGGGCCGACAACCAATTTTTCCATATACATATCAGGCGCTTTTAAGAAAGTACGTTTACCACCAGCAGCCAATACTGAAATAGCATTTGATTGGCCCATTGCGGTCATTCGTGTGCCATCAATCGGATCAACTGCAATAGAAACAAGCTCACCATTACCTGACCCTACTTTTTCACCAATATAAAGCATTGGGGCTTCGTCAATTTCCCCTTCACCAATCACAATTTCACCGTCCATATGGATTAAATTCAGCATATAACGCATGGCTTTGACTGCCGCCTCATCTGCTGCATTTTTATTACCACGTCCAAGCCAAGTATAAGCCGCTAACGCAGCCGATTCGGTTACTCTTGAAAATTCAATAGCTAATGCACGATTCATTTTTCTCTCCCAATGCAAAAAGTCTCGCTATTTTATCACTAAGCAAACGTTTGCATAATAATTTTTGACAAGAGACTTTTAAAAATAGGATTAAGTGGGTAGAATAAAGCCGTTTCGGACTTATTTTAAAAAAGGAAATCACTATGTCTTTAGAAATTTTAGATCAGCTTGAAGAAAAAATTAGACAAGCAGTAGAAACCATTCAATTACTTCAACTTGAAGTGGAAGAATTAAAAGAACAAAAAAATCAATCTCAACAAGCGGTAGAAGCGTTGCAACATGAAAATGAGCAACTTAGAAATGAACACCGCAACTGGCAAGAACACATTCGTTCATTGTTGGGTAAATTCGACAACGTATAATTACTATAAAGGCTTAGAAAATCTAAGCCTTTTTTCTTATTAGGAAACAATATGAATATTTGCGTGATTTCAGGCAGTACATTAGGCAGCGCTGAATATGTGGCGGAGCATTTAGAAGATGTGTTAAAAACACAAGATTTTTCTACCGCACTTTTCCACGGACCAGAACTTGATGATGTGATTGATGAAAATATTTGGTTAATTATCACTTCAACACATGGCGCAGGTGAATTACCTGATAATTTAAAACCTCTCTTTGAACAAATTGCGGCATCAGATAAAGATTTCTCTTCCCTCCGCTTTGCTGTTGTAGGCTTAGGTAATTCAGATTACGATACATTCTGTCATGCCGTGAATAAAGTCGAAACACAGTTAAGTGAAAAAAGTGCGGTCAAAATCTGCGAGAGTTTAAAAATCGATGTCTTGCATGTTGATGATCAAGAGCAATTTGCTGAAGATTGGCTACCACAATTTATTCATGCACTTTAGTCATAATAAAGCGATAATTTGAGTTATCGCTTTTTCTTTATCCATTATCTAAAAAAATTACCTGTGGATAACTTTAATAAAATCTGTCAAAAACTTGTTCTTTTCCACTGAGTAAATATGATGGTTGTTTTAACAGTGGATAAAATTGAAGGTTATCCACAAGAAAAAACCTCCAAACTGATGACATTTCAACATAGTCTAAAATGATCTAACTCCTTCATTTAAAAAAGGAAAAAGATCTTATTAACAAGGTAAAAGGATCGTAATAGTAACAATAATAAGATCTTTATATATAAATAGATCTTATCTTTATTACCTCTCGATCTTCTCTCATCACAGATTGAATTCTTGCTTTCAAGCACACGTAATTTTCAGTAGAATAACGCCTATTTTTAGATCGAAGATCAAATTGAAGAAGAAGAGAGAGATATGTTTTACACCGAAAATTATGATGTGATCGTTGTTGGTGGCGGTCATGCCGGTACAGAAGCCGCATTAGCACCTGCACGCATGGGATTAAAAACCCTATTATTGACACATAATGTCGATACCCTTGGACAAATGTCATGTAATCCAGCCATTGGCGGCATTGGTAAAGGCCATTTAGTGAAAGAAGTGGATGCGATGGGCGGCTTAATGGCGCATGCTGCAGATAAAGCAGGTATTCAATTTCGCACTTTAAACAGCAGTAAAGGGCCTGCTGTACGTGCAACTCGTGCTCAAGCCGACCGTGTGTTATATCGTCAAGCGGTACGCATAGCACTAGAGAATCAACCAAATTTAGATATTTTCCAGCAAGAAGTGACCGATATTTTAATTGAGCAAGATCGCGTTTGTGGTGTAGAAACCAAAATGGGGCTTAAATTCCGTGCTAAATCAGTTATTTTAACTGCCGGTACTTTCTTAGCGGGTAAGATCCATATTGGTTTAGAACATTATGAAGGAGGCCGTGCAGGTGATCCGGCATCCGTTACACTTTCTCATCGTTTACGTGATTTGAATTTACGTGTAGATCGTTTGAAAACGGGTACACCACCGCGTATTGATGCACGCACGATCAATTTCGATATATTGGCTAAACAACATGGTGATGCTGTTTTACCCGTATTTTCTTTTATGGGATCAGTTGAAGATCACCCTCAACAAATTCCTTGTTATATCACCCACACTAATGAACAAACTCATGAAGTGATCCGTAATAATCTGGATCGCAGTCCTATGTATACTGGTGTGATTGAAGGGATCGGCCCACGTTATTGCCCATCTATTGAAGATAAAGTGATGCGTTTTGCGGATCGTAATTCACATCAAATTTATTTGGAACCAGAAGGCTTAACCAGTAACGAAGTGTATCCAAACGGGATCTCTACCAGTTTGCCGTTTGACGTGCAAATGGGCATTGTGAATTCTATGAAAGGTTTGGAAAAAGCGCGCATCATTAAACCAGGTTATGCCATTGAATATGATTATTTTGATCCACGCGATTTAAAACCAACATTAGAAACTAAAGCTATTTCTGGTTTATTTTTTGCGGGTCAAATTAATGGTACAACAGGTTATGAAGAGGCGGCTGCACAAGGCTTATTGGCAGGGATTAACGCAGGTCTTTACGTACAAGAAAAAGAGGCATGGTATCCACGTCGCGATCAATCTTATACAGGCGTATTGGTGGATGACCTTTGCACACTTGGTACCAAAGAACCATATCGCGTATTCACTTCGCGTGCAGAATACCGTTTGTTATTACGTGAAGATAATGCGGATATTCGTTTAACGCCAATTGCCCATGAATTAGGTCTAATTGATGAGGCTCGCTGGGCGCGCTTTAATCAAAAAATGGAAAATATTGAACAAGAACGCCAACGCTTACGCAGTATTTGGTTGCATCCGCGTTCTGAATATTTAGAAGAAGCGAATAAAGTGCTTGGTAGTCCACTTGTGCGTGAGGCCAGCGGTGAAGATTTATTGCGCCGTCCAGAAATGACCTACGATATTTTGACTTCTTTAACGCCATATAAACCGGCAATGGAAGATAGAGAAGCCGTAGAACAAGTGGAAATTGCCATTAAGTATCAAGGCTATATTGAGCATCAACAAGAAGAAATTGAAAAACAAAAACGCCACGAAAATACGGCAATTCCGGCTAACTTTGATTACAGCAAAGTGTCTGGTTTATCTAATGAAGTACGTGCGAAATTAGAACAGCACCGCCCAGTTTCTATTGGCCAAGCGAGCCGAATTTCAGGTATCACACCGGCTGCGATTTCAATTATCTTAGTGAATTTGAAAAAACAAGGGATGTTAAAACGTGGGGAATAGTGTTTAGAATGAAAAGTGCGGTTTATTTTGACCGCACTTTTTTTTACAACAAATATTATTAGTAGAATTTGTGATATTCATCACATTTTTTATATTTTTCGATTGTATTTTATTTTACGTGGGTATATAACTTCTACCAATGATAAGAGAGGGAAGTCGTCGTATCTTTGATCTACTAAGATCTATCTTTGCTTAGTCTTTAAAAAAATCTCCCCCCTTTTTACCATTCTCAGTGATAAAGCAGTATGTTTTTACATATTGTTTGTTGTCATTTCTACAAATCTATTCCAAATAATTTAATGAAAAAGGATTGTTTTTTTATGAAATATTAACTTTTAAAACGTACTGCGATTGCCTTATTTGTTGGAGGCGTTATTTCTACTTATGCTATGGCAGAAGATAAACCTATTGAGGCTGCTGGAAATTCGTTTGTAAAAGCTATTGACGCAGAGATTACAAAACAAACGGAAGCAGTAAAAACAGAATTAACCAATAGTATCGCTGAAAAAGCAGATAAGAGTGCTGTAGATGATATAAATGCTGAATTAGATGCGAGAGCAAAAGCGTTAAAGACATTGCAAGAGGAAAAAGCAAGTGTTAAAGATTTAAATGCTATATCTGAAAATGTTAAAGAAGGATTTAATAGTATTCAAGATAAAGTACACAACCTACAAGAAGCTTTGGCTGGAGATGGTACAGAGGAAAAACCTGGTTTAATTAAATCAGTAAGTTCAGCTGTTGAAGAGTTAAATGATAATATTGCTAAAAAAGCGGATCAGAGTGCTGTAGATGATATAAATGCTGAATTAGATGCGAGAGCAAAAGCGTTAAAGACATTGCAAGAGGAAAAAGCAAGTGTTAAAGATTTAAATGCTATATCTGAAAATGTTAAAGAAGGATTTAATAGTATTCAAGATAAAGTACACAACCTACAAGAAGCTTTGGCTGGAGATGGTACAGAGGAAAAACCTGGTTTAATTAAATCAGTAAGTTCAGCTGTTGAAGAGTTAAATGATAATATTGCTAAAAAAGCCAACCAAGCAGACGTAGAGGCTAATAAAGCAGAGATTGCAAAATTTGGCGCTCAAACGAACTCAAATGCGGCTTTACTTTTAACAATGGCGGGTAAAGTTGATCAAAATAAGAAAGATACAGATGAAGCGATTGCTAAAAATGCATCAGCTATTGTAAATATCCGTAATAAAGAAGTTCTTCAAAATGCTCGTTTAGATAATCATGGTGAAAGAATTGATGCAAATAAAGCAGCGATTGATGAATTAGCGAAAGCAACCAATGAATCTGTAACAAATCTAGGTAATGCAGTAAGTGGCTTAGATGAAGATTTAGCAGGAACTCAAGATGCTGTAGCAGAAAATCGTAAAGATATTGATAAAAACGCTTCACGTATTACAGATACTCGTAATAAACAAGCTCTTCAAAATGCTCGTTTAGATAATCATGGCGAGAGAATTGAAGCAAATGAAGCAGCGATTGATGAATTAGCGAAAGCAACCAATGAATCTGTAACAAATCTAGGTAATGCAGTAAGTGGCTTAGATGAAGATTTAGCGGGAACCCAAGATGCTGTAGCAGAAAATCGTAAAGATATTGATGCTAATACCGTTGCGATTGATAAATTAAAAGAGACACAAACTTATAAAGATTTATCAAAAGTTGAAACTTTAGTTAAAGATAAAGCTGACAAAACAGCAGTAGAGAAAAACGCTTCACGTATTACAGACACTCGTAATAAACAAGCTCTTCAAAATGCTCGTTTAGATAATCATGGTGAGAGAATTGAAGCAAATGAAGCAGCGATTGATGAATTAGCGAAAGCAACCAATGAATCTGTAACAAATCTAGGTAATGCAGTAAGTGGCTTAGATGAAGATTTAGCAGGAACTCAAGATGCGGTAGCAGAAAATCGTAAAGATATTGACAAAAACGCTTCACGTATTACAGATACCCGTAATAAACAAGTTCTTCAAAATGCTCGTTTAGATAATCACGGTGAGAGAATTGAAGCAAATGAAGCAGCGATTGGTGAACTAGCGAAAGCAACTGATAAAGCTGTAACAAATCTAGGTGATACAGTACGTGACTTAGATGCAGATTTAGCAGGAACTCAAGATGCGGTAGCAGAAAATCGTAAAGATATTGATGCTAATGCCGTTGCGATTGATAAATTAAAAGAGACACAAACTTATAAAGATTTATCAAAAGTTGAAACTTTAGTTAAAGATAAAGCTAGTAAAGCAGAAGTAGAGAAAAACGCTTCACGTATTACAGATACCCGTAATAAACAAGTTCTTCAAAATGCTCGTTTAGATAATCACAGTGAGAGAATTACCGCAGCGGAAGTGGCATTAGATACTAAAGCAGATAAAACCGAGTTAGCAGCTAAAGCAGATAAAACTGAGTTGGCAAATAAAGCTGACAAGAATAGCGTTTACTCAAAATCTGAAACCGATAATAAATTTGCATTAAAAGCGGATAATTCAGTTGTTCGTGCTCAGGCAACAGATATTAATAAATTACGTACCGATGTTAATGCCCATACAAAACGTCTTGATCATTTAGATAATAGAGTAAATAAACTTGATAAAGATCTTAAACGTGGTCTTGCTGCTCAAGCTGCTTTAACAGGTTTATTCCAACCATATACTGTGGGTAAAGCAAACTTTACAGCAGCTGTAGGTGGTTATAAATCTCAAACTGCAGTAGCGATTGGTACTGGTTATCGTTATACCCAAAACATTGCGACTAAAGCAGGGGTTGCATTTACACAAGGTGGCGGTGTAACTTATAACGCTGGTGTAAACTTTGAATGGTAAATAAATATTACCTATAAGGGCAGACATTGTGTCTGTCCTTTTTTCTTTATTAAACAAAATATTGGCGTTAATAGACTGGTTAGAAATAAATTAAGACGGAATCTTATTATAAGTAAAAAACACTAAAGATTTTCACCGCACTTTTAAGTAAAATAGCGCAATTTTCTAAAGAGATAATAAATATGAAAGCCAAATTAGTCAGTTTACTTGCGCAAGCAAATATAAAAATAAGTGATAAACAAATTCAGCAGTTGATTGATCTTGTCAATTTACTCAATAAATGGAATAAAGCTTATAATTTGACGTCAGTTCGTGATCCACAAGAAATGTTAGTCAAACATATTTTAGATAGTCTTGTTGTAAGTCCTTATTTACAGGGTGATCGTTTTATTGATGTTGGTACTGGCCCTGGTTTGCCTGGTTTACCTTTGGCAATTATTAATCCTTCCAAACAATTTGTCCTCCTTGATAGTTTAGGTAAGCGAATTAGTTTTATTCGAAATGCTATACGTGAGCTTGGACTAACTAATGTAACCCCTGTTTTAAGTCGAGTAGAAGAATATCAACCTGAACAAAAATTCGACGGTGTATTAAGTCGTGCATTTGCTTCGTTAAAAGATATGACAGATTGGTGTCATCATTTGCCAAAAGAAAATGGGTATTTTTATGCTTTGAAAGGCATTTATCACGAAGATGAAGTTCAAGAATTAGACAAAAAATTTGAAGTAAAAGACGTGATTACTTTGAATGTCCCTGAACTTGTAGGTGAGCGACATTTAATCGTTTTACGATAAAACACACTTTTTTTACGGCAATTTTGTTAATTATTTTTTAAAATTGTGATTTATTTAACATTTTTTAGTGGTTTAAAAGTTGAAACTCTTTGTAGCACGGGTATAATTAGACAGTTTTTGTATTTTAAAAAAATAAGATAATGTCTAAGGTTTTAACACAGGTTAAAAATCGATATCAAAAGTCGATAATCATTGAATCGGTTTGTCTTGTTGTTTTTGGGGTATTCCTTGCAATTTGGCAACGCCAAAGTGCGGTAGATTTTAGCTACGGTTTTTTAAGTGCCTTTTTGCCTTTTTGTACATTCATATTTATCATTTTTTACAGAAAACAAAATTTTTCAACAAAACTGACCGCACTTTATCGTGCTGAAGCAATAAAGTTTATTTTAACGATGGTTTTTATCATTATTGCCATCAAATGGTTATTCGTTATCAATTTTATTGCGTTTTTTGTTGGTTTTTTATTGGCATTAGTGCTGAATAATATTATTCCACTTATTCTCAATAAAATTTAACTTTGGGTTATTCTTCAGAACAAAGGATCGATTATGTCTGGACAAACTTCAATTGAATATATCCAACACCATTTAACTTATCTTACAGCAGGTGAAGGTTTTTGGACGTTTAATCTTGATACGTTTTTCTTCTCTGTGTTGTGTGGTTTCCTTTTCTTAGCTATTTTTCGTAAAGTGGCTAAAAAAGCAACAGCAGGTGTACCGAGTAAACTACAATGTGCTGTTGAAATGGCTGTAGAATGGATTGATGGTGTAGTAAAAGAAAATTATCACGGTAAACGAGATGTGATAGCGCCGTTGGCTTTAACTATTTTCGTATGGGTGATGATTATGAATACTATTGATTTGGTACCTGTGGATTATATTCCCCAGTTGTTTGCTATTATTACAGGTGAACATCATATTCCTGTACGAGCTGTGCCGACTACGGATATGAATATGACATTTGCAATGTCGATTTCAGTATTTGTATTGATCCTTTTTTATACGATTAAATCTAAGGGTATTAAAGGTCTTGCAAAAGAATACACTTTACACCCTTTCAATCATTGGGCATTTATTCCTGTTAATCTTCTTCTTGAATCCGTGACGTTGATCTCAAAGCCTGTTTCATTAGCACTTCGTTTATTCGGAAATATGTATGCTGGTGAGCTGATCTTTATTTTGATTGCCGTGATGTATTCAGCCAATGCGTTTGTGGCTGCACTGGGTGTGCCATTGCAGTTGGTGTGGGCGATTTTCCATATTTTGGTTATCGCATTACAAGCCTTCGTCTTTATGATGCTTACTGTGGTTTACCTGAGTATTGCATATAATAAAGCGGAACATTAATTTTTATTTTTTATTTAACAACTCAACTCTCAACAACGGAGAAAATTTATGGAAACTGTAATTAGTGCAACAATCATTGCTTCTGCGATTATGCTTGCTTTTGCTGCGTTAGGTACTGCAATTGGCTTTGGTCTTCTTGGCGGTAAATATCTTGAGTCTGCCGCTCGTCAGCCTGAATTAGCTAATTCACTACTTACTAAGATGTTTATTGTTGCAGGCCTTCTTGATGCGATTGCGATGATCGCGGTAGGTATCGGTTTATATTTCGCATTCGCAAATCCATTTGCTGCATTGTTAGGTTAATAAACAACAAATTTCCTAATTAACGAAGGAGGTATGTTGTGAATATTAATGCAACATTAATTGGTCAAACCATCGCCTTTATTATTTTTGTATGGTTTTGTGTGAAATTTGTTTGGCCACCAATTATTAATGCGATTGAAACTCGTCAAAGTCAAATTGCGAACGCTTTAGCGTCAGCTGAAGCAGCTAAAAAAGAGCAAGCAGATACGAAAAATCTTGTTGAACAAGAACTTTCAGCTGCAAAAGTACAAGCTCAAGACATTTTAGATGCTGCGAATAAACGTCGCAATGAAGTATTAGACGAAGTGAAGGCAGAAGCCGAAGAACTAAAAGCAAAAATTATTGCTCAAGGTTATGCTGAAGTAGAAGCAGAACGTAAACGTGTTCAAGAAGAATTACGTGTTAAAGTGGCTTCATTGGCAGTGGCTGGTGCTGAGAAAATTGTGGGTCGTTCTATTGATGAAGCGGCAAACAATGACATTATTGATAAATTAGTTGCAGAGTTATAAGAGGCTTAGCTTATGTCAGAATTAACTACAATAGCTCGCCCTTATGCAAAAGCTGCATTCGACTTTGCCATTGAACAAAGTGCGGTCGAAAAATGGACTGAAATGTTAGGTTTCGCTGCAGCCGTAGCTAAAGATGAAACGGTAAAAGCTTACTTAAGTAGTTCTCTTTCTGCACAGAAATTAGCTGATACAGTAATTTCTATTTGTGGCGAACAATTGGATCAATATGGGCAAAATCTTATTCGGTTAATGGCTGAAAATAAGCGTTTGAGTGCTATTCCTACCGTGTTTGAAGAATTTAAACATTATGTAGAAGAACACCAAGCTATTGCAGAAGTTGAAGTAATTTCTGCACAACCATTGAATGCAACACAAATCGAAAAAATTGCAGCTGCAATGGAAAAAAGATTAGCTCGCAAAGTGAAATTAAATTGCAATGTAGATAGCTCACTGATTGCGGGTGCAGTGATTCGTACAGAAGATTTTGTGATTGACGGAAGTAGTCGTGGACAACTTGCTCGTCTCGCAAATGAGTTGCAATTATAAGAGGAATACAAGATGCAACTAAATTCAACTGAAATTAGTGAATTGATTAAAAAACGCATCGCTCAATTTGACGTGGTGAGCGAAGCCCGTAATACAGGGACTATTGTTTCTGTAAGTGACGGGATTATTCGTATTCATGGCTTAAGCGATGTGATGCAAGGCGAAATGATCGCCTTACCAGGCAACCGTTACGCAATGGCACTTAACCTTGAACGTGATTCTGTTGGTGCGGTAGTAATGGGCCCTTACGCAGACTTAGCGGAAGGTATGGAAGTACAATGTACTGGCCGTATTCTTGAAGTACCAGTTGGTCGTGGTTTATTAGGTCGTGTGGTAAATACACTTGGTCAACCAATCGATGGTAAAGGTGAAATTGAAAACGATGGTTTCTCTCCTGTTGAAGTGATTGCACCAGGTGTTATCGATCGTAAATCTGTTGATCAGCCTGTACAAACCGGTTATAAAGCGGTTGACTCCATGGTTCCAATTGGTCGTGGTCAGCGTGAGTTAATCATCGGTGACCGTCAAACTGGTAAAACAGCATTAGCAATCGACGCTATCATTAACCAACGTGATTCAGGTATTAAATGTATCTATGTAGCGATCGGTCAAAAAGCTTCGACTATTGCAAACGTAGTGCGTAAATTAGAAGAGCACGGTGCACTTGAAAACACTATCGTTGTTGCGGCATCTGCATCTGAATCAGCTGCTTTACAATATTTAGCACCTTATGCTGGTTGTGCAATGGGTGAATATTTCCGTGATCGCGGTGAAGATGCGTTAATCGTTTACGATGACTTATCAAAACAAGCCGTTGCTTATCGTCAAATTTCATTATTATTACGTCGTCCACCAGGTCGTGAAGCATATCCAGGTGATGTGTTCTATTTACATTCTCGTTTACTAGAACGTGCTTCTCGTGTAAACGAAGATTACGTAGAAAAATTCACTAAAGGTGAAGTGAAAGGAAAAACTGGTTCTTTAACCGCACTTCCGATTATTGAAACCCAAGCTGGTGACGTATCTGCGTTTGTTCCAACCAACGTAATTTCTATTACTGATGGACAGATCTTTTTAGAATCTAACTTGTTTAACTCAGGTATCCGTCCTGCGGTAAACCCAGGTATTTCGGTATCTCGTGTTGGTGGTTCAGCGCAAACTAAAGTTATTAAGAAATTAGCGGGTGGTATTCGTACCGCGCTAGCTCAATATCGTGAATTAGCAGCGTTTGCACAGTTTGCATCAGATCTTGATGATGCGACTCGTAAGCAACTTTCTCACGGTGAAAAAGTAACTGAATTATTAAAACAAAAGCAATTTGCTCCATTATCTGTTGCAGAACAAGCGGTTGTATTGTTTGCTGTTGAATTTGGTTATTTGGATGACGTGGAATTATCAAAAATTGCAAGTTTTGAGACCGCACTTTTAGATTATTCTAACCGTAATCACGCTGAGTTTATGCAAGAGCTTACTAAAACCGGTAACTATAATGACGAAATCAAAGATACATTAAAAGGTATTTTAGATAGTTTTAAAGCGAATAGTGCTTGGTAGTAACGGAGAGATAAGATGGCAGGTGCAAAAGAGATAAAAACCAAAATTGCCAGTGTACAAAGTACACAAAAAATTACTAAGGCAATGGAAATGGTGGCGACCTCGAAAATGCGTAAAACGCAGGATCGTATGGCAGCATCTCGTCCGTATTCTGAAACTATCCGTAACGTTATTAGTCATGTGTCTAAAGCAAGTGTCGGTTATAAACATCCGTTCTTAGTTGAGCGTGAAGTTAAGAAAATCGGTATCTTGGTTATTTCAACAGATCGTGGTATGTGTGGTGGTTTAAATGTTAATTTATTCAAAACCACACTTAACCAAATCAAAAATTGGAAAGAACAAAATATCTCTACAGATTTGGGCTTAATAGGTTCAAAAGGGATTAGTTTTTTCCGTTCCTTTGGATTTAATATCAAAGGTCAACTTTCTGGTTTAGGCGATACGCCCGCTCCAGAAGAATTAATTGGTGTTGCAAATACAATGTTTGATGCTTATCGTAATGGTGAAATTGATGCAGTTTATATTGCATACAATAAATTTGTTAATACGATGTCGCAAAAACCTGTTGTACAACAATTAGTTCCTTTACCAGAATCTAAAGACGATCATTTAAATGAAAGACAACAGACTTGGGATTATCTTTATGAACCAGAACCAAAAGTACTATTAGATAGCCTTTTAGTTCGTTATTTAGAATCCCAAATTTATCAAGCGGTTGTAGATAATTTAGCTTCAGAACAAGCGGCTCGAATGGTAGCAATGAAAGCAGCAACAGATAACGCAGGTAATTTAATTAATGACCTACGGTTGGTGTATAACAAAGCTCGTCAAGCAAGTATCACAAATGAATTAAATGAAATCGTTGCCGGTGCGGCTGCGATTTAATAGAAGAGGAACGGTAATGGCGACAGGTAAAATTGTACAAATCATCGGTGCGGTGATTGACGTCGAATTTCCACAAGATGCAGTACCAAAAGTTTATGATGCATTAAATGTTGAAACAGGTTTAACTCTTGAAGTTCAACAACAATTAGGTGGCGGTGTGGTACGTTGTATCGCATTAGGTGCTTCCGACGGTTTAAAACGTGGTTTGAAAGTAGAAAACACGAATGATCCGATTCAAGTACCGGTAGGCACAAAAACCCTTGGTCGTATCATGAATGTATTGGGTGAACCAATTGACGAACAAGGTCCAATCGGTGAAGAAGAGCGTTGGGCTATCCATCGTCCAGCACCAAGCTACGAAGAACAATCTAATAGTACGGAATTATTAGAAACTGGTATCAAAGTTATCGACTTAATTTGTCCATTCGCAAAAGGTGGTAAAGTGGGTCTATTCGGTGGTGCGGGTGTAGGTAAAACTGTTAACATGATGGAATTAATCCGTAATATCGCGATTGAGCACTCAGGTTACTCTGTATTTGCGGGTGTAGGTGAGCGTACTCGTGAAGGTAACGACTTCTATCATGAGATGAAAGATTCTAACGTATTAGATAAAGTATCATTGGTTTACGGACAAATGAATGAGCCACCAGGTAACCGTTTACGTGTTGCGTTAACCGGTTTAACTATGGCTGAAAAATTCCGTGACGAAGGTCGTGATGTATTATTCTTCGTGGATAATATCTACCGTTATACCCTTGCTGGTACTGAAGTATCTGCGTTATTAGGTCGTATGCCATCTGCGGTAGGTTACCAACCGACATTAGCAGAAGAAATGGGTGTGTTACAAGAACGTATCACTTCAACCAAAACAGGTTCTATCACCTCTGTACAAGCGGTATATGTACCTGCGGATGACTTAACTGACCCATCTCCGGCAACAACCTTCGCGCACTTAGACTCAACAGTTGTATTAAGTCGTCAAATTGCGTCTTTAGGTATTTATCCTGCGGTTGACCCATTAGATTCAACTTCACGCCAATTAGACCCACTTGTTGTTGGTCAAGAGCACTATGATGTAGCGCGTGGCGTACAAGGTATCTTACAACGTTATAAAGAATTGAAAGATATTATCGCAATTCTTGGTATGGACGAGTTATCTGAAGATGACAAACTTGTGGTAGCACGTGCACGCAAAATTGAACGTTTCTTATCACAACCATTCTTCGTTGCTGAGGTATTCAACGGTACTCCAGGTAAATACGTTTCTTTAAAAGAAACTATCCGCGGCTTTAAAGGTATTTTAAACGGCGAATACGATCATATTCCAGAACAAGCGTTCTACATGGTCGGTACAATCGACGAAGCGCTAGAAAAAGCCAAAAATATGTAATCACTTCAAGTCATTTGAAGGAGAACAAAAATGGCGACATTTAACCTAATAATAGTCAGCGCAGAGCGAAAAATCTTTGAAGGTGCTGTGAAACAAATCCAAGCAACAGGTGTGGAAGGTGAACTAGGTATTTTACCAAACCACACTCCTTTGATGACGGCGATTAAGCCTGGGATTGTTAAATTTACCCTTGAAGATGGCAATGAAGAAGTTATCTATGTTTCGGGCGGCTTCTTAGAAGTTCAACCTAAAGTAGTAACGGTACTTGCCGATGTTGCAATTCGCGGTAGCGAGTTAGATGCAGATCGTATTCGTGAAGCGAAACGTAAGGCGGAAGAAAATATTGTGAATCACGCAGTTGATGTAGATCATGATTTACTTGTAGCTAAACTTTCTAAAGAATTAGCGAAACTTCGTGCTTACGAACTTACTGAAAAACTCGTTAAATCAAAACGATAAGATAATGATAATAAAAAAGAGCGGTTATTTTGACCGCTCTTTTTGTTTTTCTATCGTAAGAAATATCGATATGCTTTACTTTCACTAACATCTTCATAAACATAGCCGAGTTCTGCTAAAGCTTGTTCAAATTCTGCGTTATCTTTTTCGCCTAATTGGAAAGCCGCAAGAATATTACCGTAATCGGCTCCATGTGCACGGTAATGGAACAATGAAATATTCCAACGTTTACCCAATATCTCTAAGAATTTAAGTAAAGCGCCTTTTTGCTCTGGAAATTCAAAGCTATAAAGTCGTTCATGATGATTAGAAACTCGTCCACCCATTAAATAACGCACGTGAGTTTTGGCGATATCATCATTAGACATATCTTCTACATCAAAGCCATTTTTCGTTAAGTCAGCAATAATTTCCGCTTTTTCAGATTCATTGGTCGTGCGCACACCAACAAAAATACAGGCCTTTTGATTATCTGCATAACGATAACTAAATTCTGTTACTGCACGGTTACCAATAACATGGGCAAATTTTAAGAAACTACCTGGTTGTTCCGGCATAGTTACCGCCAATAAAGCTTCACGGTTTTCACCTATTTCGCAACGTTCTGAAACATAACGCAATGTATGAAAGTTAAGGTTGGCACCGGATAAAATTGCTGCCATATTTTTGCCTTGAATATTGTGCTGTTTGACGTATTTTTTCAGACCGGCTAAACCTAACGCACCAGATGGCTCTGATACCGCACGCACATTTTCGAATAAATCTTTCATTGCTGCGCAAACTTCATCGCTGTCTACCAGCACCATACCGTCTAAATATTTTTGACATAAACGAAATGTTTCGTCACCAATACGTTTTACCGCTACACCATCAGCAAATAAGCCAACATGTGATAAATCGGTAGGTTCACCTTTTTCTAAAGCGGCATTCAAACAGGCTGAATCTTTGGATTCAACACCAATGATTTTGATTTCTGGCATAAATTGCTTGAGTAAAATGGCTACACCAGCGGCGAGACCACCCCCTCCAACTTGCACAAAGACATAATCCAAATCAGCCACTTGTTGCAGCATTTCCATTGCCAACGTCCCTTGACCCGCGATCACCAATGGATGATCAAACGGCGGAATAAATGTCATATGTTTAGATTTTGAAAGCTCAATAGCTTTGGCTTTGGCCTCATCAAAATTAGCTCCATGTAGCAACACTTCGCCACCAAATCCACGAACTGCATCCACTTTAATGCTTGGTGTGTTTTGTGGCATAACGATCAATGCTTTTAGTCCAAGTTGTTTCGCTGATAATGCTACGCCTTGTGCATGATTACCCGCAGAAGCAGCAATAACGCCAGCCTGTTTTTGTTCATCAGAAAGGCTAGAAATCATTGCATAAGCACCACGCAGCTTAAAGCTATTTACTGGCTGGCGGTCTTCACGCTTAATCCAAATATTATTATGTAGGCGCTCGGATAATTTCCCCATTTTTTGTAGCGGGGTTACAGTAGCGGCTTCATATACTCTGGAGCCAAGTTTAACAATCGCGTTAATATAATCCGATTGAGAGGGTTGAGGATTGGTAAGTAAATTTTTCATGATACTTAATTTGTTATGATGAAGTGCGGTTAATTTTTTCTTTATTTTTATCCTCCTCTCTTTTATGAGAGGAGGAATAAGTAGAGATTATTTTAATAGACTTTTATCACGCACCGCGCCTTTATCTGCAGAAGTGGCAAAGTGGCCAAACACTTTTAATGCAAAGGACACTTCGCGCTCGCGGTGAGCTGGTTGCCAGCCTTTAGCATCTTGCTCAGTACGGCGTTTTGCTAATTCTTCATCGCTGATTTTAAGATTAATCGAGCGATTTGGAATATCAATTTCGATAATATCGTCATCATGCACTAAACCAATCGCACCGCCAGAAGCCGCTTCAGGCGAGGCGTGACCAATAGATAATCCAGAGGTACCGCCAGAGAAGCGGCCATCTGTTAATAAAGCACATTTTTTACCTAGGCCCATCGATTTTAAGTAGCTCGTTGGGTACAACATTTCTTGCATACCAGGACCACCTTTTGGACCTTCGTAGCGGATGACTACCACATGCCCTTCCTTAACTTTGCCACCTAAAATACCGGCTACAGCATCTTCTTGGCTTTCAAATACGATAGCACGGCCGGTGAATTTCCAGATAGATTCATCCACACCCGCGGTTTTTACGATACAACCGTCTTTTGCGATGTTACCGAACAATACGGCTAGACCACCTTCTTGAGAAATTGCATTTTCTTTGTTACGGATACATCCACTTACACGGTCATCATCTACGCTATCCCAACGACAATCTTGCGAGAAGGCTTGCGTGGTACGAATGCCAGCAGGGCCGGCACGGAAGAATTTGTGTAATTCTTCGTTTTTGTTACGAATAATATCGTATTGATTTAATTGTTCTTCTAGTGTTGTTCCTAGCACGGTTTTGGTGTTGTGATGGATTAAACCCGCACGATCTAATTCACCTAATAAGCCCATAATGCCACCTGCACGGTGTACATCTTCCATGTGGTATTTATTAGTGTTTGGTGCGATTTTGCTTAAGCAAGGGACAACGCGTGATAAGCGGTCAATATCTGCCATTTTGAAATCTACACCAGCTTCTTGAGCAGCCGCTAGTAAGTGTAAAACGGTATTACTTGAACCACCCATTGCAATATCTAAACTCATGGCATTTTCAAAGGCTTCAAAGGTACCGATTGAACGTGGCAGAACACTTTCATCATCTTGTTCATAATAGCGTTTGCAGAGTTCTACAATTTGACGACCTGCTTTTAAGAATAATTCTTTACGGTCGGCATGGGTCGCCAACATCGAGCCATTGCCTGGTAAAGATAAACCTAAGGCTTCGGTTAAGCAGTTCATTGAGTTAGCGGTAAACATACCTGAGCAAGAACCGCAAGTAGGGCAAGCACTGCGCTCAATCGCATCAATACGCTCATCACTTACATTCGGATCTGCCGCTTCAATCATCGCATCAACTAAGTCTAAGCGAATAAGCTGATCAGATAATTTCGTTTTACCCGCTTCCATTGGGCCGCCTGAAACGAAGATAGTTGGAATGTTCAAACGCATTGCCGCCATTAACATTCCCGGGGTGATTTTGTCACAGTTGGAAATACATACCATTGCATCAGCACAGTGAGCATTAACCATATATTCCACGCTATCTGCGATTAAATCACGGCTTGGTAAGGAATAAAGCATCCCACCGTGGCCCATCGCGATACCGTCATCTACCGCAATAGTATTGAATTCTTTTGCTACGCCGCCGGCTTTTTCAATTTCAGCTGCAACCAGTTGTCCCATATCTTTTAAATGAACATGTCCAGGTACGAATTGAGTGAAAGAGTTCACCACCGCAATAATCGGTTTACCAAAGTCATTTTCTTTCATCCCTGTTGCACGCCATAAAGCACGTGCACCTGCCATATTGCGACCCTGAGTACTAGTCGCTGAACGTAGTTTTGGCATAAATAATCTCTCCAAGTAGTAAATTTATTGCTAAATATAGCTTCTGTATTTCACAGTGTAGGGACAAATCACATACATTTGCCTCTACAGATATCACATTGTTTTGTTTATATTAAAAATCCATGTACCTTACGGAGACGTAACAGTCGTAAGAACTTTCTCAACGATTGCAAATGGTAGTCCTATGATGGCAAAAGGAATAATAATAGCTGAAAGTGCAGCCTCTTCTTTGTTCAATTTATTAATACTAATTTCTTTTTCATTGCTAAACTCTACATATTTTGTTTCTAATGGCTGAATAAGTTTAGCCTTTTGCAAAATCTCATTTTTATTTTTTATATCAACAAGATTTCCATTATTCATTGAAAAAAACATTCTACGTCCATCTCTATAAGGAGAATTTATATTATAAAGTTCATCAAGTTGAGTTTTTGTTAAATTTTGGTGGTTAAAATATATTGATAAGAATGCCTCTACTTCATTGGTTTTAACATTTTTTCTTATCTCATCAATCTTCACAGAAGAAATATTTTTAGTATAAGGTGACTCAAGTAATTTAATTAATTGAGCCGTATCCCTATTATCTTTACTATTAAATTGATAACTATTAAGTTGCCCAATAGCATAAATCCGATTGTCAGCAATAAAGAAAGATTTGATCACTTCTTTTTTTGATGATAATTCTTTATATTGTTGATCTGCTGTTACACAGCCCAATAAAAACGTAGCTATCAACATCCCAATAAATAAACGCATTTTTTTACCTTCATAATCTTCAGTTATTTTCTCAACCGCTTCACTAATAAATCCAAAGTATGGTTATTTTTCACTATGAATTTTAACCGCACTTTATTGCTATTTAACGAAATGGGCAAGGATCAAACAATGCACCGAATCCAGTGCTTGAATCTTTGTCACCCAAACAAGTTAACATCGCAACCGGAAACCATAATGGTGCGGTTAAAATAGTCAGTGGGTTAATAGTTTTATCATCATCAGAATACGAAGAGGTATTAACTTTACTACCATAATATCGGTCCACTGTTGCCATAATCGGTTTTGCAAGTTTATATTTTGCCAGCAGTTCATTTCGATGTTCATATTGTCGGCTAACACCTTCTGCCTCGTAAGTTATACTATAAATATTAAACTGAGGTGAAATACTATAACGTTCCTGCAATTTCTTTTTAACCGTTTCGGTTGTCTCTTGGAACATAAATTTCTTTAATAACTCATTACGTTGTTTTTCCGTTAAGTTATCTGCTCGTACATACAATGTTAATCTTGCAGAAACCTTTTTGTCTTCTTCATCGATAAGGAAAACTGGTATAACTTTTTCAATCGCTTTGGCATAGGGGCTATTCAAAAATGTCGATAAATCAGAGACGCTAGAGCTACAGAGTTCAAAACTTTCTTTATCGGTAAAGACAAAAAGCTTGCAATCTTGACCAAACATAAACATCTCAATGGGCTCTTGTGTTGTTGATGACGAACGTGACGAGCAAGCTGCCAAAACGATTGTTGACAACAGAAAAATAAAAGTAAATAGCTTTTTCATTTTTAAGTTCCTTTACTTAATTTCAATCACATCCGGCAATTTTGCTAACTGATTCACCAACAAATCAAAAGTGCGGTCAGATTTTACAGTGATTTTTAACTGCACTTGGGTGTCTACCAAGATCATATCCATATTAGTCACTGTGAAACCACGTAAACGAATTACGCGTAATACACGTTCTAAAACCTCTGGGCGATGTTGAGCGATCAAGTCAAAAGTATATTGGTTCATCTTAAATTTCCTCCAACATATCGGCATTGCACGCACCAGGTGGGACTAATGGCCATACACATTCATCAGGTGGAATGCATACTTGTAACAAATAAGCGGTTTCGCTATTTAATAAGCGATTAAGCGCTTCATCTACTTCGTCAGCTTGTTCAATGCGTTCAGCTGGAATATCAAAGGCTTTCGCTAACATCACGAAATCAGGGTTATCTTCTAAAATAGTTTCAGAACGACGTTTATTCCAGAAAAGGTCTTGCCATTGACGCACCATACCAAGACGTTGGTTATCTAACAGCAAAATTTTCACGGGTAATTTGCCACGTTTGATTGAACCCAATTCTTGAATGTTCATCATCAATGAACCATCACCCGTCACTAAAATCACTTCATCATGAGGACGAGCTTTTTTCGCGCCTACCGCTGCAGGTAAACCAAATCCCATGGTGCCGAAACCCGCGGAGGTAATATAGTTTTCTGGTGCGAAATGACGCATATGTTGTGCAGACCACATTTGGTGTTGGCCCACATCGGTACAAATCACGGCATTTTGAGGTTTGCGCTGAGAAAGCGTGTTGAGCAACGACCAAGGGTCAACCGGTCGGTTGCCTGCATTGTCAATATAAGTGAAATCGAGTTTGGCTTTCAATGCTTGAATGTGTGCTCGCCAATCATTAATCTCAAGCGGGATACTTAAAGCCTCTAAGGCTTGAATTAAATCACCTTGAAGAGCAACATTTGCCACACGGAGTTTGTTGATTTCTGCTGCATCAATATCACAATGGATCACTTTGGCGTGTGGCGCAAAACTGTCTAATTTACCGGTCACACGGTCATCAAAACGTGCACCGCACACTAACAATAAATCACATTCTTGTACGGCAACGTTTGCGGCTTTTGTGCCGTGCATACCAATCATGCCCATATAAACGGGATCGGTTGGGTCAATTGAGCCTAAACCTTTCAATGTTGAAACGGATGGCATTTTGGTGATTTGTAGGAATTTTTTGACCGCTTGTGTGGCTTTCGCCATACCTACACCGCCGCCTACATAAAGCACCGGTTTTTTTGCTTGCGCCAATAATGCTTTTGCTTCAGTTAATTTTAATTCTGAAAGTGCGGTTGGTTTTACGACTGGTTTGACAATAGGTTTTACATGTTCAGGTACATCGCTCACTTGGATATTACGAGGCACATCAATGAGAACTGGACCTGGTCTGCCACTTTGTGCAATTTGGAAAGCGGAAGCAATAATTTCAGGGAGTTCTTCAACGGATTGAACAATATAGCTGTGTTTGGTGCACGCGAGGGATAAACCTAAAACATCGGCTTCTTGGAAAGCATCCGTACCGATAAGAGGGGCTGCCACTTGACCAGTAAATGCCACGATGGGTACAGAATCAGCAAAGGCATCACCTAAACCTGTAATTAAATTGGTTGCACCCGGACCAGATGTTGCTACACAAACGCCGACTTTGCCAGTAGAGCGCGCATAACCAATCGCAGCTATTGCAGCACCTTGTTCGTTACGGCAAAGAAGATGGTCAAGACCAGAGTCATAAATTGCATCGTAAGTTGGCATGATTGCCCCGCCTGGGTAGCCGAAAAGATCGGTTACGCCATGCGCTTTTAAACATTGGATAATGAGTTGTGCGCCTGTCATGTTGCTTCCCGTTTTTATGATTATTGAATAATTTTATAAACACTGAAGTTCAGCATTGTAGCGGAATTTTTCGCCTTTGGTTAGGTTTTCGCAAAAAAACAAATGAAAAAAACACGATAACTAAGATTATCGTGTTTTTTGATAAGAAGCGCGGTCAGAAAACGCAATGTTTTCTACACAAAATTAGAAGCCTGCTTGTTTTTCTAATTGTTCAACAAGCGCATCATCTAAACCTAACGCTTGAGCTAAATCTGCTAAGAAAATGATTTCTTTGCGAGATAAATCTTTGCTTACTAAGCGAGCTGCTAAGTACACATTGCTTGCAAGTGCAGTATCGTTACCTACAAGACGTGCAATTTCATTGATAGAAATTGGATTTTGGATTTCTTGTTCAAGCCATTGCGCTAATTCAGGGTTGTTACCCGCTTCATTTGCGATAGTTTGTTTTTCATCTTCAGTGATTTCACCGTCTGCTGCCGCTGCGGCGATCATAGTACGTAAAATTAATTCACCTGCATCGACATGGCTTGATGAATTTAATACATCAAACGCATTTTCTGAAATGTTTGGTTGGCTATTTTGTTGGGATTTTTGATAGTTTTGGTACGCTTGGTAAGCAAGGTTACCTAATACAGCAAGTGAGCCTAATTTTGCTAAACTTGCACCACCGCTGCGGCCTAAAATCATTGATAAAATACCGCCTAATGCTGCACCACCGCCTACTTTGGTGAGAGAGTCGATTGTTTGGTTGCCGGTTTCAAGTTTGCTTGCAGAGTTTTTAGCGACATCTAAAACTTGATTTAAAATGCTGTTGAGATCCATAAATGTTTCCTTTTGGTTGTTAATAGAGATTAAATTCGACCCTTAGACAGTGAAATCTAAAAAAAATTCATTATTTTTGACCGCTCTTTAAACCAAGTTCTTGACTCGGTTTTAGAATTCATTATATTGAAACCTTTCTTCACTAAAAAGGAACTTAATATGACTCAGTCAAACGCAAAGCGTGAGACCTTCTCTGGTCGGAAAGCATTTATTATGGCGGCGATTGGATCCGCTGTTGGCTTAGGAAACATCTGGCGTTTCCCTTATACCACTTATGAAAACGGTGGCGGTGCATTTATTATCCCTTACCTTATTGCACTTTTAACCGCTGGTATTCCATTGCTTTTCTTAGATTACGCAATCGGTCATCGCCATCGTGGTGGTGCACCGCTTTCTTATCGTCGCTTTAACCCACACTTTGAAGTGTTTGGTTGGTGGCAAGTAATGGTGAACGTCATCATCGGTCTTTATTACGCCGTGGTATTAGGTTGGGCAGCCAGCTATACCTATTTCTCACTTAATTCAGCTTGGGGCGACCAACCGATTGATTTCTTCCTACATGAATTCTTAAAAATGGGTGAGATCAGTAACGGCGTGAGCTTCGAGTTTGTCGGCATGGTAACTGGCCCATTAATTGCTGTATGGTTAGTGGCGTTAGGCGTGCTTTCTTTAGGTATTCAAAAAGGGATTTCTAAATCTTCAGATATCTTAATGCCTGTTTTAGTTGTGATGTTTGTGGCGTTGGTCGTTTATTCTTTATTCTTACCAGGTGCAGAAAAAGGCTTAAACGCACTATTTACACCAGACTGGTCAAAACTCTCTAATCCGAGCGTGTGGATTGCGGCTTACGGTCAAATCTTCTTCTCTCTTTCCATCTGTTTCGGGATTATGATTACGTATGCATCGTACTTGAAAAAAGATTCAGATTTAACAGGTAGCGGTTTAGTTGTTGGTTTTGCGAACTCAAGTTTTGAAGTGCTTGCTGGTATCGGTGTATTTGCGGCATTAGGTTTCATCGCAACTGCGCAAGGTGTAGAAGTGAGCGAAGTAGCAAAAGGTGGTATTGGTTTAGCCTTCTTTGCATTCCCAACTATTATTAACAAAGCACCATTCGGTGAAGTATTAGGGGTATTATTCTTCGGTTCATTAACCTTTGCGGCATTAACCTCATTTATCTCTGTTATTGAAGTAATCATTTCAGCGATTCAAGATAAACTCCGTTTACGTCGAGCAAAAGCGACCTTTGTTGTTGGTTTACCAATGATGGTGGTTTCGGTGATTTTATTCGGTACAACAACCGGCTTACCAATGCTTGATGTGTTCGATAAATTTGTGAACTACTTCGGTATTGTAGCAGTGGCATTTGTTTCATTAATTGTGATTGTTGCAAATGAAAAACTAGGCTTATTAGGCAACCACTTAAATGAAAGCTCTTCATTCAAAGTGGGTTTACTATGGCGTTTATGTATTGTCATCACAACCGGTATTCTTGCCTTTATGTTATTCAGTGAAGGTGCGAAAGTATTTACAGAAGGTTATGAAGGTTATCCAAGCTGGTTTGTAAATATCTTTGGTTGGGGTATGGCAATTTCGCTAGTGGTGGTTTCGTTCATTCTTTCTCGTTTAAAATGGAAAAATGAAGACAACTTCAAGCTTGAAGAAAAAGGAGAATAAAGATGACAAGTATTTCAATTACAATGATGATTGTGGCGCTTTTAGTAATTTGGGGCGGCTTGATCTTTTCCTTAATCAGACTTCCAAAAGAAGAAAAATAAGGTCAAAATTGACCGCACTTTGAAATAAGTAGGGCGTGCTGAGCACGCCCTTTTTTGTTATTTCGATAAATCGATTTGATATACCGCAAATCCCACTTCATCGGTGCCGACTTTCTTCATTGGGTATTGCGCATTGTCTTGAATAAATTTCGCTGCTTGTTCGCTTGGCGAGGTTTCAAAACGCACATCTAATTTATCGTTACCTTTAATCGGTGCAAAACGCCAGTTTTTATCCGCACTTGGGTTTACATGACCATTTTTTTCGCTTTCTGCTTTGATGTAATCCGCAAGAATTTGGCGGTTTTCATCAGGAGAAGCGTAAACGATATGCGCATCACCTGTGCCTGGGAATTTGTTACCGTAAGCGCGATAGTTGTTAGTCGCAATTAAGAATTCTGCTTTTGGATCAACCGGTTTACCTTGGTAGGTTAAATTCACCACACGGTGTGAGTTCGGGTTAATCAATTTACATTCGCCATCATAACGCGGTGGTTGAGTCAGGTCGAATTCATAATTTACGCCGTCAATCACATCGTAGTTATAAGTACGGAAGCCGTCCCAATCAAGTAACGATTGTGGTTTGTCACTTGTTGGATCTATTTGTTTAAACATACCTGCGCTACATTCTAACCATTCTTTCAATTCTTCACCGGTTGCTTTGACCACAACTAAGGTATTTGGATAGAGATATAAGTCTGCTGCGTTACGGAAGGTTAATTCACCTTTGTTCACCTCTGTATAGCCAGTAGGGTCATTTTTACGTCCGCCTGCTTTAAACGGTGCGCCCGCACTTAAAATTGGTAAGCCCGCCATTGCTGCAACACTTGGTGCCACTTTTTCAACGTAAGCTTTTTGTGCCTGGTTCACAATTTGAATGGTTGGGTCATCTTGCACTAAGGCTAAGTAGCTGTACATGTTATCGGTGGCTTTACCGATTGGCTGTGCCACGAATTCACGGGTGGCTTCATGCACAGGTTTTAAAAGTGCGGTCAATTCGGCATCACTTTCTGTGGTCGCTTTTTTGTTTTCAGCATCATAAATTGGGCGAAGTACCGCTTTACCATCAGTTACTAACCATTTGCCGTTGTGTTGAGCAAGGGTTAAGTCGATCACACTGATGTTGTTTGCCCAGTAGCCAGCCATACTTTCAGGTACGCCTTTTACGGTACCTTTAGCAATATCTGCATTTGGTGATTTTGCGAACTCTTTATTCGGGAATAAACGGTGAGAGTGACCGAAAACAATTGCATCAATGTGTGGTACATCAGCAAGATAGAATGCTGAGTTTTCTACACCTTCTTGATATGGTTCGTCAGATGGCCCAGTGTGTGCAAGTGCCACAATAATATCGGCACCTTTTTGTTTCATTTCTGGCACATATTTTTGTGCGGTTTTCACGATATCGCGCGTTTCAACTTTGCCTTGTAAATTTGCTTTATCCCACACCATAATTTGTGGTGGCACAAAACCGATATAACCAATGTTTAGTTTGTGCGTTTTACCTTGGCTATCCACCACTTCTTTCGTTTGAATTACATAAGGTGTGAAATAGGGCTCTTCAGTGCCTACTTTCACTACGTTGGCATTGATGATAGGAAATTTAGCTTGTTTAATCGCATCCGCTAAATAGTCTAAGCCATAGTTAAATTCGTGGTTACCTAATGTCCCTACTTCATAGTGCATCGCATTTAAGCAATCCACAGCTGGGTTTGATTTGCCTTCTTTATAACCTTTAGCTGCTTGATAGTCAGCAATTGGGTTACCTTGGATTAAGTCACCGTTATCAACTAAAACGCTGTTTTTCACCTCTTTACGTGCTTGACGAATCAAGCTTGCTGCACGGGTAAAACCGAATTTCTCAGTCGGTGCATCTTTGTAGTAATCGAAGTCAGTTAAAAAACTGTGAATATCGGTTGTTGCCACAATACGTAAATCGACTTGTGTGTCGCTTTTTGCAAAAGCAAAGCGGCTCGCACTTAACGCTAAAATACTGCTTGCGCCAAGTTGGATGAAATCTCTTCTGTTGATCATATGTGCTCCTGTTGTGTGAGAATCGACGGGATTTTAAATCTCTTTTATATATAAAGAAAGCGCAATATAAAGTTCTGAAATGAAGTGTGATACGCATCACAAAATAAAGAATTGAATTCGGTTGCAAAACTTCACGTTTGGGACAAAAATAGGCTATCCAATCCACTAAAATTAAGTTATTCACAGTAAGTTGGCCAGCATTTATTGATGGCATCTGATAAGGAGATCGCGATGGCTTTTAATCTTAAAAATAGACACCTATTGAGTCTTGTTCATCATTCAGAACACGAAATTAATTATTTGTTAGATTTATCGCGTGATTTAAAACGTGCTAAATATGTAGGGACAGAGCAGCAACAACTTAAAGGTAAAAATATTGCACTCATTTTTGAAAAAACTTCAACACGTACTCGCTGTGCTTTTGAAGTTGCAGCTTATGATCAAGGTGCTCGAGTGACTTATATCGATCCAAACTCTTCTCAAATTGGACATAAAGAAAGCATGAAAGACACCGCGAGAGTTCTCGGGCGAATGTATGATGCGATTGAGTATCGAGGCTTTAAACAAAGTACTGTACAAGAACTTGCAGATTATGCTGGTGTGCCGGTGTTTAATGGTTTAACGGATGAGTTTCATCCTACACAAATGCTTGCGGATGTTCTTACGATGATTGAACATTGTGACAAGCCACTTCGTCAAATTAGTTATGTGTATATTGGTGATGCGCGTAATAACATGGGGAATTCTCTTTTATTGATTGGGTCTAAACTTGGGATGGATGTGCGTATTTGCGGCCCTAAAGCCTTATTGCCAGAAGCCGGTTTTGTTGAAATGTGTGAAGGTTTTGCTAAAGAAAGTGGTGCGCAGATTACTGTCACTGAAGATATCGACACAGCCGTAAGAGGTGTTGATTTTGTGCATACCGATGTTTGGGTTTCAATGGGCGAACCATTAGACGCTTGGGCAGAGCGCATTAAGTTATTGCTTCCTTATCAAGTCACGCCAGAACTCATGAAGCGTACGGGTAATCCAAAAGTAAAATTCATGCATTGTTTACCTGCATTCCATAACAGTGAAACCCAAATGGGTCGTCAAATTGCAGAAAAATATCCTGAATTAGCAAATGGTATTGAAGTCACAGAAGATGTTTTTGAGTCTCCGATGAATATTGCATTTGAACAAGCTGAAAACCGTATGCATACCATTAAGGCGGTAATGGTGGCAAGTTTAGCTTAGGAAAGCTCTCGTTAAATTGATAACGTTATTCATCATCTAATTTTAATAATAATTTATTTCCGTACTTTTTGTGGTTTTATTTTATATGAAATTTAAATTTATTTTTTGATAACGATCACATTTTTTGAAAAATATTATTGACATAATCTTTGCACGAGAATAGAGTATACCTAAAAAAGGTTAGTTTAGATAAAAAGAGGGATTTTTTCTATGCTACTGCGTACATATATACACAGATACGTCCATACGAAAGTATTGAGACTTTTACGGTTTAATCCGATAAAAGGTCGCTCTTTGATGGCTCATATCCGTCGTACACGCCATATTATGATGCCGTCTCATCGCTCTTGCTTTTCATACTCAGTATTCGCTTCTCAAAACAAACCATCCAATACGACTCTCTAAACAGAGTTTTTCTCTCTGTTTAGAGAGTCTCCACAGATTAATTTCTGAATATTTTTGTGTTGCTTAAAATAGGCAAAAAATATTTTTTCGAAATTAACTTAATCTTATTTAATTTAAAATAAAAAATTATTACTTTAGTTTTTTTATAAAAAACTAGAGAGGGTTTTTTTATTCTAAATAAATCTATTGTGTTATTAAAATTAATAACGCAGGGTAGCTTTACGTCAAAAATAAATAAAAGGAGTTTATTATGCCAAACTTAAAAATTGCATATAGTCCAAAAGTTGAACAATATTTCTCTACACATAGAGAATTAGTTGAAATTACCAAAACAGACTTTACTGATGTTTCCGCTATTGTGTTGACTTCAGGAGATGTCGGTGACTACCTTGAACGTATTCAGGCAACGAACTTTGGTATTCCAGTATTTGTTGTTCAAACTGAAGAAGAACAAGTTGATCCGAAATTCTATGATGCTATTTATCATATTCAAGATTTAAATGGTTATGATATTAAGCTTTATAGTCGTCAAATCGAAACTGCAGCAAAACTTTATGAAGAAAAAATGTTACCGCCATTCTTCAAAATGTTAAGTGAATATGTGGAAATGGGTAATATTGCTTTTGACTGTCCAGGACATCAAGGTGGTCAATACTATCGTAAACATCCAGCAGGTCGTTTCCTTTATGACTTCTACGGTGAAAATATTTTCCGTTCAGATATTTGTAATGCTGACGTGAAATTAGGTGACTTGTTAATTCACGAAGGGGCAGCTTGTGATGCACAAAAATACGCAGCTCAAGTATTCAATGCGGATAAAACTTACTTCGTATTAAATGGTACTTCTTCTTCAAACAAAGTTGCGTTAAATGCTGTACTTGCTCCGGGCGATTTAGTGTTATTTGACCGTAATAACCATAAATCAAATCACCATGGTGCATTAATTCAAGCAGGTGCAACCCCAATTTACTTAGAAACAGCACGTAATCCATTTGGTTTCATTGGTGGTATTGATAGTCACTGCTTCGAAGAAGATTATTTGAAATCATTAATTAAAGAAGTCGCACCTGAAAAATTAAATCAAAAACGTCCATTCCGTTTAGCGGTTATCCAATTAGGTACTTATGACGGTACAATTTATAACGCACGTCAAGTGGTAGATAAAATTGGTCATCTTTGTGACTACATCTTATTCGACTCTGCATGGGTAGGTTATGAACAATTCATTCCAATGATGAAAGACTGCTCGCCATTATTGCTTGAATTAAATGAAAATGACCCTGGTATTTTAGTGACTCAATCTGTTCATAAACAACAAGCAGGTTTCTCACAAACTTCACAAATTCACAAAAAAGATAAACACATTAAAGGTCAAGATCGTTATGTAAACCACAAACGTTTCAATAATGCCTTTATGTTACATGCATCAACCAGTCCATTCTATCCATTATTTGCGGCATTAGATGTGAATGCGAAAATTCAAGGTAGTGAAGCGGGTCGTCGTTTATGGCATGAATGTGTGAAAGTGGGTATCGAAGCACGTAAATTAGTATTAAATCACTGTGAATTAATTCGTCCATTTATTCCAACCACAATTAAAGGTAAAAAATGGCAAGATTATGACACAGAAGAAATTGCAACTAATCTCGAATTCTTCAAATTCCACCCAACAGATACATGGCATAAATTTGAAGGCTATGCTGATGAACAATACTTCGTTGACCCATGTAAATTCTTGCTTACCACGCCAGGTATTAGCTTAGAAACCGGTGAATATGAAAAATTTGGTGTACCAGCAACTATTCTTGCTAACTACTTACGTGAAAACGGTATTATTCCGGAAAAATGTGACTTGAACTCAATTTTATTCTTGCTCACTCCGGCAGAAACCCTCACCAAAATGCAAACTTTGGTTGCTCAAATCGCCTTGTTTGAAAAACACATTAAACAAGACTCTTTATTAAAAGATGTATTGCCAACTGTGTATAAAAACAATGAAGACCGTTACAAAGGCTACACCATCCGTCAATTATGCCAAGAAATGCATGACCTTTATGTAAGCCGTAATGTAAAACAACTTCAAAAAGACCTATTCCGCAAAGCAACATTACCGGAATATGCGTTAAATCCACACGATGCGAATATTGAATTCGTTCGTAACAAAGTTGAACTTGTTCCATTAACAGACATTGTTGGTCGCGTAGCTGCGGAAGGTGCATTACCTTATCCTCCAGGTGTGTTATGTGTGGTTCCAGGGGAAAGATGGAGTCCGACTGCACAAAAATACTTCCTCGCATTAGAAGAAGGTATCAACACATTACCTGGTTTCGCACCTGAAATCCAAGGGGTTTACTTACAAAAAGATCCTGATGGACGTACTCGTGCATATGGCTATGTTTTAACTGACTATTAATAAAGTGAGGTTATGAAGGTTTTCCTCATCACCCTCTCAGCACAAACAAAAAAGTGCGGTTAAAAACATTTGATTTTTTGACCGCACTTGTAGGAGTATAAATTATGAGTGCTAAAAGTAATAAAATTGGTGTGGTACAACTCACCATTCTTACCATGGTTAATATGATGGGTTCCGGTATCATTATGTTACCGACCAAATTAGCCGAAATTGGGACTATTTCCATCGTTTCTTGGCTTGTAACAGCTGTAGGTTCAACAGCTTTAGCTTACGCATTTGCCCAATGTGGTATGTTCAGTAAAAAATCTGGTGGTATGGGCGGTTATGCGGAATACTCTTTCGGCAAAGCCGGTAACTTCATGGCAAACTACACTTACGGTGTGTCGTTAGTTATTGCGAATACAGCAATCGCGATTTCTGCTGTGGGTTATGGTTCCGAGTTCCTTGGTGCAACCCTTTCTCCACTTTCTATTGCATTATGGACAATCTTTACACTGTGGCTTGCGACCATTCTTAACTTTGGTGGTGCAAGAATTACCGGTAACATCAGTTCATTCACCATTTGGGGGGTAATTATTCCTGTGGTCGGTATTTCAATCATCGGTTGGAAATGGTTTGATAGTTCAATGTATGTGAATTCTTGGAACCCACACAATGTGCCTACCTTTGAAGCGATCGGCGTCTCTATTTCAATGACATTATGGGCGTTCTTAGGATTAGAATCAGCTTGTGCGAATGCAGATGCTGTTGAAAACCCTGAGAAAAACGTACCAATCGCGGTACTTGGTGGTACTTTAGGCGCAGCGGTAATTTATATCGTTTCAACTAACGTGATCGCAGGTATTGTACCTAACCTTGAACTCGCTAACTCAACAGCACCATTTGGTTTAGCCTTTGCTCATATGTTTAATGAAACAATCGGTAAAGTCATCATGGGCTTAATGGTTATGTCTTGCTTCGGTTCATTATTAGGCTGGCAGTTCACTATTGCTCAAGTATTTAAATCTTCAGCGGAAGAAGGTTATTTCCCAGCATTCTTCAAAAAAGTTACCAGTAAAGATGCACCAATCGTTGGTATGGTGACCATTACTGCATTACAAACTTTACTTTCTTTGATGACAATTAGCCCATCATTAAATAAACAATTCAATGTGTTGGTGGACTTAGCGGTAGTAACAAACGTTATTCCATACTTGCTCTCAATGGCAGCACTTGCAGTGTTATTGAAAGCAGAGAATGTTGCGCCACAAAAATATAAAACAACCGTCTTTGTTGCCTTTATTGGTTCACTCTATAGTATCTATGCGCTTTATGCAGCTGGTGAACAAGCGATGTTATATGGTTCAATTGTGACCTTTATCGGTTGGACATTGTATGGTTTTGTTTCTTACAAATTTGACCTTAAAAAATCACAAGCAAATTAAAAAAGAAAAGCCTACATCTTCATGTAGGCCTTTCGAGTTGCAATAAACTTAAAGTATAAAAGCGCGGTTGAGAATTAACTTGTTTTCAACCGCGCTTTTTATTTAGGATAAAACTCTCAGCAATACAGGCTGAAATTCCGTTTGTTGATCGAGTTTTCTGGTGTAACGTTTAACCATGACAAAGGAAAGTGCGGTCAAAATAAAGATTAAAATCGCACGAATGAGTTCATTTTCACTGATATAGTTGGAAAGCAATGTTGCAATCAATAGAGTGAAAAGCGGCACGATATACATTAATAATGCAGAAAATAACATGGATTTTTCTTCTAGGCCGATTTCCACCATTTGGCCTGTACGCAGTGGCGTAATGGTTTCGAGCGTGAAGATATGCTCGCCTCGTTTTCCATTGAGTTCAGACAGGGAAGCTGTTCCACAGGCTTCTCTAGCCGAACAAGCTCCACAGGCGCTTTGTGACTGACATTTCACTTTAGCAAGACCGGTTTCTGCATCATAGCTCATCACAATGGCACTTTCTTTTAGCATCGTGCTTCTCCCATATAAATATCAAAGCGGTGATTTTTGGTTTCACGACTAACATGGGGCGCTTTTTGCGCTAAGAATTCCGCATAATCAGGACGTTTTACCACCACGCGTTTACGGGCTAATTGTAGCGCTGGTGTCAAGAGCTCATCGGCATCCAAATCTGCACCAACCAAATGTTGGAATACGCGCATTTCTTTTTTGACTAGGGCAGATTTTTGTTTGTGCGGATACATTGGATCTAAATACACCACATCGGCACTCTCGGTTTGTGGATTGAGTTCGGTAATATGATGAACGTCCAATAATTGCATATTTTGCTGCATCATTTCGCCTATTTCTGCATCCTGATAGGCACGATTGAGGCCATCCTGCAATAGTAAATATACCACTGGATGACGCTCCACTAAACGCACTTGGCAACCGATAGAAGCTAAAACAAACGCATCTCGACCAAGTCCTGCTGTGGCATCAATCACGCTCGGCAATTCTGCACCCTTAATACCTACAGCTTTGGCAATAGCTTCGCCACGTCCACCACCAAATTTACGACGATGCGCCATCGCACCAGCTACGAAATCTACAAACACATCGCCCAACTTGGGTTCATCCAGTTTGCGTAGGGCTAGGTGAGTTTCAGTTTGCACCAATGCAAGTGGGCTTTCAGTACAATGCTCGATACCAAGAGGGGCGCAAAGTGCGGTCAATTCTGACAATGTTCCCGCTTCGGCAAGCAGTTGAATTTTTATTTTCTCACCAGCCATACGCCGCTTTCCATATGATCTGTGTAAGGGAATTGATCAAACAGCGCCGCTTTTTCAATGCGGTGGGTTTGGCTTAGGGTTTGCAAATTCTCACAAAGGGTATGTGGATTGCAGGAAATATACAAAATACGATCGTAATTCTGTACCAGTTTTACCGTGTCAGGGTCAAGCCCTGCTCGTGGTGGGTCAACAAAAATCGTATTGCATTGATAGGCTTTTAAATCAATGCCTTTTAAGCGATTAAACTCACGTACACCATTCATTGCTTGGGTAAACTCTTCTGCCGACATACGGATAATTTGCAGATTATCTATGCCATTTTCCGCAATGTTAAATTGTGCAGCCGCAACGGATGGCTTGGCAATTTCAGTAGCAAGTACTTTGCGGAAGTTTTGTGCAAGGGCGATAGAAAAATTGCCGTTACCGCAGTACAGCTCTAATAAATCGCCTTGAGAACCTTGAGTGCAATCAATCGCCCATTCCAACATCTTGCAATTTATGACTGCATTTGGCTGAGTGAAGCTGTTTTCTACTTGGCGATAAATATAATTACGCCCTTTCACCGGTAACACTTCATCGACAAAATCCTGCTCTAAACAGATTTTTTGTTTACTCGCACGACCAATTAGCTGCACATCAAAGCCAAGTTGTTGTAATTCACATTTTAGGTTTGCTGCAGCGCTTTGCCATTCTTCCGTGAGTTGCTTGTGGTAAAGCAGGCTTACAATAATTTTATTGCTGAGCGTGCTCAAATAATCAATTTGAAACAGTTTTTTATGTAGCACTTCCTGCATTTTTAACAATGGCAGTAAAGCTTTCATCATGCGATTAATTAGTTCACTGGCAATTGGGAATTCATCCACTCGATAACGCTGCAAGGTGCTTTGATCAAACATGATGTGATAAAAATCGCCTTTATCATGCCAAATACGAAATTCTGCACGCATCCGATAATGGCTAGTCGGCGAATCAAACACGGCTATTTCTGGGGCGTTAAAAGGCTGCAAAAGTGCGGTCAGTTTTTCAGTCTTTTTTTGCAGGAGTTCGGTATATTGGGAAACGGGTAGTTGCATTGATGTTTACGTTTGAATGATAAATATCCCACAGCCCTTGGCAAGCGTGGGATTGAGTAAAAAGCAAAAGGCAAGCTTCTGCCTGCCTTTTAAAATGTATTATTCGCCAGAATAATCTTCGCCGCCAGAAGCCGCTTCGCTCACATCACCTGATAAGGTGTAAACACGTTTTGTTGTGTTAATGCGAGTACGATATTTATTCCAGGTTTTTTCGAAGAAAGTTTCCGGTGCACGTTCACCACGGCAAAAAGCAACAAATTCTTTTTCTTCTTTTGTCGCTGGCTTGCGTTCGCCTGAATCTAATGCTTTAAACGCTTGACCATATTGCTCTAATACTTGGGATTCTTTGATTGTATAATCACCGTGACGGGAAAATCCGCGTGGGTAGTTTTTGTCGTCAAAAAAACGACGAGTAACACTGAAACTAGCAGCCATAATCATCTCTCTTCTTTATATTTAAAAACGGCAAGCATTAAACCAATTTTTTTTTATTTTTGCAATAAACCTTTCACGGTTTCTACATAATCTTTGACGAAATCATCGTAATTTAAGCCTTCAGGGTTTACACGATATTTGCCATTCACATAGAAATCAGGTACGCCATGTACTTTAAACTGCTCAGCCGCATTCACTTGTTTATTCACTAAACCGTTTACAGCAAAGCTATTGATATTGTTATCAAATTGTTCAGCAGTCACGCCGTTATCAATGAAGATTTTACGGATATCGTCCATTGAGGTTAATTTATCTTGTTGTGCGGCTTCAAATAAAGGCGCTTTCACTTTGCTTTCTGCACCAAGCGCCATCGCTAATGCCCATGCACGAGTGAGGTTTTCAGATTGACGACCTAAGAAGTTAACGTGATATTGTTTAAATTCAGTGCCTTTTGGTAAGCTTTCTGCAACTTGTTTTGGAATATGGTATTCCATTTCAAAGGCATAGCAATGCGGGCAGTAGAAAGAGAAAAATTCAATCACTTCAGGCTGTGCAGAAGCGGTTTGGCTCACTTGAATGTATTGTTTGCCTTCTTCTAAATTAGCTGCGAATGCGTTAAATGAAAATAAAGCACCGAGTAAAAATAAAACTTTTTTCATTTGTTTTCCTTATTTAATAATTCCGCGCGCTTTTAACAATGCGGTTTTAAAATCTTCTTCATAATCTTTTTTGATACCTGGAATCGGCTCAAGTTTATCTGTACCGTGCATTTTTAAATGATAAATAATCACTTCATCAGATAATTCTGCTACGGGCTTATCGAAACCTGCTTCATCAGCAATTTTTTGCAAAATTTGTAGCAAGCTAAGATCTGGGTCTTTAGACCAGTAAGGTTGTAAAAGTTCCAAAACTTCATTTAAACGCTTACATTTCATTGCTATTTCCTTTTAAATGGAGAAAAATAAGACTAGATCATACTTCAAATAAGGCAATAAGAAAATATGGAATATACAATAAGTGCGGTTATTTTGGCTGGTGGAAAAGCACGGAGAATGAATGGAGCGGATAAAGGCTTACAGCTTTTAAAAAATAAACCGTTAATTAGCCATGTGATTGAGCGCTTACAACCTCAAGTGATTGATATTTCGATTAATGCTAATCGTCACCATGAGGAATATGCACAATGGGGTTTCCCTGTATTTTCAGATGAATTGCCTGATTTTCAGGGACCGTTGAGTGGTATGCTAACATCACTCGAACAAGCTAAAACAGATTTTGTACTTTTTGTGCCTTGTGATAGCCCATATTTTCCACAAAACTTATTAGAAAAACTAAAAAGTGCGGTTAAAAATGACCGCACTTTAATAGCTTATGCAAAAGATAAAGCGCGTGAACACCCGACATTTTGTTTGATGTCCGTTCAGCTTAAAGAGAAGTTACGCGCTTATTTAAACGAAGGCGAACGTCGTTTATTACAATTTATGAACAAAAATGGCGCGGTTGCTGTCCAATTTGACGAACAAGAAGGCCGATTTGTAAATTTTAATACCTTAGAAGATTTACAATAAATTATTTGTTTAACCTTGAATTTTGTAAAAAATTCTCCATTATTGCAGTGTTTACTTTCTATTTTATTGAGGAACTTTATTATGATGCGAATCCTTTTATTTTTAGCTACTAACTTTGCTGTGATGCTTGTGTTAGGGATTATTTTAAATGTGACCGGTATTGCAGGAAATAGCACAGGTGGCATTTTAATTATGGCGATGCTTTTCGGTTTTGCCGGATCATTGATTTCGTTATTTTTATCAAAAACCATGGCATTGCGTTCTGTGGGTGCGGAAGTAATTACCGAACCACGTAATCAGGCAGAACGCTGGTTGGTAGAAACGGTACGTCGTCAAGCACAACAAGCAGGCATCCCAATGCCAGATGTGGCGATTTACCATTCTAATGATGCGAATGCTTTTGCTACGGGGGCAACTAAAAACAATTCTTTAGTAGCGATTAGTACCGGTTTATTGAACTCCATGACGGAAGAAGAGGCTGAGGCGGTATTGGCTCATGAGGTCTCACACATCGCGAATGGCGATATGGTGACCATGACCTTATTACAAGGCGTATTGAATACCTTTGTGATTTTCTTATCTCGTGTAATTGCTAATGTGGTAGCAAGTTCTCGTAATGGTGATGAAGAAAGCCGTAGTTCAGGCATTTATTTCTTGGTTTCAATGGTGTTAGAAATTGTATTTGGTATTTTAGCGAGTATTATCGCAATGTGGTTCTCACGATATCGCGAATACCGCGCAGATGCCGGTTCTGCGCACCTTGTCGGTAAAGAAAAAATGATTGCGGCATTGCAACGTTTACAACAAATTCATGAGCCACAAGAGATGGAAGGTTCACTTAATGCCTTTATGATTAATGGCAAACGTAGCGAACTCTTTATGAGTCACCCTCCACTTGAAAAACGTATCGAAGCATTACGTAGTTTATAAAAGATAAAAAAAACAAAGGGCTAAATGTAATATTTAGCCCTTTTTATTCATAGATTATTTAATATCCGCTAAGACATTAGTGAGTAATTCCCAGTATGTTTGTACTGTTGAAATTTGGACTTTTTCATCTGGCGAATGCGCATTGCGAATAGTTGGCCCCACAGAAATCATATCAATATTTGGATAATGTTCTTTCAATAAGCCACATTCAAGCCCCGCGTGAATCACTTTAATCTCAGGCTCTTTGTCAAGCACTTCTGCATAATGTTTTTTCATTAATGTCAAAATTGCGGTGTCATTTACTGGTTTCCAACCTGGGTAAGAACCTGAAAATTCAACTGTCGCGCCCGTGAGTTTTGCGAGTGAAGTTAAGGTTTCTTCTACATACTCTTTACCGCTTTCAATCAATGAGCGAATAAGAATAGTACCTTCGATTTTATCTTCAAGGGTTTTTAACACACCAATACTTAACGAGCTTTCCACGACATTTTTAATCACATCGCTATTGCGGATGACACCGTTTGGTAACACATTCAGCAAATTAATCACTTTTTGGGTGCTTTCAAGCGTGAAGGTTTGTTGTGGATTTTCAACTTGCTCAGCGGTTAAGGTTAAGTTCGGCTCAGCGATAGCGAGCTCTTCTTCCAATAAAACTTCAAAATTTTTAACCGCACTTTTTACGCTTTCTACATCATGATTGAAGCAAATGGTTGCAGCCGCTTCACGTGGAATCGCATTACGAATTGAGCCACCACGAATTTCTGCAAGGGCAAAGTGCGGTTGATTTTGTGTAAGTTTTGCTAATAAGCGTGCTAATACTTTAATTGCATTCGCACGTGTGGTGTGAATATCACAACCAGAGTGACCGCCTCGTAAACCTTTTAAGTTAATTTGCAAACTATGGCTGAATGAATTGCTTTCACGGTGAACAGGTAGTTCAACATTAGCATTCACCCCACCAGCACAACCAATATAGATTTCACCGATTTCTTCGGTATCGGTATTAATTAAGATTTCCGATTTTAACCAGTTACGACGAAGGTGTACGGCACCATCCATGCCGGTTTCTTCAGTCATGGTGAGTAACACTTCAAGTGGTGGGTGTGCAATATCGGTACTTTCCAATACCGCTAAGGTAGAGGCTAAACCAATACCGTTATCCGCGCCAAGTGTCGTACCTTGCGCTTTTACCCAATCACCGTCGATATAAGGGCGAATTGGGTCTTGAGCGAAGTTATGTGGATTGCCTTCATTCGCTTGCGGCACCATATCTAAATGTGCTTGTAAGACAACAGGTTGGCTGTTTTCCATCCCGGCTGTAGCCGGTTTACGAATTAATACATTGCCGGCCTCATCACGTTCTGCAAAGAATTGTTTTTCTTTCGCCCAGTTGACAATAAAAGTGGCGAGTGCATCTTCATGATGTGAAGGATGCGGAATCGCACAAATTTGATCAAACCATTTCCAAAGTAATTGCGGTTGTAATGTGGTAATTTCTGACATAATGAACTCCTTTTTTCATTAAAATTTTTGCGGAAATCATAGCATAAAACGCCATTTCAGGTTAAAATTCCGCAATTTTTTTATTTAGCGACAAAGTTTAAGGGATTTGTTATGAGCGAAAAATATGTTGTGACTTGGGATATGTTCCAAATGCATGCCCGCAAATTAGCGGAACGTTTACTTCCTGCCACTCAGTGGAAGGGTATCATCGCAGTAAGCCGTGGTGGTTTATTCCCAGCAGCGGTACTTGCTCGCGAATTAAATATTCGTTTCGTGGAAACCGTGTGTATTGCCAGTTATGATCACGATGAACAAGGTGCATTAAAAGTATTACACCGTGCAAGTGGTGATGGTGAGGGAATGATCGTGGTAGACGATTTAGTGGATACCGGCAACACTGCTCGTGCAATTCGTGAAATGTATCCGAAAGCAAAATTTGTCACAGTATTCGCAAAACCAGCAGGTGCTGAGTTAGTGGATGATTACGTGATTGATATTCCACAAAATACTTGGATTGAACAACCTTGGGATTTAGGTTTAACTTTCGTGCCACCATTGGCAAGAAAATAATCATAAATGTAAGTTGGAAATGCGGGGTTTGGCCTCGCATTTTGTTTTATTGAGCCAATTGCAAAATCCCGTTAGAATTAACCGCACTTTTACTTAACAAGGAATTTGAATGTCAGCCAAACCACGTTTTGTGCATCTTCGTACGCACACTGATTTTTCTATGATTGATGGAATCGCGAAAGTGAAACCATTAGTCAAGGCGTGTGCAGCAGATAACATGGTCGCGTTGGCATTAACAGATTTTACGAATTTTTGCGGTGTGGTGCGTTTTTATGGTGAAACCCTTTCTTCAGGGATTAAACCGATTATTGGTGCAGATGTTCATGTTAAAAGCGAGCTATGCGGTGAGGAATTATTCACCCTCACTTTACTTGCCAAGAACAATGAAGGCTATAAAAACATCACTTTACTGCTTTCAAAAGCCTATCAACGCGGCTATGTGGACTTGCCTTATATCGACCAGGAATGGTTGATTGAACACCGTGAGGGTGTAATTGTTTTATCAGGTGGCACACAAGGCGATATCGCAAAAAAACTCCTTAAAGAAAATAGCTCTGAAGCGGAAAGTGCGGCCAGTTTTTATCAAGAATTTTTTCCTGACCATTTTTACCTTTCGCTGTCTAGAACGGGTCGTCCGGATGAAGAGCGTTATATTCAAGCCGCATTAAAATTGGCTGAGGAACATGATTTACCGCTTGTTGCAACCAACGATGTTGTCTTTCTCGCACCTAATGATTTTGAGGCACACGAAATTCGAGTTGCTATTCATGATGGCTATACCCTTGACGATCCGAAACGTCCAAAACGTTATACTGAGCAACAATATTTCCGCTCAGAAGAAGAGATGTGCGACTTATTTGCGGACATTCCTTCTGCACTTGAAAATACGGTATTAATAGCGCAACGCTGTAATGTGACTTTGCGTTTGGGGCAATATTTCCTCCCTCAATTTCCAACTGGTGAATTGAGTACGGAAGATTATTTGGTGATGAAAGCCAAAGAAGGCTTGGAAGAGCGTTTGGCGTTTTTATTCCCTGATGAAAAAGTGCGGGCAGAAAGACGACCAGAATATGATGAGCGCCTTCAAGTCGAACTCGATGTGATCAACCAAATGGGTTTCCCGGGTTACTTCTTAATCGTTATGGAGTTTATCCAATGGTCAAAAGACAATGATATTCCAGTAGGGCCGGGACGTGGTTCGGGTGCGGGTTCATTGGTGGCTTATGCACTAAAAATCACCGATTTGGATCCCCTTGAATTCGATCTTCTTTTTGAGCGTTTCCTCAACCCAGAACGTGTTTCCATGCCTGATTTCGACGTGGATTTTTGTATGGATGGACGCGATCGCGTTATCGATCATGTGGCAGACACCTATGGTCGTGGTGCGGTATCACAAATTATTACTTTCGGTACCATGGCAGCGAAAGCAGTAATTCGAGATGTAGGTCGCGTATTAGGGCATCCTTATGGCTTTGTGGATCGTATTTCGAAAATGATTCCACCTGATCCCGGCATGACTTTAGACAAGGCTTTTGAGGCTGAACCACAGTTACAAGTGGCATATGATTCAGATGAAGAAGTCAAAGCCCTAATTGATATGGCACGTAAGCTAGAAGGGGTCACGAGAAATGCGGGTAAACACGCAGGTGGCGTGGTGATTTCCCCTTCTTTGATTACAGATTTTGCACCACTTTATTGTGACAATGAGGGGCTTCATCCTGTTACTCACTTTGACAAAAATGACGTGGAATATGCAGGTTTAGTGAAGTTTGACTTCTTAGGTTTGCGTACACTCACCATTATCAAATGGGCGTTGGATATGATTAACGCTCGCCTTGCTCGTGAAGGCAAACCGCCAGTCGATATTGCTGCTATTCCATTGGATGATCCCGAATCCTTTGAGTTGCTGAAACGGTCTGAAACGACCGCCGTATTCCAGTTGGAATCGCGCGGGATGAAAGATTTGATTAAACGCTTACAGCCAGACTGTTTTGAAGATATTATCGCGTTGGTGGCATTATTCCGACCAGGCCCATTACAATCGGGCATGGTGGATAACTTTATTGACCGTAAACATGGTCGAGAAGAAGTGTCTTATCCTGATGCAAATTACCAACATGAAAGCCTTAAACCGATTTTAGAGCCAACTTACGGTATTATTTTGTACCAAGAGCAAGTTATGCAGATTGCTCAGGTGCTAGCAGGTTATACTCTTGGTGGTGCAGACTTATTACGTCGTGCGATGGGTAAGAAAAAGCCAGAAGAAATGGCGAAACAGCGCTCAGTGTTTAAAGAAGGCGCTGAAAAAAATGGTGTTGATGGCGAGCTTTCCATGAAGATTTTTGACTTGGTGGAAAAATTTGCCGGCTATGGTTTCAATAAATCACACTCGGCTGCCTATGCGTTAGTATCTTATCAAACCCTTTGGCTGAAAACCCATTTCCCTGCTGAGTTTATGGCTGCAGTAATGACCTCGGAAATGGATAATACAGATAAAATTGTTGGCTTGTACGATGAATGTTTACGTATGGGCTTAAAAGTCACCCCACCAGATATCAATGTAGGGAAACATCATTTCAGCGTGAATGAAAATGGTGAAATTGTTTACGGTATTGGCGCCATTAAAGGTGTGGGTGAAGGTCCGATTGATGCACTGATTACCGCTCGCAATGAAGGTGGGATTTTCAGAGACTTATTTGATTTATGTGCTCGCGTTGATTTGAAAAAAATTAACCGTCGTACCTTTGAAAGTCTGATCATGTCGGGCGCATTTGATAAGCTAGGACCACACCGTGCGGCGTTGTCTAAGAATCTCGAAGATGCACTCAAAGCTTCAGATCAGCATGCAAAAGATGAGGCCATGGGGCAAGCCGATATGTTCGGAGTGCTGACAGAAACACATGAAGAAGTGGAAAATGCTTATGCCCACACGCCACCTTATACAGAAAAACAAATTTTAGATGGTGAACGTGAAACTCTAGGCTTGTATTTAAGTAGCCATCCGGTGAGCCGTTATTTGAAAGAGCTTTCTCATTACAGCTCTACACGATTAAAAGATCTTACGCCAAATCGCCGTGGGCAAATTAGTACGGCAGCCGGTTTGCTAGTCTCAACTCGCTTCGCAACAACGAAAAAAGGTAATCGCATCGGTATTGCAACCATTGATGATCGCTCTGGGCGTTTAGACCTGACCTTATTTGGGGAAAGCTTAGACCAATTTGGTGAGAAACTGCAAAAAGACACGGTTGTAGTGGTATCTGGCCAGGTGAGTTTTGATGATTTTTCAGGCGGATTAAAAATGTCGGTACGGGATTTGATGACTTTGGATGAGGCGCGTTCCCGTTATGCAAAATCTTTGGCTATCAGTTTGTCTGAGGAGCAGATTAGCCTAAGTTTTATTAAGAAACTGAAAGAAATGTTAGAACCGGTTAGTGGCGGCACTTTACCAATTAACGTATATTATCAAAGCGCAAAAGGTCGTGCGTTATTGCGTTTAGGGATTCAATGGTCGATTACGCCAACGGATGACATTCTAACAGAATTGGTGAATTTGCTCGGTGAAAATGCAGTAGAGCTAGAATTCGGTTAATATTCCAGTAAAAGTGCGGTCAAAAAATCCGTGTTTTTTAACTGCACTTTAAGCGGTATAAATAAAGCGAGAGATAAAATGGAAAAAATCATTATTGATGCAGACAGATTTTTACGCACCATTTCACGTATTTCCCATGAAATTATTGAAAAGCACCAAGATTTCAATAATGTGATTTTAGTTGGGGTGAAACGTCGTGGTGCCGAAATTGCTGAATTGATTCAACGTCGCATTGAAGAGTTGAATGCTGTAAGTCTTCCAATGATGGAATTGGATATCACGTTTTACCGTGATGACTTAGAGTATGTTGAACCTGAAAATCCAACGCCTGTGTATAGCGGTGCCTCCAGTTATATGAATATTCAGGGTAAAGAAGTCATTTTGATTGATGATGTATTATTCACTGGAAGAACCATTCGTGCTGCGATGGATGCGTTAACAGATTTTGGACGAGCAGCTAAAATTGAATTGGTCATCTTTGTAGATCGTGGACATCGTGAATTACCAATTCGGGCAGACTATGTAGGTAAAAATGTGCCGACTTCCCGTGATGAACAAGTTCAGGTGCGTACATTAAAATATGATGGTTGTTATGAAGTGGCATTATTGCCTAAATAACGATCAGCCTATTGTGAACCTTTGATAAAATTGATAATCTAACGAGCATTATCCTATTATTTTTTAAGATAACTAAAATGAAAAAATCAATGTTAAAATCTTTTTTATTTGCCATGATCGGTCTGTTTACTTTTTCTCAAGTACAAGCAGAAGAACGTGTAGTGGCGACTGTAAATGGTACCCCAATTTTACAAAGCCAAGTGAATGCTGTGATGGGCAAAAAAGGTAGCCAACGTGCTGCGCTAGATAAAATTATTGACGACATGCTAACAGAGAAGGCCATCAAAGAATCCGGTGTAAAAGTCAACCAAGCAGAAGTAAACCGTATCGTAGAAGATATTGCAGCGAAAAATGGTTTAACTTATGGTCAATTCTTAGATGCGTTGGATTATCAAGGTATTTCCTTAAATGCATTTAAACAACAAATTTCTCGCCAAATGTTAATGGCGGGCGTGCGTAATCATGCCATTCAAAACAGCGTAGATGTCACTCGTGAGCAAGTGGAGGCATTGGGTAAACAAATGCTTGATGAAGCGAAAGCAAAAGGTACGGCGCAAAAAGTGATGGGTAAAGAGTATGAAGTTCGTCATATTTTATTAAAATTAAATCCACTATTGGACGATGCACAAGCAAAAGCAGAATTAGAGCGTATTCGTAGCGAGATTATTTCGGGCAAAATGACATTTGCTGATGCGGCATTAAAATACTCTAAAGATTATTTATCAGGTGCGAATGGTGGAAGTTTAGGCTATGCTTTCCCTGAAGCTTATGTAGGTCCATTTGCAAAAATGGTTGAAACAACCCCACAAGGTACTGTTTCTGCTCCATTTAAATCTGAATTTGGTTGGCATATTCTCGAAGTAACCGGTAGTCGTGATGGTGATAAAACAGAAGATGCCTATCGTCAAAAAGCTTACGAACAAATCGTGAATAGCCAATTACAAGATGCAACCAAAGACTGGGTAAAAGCATTACGTAAAAATGCTGATATTCAATATTTCGATAAATAACAGAAACCGTTAGAATAAGGGGGCATTTTGCCCCTTTTGTCGTTTTTATAAATTGAGTGATACATGAAAAAATTTTTTATCTTTTTACTGATTCTTCTGCTAATTCTTGGCGGCGTTGGTTTTTGGGGTTATCAAAAACTAACAAGTTTTGTTCATACGCCAGTGAATGTCACACAAGATCAATTGCTTACGATTGAGCGAGGAACCACTGGCAGTAAACTTGCAGCTTTATTAGAGCAAGAAAATATTCTTGAGCATGCAGATTTATTGCCTTGGTTATTGAAATTACAACCCCAGCTAAACAAAGTGAAAGCGGGGACTTATTCTTTAACGGGCGTGAAAACGTTGCAAGATTTATTGGATATGATTAATTCCGGCAAGGAAGCACAATTTAGTGTGAAGTTTATTGAAGGTAAAACGTTCAAGGAATGGCGTAAAAACCTTGAAAACGCACCACACTTAAAACAAACCTTGCAAGGTAAAACGGATAAAGAGATCATGGCGTTATTGGATATTCCAGCCGTTGCAAAAGCCGTTTACGAATGGAATAACATGGAGGGGTGGTTGTATCCGGATACCTATAATTACACGCCTAACTCGACGGATCTTGAATTATTAAAACGTTCAGCTACTCGCTTACAAAAAGCCTTGGATAAAGCTTGGAATGAACGTGATGAAAATCTCCCATTAGCGGATCCATATCAGATGCTCATTTTGGCTTCTATCGTAGAGAAAGAAACAGGAATTGCGGCGGAGCGACCACAAGTGGCTTCCGTATTTATTAATCGTTTAAAAGCCAATATGAAACTGCAAACTGACCCAACCGTGATTTATGGAATGGGTGAGAGTTACACCGGTAATATTCGTAAGAAAGATTTGGAAACGATAACCCCATACAATACCTATATGATTGAAGGTTTACCGCCGACACCAATTGCCATGGTGAGTGAGAGCGCTTTGCAGGCGGTGGCTCATCCAGCAAAAACAGACTTTTATTATTTTGTTGCAGATGGAAGTGGCGGTCACAAATTTACTCGTAATCTGAACGAGCATAATAAAGCGGTGCAAGAATATTTACGTTGGTATCGTAACCAACAAAAAGGAGCCAACTAATGCAAGGCAAATTTATCGTCATTGAAGGGCTGGAAGGTGCAGGTAAAAGTACCGCCATGCAAACGGTGGTGGATACATTAAAATCTCTTGGTGTAAATGATATCGTGTTTACTCGTGAGCCAGGTGGTACACCGTTAGCGGAGAAATTACGCCATTTAATCAAGCATGAAACAGAAGAACCTGTTACGGATAAAGCAGAATTATTAATGCTTTATGCGGCACGAATTCAATTGGTAGAAAATGTGATTAAGCCAGCATTGGCAGAAGGAAAAATTGTGCTTGGCGATCGTCACGATATGTCTTCGCAGGCCTATCAAGGTGGTGGGCGTCAGTTTGACCAAACGCTGATGGCAAATTTAAAAAATATGGTATTAGGCGATTTTGAGCCTGATTTTGTGCTGTATTTAGACATTGATCCTGCAGAAGGGCTTGCTCGTGCTAGAGGTCGTGGTGAATTAGATCGTATAGAACAACAAGGACTCGATTTCTTCCATCGTACCCGCCAACGTTATTTGGAATTGGTACAGAACAATCCGAAAGCCGCCATTATTAATGCGGGCCAGCCTTTGGCGCAAGTACAAGCAGACATACAAAGTGCGGTCAAAAATTGGTGGGTTTCACAAACAAGATGAGCGAACTTTATCCTTGGGTAGTGCCTACTTATCACAAAATTAGCCAAACTTTTAGCGAAGGTTTGGGGCATCATGCGTTGTTAATTAAAGCCGATCAAGGGCTAGGGGAAGAACGTTTATTTGATGCTTTGACAAAACGCATTATGTGTCAAACGCCAGATAATGTAGCTTGTGGTCATTGTCATGCTTGCCACTTAATGGCTGCGCAAAGTCACCCAGATTTTCATGTTTTAGCCTCTCAAGAAGGCAAAGACATTGGCGTTGATCAGGTACGGGCGATTAATGAAGTTGTTAGCCAACACGCACAACAAAACGGCAATAAATTAGTGTATATTCAAGATGCAGAACGTCTTACGGAAGCGGCAGCGAATGCGTTGCTCAAAACTTTGGAAGAGCCGCGTCCGAATACGTATTTCTTATTACAAACAGAACCCTCATCTTCATTGTTAGCGACTATTTACAGCCGTTGCCAAGTGTGGAATGTGCCTTTGCCAACAGAGGCGGAAGCCCTAAATTGGCTTTCTTCTCAATTTCAGGCAGAAACATCAGAATTATTGACCGCACTTGCGATGAATTTGGGGCGTCCGCTGTCAGCATTAGAAACACTCCAGCAAGGATTAATTGAACAACGGAAGAATTTCCTACGCCAATTTTGGTTGTTTTATCGTCGTCGTTCGCCTTTGGAAATTTTGCCTTTCTTTGAAAAAGAACGGACTGTACACCAAGTGGATTGGATTTTAGCGTTTTTAAGCGATGCTATTAAATACAAACTCGAAATTCAGAGTGGCTGGCAAACACTTGATCTTAAAACGGGGGTAACTCAATTTGCAGACGAGCAAACTGCGCTTGGGTTATTAACCGCAAATAAAATTATGCAAAAAGTACGCTCGGATTTACTCACTATCAATGGCGTTAATACAGAATTAATGTTACTAGATGGTTTGACGAAGTTAATTACCGACGTATTTAAGGACTAAATAAATTATGTTTATCGTAGATTCCCATTGCCATTTAGATGCATTGGATTATGAAAGTTTACACAAAGATATTGCTGATGTGGTAGCCAAAGCCAACGCACGAGATGTGAAGCACTTATTGGCGATTGGCGTAACATTAAGCCGTTTTGAAAAAGCTTACCCTAAGTTAGCGAAATTCTCAAATGTGTCTTTGGCTTGTGGTGTGCATCCACTAGATCTTGAAGAAGAACCTTATGATGCCGAGCGTTTATTACGTTTATCCCAAGATAAAAAAGTGATTGCAATTGGTGAAATTGGTTTGGATTATTATTACAGCGCAGATAATAAGGCATTACAGCAAACGGTTTTTGCTGATCAAATCAGAATTGCTAATGAAGTGGATAAACCCGTGATTATTCATACTCGTTCAGCACCAGAAGATACTATTGCTATGCTACGTGAGAACCATGCAGAAAAATGCGGCGGATTAATTCATTGTTTTACGGAAACCCTAGATTTTGCGAAAAAGGCGCTTGATTTAGGTTTTTATATTTCTTGTTCGGGCATTATTACCTTTAAAAATGCGGAAAGTATCCGCGAAGCTATTCGTTATGTGCCGGCAGATCGTTTGTTGGTTGAAACAGATTCCCCTTATTTAGCGCCGGTGCCTTATCGTGGCAAAGAGAACCAGCCTGCTTATACACGTGAAGTTTGCGAGTATGTGGCGACGTTAAAAGGGCTATCAGTAGAAGAATTTGCGCAAATTAGTACACAAAACTTCGAGCGTTTATTTAAAATTAATGTACAATAAATCATCGATTTAAATGAGAGAGTTTTATGCGTAAGTTTTTTAAGTACTTTTTATTTTTAGTGGTCTTTGTTTTCCACGGCTTTATGTTCGCTGTGGTGGACTACGTTTTCCCACACTATGATGTGACACGAGTAACGGGTGTGGAAGTGAAACGTGTGGATAAAGATGGCCCGATTACAAAATCGAATCCGGCTGATGGTCCAACGCGCGATGTGTATTTCATCAATACACAAAATGATGATGGCAAAATCATGGTGTATCGTAATGAAGATACCCGTTGGAGTTTTCCATTTTATTTTAAATTTGGTTCAGCTAATTTACAGGCTCAAGCTCAGGCTTTCGGCAATGAAAATAAATTAGTACAAATCAAATATTATGGTTGGCGAATGACGATGTTTGATGAATATCGTAATGCCGTTTCGGTGAAAGAAATTAGCGGTGATATTACACCAAGCCATCCAATTTTATCTTGGGTATTCTATGCATTCCTATTAGTTACCCTTTTCCTTTCAGTACAATTTGTGCGCGGCTGGTTTGACAGCGAAAATTAGCGTTTCTTAAATAGGGCGTCATAGAACGCCCTCACAATTTAATAATAACATTTCAAACCTAAAAACTAGCGGTAAATTGACCGCACTTTAAAACCAATAAAGAGAACATTATGAGCTTATCTGCAGCGATCTTTATTTTAATCGTATTAATTATTGTCAGTGCAATCTTGTCATCAGCTGAGATTTCTCTTGCGGGTGCGAGACGCATTAAATTACAAACGTTGGCTAATGAAGGTAATATCCAAGCGGAGAAAGTCTTAAAGTTACAGGAGCAGCCAGGACGTTTTATTACTGTGGTCCAAATTGGACTCAATATGGTCGCTGTACTTGGAGGGGTGATTGGTGAGGCAACAATTAGTCTTCACTTACAGAGTTTTTTACATGAATACACCAAGGCAGAATGGGTTGAGCCAGCCTCCTCTTGGATTGCTTTCTTCATGGTAACAACAACATTTGTTTTATTAGCCGATTTAATTCCGAAACGTCTCGCATTGATTAATCCTGAAGGTGTGGCTTTACGGACTATTGGCATTATGCAAGTCTTCATTTTCTTCTTAAAACCTATTGTATGGTTTTTTGATGGTCTTTCTAATATCTTCTTTCATTTAATGGGGATATCCACTAAGCGTGAAGATAATATGACACCAGAGGATATCGTGGCAATAGTGGAAGCTGGGGCTGAAGCGGGGGTGTTAAAAACACAAGAGCATTATTTAATTGAGAATATCTTTGATATGCAAGAGCGGACAGTCTCTTCCACGATGACAACCCGTGAAAATATCGTGTTTTTAGACCGCACTTTCTCCCGTCAGGAAGTGTTGAATACCTTATCAGCAGACTCTCATTCTAAATTAGTGATTTGTGATAATGGTTTGGATAAGATCTTAGGTTATGTGGAATCTCATACTTTATTAACACTCTATCTTCAACAGGAAGTAGTGGATTTAACCGATAGCCGTTTATTGCGTAAAGCGTTATTTATTCCAGACACGCTTTCGTTATACGAGGTATTGGAGTTATTTAAATCTACGGGTGAAGATTTTGCCATTATCGTCAATGAATATGCACTTGTGATGGGTTTAATTACCTTGAACGATGTGATGAGTATTGTGATGGGCGAATTGGTTTCCAACGAAGAAGAGCAAATCGTCAGTCGCGATGAAAACTCTTGGTTGATTGATGGTGCAACGCCGCTCGAAGATGTTATGCGTGCTTTAGATATTGAATCTTTCCCTGATTCAGAAAATTACGAAACTATCAGTGGCTTTATGATGTATATGTTACGCAAAATCCCGAAAAAAACCGATTTTGTGTTATACGATAAATATAAATTTGAAGTTATTGATACTGAAAACTTCAAAATTGATCAAATTTTAGTTTCTATTGTCAAAGACAGCAGTGTAAGCAAAGAGTCGGCGTAGTACTAGGCGTCGCCTTGCTTAATCCCTCATTCTAAGTATAATTAACAGCAGTTTTAACTGCTTATAATAAGGAAAATTTAATGTTTAAAAAAATCTCGGTATTCTTTGTAGCAATAATGCTTGCAGGTTGTTCTTCAATTTCAGATATAACCTCTTACATTCCGTTTATGGGTAAAGACAAAAAGGTCATTGATTTAGATAAAGATAAAATCGATCAAAAATCTTATGCGGCAGCTTATGAAGCCACTGTGGCAACGTATAAAGATCGTGTAACAAAAAATTTCTTTGTGGATAATTTTGCAAGTGGTGCAAATGACTGGTATCTCGGTCGTATTGTTGTACCAATCAAACAAATTCAAGATAAACTCTACACGGGTGGTCATGACTCTGATGTGTATGCTTACTACAGTGGTGTGTTGCATGCAGAAGCATTACAAACCAACTTCAGCCGCTTAAGCGCGAATTGTTGGCAAAAAGTGGATTCACCAAGTGTGACACAAGGGATCTACGATGCAATGCGTGATTTGCAAAAAGGCAAAGAGCGCGGTGAAAATGACGCTTACATTTCCCAAGGTAGCGAAATGCTACTCAAAGCCTGTACCGGCCAATAATCAATTTGAGCTGTTGATGAGCGATCTCATCAGCAGCTTTTCTTTTTTTAAATCATCAATGTGAAGGAGCAAGAATGTTAGAACTTTCGGAAAGCAACATTCATTTAAATGCTACAGCAACAAATAAGCTGCAAGCTATTGAAATGGCTGCAAGTGCGTTAGAGCAAGCTGGCAAGGTTGAACAAGGTTATTTGCAAGGCATGCTTGGACGTGAACAACAAACCTCCACTTTTTTAGGCAATGGGATTGCGATTCCACACGGTACATTAGAAACCCGTTCAATGGTGAAAAAAACTGGTGTACAAGTTTTCCAATTTCCACAAGGTATTGAGTGGGGAGAAGGCAATATTGCTTATGTTGTGATTGGTATTGCTGCCCGTTCTGATGAGCATCTTGCTTTACTTCGTCAATTAACGCATGTTTTAGGTGATGAAGACACCGCAGCACAGTTGGCGACATTAACAGATATTGAAAAATTTCGTGCGATTTTGTTAGGTGAAAGCGATGCTTTTAGCATTACTGAAGAAACATTAAGTTTAGATATTGAAACACAAAGTTTGCTCACCCTTACCGCCATCAATGCAGGTAAATTACAACAGCAAAGTGCGGTTGAAAATAGCTTTGTTTCTGAAGTGGTATCCAATTCTGCTCTGCCACTAGGTAAAGGTTTATGGGTTACAGATGCCGTATCAGGTAATGTGAAAAATGCGTTGGCATTCAGTCGTGCGAAAACCATTTTTAATCATAATGGCAAAGCGGTGAAAGGCGTGTTGACGATTTCGGCGGTTAACGATCAAATTAATGAGACATTAGCGCGTTTATTAGATGATGAAGTCCAAAATATTTTATTAAGTGGTAATACGCAGCAAATTTTGACCGCACTTAATGGCGGTAAAGTGCCAGTTTCATCAGCTGCTCAATCTGAAGACCAAATCGCGACAGGTGCAGTGATTGGTATCTTTACTATTCGTAATGAACATGGTTTGCACGCTCGCCCAAGTGCGGAGCTCGTCAATGAAGTGAAAAAATTCACCTCCAAGATTACGGTACAAAATCTTACTCGAGAAACCGCACCAGTTAGTGCAAAAAGTTTAATGAAAATCGTGGCATTGGGTGTGACTCAAGGTCATCGCTTACGTTTTGTTGCGGAAGGTGATGATGCGAAACAAGCCATTGAAGCCTTAGGTAAGATTATTGCGAGTGGGCTTGGCGAAAGCGTATCTGCCGTACCACCGGCTGAACCAGATACCATTGAAGTAAGCAGCGACCATGCACCACAAATTCATGAAGAAAACACGGGCTTACCAGCCGATGCTATTGAAGCCGTGTTTATGATTCGTAATGAACACGGTTTACACGCTCGTCCAAGTGCGGTGCTTGTTAATGAAGTGAAAAAATATAATGCGTCTGTTGCAGTACAAAACTTAGATCGTGACACCCAATTAGTCAGTGCAAAAAGTTTGATGAAAATTGTGGCGCTCGGTGTCGTGAAAGGTCATCGCCTACGTTTCGTCGCGAGCGGTGAAGAAGCTCAACAAGCGATTGACGGTATTGGTGCAGTCATTGAAAGTGGTTTAGGCGAAGGTAGGGGGTAAGTGATGGCAAAAGTAGCAACAATTACCTTAAACGCCGCTTATGATTTAGTTGGGCGTTTGCCTCGTATTGAAATCGGCGAAGTGAACACCGTTGAAACGCTCGGTATTTTCCCTGCAGGCAAAGGCATCAATGTCGCTAAAGTGTTAAAAGATTTGGGCGTAGAGGTGGCCGTTGGTGGTTTCTTAGGGGAAGATAACGTCGGTGATTTTGAAACCTTATTTAAAAAACAGGGATTGGAAGACAAATTCCATCGTGTTGCAGGCAAAACTCGCATTAACGTAAAAATTACGGAGACCGAAGCAGATGTAACAGATTTAAATTTCTTAGGTTATCAAATCACTCCGGAAGCTTGGCAGCAATTTACAGCAGATTCATTAGCGTATTGCCAAAACTTTGATATTGTTGCGGTATGTGGCAGTTTACCGCGTGGTGTGAGTCCTGAATTGTTTGCGGATTGGCTTAATCAGTTGCATCAAGCTTGTGTGAAAGTCGTATTAGATAGCAGTAATGCCGCACTCACGGCTGGTTTGAAAGCGCATCCTTGGTTGGTGAAACCAAATCATCGCGAATTAGAAGCATGGATTGGTCATCCGTTAAATTCTCTTGATGAAATTATTGCAGCGGCTAAAAAACTTAAAGCCGAAGGCATTGCTAATGTGATTATTTCGATGGGGGCAGACGGTTCTTTATGGCTGAGTGAACAGGCTGTGATTCAAGCTCAACCACCTAAATGTGAAAACGTAGTGAGCACCGTAGGCGCAGGTGATTCTATGGTAGCTGGCTTAATTTATGGTATCGAAAAAGGCCTGTCTCAAGCGAAAACCTTAGCGTTTGCAAGTGCTGTTTCTGCCTTTGCCGTTTCACAAAGTAATGTGGGCGTGAGCGATATCGCCTTGCTTGAGCCAATTCTGGCGAATGTCAAAATTTCTGTGATTGAAGGATAATGTAATGAATTTCTTTTTTACTCAATCTCCGCAAATTGGTGCGGCAAAAGCCTATTTACTTCGCCAAGCATTGAGCGAGGTAGCGAAAAAAGCCAATCATACTGTGGTTGAACAAGCCAAAGAGGCGGATTTAGTGATTGTTTTCGGATCTAGTTTGCCAAACTCTGCTGAACTTGTGGGCAAAAAAGTCTTTTTAGCCAATGAAGATGCGGCAATTGCTTCACCTGAAGTCACGCTGACGAATGCACTTAATCAAGCAGTGGACTATGTTCAACCGACTCAAAGTGCGGTTGGATTTGTCGGCGTTTCTGGTGTAAAAAATATCGTCGCGGTTACAGCTTGCCCAACGGGTGTTGCGCATACCTTTATGTCTGCTGAAGCCATTGAAACCTATGCAAAAAAACAAGGGTGGCAGGTAAAAGTAGAAACGCGTGGCCAAGTAGGCGCAGGTAATGAAATTACCCCTGAAGAAGTCGCTGCGGCAGATTTAGTCTTTGTTGCGGCCGATATTGATGTGCCGTTAGATAAATTCCAAGGTAAACCGATGTATCGTACTTCTACCGGTTTAGCGTTAAAGAAAACGGCACAGGAATTCGACAAGGCATTTAAAGAAGCAAAAATTTACGAAGGTGGCGCAGCAAAATCTTCTGCTAAATCAGAAGAAAGCAGCGAGAAAAAAGGCGTCTATAAACATTTGATGACAGGTGTATCGCACATGTTGCCATTGGTGGTTGCAGGTGGCTTATTAATCGCAATTTCCTTTATGTTTGGTATCGAAGCCTTCAAAGATGAAACAATTTTCCATGGTATTCCAAAAGCCTTAATGGATATCGGTGGCGGTGCAGCATTCCATCTGATGATTGCAGTATTTGCCGGCTATGTAGCCTTTTCTATTGCAGACCGTCCGGGGCTTGCGGTAGGTCTTATTGGCGGTATGTTAGCCACCACGGCGGGTGCTGGGATTTTAGGTGGGATTATCGCCGGTTTCTTAGCGGGTTATGTGGTGAAAGGATTAAATGCAACCATTAAATTGCCGGCAAGTTTAACCTCCTTAAAACCGATTCTAATTCTCCCGCTCTTTGGTACCTTGATTGTTGGTCTTGCCATGATTTATGTGATTAACCCACCGGTTTCACAAATTATGACCACCTTAAGCGATTGGTTAAAATCCATGGGCGAGGTCAATGCGATGGTATTGGGTGCGATTATCGGTGCTATGATGTGTATTGATATGGGCGGTCCAGTAAATAAAGCAGCTTATACGTTCTCCGTGGGAATGTTAGCCTCTCAAGTTCATACCCCAATGGCTGCCGCTATGGCTGCCGGTATGGTGCCGCCAATTGGGATGGCGATTGCAACTTGGATTGCTCGCAGTAAATTTACCAGTAATCAACGTGATGCAGGTAAAGCTTCTTTTGTCTTAGGCTTATGCTTTATCTCTGAAGGGGCGTTACCGTTTGTGGCTGCCGATCCATTGCGTGTGATTATTAGCTCGGTGATCGGTGGTGCAACTGCGGGTGCGATTTCAATGGCATTAAATATTTCTCTGCAAGCACCACATGGTGGTTTATTTGTGATTCCGTTTGTCTCTGAACCATTACTCTACTTAGGTGCAATTGCAACAGGGGCATTATTAACCGGCGTGGTTTATGCGGTGATTAAGCCGAAGGCGACAGAATAATTGACTCTTTGATTAAAAAGTGCGGTAATTTTTAACCGCACTTTTCATTTATCAGGTATAATTACAATGATTTAGGGAGAAATTATGGATAAATACAATAAACTCCGCATTGAATGGGATTGTCGTCGAGGTATGCTTGAGCTGGATAAAATCATCATGCCTTTTTATAAAGCGCATTTTGACCAACTGACTGACGACAAAAAAGATATTTTTATTCGTTTACTTGCCGCCACGGATTTACAACTTTTTTCGTGGTTTTTTAATGGCAGTCAATCAGACGATGCCGAAGTGCAAGCGATGGTTGAATATATCCAAGATGTGCAGAAAACGAATATCCGTTAATTTTTTTGAAATTTTTTATACATAAGGAACTTTTCAATTTTAACTCTGTCTGATAAAGCAACAATAGCTTGCTGTCTTGAATATATGAAGGCGTGTTAGACGTAGCATAGGAGATATATGGCTGAACAGCTAACAGATCAGGCTTTGGTAGAAAGAGTGCAGCAAGGCGATAAAAAAGCCTTTAATTTATTGGTTTCTCGTTATCAAAATAAAGTGGCCGGACTTTTAACCCGCTACATTTCTCATAACGATATTCCCGATGTTGTACAAGAATCCTTTATTAAGGCCTATCGTTCCATTGAATCCTTTCGGGGCGATAGTGCATTCTACACTTGGCTATATCGAATTGCCGTTAATACGGCAAAGAATTACTTAACGGCACAGGGGCGCCGTCCACCGAGCGAAGATATTTTGGCTGAAGATGCCGAAAGCTACGATGTGGGAACCCATCTACGTGATGTAGATACCCCTGAAAATGAAATGTTATCTAGCGAATTAGAAAAAGTGGTGTTTGATACTATTCACAGTTTGCCAGAAGATTTAAGAACTGCGATTACCTTGCGTGAGCTTGAAGGGTTAAGCTACGAAGAAATCGCAGAAATAATGGATTGTCCAGTAGGCACTGTACGTTCTCGCATTTTCCGTGCTCGGGAAGTGATTGAGAACAAAATACAACCGCTTATGCAACGTTAAAATAAAGTCGGAGTTTATAAAATGCAAAAAGAGTTACTTTCAGCCTATATGGATGGAGAAGAAGTCAGTGCCGAGTTGACGAAACAACTCTGTCAGGATAAAGATTCACAAGAATCTTGGGCTGCATATCACACAGTAAGATCGGTTATGCGTAAAGAGTCACCAGTGTTATTAGGTGCTGACTTTACGGCGAAAATGGCGGACTTAATTGAATTAGAAGAAGTAAAACACGTAGAGATTACTGTTTCTCAACCAACACCAGAAGAAGCTGATAGCTTGCCATTCGTGCAAAAATTAAAAGCATTCTTTGCACCAATGACACAAATTGCGGTGGCTGCAGGTGTGTGTTTGGTAGCAGTAGTAGGTGTGCAATCATTTAATACGAAAAGCACCTCGGTTACACCTGAAAACCCAGTTTTACAAACTTTACCATTTAACAATTCTGTTCAAGAAGTAAGTTACAACGCTCCGACCAAAGATGTAGCCACTTCGGAACAGGTTGAGCAAAAAAATCGCCGTATTGGTACGATGTTGCAAAACTATGAATTACAGCGTCGTATGCATGCAGATAGCTTAAATGTGGGTAGCAACCAAGCGAAATAATTACAGCAATTAATCGATAATTCACCACCTTAGGCGTGGTGAATTTTTTTATGGATCAATTGATTTATTTATGAAAAAAACGTCTCTCAAATTAACCGCACTTTTAGGCTTATTCTTATTGCCTTTTACAGCATTTGCAGAAGAGCCAATCCAGTCATTAAATAAAATGTCGCAAGCCATGCGAGATTTAAATTATGAGCTTGCTTTTGTGCAAACTACGCCAACAAATATGGATTCATTCCGTTATCGTCATATTAAGCAAGGGCAAAAAGTGTATGCGCAGTTGGTGACATTAGATGGTGAACAGCAAGAAATCATCCAGCGCGGTAATTTAGTCAGCTATTTCCAGCCGGATTCACGTGCTTTCACGATTAATAGTGGTGAGATTGTGGATGCGCTTCCGGCAGTGATTCGTACTGATTTTAGCAAGCTGAGTCAGAATTATGATTTTATTAAACTTGGAAAAGACCGAATTGCAGGCCGATTCGTCGATACCATTCGTATTGTGCCAAAAGATGATTTTCGCTATCAATATCTCGTTTTCTTAGATGAAGAAAATGGTTTGTTATTGCGTGGTGATATGCTTGATCGAGAAGGCAAGTTACTTGATCAGTTCCGTGTCGTGACGTTATATATCGATGATCGTCTACGTGGTTTGACAGATTACCTTAATAAGGTGTCAGTGCCGCCACTTTTAAATGAAAGCAAACAAGAATCATCTCTTGCAGTCAATTGGAAAACGGATTGGTTACCGCAAGGTTTTGATTTAATTCGTCAAAATCAAGATGTAATGGATGGAGAAGTGGTTGAAAATGCGTTATTTAGCGATGGGCTTTTCACTTTTACACTCTATGTCAACAAAGCGGATAGCACTGCCGCAACAGAAAACACATGGAAACAAGGGGCATACACGATTTATAGTGAAGTCATGGGCGATAAGGAAATTACTTTTATCGGACAGCTTCCAATTGCCGCGGCTAAGCGAATTGTGCAAGGCGTAACATTCCTAAAATAATTCAGTAGACGTGAGAAAGTTGCTATTTTGTTTTCCCTTGCTATACTTTCTTCACCTAATGGATTTTGATAGCAAAACCCCGTCCTGCGGGGTTTTGTTTTATCAAGTGCGGTCATTTTTCTTAAGGTTTTTACAATGAACAATTCCCTTCCTCTTCTTGGTATCACGGGTTACAGCGGTAGTGGCAAAACTACATTGCTGGAAAAATTGCTTCCTCAATTAATTAAAAAAGGCTTGCGTGTTTCAGTGATTAAACACAGTCATCACAACGCCCATGTGGATAAAGAGGGCAAAGACAGTTGGAGAATGAAAGAGGCGGGATCTACACAAGTTATTATGGCTTGTGATACTCGTTGGGCATTAATGACAGAAACACCTCAAGCGCCGGTTTCTTTAGCCTATTTAAGCCAACAATTTGATCGTCATTTAACAGATTTAGTGTTAGTGGAAGGATTTAAACAAGAACCTATTCCAAAGATTCTGTTGCATCGACAAGAGATGATAAAGCCTTTGCCGGAATTAGATGAAAACGTGTTGGCTTTAGCAACAGATTATTCGCTTGAAACTGACCGCACTTTATTAGATATTAATCATATTGAACAGATCGCTGAGTTTATTTATCAATGGTGGAAAAAGACGCAGTAATAGAACGTCAGCATTATAAAGGGCTGGCTTGGGTGGCTTCTATGGCTTTGTTTATGCAAAGCTTGGATGCGACTATTTTAAATACTGCCTTACCCACTATTGCAACAGATCTGCAAACCCCTGTCTTTGAAATGCAAATGGCGATTATCGCCTATTCTCTTGCCGTTGCCTTATTTATTCCTTTAACTGCTTGGGCGGCAGCTAAATTCGGTACACTCACTGTTTTCCGCTCTGCTGTTTTTACCTTTGTATTCGGCTCGGTAGCTTGTGCGATGTCAATCTCTCTCGAGACCCTTGTGCTCGCACGAATTATCCAAGGTATTGGCGGGGCATTTATGATGCCCGTTGCTCGTCTTGCGATTATTCAAACGGTACCGAAAAATCAATTAATTAATGCCTGGAATTTAATGGCAACAGCAGGACTCATCGGCCCCATTCTTGGCCCGATTTTGGGTGGTTGGCTTGTAGTGCATACTTCATGGCATTGGATTTTCTTAATCAATATTCCTATTGGTATGTTAGGTTTTTGGGCAGCGGCTAAAGTGATGGGAAATCATAAGGGTAATGCGAATAAGTTAGACTGGACAGGCTTTTTACTCTTTGCATTTGGTTTAGTCGGTTTAACGCTAGGGCTTGATTTACTGGGCGAAAGTCACCGTGACAATATGACTACATATAGTGCATTGTCGATTGGTATTGCATTATTGGTGGCCTATTATTTTTATGCAAAAGGTAATGAACGCGCCATTTTACCGTTATCTCTTTTCAATACGAGAACATTCCGATTAGGCATTGCAGCCAATATCTTTATTCGTCTTTCCGGTTCGGCTGTGCCATTCTTATTGCCATTAATGTTCCAACTTTCTTTTGGCTATTCAGCTGAAGAGTCAGGCTGGTTGCTTGCACCCATTGCGCTAATGTCTGTCGTATTTAAACGTTTTATTGGGCATATCTTAAATATCTTAGGTTATAAAACCACGTTAATTTTATCGTCACTTTTAATGGCAGGTTCAACGGTTTCCATGTCATGGCTTGATACCTCATCATCAACGACGTGGATTATATGTAATCTGATGTGGTATGGTGCTTGCATGTCGATGATTTTTACCTCAATTAATACACTTACCGTTGGTGATCTATCACAGGCACAAAGCGGTGTAGGCTCAACGGTGCTGAGTATTGTGCAACAAGTGGGTATTGGATTTGGTATCGCTGTGGCATCTATTATTTTGACGTTATACCGTCAATTTATTGGTAATGAAGGTGAAGCGTTACAACATGCTTTCAGTTATACATTTCTGACCACTTCTGTTTTTGCCATCGCATTAGTTTGGATATTGAGTTATTTACGTAAAACAGACGGGGATCATTTGCGGAAAAAACGATGATATTGAATACCTTAGTTTAATTTGTTATAAGAAAGATCATTTTCTTATTTTGTAAAAGTTTGATTTGCTTATATCTTAAGTAAAATTTTATATACAGGGTGGATTCAAATCTACCACAATTGATGGTTGGGTAAGCGAGAAACTTACCTTACAAAGAAAGGACAACTTATGAAACTAAAAGCGACATTAACACTTGTTGCAGCAAGTTTGTTTTTAGCTGCTTGTGATCAATCTGGCTCTGCTGCAAAAGAAAATGCGAAAGCAGAAACAGCAAAACCTTCAGGCAATAACACATTTGTGTACTGTACGGCAAAAGCACCACTTGGCTTTAGCCCGGCATTGGTAATGGAAGGCACATCTTACAATGCGAGTTCACAACAAGTGTATAACCGTTTGGTTGAATTCAAAAAAGGTTCAACTGACCTTGAGCCAGCATTGGCTGAAAGCTGGGAGATCAGTGACGATGGTTTAACTTACACGTTCCATTTGCGTAAAGGGGTGAAATTCCATACCACAAAAGAATTTACGCCAACACGTGATTTTAATGCGGATGATGTGGTCTTTTCTTTCCAACGTCAGTTAGATCCTAACCACTCTTATCACAATGTATCGAAAGGGACTTATCCGTATTTCAAAGCGATGAAATTCCCAGATTTATTAAAATCAGTTGAGAAAGTGGATGACAACACCGTTCGTATCACCTTGAATAAAAAAGATGCGACTTTCTTAGCAAGCTTGGGTATGGACTTTATTTCTATTTACTCAGCTGAATATGCGGATGCGATGTTGAAAGCTGGCAAACCAGAAACGATCGATAACAAACCGGTAGGTACAGGTCCGTTTATTTTTGTGGATTACAAAACTGACCAAGCGGCACAATACGTAGCGAATGAAACCTATTGGAAAGGTCGTACACCGCTTGATCGTTTAGTCATCAGCATCGTACCAGATGCGACTACGCGTTATGCGAAGTTACAAGCGGGTTCTTGTGATTTAATTTTATTCCCGAACGTGGCGGATTTAGCCAAAATGAAAACTGATCCGAAAGTACAGCTTTTGGAACAAAAAGGTTTGAACGTGGCATATATTGCATTCAATACAGAAAAAGCACCGTTTGATAATGTGAAAGTACGCCAAGCATTGAACTATGCGGTAGATAAAAAAGCAATTATTGAAGCGGTTTATCAAGGTGCGGGCACTGCAGCGAAAAACCCACTACCGCCAACAATTTGGAGTTATAACGACGAAATCCAAGATTATCCGTATGATCCAGAGAAAGCGAAACAGCTTTTAGCGGAAGCAGGTTATCCAAACGGTTTTGAAACGGACTTCTGGATTCAACCAGTAGTGCGTGCGTCTAACCCAAATCCAAAACGTATGGCTGAACTAGTGATGGCAGACTGGGCGAAAGTTGGCGTAAAAGCAAATCCAGTCACATTTGAATGGGCTGACTATCAAAAACGTGCTAAAGCAGGCGAATTAACGGCAGGTATCTTCGGTTGGTCAGGTGATAACGGTGATCCGGATAACTTCCTTTCTCCATTACTTGCAAGTGCTAATGCTGGTAACTCAAACTTTGCTCGTTTCAAAAATGCAGAATTTGATTCCTTATTAGATAAAGCAATTGGCTTAACGAATAAAGAAGAACGTGCAGCGCTTTATAAACAAGCACAAGTGATTTTCCATGAGCAAGCACCGTGGATTCCAGTTGCGCACTCTGTTGGTTTCGCACCACTTAGCCCTCGCGTAAAAGGCTACGTACAAAGCCCATTCGGCTATGATGCGTTTTATGGCGTGAGTGTTGATGGTAAATAATTAACGGACTATACTAGCCCTTGCAGTTGCAAGGGCTTTTTGTTTTCAAGCAAAAGGAGAAAGAAAATGGACTTACATGATATTCGTGAGGATTATTGCAAACAGGCGCTTTCTCAGCATGATTGCGATCCCAATCCAATAAAACAATTTGAAAAATGGCTCAACGAAGCGATTACGGCTAAAGTCAATGAGCCGACAGGTGTTAATGTCGCGACAGTCAATGAAGAGGGGCGTCCAACAAGTCGAATGGTGCTGTTGAAAGAAGTGAACGAACAAGGCTTCGTATTTTTCACGAACTATCACAGCCGAAAAGGTCGCGCCATAGAACATCATCCTTTCGTCGCCCTGACATTCTTTTGGCCTGAATTAGAACGTTCTGTTCGTATTGAGGGCAAAGCCGAAAAAATCTCGCCTGAACAATCAGATGAATATTTTGCAACGCGCCCTTACACCAGCCGAATTGGCGCTTGGGCCAGTGAGCAAAGTGCGGTCATTTCTAGCCACAAATCTTTATTAGCAAAAGCCGCGTTGATTGCAGCAAAACATCCATTAAATGTGCCACGCCCACCACATTGGGGTGGCTATCTTGTGATTCCTGATCGCATAGAATTCTGGCAAGGTCGCCCAAGTCGTTTACATGACAGAATTTGTTATTTATACAATGAGGGGAAATGGGAAAGAGAGCGGTTATCGCCGTAAGTTTCTTAAAAACATTCAAAAAAAACAACCGCACTTTTTTGGTAAGTGCGGTTAGGAGTGCGGTATTCTACAGTATATTTTAGATTTCTTGTTTTAGTTTCTCAGAAGCGCGTTTTCTAAAGGCATCAAGAGTCGATCTCACACTTTCCTCGTCATACATTTCAGATAAATCTAAAGATTCACCATAGATTTCGTATTCAATTTCACTTGATTTATTTTGATAGGGTGTAGCTTTACCAAACTCTGGATATTCGAAAATTTCCCAAACATCACGATACCAATTATTTTTTCTTTTATATTTTATACATTTATAAATATAGATTTGGAGCTCGCTTTTACTATTAATAGGGGATAGATCACCATCATTATTTTCATCAGAAGCTATTTCTATACTAAAGACTAAATCATTTGGCTTAATGTGATTTTGCCATTCTTCACCAGCAGGAATGCTATGAGTTTTATGCAGTAATAAGGTTAAGTTCATCATTGGTAAAAATTGCCAACCAATACCATCCCCAATATTATAAATTTTATGCATAGAAACAGGGGCCAAGGAATTTGGTATTGACTGGGAATAATGTTCAATATCTAGTTCTTTTTTTATGAAGGTAATTAATTCAATAATTCTTTGTTGATAATCAGCTAGCAATCGGTAGGCCTTTCTGACATCTTGTAGAATAAGGTTCATATCATTTTGGTTCATTAGCATTCTCCTAGAAAAGAGGGAAATTTTTCATGTGTTAAATTAATGGGTTTTAATTGAATCCATGTGTTTTTTTGCTTAATTAATTGAGGGTATTCAGTATAAGTAATCTTTTGTTCTTTTAATTCTTTTAGCCATTGGTAAGGTTTATAACGAATATCATGCCAATCGTAGGCTTCCCTAATATCGCTAAGTAGCCTTTGTAGAAATTGAGCTTTGTCTTCTTTTATAGCCTGCTCTAAAGTCAAATAAATGTCTTGCCAGCTTTTAACATATAATTGATAAGTGATTTCAAGATTTCTAGCTTGTAGTATATCGTCTATTTGTTTCTTTAATTGTTTCTTGTTTTTGGCACTATATTCATGCATTCCACCAACAGTTAGTAAAATAGGATCGTTTATTTCATTGTTATAAGCAGCCTGAATTTCATTAGCGAGTTGATACGCGTATTGTTGCTGGGTATTATCGTATCGTTTGGCTTCGACAATAATGGTTTGTTGCATTTGATTAAATAAGACGACATCGGGCTCGATTCTGGCGTTATTTATTTCCCAATATGGCCAGAATTCTATTTCGTATAAGTGACCAAAATCATAACCATTAAGAAGATTTTGAATAAATAGGCTAAATACTTCATCGGGTAAATAAGCTATTCTTTCAAAAACACTTGATGTCAAAATATCCTCTGCTCCTTGCGTTTCTCCTATTTTTAATCTGGTTCCGGCTAGTCCACTACCTGTCTTCTTCCCATGTAATATTGCCGACAGCATTTATTTTTCCTTTTAATTCATTATAGAGAACTGCAAGCTGTAGTTTCTGCAAAATATTATCTATATGTCTTTTCAGATCTAAACCTTTGGCTTTAGGTTTTTTCTTTAACCTTGAGTAATATATCTCATGCAAAGTAACCGCACTTTGACTTCTCAACCAAAGTGCGGTTAATTTTTATCTTATTTTTATTTGCCGATGATTTCTGATAAATCAACTTTGCGGTTTTCGTAACGAGAACGAGTACATGCATCGGCAGTAGCGATAGCCGCACGAGCAGCTTCACCGGTGAGTAATTTTGCAAATTCCTCAGTTGGTTCCATACCATGAAGAATATCGTTTAAATAACGCATTTCTTTTTTCATGATAGAACTCAACCAGAGCGGTGTGCGTTTGCCTGGTTTACCGTATTGAATCGCACCGTCCATTTCTGTGCTGTTGTAAATACGGGTGCGGTCATCATCTTCTTCTTGGGTTTCGTGAATGAGGAAATAGGTGTCTTTTCCATCCACGCGAAGGGTGCCTTTGGTATTGTACATATCAAGTTTGATCGCACCTTTTTCCCCTTGAATTAATACATAATGCTCACCCCAACGGAAAGCGGAACCCCATTCTAGAACTGCGAAGCGATTATCATCGTATTCCATGGTGACAAAAATCATATCGTCTTCATCACCGAATTTTTCGCCTTTGTGTGCAACATTGGCGGCTGCCATGGTAACGGTTTTTGGCATGCCACCCATAATGAATTGTACGCAGTCTAATTCGTGAATATGGTGGTATAAGTGACCGCCAGATTTTTCACGGATTTTTTTCCATGAAATGGTTGGTTGTTGTTCTTCCCAGCCATTACGTGCGGTGTGGCAATAAAGCACTTTACCGATCACGCCTTGATTGATTAATTCTTTGGCATGGTGAACACCGTTAAAGAAGTTCATCACGTGGCCAGCCATAAAGGTAACGCCATTTTCTTCGCAAGCGCGGACCATGTCGTCACAGTCTTGATAACTTAAGGCGATTGGTTTTTCACAGAAAACGTGTTTTTTGTTTTTCGCTGCTAGGATTACCGGTTCTTTGTGTAAGTAGTTTGGAGTGGCGACAATTACGCAATCCACCTCAGGGGAAGTGACTAATTCTTCAAGCGATTTTGCCGCTACGCATTGTAATTCTTTCGCAATGGTTTCACCATTTTCAGGGTCGTATACCATGGTAATCTGTGCATCATCAAATTCATTCATGAAACGGGCTAAATCCGCACCAAAATAGCCAACGCCAACAACACCATATCGCATCATAATAAACTCCTTATTTTTTCACTGAGATTTGTTTTTCCGTTACCATGGATTGCTTCGCTGCTTCTGCAACTTCGATGGCTTCAGTTAAACATAGACTTAATGGGCTGGTTTTTCCTTGCGTTAAGTGCTCTACCACGCTTTGCACTTCGATTTCAGCCGCTCGGCTTAACCAAAGTTGGCAAGGTGCGTGGGTGACATTATATTGCTGTGTGCCTTTGGCACTTTCGCGTAAAGATAAATCAGCCTCAAATTCATCAAATAAATCAACGTGTTCTATTTTTCCATCTAGATAATTAAATGTGACACTTGAGGTAAAGAAATTGACTTCAATCACACCGTTTTCACCATGAATTTGAATGCCCCATTGGTGTAATCGATAAGCTGTGCCCATTTCGAGCGAGCCTAACACGCCATTTTTAAAACGTAATAGCAACTGCAACACATCACGGCTGTCTGGCGTATCGTGATGCGCTTGATTAGCCGCTTGAGCAAAGACCGCCTCAATATCGCCTAATAACCAACAGAGTAAATCCAGTTCGTGAATAAGGTGGAAAAGCTCGCCGCCCGTAAGATTGGCATCTAATTTCCACCATTCTTTGTTTGGTAGATTTTCAATCCAACGCTGACGCATGGCACGAGCTACCGTAATGCGGCCTAATTTTCCTTGTTCTAAAGCCGCTTTGACTTTCAACATGCCAGGTAATGTACGTTCTAAATGGCCCACAAAAATGAATTTGCCTTTTTCTTCGGCAAGACGGCGTAAATGTTGGCCTTGAGAAGAGCTTAAGGTAAAAGGCGTTTCAATAAAGACATGACAGCCAGCGTTTAACGCCAAAATAGCCGGAGAATAATGGGCGTAGTTTGGTGTGGCGATAACCACTAAATCAGGTTTGGTTTCAGCCAACATTTCTTCCACACTAAAAAAGGCTTGGCTGCCGTATTGATCTGCAAGTTTTTGTGCAAGAGAAGGATTGATATCGGTCACCGCAATTAAGTTTGCTTGGGCTTTATCAAATGCGGAAGCCAACTGAACGCCAAAAAAGCCGCAGCCGATTAAGGCAATGTTTAGTCCATTAGTTTGCATCATGCCCTCCTTGTTGTAAGCGTTGGCGAATACTTTGGAAATATTGCAAGATCGCGCGTTGCATGCGTACCAAATCATGTGCTTCTACCGCATCAATTAATTCACGGTGTTGCATGGCTAATTTTTCAGGAGAAAGTGTTGGTGGCGGTAGGCCTTTTTCTACTTGCTGATAAATTTGCCAAAACGCATCTAAATACTGAATCAGTAACGGGTTATTTAATGGTTCATAAAGTTTTAAATGAATGTGGTACTCATCTTTAGGCGAAAATTTTTGCTCACGGGCATTTTTTTCCATATTGGCCACTGATTTTTGCAAAAGTGCGGTCTGTTCTTGGCTAATTTTTCCTAAAACCATCGGAGCGAAACCGTATTCCAAAATTTCCCGAATATCCAAAATATTAATCAGCTGATTATGATCATTATGTAAATTCAGCTGGGTGTGAAAGCTTAATCCACGGATCATTGGTACAAGAGAGGATTCACTCACAAAGGTGCCGACGCCATGGCGAATGTCTAAAATGTGTAGCGCCTCTAAAGATTTAATGGCCTCACGCAAACTGGAACGGCTCACACCAAGTTGTTCAATCAACTCATTTTCTGTTGGCATCAAATCGCCAGATTTAAGATTTTGTTTGATGATGAGTGATTTGATTTTATCCTGTAAAACGAGACTTGCTTCTTTTTTACTTGTTTTTTTCATTTCTGTTCTCATTTTCTAATCTATTTTCTGAATTTGTGATCCAGCTCTCATTCTCTTTAATTGACATAAGACATCATACGTCTTATCTTTATTTATGCAAGCAGAAATTAGCAGTGATTTTAAATTCTGTGATCTAAACCACAAAATTCTCAAATACAAGGAAAGGAGGTTGTTATGACAACATCACTACCATGGTATAAAGAAGTCAGTCCTACGCAAAAAAAAGCGTTATTTGCGGCTTGGTTAGGTTATGTTTTTGATGGCTTCGATTATATGCTTATCACTTATGTGCTTTTAGATATTCAAAAAGAATTCGCCATGAGTACAACAGAAACATCCACATTATTACTCGCAGCTTTTGTGGCTCGTCCATTAGGTGGGGCGATTTTTGGTAGTTTTGCCGATAAATATGGCCGCCGTTTGGCGATGATTGTTTCCATTATCACGTATTCCGTTGGTACATTCTTGTGCGGCTTATCCACCAGTTATATTTGGCTTTTCATTTTCCGTATGATTATCGGTATGGGGATGGCGGGTGAATATGCTTGTTCTTCCTCTTATGCCATTGAAAGTTGGCCACAACATTTACGTACAAAAGCCAGTGCATTTTTAGTAAGTGGCTTCTCTATTGGTAATATTCTTGCTTCTCAAGTGATCCCTTGGGTGTCTCAAACTTATGGTTGGCGTATGGCTTTCTTCATCGGTTTAGCGCCAGTCGCCTTAGTGCTTTACGTTCGTCGCCATGCACCTGAAAGTGAAGAATGGGCACAAGCAAAAGCGGCGGGTAAAGTGAATAAAGTTCCACTTACAGACCTATTCACTAAAAAACAATTACCAATTACCTTAATTATTTTCTTAGTTTGTTATTCAATTTTCTCCGTAAACTGGCCGGTAGTAGGGTTGCTTCCACTTTACCTCAAAGAAAACGGCTATGCTGAAAATGTGAAATCACTGATGTTTTGGGCGGGCTTTGGTATCCTTATCGGTACTTTAATTGCTGGCTTTATCGGTGATAAATTGGGTGAGAAGAAAACCTTTGTATATAGCTTATTGTTATCACTTTTCTTCCTCTTCCCAGTATTCTATTTGCCAGAAAATAATGTATTAGCGCTTGGTGCGTTGCTCTTCTTCTTACTTGCAACTAACCTAGGGATTGCCGGTTTAGTACCAAAATATATGGCGACTTTCTTCCCGGCTGAAATGCGAAGTACAGGTATTGGTTTCATCTACAACTTCGCCGCGATTGGCGGTGGTGTGTCTCCTGTGATTGCCGCCGCACTCAGCGAAAGAGTCGGACTTGGTTCAGCCCTTGTGTATGTGACCTTATTCTGGACCATTGTCCTTGTTGCTCTCGTTGGATTAAGATTGCCAGAACGTATTCAAGCTCGCATGCAACAATAAAAAACGAAAGCAAAACAGACCGCACTTTTAGGTGCGGTTTGTTGTTTATACAAAAATAGTTTGAAGCGTGTCACAAATTTGTTAAAAATATGTTTCAATTTTTTCGGTTAAATGCTAATTAATGATCTCCCCTATCGTTTTATAGGAGATTGTATATGCAAACTCAACAAACCTTTCTCTCTAAATATAAAAGTCTTCTTATTCTTTCCTTAGACTTTGTCTTCATGTTGGTATTAATCAAAATACTGCCGTTTTCTTCCCAAGAGAACCGCGGGTTAGCCCTGCTGATTTTTATTGGTATTTTATGGTTAACGGAAGCCTTTAATATTACCGTGACATCCCTTATGGTGCCTGTTGTGGCCATTGGATTAGGCTTGATTAATACACAAAAAGCGCTTGCACCATTCTCTACCCCAATTATTTATATGTTCTTTGGTGGATTTGTAGTGGCTGCGGTGTTACAAATTCAGAATCTAGACAAGATTATTGCGAATTACATTATTCGTTTGGCGAAAGGAAACTTAAAACTTTCTATCACCTATCTGTTTACTGCAACCACATTCCTTTCTATGTGGATTAACAACACCGCCGTAGCAGCGATGATGTTGCCACTCACCATGGGGATGTTAAAAGGTATCAATGCTGAAAAAAATCATCGGTTGTACGCCTTCGTGTTATTAGGCATGGCATTTAGTGCCAGTATTGGTGGTATTGGTACCTTAGTGGGAAGTGCGCCGAATGCGATTTTGGCATCTCAAATTCCAGTGACTTTCACGGAATGGCTAGGTTATGGTTTCCCAGTGATGGTATTGCTTGTACCTTCAATGATTTTTTCTTTATGGGTGATTTTACGTCCAGACTTTTCTGTGGAATTTAATCCATCGCTTGAGAAAGTTAGTTTTAACCGAAAAAATATCATTACCTTACTGATCTTTATCGGCATGGCGATTATGCTGCTTTTCAGTTCTCTTCTAAATCCATGGATTAGCTCTCTTCTTGAATTGCCGAAAAAAATCGAAAACTTTGATACGGTGATTGCGCTATGTGTGGTGATCTTTATTTGTATCTCAGGTGTGGCAAGCTGGAAAGAAATCCAAGAACGTGTTGAATGGGGCGTGCTCGTTTTATTCGGTGGTGGTTTAACACTCAGTATCGTGATGAAAGATTCGGGGGCCAGTAAGATTATGGCGGATAGTATCGTTCAATTTGTACAAACCAAACCACTTTGGGTGCTTTGTTTTGTGATAACCGCATTTATTATTTTCTTAACGGAATTTACATCGAATACCGCTAGTGCTGCATTGATTATGCCAATTGTGATTTCAGTGGCACAATCCATGAATTTACCGCCTATCGCTTTAGCCGCAATTATCGCTTGTGGGGCAAGTTGTGCATTTATGCTACCAATCGCCACACCGCCAAATGCTATTGTATTTGCAACAGGCAATGTGAAACAACTTGATATGGCGAAAGTCGGTTTGATTTTAAATCTATTCTGTATCGCCATTATCGGCAGCATGACTTATTTTGTTTGGTTGTAAATGTGGTTAAAACTGACCGCACTTTATTAGCTTATAAAAGTAAACCGCACGTTAAAGTGCGGTTTGTTGTTTAATAATGCGGAGGCGGCGTTTCTTCTGCTTGGCTGGCAATATTAGAAGGTTGCATATCTTTTAATTTGCCGGCGAGATAGCGGAGTTGAAGTTGAATTTTATCCATATCAAACTGTTGTTGAACTAATGCTTGGTTTAGCTCGTCTAAAAGTTGTTCTTGAAACGCAATTTTCATTTCAAGTTCAGCAATGCGATCTTCTAAAATTTGTTGATTTTGCATAAAATTTCTCTAATTTTTAAAAAAATGTTGTGAATTTGGTCAATACGATTTAACCTATTCGCTATTCCGTTTCTATTATAAAGGATCAAGCAAAATGTTGAAAATTCAAAAGCTTTCTCTTGCTGCGCTTATGGTAAGTGCGGTCGTTTCAGGTTCTGTTTTTGCAGAAGATAAAGCAGCGCCAAGCGCAAGTGATGCGTCTTATGCTGTAGGTGCATTAATGGGTAACCAAGTAAAAGATTTAGTGGATGCTCAAAAAGAAGTGATTCAATACGACAATGCGCGTATTTTAGATGGCTTAAAAGATGCATTAGAAGGTAAAGTTGATGTTCGTAAAGACGAAAAAATTCAACAAACCTTAGATGGTATTCAAGAGCAATTAGTGTCTGCAGCGAAAGCAAAAGTAGAACAACAAGCGAAAGCCGCAAAAGAAGAAGGCGATAAATACCGCGCTGAATTTGCGAAAAAAGATGGCGTAAAAAGCACTAAAGATGGCTTACTTTACAAAATCACTGAAGCAGGTAAAGGTGATGCGATTAAAGCAACAGATACTGTGAAAGTACATTACACTGGTAAATTACCAGATGGTAAAGTATTTGATAGCTCTGTTGAACGTGGTCAACCGGTTGAATTTAAATTAAACCAAGTGATCAAAGGTTGGACTGAAGGTCTTCAGTTAGTGAAGAAAGGCGGTAAAATCGAATTAGTGATTCCACCTGAATTAGCTTATGGCAAACAAGGTGCAGGCGATTCAATTCCACCTGATGCAACACTTTACTTCGAAGTTGAAGTATTAGACGTTAACCCTAAAAAATAATCCTTAATTCAACCGCACTTTGTCCAAAGTGCGGTCATTTTCCCTACCAGATTTGAAAAATGATATTAACCGATAGACAACCTTTCACCGATGAAGATCGTACCATTCTGATTTCCTATAAAGCGGTAGTTGATGGCGTGAGCGCGTTGATTGGCGAGCATTGTGAAATCGTCTTACACTCTTTGGAAGACATTGAGCATTCTGCGATTTGTATTGCCAATGGGCATAATACTAATCGCCAAGTAGGTTCGCCTATTACGGATTTAGCCTTAAAATCCTTACGTAATATGCAAAGTGAGAGTGTGTCTAAGCCTTATTTCACGCGTGCGAAAGGCAATGTGCTGATGAAGTCAGTGACCATCGCCATTCGAAATAGCAAACAACGTATTATTGGTTTACTTTGTATCAATATTAATTTGGATGTGCCGGTTTCTCAATTTATGCAGGCGTTTATGCCAACGCAGGAACAAAATGAAACCTCTTCCGTCAATTTTGCAAGTTCAGTGGAAGAATTGGTGGCTCAAACGGTAGAAAAAACCATTGAAGAAGTGAATGCAGATCGCTCAGTCTCAAACAATAATAAGAACCGTCAGATTGTGATTTCACTTTACGAAAAAGGCATTTTTGATATTAAAGATGCGATCAATTTAGTGGCTGATCGCCTCGCGATTTCTCGCCACACCGTGTATTTGTATATTCGTCAAATCAAACAAGAGCAAGAGTAATGAACTATGTTCTCGCCGTGAAAAGTCCTGTTTATGGAAAACAAGGGGCTTTTCTTGCCTATCAATTCGCCCAAGCTTTACTTGAAAAAGGGCATGCCATTAGCCAAATTTTCTTTTTCCAAGAGGGGGTGAGTAATGGCAATGGCTTGGTTTATCCTGCCAATGATGAATTTAATCTCACGCAAGCTTGGCAAGCCTTTTCAGCGCAACATCATATTCCTTTGCATTTATGTGTAGCCGCTTCACAACGTCGTGGCGTAGTGGATTCACTTACGGCAAAAGAGACTGATAAAACCAATTTGGCAGAAGGTTTTAAGATTGCAGGCTTAGGCGAGTTTATGGCGATGGCATTAAAAGCAGATCGGGTGGTGACATTATGAAGCTGGCATTCTTATTTCGTACCGCACCGCATGGAAACGCAATTTCTCGTGAAGGCTTAGATGCTTTACTCGCGGCAACAGCATTTTGTGATGAAGAGGAAATTGGTGTCTTTTTTATCGATGATGGCGTATTAAATTTACTCGATGGGCAAAATCCTGAGTTATTGTTACAAAAAGATTTTATCCGCACCTTTAAATTATTAGATTTATACGATATTGAACAGCGCTTCGTCTGTACCGATTCACTCGACCAATACAATTTGAATACTGAACAGCTTATTATTTCTGCTGAAAAAATTGATCGCACTTCGCTGATCAATAAACTTAGCCAAGCAGAAAAAGTGTTTACGTTTTAAGGAATATTATGCTTTATACCTTTTCTCAAGCTCATTATTCTGAGACTGAACTTCAACGTTATTTGACTGAAATCACGGAAAATGATGCGGTGGTTTTATGGCAAGACGGTGTGTTGCTAGCGGTAAAGTACGGAGAAATGTTTACTCAATGCAAAGGACAATGTTTTATGTTGGAACAGGATGTTTTAGCCCGAAATTTAACCGCACTTTTGCCAGAAAACAATCAAGTGCGGTCAATTTCATTAACAGATTTGGTGGATTTAACTGCCCAATATTCACCTCAAATCGCCTTATAACGGGCGTTCTTTAGGTAATAAGAGCGGTAGTACCATAACAGAATAAAGTGCCAAACCTGCAGCCATTAAGCAGGTGATTTCTAATCCTCCAGCGCGTAACCATTCGCCAAATCCCATGTCATTAACTAGGGTCGCATAAAAGAATCCTGCCACGACGGTATAACTAAATCCGATTAATCCTGCAATTAATGCAATAGCTTTCACATTGTAGCTTGCATAACGGTGAAATGCCGCCCAAAGCGTAATGAGAAAAGTCGGCACTGCAGCCACAATAAAGACAGAAAGCACTGAGCTCTGAATTTGATCAGTATCATTATTCGAGAATATTAAGGCAACAGTGCCAATAATTTGAATAATCAACGGAAAAAGAATAAATGCTTTAAGATATTTTTTCATGAGATGTCCAATTAATAGAAAAACGGAAGCATTGTATCAATCAAATGAAAGACAACCAATCTTTTCTCTATTCGGTTTTTATTATATCCACTAATGTGGGCTGAATGATTGAGGCATAATCTTGTGTATTGAGAATAATAGAGCGTTCTAACGTACCTGCATTAAATGCTAATTCATCATAACGAGACAGTAAGCTAGGATCAGCAATTAGCAACAAATCAGGATGAAAGCTAAAAGGTGGAATTGCACCAAATACACAGTCTGTTAAGGTATCTACTTCTGCAGGGCTGGCAAGCGAGGCTTTCGTACCACCTAAATAGGCCGCTACTTTACTCAAATCAGATTGTTGATCGGCTGGCAATATAACTAATACCGCTTGTTTTACGCCATTTCCTTTCACTTTGCATACTAGCGCTTTTGCCCCTTGTCCTAATTCTGTACCACGGATTTTAGCCACTTCCTCTGATTTTCCTGCAGTCGGATGCTCAACCACACGGTAGTGTGCTTGATGTGTATCTAAAAGTGCGGTCAATTTTTCAAATGTTTTTACAGACATCACTGTTTCCTTAAAGGGGGGATCCTTTAATAAGGATTCGAGCCCCTTTTTTATGTGAGTACAGGAATAGATCTATTTTTTAGTTTTTTTCTCTTTTACAAAGTGTTGGCCATCAAAACGATAATAAATGCGTTCAGAGGTCATTTTTCCGTTACCACAGGTCTCTTCAAATTCATGTACAAGCGGGAAGCTAAAGCGGTTATTTTTCAAGTCGTAATCAAAATAGGCATTCGATTTTGGTAAATCATTATTTGTATATGAGATATACGATACACCAATATTAGAAGTCGGTGCTTTGCCTTGAATCAGATTGGCTTCTTCTAAACCTTTTTCCGTAATTTGATAAAATTTCGCTGCGAGTGCATGATGGCATTGACTGTAGATGTTAGCAGTTTCTACAAAATAGTAAGGTTTTCCATTCAATTTAGGGGCTGTTAGGCTGGTTATATCAGAATCAGAGTCTAACTCATTAAATTCCGTTTTCCAAGTGCCGTTAGGTAACTGATAACGCCAAATGCTGCCATATTCGTGCATTGTGCCGCCAGATTGCCAATCCCAAGTCAGAATCTGAAGCTTATTGTCTTTTGACGTGAGCACGCCAACCCCCGCTTTAGGTGCTTTTTCCCAATCGCAGAATTTGCCTTCTAAATTTTCAATTTTGGCTAACGCCTCTTTAAAACGTTTTTCTGAAGACTGGTATTTTTCTTCATTGTTTTCGTTATAGCTGCCGTAGGTTTTCATCTCTGAATAACTTGCTGCTAATTCTCTATCGATGATTTCACATTGGTTAGCATAAGCGGCAGAAGAAAAGAGACAAAGGCAAAGTAAGGTTTTTTTCATAGAGCGTTCCTTTTTTAAGATTATTTTCCGCAAGCAGAGAAGGTGATTGAGCAATTCGCTGAATTCATTTTACAAGCTGCTAAGGCTTCTTGTTCAACTTCTTCTAGCTTCATTCTGAACTTGCGAACTGCGGCATATTTTTCAGGAGAGTCTCCTGTTGCCAATGCAACACAAGCATGATTAGCTTCTGTGACAATTTGACAATGTTGTTTATTTGCATCATTTGAAGCAAGCTCACAATCCTTTAGTGCTTTATTTTGAGCAGGCTTTATCATATCTCCCTCGCCATAACCAAAAGCACCATTTTGTGGATTATAAGCAATTACACTCCACCAATTAGGAAAATCTAGAAGTGGCGGTTGTGGTGGATACGACATTTGATCTTCGATTGAAGGTGTTGTTGCAAAAGCCGAAACGGATAAAGCACATAAAGCTAATGTAAGTAATTTTTTCATTTTTATTTCTTGTGAAAAATTCTGTGAGGTTTGTCTTCTCTTTATTGTAAAAGCATATTACTAAGCAAGCTTTTAGTTAAAAAACTTTGCATCTATACCATATAGCACATCTAAATCATGCTGTGGTAAGAAGTCTTTTTCTTTTACTTGATATTGCACAACTTTGTCATTTTGCAGTACTTTTTTTACTTCGCCTTTACCCTTCCAGCAGAAAGAAACAATCTGATCTTTGGGTCTTTCAATGGTAAGCGTAAAATCCGCAATAGGTTTTGCCCAGTTTGCTCCAGTTTTGAGAATATAACCTAGCTCACGGTAGTATATCCCTTGATTAGATTTTGCTTTTACTGATTTTTTAAATGATGGATCAATACAAAAAGTATCGGCAAACTTTTTATAATCCACGAGATCATGAAGCCCCATGCCAGATCCTAAAAGAGGGAGATATTCGTGCTGAATTTGAGTAATCGAATTGGCTTTAAAGGTTTGTTGCCAGCTATAAATGATTTGTCCACCCCAAGTGATATCCTGGCTATCCTCAAAGTCTTTGTATGAATATTTAGCAAGACGTGGATCCTGACATTTCAAGATTTTCTTATTTGCCGAATCAGATTTACGCAACCAAGGCTCCATTAACTCTTCTTCAGTTAAACCACAGGCACGAAGAATATCCGTGACATCGTGAGAAACAAATTCTCTTTTCTCTGCATCATCTGCATTTTTGGTTTCGTAAAAGAACGCGCGTACATGAGTCGTCGGTTTGATTTCTTTGCCATTCGCATAAATCTTAAAAGAATTAATTAAACTTTGGGTGTCGGCAAAATCACCGTAATCGTGCAGCATCACTTCCGGTAATGGGAATAGCACCGTCTCAGTAATGTCTTTATCGGTCATATTGCGATATTCATATTCCACCTTAATTTTATCTTGGCTGATAAACAGGTTTTCTTTTTGCATCGCAATATGCTCATTTTTAATATATTCCACACCACCAGTAGAGACTGTTCCCGTACTGTCGTTAGCTTGAGCCATAAATGGAAGACAAAGAATCGTTAAGAGAAGAGACTTTTTCATGTTGAATTCCTTATTGAATAGAGAGATTGGTAAAATTCCTCAAATTTAACTGCTTACAACCCCTTTTGAATTGCTAAGTTATGAGTTTACTAGTTTTATTTCTTACAATAAAGGTAGGATAACAAAATTAACAATAATGGGCATAAAAAATAAATATAAACTGATGAGGTTTGGGATACGCCATCATAATTAGTGCTTTATAGTGCATTCAAATCAAATAAATATTTCCTGAATACTCCTCCAACTTTGTCAATCCATAGCAACATCGCAAAGCTGCGATAAAAACGTTGAAAAATAGCAAAAAAGAGATAGCTGAAACTGGTAATAGCAATAAGTAAAAAATAGATATCAATAGAATGCGTTAGGTTTTTAGCGACTTGGTCGTTTAACGTTAAATCATAATCACTAACCTGCAACCAGTGCACGCCAAAGTTGTGCCAGAAATAAGCACTAAATAACAACATGGCGAAATGTGTTCAAAAGAGTAGCGTTCTCATTTGTAACGTCTCAAAAGTAGTAAATACTTAAAAATTTATTTTTCTTAAAGAGATAAGCAAATAATAGACAAATACATTTATGCTCCGTACTATGTTTCTTTTTCTTTGGTATGACTTATGACTCGAATTAATCTTGTTCCGCCCGAGGAACTTTGTGATCAACATCTTTTAGCTGAACATCGTGAATTAACCCGTATTCCTAATGCCGTAGCGAAAGGTAAATATCACTTAAAAGGACAGCCAGCAGAATATAAGTTAGGGGAAGGGCATGTGCGTTTTTTCTTTAATAAATTGGCATTTTTAAAGAAACGGTATGATGCATTACATGCGGAATGTAAAGCCCGAGGCTTTAACGTGCAGTATATTTGGAATGAAACATTACCCGATGACCCAAGTTTATGGTTGGACTATGAGGCCACAGAGGCTGCATTGCAGATTAATCGGGAACGTATTCTGGAACGAATGCCATTAAAGGCGAGATTTACACCGCATCTTCCAAAGAGCGGTCAAAAATAAAGGAGTTTTCACTTATGAAAGGCAGTGAGAACATAAAAAAGGTGAGCATTGCTCACCTTATGAATTGTTTAATCTTTCAATTTAATAAAAAATGTACCACTAGGTATGATAGGCAAATAGTTTTTATGGAAATCCATAAAGGTTTTTTGTGGGTCTATGTCTTCAAAAAGTTTTGGGTAAAGTGCTTTTGCCATAAATTGAGCGGCTGCTAGATCACTTAGTGAGCGAGAAGCCGTATGATAAATACCGTAAACACGGTGGTTTTTAACTGCAGGTAAATCTTGCCACCCTGCACGGGTTAAGAAACCTTTTAGGCGTTTTTGTGCATCCTGTTCATTGATGTTTATTCCCATCGCCATCATTTCATCATTAGTTTCATGCCCCATTTCTGTGCCAGAAATCATAATCACTTCAGGTTGTGCGGCAAGAAGTTGTTCTGGATTAATTGGTCCCCAATTTTCGACAAAAGGCGCGCTTACGTTATTCCCGCCAACAGTTTCAGCAATAGCACCCCACATATTTTTACCAAAGGTAAAGCTATATTCACTAGGACCTTTATTGCCAAATTCTACATAGATTTTAGGTTTAGGTAGGTTAGCCTCTTTTACACGTTTTTGAATATCAGTAATGCCTTGAGCATATTCATCTGCAATTTTATTTGCTCGTTCTTCGGTACCTGCAAGTTGCCCAAAAATCTTTGCGCTTTGGGTGTGTCGTTCTACACTTTGAGCATTAAAATCGACAACAATAATTGGAACGCCAGCTTGTTCTAACTTTGGTAGTTCGGAACCAATAGTTTGATATTGCCATTCTGCAAGAATCAATACATCAGGTTTTAATGCCAAGGTTTTTTCGGTTGAGAAAGTTCCTGTATTTACATTACCAATATCAGCAATATTTTTGAGTTTAGGCATTTTTTCAGAAAACAATGCCCAACTTCCTGGATTAAATTTTTCCCAAAATTCACGTGAGATACCTTTAACATATTTAAAATTTTCAACACCCGTAACAGCAATGTAATCAGGATAGTAAAAGCCTAACACGGCATTTTTTACGGGCACATCAACGTTAACTTCTCGTCCTAATACATCTTTGATTGTTTTTATTTCTGCTTGAGTAGTGATACCAAAAGTCAGTAATAGAACGGCCAAAATTAAACGAATTGTTGATTTTTTTTGCATATAAACTCCTGTCTGAATAAAACATCAGAATATTGCCATAAATAAGAATTATTATCAAATTTAGATGTTATAAAGTGATAATACAAGAAATGCTGTTGAAGGGTAAAATAGGCATATATCTAGAAAAAACATATTTCGCATTTAAAATTGGAAGTGCGGTCAAAACTTAGTAAGTTTTCACTTCTCCTTGAGTTGGACTAAAGGAGAAGTGAATAGGGTTAAATTATTTATATTCAACCACGATATCGCTTTCGCTGACGGTATCACCATAAACTGGCAATAAGGTTTTTTCATAAGCTTGTTTTAAACGCCCATCTTTGCCTAAGGTTTGGATTTCGTTATTTAACCAATTTAACAATTCAGGTGCATCTTTGCGAACAGCTGGTGCAATAACATCTTGATCGCCAAAGTTTTTTACGCCCACGGTATAACCTGGATTTTGTTTTGCCCAAGCGAATAAGAAGGTATTGTCATTAGATAATGCATCACCACGGCCATCACGTAAGGCTTCAAAGGTTTCGGTATTTTGTTCGAATTTCAATAACTTCACATCTGGATAGTTTTTGGTGAAGAAAATATCAGCAGTAGTGCCTTTATCCACGATCAAGGTTTTGCCTTTTAATTGTTCAAGATCAGTAATGACTGAGCCATCTTTTGAAACGACACCGAGTGCCACTTTCATATATGGATTAGCAAAATCCACCACTTCTTTACGTGCTGGAGTTACAGTGAAGTTAGCAAGAATGATATCAACTTTCTTAGAAAGTAAGTATTCTGCACGGTTTGCGGCATCTACTAAAACAAACTCTACTTTGTTTTCGTCACCTAATAAGTCTTTACCGATCGCTTTACCAATTTCGACATCAAAGCCTTGGCTTTTACCTTGTGCATCCACATAACCAAATGGTGGTTTATCGCTAAATACACCAATGCGCACTTTGCCATCTTTTTGTATTTGCTCAAGGCTTGAGATTGTTTTTGCTCCGTCTTTAGCCGGTTCTTTATCATTACATGCGGTTAAGCCAAATGCTAAGGTGGCAGTAGCTAAAAGTGCGGTCAATGTTTTAAATGTTTTCTTCATAGTTTGTTCCTCTCGGTTCATAATTTAAGATATTTAAGAATGTTTTCGCACGATCCGTGGTTGGATTCGTGAAGAAATCTTCCGGTTTTGCTTGTTCAATAATTTGCCCTTTATCCATAAACACGATGCGATTAGCCACTTGACGGGCAAAATTCATTTCATGGGTAACGATAAGCATCGTCATGCCATCTTTGGCAAGACCTAAGATTACATCAAGTACTTCACGTACCATTTCAGGGTCAAGGGCAGCGGTTACTTCATCGAACAGAATAATTTCAGGGTTCATGCAAAGTGAACGAACAATGGCAATTCGCTGTTTTTGCCCACCGGATAATTCACGTGGATAGGCATTTTTTCGGTCATATAAACCTACGCGTTTAAGTAACTCATCGGCTTGTTTTTCAGCTTCTGCACGATCGCGTTTTTGTACTTTTAAAGGGCCGAGCAAAATATTGTCAATCACTGATAAATGAGCGAAGAGTTCATAACTTTGGAATACCATCCCGATGCGTTGACGTGCTTTGACCCAAGGAATGTCTTTGCCTAATTCGCCTGCATTTTGCAGCAAAATCTGACCGCGCTTTATTTCCTCTAGTCCATTTAGGCAGCGTAAAAAAGTACTTTTACCACAACCCGATGGACCTAAAATAACGACAACTTCGCCTTTCTCTATAGAAAGATTGATGCCTTTGAGGGCTTCTACATCACCGTAATCTTTGACGAGGTTTTTAATTTCTAATAACGCCATGTGTTTTCCTAATAAAAATTAACTTTCCCAACGGGTTTCTAAATAACGGGAAAATAAGGATAGCGGGTAACAAATCACAAAATATAAACCGAAAATAACACTGTAAATCCAAAGCGCCGCTGATTGATTACTAAATAATGAATGCTCGATAATTTGTTGACCGACTTTAATTACTTCAACCACACCAATTAACATCGCCAAAGAGCTGGTTTTTACCATGCGAGTAAAGAGGTTAATAGCACTTGGTGTCACACGTTTTAAACTTTGCGGAAGTAAAATATACACAAAGGTTTGAAACGGCGTTAAACCTAAAGCGTAGGCTGATTCTACTTGATGTTTTTCAATGGAAGTCAATGCGCCACGCACTAAATCGCCCATTTCTGCCGTTCCCCAGAAAATAAACACCAAAATACATACAGAAATGCCATCTAAGTGAATATCAAACCATTTTGCTAAACCGAAATAAGCGAGAAAAAGTAACGCTAATAATGGAATGATGCGTACAAATTCTAAATAAAAGCGGCAGATGGCTTTAATAATGGGATTTCTGCTTGTCATGATTACGCCAAAAATGACACCTAAAATACAGGCGAAGAAGACAGAAACGAATGCAATTTCAGCTGTTACCCATAAACCGTTGAGCAAGCGTTCAATGTTGCTGCCTTGGAATAATAACTCAAGTCCCATATTTTGCTCTCCGAGTACGGCGTTCTAAATAACTGATGAACAGAGACATCGGTAATAGAATGATCAAATAAAACACCACTAATAAAAATAAGGCTTCATTAGTTTTGTAATCGAGCCCGATGACTTCTTTCGCGACAAACATGAGTTCAGCAACAGCAACGGCACTGATCACAGAGGTTTCTTTCATTAAGAACAAACAATTTGCGCCAATTGCAGGGGTAGCAATCGCAAAGGCTTGTGGGAAAATGACATAGCGAAAAGCTTGAAAAGGAGTTAATCCGATACTTAAGGCTGATTCAATTTGTCCTTTTGATACGGCTTCTAGACCTCCTCGAATAGCTTCTGCCATATAGCTTCCACCTAAAAATGCCAGGCCGATAATACCGCAAGTAAACCCATCTAATTTCAGTCCAATTTTAGAAAGCCCAAAATAGAGAAAAAACACTTGAATTAATAAAGGCGTATTACGAGAAAGCTCGATATAGCCTTTTACTAGCCAAGTTAATGATTTTACTTTGTAGGTGGTAATCACAGCACAAATCACACCAATCACCAGCGACAATAAAATGCCCCAAAAGGCGAGATGAAGCGTCATCAGCGTGGCGTGGATAAAACGTGGCGTGACACTTAAAATATAATCCCAATTCATTTTTTATAATTTAATCGTTTGCTTGACGATATAGTAAAAAATTTTGAAACGACGAGAAAAGAATGGAAATGCATTATTTATAATGAAATGTAATAAGAGATGTGTTTTAAATGAGATCAGTGAGGGTGAAGTAATAAAAAACGGGGCTTTACTTAGCCCCGTCGTTATTTATTTTAATCACGTTTTGCGATAAGTGCGGTTGGTTCTTCGTCTGTTTTTGCTTCAGTTTGTGTTTCAGCGGGTTTGTCCTGAATAGACATGGCTGATTTTAAACTGTCCTGACGAATTTTTTCCGCTGCTGCTTTGTCACCAGCTTGTTCGAATACATAAGACGCCATCATGACATCATTTGGTTGAAGCTGGGTTGGGCAAGCTGTGACTTCTTTAAATGCTTCTGCTGCTTTAGCAAAATCGTTATTACGCACATAAAGATAGCCTAATGCACGATTGAGGCAACAACGTTGGCTTTCATCGGCACGTTTTGCACGTTTTTCTACGAGTTTGAGAAGTTTGCTGTTATCTTCTGCTTGTAAACGAGTAATTTGCGTGCAAAGCTCAGGGCTGATTGGAGTGTTATCACCCAATTTCTTCATGATTTCAAGCGTGAATTCGTAAGCTGACTCATGATCGTTACAATCAATTAAGCGTTGAATTAAAGCGGTTTTTAACTCTAAATCATTGCGACGACGACGTGGCTGAGCTTCCCACCATGCGAGCAAGCCTTCAACGCCTTCTTCATTCATTTTCTCATCTAACAAGCCATTTTCAGTTTCTTGTTGAAGCGCTTTAAATTCTTCTGCTGAGAATAAACCAGAACCTTCGATTAAATCTAAGATGCCATCAAGTGCTTGATAAGCTTTGGAACGGCTATAAATTTCAGCAGCAAGTTTTAATACTTCTTTGTTACGATCTGACATTTCAAGTAAGCTATCGACGGAACTACGCGCAGCCGGTAATTTATTTTGTTGTAATAAAATACGAGTACGGGCAATTTCGACTAATAGATTATCTGAACCGGCAAGCTCCGTCGCCTCAATCAAATAACGGTTTGCGCTGAATTCATCACCACGTTGTTGAGCAGCTTCTGCGGCTTTAATCAGATTCAATACTGGCTCTGCAGAATGTTTCGCGTTTTTACCAATCAGTTTTTCAGCCTTGGCATAATCACCCTCATTCATTTTCATCAAGCCTTCAAGGGTTTGACGTTGTGCTTTCACACGTTTACGGCGAGAAAACCAGTTATAGGTATTGCTACTTAAACGGAAGAAACGGGTAACAATCCACTCTAATGTATAAATTATCGCAAGTGCGACCACAAAGAAAATGACTAATGTGGTGAGCGACATTTCATATATGGTGTTTGCTGTTTCAATTCTGACATAACCTTGCTGACCGGAGAGGTAAGGCCCTGCAATTAATCCGGCAAGTAAGGCGATCATTAAAAAGAGAACTCTAAACATTATCTATCCTTATTGTTGGGGTTCAGTTGCCGGTTGTGCAGCTGGTGCTTCAGCGGGTTTTTCTTCCGCTTTTGGCTCTTCCGCTTTCGCTTCAGGTGCTGGTTTTACTTCTTCTTTTCTTGGTGAATTATCCACTGCTTTTTCTGCTTCAATTTCCACTTTTTGAACATCTAAAGGTGTACGATTCAAGTACTTATCAAGCATGCTTAAGCTTTGTAATTGGCTTGGTACATCTACATAGATGGATACTTCAGATAATTCATCCACTGATTTTAAGAAACTTTGAGTCACTTCAGCATTGGTATCAAAATAGCTACGAATCCAAGATGCAACGGCTTCTAAAGATTGTTTATAAAGCTCGTTTTGTTGACGAGGCACTGCCATAATCGCTAATTGTAAGCGTAAACGAATATTTTCACGCAAGTAGATATCTTGGTTTGGTGCTAATAATTCTTTGCGATCCGCACCATGTTTTGGTGAAATGCGAATAAAGTGATTTAAGAATGAGGTTGCGCTTTTTTCTGCATTTTCAGCCCAATCTGAAAGGGAATCCGATAATTTTGTTGCATTTTGATCATCACCGAAATTCACATCTAACACTGGTAATTCATCAACCGTATTGGCTAATTGCGATAATTTTTGCATGACCGCATTTTGATCCACGCCAGCTACGGAGAGAAGTTGTTTCAGATCTTGATTAATGGCACTACGAATAGCTGCGGATTGTGAGTTATTTACTTTAGCAAGGGTTTCATCAGCGAGTTTTAAGAGTGAAACCGCTGTATCCACGTCATTATCTAACACTAATTTACGCAATGCATTGTTGAGCAAGAAATCCGCTTCTGAGAATAACCAATCAGTAGGTTGTTGAGCATTAGCTTGCACGCTCACTTTATTAATTTGTGATTGTAAGCCAACTAACTCGTGTGATTTAGCATTGATTAGCTCTTCTACTTGGGCAATTTTGTCTTGCGTTGCTTTATTCGCAGACTCTAATTGGGTAAGTTGTGTGGTATCAAATTTTACGTCTTGAGCAGGTGCTGAAACCACCGTTTTATTATTGATTTGAGCTTCAAGTGCGGTCAATTTTTGTTGGAATTCATCCACTTGTTGTTGACCAAAATAATAACCTGCACCACCCACGCCAAGTGCAATGAGAATGGCCAATAAACTTAATCCAGTACCACTTTTCTTCACAACGGTTTGTGTACGTGGCGCAACAGGCTCGCGATCTTCAGTTTGAATTTCCACTGCATCAGTTGCTTGGATTTCATCTGTCGTTTCAGGGGTTAATTTCTCTTTCGCCATATCTTTTCCTTAGTGAGAAAGGGGAGTTACTTCATTAAGTAAGGTATTAAGTAAACTTTGATTGTCCGCACCCGCGGAAACCACCACATTATGCCAACCTTGTTGTATTGCAACATCAGCAATGCGTTGGCTTACCGTGACTAAACAGCAATTTTTTAGCCAATTTTGTTCATTTTCAGGCACAAATTCGATTAACGCCTGTAAAATTTCAAGGCTCGTGACCACAAGGGTTTGTACACCAGAACGAATACAAATACTGGTTTGCTCTTCGTTATTATAACTAATCGGTGTGCGTTGGTAACATTCAATAGTATCAACGGTTGCACCACGTAATTCGGCTTGTTCGCGTAGTAATTCTCGTCCGCCGTTGCCACGTAAAATTAACAAGTTTTTATCTGTTAATTCTGTCATTTGCGGTAAATTTAGCACACCTTCGGTATTTTCTGATGTAATTGGATAACGAACAGTGCATTCAGTTTGACAGGAAAAATGCTGTGCCGTTCTATGTCCAACTGTAAAGTATTGTAAATCTTGACGCCAGTTAAAGCCAATATCTTTCAGGGTTTTATCCGCAAAATCGACCGCACTTTGGGATACCAAAAACACATAATCACCGCTTTTTAGCTGATTAAGTTTTGTCGGTAATTGTGCCAACTCAGCACCCGCTTCAATAGAAAGCAAAGGCAAATGCAAGGCAACTACACCGGCTTGATTTAGCTGGTCAACTAGGGCTTTTCCTCGTTCATCGGGGCGAGTGACTAGTACGGCCATGGTAATTTCCTATGCTGAATAAATCTTCGCCAGAATCTTATCTGCGCCTTGTGCTAGAAGTTGTTCTGCAATGCTCACGCCTAATGCTTCGGCATTTTCAACCGCACTTTTACCTTCCGCACGAATAATCGCTGAGCCATCGGTTTCTCCGACAAGAGCACGCAAGAAAATTTCACCATTTTGCTCAATGGCGTATCCACCAATTGGCACTTGGCAGCCGCCTTGTAAGCGGGTATTCATTGCACGCTCAGCCAAAACACAAGTCGTCGTAGTCGCATCTGAAAGTGGAGCTAGTAATGCTTTCACTTCTTCATCATCAACACGGCACTCAATGCCCACTGCGCCTTGTCCGGCAGCCGGTAAAGATTGTTCCACTTCAATAAATGAGGCAATACGTTCTGCTAGCCCTAAACGAATTAAGCCGGCCGAGGCTAAAATAATGGCATCGTATTCGCCATTGTCTAATTTACTTAATCGGGTTCCCACATTGCCACGTAAAGAGCGAATATCAAGATCTGGGCGTAATTGTTTTAATTGGCATTGACGACGTAAGCTTGATGTTCCAACGATAGCACCTTGGGGCAAATCATCTAATGAGCGGTATGTATTGGATACGAAAGCATCACGTGGATCTTCGCGTTTACAGATCACGCTTAATCCTAAACCTTCTGGAAACTCCATCGGTACGTCTTTCATTGAATGGACAGCAATATCGGCACGTTTTTCGAGTAAAGCGTTTTCTAACTCTTTAACAAATAAGCCTTTTCCACCAATTTTAGCTAAAGGTGAATCTAAGATTACATCGCCTTTTGTTACCATAGGAACTAATTCAACAGAAAGTGTTGGGTGAAATTTTTCTAATTGATCTTTCACAAAATTAGCTTGCCAAAGGGCTAAAGGGCTTTGACGGGTCGCAATTTTTAAGGTTTTAAGTACTGCCATAAATACCGCTGATTTTTAATGAAAATGTGACCTATGCTACCATTTTTAGGGCAAAAAGTCAGATCATTTAAATTTTTGATTTCTGAGTAGGTAAGTGGTACAGTAACGCCAGTTATTTGGTGATAGGTAGGAAGCCTTGAAATACGATCTCACTCAAGCCCGAAAATGTATTGAAACGCTAGATAAACGTCGTTTTGATCGAGCATTGCTGGGCTCTGGTGATGCATTCCGACACATCGTCTCTTTGTTGCCTCTGTTGTTGCATCTTAATCATTCAGCTTTGCCGGGTTATGTAGAAGATGCTCCAGTAGGCATTTCTGATTTTATCCTTTCCAATTATCAGCAAGGTTTTCTCTCAAAAGAACATCCTGAACTTGCAGCAAGTGTGCAAAGTGCGGTCAATTCTGATGCTGTTTTTGCACCGATCTTGGGTATTTATGTGATGGGTAGTTTTGGCTCCATTAGCCAAACTTCAGCTTCAGATTTGGATATTTGGATCTGCCATCAAGATGATTTATCTGAGCAAGATCAGCAGCGCTTAGCGGAAAAAACGAAGAAAATCACCCAATGGGCATCCACATTTCATGTGGAAATGCATTTTTATTTGATGACGCAAAAACGCTTCCGTAATGAGCGTTATTCCGATCCATTAACCAAAGAAAACAGTGGTTCTGCCCAATATATGTTGTTATTGGAAGAGTTTTATCGTTCCGCTGTACGCCTTGCGGGTAAGCCATTATTGTGGCTCCACTTGTGGGTGGAAGATGAAAAACAATATGAAGCCGAAGTTGCGCGTTTAGTGGCGGAAGGTGAGCTTAATCCAAATGATTGGGTTGATTTTGGCGGGTTAGGGCAATTTTCTGCCAGTGAATATTTTGGTGCGAGCTTATGGCAACTGTATAAAGGTATCGATTCACCGTATAAATCGGTGATGAAAATCTTATTGTTGGAAACCTATGCCCAAGAATACCCAAATGCCCATTTAATTGCTCGTCAATTTAAAGAAGATTTACTTTCCGGTCGTAGTACCGCTGCACATCATTTTGACCCTTATATTGCGATTCTAGAGAGAATTAGCCAATATTTGACCGCACATTCAGAATTTAAGCGCCTTGATTTTGTACGCTCTTGTTTTTATGTGAAGGCGACGGAAGACTTTGCGTTATATCACGCCTCAAACTGGCGTATTTCTTATATGAAAATGATGGCCCAAGAATGGGGTTGGTTAAAAGAACGTATTGAAGAATTAGATCAGCGTCCAAATTGGAAAATCAAACGGGTGAAAGAAAGTCACAATAATTTGGTGAATTTCTTGATGATGAGTTATCGAAATCTAGTGGATTTTGCGCGTAAACATAAAATTAATTCTAGCGTAATTCCGCAAGATATTACGGTACTTTCTCGTAAGCTTTATACCGCATTTGAAGAGCTGCCAGGTAAAATTACGCTACTGAATTCACAGATTTCGCATAATTTAGCGGAAGATCACCTCACATTTATCGAAGTTCACGGTAATAAGAATTTTAAGGATGGGTGGTATCTGGTGAATCAGCCGCCAAATCATATTATGTTCTCGAAAGAACGCGTGATTGAATATGGGGAAAGTTTAAATAAAGTTGTTGCATGGGCTTATTTTAATCGCTTGCTGACCGCTGAAACGTGTTTACATCTAATTAGTCAAAATATCGACCAGCTCACTTTACGTAATTTTGTCGCTGATTTGCGATTGTTTTTCCCCCATACAAATGGTCAAGCTCCTACAAATGAGGCACTTTCTTCGCAGTGTGAAATCCGAGATTTGTTTATTGCAGTGAACTTAGTAAATGACCCGACAGCACAAGTTGAAGAACTTAAATCAAATATCTCGCCGAGTGATTTGTTCAGTTTTGGTCAATTAGAACAGAGCTTGGTCGGCAGCATTGATTTCACTTACCGTAATGTATGGAATGAAATTCGAACTTTACATTTTGAAGGGCAGAATGCGATTTTGCTTGCCTTAAAAGTGCTTTCTAATAAAATTGATCAAGGCGTAAATAAACCACGTTCTGTACAGGTTTTTTGTTACAGTAAACACTACAACCGTACATTGCGAAACTTAGTGAGTTTACTCGTAAACCGTTGTATCAGTATTCAATTAGGGGATAGTCGTCCAACAACGCATTCCCGTTTACGTGTGGCTGGGAAAAACTGGCAATTCTTTTTTGAAGAGAAAGGGATCAGTTTGCAGCCTATTGACGGTGGGAAAGAAAGTGCAGTCAATTTTGAAGACGTTTTGCCAACTCAATTGGAAGAGAAAGAAATTATCCCTGAGGGACGCCGATATCCACCTGAAATTGATTTGTTTGCCAGTGAAGGTTTTTTACAATTTTTCTTTGAAGATAATGCCGATAATAGCTTTAACGTCTATTTGTTAGATGAAAAGAATCGTCTCGAAATTTATCGTCAATGTGAAGGTTCAAAAGATGACAAGGTCCGTGAAGTAAATCAGATTTATCAATCACTCGGCTCGAAAGGTTGTAAAAATCCGTATAAAATGGTGCAGCGGAATTTTAATTATCCGCAATTTTATCAATTGCATCTGACAGAAAGCGGTATGCATATCATGCCGTTCAAATTTAAAAGCAAAAGGAGTTGCGACTAGCTAAATCAAAACAAGTATTGTTTGAGATAAATGAAGTATATCTACAAATATGCATTGGAAGATAGGCAAAATCCCGATAGAATCCCTTCTTTTGAAAATCTATTGAGAAATAATCTAAGGCTGTGGACGTTTTCGCCTTCAGGCGATAGAATGTGCGTCCTCTCATCTCTTGGAGAAAATTATGCAAGAAAAGTTAAAAGTATTAATTATCGACGACCATCCATTAATGCGTCGTGGTATCAAACAATTAGTTGAATTAGAAGAGAATTTTGAAGTCGTTGCCGATGTAGGAAGCGGTACAGAAGGTATTTCCATTGCGATTCAAGAATCCCCGGATTTAATCATTTTAGATCTGAATATGAAAGGCCTTTCCGGTTTAGATACCCTTAAAGGCTTGCGTGCGGAAGGCGTTGATGCACGAATTTTGATCTTAACTGTCTCTGATGCGAAAAATGATATTTTCACTCTCATCGATGCGGGTGCTGACGGTTATCTATTAAAAGATACCGAGCCAGATGTGCTACTTGAGCAAATTAAACGTATTGCACAAGGCGAAGTGATTTTAAGTGATTCGATCAAAAATTTACTGTTAGAACGCAAACATACCGTTGATCCAATGGATTCGCTGACTGACCGTGAAATGGATGTGTTACGTTTAATTGCGACAGGGTTATCTAACAAACAAATTGCAGGCCAACTTTTTATTTCTGAAGAGACGGTTAAAGTACATATTCGTAACTTACTCCGTAAGCTCAACGTTCACTCACGCGTTGCAGCAACTGTCTTGTTCTTTGAACGCAATGGTCGATAGGCAAGTTTAAAACGATAAAAAAAGAGTGGTTTTTTAACCGCTCTTTTTGTTATCTTGGTACACCCCGTAATAAAGGAATTGGCTCAAACGGTGCGACTGAGGTTGGCGCAGGAATATCATTAAAAAGTAAGATAAATGGTTTAGGTGGCAAGATTTTTTCATTTCGCCATAAACTTCCCATGCTCACTAATTGAATATCATCGGGTAAATTTTTTATTCCCGCTTTTAATACAGCCACAGTATTTGGGCGAGGGTGTCCAATGGCAATGGCTGTGCCATGTTTGCGTGCATATTGAATGGCACTTTGAAATTGGCGTTGAACATCTGCCAAATTATCACTGTCATCTAAAAATACATGACGCTCTAATACACGTACGCCTTGTTCTTTTGCTATTTTTCCCGCGACTGATTTTCCAATGGTGCGACTATCTAAAAAAAATAAATGCTGCTCACGAAGTGCAGTCATTAGATAGGTCATTAATGTGGCATCAGCCGTGGCTGCACTGCCCATATGATTATTCATGCCGATGGCGTTTGGCACAATAGCTTTAGCCTTTTTCACTCGCTCATTCACTTGCGCTTCAGATAAGCCTAAAGTCAAACCACCTTCTTCAATTCTAATGTTGCTGACAGGCTGCATCGGCATATGGATGAGAATATCGTGATTTTGTGCTTTCGCTTCTTGATTGCGTATTTTGGCATAGGGCGCAGCAGGAATGATAGCGACAGAGATTTCTTTTGGCATGGCTAAAACCTCAGCATCTTCTTTCGGATGATAGCCAATGTCATCAATTACAATAGCCAGTTTGCCTTGTGCAAAAGTAAACGCAGAGAAAAGTGCGGTTGAAAAAATGATCGTATTTTTGACCGCACTTTGAAAGAACCTTGCCATTATTTAATCCACCCAGCTGGATTCACAGGCACCCCTTTACGGCTGATACCAAAGTAAAGTGCCGGTTTAGAGAGCTCACCCGTATTTCCCACTTGTGCGATGGTTTGTCCCGCAGATACCAACTGACCTTGTTTTACAAATACCGCTTGGTTGAAACCATACAAACTCAAGTCGCTATCGCCGTGTTTCACAATCACCATATAACCATAGCCATTAAGATGACCCGCTAGAATGACTCGACCACTTGCAATAGCTTTTACCGCGGTACCCGTTGGTGCACCGATAACCATACCTTTCCAGCGCACTTCACCCGCTTGGATTGAACCAAAGGAATACAACGTCGGGCCGGAAACCGGGCGACTATATTGACGAGCTGCCGTACCTAAGCCACTGGTGCTATTAATTAACTGACGTTCTTGCTCAGTTGGTTGATAAGGTTTTGAGGTCCGTTTTTCTTCCTCTTGTTTTTTCTGAGCAAGGGCTTCACGCTCACGTTGTTCTTGTTGGCGAGCGGCTTGTTCAGCACGTTGAATTTCTTGGCGAAGGGCATTTTCGTTCGCTTTCAACGTTTCCAGCTTGTTCTGATCTTTCGTTAAGTTTTTGTTGAGTTCATTTAACGTTGATTGGCGTTCTTGTTGCGCTTTTTGTAATTCTTGTTGTTGTTTCTTTTGCGTAGAAAGTTGATCGCGATGATTTTTTTGTTGCCCTGAAATCGCTTCGCGTTGTTTCGCTAAATTCTCTTGTGTCGCTTTCAGGTTGTTAATCATATCAATGCGAACTTGGTTTAAATGCTGATAATACACTTTCATGCGTTCCGCTTTTTTCGCATCTTCTGAAAGCATTCTTTCCAAGGTGGAAGGATTTATACCTGAGCGATAAATGGCATCTATTTGTTGTGCGAGCTTCGCTTTTTGCACGCGCTCTTGCTTTTCTAATTGCTTGATTTGTTTTTCGGTTTCCGCCATTTGCTTGCGGATTTCTTGCAAACTTAGTTCTGTTTCACGTAATTCACCGACAACGCTATTAATTTTGCTTTCTTGATCTTTAAGACTGGCTTGGAGTTTAGCTTGTGCACGTTTTTGCTCAGCGATCTTCGATTCTTGTTGTTTAATTTGTTTTTGAATTTGATTGAGATCGTTGCCTTGCGCGAAAGATGAAAAGCCAAGCAGACCACAAGCAAAAAGTGCGGTCAGTTTTGATAAGATTTTTTTTCTATGATTGCTTTGCTGCATACATCTAAACTTAAGAGAAATTAAGGGACGAATAAAACTTAAATACTAGCATTATTTTTGAGTGGCTAAAAGTTTACAGACGATTTTTTGCGAAAGATCAGTAAATGCCGCCTTTTTGCTTTTAAACATAACGATTTTTTGCTATAAAAGAATCATTCATTTTTTATCAATACTTAGGAGATCCTTATGGAATTAGTATTTATTCGTCACGGTTTCAGTGAGTGGAACGCAAAAAATTTATTCACTGGTTGGCGTGATGTGAATTTAACCGAGCGCGGCGTAGAAGAAGCAAAAGCAGCGGGTAAAAAATTGTTAGAGAAAGGCTATGAATTTGATATCGCCTTCACTTCTGTTTTAACTCGTGCAATCAAAACCTGTAACATCGTGTTAGAAGAATCTCACCAATTATGGATTCCTCAAGTGAAAAACTGGCGTTTAAATGAGCGTCACTACGGTGCATTACAAGGCTTAGATAAAAAAGCAACCGCAGAGCAATACGGTGACGAACAAGTTCATATCTGGCGTCGTTCTTATGACATTTCTCCTCCAGATTTAGATCCGAAAGATCCAAACTCTGCACATAACGACCGTCGTTATGCAAACATCCCATCTGATGTGGTACCAAATGCAGAAAACTTAAAATTAACCTTAGAACGTGCATTACCATTCTGGGAAGATCAAATTGCACCCGCAATGCTCTCTGGTAAACGTGTTTTAGTGGTGGCGCACGGTAACTCACTTCGTGCATTAGCAAAACACATCATCGGTATTTCTGATGCGGAAATCATGGATTTTGAAATCCCAACCGGTCAACCGTTAGTGTTAAAACTTGACGATAAATTAAACTACGTAGAACACTACTATCTTTAATTTATAAATGATTTCAAAGTGCGGTTAATTTTGACCGCACTTTTTGTTTAAGGAGAATAACGGATGAAAAAATTACTTGCGGTGATTTTTGCCTTGTTACCTGTTTTGGCCTTTGCAGCATCGCCAAATCATACGGCAACATCAACTCAAACTAAGTCAGTGAAAACGGCAGTTAAAAAAGTGGAAGCCAAGAAAGCAACTACGCCTAAAACCGTAGCTAAAACAGCGAAAAAGAAAGCCGATGCCAAAAAAGCAGAAGCGAGAAAGCCAGCTAAAATTGTTGAAGCGAAAAAATCGGTAACGAAAAAAGAAAAAATAAAAAATAAAACGACAAATAAAGCCGCTAAAGCAGAGCCGACAAAAATGAAAGGCAAACAGCCAGTAGAAAAAACTAAGCAAACTGCAGTAAAAGACAAAAAGACGGTAGCGAAAAGCAAACAAAGTACTGTTAAAGAATCAGCGAAACCTGAAAAAGTGATTGCTAAAAAAACACCCGCAGTTAAAACCGAAGTGAAGAAAGCGGAACCAAAAGCTGTTGAAAAAGTGACTGAAAAGAAAGTAGATGCTGTCTTGCAAAAAACAGCGAGTATGGTGACAAAATCTGTCGTCGTACCAAGATGTAATGATTCAAAAGTTTTTGCGGTATTATCTGATGCCTTCAAAAAACAAGGTGCTGCTACTCACACCCAAATGGCAGTGAAACAAATCACGCAAGCCCGTGAAACGCAATCTTATCCACAACAAGGCATTCGCAGCTGTAATGCAATAGTGGAAACCAACGGCGTTAAATATGTTACCGATTACAGCATTATCTTGAATGATAAAGGTTTCTTCGTGCAAGTTGAAAACGCACAACCCGCTCAACGTTTCTAATCTTAATGTGCGTTGTTCAAATGAAGTTGTTTGAATAACGCACGCATTTCTTCTTCATTCAAACAGCGATATTCACCATTACTTAGTCCATCAAGTGTCAAATGGCTCATTTGATAACGGATAAGTCGTAATGTAGGAAAGCCGATATGTGCGGTCATTCGACGCACTTGTCGATTACGCCCTTCACTAATTTTAATTTCCAACCATCTCGTTGGAATACTTTGACGTTTACGAATAGGTGGATTGCGAGGCCAGAGAAAATCCGGTTCAGAAATCAACCGCACTTTTGCCGGTTTCGTCATCCCATCTTTCAATTCCACACCTTGACGAAGCTTGTCTAAGTCCCTTTCTTCAGGAATACCTTCCACTTGCACAAAATACGTTTTTTCTGTTTTAAACTTTGGATCCGCCAAACGATGTTGCACTTCACCATTATTCGTTAAAATCAGTAGCCCTTCGCTATCACGATCCAATCGTCCTGCCGCGTACACATTAGGAATAGCAATAAAATCTTTTAACGTAACTCGGCCATTTTCATCGGTGAATTGTGTCAGTACATCAAACGGTTTGTTCAATAAAACAACAGTGGTCTGTTCTAGTGTGAGCGGCTTCACTTTAGGCTTAAATGAACGAGTAGGTTTTGCCGTTCGTTTGGTTGTAAATGAGCGAGATGGGAAAGATTTCGACATATTATTTATTCAGTAAAAAGAGAAAAAGGGCGGATTTTACTCCGCCCTTTTATATTACCACTGATAGCGATAAACTGCTTGAATTGCATAAGGTTTATCGAAGTTTTTACCGTCAGCACGGCTTACTTCTAAACCAAAACGATGATTTGCAAATCCAGCATTTAAACCGACCGCACTTTCAAAACGTCCACGGCTGCTTGCGACATCAAGCGCGCTGTTTGTGTAATGAATTTTGCTGCTACGGTTTTTGCTAGTAATCGCATTTACTTCTGCATAAGGCTGTAAATTCCAACCATTACTTAATGCAAAGCCTTTGGCTACACGTAAACCAATTCGAGAATAAACAGAAGATAAGCTATCTTCATTCTTTTGTGATGAAATATGTGTCCACGCTAATTGTGCTTGCGGGGTAATTGTCCAATCACTCGCAAGGCTAAAGCGTTTGCCTAATTCACTCGAAATAGTATAAGCGTTGTAATGGCGTTTTTCAGTGTGATCTGAGTTAGCGTATAAACGGCTATATTTCACGATGTTATCTACATAAATACCGTTATCTGCAAGGTAAGCTGCATATAAGCCCACGCTGTTGCTTCTTACTTTGCCATCACCGTAATAACCATTGAAATCAACGTTAGCTTGGCTACGGCCAACAAATCCACCAACTCGGAGGTTATCTGTTACAGCAGTATCAGCGCCCACTTGTACGCGATGTACGTTTTGTTTAAAGCCAGAAGTTTCACTCTTACCTGTCGAAAGTGCGGCTAATTGTTGGCGAGAATTCACATTACGAACCCATACATTACCTTTTTCACCATTTTTCACTTCACCTAGACGTTGATGAATGCCACTTAAATCATCTTCCACTAAAAGCAATTGTGCTTGGCGAAGAGAAACTTGTGCATTTGCTAAGTCTGAAAGTAATGGTGTACTTGGTAGAACTGGAGCTGCAGGTGGTACTACTGGATTACGTGGAGTTGCCGCAGGATTGGTTGGCGTCACCACAGGATTGCTTGGCGTCACCACAGGATTGCTTGGCGTCACCACAGGATTGCTTGGCGTCACCACAGGATTACTTGGCGTCACCACTGGATTACTTGGAGTTACCACAGGTTTATTTGGTGTAACTGGTGCAACAGGTGGAGTTGGGGTGACCGCATTTTTAGAATTCGCTAATACCCAATTATTTCCTTCTTTTGTTAGGAAATATTGGTAAGCTCCTAAATCTACACGATTATTCGGGTTCGTTAAGCTAAATGCAGCGTTACCACCATTGGTTTCAACAAGTGTCACTTTTCCGTTAGCAACATTTGCACCTTGGTTCGTTACCCCAATTTTATGATTACCTTCAGCAGTGCCTTTAACAACGATTTTATCGCTTTTGTTTTCAGCGATATTGGTATTGAGGTTAAATGTGCTAGAACCAGTGAGATTATCTTTAATTGTTAATGTTTTGTATTCAGAAGTCGGAGTAAATGTAATCTCAGAACTGTTAGCATCTAGGTTATTCAATGTGCTTGATTTATTGAAGCTCCATTGACTATTAGACATAGATAAGCTGATTTCATTTTTTACTGGCGAATCTGGGTTTTCAAGAATTGCACCTGTTAGTTTAGAATTCTTACTAGCTGTAAGGTTTAGATGATAGACACCAGCAGCTTTGGGATCTAAAGCATCATCGCCTTCTTCTGCTTCAATGGGGAAGTTTTTATCATTAAGCGAGATTAATGCTTGAGTAGTATTTAATGTTGTATTTTCTAAATTAATTTTAACTAACTGATCCTCGCCCAATGGGAATGCGAGCAACCCATAACCTGTATTACTTTCTGAATTTGTTAGTGTTATTGTTTGCGATCCGCTATCTGATGTAGTGAATAAGCCACTTTTATTGTTAAGAGTTACATTTAAACCATTAGCTATAATCGTCTGAAGCGCATTCTCTTCATCTGTACCGATGTCAAAAGCAAATTGCATATCTTGATTTCCAGTAATTTGTACATTACTGATATTTGCTATATCTTCTGCACCATATAATGCGTAGGCAATATCACTCTTTCCATTCATCTTGATACTATGATTGGATGAATTGATAACTGAGGTCTTTTGAGATTCAATTGCACTAGAACCATCGTTATTTATTTCAATATCAGCTTGTGTATTAATTTTGCTACCATAAGATTCAATCGCTGAGTTGCCACTTGAATCACTATAAGCATCAGTTATATTGTGAATTTGTGCGTAATTTTTCTCAATAATGAGTTTTGAGCCTTTTTCTAACGTGGCAGTTCCACCCCATATACTTAAGAGTGAGCTTGATGGATAGTCTTCTTTGAGTGTGGCATTTACACCAGATTTAACAGTAATATGATTATTTCTATCAGTAAGATCAAATATACTAAATAGTGAATCACTAGAGGCGGTCGGTTGTCCTCCATCAGTCCTAGTTCCAACATCGGTTTTAGCTGTATTTTGGTAGTTTCCTGGAGTAATAGTTACATTAATTGCATCACTAATTGATGTTTGTTGGTTTTTGTTGAAAGTCCAATTAGGTGATGCACCCCAAGAATACTGACATCCTGTTGAGTTTGAGCAAGTGAGATCTGTTGCCCACGCTGAATTTACTAATCCTAACGCCATAGCCACCAAACTTACTTTAAAAGTGCGGTTAAAAATTTTGTTGTTTTTCATATTAATTCCTTGGGATTATAAAAAAAGCCAACTTATTGAATAAGCTGGCTTAAATTTTAACGATTTAATAATTAACCTGCAACTGCGATACGTTTCATATCTGTCATGTAGCCACGTAATTCTTGACCGATTAATTCAACCGGGTGGTTACGGATTGCATCGTTTACATCGCGTAAAGTGATGTTATCGATTTCTACTGCTGGAGTTGGCTCGCCCAAGTCACCTTTTTGAAGGTTAGGGATAATTTCTTTTGCAAGAATTGGGGTCGCTACGTTAGAGAATAAGTAGTTACCATATTCTGCAGTATCTGAAATTACCACGTTCATTTCATATAAGCGTTTACGCGCGATGGTGTTCGCAATTAATGGTAATTCGTGAAGTGATTCATAGTAAGCTGATTCTTCATAAATACCGCTTGCCACCATCGCATCAAAGGCTAATTCAACACCTGCTTTCACCATTGCGATCATTAATACGCCGTTATCAAAGTATTCTTGTTCGCTAATTTTGCCATCATATTTTGGTGCATTTTCAAAGGCTGTTTTACCTGTTGCTTCACGCCATGCGAATAAGTCTTTATCGCCATTTGCCCAGTCAGCCATCATTGTTGCTGAGAAGTGACCGCTAATGATGTCATCCATGTGTTTGTAATATAAGAAACCAAGGCTTTCTTTGATTTGTTCAGCTAGTTCAAATGCACGTAATTTTGCGCTGTTTGATAAGCGATCCATCATTAATGTGATACCACCTTGTTTTAACGCTTCGGTAATCGTTTCCCAACCGTATTGGATTAATTTACCTGCGTATGCTGGATCTTTACCGTCTGCTACTAATTTGTCATAACATACGATAGAACCTGCTTGTAACATACCGCAAAGGATAGTTTGCTCACCCATTAAGTCAGATTTTACTTCTGCCACGAATGAGGATTCTAAAACACCTGCTTTGTGACCGCCAGTTGCCGCAGCCCATGCTTTTGCGATCGCCATGCCTTCACCTTTCGGGTCATTTTCAGGGTGGACTGCGATTAATGTTGGCACGCCGAAACCACGTTTGTATTCTTCACGTACTTCAGTACCTGGACATTTTGGTGCAACCATCACAACTGTAATGTCTTTACGAATTTCTTCGCCAACTTCAACAATGTTGAAACCGTGTGAATAACCAAATGCAGAGTCTTTTTTCATTAAAGGCATCACATCAGCAACCACTTTAGAGTGTTGTTTATCTGGCGTTAAGTTTACGACTAAATCTGCAGTTGGAATTAATTCTTCATAAGTACCAACTTTAAAACCATTTTCGGTTGCACGTTGGAACGATGCACGTTTTTCAGCAATCGCTTCAGGGCGTAAGGCATAGCTAATATCTAAGCCAGAATCACGCATATTCAAACCCTGGTTTAAACCTTGCGCACCACAGCCCACGATAACGATTTTTTTGCCTTTTAAGAAGTTTGCTTCATCTGCAAATTCTTCGCGATCCATAAAACGACAACGACCTAATTGGTCTAATTTTTGACGTAAATTTAATGTGTTGAAATAGTTAGCCATTTTGTTGTCCTTAATTGTGTAAGGTGAATAATTGTATGATGTTGTGTTTGCATATTTTTTGTTGTGGGTGAGATTATAAAGTTTTTTGTGGTTGCGTAAAGTGATATTATGGGAATGTAATGTTGCAGTTTTGGCAATTATTGAGATTGAAAATACGGATTGGGCTTTTATTAATGAGTTTCTTCGTTTTTTTGTACTGCCAAATCTCCCCTACCCCTCTTTGCTAAAGAGGGGATTAGTTCTTTGCAAAATACAAAGATGTGCGTTTTATCTTTACAGTAATTAACATCAAATATGCTAATGGGTATGATGAATAATCTAACTGAATCAGTTATAACTAATTAACTAAAGTTTTTTTATGTTAAAGAAACATTTGATTCTTTGTTTGATTTTTACGGTAATCCAAATGAAATATGTAAATAAGTAATTATGATATAAAAATATAAATGAGCCAGTTTCTAGTAATTGATTAAAGAATTCCCCTCTTTAGCAAAGAGGGGTAGGGGAGATTTGGCAGCACAAAAAAACGAAGAAATTAATTTTTACTATAGATAAAAAAATTATGGAATTTAACGACCTACAAATATTTATTCACCTCAGTGACACAAAAAACTTCGCAAAAACTGCCACCCAAAACCACATGTCCCCTTCCACTCTTTCCCGTCAAATTCAACGGTTGGAAGACGAGTTAGGGAAGACACTTTTTATTCGTGACAATCGTCAAGTCAAACTCACTGAATATGGCGAGAAATTTTTGCAATTTGCTAAAACAGAATGGCAAAACTGGCAACAATTTAAACAACAGCTCAAGGATGAATCAGATGAACTTTGCGGTGAAATTAAACTTTTTTGCTCTGTAACCGCATCTTATAGCCATCTTCCGCAGGTACTTAAAGAATTTCGCCAGCGTTATCCTAAAGTGGAAATTCAGCTGACGACGGGTGATCCAGCGCTTGCATTAGAGTTAATCCAAACACAACAAGTTGACCTCGCTATTGCGGGTAAGCCGAATAATCTGCCATCCAGTGTGGCATTTCATAAAATTGATGATATTAGCTTGTCTTTAATCGCTCCGCGTGTGGCTTGTTTGGCGACACAATTACTGCAAGAAAAAACCATTAATTGGCAGCAAATGCCTTTTATTTTCCCTGTTGAAGGGCATGCTCGGCAACGGATTGAGCAATGGCTACGGGAGAAACATATTAAACATCCGAAAATTTATGCTACCGTTGCAGGGCATGAAGGGATTGTTCCGATGGTGGGATTGGGGTTCGGATTAGCGATGTTGCCTGATGTGGTCATTGATAATAGCCCAATGAATAACCAAATTTCCAGACTTAATCTCGATAAGCCTATTGAGCCTTTTGAATTGGTTATTTGTACCCAAAAAAGGAATCTCGAACAACCCTTAATCCGTGCATTTTGGGCGATGTTAGAATAGAATGATTGGCTGTTTAGAATAAGGATTTCTTATGTTTAAAGGTGTTCTCGTTTCATTACTTGCCTCATTTTTATTTGGCTATATGTATTATTTTTCTACTCTGCTGAAACCTTTGAGTGGCACGGATATTTTCGGTTATCGGATGATTTTTACGTTTCCCTTTGTTGTCCTTTCCGTGTTTATGTTTAAGCAGAAAAATGCGTTGATTCATCGCTTAAAACTCATTAAAAAACAACCGCACTTAGCATTGCCTTATCTTTTTTGCGGCTTATTAATGGGTTTTCAAATGTGGCTTTTTCTTTGGGCGCCGAATAATGGCAGTTCATTAAGCGTGTCTTTTGGTTATTTGCTTTTGCCAATTGTGATGGTGGCAGCAGGTCGCTTAATTTTTAAAGAACGTATTTCAACATTCAAATTTATTGCAGTCGTAATTGCCGCATTGGGTGTGATTTCTAATATCGTGCTAAAAGGCGGGCTTTCATGGGAAGCCATTGTGATTTGTGTTGGCTATACTACCTATTTTTCCGTTCGGAAAGCATTAAAAAATAGTGATCTCGCTTCTTTTTGTTTAGAGATGTTGAGCCTAATCCCAATTAGCATTTATTTTGCGTTACAAACAGATTTTGCTGTGGTCGAACAAAGTAATCCTAATATTTGGGGACTACTTGTGTTGCTTGGATTAATTAGCGGCACGGCATTGATTGCTTATGTGATCGCTAGCAACATGTTGCCGATGAATTTGCTTGGCTTACTTGGTTATGTGGAAACCATTATGATGATTTTCGTATCGTTTTTTATCGGTGAACAAATTGACGCCGAAAGTTACCCGCTTTTTATTTGTTTAGTGCTCGCTATGATTCTTGTTGTGATTGATGGTGTGTACAAACAGCACGCAAAAGGAAGTTTATAAATGTCATTTAAAGAAATTACGCCACAACAAGCTTGGGAAATGGTTCAACAAGGGGCGGTGTTAGCCGATATTCGCGATGATGCCCGCTTTACCCACTCACATCCTAAAGGTGCTTTTCATTTAACGAATCAAAGTTTTTTACAATTTGAAGAATTAGTAGATTTTGATTCACCTATCATTGTGAGTTGTTATCATGGCGTAAGCAGTAAAAATGTAGCGACCTTTCTAGTGGAACAAGGCTATGAAAATGTGTTTAGTATTATTGGTGGATTTGATGGCTGGTGTCGAGCAGAATTACCAATTGATACAGCTTATTAATGTGTTTTAAATAAAATTGATTTGATGAAAAAAGTGCGGTGAAATTTCACCGCACTTGTTGTTTCTTAGCTTACCATTCGTAGCCTACGCCAACAGAGCTCACCACGTCGCCTTGGGTATTTGTGCTTCCACTTAGGCGGAATAATACTTTACCGTTGTCACTTGAGCGGCTATATCCCACTGCGATAGCATTTTGTCCTTTGAAGTTTCCTGCGCCCGCAGAAATCATAGACTTACCATTACCTCGTACTTGTGGCAATCCAGCTATTGCAGCAGAACCCGCAATCCCAGCTTTCAGCATTTTATTATGTTGGGTAACTTTTTGATTAATAGCCTCGACAACAGAATAAAGTTGAGAGCCGTTAATCGCATCCGTTGATGTACTGGTAATACGACCTGCTGCAACGTGCGTAATTTGACGCTCTTTACCTTCGGCACCTACGCTGACAGTTGATGTTGGATTTGTACCAGCGAATCGATAAGTTGTGCCCTGAATAGTGATGCTTTCTACAGGCATTGGTTTACTTGGCGCAGATTCGTTACCTAATACTACAGCACCATCAAACCCTGCATCAACAGTGACATTATTGCCTAACACCATCACATTATGTGATGCAACTTTATTCCCCGCCCCAATCGCTACAGAATTATTACCCGTTACCTCATTTTTTGTACCGATAGCAATTGAGTTTGTACCGCTCGCAAAGGATTCTTTCCCAGCGGCAATTGAGTTTTCACCAATGTTAGAAAAATGACGTGTTAGTTTTTCCTCTAACTCTTTTAATGCTTTTTCCTTTTGGGCTCGCTCTTTTTCAAGCTCTTCTTTTTCTACTTGTTTTTTTGCAAGTTCTTCTTGTTTTTGTTTTAACTCATTTGAATTTTGAGAATCGGATGTTGATTTTAAATTTTCAATCTGAGATGTAAGATTGTTGACTTCTTCTTCCTTCTTCTCAAATCTTATTTTGGCCTCATCTGAGGCTTTTTGGGCTTTTTCATATTCTTTTGTTATTCCCTCAACGACTTCATTATGAGGATCATAAAGTTTTAATTTTTTTGCCCAATCATTTAATTCGTTAACTGTTTCTTCAGCATATTTATTCCATAATTTTTTAGTAGATTCTTTAAATTTAAATTCAATATTTTCATAATAATTTTTAGGATTATCTATCTCCATATCGATTTCACGATAAAGAAGCTCTCTTTTTTTAACATTTTCTTCTGTTGGGGATTTGCTTTCTTCCTCATAAGCCGCAATATATTCTGATATTTTCTTTGCAAAGCTTTCAACAACTTTAAGTTGTTTAAGAAAATCATCTTTCTCAAAAAGCCATTTATCCTCAGGGGCATTAAGATCGATTAGGTTATAAAAATCATCATAAAATCTCTTGACCCACTCTCTTAACGGAGCAACATTCTTCTCTGGATAATTGGTATTTTCCCCACTGAAGAAATCCTTAAAAAATTTTGATGTTTTATAATAATAAAGAGATGGTTTTGTTCTATCTTTACTTGTGTTTCGGATGTACTCCCCCTCTCCTTCATGACCATATTTAGAAACATCATTAGGATTAGAATAAGGATCGTAATATGTATGGCTTGTTAATAAAAAATTACTATGGTTTATTTGGTCATTCTTTTCATGCTTTATTGGAGGAAGGTAAAATACGAGATTTGCCACATTATTAGGTTTATCTATATTATTATTATGAGACTTATTAAGATTATAAATTTTATTTAACTCATTTATTGGAGTAGATCCATTTATTATATTTAGTAAAGTAGAATACTGTACGTAACGCTCTTTTTGGTCAGATGAAAAGAAACTTTCTGTCATTTTATTTGGAATTGTTTTTCCTTCTGTGAGAGCTACAGAGCCTACAGAATTTACTTTTTCTAGTAAATCGGGAACAATACCAACATCTGGATTTGCGTATATCCCTAGATCACTTGTTGCTCCAATGTTAAGAAAGTATTTGTCATTTCTAGATTTAATTGTGTTTTGTATCTTCTCTTTGTCCTCTCCGAAGGATACTCTAGCTTTTAGATACCCATTAACAATAGCTTCATATTTATCTATATTCCATTTTTGAAGCTTAGGATAATCTTTTTCAACTAGCTGTTTTAAGTCTGCTGCTAACTTTTGACGTCCCGTTGTTCCATTAGAATTATCTGTAAGTTTCTCAATATTAAGTTCTTTTATTTGTTTTAGGTAATTTACCCAAACAAATTCTCCTCCTGAATTGATTGATGCCAAGATTGACCCAACGTTATCTTGTGCTTCTTCAAACTCTTTTTTTAAATTTTCTAATTCCTTTTCTTTATTACTTAAATCTTTATTTAGTGAATCGATTTTATTTGTTTTATCCTTATTGTGGTTTTTGATTAACTCTGTTAGTTCTTTGATTCTGTTGTTTAGATCTTCCTCAGTTTTATTGTTGGCTTCAATTTTTTCATTTATATTGGAAAGATCTTTATCAGCCTTGTTCTTATTGGCAATCGTTTGCTTTTCTTTTTCAAGAATAGCCTTAAATTCTCCACGAGAAATATTGCCACTTGTTGCAACAGAATCATTACCTTGTGCTAAACCATATTTAGCTGTTACAGCATTGTTATAGCCAGTTGCAACGCCATGATCTCCGGTGACAATATTTCCTTCACCCGTTGTGGACGGGGCAGAATAGGCAAGGTTAGAAGATAAAGGCAATGTAAAGAGTAATAAGGCTACTGAACTTTTTGCAGTAGTTAAAGCAGTACGTGTTTTCAAAATGTCCCCCAGGATGATAATGTTAGGTTACATGTATAATTGGTTCGAGATTATATGATTTTTAAAATTAAAATATCGATAAAATTATCTGTTTTGTGATCTTGCTTGTGTTTTTTTTTATTTTTTGAGTAAAATGTAACCAAATAGATGTAAATAAAGACGTATTTCAACAATGATTGTATTTAGTAATCTGTCCTTAAAACGAGGGCAAACGGAACTTCTCGAAAATGCTTCTGCTACGATTAATCCCAAGCAAAAAGTCGGCTTGGTGGGGAAGAATGGTTGCGGTAAGTCGTCTCTTTTTTCCTTATTAAAAAAAGAATTAACGCCAGAGGGTGGCGAGATAAATTACCCAGCAAATTGGCGGGTATCTTGGGTAAATCAAGAAACGCCTGCATTGGATATTTCAGCGATTGATTATGTAATTCAAGGGGATCGTGAATATTGCCGCTTACAACAAGAGCTTAATCTGGCAAATGAACGCAATGACGGTAACGCCATTGCGCGTATTCATGGGCAATTAGAAACCTTGGATGCGTGGACAATTCAATCTCGAGCAGCTTCCTTATTGCATGGTTTAGGATTTAGCCAAGAAGAAACAACACAGCCTGTGAAGGCTTTTTCGGGTGGTTGGCGGATGCGTTTGAATTTGGCGCAAGCATTGCTTTGTCCATCAGATTTATTATTACTGGATGAGCCGACCAACCATTTGGATTTGGATGCAGTTATTTGGTTAGAACGTTGGTTAGTGCAATATCAAGGCACCTTGGTATTAATTTCTCACGACCGTGATTTTCTCGACCCGATTGTGACAAAAATCCTCCATATCGAAAATCAGAAGCTCAACGAATACACGGGCGATTATTCTTCCTTTGAAGTGCAACGGGCAACCAAATTGGCACAACAAACAGCGATGTATCGTCAGCAACAACAAAAAATCTCTCATTTACAAAAATATATCGACCGCTTTAAAGCCAAAGCAACCAAGGCCAAACAAGCACAAAGCCGCATGAAAGCCTTAGAGCGCATGGAACTGATTGTGCCGGCTTATGTGGATAATCCTTTTACCTTTGAATTTCGTCCGCCGCAATCTTTGCCGAATCCCTTAGTGATGATTGAGCAAGCGAGTGCAGGTTACGGCAGTGGAGAAAGTGCGGTAGAAATTTTAAGTAAAATTAAACTGAATTTGGTGCCAGGTTCGCGCATTGGTTTGCTCGGGAAAAATGGTGCGGGAAAATCAACCTTGATTAAACTTTTAGCGGGAGAACTGACCGCACTTTCAGGCACAGTGCAGTTGGCAAAAGGCGTGCAGCTTGGCTATTTTGCTCAGCATCAATTAGATACTTTACGCGCAGACGAGTCTGCCCTGTGGCATATGCAAAAACTCGCACCTGAGCAAACGGAGCAACAGGTTCGAGATTATTTGGGCAGTTTTGCGTTCCACGGCGATAAAGTAAATCAAGCAGTGAAATCTTTTTCTGGTGGTGAAAAAGCTCGTTTGGTGTTGGCTTTGATTGTTTGGCAACGCCCGAATTTGTTACTACTTGATGAACCAACCAACCATTTGGATTTGGATATGCGTCAGGCATTAACGGAAGCGTTGGTGGATTACGAAGGTTCTTTGGTGGTGGTGTCGCACGATCGTCATTTACTGCGCAATACCGTGGAAGAATTTTATTTGGTTCACGATAAAAAAGTGGAAGAATTTAAAGGTGATTTAGAAGACTATCAAAAATGGTTGAGTGAACAAAACAGCACGCCTGAAAATAAAGTCTCAGAAAAAGTTGGCGATAATGAAAATTCGGTTCAAAATCGTAAGGAACAAAAACGCCGTGAAGCAGAGTTACGTCAACAAACTGCGCCATTGCGTAAAAAAATCACGCAATTAGAAGAAAAAATGAATAAATTTTCTTCTGAGCTTGCGAACATAGAAAATCAACTGGCCGATACCGAATTATATAATGCCGAAAATAAAGAAAAATTGACCGCACTTTTGGCTCAACAAGTGGATGTGAAGAAAGCATTAGATGATGTAGAAACGGAATGGATGACCGCACAGGAAAAATTGGAAGCAATGCTACAAGCATAAGGATAGATTATGAATCAAAGCCTTTTTCATCATAGCAAACAACAGGAATATTGCCCTCAATGTGGAGCGCCTTTGCAAATTAAACAAGGCAAAAAAGGGCTGTTTTTAGGTTGCTCTGCTTATCCTGAATGTGATTATTTGCGTCCTTTGCAGCGAGCGGAACATAAAGTATTAAAAACACTTGATGAAATTTGCCCAAAGTGCGGTAATTTATTGCAGTTGAAACAAGGCAGTTTTGGGATGTTTATTGGTTGTAGTCATTATCCTGAATGTGATTTTGTGGTGCGGGAAGAATCTGAATCTGAGGAAAAAATTGCTTGTCCTGAATGTAAAACGGGGCATTTGATTTCTCGTCGAGGTCGCCAAGGAAAAATTTTTTACGGCTGTGATAATTTCCCTAAATGTAAATTTTCTTTGCCTACCAAGCCTTATTCCGTGCCTTGCCCAACCTGCCATTTTCCACTTTCCTTGTTAAAAAGTGAAGATGGGGAAAAACAAATTTTTCAGTGTGCAAATAAAACTTGCCGTCATATTTTTGAGCAATAAAAGTAAAAGAGTGAAATGAATAGAGAACAAATCGCCGAGGCCCTTCGACAAAATCAAGTGGTCGCTTATCCCACTGAAGCTGTATTTGGCTTGGGCTGTAATCCGCAAAGTGAAAGTGCGGTAAAAAAATTACTTGATTTGAAGCAACGTCCAGTGGAAAAAGGATTGATTTTAGTGGCGCCTAGCTTGGGTTTTTTCCGTCCTTTTGTCGATTTTGAGCAGATTAACGATGAACAGCTTTCTCGTCTGCAAGGTAAATATGAACGTCCAACGACTTGGATTGTGCCCGCCAAATCGACTATCCCGCATTTTCTCTCTGGAAAATTTGATAGCATCGCGGTACGTTTGTGCGATCACCCTTCCGTAAAAGCTTTATGTGAGCTCACGGGGTTTTCATTAACTTCGACTAGCGCAAATCTAACAGGAGAGCCCCCTTGCCGCATGGCTGATGAAGTGCGGTCACAATTTGGTGCAGATTTTCCTGTATTAGATGAAACTGTGGGTGGTGCACACAATCCATCCGAAATTCGAGACTTGCGCACAAATCAACTTTTTAGACAGGGATAATTTATGGATCTTTATGCCGTGTGGGGGAATCCGATTGCGCAAAGTAAATCGCCATTAATTCAAAATAAGTTAGCAGCGCAAACGCATCAAACAATGGAATATATTGCAAAATTAGGTGATCTTGATGCTTTTGAGCAACAGCTTTTGGCATTTTTTGAGGATGGTGCGAAAGGTTGCAATATTACTTCGCCTTTTAAAGAACGTGCCTACCAGCTGGCAGACGAATATAGCCAACGAGCAAAATTGGCGGAAGCCTGTAATACTCTCAAAAAACTCGATGATGGAAAACTTTATGCCGACAACACCGATGGGATTGGCTTGGTGACGGATTTAGCGCGTTTAAATTGGCTTCGTCCAAATCAGCGCGTATTAATGTTAGGGGCGGGCGGAGCAACAAAAGGCGTATTATTGCCACTTTTACAAGCTCAACAAAATATTGTTCTTGCTAACCGCACTTTTTCGAAAGCCAAAGAATTAGCTGAAAGGTTTCAGCCTTATGGCAATATTCAAGCCGCCTCAATGGATTCTATTCTGCTACAAACTTATGATTTGGTGATTAATGCAACTTCCGCTGGATTAAGTGGTGGAACTGCTCCAGTTGATACTGAAATTTTAAAATTTGGTTCAGCTTTTTACGATATGCAATATGCGAAAGGTGCGGACACGCCATTTATTGCATTATGCAAAAGTTTGGGTTTAACCAACGTTAGCGATGGCTTTGGAATGTTGGTCGCGCAAGCAGCACATTCTTTCCATTTATGGCGAGGCGTAATGCCAGATTTTGTCGCGGTTTATGAGCAGCTTAAAAAGGCGATGTTATGATGACTCGATGCCCTTGGGTTGACGAACAACCTATTTATATTGATTATCATGACAAAGAATGGGGTAAGCCTGAATTCGACAGTCAAAAGCTATTTGAAAAAATCTGTTTGGAAGGGCAGCAAGCGGGGCTTTCGTGGATTACAGTTTTGAAAAAACGTGAATCTTACCGTGTGGCTTTTCATCAATTTGATCCGAAAAAAATCGTAAAAATGACCGCTCTTGATATTGATGATTGTATGAAAAATGCAGGATTAATTCGCTATCGAGCCAAGTTAGAGGGCATTGTCAAAAATGCTAAAGCTTATTTGGCGATGGAAAAGTGCGGTGAAAATTTCAGTGATTTTATTTGGTCGTTTGTGAATCATAAACCGATTATCAATGATGTACTGGATATTTCTGTAGTACCTGCCAGAACTGAAACCTCAAAAGCAATGTCAAAAGCGTTGAAAAAGCGTGGTTTTGTCTTTGTTGGCGAAACGACATGCTACGCTTTTATGCAATCAGTGGGGTTAGTCAACGACCATATAAATGGCTGTTGTTGTAAGTGATATTCCAGTATAATCCCCCTAATTTCATCTGAATAAGAACTGAATTATGAATAAAAAATATATCTTAATTTCAATCTCAATTCTGACCGCACTTTATAGTCAACAAAGTTTGGCAGACCTGCATTCTCAGTGTTTACTTGGCGTGCCTCATTTTACTGGTGAGGTTGTGAAAGGTGATGTTAATAATTTGCCAGTTTATATTGAAGCAGATAAAGCAGAGATTAATCAGCCAACTCAGGCGATTTATCAAGGCAATGTGGATTTGAAACAAGGAAACCGCCATTTAGTTGGTAATTCAGTTGAAGTTAAACAAACCAGTGAGGGCGATCAAGCTCAGCGTTGGGCTTATTTGCGAGGAGGATTTGATTACAAAGATAATCAAATTAACCTATTAGGGAATGATGCGAGTTTTAATTTAGATAGTAAAAACGGTAATGTCACCGATGCAGACTACCAGCTTGTAGGACGTCAAGGTCGTGGTAAAGCTCAGGAAATTGAGTTAGGTGATAATTATCGTTTAATGAAAAATGCGACATTTACCTCTTGTTTACCGGATGATAATGCTTGGGCGGTAGATGCCTCTGAGATTCGTCAGCACATCAAAGAAGAATATGCCGAATTTTGGCATGCACGTTTTAAAGTATTAGGTGTGCCGGTATTTTATACTCCTTATCTGCAATTACCGATAGGTGATCGCCGCCGTTCAGGTTTATTAATGCCAACAGTCGGTCATTCTAGCCGTGATGGTTATTGGTATAAACAACCAATTTATTGGAATATTGCACCAAATTACGATGCCACATTTGCACCAAAATATATGTCTCGTCGTGGCTGGCAATTAAATGGTGAATTTCGTTATTTAACACCCGTTGGTGAAGGTAAACTGGCGGGCGAATATTTAGGACGTGATCGTTACGATGAGTACATCAGTAATAACCGTAAGCGTCATTTATTCTATTGGAATCATAATTCCTCTTTTCTTGAAAATTGGCGTTTAAATGTTGATTACACTAAGGTAAGTGATAAACGTTATTTCACCGATTTTGATTCTGATTATGGTAGCAGTACTGATGGTTATGCGAACCAATATGCTCGTATTGCTTACTACAAACCAAATTACAACTTTGCGATTTCAGCACGTCAGTTCCAGATTTTTGATGAGGTCAATATCGGGCCTTACCGCGCCATGCCACAAATCGACTTCAATTATTACAAAAATGATTTGGCGAACGGTTGGGTAGATTTCAAGTTATTTTCACAAGCAGTACGTTTTGATAATGATAGTACCTTGATGCCGACAGCATGGCGTTTTCATATTGAACCAAGTTTGGCAACCGCGATGTCAAATAAATATGGTAGCTTGAATATTGAGACTAAACTTTACGCGACCCATTATAACCAGAAAAAAGGTTCATCTTCTTCTGCAGAAGACGTACAAAAATCAGTAAATCGTGTATTGCCGCAATTAAAAGTAGATTTACAAACGGTTTTAGCGAGCAACAAAACCTTATTTGATAGCTATACACAAACGCTTGAACCTCATGTTCAATATTTGTATCGACCATACAAAGACCAAAGTAATATCGGTTCAAAACGTGTAAATAATTACCTTGGTTTTGGTTATGATTCCGCATTAGTTCAACAAGATTATTATTCTTTGTTCCGAGATCGTCGTTATAGTGGTTTAGACCGTATTTCATCCGCCAATCAAATAACGCTTGGTGGTACAACTCGTTTTTATGATAAGAATGCTGATGAACGTTTTAATTTCTCAGCAGGACAAATTTATTATTTAACGGCATCAAAAATTGATGATAATCCAAATAATCGCACACAAAAATCCTCTTCTTCTTGGGCGTTGGAATCTAACTGGAAAATTAGCGATAAATGGAATTGGCGCGGTAGCTACCAATACGATACCTTGCTCAATAAGGCTTCATTGGCGAATAGCAGTTTAGAATTTAATCCGATGAAGAACAATCTGATTCAATTAAATTATCGTTACGCAAGTAAAGAGTATATCAACCAAAATTTAGGTGCGTCTGCTAACCGTTACCAACAAGATATTAAACAGGTTGGTGTCGTAGCAGCATGGGAAGTCTCAGATAATTGGGCAGTTGTTGGGAAATACTATCAAGATATTGCATTGAAAAAACCGGTTGAGCAATATGTGGGTGTGCAATATAACTCATGCTGTTGGTCTGTTGGTGTCGGGGCGAGACGTTATGTCACGAGTCGACAAAATCAACGTGATGATCAAGTGGTTTATGACAACAGCATTGGTGTTACCTTTGAATTACGTGGCTTGGGTGAAAATGACCATCAAAGCGGTATCGAAGACATGCTGAAGAAAGGTAAACTTCCTTATATTCAAGCATTTAGCTTATAGTGAAATGAATAAAGGCTACCGAAAGGTAGCCTTTTTGTTTAGAAGTGCGGTTAAAAAACATAATGATTTTTTGACCGCACTTTATTTTTTTCGTTTTGCACGTGGGTGAGCTTGGTCATAGACTTCTGCAAGATGTTGGAAATTTAAATGCGTATAAATTTGCGTAGTGGACAAATTGCTGTGTCCTAAAAGTTCTTGAACTGCACGCAAATCTGAACTCGCTTCCAGCATGTGAGTGGCAAACGAGTGACGTAATTTGTGTGGGTTGAGATGACTATTTAATCCTTGGCGAATGCCCCAGGTTTCCATTCGCTTTTGAATAGAGCGATGAGTGAGGCGATTTCCCTGTTGGCTCACAAAAAGGGCTTCATCTTTAGGATTAAATAAAGGGCGTACTTTCAACCATTGTTGAATTGCGTGAGAAGCATAACGTCCAAAAGGTACAATACGTTCTTTGTTTCCTTTACCAATCACTCTGACTTCACGTACACGTGTGTTAATACTATTGAGGTTTAAGCCTTGCAATTCAGATAGGCGAAGCCCTGAGCTATACATCAATTCCATCATCGCAAGATCACGCAAATCAATAGGATCTTTGCTGTCATTTGAAAGCAATTTTTGGACTTGTTCAGCATCAATATTTTTTGGTAAATGTTTGCCTTGTTTCGGCGCTGAAATACCCGTTGCCGGATTCACTTTCAGTTGACCTTGCTGCACAAGATAGCTGAAGAACTGACGAAGAGCAGACAAACGTAATGCTAAGCTCTTTTCTTTTAAACCTTGCTTACGGCTTTCTGCCAAAATAAGACGAACCACACTAGGATTCACTTGCTGCCAGTGTTGAATACCTTTTTCAGCCAAAATCGTTAAAATCGCATCCAGTTGATGTTGATAATTAGTGAGAGTATGTGGGCTTACTTGGCGTTCAATTCGCAAGTAATCCCAATATTGATTGAGGAGCGTATGCATTAGAGAGTTAATTCAAACAAACTTTTTTTCGTGTTTAGCTTAAATCCTTCGCGTTCTAAAATATTCTGTTGAGCTTGACTCAATTCAGCCACTAAACGATTAGATTGTGTATAACGGACAAACTCTTTCGCTTTAGAAATAAGGGCAGCATAAATATCGGTTTGATGTTTATCTTCTTTGACAAAAATATCGGTTAATTGCCAATAGCGTTGTAGTTGTAAAGAGGATAAGCGAGGATAAAGTTGAACAAAACCAATCGCTTGTGAGTTTTCGTTTACAGCAACAAAAAACATGCTTTCATTAAAACGTATACGATTCGTTAAAAAGGTTAAAGTGCGGTCAGGATTTTCACTCATTCCGTTGGCAAGTCGATAGGCTTCAAAGAGTGGAGCAAGCACTTCTATATTCCATTGTTCGGCTTTGAAAATTTTCATTGTTACCAGACCTATTTTCCGTTTATTTATAAAATTGGTTATTTTTTATCGGTTTCGTACAGTAGATTGTAGCTTTTTAGCACAAAATAATCATCATTTACCCAAAAAAATTTTCAAAATGTGATTTTGCACAAAGAAATCTGCCCAAAGTTTGGTATAGTAAACACACTTTTTATTTATTCAATATGGAGAAACAAAAATGGCACGTCGTCCTTTAGTGATGGGTAACTGGAAATTAAACGGTTCTAAAGCGTTCACCAAAGAATTAATCGAAGGATTAAAAGCAGAATTACATGATGTAACAGGTTGTGATGTAGCAATTGCCCCACCTGTGATGTATTTAGGTACGGCTGAAGCAGCACTTTCTGGTTGTGGTTGCAGCTGTGGCGGTAAAAGTGTGATTCAATTAGGTGCACAAAACGTAGATATCAATGTGAAAGGTGCATTTACTGGTGATATTTCTAGCGAAATGTTAAAAGATTTCGGTGCAAAATACATCATTATTGGCCACTCTGAGCGTCGTACTTACCACAAAGAAAGCGACGAATTCGTAGCGAAAAAATTTGGTGCATTAAAAGAAGCAGGCTTAGTGCCAGTATTATGTATCGGTGAAACTGAAGCTGAAAACGAAGCAGGCAAAACAGAAGAGGTGTGCGCACGTCAAATTGATGCGGTAATCAACGCATTAGGTGTTGAAGCATTCAACGGTGCAGTGATCGCATACGAACCAATCTGGGCGATCGGTACGGGTAAATCTGCGACCCCAGCACAAGCACAAGCAGTTCATGCATTTATCCGCGGTCACATTGCAGCAAAATCACAAGCCGTGGCAGACCAAGTAATTATCCAATACGGTGGTTCTGTAAATGATGCAAATGCAGCTGAATTATTTACTCAGCCAGATATCGACGGTGCATTAGTGGGTGGCGCATCATTAAAAGCCCCAGCATTTGCAGTAATTGTAAAAGCAGCGGCAGCAGCGAAAAATTAATTTTTAGTTAATTAGAATAACAAAAAAAGTGCGGTGAATTTTCACCGCACTTTGTTTATGAATTCAAGCAAACTGTATTGCCAATTACTTTCCGTTCGTTTGATCGAGAATTTTCGTCACTACTTTCAAATACTCAATCGCCAAGCCCTGTTGTGCAACACTGGCATTAAACACTAAATCTTCGGAAAGTATGCCACAAGGTTGGTATTTTGGTACTTCGCCATTTTCGTAAGCCTCGAAATCTTCTCGCCAATCGCCTTCGAAGTAATAATGTTCTAAGCGTTTCATTTTGGGCAAAAACGCCTGCCATTTTTCCAAAAACTGTTCTGCCTCGGCAAGGAAGCCATTTGCTTTATCTAAAATACTTTCCATTTCGGCAAGTTGGGATAAACGTTCTTTTGATAGCATATTTTTCTCTCATTTTATAAAAGTGTGGTCGGAGCAGATTTTACCGCACTTCTGTTATAAAGTTATCCGTTATTCACAGAGATTGAATGTAAAGTCAATGATTTACAATGCAAAGATTGTAAAGTTTGGTAAAGATACTTTTCATTTATTTTGATTGCCTGTAGAATTCGTGCGAGATTTAAATAGCGTATTTTATAGACAGATTTGTTATAAAAGACGTTAATCTGATAAACAAGGCTGTTTATCTATTCGTTATGCTCGACAGCGAAAACCGCTGTTATCTATGTTTAATATAGGAGAAAACCTGAATGAATAACATTTTCAAAGTAATTTGGAATCATGCCACCCAAACTTGGACTGCTGTGGGTGAATTAGCATCCGCAAAAGGTAAATCAAAATCTGTAAAATTAGCCGCAATTTCTACCGCACTTTTAGTTGTTACAGGGGGGGCTCAGACCGCTTTTGCATCAAGTACAGACATAGCTAAAACAACTTCAGTGGATGCAGGCTCGTCTGCAGCTAATACAGCGACGATACAATATGATGCAAGTATGCAGGGGGGGCTAGCTATTTCTCCAGATCGAGTAACCGATCAATTTAAAGGTGATGCTCACAATGGAACGGCAAATATTCCTGGTGCAACAGTCTATGCTTATGATGGTATTGCAATCGGTAGTGGAACTGTAGCAGGTACAAAAGAGGTAGGTGGTAATGGTCATGTTGCAATTGGTTTAATGGCTCGTGCAAATGGCGCTAAAACTGGTGGTGCTGCAGTTGCGCTTGGTGCTTATGCTGTGGCTGAGGAGCAAGATACTGTAGCAATTGGTAACAAGGCTTATGCAAACGGGAGTCAGGCGGTTTCAATTGGGCACCAGTCTAAATCTAGCAGTAATGGCACGGTAGCGGTAGGTAATAAATCTGAATCAACGGGCTTTAACTCTACAGCCGTAGGTGATGGTTCTCAAGCTTTATCAAAGAATTCAACAGCGTTAGGTTCTAAATCAGTTGCGAAGAAATGGGATTCGACTGCTGTTGGTAATAAAGCAAGTGTAGAGGGTGACAATTCAACTAGTGTTGGTGCTTCTAGTAATGTAACTGGGAATAATATTTCTTCTTTGGGGAAAGGGTCAACAATATCAAGTAACAATGTTTCAGCATTAGGTGCAAATATTACTGTTGAAAAAGGCCGTGATGGTGCTGTTGTATTAGGTTATGGCAGTGATGCAGGGAAAGAGACTACAAAGGTTATGGCTGTAAATTCAGCTGTGGCTGAAGGTTCTCCGTTAGTTTATTCTGGTTTTTCGGGTAAGTTAGGTGGAACTGATACTAATGGTACAAATAAAGAAGCTACAGGTAAGCAAGGTAATGTTGTATCTGTTGGATCTGAAGGTAATGAACGTCAAATTAAACATGTTGCAGCAGGTCAAATTACAGCAGAATCAACTGATGCAATTAATGGTTCACAACTTTACCAAGTAGCTAAAACTTTAGGTACGGCAGCAAACCAAACAGCTAATGCTTTGGGTGTTACTTTAAATCCAAATGGTACGTTAAGTGGATTCTCACAACCATTAACTATTGCTGAAGGTAGTGATTATAATAAAGATGAAAATGGTAACGACAAAGCACCTATAACAGCGACAAATGTGGGTGATGCAATCAAAAATCTAAATAGTTATGTTAATGCTGGTTGGAAGGTAGCTACACCTTCTACTAGTGAAGATAAAGGTACAGTATCAATTGGACATACTGTTAACTTTGTTGGCGTGGGTAACGTAGATGTTGATGGTGAATTTGACAACAAAAATGGTACTCATAATATAAACATTTCTGTAGATTCACCTCTTGACTACGCAAGTACAAAAGCCGAAGTCGAAGTAGGTGGCAAGAAAGTCGATGTAGATGTAGTTAAAGCGAATGATGGTAAATGGTACCCGAAAGATCAAGTAGATGAAAACAATAATCCTAAAGACGACGCTGAGTCAATTCCATCATCAGAAATAGTGAAAAAAGGCGCTAAATTAACTGACTCTGATACAGAGAATAATCCGTATGAGAAAGGTAATTCCTATACCTATGATGAGAACGGCAATATTACTGCCACTGGTTATGATAACACTAAACCAGAATCTAAGGATAAGATTACCGCAGGGAAAAATGGTGTTCAGTTAAATAATGTGGGCTGGGCTACACAACCAGATCAAGCTGTAAATAAAGATCAGTTAGATCAAACTGTGAATAAATCAGGTTTCTTCGTCAAAAATAACGGTAATGATGTTGCAACAAAAGACTCTACTGACAAAGATATTTCTCCTAAAGATAAAGTGACACCAAATGATGTAATTAACTTTGCAAATGGTGATGGCACTGTAGTCAACGTAAAAACTGTACGTGACGAGAATGGTGTAGATACAACGACAGTTTCTGTTGATGTTGATGCTACAAAAATGATTGAAAAAAACAAAGGCGAAATTAAAAAGGCTGATGTAAGTAATCCTGATGCAACAGGTGCGGGTAAAGTTGCTGTGAATGGTACGCCAGCACCAAAAGCAAATGGTTCAATGGAAACTCAAAAAGAAGCAGATGATCGCGAAGGTAATAAACTTGCTACCGTTGGGAATGTAGTTGATGCCATTAATAGTGCGAAATGGTTTGCAAAAGTTGAGAATACTGACACAGCAATAACTGACCGCACTCAAAATGACACTACAGGTAAGAAGGCTGCAGCTATCGGTGCTGGAGAAACACTAACGTTGAAAGCTGACAAAAACTTAGCGGTAAAACGTGACGGTGCAAATGTTACTTACGGTTTAGCATCAGAAATTGAAGTTGATAAGATTACTGTGAAATCGAAAACTCCAGGTGAAGCTACGACTACATTTGAAAATGGTAAAGTAACTAACTTAAAAGATCATTTAACGACACCAGAAAAAGTAGCTGCTGATAAAGCTGCTGTACCTAATGCAGAAGAGGTGAAAACTCCTGAATTAACTGATGACAAGAAAAAAGAAGCTGCTACAGTTAATGACGTGTTAAACGCAGGTTGGAATTTAAAAGCTAACGGTAAACAAGTTGCAGCAGTGACGAATGGTAAAGGCGTTGATTTCGAAAGTGATGGTTCAATAACTATTACCCCAACAGTTGAGAATGGAATCGCAAAAATGAAGTTTGCTGTGAATACAGATGCTTCAATTGACAAAAATAAAGGTTCAATTAAAGAGGCTGATGTAAGTAATCCTGGTGCAAAAGATGCAGGTAAAGTTGCAGTAAATGGTACGCCAGCACAAAAAGCAGATGGTTCAATGGAAACCCAAGATGAAGCAAATGCTCGTGAAGGTAATAAACTTGCTACTGTTGAGAATGTAGTTAAGGCTATTAACAGCGCAGCAACTTTCGTGAAAGTAGCTGATTCACAAGAGGTTATCACAGCTTCAACTGCTAATGATAACGGAGTTGCAGTTAAATCTGGCGATACGGTTACTCACACTGCTGGTAAAAACTTAAAAGTAAAACGTGATGGACAATCTGTAACTTATGCATTAGCACAAGATATTGATGTGGATAGCGTAAAAGCAAAAAATGGCGTTACTATCGGTAGTGGTGATAATGCAACTACAATTACCTCTGATGATAAAGGTTTAAATCTTGCAGGTAAAAATGGTGCAGCAACCAATATCAATAATGTGAAAGATGCGGATCTTAATTCAACATCTAAACAAGCTGTGAATGGTAGCCAATTACATGCTACAAACGAAAAAGTAGCGAATTTAGGTACGACTGTTAATAACCTAAATAGTGTTGTTAATCGTCAAGCTGGCGCGATTGATAGCCTAGACAGAAAAGTGAACAAACACAGCAAACAAGCGCGTGCAGGTATTGCAGGTGCGAATGCGGCAGCAGCATTACCACAAGCTTATACTCAAGGTAAAGCAATGGTGGCAGCAGCAGCCGGTACCTTCAAAGGTCAAAATGCTTTAGCTGTAGGTTATTCTCGTATTAGTGATAACGGTAAAGTAATCTTAAAACTTCAAGGTAACGCAAACACCAGTGGTGATGTAGGTGCCGGAGTTGGTGTAGGTTACCAATGGTAATAGCGTAATCGTTTATGATGGGATTTTCCCATCATGAATAAATCCCAAAAGTGCGGTGAAAATTCACCGCACTTTTTTGTTTTTGATTAGTGTTGATCGCGTTCCCATAAATCAGCATACTTCACAAAGGTGGAGTGGGCTGAAAGTACTGCTAGCAGGAAACCTTGTTTTCCATCTAAGAAACCAGCTTTTAAAATGTACATTTTGACAAAGCAGCCGATGGCATGACTGACACCTTGCCATAAGGTTGCTTTTTTCCCTTTAGCTTGGCGTTGGTCTGCCCAGGCTTTGGCGTAGCCTGCAGATTTTACCAAATAGTGATGAATGCTTTTATAAGTGAAATGTTCTAAATCCCCAGTTAATTTCTGTACTTTCGTGTTTTCAGGATAAACCACTTTTTCATGTACCAGAGAATCATTATATCCTGCATAATTTGTACGATGTAAACGCACCACATAATCGGGGTACCAACCTGAATGACGAATTTTACGTCCAAACACTTCACTCACCCGAGGAATATCATAAACCGTATTTGGCGCATCTTGTTGAACCGCTTGTTGAATGGATTCACGCAGTTTGGGTGTGACACGTTCATCGGCATCTAACCACAAAACATAATCACTGGTGACATATTGTTGTGCGCGTTGGCGTTGCTTGCCAAAGCCAGGCCAATCAGGATGCGAATAAAATTTTGCACCATATTGTTCTGCGATTTCTTGGGTGTTATCAGTACTGCCTGAATCGACAATAATGATTTCATCTACCCAATCTTTTACCGTATCAAGACATTGAGCAAGATTTGCTGCTTCATTTTTGACAATCATGGCAACGCTAATTGTTGGCATATTTTGATCCTTTTTTTGCTATACTAGCCGAAGTTTTTGTAAGTATAACCGAATTTATTTTATGTGGCGTTTTTTTTATACCTGCCTGATGTATCTAATTCAGCCTTTTGTGCTGCTATTCATGTTACTACGAAGTCTCAAGGCGCCGAATTATCGCAAGCGTTTAGGCGAGCGATATGGCATTTATGCGAATCTTGCTAAGCCTACACAAGATGGGATCGTCATTCATGCGGCATCAGTCGGTGAAGTGATTGCCGCCACGCCGCTAGTAAAACGTATTCAGAAGGACTATCCGCATTTACCGATCACATTTACAACGGTCACACCAACAGGCTCTGAACGCGTAAAAGCGGCGTTCGGGGAAACTGTGGCGCATTGTTATTTGCCTTACGATTTACCTTGTGTCATCAATCGTTTTATTGATTTTATTCAACCTAAAGTATTCATTGTGATTGAAACGGAACTTTGGCCAAATTTGATTGATTGTTTGGCTCGTCGAGATATTCCTTTCATTGTCGCCAATGCACGCCTTTCTGCACGTTCAGCCAGACGTTATGGCAAGGTAAAAAAACGCCTACAAAGAATGTTCTCTCAAATTAGCCTGATTGCACCGCAAGATAGCATCAGTGGAAAGCGTTATTTAGAGTTAGGTTATGAGAAAGATCGCCTTCAATTAACTGGCAATATTAAATATGATCTTGTGGTCAGTGATGAGTTACTCAAAGACATTGCAACGCTTCATGAGAGCTGGGCGAAAGACCGTCAGATTTGGATTGCCGCGAGTACGCACGAAGGAGAAGAAGAACTCATTTTACAAGCGCATCATTTGTTACTGAAAAAACATCCAAATTTACTGTTATTGCTAGTGCCACGTCATCCTGAGCGTTTTAATCCGGTGGCGGATTTAATAGAAAAAGCCAACTTTAACTTTATTCGACGTTCAACAGGTGAGACTCCTTCAGATAATACCCAAGTGATTCTGGGTGATACCATGGGCGAGTTGATGTTGATGTATGGTATTTCAGATATTGCGTTTGTCGGTGGAAGTTTGGTCAAACATGGGGGACATAATCCTCTCGAGCCTTTGGCATTTAAATTACCCGTTGTGAGTGGAAAGCATACCTTTAATTTCCCTGAAGTTTTTACCTCGCTCTTAGAAGTACAAGGTGTGTTGCAAATCAACTCCACAGAGAAAGCGTTGGCAGAGATTATTGATAAGTTATTGAATTCAAAAGAAGCACGTCAGCGTTTAGGCAATGCAGGCTATGAAGTATTAATCGAAAATCGTGGCGCATTGCAGCGTCTTTTAGATTTGCTTCATCCTTATTTAACCCATATTTCGGAGAACCATAAATGACAAGCGTAATTTATCCCGGCACGTTTGACCCGATTACCAACGGGCATTTAGATATCATTGCGCGAAGTGCGGTCATTTTTCCGAAAGTTTTTGTCGCGGTGGCGAATAGTCCGAGCAAAAAGCCATTGTTTTCATTGGAGGAGCGCGTTGAACTCGTGCATCAATCGGTCGCTCATTTACCCAATGTGGAAGTATTTGGATTCTCTGATTTACTCGCAAATGAAATTAAAGCGAAAAAGATTACCGCCATTATTCGTGGCGTACGCACAACAACGGACTTCGAATACGAATTACAATTGGCTGCGTTAAACCGTTTATTAACCGATGGTGTGGATAGTTTGTTTTTCCCACCAACAGAAAAATGGGCGTTTGTATCTTCTACGATTGTACGAGAAATTTATTTGCATCATGGCGATGTGAAAGAACTGGTGCCGGAAGCCGTCTATTTAGCCTTAAAAGCACGTCGTGAATGAAAAAAATACTTCTGATTTTAACCGCACTTTTAGCGTTAACTGGTTGTGGTACGGTGGTGAAATTAATCGATCCATCGGAAAAATACACACCTTACGCGGGTGCGGCTTATGATTTAGAGATGGCACAAAAATGGGGCTTACCTATTTTAGATTTGCCACTGTCATTTTTATTAGATACCGCATTGTTGCCTTATGCGTGGTCAAATTAATTTGCATTAAGATATGAAACTCAATCCTCAACAACAACAGGCTGTCGAATATGTCAGTGGGCCTTGCTTGGTGCTGGCAGGCGCAGGCTCTGGCAAAACTCGTGTGATCATCAATAAGATTGCTCATTTGATTGAACACTGCGGTTATTTACCTAAACAGATCGCTGCCGTAACCTTTACCAACAAAGCCGCTCGTGAAATGAAAGAGCGTGTAGCCCATTCCATTGGTAAAGAAAAATCCAAAGGATTGATTGTTTCCACTTTCCATACCTTAGGTTTCGACATTATCAAACGGGAATATAAAGCTTTAGGCTTTAAATCGAATATGACCTTGTTTGATGAACACGATCAACTTGCCCTACTCAAAGAACTGACAGCAGATGTACTCCAGGAAGATAAGGATTTATTGCGAGAATTAATTTCCGTGATTTCCAATTGGAAGAATGATTTGGTTTCACCAAAACAGGCTTATGCCTTAGCAAAAGATGCAAAATATCAAACCTTTGCAAAATGTTATGAGCGTTATGCAGCACAAATTCGTGCTTATAATGCGTTGGATTTTGATGATTTGATTATGTTGCCGACCTTACTCTTCAAACAGAACGAAGAAGTGCGGTCAAAATGGCTGGAGAAAATTCGCTATCTGTTGGTGGATGAATATCAAGATACTAATACCAGCCAATATGAGCTCATCAAATTACTTGTTGGCGAGAGAGCTTGCTTTACCGTAGTGGGTGATGATGACCAGTCTATTTATTCTTGGCGAGGTGCTCGACCGCAAAATATGGTGCGCTTGCGTGATGATTTTCCACGTTTGCGAGTCATCAAATTGGAACAAAATTATCGTTCCACTCATCGTATTTTGCATTGTGCCAACATTTTGATTGATAACAACGAGCACGTATTTGACAAAAAGCTTTTTTCCAACTTAGGCGAAGGTGAAAAACTGCAAGTCATTGAAGCGAAAAATGAAGAACATGAAGCCGAACGGATTGTAGCGGAATTGATTGCTCATCGCTTTAGTCGTAAAACCAAATTTAAGGATTATGCCATTTTATATCGCGGTAATCATCAATCCCGTCTATTGGAAAAAGTGCTGATGCAAAACCGCATTCCGTACAAAATTTCTGGCGGGACGTCTTTTTTCTCTCGTGCTGAAATTAAGGACATGATGGCCTACTTGCGTTTGTTGGTGAATCAAGACGATGATGCAGCCTTTTTGCGTATCGTGAATACACCAAAACGGGAAATTGGTACCGCAACATTGCAAAAATTAGGCGAATTGGCACAGGAAAAACATATCAGCTTATTTGAGGCGATTTTTGAGTTTGAACTGATGCAACGTGTTACACCAAAAGCCTATGATGCATTGCAAAAATTTGGTCGTTGGATTGTGGAGTTGAACGATCAAAGTTTACGTTCCGATCCTGAAACGGCTGTGCGTTCTTTACTTTCTTCCTTGCATTACGAAGAATATTTGTATGAATATGCCACTAGCCCGAAAGCTGCCGAAATGCAAAGTAAAAACGTGGCAACCTTATTTAGCTGGGTAGAGGATATGCTCAAAGGCGATGACGTGAATGAGCCGATGAGTTTAAATCAAGTGGTCACTCGTTTAACGCTACGCGACATGATGGAACGCGGTGATGACGATGATGAGAGCGATCAAGTGCAATTAATGACATTGCATGCCTCTAAAGGTTTAGAGTTCCCCCATGTGTATTTAATCGGTATGGAAGAGGGGATTTTGCCTCATCAAACCAGTATTGATGAAGATAATGTGGAAGAGGAACGCCGTTTGGCCTATGTGGGCATTACTCGAGCACAACAAACGCTGACTTTTTCTCTTTGTCGTGAACGACGTCAGTTTGGTGAGTTGATTCGCCCAGAGCCGAGCCGTTTCTTGGCAGAGTTACCACAAGATGATGTGCAATGGGAAAAAGATAAGCCAAAATTAACGGTAGAACAGAAGCAACAACAAACATCGAGTCAGCTCGATCGTCTACGGGCAATTTTAAAAGGCTAGAGATGATTTACGTTAAAGTGCGGTGGGAAATTTATTTGTTTTTTCAACCGCACTTTATTTATGCAAAATGTAGATAAATCAAGCAACCAAAACGGCTTTTACAAAAAATGATTTGACTTATTTTCAAAAAAACGTATTATACCGCCCACAAACCGATTGTGGTGAGATGGCCGAGTAGGCTGAAGGCGCTCCCCTGCTAAGGGAGTATGGGGTCAAAAACTCCATCGAGGGTTCGAATCCCTCTCTCACCGCCATTTGTTTTTAGTTTTATTATTCTGCACCCGTAGCTCAGCTGGATAGAGTACTCGGCTACGAACCGAGCGGTCAGAGGTTCGAATCCTCTCGGGTGCGCCATTTTAAATCGACTCTATCAGTTAAAATGGTCACGAAGAATAAAACATCACTACGCACCCGTAGCTCAGCTGGATAGAGTACTCGGCTACGAACCGAGCGGTCAAAGGTTCGAATCCTTTCGGGTGCGCCATCTTCTCTCTTCAAACTTTCTTTTTATCAAAAACAATTAACGCTTTATTTAGTTATTTTTCTCGATCATCAATGGTTTTTAACAAATAATTTCCGTGTATGTCTGTGACACTTCTAAAACCGACATTCGTGATTTTATAAGGGAAATTTGTCTTGTACTCGACGTTATCGTGGTGATGGCCATGGAAAACGTGTCTTACCCCTAATTTTTCTGCGAGTTGATTAATCACACGGAATCCCATTGGATGGGGTTTAGGCGCTTCATGGCAAATTAGAATATCGGCTTGTTCATTTTCAATGGCTTCGATATCAGAAGGGAAAATAGACGTGCGATGACGTAATGGTACACCGCCACGCCAAATTTTTTCTTGCGGGCTATATTGGCAATAGTGGATGGGGTCAAAATACATTGGTTTGTTTGGTGGCATCCAGATTTGTCCACGGAATACGCCACCTAAGCCGGCAATGCGTTGTCCTTGAATTTCAACAACACGATTATGCAAATTACGCGATTTCCAATGTGTCCCCCAAATCGCCTCAAATGCAGCAACGGTTTTGCTATCATGATTGCCATGAATAAACCAAATATCACAATGTTGTGCGAGTTTATCTAATTCATCAGGCGAAGAAAGTTGTAAGTCGCCCAAAATAATCAGGGCTACATTGTCATTTTTTTGCACGAAAGGATAAAGATGTTCATAACTTCCGTGTGGATCGCCTGCGAATAAAATCATTTTATTTCTCGTTGGTCAATGTGCGTTTAGTATGCTGTAAACCATCAAGTTCTTCATCATTTAACACTTTTTCCACAACAGATTTGACCTGGTTATAACGATCTAAATAACTTGGTGATTCAATTTCAATGTAAGGCACTTTGTATTTATCTAACAATTTCTTCAATAACTGTTGGAATTGTTGACGTTGTTTTTGGCTGCCTAGACTACGCAAGCCATCATCCACCCATTTTGTGTTGTTTTTCAATAAAATGGTGACATCAAACGGGTATTCTTTGATCATGGAATCGAGGAATGGATGGGCTTTACCTTCGTATTGAATACAAAAAGCTTGCGTGGTAATGAAGTCAGTATCAATAATTGCCACTTTATGAGCATGACGCACCGCATAATCAATATAGCGTTGGTGACCTAGTGCCATTTGTGGATAGTCAGAATATTGCATGGCTTGCTCATCGCCACCTAATTTTTCAAACACATATTCCCGACCATATTCCCATGCAGAAGTAGTATTAAATACAGCAGCTAGTTTGCTGACTAACACACTTTTACCGCTACTTTCACCACCTAAAATGGCAATGGTTTTTGCAAAGAATGGACGGACTTCTTTTGGAATGAATTTCCAATATTGGAAAGGTGTAGTACGAATTTTCGTCGCAGATACATTAAAGAAAGAGCGGTCAGGATCCACTAAAGAAACTTCAAGTCCTAAGTATTTTTCGTATGGCGCTTTGTCTTGTGGCTCACTACTAAATACCATCGTCGGGGTAAATTGTTTTTCTTCAAATAGATTTTTTACTGCGTCACTCCAAGCTTGCCACCCATTTGGGTAACTTGGAATGCCATCTTCAATTAAGTGATGAATGAAAATTTGATTTTTTTGATATTTAAAGATTTGTTGCATCCAGCGAAGGCGATCTTGTACCGTCGGCATGCGCTTCATTTTACTATCATAAAACAGCTTTAAATCCCGTTCGGTATCGCTACAGACAATCACGTGAAGCTCATCCACTTTACTGAATGCTTCATAAATCATATTAATGTGGCCGGTGTGGACAGGGTAGAATTTCCCGAAAATTACACCCACTTTTTTATCGTGTTTGTTCGACATAATGTATCCTTCGCTAAATGACCACTGCGAGGTGGCTGAATAGTCCTATTTTATGCAATCTTTGTGCAAATAAAAACATTTTTCATTGAATGATTTTTTACAGTGACATTTTACGTTATAATACGACCTGCATTCTCAGGGCAGGGTGAAATTCCCTACCGGTGGTGACAGCCCACGAGCACTTAAAAGTGCGGTCAATTTTGATTGCGTTTTACAAAATTGTTTCGCTTTGTACTTTTAAGGTTAGCAGATTTGGTGAAATTCCAAAGCCGACAGTATAGTCTGGATGAAAGAGAATAAAACGGATTGGGTTCCCAATTCCGTTCTATTTATTTGCATTTCTCAGCCCTGATTCTGGTTAATTTTAACGTAACAACAAAGGAAATTACGATGAATCAGTCAATTTTATCTGCATTTGGTGCGACCGGCGAAGAACGGGTAATTAACGCATTGAATGCATTCAAACAAGGTAATGGCGTATTAGTATTGGATGATGAAGATCGCGAAAATGAAGGCGATTTAATCTTCCCAGCAGAAACCATTACGCCAGAACAAATGGCAAAACTTATTCGCTATGGCAGTGGTATCGTGTGTTTATGTATTACCGATGAACAATGTAAACAGCTTGATTTGCCACCAATGGTTGAACACAACAATAGCGTGAATAAAACCGCGTTTACCGTGACGATTGAAGCGGCAGAAGGTGTGTCGACAGGTGTATCGGCGCAAGATCGCGTCACCACAATCAAAGCGGCAATTGCAGATCATGCAAAACCAGCAGATCTTCACCGTCCTGGGCATGTTTTCCCATTACGTGCTGCAGAAGGTGGTGTTTTAGCACGTCGTGGTCATACTGAAGCGTCCGTTGATTTAGCACGTTTAAGTGGTTTTAAACCGGCAGGTGTCATTTGTGAAATTACGAATGATGATGGCTCTATGGCTCGTGCTGCAGAAATTATCGAATTTGCGAAAAAATTTGGTTATGTAGTGTTAACAATTGAAGATTTAGTGGCGTATCGTCAAAAACATCATTGCTAATTAAATACTCAGAAAAAAAGTGCGGTCAGAAAATCTGTTAAATTCTCGGTATTATGTAGCAGTTGCACAAAGACCAAAATTTAAACAAAACCGTACAAAAATGCCCTTATTTCGATAAGGGCATTATTGTTTATAAATGTATTTTACAGAATTCTACTTATTTTTCCATTACTCACTTTTCCGTTTTCTTCTAAACAATCTTTCTCGTTGCTCCTCTAGTAGCATTTGTTCCATCATTGCAGGATAAGCCTGTTCGCAGAGAGCAACGTATTTAGGTTGGGTGAGGTGTTCTCTAATTTTTGTCGGGCAACGTAGATAGACTTTATCTTCGGCAAAACTACTAATAATAGAAAGCATCTGATAAGGTTTCCCATCTTCGGTTTCAAACACTTCATCGGTAAATTGCATTTCAAATATCGCCACGACTACCTGATTATTAGCGATTTCATAGGCTCCATAAAATATCAATGGATTACGGGGTAAAGTACTGACCTCTTTCGCAAGGTCTCGCAAATTGTGATAGAACAACAGATAGGCATCATCTTTTACGTTTGAATACATCTGAGCCAGTTCTCGCATAAAAGTTTTGAATGTTTCATAGTCCATCTTTTTTAAATCCACGTTAAGTGGCGTGTGTGTCATGGTTTCCATTATTGCTCCTTGTGTTGCTTTAAATTGTTTAGGCTACGGCTAAATATTGGTTATCGTTTGAGGCTTCCAAACATAAACTTTCCAATCCGAATTTTGCCGCAGGTTTCTTATTTCCCTGCCAGTAGCCAGTTAAATCTCGTGAAGGTCTAGCTTTCAAACAGCGTTTTAGTACGTTGTCGAATTTGTCTTTATCTGACTGGTAACGAAAATCCTCACGCCATGCGGTTTCATTCGCATAGTGCATCATGTAATTATTTCCCATCTTATGATACACACCCATAATCATTCTTCTAAATCTTGCAAAGAAGGATTCTGCTAGGTTATTGGTGGTGCCGTCAATCGAGCAATATTCTTGCGAATGATTTACGCGACATAAGTCATAGTGAAATGCCAAGCCATCATAAGCAGGATTTTCATCAGCACAAATTGTAGATTTTGGTGCGACTAAGCGATGTGTTAAAGCAAGCATATCATCAGCATTTTCCTCTTTAACTAATGCAACGAGAGTGCGGTCGGCTCCTTTTATTATTTCCTGATTTGCAGCTTGTTGACGGAAAACCATAACGCAGGATTTGTCTTTACGTTGGTGACATCTCTTACGTCTATCAATTCGCTTATGTTTAAAATTTTTGGGGCGAAGGTAGTTATTCACATAACAACCATCAATATGAATAATGCCCGTGAGTGGTGTGTAATCTTGCGTTTTTTCGACTGCTTCACGAAATTTATGTAGTAATGCCCATGACGTTTTATATTGCACGCCAATATGACGAGATAAGTTAAGCGCAGAAATCCCTTTACTATTGATAGTGAAATAATAAACCGATAACAGTAGCTTTTTTAGGGAAAGTTTAGTGTGCTGAAAAATCGTACCACTTTTTACAGAAAAACGATGTTGGCAATGCTTGCACTGCCATTGTTTACGAGAAGAAATAAAATAGGCTTTATGCTCAATCTGGCAACGAGGACATTGAACAGTATGAAAACAATGAGAATTTCCCCAACGGGCATTTTTAAGCAGAATGAGAATTTCGGCTTCGGATAAATCCGAGATTGCAACGCTAGGTAAATTGCGAAGCACAGCAGATAGATATGTCTTTTTGTTCTTTTTCATTTTTTGTTCAACATATATAAAAAACAATAGCTTATTACCCAATAAGCCGTTTTTCTCTTGTTAAATTGGTTGAACAAAAAATATAAAAATGGGAAATTTCCCGAAAAAGCAAACGAGAAGATTTGCTTTAAAAAGCAGTGATATTCTAGATCAAAATTTGATCGATTTACAATAGATAAAGTAACTATATAAACCTTTCTATTTTAGATATGGCTTTTAAAGCAAATTATTACCAGCTAATCAACCAGTACATAAAACCATAAATGTTGAATAATTGAGAATTTCCTTGTGTAGTACAAGGTATTCGAGTTTGCTAAACGCTAGACATAAAAAATCGCTCACTTGAAAATCTCAAGTCGGCTCAAAGCATTTATGCCTCGAATACCGTTACCCACAAGGAACTTGTGGAAGGCTCATTTAAAATGAGTGAAATTGCGATTGTTAAAACAGGAAATTTACAAGATGAAATTTGCTGCCACCTAAACATTCGCTACACACCTGTTAATGTGTATTAATTGGTGATTGAATAAAGTTGCATTCTTTGGCTAATTCTATAATTTGTAGTAAGTTTTCCCTGCAAATCAGCGTAAATATAGTCCTTTGAAGATTTTTCGTCAAATAAAAAAAGCAATTCCTCACGAAGTTGCTTTTATCTATTATTTGTTATCGCTAGTGTCCGTAATTATTTATTCGATATTACAGGATTTTCGCCAAATTTATTCGATTCGGCACTACCTTGCACAACTCCGATGACGATTGAAATGATGATTGCAATCACTTCACCAATAACAGGAATTAGCATAATTAACATATATAAAGTAAACCAACCCGATAAATTTATATCGTGTAATCTACGGACTGTTAGGGATATTGAAGGTGGTAAGGTAACAACAAAAACTACTAAAAAAAGTATTACTCCAATACCTGTAAAAGCAAAAGCACCTAAAATAGCGAATATTAACGCATAAAATAAAGTAAATCCCCAATACTCTTTTCGTCTAGCGCGCCCTTTAAAGTTTACATAGTTTTTAGTAAATGCTTCAATAAAGTATGTAAATAACGATTTTTCAATCATAACCAATCCTCTTAATGTGAATGTGTATTTTCAATATAATCTGTTGGATTATCAGCAGTTAAATCTTTTTTACTATTAACCTGCTTGAGAAATGCATTTTTTGCTAGATGCCCTAACTCATGCGAAACTGAACCATAATAGAGAACAAGTAAAAATGGTAGCAACAAAATCTCAATAGGAAACGCTATAAATAATAACGAATCAAGGATTATTAAAAGCAATACTGTGACTAGATAAAAAACATAAAATTTTAAGAAATTATGTAAATTAGCCATTAGAAATAAGATGTTTTTCGGTATATTTAATAATTCTAACCATTTTCCAGTTAATGTATATCTAATGATTCCACATTGAAGAATTGGATTTGAGATCATGCCCCATATAAAGTAGATAAATAACGTTGCAATATAATCCTCAATGTAATCAGTAAGATAGCCTGTTAATCCTCCTTGTATAAATTCTAGTATATCTAAGAACAATCCTAGAATACCTTTTAGTCCTAATAAATAACAAAAAGCTGTTGGAATCATCCAATATATAATCGTAACTCCTGTTATTTGTAACCCTTTCAGAACTATTTTCTTTATTTGTAATGATTGCAACGGCTTATCTAGCATAATATCTTCAACCACTTGAACCTGCCATCCTTTAATAAATATTATGCCGAATGGATACTTTATAAATGGAAAAAATAGTAATAAAGGAATAATCCAAAGCTTCTTATAGAAACTTCTATCAGAAAAGAGATATACGTATCCTTCTTGATATTCTTTAAGCAAATTTTTAAACATTCTCGTGTTATACCTAAAATTTAAAGAGTATTGAGGACTTTGCAAGGCTGATTCTTGGTAATTACAATGGGTTTATATAAACAACTTCCACAAACACTTCCATATTGAAGGATATATAGTTTTTTACCATTAATCATAAATTCGTAAGTTGATGATGTGTATCCTTGATTATTTGATAAAGGAGATGAACATTTTTCACCTGCTTTACTCTCTTTAACAAAGATTTTATGACGTTTTAATTCATTACTTAATAATTCAACTTGGTCGTAGTCATAATTTACTTCATTTTCTTGAATTAAAGTATTATGGTTTAATGCCTTAAAGAGCATAAGATCGGATGTTTCCATCTTTATAGATGAACCTACTGCTTTACCTTGAGATAGATTACCCAAACTGTTATATAAAGATGAATCAGTGGTTTGCTCCGTTCTAAATGGATTGCCAACTCTTTTCTTCACAAATGTACCTTGTGAAATATCTCGAAGTCCCTCTGTAACTTCTGTACAAGAAGTTAATGATAAGGTTAGCATTACTGCCTTAAGTATTTTTCTCATAACATTTCCCTTATTGATATTGCTTGATACAAGAAGCTAAGTTTTTCTTATAACTATGTCCTTGTTCAGTAATAACATCTGATACTAAACATTGGTTGTTTTCACATTCCAGTTGATAGACTAAATTAATGATTTTCTTCTTATTTTTTAGCGTGACATTTACCTGCTCCTTAATAATTTTCATGATAGGTTTTACTTCAACTTGATTTCTCACCATTCCATAGATCCAAAATTCGGAAAGGCATGTTCCGCCGTATTCATATTCATTTTCGTTATGAATATCTGTTGCTTTCATTTGCAAATCTGCAAACTCTTTTGTTGAATAGCGTTCTAAATCATTGGTTTGATAGACCTTTGCAACGGTATCTACTTTAGCTTGCTCTAAAGGTGACAAAGCGAAAACGTTTGTAGATACGAATACTGTAGATAAAGATAGAAGTAGCTTATTCATAATAAAAAACCTATAATATTAATATAAGAAATTTAGGGAAATTTTCAGTAAGAACCCGCATTAAACCTAGTTATAATACATAATCTGGTTGTTTCGCTGTAGCAACTAGCAATCTCTATCAACTACCACTAGTAGTGGGTATTCAAGAAATTTTACAGGTACAAAATGAGTGTCAATGAGAAGATTCGGAAGTTCCGAGAAGCAAAGGATTGGTCGCAAGAACAGATGGCAGAAAAGCTGAATATGTCATTAAATGGCTATGCTAAGATTGAGCGTGGTGAAAGTAAAATTTACCTAGACAAACTCGAACAAATTGCACAAGTATTTGACATTGATGTAATTGAGCTAATGCAATCAGATGGTAAGAATATCTGTTTCCAAATTGAATCGCCACTAGGTTCGGTCTATCAAGGTGGTGGAGAAACTCAAATGTTGATTGAGATTGAGCGATTGAAGTTAGAACTTTCTCACGCTAGAGAAAAAGAAAGTTTGCTTACCAAAATGCTTGATCAAAAAGATAGTGAGATTCAGGCATTAAAAGATTTACTAAAGGCGGTAATGTCTGAATAACTAAAACAAAAATGTGATTGACTACCGTATTTTTCGAAAAAAGAGATAACAAATGAATATTTTAGGCATTAGGGTTTCTCCCAAAACTATTTATTTTTCTATTTTTGATTCAAATGAATATTCATTTAAAAATGTTGAAAAAATTAGTGTTCCACAAGCTCTTATTATCCCTGAGCAATTAAAATATATTCGTAACAATATTTTAGATTTATTACGCGAATATAAGGTTGAAAAAGCTGGCATAAAAATTACTGAAGGAAATGCTCAATCTATCTCAATAGAACGATTATATCTTGAAGGCGTAATTCAGGAAACATTCGCTAGTAGCCAAATTAAAAGTTATAAAACATTAATGCTTTCAGGAATTGCTAGTCGATTAAATACTAATGCTAAAGAATTAAAAAAATATATTGAAAATAAGCCTAATAATACAGGGATTGATATGAGTGTTTCTGACTTTAATAAAGAAGAAATAGAAGCCATGCTAGTTGCGGTAGCGGTGGCACAATGACAATGGAAAAAGTTTATTCGCCGGCATTAGTTTCTTTCCATAAAGAGAAAGAAATTGGACAGGAAGGTAAAAATTCTAGAGTATATCTTGCACATGATGAATATATGAATGCTCAAATTGTTGTAAAAGAGATACCAAATTCAGGAGATACTCAAAAACTATTGTTAGAAGCTCAGATTCTCTATGCGAGTTCACATCCAAATGTGGTTCAGATTCAATATGCTTGTAAAGATGATAGTAATGTTTATATAGCAATGCCATTTTATAAAAACGGCTCATTAAAATCTATAATGGCTAATAGAATGCTAACAGCGAGAGAAATTATTCGTTATGCCATTCAATTTATTAGTGGTGTAGCACATATTCATTCAAAGGGGCTTCTGCATTTAGATATTAAACCTGATAATATTCTTATTTCTGATAATGACGAAGCTTTATTATCAGATTTTGGGCTTGCAGATTACACCGATAATAACGGTTGGTATCAAGTAACTAGACATTATATAAAACATACCACTCCTGAAATTTGGGACGATAGTGGCAACTATTTAGGCTGGGCAACAGTTCAATTTGATATATTTCAAATTGGTTTGACGTTGTATCGAATGTGTATTGGTGATATAGCCTTTAATGAACAATTTGAAAAAGTACGGGTATCTCGTGAGCGTTTTTTGGACAGTTTAAATAAGAAAGAATTTCCGAACCGCAATATTGTTTTACCACATATCCCTGAAACTTTAATGAGAATTATTTGCCAATGTCTAGAAGTTGATGTGAGCAAACGATACTCTAGTGTTAGGGCAATCTTAAATGATTTGAGTAAAATAGATCGCGAAGGGTTAGATTGGCAATATACCAATACAGAATCTGAGCATCAGTGGAACTTTGAAGATGAAAAAGGTCACACTTACATAGTGAATACTAGTAAAAATGACTATAAAGATTATAGAGTAACAAAGAATGGTAGGAAATACACTCCTAAGGCTAAAGGTATTAGAGCTTTTTTACTAAAATTAATATGAAAATAGCAATAAAAGTAGATCGGAAAACATTTCAATCAAGATGCTCTCTTGTTGAGCCTAAAAGAAATGAGCCAACAGCAGAATCAAAACAAAATGCTCAAAAAATTATAGGCTATAAACAGGAGGGGAGCTATTTTGTTGCTGTAATAAAAGAAAAAGACTAATTCAAACCGCTATTGTGGCGGTTTGCTTTTATCTATTGCTTGGAAATATACGACTACTTTTCTATCAAATTTCTGAATGTTATATCAAATGCAATTTGAGTATCATTAGACATTTTCCGATAATGCTTAATTAGCTGTTGCTCTTTTTCGCTTAACTTAGAGCTATTTGTTGAACTATAAAACATTTCCCCTTCATCTCGCATTAACCAATTCAAATCAACATTCAACACATAACTAACTTTTATCAAAACTTCAGCACTTGGATCACGTTCATTAAGCAAATAATTCTGAAGAGTACGATAAGGCACATTAAGTAATTCAGCTAGGGTTTTGATATTCAACCCTTTATATTCCATTACTTCTCTTAAGCGGTTGCTTATACTCATTCTTGTATCTCCAATTGACTTTAATGCACTATTTGGGTATAATAAAATTATCTTGTATACCCAAATTTTACATTATTTTCAGGTTATGACTCAACATTTCTTACTTTCTAGCAAAGCTCGCACGCTTTCTTCTTACGAGATTGCACAACTCTCGGAAGAAGAAGCGTATGATTTACTTTGTGAATTAAGATGGGGTGGCAAAGAGTTTATCACTTGCCCTAAATGTGGGGTACAACACAAGCCTTATTATATTTCTACACGTAAACAATGGCGCTGCAAGCACTGTAATCATACTTTCAGTGTCACTTCTGGCACCATTTTTTCCAATCGCAAGAAACCGATTAAGGTTTATCTCTATGCTTTAATGGAATGGGTGAATGCCGTCAAAGGCTTATCATCCCTTCAATTAGCTCGTAATGCAAAACTTAATCCTCGCACGGCATTTGTTTTATCACATAAATTCCGCAAGGCATTATTAGAAAGTCGTGATATGAACCCCCTTTCAGGCATAGTGGATATGGACGGGACTTATGTTCATCCTTCACCATGTAAAGCAAATAAGAAATCTGACCGCATTGACTATCGTTTAAAGGAAAATCAGAATCCTGATAAACGTTGTGTCATGGTTGCACGTGAGCATTATTCGTCAGAAGAAAAAGCCAGTAATGCGCTGCATTGTGGGGCAAAACGCTCTCACGTTTTTGTGGCACATACGGAATCGCAATCGGTAGTGAAAAGCTTTGCTGACAAATTCATTAAACCTAATACACAAATCAATACCGATGAAAGCACGGCTTATGATGTATTGCTACCTTATTATGATTTGAAAACTGTAAATCATAAGGAAGAGTATCGTAGTGACTTAGGTGTAACAAACAATCAAGCAGAAAGTTTGTTCAGTCGTTTCAAACGGATGTACTACGGACAAGTTCACCGAATTAGTAATGAATACCTACTTAACTATGCTAATGAAATTGCGTACCGTGAGGACAATCGCCGTACCTCAAATAAAGCGCAGTTTATTGATGTATTAAGTCGATGTTTGAAAACCACTAACGATAACAATGAATGGTGTGGTTATTGGCAACGAAAAATTATTCATCAAGAAGTGATTTGGCAGTAGATTATGGCATATAACTTAGATAAGAAGCTCAAAGAATTTGAGTTTGAGCGTAAACAAGTCTTGCATCATCTTGCGTTACTTGAGGCGAATATTGCCACATTAAAACGTGCTATTGAGCTTACTCAACAGGAAAGTGATGTAGCCCTTTATAATACGGACAACTTTGTGTACCGTTCCAAATATAAACTCTTTAAAGGGAAAATTCGTAAATACATCGTACAAATGATGCGAGAAGCACCCAATAAAGCCTTTACAATTGCCGAACTCACGCAGCGCATTTTCGATATTGAACAAAATCCTGATACACCGTCCGAAAAACATCTTGATTCCGTTCGTAAACAACTGAATGAGTTTTATAAAAGGGAATGGATTAATAGAGTTCAAATCAGCCGAAATGAGGTTCACTGGCAATGGAAACAAAAATAGCGGTATTTCTACCGCTATTTACTATTCTTGCTCAAGTGTTCTCAATCGCCAATGTTGTGAGTTATCTATTAAGCATTTTTCCACTAACGATTTATACTTTAAATAGTTTAATGTACAAGCAATCGTTTGTGATTGTTTATACGGTATGACTTCTTCAATCTCTTGCCCATCTAACTTCATCGCCAGATATGTAATCTCCTTCACACTTAACCATTTTGAAGGCTCTTGTTTTAGTACCTGAGCAATCAACTGTTGAGGCGAAGTTTGAAAACGAAGATTTCTAAATTTGGGGTTTGACGGTAAAGGCGGCTCTTCCCGACCTTTTGCGTGATTTAATGCCACACGATAGTCTGAAATCTTCCGATCAAGATCTTTTAATTCTTTATGGAGTTGCTTGATTTGCGCTGCAATTTCTTTCTTTTCGGTTTCAATTTCTTCAATCGCTTCTTCAAGCGCATTTTCCAAAGTTGATTTTTGTTTTGTCATTGACTATTCTTACCTTTTGTACATAAAAGATAAGAAAATGTAGCAGAAACAACAAATTAAATCTTTGTGCAACTGCTACATAATACCGTAAATTCTGACCGCACTTTACATTTTATAGATTTAATTGGTTTCCACAAAGCTTAATGCCGTTTCAACCACTTCAATGCCCGCGCCTTGTTTAAAGGCATTTTCACTTAGATAGCGTCGCCATTGTCTTGCCCCTTTGCAGTTTTGAAATGCACCGAGCATATGTCGAACGATATGATTTAAATAAACGCCTTGGCTCAGTTGTTTTTCAATATAAGGGAACATGGCTTCCACCGCTTGTTTTGGTGTGACGATATCCGCATTAGCATCAAAAAGCATTTGATCAACATAGCCTAGCAACGATGGATTTTGATAAGCCTCACGCCCAACCATCACGCCATCCACAAATTGCAAATGATGTTTCATTTCTTCGATGGTTTTAATGCCGCCATTAATTGCAATGGTCAACTGCGGGAAGTCTTTCTTTAATTGATAAACGCGATCATAATCCAAAGGGGGAATCTCGCGATTCTCTTTTGGGCTTAATCCTGAAAGCCAGGCTTTTCGTGCGTGAACAATAAATTCTTGGCAACCTGCATGATGAACTTTTTTGATAAAGTCGCAGAGAAATTGATAGCTATCCAAATCATCAATGCCAATGCGGGTTTTCACAGTGACAGGAATATTCACGACACGTTGCATTTCAGCAATACATTCTGCTACTAAATCGGCTTTTGCCATTAAACATGCCCCAAACATGCCGTTTTGCACGCGATCGGAAGGGCAGCCGACATTCAGATTGATTTCATGATAGCCTCGTTCTTCGGCTAATTTGGCACAATGTTTTAGCTGTGCGGGGTCGCTTCCGCCAAGTTGTAAGGCAACCGGGTTTTCTTGCAAATCAAAATCTAAATGATCGTATTTCGCATGAATAATGGCGGGAGCTGTGACCATTTCAGTATAAAGCAACGCATTTTTACTAAATTGACGATGAAAATAGCGACAATGGCGAGTCGTCCAATCTAGCATTGGCGCAACGGAAAAGCGGCCACGATAAAAGTGCGGTTGGTTTTCTGACATTTTTTATTTCTCTTGAATCTCGTTACGGCGAAGATCTTCTGCTTGTTGTTCCTGCATTCGTTGACGGAAACGTCCAGCCGCAAAGTGGTAAAAAGGTTTCGGACTAAATTGGCGCGAAATTATGGAGGCAATGATACTGGAAATCAAGAGCCAAATCAGCACAGGTTGAGCCCCTGTCATTTCCATCACCACTACGCTGGCGGTCACAGGAGATTGTGTGCCGCCAGCTAAGAAGGCGGCCATACATAAAATGACCAAGAAACGTTGATCGACCATGCCGTTGCTGATTTCCCATAACATAGTGCCGATACCAGCACCGGTGGTGAGAGATGGGGTAAAAATCCCACCCGCAATGCCATTCCAATAAGTCGTAACCGTTGCGAAGAGTTTTAGTATCCCCACTTCAGGCGAAACGAGTTGTCCTTCTAATGCTCTTGCGACAACATCATAACCTGTTCCATAGGTTTGCCCTTCGCTGTAGGTCCCTATCGCGGCAAGTATTAAACCGAGCAATAAAGCAATGTAAATAGGGTGTTTGCGAATCCAATCACGCCATTTGAGTGGAGAGAGTCCCGCTAATCCTTTTGCAAGGAGTCGCCCAAATATACCACCTAGTACGCCACAAATTACGCCACAAATAGCAAGCCAAAGATATAAATAGGGAATAGCTGTTGCACCTTTATAGGCAGGAAAGTAAGGGCTATTGCCTTGAATCGCTACTAAAATAAAACCAGCCGCTAATACACCGAGCAATACGCGTCGCTCCCAGCGTAACATCACGCCTCGACCAAGTTCTTCGATGGCAAAAATTACCCCAGCTAAAGGCGCATTAAATGCGGCGGCAAGACCGCCTGCAGCACCCGTTGCGATAAGTTCATTCGTACTTAAGCCACGGAAAGCAAAGTTATATTTACGACAGAAATTTCCCCAAGCGAGCATGACTGCAGCACCCACTTGAACAGAAGGGCCTTCACGGCCAACAGACGCACCGATAACCATTGCAAAGAAAGTAAGTGGAATTTTCCAAATGGTTTGGCGAAATTTAACCAGTTTCGTTTTATAGCCATTGTAAGGAAGATTAATGGAGGCAATCACTTGTGGAATACCGCTGCCGCCAACATAAGGCGTGTATTTAGCGGTAAACCAGGTGAGAAAAGCAAGACCAAGCGGTAAAACGATCCAAACGGTGAGAGGGTATTTAGCAGACCAATAGGCATTAAATTCAAGTCCAATATCGGCTAGCTTGGCAAATCCAAAGGAAAAGAGGGCAACAAACGTCGCTCCAATCAGTAAACATACAAACTCGAGTGTTTTATGAGAGATACGATGCGTTTGTCGAAGCTTTTTGTGATAGAAATAACGTAAGTGAAAAATAAATGAACGTAACATAATGATTGCCAACAAAATAATTCTGTTTGAAATTATAAAACCCTCATCATAGACAGGCAATTGATTTGGCAAAGTGCGTTCTGTTTTATCTGAATTTTTTGCTAAGCGATCCTTTGCGATCCTATTTCTGTTTAAATATTGACAATGTTAGGCGAAACCATTAAAATTCAGCGTCTATTTCTTCTGTCTATTGGATGGAGAGATGGATTTTGTAACAAACATTCTATTATGAATAACATTTAAACTGGAGCTTTTTTAATGGCAACTATCAACCAGCTAGTACGCAAACCGCGTGTGAAAAAGGTTGTAAAAAGTAACGTTCCTGCATTAGAGGCTTGCCCGCAGAAACGTGGTGTGTGCACTCGTGTATACACAACTACACCTAAAAAACCGAACTCAGCATTACGTAAAGTATGTCGTATTCGTTTAACTAATGGCTTTGAAGTAACTTCTTACATTGGCGGCGAAGGTCACAACCTTCAAGAGCACAGTGTTGTGCTTATCCGTGGTGGTCGTGTTAAAGACTTACCAGGTGTTCGTTACCACACTGTACGCGGCGCATTAGACTGTGCAGGCGTTAAAGATCGTAAACAAGGTCGTTCTAAATACGGCGTTAAACGTCCTAAAGCTTAATGGAACTCCGTTAAGTAAGGCCAAACGTCTAAATTAGTAAAAATTTAAATCAGAAACTCCAGTATCACATTAGCTCACTTTAAAGTGCGGTTAATTTTTATAGAGTTTTGGATATCCTGAAGATTAAATATACGGAGAAATTCGCAATGCCACGTCGTCGTAGTGTTGAACCACGCAAGATTCTTCCAGATCCGAAGTTCGGTTCAGAGTTACTTGCAAAATTTATTAATGTATTAATGGTAGACGGTAAAAAATCCGTTGCTGAAACCATCGTTTACGGTGCGTTAGACAAACTTGCAGAACGCACAGGTAAAGAACCTTTAGAAGCATTTGAAATTGCACTTGAAAACGTTCGCCCAACTGTTGAGGTTAAATCTCGTCGTGTTGGTGGTTCTACTTACCAAGTGCCAGTTGAAGTACGTCCAGTTCGTCGTAACGCATTAGGTATGCGTTGGATCGTTGAAGCTGCACGTAAACGCGGTGATAAATCAATGGCTTTACGTCTTGCAAATGAATTATCTGATGCATCAGATAACAAAGGCGCAGCTGTGAAAAAACGTGAAGACGTTCACCGTATGGCTGAAGCTAACAAAGCATTTGCTCACTTCCGTTGGTAATACGCTTTTAAAATTTAAGGGCTTCATCCTCGATGAAGCCTTACCCTTATATAAACAGATATTAAACTTAACAAGGTTATAATAATGGCTCGTACAACCCCTATTGAAAGATATCGTAATATCGGTATTAGTGCGCACATTGATGCTGGTAAAACTACTACCACTGAACGTATCTTATTCTACACTGGTGTAAGTCACAAAATTGGTGAAGTACACGATGGTGCAGCAACAATGGACTGGATGGAACAAGAACAAGAGCGTGGTATTACCATTACCTCTGCGGCAACTACCGCATTCTGGTCTGGTATGTCACAACAGTTCCCACAACACCGTATCAACGTTATCGATACCCCGGGACACGTAGACTTTACTGTTGAAGTAGAACGTTCTATGCGTGTTCTTGATGGTGCGGTAATGGTTTACTGTGCAGTTGGTGGTGTTCAACCTCAGTCTGAAACTGTATGGCGTCAAGCTAACAAATATCAAGTTCCACGTATTGCGTTCGTAAACAAAATGGACCGTACTGGTGCTAACTTCTTACGTGTTGTTGAACAACTTAAAACTCGTTTAGGTGCGAATGCTGTTCCTCTTCAACTTCCAATCGGTGCAGAAGAAAGTTTCACTGGTGTTGTTGATTTGATCAAAATGAAAGCGATCAACTGGAACGAAGCTGACCAAGGTATGACCTTCACTTATGAAGATATTCCGGCAGATATGCAAGCAGCGTGTGAAGAATGGCGTCAAAACCTTGTTGATGCAGCAGCTGAAGCAACTGAAGAATTAATGGAAAAATATCTTGGTGGTGAAGACTTAAGCGAAGAAGAAATCAAAGCAGGTCTTCGTCAACGCGTATTAGCAAACGAAATCATCTTGGTAACTTGTGGTTCTGCATTCAAAAACAAAGGTGTTCAAGCGATGCTTGATGCAGTTGTTGAATACTTACCAGCACCAACTGATATTCCAGCAATCAAAGGTATCAACCCAGATGAAACTGAAGGTGAACGTCACGCAAGCGATGATGAGCCGTTCTCTTCATTAGCATTCAAAATTGCAACTGACCCATTCGTAGGTAACTTAACCTTCTTCCGTGTGTACTCAGGTGTAATTAACTCTGGTGATACAGTATTAAACTCTGTACGTCAAAAACGTGAACGTTTTGGTCGTATCGTACAGATGCACGCTAATAAACGTGAAGAAATCAAAGAAGTTCGTGCGGGCGATATCGCTGCAGCAATCGGTTTAAAAGATGTAACTACGGGTGATACATTATGTGCAATCGAAGCACCAATCATCCTTGAACGTATGGAATTCCCAGAGCCAGTAATCTCTGTAGCAGTAGAACCTAAAACTAAAGCTGACCAAGAAAAAATGGGCCTTGCGTTAGGTCGTCTAGCTCAAGAAGACCCTTCATTCCGTGTTCACACTGATGAAGAATCTGGTGAAACCATTATTTCTGGTATGGGTGAGTTACACTTAGACATCATCGTTGACCGTATGAAACGTGAGTTCAAAGTGGAAGCTAATATCGGTAAACCACAAGTATCTTACCGTGAAACTATCCGTACTCGTGTTAACGATGTGGAAGGTAAACACGCAAAACAATCTGGTGGTCGCGGTCAATATGGTCATGTTGTTATTGACTTATACCCATTAGATCCAGAAGGTCCTGGTTACGAATTTGTAAACGAAATCAAAGGTGGTGTAATCCCTGGTGAATACATTCCTGCAGTTGATAAAGGTATCCAAGAACAGCTTAAATCTGGTCCATTAGCGGGTTACCCAGTAGTAGATCTTGGTGTACGTTTACACTTCGGTTCATACCATGATGTTGACTCATCAGAATTAGCGTTTAAATTAGCGGCTTCTTTAGCATTTAAAGCAGCGTTCGCTAAAGCAAACCCAGTTCTACTTGAGCCAATCATGAAAGTTGAAGTAGAAACTCCACCTGAGTATGTGGGTGATGTAATCGGTGACTTAAGCCGTCGTCGTGCTATGGTTAACGGTCAAGAAGCGAACGAATTCGTTGTTAAAATCGATGCAGAAGTTCCACTTTCTGAAATGTTCGGTTATGCAACAGACTTACGTTCACAAACTCAAGGTCGTGCATCATACTCAATGGAACCGTTAAAATATGCTGAAGCGCCAACAAGTGTTGCTGCTGCAGTAATTGAAGCGCGTAAAAAATAATTTTTTGTAACAATCCGCTCTATAAGTCGAATGGCTTATAGAGCATTTTCTAGGAAACTAAACAAATGTCTAAAGAAAAATTTGAACGTACAAAACCGCACGTAAACGTGGGTACAAT
>OBXL01000008.1_pt1 | contig 263918 bp, 253 predicted proteins | sample 1476591 | NCBI WGS metagenome assembly OBXL01 (sample SAMEA2580155, study PRJEB22360) | human gut metagenome | biome: human gut; feature: human-associated habitat; material: faeces | place: Denmark | collected 2008/2010 | reverse complement strand
ATATTTGTTAATAATTATTTAATTGATTCACATAAATAATTATTGTAAAATTACTTTGTAATCGATTGCAAATAAGTTATAGGAGAAAATAAAATGAATAAAAAACTATTAACAAGAACATTGATAGCAAGTGCTTTAGTTTTAACAACAGTAGGTTCAGGTTTTCATTCTTCTTCAAATTATAATGGTATTAATAACGTTGCAAAGGCTTCTGAAATAACAGATAGAGACTTATGGAAAAATGTAAGAGATGCTTTGAAAGAAGCAAATATTATCGATAAAACAGCAAATGAGACAGTTGGTGTTACGTACAATTTAAATAATGGTGGCGAAAGTAGTATTACGGGTACAGCTGATTTAGATGAACTTAGTAATTTTAATAACAAGCCGATTAATACCGATAGTGTTAAAAGAATTGATTTGTCAAGAATAAATCCAAATGGAAATAGGTTTGACGCAAATGATGCATGGAAAAAATTAACTGACAAATTAAAAGAGAAACAAATCGTTAAAAACGGCGACACAGTAACTATCCATAGTAAAGATAAAAATGATCCCCCAATTTCAGCTAAAGTTGGTGAAAACTATAATGGCAACAAGGGGTTAATGCTAAATCAGAGAGATATAACAAAAATAACTATAACTAAATAATATTAGAAAAGGCAGGTACTCTATAAGTGCCTGCCTTAATTACTAACTCTTCATATTTACTTTTCTAAAATATAATTTCACTTTTTCTTTGTCGTAAGATAAACTTCAATCTTCACATCTTTAGAATCAACCATTTTATTGTCATTGTACATCATTAAATATTTAGATTGGTCAAATTTATCTCCTGGTGCAGGCATCATGTCATACCAAAAGCTATTCTCATTTTCTATAAATTTAATATATCCCGTTTCATAAGGCGAGTTGTTAAATTCATAGAGTTTTTTATTTTTCACCAAATAGTGACGAGTTAGGTAATCTAATTCTTGAGCAGTCACCTTTTTCTTATTAGTTTGTACGTCAAAAGATAATAAATTTTTACCATCTTCAAATACCCGAACAGTAATACTTCTATATTTATCTAATTGGTTTCCATTATGCTCAGTTACACCACCATACATACAAGTTTTTCGTTTGTCAGTTTGATGCGAATTAATATCATTCGTTTTTTTAGAAAAATAACATTGATAATAATAATTAGCTCCAAACACATCTACGTATTTATCTTTGTATTTATCAGCTAAATCTTTGTTTTTAAATTCGACTCGAACATTATCATAATTCCCTAACTTAGTGTCCTTAATAGAATATATTAAGTCAAAGTATAGAAATTGATCTATAGATTTAACGTTTATTGCTGATACATGATTATCATCATACAAAACTTTCATATTTTCCATCAAACCAGTGAATTTACTCGATTTGTGCAACTCATCTGGTTTAGGATCTGGTTGACTCTCTGCTAAAACGTTGGGTGTAGAAATAACTAATATCAGTGCGAATATCAAAATTACATGTGAAATAAATAATCTCTTATACATTTTTTATCTCCTTTATCCAACATTCCCAAAAAGTATCTAGATACACTTTAAATATATGTTATAATCTTAAATATTCAATTAAAAAAACATTAAAAGAAACTTAATTATATTTAATAATCTCATGTTATTTATATTAATTAAGTTATGCTTTTAAAATTAAATAACTATACATCACCTAAACTTATATACGAAAACATCTTTAACAACATAGTGTTTTTTCATAATTATTTTTCTACCTAGTTCTAATTTTATGACTGTATAATGTTATGAACACTATATAGCACAATTAAGCGTTGCTTCAATCTCCTCAATCCTCTAACGGAATATCATCCACAATCACAGTATGATTAGGATTAGCGTTAGATACATCTTTCACTGCCTTATCTAATTCCTCATCATCGCCATCCCATTCACCAATGTTAATGAATATAGGCACATTCCCGTTAATATCATGCTTATCTGTAAATAACTTATGGTATTTACCCAACATATCACGAGCTTTTAAACGATCACTAGGTTTTATTGGTACCTCTATCAGTTCAACATGTTCATTATAGACTAATTGTACTTTGCCACTTTGTGGATTCTCTTTATATTCTCCACGCTTTACTACAACTTCTTTCATTTCTGTTTCATCACCGACTGCCGCATTCGTAAGCACATGTAGTAACTCTTTTGCGGTTAATACATTCTCATCTATAATCTTATCTTTTTGTTCTTGTATATATTGCTTGATGTGTGGCTTCTTCAATAACCTACACCCTGTCACATGTGCGCTATTTGCGCTATAGCCTGCTTTTATGGCACTTTGTGTTACATTAAGTGTTCTTATATACTCATTCACAAAACGCGCTTGTTTTGCCGTTAACTCACTCATTCTATCACCTCCACAATTTTATCTAATAAGGTTTCATACCATAATCTTACAGATTGTTCTGAACACTCTAAGACATCACTAATATCTTGATAACTCCGTCCTTGTATAAGAGATTCAAAAATATAAAACTCTTTATCGGTTGCCACTTGATCAACGATCATTTCTAAGTGATTCTTTACAATATGATCATCAACATTATCGTCTGTTGCCCATTCATTAGAATCTTCATCACCTATTGAAAAGAATTCATCAGTATTTATATCATCATCTATCAATACATCACTTTTTGTTTGTTTATGATAAGCACTCACAAAACTTTTTATTTGCTTTTTATCCATTGTTACACCACTTTTACATGTGAAGATTGATGATAAGCATTTACTCGTGCAATCTTGCTATTTTCAATTGCTATATTTCTTTGTTTTTGACGTTCTGAACGTTGTTTAATACTTGCTTGATACAAATCTACCTGTAAGCGTTCAATGACGTCATACGACTTATATCTACCATTAGAACGCATGTATTTTACAACTTGCTTCTTCTCTTTTTCTGTATAATGATTTAGTACCGTTTTCAACAACACCATATTACTTATAGATCGATTTTTATAGTTTTGTAATCTTGCCTTTGTTTCAATAATTTTGATAACTAGTTTTTCAATTGGATATGAGACAGACACGACCCCCATTATTTCATCACATGTTGTGGTCGACGCACTCATATGGTACATACTTTCAATTTGGAATTCACACATCCTAATTTTTTTATTAATAAATGCTGGGTTAAATTGCGTTAATAGTTGATACTCAGATAGTTTATTGTCGCCATTACGATAATATAAACAATTCTTCGTTTTAAGCAGTTTCATTTGTTCACCCCTATAAACAGAGCCTACCCGAATTGGATAGGCAATCATTGCTATTTAATAATCCTGTTTTGCTTAGCTAAATTTTGTAGCGTTGTACCATATTGCTTTTGCTTAGACTGTTCTGATTGTTGTAACTCACTTGAAATCTCCTGCATATTGTTTTTAATATCCAAATCAACTGCATTTATTAATAGATTTGTATCTTCTTCATTTAAACCAAATGCATTTGCGACCTTTTTAGTATTATTTAACTCGTATTTTGTTTCCATTTAATTACCCTTTCTTTTTAACGTTTTAAAAACAACTTGTTATTGTGTTCGTATGGCAAATCATTACCATTAATATATGATGTAAATATATTTTCTCTAAAGTAGCCATTCAATGCTTCCCTAGCCTCTTTATCATCATATAATTGTTCTTGACTATAAATACTCGCATATTGCTGATGCTCATCTTCATATCTATCATTAACATCTTCTATTTCATCAATGATCTCATTATATGCATCGACTACCTTTTTTAATTTACCTAAAGCTGATTGCTTTTCTGATTCATATAATGATGACAACTCGCTTTGATGTTTTAATAATTCAATTGTCTTTTGATATTTAACTTCTTTCGACACACTTTTCTTTGTCTCTAAGTGTTTATTAAGTGCTTTTAGTTTCTTTTCATCAGCATCTGTTGCTTGATATAGGTTATCTGCTTTATCATCTTGTCCATCCATGATTAACTGTTTGTATGTGGACTTATCTAACTTTATTTTACTCTCCAATGCATTACGCTCTTGTTCCAATTCTTGTATAGCCTTGTGTTGATCTAATACAAATTGGTTGTATTCTTTAAAGTACGATTCAGTTTTCATTTTTATCCCCTTTACACTTCAATTCGTTTCAAAGCTTCATAGCGTTTCATACTGCCATCAGCTAGCTTTTTAATACTTATCATCGCTTGTTGCTTTTCTTGTTCTGTCGTAATAATGTAGTAACCACGTTCACTAGGTTTATAACTACATCCGATAGGATAGCCATAATCATATACTAATGAATTGATTACTTTTCTTAACCATCGTTCATTGCTTGAATTATATTCATATCCTAATTGATTTAAGATTTTAGTTTTAGTAATATACTTATTGGACGTATTTTTTATCACATTGAAAACTTGCAGGTGTTCGGTGGGTAAATGATACGTCTCTTTTTCTGCGATACTTTGCATTTCTACACCTCTTTCTTTTAATTATTTCATACCTAAATTATACCATTTTTACAGGTCTAAAACAAACTTACGTTCGCTTTATAGCGCATTTTATCAATTGTTTAGCTTATCATATATAACACTTATAAAATCATGTTATAAACTTAACGTTAGGCTTTTCACATTAACTTAATATAGAACTTAAGTTCGGTAAAATAACACGAACAAATAGCGAACAAACTTAACTTTTAGGCCTATGCCAAAAACACAAACTTTAGCTTGTATTAGCGTTAACAAAGTTCGCACACCTTGCACAAATCTTGCCATTTTTTCAATTCTCAAAGACTGTATACCTTCCGATTTTAAAAGCTAGCACCTTTATATAACCTTATTATTTTCAAAGCCATAAAATAGCTTAATATCAACGTTTTATACTTTTTTAAAGTTCTGTACCTCAACCATTTTAAACTGCTATACCTCGTATAAAATCGTAGTATTTTATTAGGAGCCACACACTACATGTGACCCCTCATAACATTATTTACTCAAGCTATAGTAAGACGCTTTTAGATCATTCAATTTACGTTCTAACGCCTTGTAATCCTCTTGTGTCGCATTCTCATCTTGTACAAACTCAGTTACTAATTTTAACCCCTCAACTAACTCTGGTACTGGTTCATTGATTCCCGTAGCTAACTGATACAACATTTCAATATTCGCTATCACATCAGTATTACTCGATTGAATGCCCTCAAGTGTATCTGTATCAAATCCATTTTCTAAGTACTTAAACACATCACTATTATTTGATTCTGCATATGTTTGTAATCCATACATAAAATACTCATCTTCAAACAATTGACTGGCCATCATATCGCTAATAGAAAGCTGTTTACCGTCATGTAATTCATAACCTACATAATGCCCCTCTATGCTTCTTATAAGCCCCTCAGTGTGCTTAGGTGACGCTAATTCAAATGATTGCCTTACTTTACAATCTTTAATATATACATGACCGAATAACTTACTGTTCATTACCACGTAAACCATATCAAATGGATCATTATATAACTTAAAGCAACATGGTTGCACTTTACTATGTTCTAATAATCCTGTGTAGTACCTTAGTAACGTGCCTGCTCGTGTTTCAAATTGGTTTACAATAGTTTCTATGTTCATTTGATTTTCTCCTCTTTATTTATTCTTAATACCATAGGCACCCATGAGGGCACGTCCGTTTGTTGTCCATCTTCTGGATAACAAATAGCTAATGGTAAATTAGGAACTCTACCATCCAACAAATAACGCATTACAAACCTACCTCTATACACTAAATCAAGTTGTTCACTTTTAACTAATTCAATCAACGCAAACATTGTAATTTTGTTCCATCCACTCCAAAACACAATATTCTCATCCTTATCGTGTGTGATACTAGTTCTCCCTATATAGTCGTGATTTATTTCTTCAAACAAATCTTCTAACTGATATATCGGTATCTCCTTATATTCTTTTACATAATCGTATATAGTCTTTTTAAGTTGTTCTTTATCCATGTGTAACCTCCAGAATTAATTTGATGTTTTTTATTTTAGTAGAGGACTAGTACCCAGTGAGTCCCCAGTGATTCTTTTACTTCGGGTACTATCAAACTCTTATCACTACGTTACTTTATGCAAAAAGTACCCGTTGTACCCGTATTTTATATAATAGGAAACCTGTATTATATGAATGTTCTTACAAAACAACTTATTTTAATTAAATACTATTAATAAACATTGGGTACTTCGGGTACTTATGGCTTTAGAGACTTGATATTACTGCGTTTATTGAGTACCCGTTTTATTTTTTTATTGGGTACTCAACGGGTACCGATGGGTACTTATCAATAATCAGAATTAGGATTATATGAATTAGAAAAGTCAAAACCCAATTCTTCAAGTACTTCTCGCCTTATAGCAAATCCCCTATACTTTACCGTTTGATGTTTGACCTGTTTTTGTAACCTGTCTTTTTCACCTTTAATTAAATATCCTTTTTTGTCCCATTGTCCAGTGATGGTTTGCAATTCGTGTGTTAACTTCTCTTTGACTGTTTCACCTAATATACATAAATAATCACGTTTATATATAGCTTTGATGTCGCCATTTTTGACTGAACTATAACCATCACCAGCAATATTATTTCTATTCGCATCTAAATATTGTAATAGTTCCTCTAACAGTTGCTTAGGTTTATCAATCGTCTTATTGTTTTTAACCATGCTGTCATAGGCTTGTTCAATAATTTTAAAATGATCATGTTCAAATCCATCAATATCATTCAAAACCTCACCGGTAACTTGTAGTAACGCAAAGGCGCGTCCTAAACGTTGCATGATTTCATTACTACCTTTTTGATTAAAATACCGTTGATAGCTCTCAAAAGCTTTCTTATACACGTCTTTTTTAGACTCATATTGTTTAATAAATGCCAACCCTAACGTTCCATAGTTCTCCCTAAACGATTTGTCTAATGTGGTAAAATCAAAATTATCTGGATATGGTGGATCTTGTAGTGTAACTACACGTGCTGATACACCTGCTTTTTCATCAGCCATATTTGCGATAGATGATTCACCAGTAGAAATTAAAATATTTCGCCATTCTTTTTTAGCGTTTAGTGTTAAATTAATATTACTTCTTGATTTACTTTCGCCACTAGAAAAGTTATATGTGGCACTGGTAACAAACTTAGGATGTGTGTTACGTGTATCATCTTTAAACATTGGAAATGAGTTCAAAAATGACGCCATCGATTCAATACTATTTTGAGTAGAACTCCATGTCGTAATAAGGTCACTGGTTCCCCAAACACTTGATACTAAGTTGAGTGTGAATGTTTTACCTGTGGATGTACTACCTGATATTTCTACAATAAAGGGCTGTAATCCAAATTCTCTTAATAAAACCGAACCTAAAGATGCATACAACATAACCATCACCATTGGTAAATCTTTTATTTGAGCAAACACCTTTTTAGAGTAACCTTGTAGTGTTCCTTTACTTCGAAAAGAGTCTATTAACTTTTGAAACCCTTTATCATTGCTAAACAACTTGACATTGCTGTCTTTCATTACTTCTTGATAAGGATAAATAAAATAACCTTTCACATGCCCCAAACGCGTTGCAACTTTAACATTTAATGGTGGATTATACCGTTTAGATACATTAATATAGTCAACAAGTTTAGTAGATGTCGACGATGTTACATCTAGCTTTTTATTAACCAATTTCAAGAGTTGACGACTATCTGAAATTTCTTCGGCACTCACTGCTATATTTACAGGCGTTTTATTGTCATAGAAAAGCATATTAAAGCTGACTTCGTTACTTTCAATATCTTCAAAGCGTTCAGTGATTTGAGGGATTGTACTTGTGATAAAAACCTTTTTATCTGGTTCACCTTCTTTTTTACTTGGTATAAGTTGATATAAGGCAACACCGCATTGATGATGTTCAATTTCATAGCCTTTCGGTATAATTTCTTGTAAGGCACTATCTTTTTTATTAATTTTTTCAATTTTATCAAGTACATCACTTTTACCTGTTTCCATACAAAGCCCCTTTCTAATTGTTATAGTGTTTATTTAATATCGATTGAAAAGTGGCGTTGATTTCTTGTTCTTTCATAGGTGGTTTACATGCGAATTTCCCCCATAATAAAGCATATGAATACACAATATAATCATTGACGCGACATCTTAATAAATGCCCAACTAAGCTAGCTAGTGCATTGTTACGATTGCCTTCGGTTGTTCCAAAGCTTAACTCACGCCAGTACGCACTATCACGTCGCGTGTACCCTATAACATTAGGACTAGCATTTGATTGTTCAAGTTCCTTCGACCACTGTTCGAGCATATCAACATCGATAATTGGACAGTCATTCACTCGTTTAATAAATATGTGCCCTTTTTGAATAACTGGTAATGCAAAACATCTACTTGGCTGATATGAACCTTCATCAACTTTATGACCAATTTTGTTTGCTAATACCTTTGAATATTTACGATAATCATCTGCACTTATCCGCTCATTTAGAGGGATATACAGGCGTATTCTAGCTTGTTCAGTTCTGTGCGAGTAACTTGTGTGCCAAAACCATGCAACATTGCTTAAAGCTGAGCTGATTGCTTCATGTAATTGCTTTAAATCATTTATTTCATCGTAATCAAGTACAATCACATCTCTGTATACGACATTAACGTCATTGCGATGCTTTTTGATAATTTCACCATGATCATTTGCACCGTTTTTAATATCACCATATACAGCAACACCACGTGCATACTTATAATTTGCTTCTATAGGCACAGACAGTTTATTAATTAACTTACTCCATTTAGACATTGAAAAGCTCTTAAATGAACGTGAGTCTAAACTTTCATAATGTACCACTGAAACATGTGTGTCGTATTCTAATTTAATTTCATTCATTTTTTGCACCTCTTAATGAAACAACAGAGCAAAGATGTTATAATAAAAATAGTTATTTTTTATTAATTACTCTGTAATTTTTAATTTCTTTGCGTCATCTGATACCTCGCCAAAGTTCTCAGATGATGCTTTTTCTATTTCATGAAATTTTTGTATAAGTTCATCGAACTCTTTTAAATAAACCTGTAACAACTCAACTGTATGTTCATTTTGTATACGATGTTCTAAATAGCTAGCAGAAAAATTAATATGTTCCCGTTTTGTTTCTAATTCATTTTTGACAAATTTATCTTCAACAAACCAACCATGTTTGATAGCTACATCATTGATTTTTTCTTTTATCACTTCAATATCACACATTACATCTTTAATTTCCCAATTCATTTATAATTCCTCCACTTCAATATTTCCCACAATGTAATCTAATGCCCACTCTAATATCCCAATCACGTGTCCTTTGCGATCTGTTGTATGTTTATGTTCACCTTTTTCATCTATGACACTATAACGATAAACGTGTTGTGTTTCTTTCATGACATCACTTAGCGTCATCGTTACTTCATCAAGAATTAAAAATGCTTCATCTTCAAAATCTAATTCAGCAAGAATATTGAACAATCCATTATGAACTAACTTTAAAGCATATTCATAAAATGCTGTATCCTCATTGAGATAACTAATATCATCATAAGTTTTACTTTTCTCGTATAATACTACTTCTAATACTTTAACCACTTTTGATAATTGATATTTTTGTTTGATTTTCATCTTAACTACCTACCTTTTTCTTATTTTTAATTTCTGTAATTTTTGATAAATCCATTTCTAAACACGCAACTTGAACATCTTTACTAACATCAGGAAAGCACTGTTCAAATACTTTTGGCGGTATATTTAACATTAAATTATGTTGAGTATCTTTAATGTTGTACCAGCCAACTACTGTTTTTGTAATAATCACTTGTTTTCGCACGTTGTAATCTCTCCTGTTAAATTAAATCCATAAGTTACCATCATGCCGTACACACTAAAAGCGACATACATGTTAGATATTGCTAGTAATAGTATTGTTAACAATGAAACTAAGCAAATATAAGTTAAGTACATTTTCATTGCCTTGCCTCCTACATCCATTTTTTATGACGTTTCTTCATGTACTCCTCAAATCTAGGAATACTGATAACCGTCATAGTTGATGACAATGAATAATACAAATCGTCAACACCTTTAGGATCTTTCTCCCACTCTTTTAAAATACGATTTGTCGAACTATACGAAATACCAAAAATACTTGCAAGCGCGTTTGGTTTAGCAAACAGTGGTTTTACTACAACTTGTTTTGGTTCACTGATTGTATTTTCCTTAGTCGGTATATCTTTCAACTTTGTTCTAGCCATTTATTTGACCTCCTCTTTTTCTTCTATAAAGATGAAAATATCTTTTATATCAACATTGAGTCTTTTCGCTATTTTATTAGCTGTTTTTGGGGATGTCGTTCTTTTACCATTAACAATGGAATTCAAAAAGTTAGAATTCACTTCTATTTCGCTTGCAAAATCTTTTAAACTCAATCCTTCAAATGCAATCAAACGTTTCAAATAATTCACTTTAGCAATCATAAAAACACCTCCTCACGCTAAATGTTTGTAAACTTTAATTTTGTTTACAAACAAATAGTAACATCTTAGCTTCCTTTTGGCAAGTTTTTAATTACTTGTTTACGAACAATAAGAATAAAAGTATAATAATCAACATAGACAATAGGATATTTACAGGAGGATTGATAAAACATGCAACAAAATAGTCTTGAAGATTTTTCAAACATTCTTAAAAATTTTAGAAAAGAAGAAGATTTAACTTTAGATACTCTTTCAAAGTACTTAGGTGTATCAGATGTGTATGTTAGTAAATTAGAAAATGGTAAGCGCTTTCCATCTAAAAATATTTTATTTTGGTATGTATTGTTTATGGATCAATCTCAAATGCATGATGATATTGAAAAATTACTAACTATATTTAGTGAAAACAAAAAAATAAGCTATGAACAATTGAGAACAGAATATGACGAGTTTGTTAAAAAATTCCGAGAAAAACAAAAAAAGCATTCAAGTAAAATCCAAAGAAAAGAAATTAAACTTACTATGAACGAATTTAATCAATACCAAATTGAGGAAATAGACGAGCCTTACTTTGATTTAAAATGGCTATTAAACCAGTCTGAATATAAGCTGTTTTATAGTGGCATAGATAACAAAAATTCTCTTGGTTTTAATGAAGTTTTATCAGAAAGCGATAAAAAAATGTTAAGCGAGATTGTTAATTCAGTAATTCAAAGAATATATAATGATGAAAATCAAAAATAATACAAAATTAAGCAAAGGGGAAAATAATGAAAAAGATATTTTATTGCTTCCTATTGATATTTTCTATTTTAATGCTATTTGGAGGAATAAATGAAGTTACTCAAAATAAATTGACTTTTATAGATATTTTTATGTTTGCTATTTTTATATCTCTTATTGTATTTAGTATAGTTAAATTGTTTAAGCATAATCATTTAGATTATAAAAGCAATAAATCCAATACTAATCACAAAAATATATCTAATTCTAAGACGACTCAGTTTAACACTGTTCAATCAATTGACCATATTAGAAAAAATAATATCACACATGATATTGAAACTAATAATACTAAAAAAGTAAAACAGGTAAAGTCAATTACAAACAATAAAACTAATACATTAAATAAAGACCAAGTAAAATTGAATGAAAATGTCCAAGAAAATAATCAAGATTTAGTTATAGATGTTAAAGATGATAACAACAATAATTATCATTATGATTTAAATGCTAACGATATTTTAATATTGCACCTAAATAAAAATAGAGAAGTTGGAAAAGAAGTTAAAAATCATTTTTATTTGCTAGAAAACCAAATTAATGTAGATGAAATTCTAAACAAATTAATCAACTTAGATTATCTAGATATAAAATCGAATTTTGATGTTTCTTTATTTTATCTTAAAGTCCCAGAATTAAAAGAAATATTAAGAGAATATAAACTCAAATTAAGTGGAAATAAGCCAGAATTGATAGAAAGAATCAAAACTAATATAGATGAAAATGCGATTAAACTACCACAAGTATATGTTCCAACTTCAAAGGGGAATAAAATAATTGGTGAAACGGAATATATTTTACACTTTTATAACAGTCCAATTATTTCATTAGGTTCAGCACATAAAATGGCAAAAGAAGTATTAAATATAGATGATAAAATAGAGTATATTTATTTTTATTTATTACAACAAAATCAAAAATCAAATAATTCAGATCATAGAACAGCAAATATCATAAATAGTTTAGTGCTTTACTATAAAAAGACTAATAAAGATAAAGACGTTATAAGAAAATATACTAATTATGCTACTTATTTATCAGTAACACAAGGTATCCACTCAGCAGCTTTCCTATACTCTAGTGAAGAAAACATTATAGATAGACTATTTATATATTTTAATTATCATCTTGAATATTATGAAAACATGTTATTTATAGACAACGTTAGTAGACGTTTATTTAAAAACTTATTCTATGAAGATATTAAATCTTTCGAAGATACAGATAAAAACTTTTGTGATGAAATCTGCGAATTACTATTTGCTCAAATTTATAATAATAGAAATATTACATTAAATAACCTTCCAACTATAAACTATGTTTTAGAAAAAATTAAAAAAGAAAATGAAATAAGAATGACAAAATATGACTTTTAGGAGGCTCACTCACATGTGGCACGAGAAATTTACTAATAAACATGGTGAAACTAAATATCGCTATTATGAGAAGTACAAAGACCCTCTCACAAATAAATGGCGACGTGTTAGCGTGGTTCTCAATAAGAATGGTAAGCAGTCGCAGAAAGAGGCTCAGAGACGCTTAAATGAGCGTATAGAGGCAAAACTGAATGATAATACACCGACAACGTTAAAATCATTAACTTTTCATGTCGCATGTGATGAGTGGTTTCAGAATTATATCAAAACGTCTGGGTCAAAAAGAACAACTATTAAAACTAAATTGAGTAAGCTAAACACTTTGAAGAAATTTGTAGATGAAGATATTTTAATCAATAAAATAACACTTTCATATGCACAACAAGTTTTCGATGAAATGGATAGTAAAGGTTATGTATATCAAGTAAACAAAGATGCGTTAAGCATATTCAAAAATGTATTTGAATATGCTAGACGCATCTACAAACTGCAAGATTTAGAATTTTTAAAAGATATAACGTTAAATAAAAGGATTAAGTCTTATGATGAAGTGAAAGCTAAACGTAATAAATACCTCGAATTAAATGAAATACAATCTATCATCAAAGATATTAATATGAAGGCTCAGAAGATGCACTCAGGTATCCATAAGCGGTTTTATTTATTCGTTGCACTCATGACAGAATTCCAAGCCTTAAATGGTATGCGTATTGGTGAAATGTTAGCCATTAAAAATGAAGATATAGACTTTGATAATAAGAGTTTAAATATTAACGGAACCATCCATTGGTTTCACGATGAATCTGGTGGATTCGGTGTAAAAGATACCACTAAAACAGAGTCTAGTTATAGAACAATTGGATTGAGTAGCAGAAGTTGCGAGATATTAAAGAAAGCAATACTGGAGAACAAAAAGGATTCAAAATGGAATGATGGATATCTAAATAGAAATTTTGTATTTACTAATCATAAAGGCAACCCAATGCAGACTGAAAGATTCAATAAAATCCTTAGGGAATCAGCTAAAGATGTGGGTATTGAAAAAGAAATTTCTTCACATATATTAAGACATAGCCACATATCATTACTCTCTCAACAAGGAGTGTCACTTAAAGCTATTATGGATCGTGTAGGCCATTCCGACCACCGTACAACACTTTCTATTTATTCACACGTTACTGAACAGATGGATAAGGATATGATGAACAAACTTGAACAGGTAAAGCTTGGATAATGCGCTCAAATCTGAGCGTATTTTTTTGTTTAAAATTCGATAATTTGCATATACTGCCTCTTTTATGCCCTTTTTCTATTTCCAACACCATAAAAAAGCCCCTTAACTATTGTTGTTAAAGGGTTTTATTATTTAATTGCAATTATTTAGCAGGAATAACTGCACCGTTGTATTTTTCATTAATGAAGTCTTGAATATCTTTAGATTGTAATACTTCAATTAATGCTTTGATTTTCTTATCATCTTGATGTCCTTCTTTAACAGCAATTAAGTTTGCATAAGGATTATCTTTCGCACTTTCTACAGCAATAGAATCTTTTTTAGGATTTAGTTTTTGTTCGATTGCAAAGTTTGAATTAATGATAACAGCATCAGCGTCTTCATTTTGATAAATTTTAGGTAAGAATTCTGCTGATTGTTTATTATTAAACTTAATATCTTTTTTATTCTCTGTAATATCACTAAACTTAGCATCTTCAATTTTTACGCCTTTTTTGATCTTAATTAAACCTGCATCAACGAAGAATTTTAAGAAGCGTCCTTGTTCAGCTGGATTATTAGACACATAAACTGTTGCACCTTTTGGTAATTCTTTTAAACTTTTATACTTTTTAGAGTATACAGCCATAGGTTCTAAGTGAACATCACCGGCACTTACGATTTTGTAACCTTTATCCTTTTTCTCTGTGCTTAAATATGGTGTATGTTGGAAATAGTTTGCGTCAATTTCACCTTTGTCTAGTAATTTATTAGGCGTAGTGTAATCGTTAATTGTTTTAATATCTAGTTCATAACCTTTTTTCTCTAATAATGGTTTTGCTTTTTCTAAAATTTCAGCATGTGGTGCTGGTGAAGCACCTACTGTTATTTTCTTGTCGTCACTGCCACTTTTGTTTCCATTACCGCAAGCTGCTAATACAACTGCAAATGTTAATACTAAAATAAGACCAAATAATTTTTTCATAAAATGAAACCCCCAATTTATCGTTTATCAAGTTTATTTGTAAGCCAATCCCCAATGAATTGGATTATAAATACAATAATTAAAATAAAAACTGTTGATACTAAAATGACATCATTTTGATTTCGAGTGAAACCTGTTAAGTATGCTAAATTTCCTAAACCACCGGCACCAATTACACCTGCAACTGCTGTTGAACCAACTAAAGCGATTGCTGTAACTGTAATGCCAGACACTAGCGCTGGCATAGCTTCAGGTAAAAGGACTTTACGAATTACTGTCCAAGTATTAGCGCCCATTGACCAAGCCGCTTCGATGACACCTTTATCAATTTCTTTAAAAGCAATTTCTACGAGCCTTGCATAAAACGGTGCTGCGCCAATGATCAAGGCTGGTAACGCACCTGTCGGACCACTTATCGTTCCAAGTATCAAACTTGTAAATGGAATTAATAATAAAATTAAAATAATAAATGGTATCGCTCTAAATAAGTTAACAATGAAAGAAACGATAGAATAAAATAACCTTGCACCGATAGACTTACCTTTAGCAGACAAGAATAATAACACACCTAAAATAAGACCGAGTATAAATGCAAATATAGTTGAGACGACTGTCATGTATAGTGTTTCGACTATTGCAGTCCAAACTTCTGGCCACTGAATATTAGGCATTGTAATCATTTCATTTATAATTTCACTAAATGATTTACCCATGTCTTAACACCTCCATTTTAACTTGTCGCTCAATTAACTCTTTTTCGAATTTTCCGAAATCTAAACTTGAAATATATGGAATATGCAGAACTAAAAAGCCGACTGTTCCATTTTTTGTATTTTTAATATTTGCTTCTAAAATATTAATTTTAATATCATAGGCAGTTGATAGACTCGATACAATAGGCTCGGTTGTTGTTGAACCAGCGAAAACTAATCTAACGATATAAGCATCTTTTTCTAATGGCTCTAATTCTGTTAAAGATGTTTCGAAATCATCATTTAAATCGTCTTTCACAAATCGTTTTGTCACAGTGTGTTGCGGATTTTCAAAAACCTGTGTCACCGGTCCTTGTTCTATCACTTTACCACTTTCCATAACTGCAACTTCATCACAAATACGACGAATGACATGCATTTCATGCGTAATTAGTACAATTGTTAAATTTTGTTGTTCTCTAATTTTTAGTAGTAGATCTAAAATTTCATCTGTTGTTTGCGGGTCAAGTGCACTTGTTGCCTCATCACAAAGCAAGACCGTTGGATCATTAGCTAACGCTCGTGCAATCCCAACACGTTGCTTTTGTCCACCTGATAACTCTGATGGATAAGCCTTTTCTCTACCTTTTAAACCGACGAGTTCGACAAGTTCTAATGCTTTTTGCTTAGCTCTCCTTCTAGGGACACCTGCAATTTCAAGCGGAAACATAATATTTTTTAACACAGTCCTTGACCATAACAAATTAAAATGTTGGAAGATCATACTTACTTTTTGTCTTTTTGCTCTTAATCCATTTTTGGACAATTGACCTATATGGTCTCCATCTATAATAACTTCACCTGATGTAGGCGCTTCTAAATGATTAAACATTCGAATCAAAGTACTTTTTCCTGCTCCAGAAAAACCAATGACGCCATAAATCGATCCTGCTCGAATCGATAAATTAACGTGATCTACAGCAAGGACTTCTTTATTTTTAGTCCGATATTCTTTAACAACTTCTTTTAATTCAATCACGTTGATTCCTCCCTGTGTTGCTTAATAAAATAAAAAATGCTTTCTCAATATCGATAGAAAAATTGAGAAAGCAATAGTAGTATTGTTTCTCTCATCTTCAAAAGTTAAAACTTTATGTGAATTGGCACCGTTTCTATATAAGACGGTTGCCGGGCTTCGTAGGGCACATCCCTCCACCACTCTCGATAAGAGTTTACGCATCATTTAATTTGTATTAATCCTAACACCTTAGTAAAATTTCGTCAATAACTATTTTAAATTTTCTAACAAATCAGTCACCGATTTAAATGCATAAATTCGTTTTACTTCTTTATCTTTATTCATCAACAATAAAATCGGCGTAGACATGATTTGCATATCTTTACAAAACTGAGGATAAAAGTTTAAATCTATTTTCAATAATGGTAACTGCAATATTTCATTAGCAATGTCTAACATTCTTTCTGAAACCTTACAAGTACCACACGTTGGTGTATAACCAAAGATTAAATGTTTGTCTTCCTCATAAAATGTAGTTACATCTTTGATGTCTAATGAATTATTCATTTACTAAAACTAACCTTTCATTATTTATATTCGGTAAAAGAGGTGTTTCTTTCTTACAAGTAAAGCCATGTTTTGAAAGTACATGCGCCAAATATTGTTTGGGGCAATTCGCAACTTGACAGTAAGTTTTATCAATAAATATATGTTCACTTTCACTCAAATAACGTTTAAACCAATTTCTAATTCGATCTCCTTCGTCATCAGAATCGGCTAATACAAAAACTTGTTTATCATACAGTGATTCTATCATATCATCAAGCTTATCTATACTCATTGTTCCATGAGTACAAATAATATTGACTGGTTCTGCAATAACCTGTTGCACCCTTTTTTTATCAGATTTTCCTTCAACAATTATCACTTTATTTACAATAGCCATCATCATCACCCTTTAAAATCAATAAACATCTGTCACTGTATCATTTCACAAAATTGGTATGAATAAAACATAAATCACAAAAAATTTAAACTAGCTTAATATAATAATTACAAACTCAATGTTTGACTAGCTGTAACATTTAACATAAGCAGACAAAGGCTAAGTCAAAAATCAACATCCTAAAATCTACAATGTTATATTACCAATAGTTAACCAAAAGAAAATACACCTATAACAAACTTTTCAATTATAGCGGGGCCCCAGCTGGCGGAAAGTCAGCTTACAATAATGTGCAAGTTGGGGTGGGCCCCAACATAAAGAAATACTTTTTCTTTAGAAATTAGTATTTCTTATGCATGAGTTTTACTCATGTATTCCTATTTTTAAATGCACATTAGCTGTGGCTTATGAAAAATAACCACTACATTATAAATCACTAGTGGTTCTTTTTCATTTCTGTCCCACTCCCTAGATTGATCTATAGATACTACACTTATTAAAGTAATATATTTTTATGATTCTCTTAGCTGCAATCCCATGAATACATGTAATCATCAAACTTCATAGCCTCAAGGTCAGTAGATTTTACTAAGATATTGGCAATACCTAAATCACCCCATATAATCGAAGAATTACCATCTCTTGTAGAATCAATTTGCAGTAAGACTCTATCATACATTTTCAGTTCTTGATCGTTCGTTCTTGGATCTATTTGGTCAAAATATGGATAACCACCAAGTTGATTAAATGGTTCCTTAGCAGTAAATGTGTTACACACAGGTTCCATCAATTCATCATAACCACCAAACATTGATTTTAGCGCGAAGGATGGATTGACTTTATTCCACAATGCAAGCACGTCCTCATCGTACTTATAATCAGTACATGTAATAGTTTGTTTCGACAATCTAAATTTTATAGAAAATGCTCCACTGAACGGGATATCCTCATTATCAGCATCTAATGACTTCAAATGCTCTTGAATATTTTCGAGTGATAAATCTGTAATTGGCTCTTTTATATAAACAAGCCTTGAGTTTATATTGTTTCCCTTTAAATTTTCAGACATACCATACATTTGATCTTCTGAACTAATCCAAAACTGCAATATCCCTTCTTTTACAGGAAATAATTCTTGTTGTTCTGGAAGATTATCCAAATTAATCTGTGCTAACAATACCATTGGTACATTATTTTCATCTAATGGTATATCTTTAAAAGATTTTAAAAATGGCATTCCACCAATCTTACTCTGGTTTAATGTTTCTTCTTTCATCTCTTTTAGATCCATTTCAATACATGGTAGTACTGGTAAATTACCGTTTTCTACAGATTCTACGAAACGGTTATATGCTTTTTGCTCCTTTTTAGAAAGATGACTAACGTCTTGAATGTTTAGCATATTAACTTCCCCCAATTTTTATTTTTAAAATAGCTAAATTCATTATTTTCATCATTCTTGAATAATAAAATGTAGCAATACTCCAAATAATAGTACCTAATAAATTTTCTTTCATATTATTTACTTACTCAGACTAAAAATAAACTCCTCAATCTTAGATTAAGGAGTTACACGGTGATTATTCACCAATCATTTCTGAATATTTTTCAGCTGTTAATAAAGCTTCAATCTGACTTTCATCACTAATTTCTACTTTTACCATCCATGCTTTTTCGTATGGAGATTCATTTACAAATTCGGGACTATCTTCTAGTTCTTCGTTGACTTCAACTACTTTACCAGAGATTGGTGCATATAATTCTGATACAGTTTTAACTGATTCTACGCTACCAAACGTATCCCCTTCATTAATTTCATCATCTGTTTCTGGTAATTCAACGAAAACAATATCACCTAACTCGCTTTGTGCGTATTCTGTGATTCCAATTGTTGCTACATTACCTTCAACTTTAACCCATTCATGCTCTTTTGAATATTTCAATTCATTTGGTACTGCCAAGAGAATCCCCTCCTAATTAATCTTTACATCATTAATGATGCCATAAGGCTAGATGCTATTCAACTATATTTATAAAAATTAACAATTGTATAGCTTATTTCATTTTACATGTAATGAATCTAAATATCGAGATATTTAGTAAACGCTTACATTTCACTTACGCTAACCAAGTCTCTTTATATTGATCTTCTTTAAATCCTAATGTTATCTTATCGCCCATTACTGCTAGAGGACGCTTTACTAACATACCATCAGATGATAACAACTCTAACTTTTCATCATCTGATAAAGTTTGTAATTTATTTTTCAAATCAAGCTCACGATATTTCGCGCCGTGTGTATTAAACAATTTATTAATTTCTACGCCTGTATTTGCAATTATTGTTTTAAATTCATTTATTGTAGGTGTATGTTGAACGATATCAATTGGTTCATAACTTACGCCATATTCATCTAAAAACTTTGCTGCCTTTTTACAAGTTGTACAATTCTTATATTGGTAAAATTTTATCATACGACTGCAACCTCCTTTATGTATTTAAAATAAATATATCATTTTCCATAGCAAAAGGCTTTCATTTTGAAGCTAAAATTTTTTATTATGATATAAATTTAGCTATAATAAAAATTATTAAACTATCTAGAGGAGTTGTTACAATGCAATCAATCAAAAGTAATGAATCATTTAAATCTGTAATTAATAGCGATACACCTGTAATTGTTAAATTTGAGGCAGGATGGTGCCCAGACTGTCGTGCTATGGATTTATGGATTGACCCAATCGTAGAACAATATAATGATTACCAATGGTATACTGTTAATCGTGATGAATTAGAAGATGTAGTTGTTGAAAATGAAGTTATGGGTATCCCTAGCTTGCTAGTATTTAAAAACGGCGACAAAATTGCACACCTTCATTCAGCAAATGCTAAGTCACCTGAGCAAGTTGAATCATTTTTAGCAGAAACTTTTAAATAAATATTAAAATAAAAATGTGTATATACTGCACAATAAAAAGCTGAGACTGTGATTGTACCGACTCTAGTAAGTTAGATTAAATCTCTAACTCGATAGATGTCCATCAATTCATGACTCAGCTTTTATTAATGTTTCTATAATTATACATATTAATATAATGTAATTAAGTTTCTATTTTTACGTGGTGCTTTAGGCATATCTTCTTCTAAATCCGTTAAATATAAGAATCCAGCAAGAACTTCATCTTTCTTTATACCAAGTGTTTTTCTTACTTTAGGATCATAGATATATAATGGCGATTTCCAACATGTACCTATTCCCGCTTCATAAAGTAACAACATAAGATTTTGTGCATATGCACCAAATGCAAAGTAGTTTTCATCATTTTGACGTTGTCTTGGATCTGTTTTTAAAATAAGTAATAACATGCCACCTAGTTTCGTAACTGCATCATAATGACATTGTTGCTTATCTAATTCATTAGGAAATGCAAATTTAGAAATATCCTTACTCATATCTCCTAATCTGTCTTTCGGAACATGCACAACTCTCCATGGTTCCCTCATTCCGTGATTTGGAGCATCAGCAGCTTTCTCAATTGCTTGATATAGCAATGCGTCATCTATGTGCATATCTCTTTTAAATTTTTTCACACTTCTTCTATTAGCTATTGCTTGTTGTAATTCCATCTAAAATCGCTCCTCCACGAACAATGATAATACTTCTCAATTATAAGACAGCACTTACACAAAAGCAACCTAATTCATTTTATTAGTATAAAGTCACTTGTGCTTTTAAATCAGTAACATCAATCTGTCCTGGAGCTTGTGGTTCTCCGATACAACCATAAGTCAATGCACCACCAAAAACGCCTTGAGCCGTTCTACTTATTAGTCCAAGTTTAGACATTGAAATACCAACAACTTTGCAGTCCATAGTATCTGAAAATGTAGACATTGCCTGCAATAAATTTAACACATCATTTTTATTATGTGGCATTACTGCTAATTTAACGTATTCTGGGTTGAATTTTTGCATTTTAAAAAATATAAATTGCAATTCATCTAACGGAGGCGTACTTTCGAAATTATGATGTGATATAACCACCTCTTTATTATACTGTTGCAAATGTGTAATGATTCGTTGATGTTTTTCAATGTCAATATCTGCTTGCCATTCTATATCAATCATATCTATGCCATTGATATTTGCTAAGTCTGATATTAAATTAAGATACGAGTCATTTGTAAATTGCCCATAGCCACCTTGTAACTTTGTACGATACGTAACTAATAATTTGAATGAATCTTGCATAACCTTCAGCTTTGTAATCATTTCTGCCACTTGATCAACTGTGACATTTTCAATTTGATCAATTCGTAATTCTAATACGTCTATTGCATCAATACGATGATTAATTTTTTGAATTAAAGTTTCTTCGATAGATAATTGTGGCGCGATAGTCGCTACTACTTCCACATGTGTCATAGTAAATCCCTCATTTCAGATACTCATTATTTTTATTGTAAACAACAACTTTTTATCCTTCAATCAAACAATGCTATAAATGAAAATGATTAAGGTATTTTCGAATGGGTAAAGCATAAATGTATTTTAAATTAGGAGGTTATAAGTATGGCAATACATTATGAAACTAAAGCGACGAATGTTGACGGACGTAAAGGACATGTTTATACTGATGATCGAGCGTTAGATATTGATATCGTTCCGCCTGCTCAAGCAGATGGTAAAGCTACTAACCCCGAACAATTATTTGCAGCAGGTTATGCATCTTGCTTCAACGGTGCCTTCGACCTAATTTTAAAGCAAAACAAAGTGCGTGATGCTCATCCAGAAGTAACACTAACAGTGAGACTAGAAGATGATTCAGACTCAGAAAGTCCTAAATTAAGTGTTTCAATTGATGCGACAATTAAAAATGTTATATCTCAAGAAGAAGCTGAAAAATATTTACAAATGGCTCATGAATTTTGTCCATATTCAAAAGCGACTCAAGGAAATATTAATGTCGATTTAAATGTAAATGTTGTAGATTAGCATTAACTTAAAGAGATTATTCAACGTTATTAATAAAATTCACATAAAATTCAAATTTGCCAACCAAAAATTTTTGGTTGGTTATTTTTTCTATTCGTGATTGAAATTTCTGGCAATATTTAACTGAAAATGATTGTCCCTTAGTCATCATGAATGTGACCGGTTCCAATACTGGCTTGACTTTTTCGCATAACGTCTCCAAATAAAAGTCCAGTGTCGACCAATAACCAATTCCATAATTTCCTGAACTTAAAAATAAATATAATTAAATTGATAATCCATTTACAAGAATGTGCATATAAATCAGTGATTGCAAAATTTTAATAAACATTTTAATATGTAATTAAGAAATTTTTTTAGTACAAAATCTTTCTTAATAATGATTAAGGAGGTCAGTAATGATTGAAATTAAAACATTAACAAATAATGATTTTAATGAGTATAAGAGACTTGTTTCGACAGTCAATGAAGAATTCACTCAAGATTCACATTATAGTCAAACAATGACTGACACCTTAATACATGACATTTTAAATCAAGGTTCACCGAAATGTATTGTATTTGGCTGTTATGAAAACGAAACACTTATCGCAACAGCTGCCTTAGAACAAATTCGATACGTTGGAAAAGAACATAAATCATTAATTAAATACAACTTTGTTACTAATAACGATAAATCGATTAATAGCGAGCTCATTAATTTCATTATTAATTATGCACGGCAGAACAATTACGAATCTTTACTTACATCAATTGTGTCAAACAACATAGGTGCTAAAGTTTTCTATAGTGCACTAGGATTCGACATTCTTGGTTTTGAGAAAAATGCAATTAAAATCGGAAATACCTATTTCGATGAACATTGGCTTTTTTATGATTTGATTAATAAGTAATACAGTTTTATATATTCTACATTTCTCATAAATTCAAATCATATAGGTTCTATTTTTCATAAAACTACTCTACTATTGAGTAGTTGTTTTTTATTTGATATGATAACAATAAGTTTTTTCAGAATATTCTATGTTTTAGGGGTGTCAAAACTTAATGGTAACCGCAATTATTCATGGATTTATCTTAGCGATTGGTCTAATTTTACCTTTAGGTGCACAAAATGTATTTATTTTTAACCAAGGAGCTAATCAACCAAAATATAGATATGTATTGCCTGCAATAATTACAGCCGGGTTGTCAGACAGCTTACTTATTATTATTGCAGTGGTAGCAGTATCTATCATTATTATGTCTTTACCTGTACTTCAAGCAATTATTTATATAGTTGGTTTAATTTTCTTGATGTATATGGCTTGGACCTTTTGGCATGATAAACCCTCAACAGATGGAGAAGCTCAAATTATGTCTCCAATGAAACAAGTAAGTTTTGCTTTATCAGTTTCATTACTCAATCCACATGCTATTTTAGATACAATTGGTGTAATTGGTAGTAGTGCTGCATTATATAGTGGCAGCAATAAAATTGCGTTTACAATCGCTTGTATTAGCGTTTCATGGTTATGGTTCTTTTTACTCGCAATTTTAGGAAAAATGGTTGGATCAATTGATAAAACCGGAAAATTATTAACAATAATCAATAAATTATCAAGCATAATAATTATTATTGTTGCTCTGATGATATTACAAAAACTTATTCAATTATTATTCTAAAGCGTTATATAGTTGTATTTTAAAAGCGTTATACAAAAGACATGCTTGTGTCTATGTATAACGCTTTATTTATTATAAATTTGGATCAATTAACTCAACAAATTTAAATGTTCCATTGTCATATTCAAATTTCAGGATATTACAATTACCGATATTATGCTTTAATGCTTCATCTAGTTTAAGGCAATATCTTAAAAATACTCCCATTATTGTTCCATGACTCACGACTAATGCATTATTCTTTGTTTGAGACATAATGTCATGTAAAGTTTTCACAATGCGATCTTCAACTTGTTGCCTTGCCTCTCCTTTGAAAGGAACAATTCGATCTCCGAATAAGTCTTCAGGCTTGTATAGATTATCAAATAGATAGACTGACTCACCTTCAAATAATCCAAAATGCCATTCCTTCAGTCCCTTAAAACGTTGATACGATTGGTTAGGTGCAACATTTTCAAGTGTGTCACTTGCGCGTTCTTGCGTTGATGATGCATATAAATCGAAGTTTATCCCCTTAGTTTCATAATAACTACGTGCCTTTTGAGCTTGAGCAATTCCAAGTTCTGTTAGCGGCGAATCTCCAAATCCCTGAATTAGTCCCTTAAAATTAAACAAAGTTTGTCCGTGGCGCATTAAATATAACGTTTTAGCCAACAATAACACCTCTTCAATAAAAAGTATTGATAGCTCAAAATGTATTCTCTTTTTATTAAAATGAGTACCAAATATATTAAACCATTATTTAAACTTTTTCGGTAGCGAAAACCTTTGCTTTTGATGTACATTTTTTTCATAAGTAATGATGATTTTAGTTTAAAAGATAATGTGACGGGGTAAAACGCAATGAAGAGTACAGAATTTTAAAGGAGTGAGTGTTTATGGATAATCATAATCAATGTAATTATGTGAATCCACAAAATGTTTCACTTGACTGGGAATGTTTTATAATTAGTAAAAGTGAAATGTTGTTAGATGGTGTACCAAATGAACTTATCAACACTTGGTTAGATAAAGACATTATTACACCATTTTCGATAAGAAATGATGAAATAAACTTTAAAACAAAAGATATTTGGGATGCACTAATACATCATAATTGGTACTACTCAAATTAATTTGCCATATATAAGCTAATAGCTCTATTTGTAGTTTCAATTAATTGATGATCTGTGTAATTAGACATCACATATGCTCTAATTACTTGGTGTCTTTCTTCTAATCGAGGGAATGCTTTATCTTCACTAACGTGTTCGGCCAATATACCAAATGGTGTGTTATCATTTTGAAAACCCATGATGAAATTGTAAAACGTCATAAGACTTGCCCCCTTCATTTATTAAGCGCTATTTAAAGTGTTATTATTAATCTTATCAGAAAACTAGTATTTGTAAATGTGCAAAAGTGATTTTGCACATTTTTTTGATATCTGATTCTAAAAATATTAACGAATTATACAACTTTAAGAGTTTTTAGTATGTAAATATTCTTTTCATATTAATACAATACACCCCTATATATGCTCACTTGTTTGAATTAATAAACTTTAGCATTCTGCAAATAATATTTTAAAAATAACTATACTTTTTATTTACCTATTGAAAAATAGTGTTATCATATTTATTAAGAAGCTATTTTTATACTAGTAGGTGTCAGTCATGAATAACATTTTGTTAAATGCTATCAATATAGTTATTACTACCACTTTTGTTATCTTTAATATTTTAATCACATATAATAAAGATTTAGATGATTTATGTTGGCTCCTGCCTGGTATTATCATTTGTGGTGTGATACTCATCGTATCCTTTACCATTGCAATGATAACTAAAAACTGGTTAAGTGAAATATTATTTTTTATAAATATCGTACTCGTTCTCTATTACATTTATCCTATTTTTTATAGTTTTATAGGTTAATAATTACGGTATATAAGGAGGGTTTCACATGTCTTTACATTTTGCAATTCTGTTTTGGCTAGCATTAATTTTCTTAGTTGCCGCTACGTTTATACTCGTATTAATGAAAAAAACTGGCAAAGAATCTAAAAAAGAGTCCTATTTAAGTTTCACTGTCATTCTCTATATTTTTGGATTCGCTATATTAATATACACATTTATATTTGGTGTGCTATAAATGAAATTCATTTTATATCCAGTCTGAAACGTCTCAATGATGTTTCAGACTGTTTTTTTATTCTTAATAGACATTTCACACTCTCATACTTTAATATTTAAGATATGTTTTAGTCTTACAAGCTTATTAAAGATTACAATTCTAATTTAAGACTATTTACATATATTTCTTCAACAAGGAGCTTTTAAGTGAACTATATTAAACGAACGATAATTTTACTTATATTATTCGTTGTCGTATCCCCTATAAACTCACCAAAAACAATTGCAGATAATAAGTATTCAGAAATTCAAGATGACAAATTCCAATTACAACCTGGTGATATTATTGTTACAAAAGGCCCTGTCATGTGGGGATTTTTTGGTCATTGTAGTATCGCGTTTGATGATAAAACGATTTTACAAATTGAGGGGCCTGGCGACAAACCAACTACACAATCCTTCGAATCTTTTAAATATAATTATGCAAGTGGCAAAAATGATTGGATGAAAGTTTATCGTTGCAGCTATCCTGATGCAGGTAAAAAAGCGGCTGACTGGGTTAAGAAAAACTATGAGAATACAAATCATCGTTATCTAGTTACATTAAATTTGAACAGCAAAAAATTTACGTATTGTACTAAAATTATCTACCAAGCTTATAAATTTGGTGTAAGTGAAAAATCTGTTAAAAGTTATGGACTACATATTATTTCACCCTATGCAATTAAAGATAATTTTATAGATCCATATAAACTAAGGCTTGTTAAAACTTATTAAAACTGTTTCATCAAATAGTTAAATTAGTTTGTGTTTTGCAATAAATTGGGTATAGATTACAAATGATATTTCAGGAGGCCCAATATTTTGAATGAACTAACTAAAGAACAAAAGTATACAATAGCTAAATTTTACAAATTATATATTGAACGTTCGAATAATGGAGAAACAGAAACAGTCGCTAACTTTTTTGGCGATGCTAAAGATGCACGTGAAAACTATTTTTGCGATCGTGATTATCAAGATTTCTTAACTAACTGCCAAATTTTAATTCAAAACAAATACTTAACTGGTGAAGTTTTGGACGATAACATTTACAATATTTCTATTTTAAACAAGACATTTATTGAATTCGAACAAAATTTTGGTTGAACATGAATGTCTCAACTATAAACTTTCTAACCCTATTTTAAAGCAGGAGTGAAAAACATACATGAGTGAATGGCATATTAATAATCAATCTACAAAACCTTTTTTAATACAACAAGCGGAAAAGCAATTGTCTATTGTTAAACCATTGCCTAATGGTAGCTTCCAAATACTCACAGAAATAAATTTGGAGAATGGCAATATTAGTAACATCGATCATTCTTTACTTGTTTCAGTAGACCCCAAAGCATTAGAAATAAGTATATTTGACGCTGTAAATTAAACGCAATATTTTTATTTAATTATTTTAATGTTTCGCCTTTTAAATGAAAACAAGATTACTGAATTATTATGAGATTTTAAAAACAATAAATATTCTCAATAATTAATCAGTCTTAATAAAAAATTAACAAAAAGTTGATTAGTTAAATTATTAATTAAGTAGTAAGATATTATGCGATGTGGTATCCTATTATTGTTAAACATTTTGAGTGTTTAACATTACTTCTTGTTATCGCCATATACAGACTTTAATTCTCGTCATTATTAAAGTTCTGTATTGGCGCTTTTTTATATTCAAAATCAAAAGTCGGACAGATGAAAAGTAAAAAACTTTTCCATCAATTCGATTTATTATAGAACCATTATATATTGTTAGATCTCCACCTATATTTATTGGACAAAAAAATAACAGCTAGTGCTTTTACCACACCAACTGTTATCGATTTAAAGCATAAAAAAACAGCCCTATAGTAAGGGCTGTTTGAATAAGTTAAAATTACATTTTAACTACGTTTGCAGCTTGCTCGCCACGGTCGCCTTCAACGATGTCGAATTCAACTTTTTGGCCTTCTTCTAATGATTTGTATCCATCTTCAGCGATTGCTGAGAAGTGTACGAATACGTCGCTACCATCTTCTCTTTCGATGAAACCAAAACCTTTTTCTGCATTAAACCATTTAACTGTACCGTTATTCATATTGAATACCTCCGTCGTGCTTTTGCACTAAATATTTTGTAACAAATTCATAAATGAAAAGGAGAATATTCTATATAAATAACTCACATTTTTCTTCACGCTCTTTATTACTTAACTTTCATTATACACTTTTAAATATAGAAGTAAAGCATTATTTTATTTTCTGTGATAATACACATTGAACTATATAGTAATATTCCATTTTAATACTAAATTTAAAATTTTTATTTTCTAATATTAAATACACTTGCTTTTGTTACTATTTACTTTTTTAATTCTGAATTGATAATAAATCATATCGTGATCTAAAAATTATAAAAGTGCCACTAGCAGCAGTGACACTTTTACAATGAGCATTATTGACCTGAATCAGCGTTGTCTTCGCTCCAAATATTTAATTTCTCTTTTTTGGCTTGTGCTTCACTTTTTCTTAAAAGTTGTTCATGTGTATTGTTAGGTTTATAAACATAAGCAACTTTAGCCAAGCCTTGACGAACTAAAGCTTCGTTTACCATTTTTCCATCAGCATAAATATACGCTAAGCCACGTCCATATTTATCAGTTCTTTGACCTTTGTCAAACTCGACTTCAATTTTCTTTGCATTTTCTACCATTTTTTTCGTAAATGCACTTGCTTCAGGGCCATATTTCTCTACACCTTTTTTAGGATGCTTTGTTTCAGGTGTATCAACCAATAATAATCTAAATGTCATTGGTTGACCTTTGTACATTAATTTAACCGTATCACCATCAATCGCTTTAATTAATGTCGCAGGTTCTTTATGTAATTTTTTAGTTGAAGTTGCACTATATACTGTTGGATCTTCATAACCACTTCTATTTACGCCGTTATCTGTTTGTGATGCATTTGCTGAGCTACTTAGACTTGAAACTACAACTAAAGTTAACACTAAGCAACTAGTAGCGAAAAAGAAAAACCTCTTTGCGTATTGCCCTTTCGAAACATTACTGATAGCCATCCCTATAAGTAACATTGAAACAATTGCCATACATATGTCAGCACTTAATAAGTATTCTGTCATAACTAACACCTCTTTCTTTTTAGTTAATTTTAATATTAAACGTTAATTAATTATAATTCTACACTTTTACAATTAATTAATAAAAATTTAATAATTATAATAAAATAACTATACTTACTTTTATGTATTTTCTATATTTTAGGTGTCAGAACTTATATATTTAGCCTTATTTGTAAAATTAAAAAGCCTACAACATGAATCGTTGCAGACTATCATATCGAGACAAAGAGGTTTATTAGTGTCTCTATATCTATGTGGAATTTGAAAAGATTATTTATAATATTTACGGGGATAAATTGTCATTTAAAAACGAGATGTATAACTTATAATTTACTTTGGATTAGCGTTTTTCAGTTTTCTCTATCTTATTATTCACTTTATCAATTTGTTTATTCAAATAGTTTTGATGCGGTTTGCTTAATGTGTTAACTTTTTGTTTGGCTTTCATCCTAGCATCAGCACTTTGTGTATCTTTATAGTTCTCTACTAAGCTTTGTGCTTCTTTAACATGATCACGTCTAATAACACGTTTGTCACGGTCTGTGAAATGTGATGAGTCAATTTCACTATAACCAATCATAGCTCCTGATTTACCGCCCATTGTTAATATGTTGAACTCCATCAGGTTTGAATTGCTATTAGATTTAAAAATATTAATTTGAGCATGTTCAACTGTTATAACTTTCTCTTCCGATACAATTTCAGTAAATTGCTTAGTATCATTTGCGCCACTCTCTGTCACTAATGCGTTTGCATGATTAGAATGCCATAATTGAGTTGCACAAATTACACCCATTGTTAGTACTAGTACTTTCCTTTTCATTTGTTTATGCTCCCTTATTTGCTTTGTTTGTAAAACCGACTTTTTCACCCTGTTTTCTTCGCCATTGAAAATTATATACCAATATTTTAGAAACAATAATTAACTTGCGATGAACAAACTATTAACAATAATCTTGAGTCTTATATTTATCTTAATTAATAATATATTTATTTAAGATTATGTTACTTCCAACTTTCAAATTAGAAAAACGGTATAATTTGTTGATGGGTGTTTATTGATAAACTGCAAAAAATACAGCCTACAACCACATAGATTGTAGACTATATTTAAAATAATAGGTATTTATCATATCTCGTAAACTTAGTGCCAATTTTTATACTCGTGGTGCTGGTAAGCTACCCTTAAATTCAGGAACGTAGTGTGTAGGGCTATAACTTGGAACAGCATATTGATAATTTACATTTTTGATATTTAATGATGGTTTCCCAATTTTATAACCATTTGATTGTGAAAATGAGAAATATTTCTTCACACCTTTAACTACTTTATAAGAATAGAAGTATTTATAGTCATATGCTTTATTTACTTTAGCATTTTGATGTGTTGCTGTTGTGTTATTTTGGAAACTTGGTACATGCATACGATGTGAATTGTGACCATATGGTGGAATTACCTTGAAACTATTTATTTGTGGCACAACACAAAAGTGATTAATTTTAATGCTAGCATGCCCTGGTGTAACAAATTTATGCGCGTGATATCCAGGAACTGCAAAATGATGCTTGATAATTAAAGATTGAGATGGATGTGTATATCTAGGCGATTCTGATGGTTTAACAATAAAGTGTTTATTAATAGAATCCTTTGCATGATTTACATGTTTATGTACATGTGTTGATTTGTATGAAGTAATAACTTTCTTGTAGTGGGTTTGCGTAGTAATGAAGTGGTGGTTTACTTTGTTTTGCGTAATAAATCTATTTACTTCTGGGCCTTTAGCAACAAAATGCTTATCAACTTGTTGTGAAGCTGGATTGTTTGTTGCTACATTCACGCGATTATTGATTTCTTTGTACTCTGGTACAATGTTTCCTAACTTTGACTCTGGTACGGCAAAGTTTTTATCTACAATTTTACTAGCTGCCGATGAATCTACAATCTTATTCAATTTATCTTCAGAAGATACAAAGTTTTTATTGTCAGCTAAATTACCAACATTTACTTTTGGTGCTTTTTTAAATTCATTGTAAGTTGGAATAATTTTATTAATTCCTGATTCTGGAACTACAAATTTTTTGTCAACACTCTCTGTCACTGATGCTTTAGCGTGATTTGAATTCATAATTTGTGTAGCAAATAGCGTGCTCATAGTTAAAACTAATAATTTCTTTTTCATCTGTTATTTCTCCTTTATATAGACTCAATATTATAACCAATATAATTTCCCTGTTATATTCACTAACAGCATTATATACCAGAATTTTCAGTATAATAATTAACTTGAAGTAAACGTTGTCTTAACATTTTTATTGTTTTTCAGCTTAAAATTAATTATTGATATTGATAGTTAAGCATAATAATTTTTTCGTAATATAAAGTGAAAAAAGTAATAGTCCACACCTGTTTAGAATGTGGACTATACTAGATTGCATCATTGAAATGATGACTTTGATATTATTTATTGCTAGTTTAAAATGTTGTTATTTTTACGACAAACTCATTATTTGCTTTGCAGCCATGCATTAATTATTTGCCATTATATACTTTATTGATTTGTTTATTAAAACGTTTTTGATGACCTTCACTTAAAGTATTTACTTTTTGTTGTGCATTTAATCGGTCTTTATAACTATGTGTATCTTTATAATTATCAACTAACTTTTGAGCTTCTCTAACGTGTTCACGCTTAATTACACGCTTCTCACGCTCAGTTAGATGAGAAGAATCAATTTGACTTATACCAACCAGTGATCCTGATTTTCTACCAGGTAAAGCAGATGTTTCTTCAAATTCAATAAGATGATTATGCGTATGATTTGAAGTTGTTGGTGATTGATGCGTTGTTGTGAAATCATGACTTTCACCATTTAATCCAGCCAATTGTTTTGGTGCATTATAAATAATTTGTTGCTGAGTTTGACGCTCAACTGTAGGCATAGGTACCTGTGTCGTTGTTTCAGTATATGTAGCCGGTGTTGTTGGTTTCTTTGTTGGTGCAGAAACCACAAGTTGTTTGTCATTTTCGTTGTCAATACGTTGTTTATGCTCAAAATCATATTCTAATGACACTACAGGTGTTTTCTTAATTTTTTGATTATCCAAAAATCTCGCTTTTCTTTCTTCTGCTCTTTTATCATATTCAGCTTTTTGCTCTGCAGTTACTTCTTGTGAAGCAGATTTATAATTTTGAGAATCTAAACTTCTTTTACTTCGATTACATCTCTTGTTTTCATCATTTATAGCATCTTCAGTGTCAGCTCTTAACTTATTTGCATTTTTTGCATTTGTTTCTTTTTCTTTTTCAGATGCTAATGTAGGAATATTTATCGGTCGTTGCTTTCCAATTTCCTCAAAAAACTCATCAATAATAGTTTCTAAATCTTCCATTTTTTCATTTAGCATTCTTGAATTAGTAGGCTGTTTATATTTTCTTTCGTAATCTTCATATCCTAAAATTAAATCTAATTTACTATATAAATTCGTTCTTGCTCCTCCAACATTTCCAAAAGTATATCCCAACATCAAAACTTTATTTTCCAACTCATTGATTTTTACATCTGCATCATGTTGTTGTTTTTCATCAAAATCTTTTAAATCCTGATAACGTTCTTGAATAATTTTTATCTCTTTCATAAACCATTCATTATTAGATTTTAATTTATCGTATATATGTTGATATCTTTCTTCAGTAAGTCCTAACATTTCATTAGTATTTGTATTTTCTTTAATATGCTTCTCTTCTCTAAAAAACTTTTTTAATGCTGCATCTTCTGCCATAAATTTCTGTTGATAAGTTTTAACGGCTTCTTTGTACTCTGGTTCATAGTATTTTTCATAATCTGAAAATGATAATGATGCAATTAGTTTCTCCAAATTTTCTTTATACATTACTGGTGTAACGGTATTACTTCTTTTCCCCGTTAACTTCAATGACTCAGATTTATATGGATTCTTCTCCCCAGAAACCACTGCACTCGCGTGATTGTATTCCCAAATTTGTGATACACATAATGCTCCCAATGATAAAACTAGCAATTTATTTTTCAACTGTATTTTCTCCTTAATTTTCCCTAATTAACAACCTACCTTACACCCTATTTTTTCGCCAAGCCAAATTATATAACATCTACCTTTTTAAAATAATTAACTGTTGATGAATTAATTATTAATTATATTCAAACAATATATTTGGAAAATCCAAGTAAAAAAGCCACCTTTTAAGGTGGCTTCTTCATGAATCATATGATTAATTTAATATCATTATTACTTATTTCTTATCTTTATTTTCTTTTTTTCTTCTGAAAAGTAGTAATGAACCTATTGATGCTAATAATCCCCAAATTAGTGACGTATTTGCTTCATCTTCAGAACCTGTATCTGGTAATGGTTCTTTACTATCTTTAGCCTCATTTTTATTAGAAGCATTAGTACCATTTTTAGGTGAATTAGGCGGAACTACATTATTGTTAGAACCTGACTCGGAATCGCTATTTGAATCACTTTCTGAGTCGGAATCACTTGATGAATCGGAGTCACTACCTGAGTCTGAATCACTCGCTGAATCCGAGTCACTATCTGAATCTGAGTCACTGTCGGAGTCGCTGTCTGAATCTGAATCGCTGTCTGAGTCTGAATCGCTGTCTGAGTCTGAATCGCTATCTGAGTCCGAATCGCTATCTGAATCCGAGTCGCTATCCGAGTCTGAGTCGCTATCTGAATCCGAGTCACTGTCTGAGTCGGAATCACTATCTGAATCCGAATCACTCGCTGAATCCGAATCACTGTCTGAGTCGGAATCGCTATCTGAATCCGAGTCACTGTCTGAGTCGGAATCGCTATCTGAATCCGAATCACTGTCTGAGTCTGAGTCACTGTCGGAATCTGAATCGCTGTCGGAATCTGAGTCACTGTCTGAATCTGAATCACTATCTGAATCTGAATCGCTGTCGGAATCTGAGTCACTGTCTGAATCTGAATCACTATCTGAATCTGAATCGCTGTCTGAATCTGAGTCACTATCGGAATCTGAGTCGCTATCTGAGTCTGAGTCACTATCGGAATCTGAGTCACTGTCTGAGTCAGAATCGCTGTCTGAATCTGAATCACTGTCTGAGTCTGAATCACTCGCTGAATCTGAATCGCTCGCTGAATCTGAATCACTTGCTGAATCTGAATCGCTTGCTGAATCTGAATCACTCGCTGAATCTGAATCACTCGCTGAATCTGAATCACTCGCTGAATCTGAATCACTCGCTGAATCTGAATCACTCGCTGAATCTGAATCACTCGCTGAATCTGAATCACTCGCTGAATCTGAATCACTTGCTGAATCTGAATCGCTTGCTGAATCTGAATCACTTGCTGAGTCTGAATCACTTGCTGAATCTGAATCACTCGCTGAATCTGAATCACTCGCTGAATCTGAACCGCTATCTGAACCTGGGTCAGAATCTGAATCCTCTGGAATTGGTTCAATTTCACCAGGCTCATCAGGTTGTTCAGGGACAACAGGTTTATCGATACCGTCACCAGAACCTGATCCGTTATTAAATGCTACTTCGTTGTCCCATGACATAGAGCGCCAAATTATATTCGAGTTATACCCATATAAAGTTGAACGTAAAGCTAAATCACCTTTGCTATTCGGATCAATATGACCATTAACAACTACAATATACGGTGTTGTAATTTGATCATCAGGCGTATTAAACTCTACTTTATATTGATTTGGATTTGGGAATGTAATATTCACACTATTAGTGACATCCTCAAAGTTTTCTGGATTTACAAAGTAACTTTCAGATAAATCAGCTGCATTATCTACTTTATATACTTTAATACTTGTATTTTGCTGATCTATTAATGCATTACTATCCGTATTGGGTTTTAAATTACCTGTTAAAACCGGCGCAATAACGTTATCTCCACTTGGATTGACATAAATTGTCTGACGATACGTATTATTTGTTTTATCGATTTGGTCAATTGTACCTTTAATAGATAAGTTATAAAACTTACCATATTTTTCATAATCTACTAATACTGTTTTGTTTGCTGTTGTACTACCTATGCCAGTTGTCAATGTTACATTACCTGTCTTTGTAACATTTTCAGGGTCAATATAAGCTGGCATAGTAATATTAGCTGTTACATTTTCTTTAGTATCAACATAGTCTGTAAATGTATAAATAACATTACCATCACTATCGATTACACCATTTGCCAATACTTGATCTCCGGCCATAATTGGAGGCACTTTAGCAGTTGAAGTTACACCATTTAAGTTTAATTCTTTAGGTACAGTTATTTTGAATGTGTCACCTTTAACAGCAGAATTAGGCACTGAAAAACCATAATTCAGTTTGACATAACCTGCTTGGTGCGGATACACAGTCGTACCAGAGTCAATAGTAACTTTAACATCTGTCAACTGATTCGTAATATCTGTGCCAGCTGCAGGTGCATCTGCAGCTACTGCCGCTAAACTAAATGCTCTCATTCTAGGCGCACTTGTATTAACCGCTTGATTAACTAAATCTTTATTACTTGCATCTGTACTCTGTGGAGCTGATTCATTGTTTGAAGGTGTTGCTTCAGTTGAAGTATCTTGCGTTGTTGAAACATTTTCCGCATTTGTAGAATTTTGAGGTGAATTTACAGATGATACTGTATTAGTATCATTAGAAGTCGTTTCATTACTTGTTTGATTCACTAATTCCTCCGCATTTGTATTGCTTGATTGAGTTGTTGCCGGTGTATTAGCTTGATTCGTTGCCGTAGTAGCTTCACCAGTTACCGGAGTTTCTTCCGTAGTTGCATTTGTTAATGATGATTGTGTCGTTTCCTGTTGTGCTGGATTTTGCGCCACACTCGTTTCGCCATTATTAGTGTTTGACGATGTTTTAGTATCACTCACGTTTGTGTTGTCTGTTTTAGGTGCAGCATTAACGCTACTTGGATCATTACTTTTGCTTTCGTTACTTGCGCTATCAGATTGCGTAACACTATTTTCACTTGCATCTGCTTCTTTACTGCTGAGTAGTCCAAAACCGATTAACGTACCTACAAGCACTGAAGCCACGCCAATCGATTTTTTCCGAATTGCGTGTTTTTCTTTTTTCTTCATATTCATTTTATTCCCTCTTTTTAAAAAGTCATTTTATATTAACTATATACCCTTTAAAGATATATTTAATCTCTGTTAATGGAATTATACACTAAAATTGCATTATAGCAATTAATTTGTATCGATATTTTATTATCCACAATAATACTTTACTAACAAACATTTTATTTATTGCTATTTTAAAAATTGCAAACGACAATGCATGATTTCATTGCAAACATTTTTTATTATTAATATGAACTCTACCTAATGTAATCCTAGCTTGAAATCATATTTTTTCAAAAGCAGATGTGTAATTTATGGTACCTGTTTTTCCCGCTAAACTGTTCACTTTTAATTCTTTAATTAAAAACGCTTCGTCTGGTATACCATCATATGGTGGATAAATGTCGTACATACTTGCGCGTTGATATCCTAGATTGGCATAATACGTCGGCCATCCTAATACACTGATAAAATTATATCCTTTTAATATTGCTTCTCGTTCTAATGCTTGAATCAATCGCTTCCCAATACCTTTATTTTGATGATGAATATCAACAGATACAGGTGCTAACACTAATCCAATTTCCCGTTGTGCCTCGTTATCAAGATAAACTTCACTTAATAAACCGTGCCCTACAACTTCATTTTGAAGAACAGCTACTAATTCTAAGTTATTGTCATACGTATCACTTAGACGAATTTGGTCTACTAGTTCTGATTCATTACCATAACCATGTTCACTATTTTCAAATGCCGTTCTAATTAACTGGTCAACTTGAGCAAAGTCATGTTGATGTATTTGTCTAATTTGCATCTTTGCCCCTCCTTTTAGTTCTATCTTATAGAAAAATGCATTACAACATAAAGTAATATTTTATAGTAATGACGCCATTATTTCATTAAAATTGAATGATATTTTTCGCAATAAACAACTACCCTCTTAAATCAATTTTTAGATAAACTGCAAATCATAAATTTCTTTATTATTATAAGTATTAAAACGGTCGATTTGACCTTTTAATATAACTTCCTGTTGTTTGCGACTTACATTATGATAATAAGTCATACGTACATTCAAATCAGCTTCATAACCATTGTTCTCAATCGTTCTTTCTAATTCTTCGTACACATTTTTATTAATTGGTAACATGTCCCCTTCTTTACTAGGTAAAATATTCACGTATTTTTTCTGAATGACTTTATCATTACCCAATAAAACCTCTATTGCAATTTTTTTAGCAGCACCGCCACCTAAATTATATAGTTTAATATAATCTTTATGATGATGCTCTTCTGTTGCCGAATTCATTATATTAAGTTGATCCTCCTCCCTTTCTAATAAAATTTGGTTAAAACCTAAAGCTGGCAGAAAGCTAATTTTCATTTGATAAAGTTGAACTGAAACTGATACAAAATAAAATAAAGCCATAATAAATGTTCCAATAGATCCTATAGCTGAAATAATGTTAATCATTAAGATATCAACCCTCCCATAAGAAATTTATATGATTAATTTCAAACTGAAAAAGCATTTTACTTAATCGTTTATATCCAAAAACAATCATTTTAAACGTTATATTCGACTGCTCATATAAAAAGTTTTGCTTTATAGCCTTAAGTAATTTTTTAACCATCAAGTACGATTATTATTACGGCAATCTATTTGTATTGACTAAAAAATACAATAACGCTTTTGAGAGCTCCCATCTTTGACCAGTATTTTCCAAATTAATAACACTTCTTCTTCAATACATATTTATCTCATACAAATAAGTTGATTTTTTTATTTTTACAAACGTAATTTCTTAACAAATCAAAATTTTACATTTAAATCTTTCGATATATTACAAGTTTTTTAAAAAAAGTAATATATTTCTATCAATAAAAGTAATATAATATTAGTAATTATAGTTTCATTAATTTATTGCAACAATACATAGGATCATTATTACAAGAATTATTTAATATCATCTTAGAATCTCACAAAATATCAACTTTGTTTAATTACTCAAAATGATAAGTCATTTAGAGTTTTTAAAATAAATTTTTGCGAAATAAAGGAGACATGTTAAATGAAAAAAGTAATGGGGATATTATTAGCAAGTACACTTATCTTAGGTGCTTGTGGACATCATCAAGATAGTGCAAAAAAAGAGAGCACTAGTCACAAAAAGAAAGAAAATGACAATGAAGAATTAAATGAAGAACTTAAAGAATTTAAAAGCAAAAAAAATATGGATATAAAAATTAAAGGCGATACTATTGTTAGTGACAAATTTGAAGCTAAAATAAAAGAACCGTTTATCATCAATGAAAAAGATGAGAAAAAGAAATATATCGCTTTTAAAATGGAAATTACTGCTAAAAAAGACGATAAAGATTTAAATCCATCTTCTATTTCTCATGACTATATTAATATCACTCAAGATGATAAAAATACAGTAAATAAATTAAGAGATGGTTATCTTTTAAGTGATAAAAAATATAAAGATTGGACAGAACATAACCAAGATCAAATTAAAAAAGGCAAAACTGCACAAGCCATGTTTATCTATGAGTTAAGAGGTGATGGAAATATTAATTTAAATGTCCATAAATACTCAGAAGATAAAACAGTTGATTCTAAATCATTCAAATTTAGTAAACTTAAAACCGAAGATTTTTCTCATAGAGCGGAAACAAGAGAAGAAGTAGAAAAGAAAGAAAAAGAATTTGAAGAAGAGTACAAAAAAGAACAAGAACGAGAGAAAGAAAAAGAAAAGCAAAAAGATGACGACCACAGTGGTTTAGATGAAGTATAAATTTATGAATGCTCGCATTTAGCGTTATAATATTTGTTGTTATTATTGTCATTTTAAATTAGCTTACCTATACTCATAATGACACACTAATTTAATTGTTAAATATAACAAAAAAGAGTAGCTCGCCTACTCTTTTTTGTTGTTTTGAATGAAGAATTATCTTATATAAAGAATTTTTTTATGAACAATATTAAAACTCTAAGCTCAACTTTTTTGACACTTATTTGACACATATTCTTTCAACCCTTAACGCAAAATCTTATATGTACACAAGTATTAATTTTTCATTCATGAAAATTTGAACCTAAGCAAATACTATCATATCAACGTACACAGCTAATTTAACCTTCCTCACAAGAATAGATAAAAAACATATAAAAAAGCCCACATCCACAAAGGTTGTAGGCTACAAATATGGAGACGGCGGGATTTGAACCCGCGTCCAGAGGTCCTGATACACATCTTTCTACGTGTGTAGTTTATCGAAAGGTTTCGCATCATGAAAAGTGATAAACAACCAACATGATGCTAGCTTGATTAAGTTTCTTCTAAACAGACTTCAAACGGCAGTGTTTAGCATATCCTATTAAGGTTGAATCGCGTTAACAGCACATAGGAAATGCTGTTAGGCGATGCAGAGTGCGATTAGGCAGCTACTGCGAAATTATTGTTTGATTTGCCAGTTATTATAAACTGTGTGTGTTGATGACGAAGACAACCCTCCGACACGCTTAATGAGCTCGGGGGACCCCTGTCGAATCCATGAACGTCCCCGAAATAATAAATCAAACAAATCATACTTTTGTAATTTACAAAAGCACATATAACTATATCAAATATAGCCCGATTAAGCAACTAAATCGCTTAATAACGGGCTTTCATATCGCGCGCAACATCTCGTTTGACTGCTTTTTCTTTCAAAGCTTGACGTTTATCATATTTTTTCTTACCTCGTGCGACACCAAGTAATACTTTACAATGTCCATGCTTCAAATAAAGCTTTAACGGCACAATCGAATAACCAATTTCACGTGTTTGATCACCCAATTTAATGATTTCACGTTTATGCAATAATAATTTTCGAGAACGAAGAGGATCGTGATTAAAACGATTCCCTTCTTCGTATGGTGCTATATGCATATTATTCAAATACATTTCACCGTTTTTAACTTGCGCATAACTATCTTTAAGGTTAGCACTACCTCGGCGAATCGATTTTATTTCTGTACCTTGTAATACAATTCCCGCTTCAATCGTGTCTTCAATATTATAATCATGTCTAGCTTTACGATTTTCCGCTAATGTACCTGGTGATTTCTTCTTAGCCATTCATACTCACCTCATTGCTGCTTATTTTTTCTTACGACGTGCTTTCTTTTTCACACTTTTATCTTTATAAAATGGCTTATGTTTACTATTTCCTGATTTGTCATTTTTGCGTTCATTTTTACCTTTACGTTGACTACCCTTTTTCTTACGTCCTTTATCATCAGATTTTGATTTATCTAATGATTTACCACGCGTTTTGGCTTGAATTGTCTTACCTCGCGCTGGGCGCTGTGATCGATCATTTTTCGGTAAAGGCATACCTACAATTTGAAAATCAATTAATCGTTCATCTACATCAACATGCGTCACTTTAACCTTGACTGTGTCACCAATTCTAAATACTTTAGCTTGACGCTCACCAATTAATGCCATTTGACGCTCTTCAAAACGGTAATAATCATCAGTCATATTCGCAATATGAACCATACCTTCTATCGTATTTGGCAATTCAATGAACATACCGAAGTTAGCTACTGAGCTGACAATACCTTCAAATTCATCACCAATATGTTGAATCATATATTCTGCTTTTTTCAATTCATCAGTATCACGTTCTGCCTCAATAGCACGACGTTCACGTTTAGAAGTATGTTCAGCTAACTCAGGCAATTTGTCTTCCCAACGCTTCACTTCTTTGTTATCCATTGATTTCTCAATTAAATACTTACGGATTAAACGATGAACTGTTAAATCAGGATAACGTCTAATTGGTGATGTAAAATGCGTATAATATTCAGCTGATAAGCCAAAATGTCCCAAGTTCACATCATCATAATGCGCTTGTTGCATTGAACGTAACATCATTGTTGAAATGACCATTTGTTCAGGTCGACCTTCTACTTCTTCTTGAACCTTTTGAAGTGTTGTTGGATGAATATCTTCGCCAGTACCCTTAATCATGATGCCAAAGTTTGTAATAAAATCAAAGAATTGTCTTAAGCGATCTGATTTAGGTTGCTCATGCACTCGGTAAATAAAAGGTACATCTAACTTACTAAAATGTTCAGCAACTGTTTCATTTGCAATTAACATAAATGATTCAATTAGACGTTCACCCTCGCCACGTTGTCTTAATTGAACATCTGTTGGTATACCGTCTTCGTTAACTAATACTTTTGCTTCACTAATATCAAAATCGATTTCACCACGTCGTTTTCTCATTTGAATCAAACGATTAGATAAATCTTGTGCTAAATCTAACATAGGCGTAATTTCTTTATATTGTTCGCGAATGTTAGGATCCTTTTCAGTAATAATCTGATTTACCGCATCATACGTCATTCGATAATCAGAATGTATAACACTATCAAAGATTTCATGTTTTACAACGCGACCACTATCATCGATTTCCATGCGACAGCTTAAAGTTAAACGATCAACATTAAGATTCAATGAACAAATACCATTACTTAATCGATGTGGAATCATTGGAATTACACGGTCAACAAGATATACACTTGTCGCTCTATCATATGCCTCTTTATCCAATGCAGAACCTTCTGTTACATAATAGCTGACATCAGCAATACTTACAGTTAATTGCGTATTACCGTTCGCTAACTTTTTAACACTAATTGCGTCATCTAAGTCTTTAGCATCAGCACCATCAATTGTGATTGTCAATTCATCACGTAAATCATGACGGCCTTTAATTTCAGTATTTTCAATATGATCAGGTACTGCTTCAGCTTCTTGTAACACTTCATCAGGAAATTCAATTTCTATGCCATGTTGATAGATAATAGATAAAATATCTACGCCAGGATCATTTTTATGTCCTAAAATAGCAGAAATATGTCCTTCTGGATTATCTGAACCATCAGCATATTTAGTAATTTGAACAAGTACCTTATGCCCATCTACTGCACCTAAACTTTGTCCTTTAGGAATGAAAATATCTTGCATAATACGTTTATCATCTGGAATAACAAATCCGAAATGTCTAGCTTCACTATACGTACCAACAACTTGAGTTACTGAATGCTTCTCAATCGACTTAACTTCCCCTTCAATTTTACCTTTATGTTCACCTTTAGATTGATGGATTTCTACAATAACAGTATCTCCATCTAAGGCACGATTAATTTTTGTTGGGGGAATAAATATATCTTCCATATCCTCATCTTCAGGTCTTAAGAATGCAAAGCCTTTTTTATTTTGACTTAACGTTCCCTTTATCAATTTTGAATGACCTTTTGAACTATGCTTTTTTTGATATCTGTCTGTTTTTGTACGTTCAATTAATCCTGATTGTTCTAATTCTACGAGCACCTTAATTAAATCTCTAAATGAGTCGGCACTACTTAAACCTAATGCATCTTGAAAATCTGACACTGACATAGGTTCATATTCAGGTTGATTAATAATCTCTTCTATAGATTGCTTTAAATTCATTATGCCCCTCCTTTCTAATGTTAAAATCTCTTTTTATTCTGACCAGTCTAATGACTCTAAAAATTGATAAATATCTTCAAATACTTGTTCTTTCTCTTTATCAATCGTAATAACATGTCCAGATTCACTGTACCACTTGATGTTTTTGTCATCAGAATCTACATGGTCATATATATAATTTGCGGATTGCGGATCAATCATATTGTCGTTTTCTGCTTGAATCACTAAAATAGGATCCAACACTTCATCAACTTGCTCTTTAATCGTATCTAATGCTTCACTTAGTTCTTTTAAAGTTTCAGTTGGTTTAAAATGATCCATTTCATTATCAATAGTCTCTTGATCTTTACCTTCATACTTTTTAAAGTTACGTGCATACTCTAAAAAGCCTTCGTAAATGGTACCTTCAGTTTTGCCACCCATTGGTGCACACATCGTTACAATACCCTTTACATCTCTATTTAAGCTTAATTTTAAAGCAAAATCCCCACCTAATGATAGACCAGCAACAACAATTTCATCATAACCTTGTTCAACAAGATAATCATAACCATCTAACGCATCTTTAAACCAAACGAAAGGACTAGATTTCAGTATTTCCTCTGGTGGTGCCGCGTGACCTTCATATTGTGGTGCATACGAAGTATATCCCTTTTTTTGTAAAAATCGACCTAATTGACGTACATCAGACGAATTGCCTGTAAATCCATGTAATAATAACACGGCACGTTTGCCTTCTTCAAAAAAGAAAGGTTTTGGTAATTTTATCTGCATAAATCTAACGCTCCCTTTGCATACTTAACTAGGCTATATATTTTACATAGCTTATTGTTAAACTATTACATTCTTAATTATAAATAAAAAAGCCCGACATTTACATCGCCGGACCTTACATACCAAGATAACTTATGCAAATCATAAGTACAAAAAATAATATTGATAAAATAATTGTTAATCTATTTAAGAATAAATCGACGCCACGTTGTTTTTGTTTACCGAATAACTGCTCAGCACCACCACTGATGGCACCTGAAAGTCCACTGCTTTTACCTTCTTGGAGTAGTACAACAGTTATTAATGCAATACAATCAATGATTAATAATACGATTAAAAATGTATGCATAAATTGTCCTCCGTTCCTTATATACGACAAGTAGTATATCATATTTTTATTGTTAAAATCAATTTTCTAGCGATTAAATGTACTTTTACGTTTGATAGAAACAACAAGCATATAAATCGCTAATGCAACCGAACCTATAATAACAATTAAAATTGGCAATGTTAAGTACGCACCGTGTGCAGCTTTTATTGCTTGAATTGTGATTGATAAATTAATCAACGTAAACAAACTATTTGATACATAAACTGCAAACATAAACCACCACACATAAGTATGTCGATTCCAAAAAGTGATAAAGCCTGCTAGATAAGCCAAAATATACATAATACCAGTGAATCTAAAGCTGTTTAAAATGTAATCAATCGCTTTATCTGAAGTGTTTTGATTCGTTAAATTAAGTAATGCTTTGGCAGTCGCATTATCCAACGAAACAAAATAATGAATAATCAATAATATTGAGAATACGATTGATGCAGTTGCAATAAAGCGTCCTGTTTTAATTTCTTTATTCGTTCTATCAGCCATTTGTTTACTCCTCATATATTTAAATACGTTCTATAAAACCTTTATTTAATTTTACCTTTTAATAAAAGTGAATACCCTGTCATACAATATTCATTTCAACATAAATTTATTATACCAGTTTAAGAATACAAGTTAAATATGTGTTATTAGTTACCTCATGATTATTAGTCTGTTATGAATAATACTTCAAAATAAAAAACCTACCACAGTCTCAACTCTGTGGCAGGTTATAAATACAAGCGTGAACTTTTTAAGCGTGAACTCAAAAACTTTATTCAATTTATACCGACATAATAATCCTCAACTAAAATTATGGCAGTACTTAATGTTTAAAATGATTATTTATCTAAGTTATAGAATGATTTGATACCGTCATATTTAGCAGTTTCAAATAATTCATCTTCGATACGTAATAATTGATTGTATTTAGCAATACGGTCAGTACGTGATAATGAACCAGTTTTAATTTGACCAGCGTTTGTAGCAACAGCAATATCAGCAATTGTTGTATCTTCTGTTTCACCTGAACGGTGAGAAACTACTGCTGTGTAACCAGCTTTTTGAGCCATTCCGATTGCATCAAATGTTTCAGTTAATGTACCGATTTGGTTAACTTTAATTAAGATTGAGTTACCAATTCCGTTTTCAATACCTTTTGCTAAAATTTCAGTGTTTGTTACGAATAAATCGTCACCTACTAATTGTACACGGTCACCGATACGTTCTGTAAGTTGTTTCCAACCATCCCAGTCGTTTTCGTCCATACCGTCTTCAATTGTAATGATAGGATATTTGTCTACTAATTGTTCTAAGTAGTCAACTTGTTCTGCAGCTGTACGTTTTGCACCGTGTTCGCCTTCGAACTTACTGTAGTCATATACACCATTTTCATAGAATTCTGATGATGCACAGTCAAATCCTAAGAATACTTCTTCACCTGGTTTGTAACCAGCTGCTTCGATTGCTTGGATAATTGTTTCAACAGCATCTTCAGTACCTTCAAATTTAGGAGCGAAACCACCTTCGTCACCTACTGCAGTTTCTAAACCACGTTTGCTTAAAATTGATTTTAAGTTGTGGAAAATTTCAGTACCCCAACGTAATGATTCTTTGAACGTTGTAGCACCTACAGGTAAAATCATGAATTCTTGGAATGCAATTGGAGCATCTGAGTGAGAACCACCATTAACGATGTTCATCATTGGTACTGGTAACTGCTTACCATTAAATCCACCTAAATATTTGTAAAGTGGTTGACCTAATAAGTCAGCTGCTGCACGTGCTACTGCGATAGATACACCTAAAATAGCATTTGCACCTAATTTACCTTTGTTTGGAGTACCGTCTAATGCGATCATCATTTTATCAATAGATACTTGATCTAATACTGAAAATTCACCTTCAATAATTTCTGGTGCGATGATTTCATTAACGTTTTCAACTGCTTTAGTAACACCTTTACCTAAATAACGTGATTTGTCTCCATCACGTAATTCAACAGCTTCGTGTTCACCAGTTGAAGCACCTGATGGTACTAATGCACGACCAAATGCGCCACTTTCAGTTAATACTTCTACTTCAACAGTTGGGTTACCACGAGAGTCTAAGACTTCGCGAGCGTAAACATCTGTAATAATTGGCATGTTTATAATCTCCTTTAAATAGTTATTCTATAATTATTATAGCTTTATTCTTTCATTTAACAAAATGATATTACTATTATTTTCAAAAAATAAGTGTCATTAAGCGTTTACTTAACATCTTTTACAATATTAGTGTTTAATTAAAGATTCACCTGTCATGTCTTCAGGTTGTTCTACATTTAATAAATCTAATAATGTAGGTGCTAAGTCACCTAAGCGACCAGTTTCTCTAAGTGTAACGCCTTCTTTTGTTACAATCACTGGTACTGGGTTCGTTGTATGCGTAGTCATTGGTTGATCATCATCCGTCAATACTTGATCAGAGTTACCATGGTCAGCAGTAATAATTGCATAACCGTCCATGTCTAAAATTTTATCAACGACTTCACCTAAACATTCATCAACCGCTTCGATTGCTTTGATTGTCGGCTCAAGCATACCACTATGTCCAACCATATCAGGGTTAGCAAAGTTTAAAATAATTAAGTCCAAGTCACCTTTATTTAACTCTTCTAATAATGCATCTTTAACTTCATAAGCACTCATTTCTGGTTTCAAGTCATACGTTGCAACTTTAGGTGAATCAATTAAACGACGGCGTTCACCTTTAAATTCCTCGTTACGTCCACCACTCATAAAGTAAGTAACGTGAGGATATTTTTCAGTTTCTGCAATACGTAATTGTGTTAAATTGTTATTTTGTGCAATTTCACCAATTGTATTATTTAAATCAACTTTTTCGAAAACGATAGCCGCATCGATATTGTCGTTATACTTAGTGAATGTTGCATAGAATAAGTCTTTAACTTGTTCAACTTTAAAGCCTTCGAATGCTCTGTTCGCAAAAATTTCCGATAATTGCGCTGCTCTATCAGGTCGGAAATTATAGAAGATCACTGCATCTCCATCATTAACACCGTCATTTTGATTCTCAACGATGAATGGTACTACGAATTCGTCAGTTAAGCCCTCATTATAGCTTGCTTCTACACCTTCTTTGGCAGTTGCATAAGTTGGGGCATCAAAATTACGAATAGCATTGTAAGCTTTTTCTTCACGTTCCCAACGTTTGTCACGGTCCATTGCATAATAACGACCAGACACAGATGCAAATTGACCAATGCCTAATTCATTGAATTTAGCTTCAGTCTCTTCGATGTATTTCAAAGCGGATTTTTGATCTACGTCACGACCATCTAAAAATGCGTGTACGTAAACTTTTTCAACACCTTGTTTTTTAGCAAGTTCTAACAAAGCAAATAAATGTTTGTAATGACTGTGCACACCACCGTCAGACAATAAACCAAAGATGTGTAACGCTGAATCATGTGAATTCACGTGTGCAATTGCATTATTTAAAACATCATTTTCAAAGAAATCACCGTCTTCAATTGATTTATTGATTCGAGTTAAACTTTGATAAACGATACGTCCTGCACCGATATTCATATGACCAACTTCTGAGTTACCCATTTGTCCTTCAGGTAGTCCAACATCTAAGCCACTCGCTTCGATTTGAGTCGTTGGATATTTGTTGTAATAACGATCAAAATTAGGCTTGTTTGCTAATTTTACCGCATTACCATGTTCGCTTTCGCGGTTCGCAAAACCATCTAAAATAATTAACGCAGTTGGTTTCTTAGCCATGATTATTTTGCACCTTCTAACAATTGTACGAAATCTTCAACTTTAAGTGATGCGCCACCTACTAATGCCCCATCAATATCAGTTTGTGCCATGTATTCTTTAATGTTGTTAGGTTTAACACTACCACCATATTGAATACGAGTTGCTTCTGATACTTCTTTGCTTGATAAGTCAGCAATAGTTTGACGTACAAATGCACACATTTCATTCGCATCTTCAGATGTTGATGATTTACCAGTTCCGATTGCCCAGATTGGTTCATAAGCAATTACAACTGATTTTAGTTGATTTTCAGATAAACCTGCAACAGCTTTCTTAACTTGCTCACCTACAACATCGTTAGCTTTACCACTTTCACGCTCTTCGTCTGTTTCACCAACACATATAATTGGAGTCATTCCATGTTTGAAAATAGCGTGCGCTTTTTTGTTAATTTCTTCATCTGTTTCGTGGAATAATTCACGACGTTCAGAATGACCGATAACAACGTATTTAACGCCTAAATCTGCTAATGCAACTGGAGACGTTTCACCTGTGAACGCACCATTATCTTCGAAATACGTATTTTGAGCACCGATTTCTAAACCTTGTGCTTTTCCTTCTTTAACTGCAGTAGTTAATGCATCTAATTGAATTGCTGGTGCACAAATTACTGATTCTACTTCTTTTGAATCTGGTAATGTTGGCAATGCATTGACGAAGTCTTTTGCTTCTTGTACTGTTTTGTTCATTTTCCAGTTACCAGCTATAATTGGTGTTCTCATTAAAGACACTCCTTGTTTTGTAAATATTTTTGAAAAGTGATGAAACACGATGTCATCTTGTGACTGTTTTCCCGTAACAATGTTAAACAAACATGCCACATCACTTTAAACTATCACTTTATTATTTATTATTGATTGCTTTGATACCAGGCAATTCTTTACCTTCTAGGTACTCTAATGACGCACCGCCACCAGTTGAAATATGAGTGAAGTCATTTTCAAAACCTAAAGAGATTGCTGCTGCAGCTGAATCACCGCCACCGATAATCGTAATTGCATCTTTAAGGTTTGCAATTGCTTTACATACACCAATTGTACCTTGTGCAAAGTTACTGAACTCGAATACACCCATAGGTCCATTCCATACAACAGTGTGCGCACCTTCTAATTCATCTGCAAATAATTTTACAGTGTTTGGTCCAATATCCATACCTTCTTGGTCTGCTGGAATTGAATCAGATGGTACTACAGTAATTTTGGCATCATTAGAAAATTCTTTAGCAACTTTAGTGTCTACTGGTAATACAATTTTATCACCATGTTTTTCTAATAAATCTTTTGCGAAGTCGATTTTATCTTCTTCTAATAATGAAATACCAATTTCTTTACCTTGCGCTTTTAAGAAAGTATAAGCCATACCTCCGCCGATGATAATTTTATCAGCTATGTTAACTAAGTTTTTGATGACATTAATTTTGTCAGATACTTTTGCTCCACCTAAAATAGCAACAACTGGTTTATGTGGATCGTTAACTACGCCACCGATAAACTTAATTTCTTTATCCATTAAGAATCCAGCTGCAGTTTCTAAATGTGTAGAAATACCAACATTAGATGCATGCTCACGATGCGCAGTACCAAAAGCATCATTTACAAACACATCACCTAAAGATGCCCAGTATTTACCTAATTCTGGATCATTTTTAGATTCTTTTTTACCGTCTAAATCTTCATAACGTGTATTTTCAACTAATAATACGTCGCCTTCTTTAAGGTCTTTAATAGCAGCTTCAAGTTTTTCGCCGCGTGTTTCTGGTACGAAAACAACTTCTTTATCTAATTTCTTAGATAAGTCTTCAGCAACTGGGCGTAAAGTTAATTTTGCTTTATCACTTTCTTCTTTTACTTTACCTAAATGTGAAAATAGTACGATTTTACCACCTTGTTCGATGATGTATTGAATTGTAGGTAAAGCTTGAACGATACGGTTGTCATTAGTAATTTCACCGTCTTTTAAAGGTACGTTAAAATCAGCACGTACTAGGACTGTTTTACCTTTAAGATCTAAATCAGAAACAATTTTTTTAGCCATGGTGTTTCCTCCTTGTAATTAGGAAATTTTATATAAAAATAAGCGGAGAAGCGTTTGTGCTCCCCGCTTACTCATAAGCTTTAATTAATGCTAAATAGTTCTGAGCACTAGCGTATTTGAATAAAAACTATACTAAAATTATTTAGAAAGTTCAGCTAAGTATGCTAATGTACGAACTAATTGTGCAGTATATGACATTTCGTTATCATACCAAGCTGCAACTTTAACTAATTGACGGTCGCCAACTGACATTACACGAGTTTGTGTAGCGTCGAATAATGAACCGTAAGTCATACCTACAACGTCTGAAGAAACGATTTCGTCTTCAGTGTAACCGAATGATTCGTTTGAAGCATTTTTCATAGCTTCGTTAACTTGTTCAACTGTTACGTCTTGTTTTTCTAATACTACTGTTAATTCAGTTAATGAACCTGTAGCTACAGGAACACGTTGTGCACCACCATCTAATTTACCATCGATTTCAGGAATAACTTTACCGATAGCTTTAGCAGCACCTGTTGAGTTAGGGATGATGTTTTCTGCCGCTGCACGAGCACGACGTTTGTCACCTTTTCTGTGAGGTGCGTCTTGTGTATTTTGATCACCTGTGTAAGCGTGAATTGTAGTCATTAAACCTTCAACTAAACCAAAGTCATCGTTTAAAACTTTAGCAACTGGTGCTAATGAGTTTGTAGTACATGAAGCACCTGAAACAACTGTTTCAGAACCGTCTAACTCTTGGTGGTTAGTGTTGAATACGATTGTTTTTAAGTCACCAGTAGCTGGTGCTGAGATTAATACTTTTTTAGCGCCTGCTTCAATATGAGCTTGTGCTTTATCTTTATCAGTGTAGAAACCAGTACATTCTAACACTACATCGATATTTAAGTCTTTCCAAGGTAATTTGCTTGCATCTGGTTCACTGAATGATTTAACTTCTTTACCATTTACGCGGAAACCACCATCAACTACCTCTACTTCACCTGTGAAACGACCTTGCATAGTGTCATATTTTAATAAATGCGCTAACATGTCGTCATCTGTTAAGTCGTTTACTGCTACAACTTCAAGACCTTCTACTTCTTGAATTCTTCTGAATGCTAAACGACCAATTCTACCAAAACCATTAATTGCTACTTTTACTGCCATTATAATGGCCTCCTTTAAAATGATATTTAAAAAGTATTAAACTTTTTATCTCTTATTCAAGTATTATCTTTGCTGCGGCTTCATCAGTGATTAACACTGTATTCTTGGGTGCAATCGTCAAGTATGCTTTAATTGCTTCACCTTTCGATTTGCCTCCTGCAACTGCAAAAATAAAGTCTTTTGATTCAAGGTCTTCTAATTGAAGTCCAATTGTTTTAACCTTATGGACAATTTGACCTTGTGTATCAAAATAATAACCAAATGCCTCTCCGACAGCTTGATGATGTTGAAGTTGTTCAATGACCTTTTCAGGTGATTGACGTCGATGCGCCATCTTCAGCGCATCACCAATGCCGTGTAATATAACGTTTGCTTGTTTAATTTTGTCTAAAGTGTTTATGACTGATGGCTCTAACAACAATGTGTTATATGTTGTTTCACTGACATTATCAGGTACATACATCGTCGTATAATAACCGCCAGCTTGTTGTGCCATACTGGCTGCAATTGTGTTTGCCTGAAAGACAACATTTTCGCCTAGTCCACCTCTGGCTGGTACGAAGAATACATTATATGGTAATAAATGAATTGCTTCACTAACACATGCCATCGTGGATCCGCCAGTTACAGCAACTATCGCGTCTTCTTGTAATATGCCTTCAAGTAATTGACCTGCTTGTCTACCTAATTCTGTTTTAACAGATTGACTATTATCAGCATCACCAGGAACAACATGAACTTCCTTAATTTGAAATTTATTCTTAATACCTTCTGACAGACGATTGTCATCTGCATAGATATCAAAGTAACCTTTCAATTGCGAAATCAGTTGCTCACCTTCAGCTGTAATTTCCATTCCGGTAGGCTTAACTTTTATCAAATCTTGTTTCTTAAGCATATCTGTTTCAGAACGCAGTACACGTTCAGTCATATCCATATGTTCGCTTAAACTTCGACGTCCGACAGGCTGATTTTTTGAGATAGTAGTAAGAATAGAAAAACGTTTATACATTTTATCTATGAGATCCGGTATAAGCTTTTGCTGTGCTTGCAATAAGTCTTTCACTACTACCTCCTCCTTATATTTATAAATGTAAATAAGGATATGTCACAACCAGTGGTTGCCTTTTTAAGTCCCGCGTGGGACAAAAATTAACCTCTTTACACTTGCAATAGTACTATTCTATTTCAAAAATTGCAAGCATAAAACTTAAATTTTCTAAATAATTTGATAAAGCGCTTGCAATATATTTTCGATTTGTTATTCAACAAAACGTTTTATTTTATTCGCTGTAGTCAAATGTATACCCTTATACTGACTCGCTAATCATTTGCTTATTATTTGAGACTAAGACATAAAACAATGCTCTAGAATCCGAAAAGCCACATTAGTAGTAGTTGACCGAACGAAAATGCACTTGTAACAAGTATTTTTCAATTAAAGTCAAGGGCCCCAACATAGAGAATTTCGAAATGAAATTCTACTGGCAATGCAAGTTGGGGTGGGACGACGAAATAAATTTTGCGAAAATATCATTTCTGTCCCACCTCACTCAAAATAAATTTCACTATCCGTAAAATAAACAACTAACTATTTAAGTATCATCTCTCCCCTAATTAACAATTATAAAAATAAGAACCAATATTCGAGACAACCTAATTAATTGTGTTGTCTGTCATACTGGTTCATTTTTGTTTGACTAAATACTACTTATCATTAGCATTATTTTGTTTATTTGTTGTTGATTGGCTATTTTGTTGTGGTGCTTGTGGTTTTGCTTGCTGATTTGATTGATTGTTTTGTTGATTATTATTTGGCTTTGGTGTTGGTTGTTGCGGCTGTGGTTTAGGCTGAGCTGGTTGTTTATTATCATCAGTTTTCTTCTGATTATCATCTGATTTATCTTGAGATGCTTTGTCATCCTTATCTTTCGACTCATCCTTTGATGCTTTATCATCATTCTCTTCTTTAGCAGGACGTTGCTTTGTAGGTGCTTGTTGCTGAGGTGGCACATATTGATATTGATTCTGCTGTGGCAATTGCTGATATTGGTTTGCTTGTGAATCTAGCTCATTCTGCTCTTTTTCCTCTTGTTGCTTTTTCTTTCTCTCTTTTTCTGCATTTTCTTTTTGACGCTTTTCTTTTTGTTCCTGCTTTTGTTCGTTCAACATACGTTCTTTAGCTTTATTCGAATGATCTACATATGCAAAAATTGCAAATACTAATCCTCCGAGTAATAGCAATACCGTCGCAATGCTAACTACTTTCGCTGTTGTACTCATTTTCTTCTTACTTCCATCTTCATTTTTATTGTAGTCGTAATTTTGATTCGACATACTCTCCCTCACTTCAAACTAATTTAAATATAGAAATTATCACGCAACCATTAACATTTTCACAACTAATTTGCTTACCTAGTTTCTACAAATATTAATAAACATTTACTCTTTTTGCCTTCTTCAACTTAAAACTGCCTTCACTATTACTCACTCGTAAATCGGATTCATTTTTACAAAGAAATAGTAGTCTTATATATCTTAACATTTAATAACTAAATCAAACATATTTTGAGCCTTTTTTTGAAAATTAACATTTTAACCTTTTTGATTTTACAACAAATTATAGCTACGTATTGAAAATTAAAGCATTGGTTTAAGTGTTGTGTTAAAAGTTTTTATGTTTAGATTGTTATATTACTATGTATTCTTAAATTTGTTTAAAAAATTAATGCTTTAAATTGATGTATAATGGGAATAAGAAATAAATAAAAACGACCCGCACGATAAACGTACGGGTCCACTACTAAAGGGAGTCAAATTTTTACCTTCGTTTGTATCATGCAGCGTTTTACACATACTTTTAAGAGATGTTTATTCGTTATCGAAGGTACACCTTTATTATAACTTATATCATTTTTATTAAAATACAATTCAAAAAAAGTTATTGACATATTATTGTCTAAATAATGTATAACCTTTGAACAACAATAATGATTATTAAATAGTAACTAAATACAAAATTACATGGGGTGAATGATAATGAAACAATACTTAATTACTGGTGGGACTGGTATGGTTGGATCTCAATTAGTTAATGAAATTAAAAAATCAGATTCACATATCACGATATTAACGCGACACGACCAAATTTCAAATGATAAGAAAATTTCATATGTCAACTGGGCTAAATCTGGGTGGGAACACAAAGTTCCTCAAAATATCGATGTGGTCATCAACTTAGCAGGTGCTACATTGAATAAACGATGGACACCGGAATATAAACAAACGCTAATGCTAAGTAGAATTCAATCTACGCAAGCTTTATATGAATTGTTTAAATCACGTAATAAAGCACCTAAAGTTTTATTTAATGCTAGTGCCACTGGTTACTATCCTCCTGATTTATTTATGAGTTACACAGAAGTTTATAAAACTTTACCTTTTGATTTCTTATCAGATATTGTGTATCAATGGGAACGTTTCGCACAACAATTTGAACAATTAGGTACACGAGTTGTCATCGGTCGTTTCGGTATAATTTTATCGAATGAAGGCGGTGCGTTACAAACAATGAAACTGCCATACGAATATTACATTGGTGGTAAATTAGGTTCTGGTCAACAATGGTATTCATGGATTCATATCAATGATTTAATTCAAGCTATTTTATTTTTAATAAATAACGAGTCAGCTAGTGGTCCGTTTAATTTAACTGCACCTATACCTGAGCGTCAAAATTTATTTGGCTACACTTTAGCAAGAGCTATGCATAAGCCCCATGAAACTTGGGCACCAAGTCTTGCAATGCGTCTCATACTTGGTCAAATGTCAACAGTAGTATTGGATACTCAAAAAGTATTACCTAATAAAATTCAAGCATTGGGATTCCAATTTAAATATAGTAATTTAAAAATGGCACTTGAAGATTTAATCAAAGAATAATCAATACCATTAATGAGCATTAGAAACAACATATGTACTAAATGTAATGTCTAGAGCGACTTACAAACAAAGGATTGAAATGTTCCTTTCAATGTCTACTTTGAAGGGAACATTTCATATAGTTACGGTTCAACTAGCTTCATTCAATCATATTTCCGCTCAAAGTATAGTAAACAATTTATTGACACCTCGGTTTACTCATACAAAAAGAGCAGACTGCTTAGTCTACTCTTTACTTTGAATTATTTTGTTTCAGGTACCATCACTTCATCAATTAAGCCATATTCTTTAGCTTCTTCTGCAGTTAAGAAGTTATCACGATCTGTGTCTTTTTGTATTTTTTCAATACTTTGACCAGTACGCTCTGATAAAATGCGGTTTAATTTTTCACGTGTTTTTAAAATGTGATTTGCAGCAATTTCGATTTCAGTTGCTTGTCCTTGAGCACCACCTAATGGTTGGTGAATCATTACTTCTGCATTTGGTAACGCGAAACGTTTACCTTTTGCACCAGCTGCTAATAAGAATGATCCCATTGATGCAGCCATACCGATACAAATTGTTTGAACATCAGGTTTAATGTGTTGAATTGTATCATAAATCGCAAAACCAGCTGTTACACTTCCACCTGGTGAATTAATGTATAAATAAATATCTTTCTCTGAGTCTTGCGCTTGTAAGAATAATAACTGTGATACGATTGAATTTGCTACGTTGTCATCAATTTGTGAACCTAACATAATAATACGGTCTTTTAATAAACGTGAGTATATATCATATGCACGTTCACCGCGGTTTGTTGTTTCAATAACTGTAGGAATTAAATTCATCTATATTTCCTCCTTGTAATAACTGTTACTCATTATTTTACATATTAAGTCAAATTTGGTCAAACACTTTGACTTTAAATAGTTACATTGTTTGACGCTTTTCTCTTTCCTTTGTAAACTGATAATATCTATTTTAGATTGTACTTATTTTACTTCTCATAGTACAGAGATATGATTACATATTTGCTCCTTGTGGTGTAATGGATAACACGTAAGATTCCGGTTCTTAAGATAGGGGTTCAATTCCCTTCAAGGAGGCTGTTTTAATAAAATACAATACTTTTCAATACACAGAATCCCGCAATGTCGGGATTCTTATTTATGCTGATTTTGTTTTTGTCTATGATCAGGGACTTTCAGTGACTCAATTAATTATCACATTCGTATTTTCTTATGACCAAATTGATAAATATGATGCTACTTAATGAGAAAATTAGGTAACGCTTGGTTATTGAATTTCCTTCATTAAACTTTCCAGCTCAATTTAATAGTTAGTCGACTATTATTCATTAAACACTTTTTAATCATAAAAAAGGTATTTTTGATAATTCACTACCAAAAACACCTTCTTACTTATAATTCTATTTGTTCACCATTTCTAATCTTATCGGCTAAGTCATTAAGTTTTCTTAATCGATGATTTACACCTGATTTTGAAATTGGACCAGTTGATACCATTTCTCCAAGCTCTTTCAACGAAATTTCTTGATGTTCTACTCGAATTCTAGCAATCTCTCTCAACCTGTCTGGTAAATTTTCAATACCAATTTCTTTATCAATCAATTTAATGCTCTCAACTTGTTTCATCGCAGCACTAACTGTTTTATTTAGATTTGCCGTTTCACAATTAACGAGTCGGTTAACAGAATTACGCATATCTCTTACAATACGTACGTCTTCAAATTTTAATAACGCTTGATAGCCACCTATCAAACTAAGAAAATCCGAAATCTTTTCCGCTTCTTTTAAATACGTAATACTTCCTTTTTTTCGCTCTAAATGTTTGGCATTCAACTCATAACTATTCATTAGTTTCGTTAAGCCTTCTGCATGACTCTCATTTTGAGAAAAAATTTCCAAATGGTACGAAGATGTTTCGGGGTTATTCACTGAGCCACCTGCCAGAAAAGCTCCTCTCAAGTAACTGCGTCTCATTTCGTCATCTTGAATCATTGAATGATCAATTTCATGCGTAAAAATGCCGTCTTTTAAAATTCCTAATTCATCAAGAATTTCTTTCGCTTTCATCTTTGTACGACAAATATAAATATTATTTTTTTTAAGTTTCATTTTTTTACGGACTAATATTTCAACTTCCACATTAAAGACACGTTTAATCAACGAATAAATACGTCTTGCCGTTGTTGCATTTTCCGTTTGAACATTTATAACAAATTGTTGATTTGAAAGACTAAGTGCACCATTCATTCGAATCAGTGCACTGAGCTCTGCTTTTGCATTCATTTCATCGACGTCTATTCTAGTTAATTCATTTTTCATTTCTGATGCAAAGCTCATCGTACAGTCATTCCTTTCTTATTTAAAACATGATTCACCTTAGAACCACTGTCTATTTTCATTTTTTTCACAGCTCTATTATCATATCATAATATGATTACGTTCTATATTATTTACGTTTATCACTTGGTACGAAAGGAATAGTACTAATTAATTCTAAAGCTATGTCATAAATCATTGTCGATAACACTTTAGTATTATGTCTTACTAAATGATTTTCAGAAATTTCAACTAAATTTGAAGATGTTTTTACATTTATGCTTTCTTTTTCAAGTTCAGCCTTATTAACTTCAACTGGTTTAGAATGTTTTTCTTCATATTTTTTCAAAACTTGAGCATTGAAAGTTTGTGTACTACAAATGACATAATCAATAAACGGTTGTCCAGCTTGTCTATGAATCGCATCGATATGATCTTTCACGCTATAACCATCTGTTTCCCCAGGTTGCGTCATCACATTAGAAACATATAGCTTAGGCGCATCAGAATGAATTAACGCATCTGAAATACCAATGACACATAAGTTAGAAATAACGCTCGTATATAATGACCCTGGTCCAAGAACGATTAAATCTGCTTCCCTTAAAGCATCGATTGCTTCTTCCATTGGTTGCACATCGTTAGGTTCTAAAAACACACGATCAATTTTTTTATGTTTTTTAGGAATATTTGTTTCTCCAAAAACAATTTCTCCATCTTCCATAACAGCATTTAATTGCACACTTGTATTTGTAGATGGAATGACTCTACCTTTAATATTTAAAATTTTACTTAATGCTTTAATGGCATGTCCGAAATCATTCGTAATATTAGTCATACCTGCGATTAATAAATTACCTAATGAGTGACCGCTAATTTGATTTTCTTCAAAGCGATACTGAAAAAGTTGGCTTAAAACTGACTCAGAATCACTTAAAGCTGCAATCACATTTCTGATGTCTCCTGGTGCTGGTATATCCATTTCATCTCTGATTTTCCCTGTACTCCCACCATTATCAGCAACTGTTACAATCGCCGTAATATCAATTGGGAATTCTCTTAATCCCCTAGCCATAACTGATAAGCCAGTGCCACCACCGATAAGTACAACTTTTATTTGTCTCATTTTTTCTCGCCACTTTCAATATGTGCGTCCCTATGATGCACATAAACATTATATTCAAATACTTCATTTAGATAATTACCTAGTCGTTCTGCTAATGCTACAGATCGATGTTGTCCACCCGTACAACCGATGGCAATTACTAATTGAGATTTCCCTTCTTTTTTATACCCGGGTATCATAAAATCTAACAAATCAGTTAATTTTTCAAAGAAAATCTCCGTCTCTTTCCATTTCATAACATAATTATAAACGTCTTTATCTAATCCTGTTAAAGGTCTTAAATCTACTACATAATATGGATTTGGTAAAAATCGTACATCAAATACTAAATCTGCATCCATCTGAATCCCATGTTTAAAACCGAAACTTGTGACATTAATTGTAAAAGTTTCAAACTCTTCATCTTCATAGTATCGACGAATGCGTTCTTTTAATTCTTTAGGTGATAACTTTGTAGTATCTATAACAAAATTAGCTATACTTCTAATTTGAGACAAATGCTCTCGCTCATCATTAATTGCATTAATTAAGGATCTTTTACCTTGTTCCATCAAAGGATGTGCACGACGCGTTTCCTTATATCTTGAAATTAATTTTTCAGTACTTGCTTCTAAAAACATAACATCAATGATGACGTCACTTTCACTTTTAACTTTATCCACTACTGCAACTAATGAATTAAATAGTTCCTTACCTCTTAAATCAATTGCAATTGCCACTTTTCTTAAGGATGGATTTCCTTGTTCCATCAACTCTACAAATTTAGGTAATAACACTGGTGGTAGATTATCTACACAAAAATATCCCATGTCTTCTAAACATTGAATAACCAAAGATTTACCTGCGCCAGATAAACCTGTTACAACTAATAGTTCACTTTTACTTTTTTCTTTTTCATTATTATCCATTATTTTTTCACCGCCAAAACGAATTTCATGATGTTAATTTAAATGTTCTATGACAAAATTAAGCAACGATGTTTTATATTTATTTCCAACTATGTCTAGATTAAATTTCTAAAAATATACATCATTTAAAAGGAGCTTGGGACATAAATCAATGTCCTAGGGTCTATAATATTATATTGCTAGTAGTTGACTGAATGAAAATGCGCTTGCAACAAGCTTTTTTCAACTCTAGTCAGGGGCCCCAACACAGAGAAATTGGATTTCCAATTTCTACAGACAATGCAAGTTGGGGTGTGGGCCCCAACACAGAGAATTTCGAAAAGAAATTCTACAGGCAATGCGAGTTGGGGTGTGGGCCCCAACACAGAGAATTTCGAAAAGAATTTCTACAGACAATGCAAGTTGGCGGGGCCCCAACAAAGAGAAATTGGATTCCCAATTTCTACAGACAATGTAAGTTGGGGTGGGACGACGATAAAGAAATACTTTTTCTATAGAAATTAGTATTTCTTATGCATGAGTTTTACTCATGTATTCCTATTTTTAAGTACACATTAGCTGTGGCTAATGTGTAAGAACCACTACATAATAAATCATTAGTGGCTCTTTATCATTTCTGTCCCACTCCCATAAAGTTATAAGTTTAATATAACATATAAAAAAACTAGAACTCATTGAAACGCACAAATGATACGTACTAAGTTCTAGTTTTCTATATAATTTGCTTTAATTTAAAAGTAAGACATTATTTTAACGCTGTGATGACACTATTAAAATAAATATCCAAATAATTTACAGCTCAACATCTTAATTAGACTTCGAATTAAGCTTGATCGTTTAAATGTTCAATATATTCCGCTGCACTTTGCGCTGCAATACTACCATCGCCAGTAGCAGTGACAATTTGGCGTAAACCTTTGTCACGAACATCTCCTGCTGCAAAAATACCTGGTACTGATGTTGTCATATCATCTTTTGTCACAATATAACCAACATCATTCGTAATACCTAAGTCTTTAAATGGCGCTGTTAATGGTTTCATACCAATATAGATGAATACACCATCAGCCTCGTGTGTTTCTTCTGAACCATCTTTTGTAGACGTTAATGTCACAGAACCCACTTTGCCGTCTTTTTCATTAATTGATTTCAAAGTATGACTCCAAATAAAGTCGATTTTATCATTTTTGAATGCTCTATCTTGTAAAATACGCTGTGCACGTAACTCATCACGACGGTGAACGATTGTTACTTTGTCAGCAAATTTAGTTAAGAATGTTCCCTCTTCTACTGCTGAGTCACCACCACCGATAACGAATAGGCGTTTATTTTTAAAGAATGCACCATCACATACTGCACAATAACTTACACCGCGTCCACCAAGTTCTTGTTCACCCGGAACACCAATTTTCTTGTATTCTGCACCTGTAGCAATAATGACCGCTTTCGCTGTTAATTCTTTATTACCAAAGTTAATCACTTTATATTCGCCTTTATCTTCTACAGATTTAATATCTCCATATTGATAAACTGCACCAAACTTTTTAGCGTGTTCAAACATTTTTGTAGATAAATCTGGACCTGTAATCATTTCGAAACCAGGGAAGTTCTCTACTTCTTCTGTATTAGCCATTTGACCGCCTGGAATACCTCTTTCAATCATAACTGTTTTTAAATTAGCACGTGATGCGTATACTGCAGCAGTCATACCAGCTGGACCTGCACCGATAATTGCTATATCAAAATCTATTTCAGTCATTTTATTAACGCCTCCTCATTATTAATCATTATGCGCATTATATAATAAATCTAACTTTTCATAAATCTATATGCTCAAGAGAAATTCAATCATTTTGTTCAGTTTATATTGTGTTATGCCTAACCATGTTGTAATTTGCTTCTTTGTAACGTTTCGAGGTTGATTTTTAAAATACAAATAAATAAACGCACCGATATATGGCTCAACATCAGTTAAATCTACTTTTTCAGCAATTATGAGTTCACCTTGATTAATCCATGCAACCATTAAATCATTTTCACTTACAAATAATTCATTTTGGTAAAGCGTTAACAAGCCGCGATGAATGAAGTCTAATTTATTGAGCGTTAAACCTTGAACTAAATACGTTAAATACAATTTCTCATAATTATTTAGATTTTCCAGAACCTGCCAAATACTTTCCGTCATCACAATTTCTTTACCATTTAATTGATCCAATAAAAAAATACCATATAAACGATAATGACTGTCATCACTTTGAAGTAATGGCAAAATATGTTGGTCAAAAACTTCTTTGCTATTTTCAATTACCCAAGGCGCATGTCCAATTTCCACTTTAGAAATTTGCTTCAATTTATCCCAGTAGTAATGACTTTCGTCTTCTTCACCTAAATAATAATAATTATATGCTAAAGCATTGTACATTTGAATTGATAAAAATTTCCCTTTTTTATATAAAGGGTACAACAATTGTTGTGATGCACGATACTGCTTTAAATAACTTAATACAATACCTAATTTAAAACTTTCATCGTCATTCATAGGTACAACTTTGTTTAATATTTTTAAATATTTTTGATATTGTTCATTTTCCTTAGTGTTATAAAGTAGCAAAGTATAATGGCATAATGCATATATATCTGTACTATCCTCTTGTAATAGTGCTTCGTACAATGCTTTAGCCGTATCATATTCACCGAGATATAAATAACACATTGCCAATAAATTACGTACGACACGATGATCTTGAACTTCTTGTGGTTGATGTAAGACATAATTCTTTGCATCTTTTAATCGACCTTGAGAAAAAAGATATTGGAATAGTATTTGAACTACAAACAATTGAGCTTCAAGTTCAATTTGTTCTTCGCTTTGATATTTCACATCAAACATTTGATCTAATTCATCTCTATAATCTTGGTCGTCGCTAACAATAACATAATTAATACCAAACAAGAATGCCTTGTTTGGTTCGTTAACTTCAATGTTGAGCTGACTCAATTCATAAAAGCTATCTTCTAGATGCCTATTATAAATAATATTGTCATAAAATAAATGTTCTGCTTTTTTAGCAATACCAAGTTGCACTAGACATTGTGCATAATCAATTTGAATTTCCAGATCATCAGGTGACAATTCTAACACTTTTTCAAAGTATTCAGCAGCTCGTTTATATTCTCTTTGTTTAAACTTCTGTTTAGCCATTTTACGATAAAATGCATCATCAAAAGTCATTGGAATTACATTATTATTCTTTTGCGCCATAAAATTGTCACCTCCTAATCATTTTTATATACATAGGGTTGCCATATGCAAATCCATTATCCGGTATATCTTTTGAAACAACCGTACCAGCTGCAACTTTTACATTGTCACCAATCGTTATACCGGGTAAAATGGTAGCATTTGCACCAATCAAAGTGTTAGATCCTATCGTCACTGGTCCATAACGAAATTCATCAACTAATGCTTCATGCGTCAAAATTGTTACATTGTAACCAATAACACTGTTACTACCAATCGTAATCAGTTCTGGGTAAAAAATATCTAACATTACTTTATAAGCTATCGATGATTGATTACCGATATTAATATTTAAAAGTTGTTTATATATATGTCTTTTCAGTACCATACTTGGAATAAATTTCGAAAATTCAATGATAATTACATTCTTAAAAACTTTCGAAAATTTAACAAGACGGTATACACGCCATAAAGGGTTTGTATGATGATGTGTTTTTGATAAAAATTTTCTCAAAATATCACTACTTCACTTTTTTTGTTGGCCATGGAAGCGCCCCAACTTTGCTATACAACGGTGGATTATACTTAATCCTTCTATATACAATTAAACTTATACTTATTAAAATTAAAAGAATTGATACTAATTGTGCAACTCTAATATTACTTGTGAGCATTAAGCTATCTGTACGTAATCCTTCTATAAAGAATCGACCAATTGAATACCAAGTTAAATATAAAAAGAATGTTTCTCCTAATTTTAAATGTTTACGAATATTAACTAAGATAATAAATCCAGCGACATCCCAAATGGATTCATATAAGAATGTTGGATGATAATATTGGCCGTTAATATACATATTTTCTATTATAAAATTAGGCAAATGTAATTGTTCTAAAAAAGCGCGTGACACCGGTCCACCATGTGCCTCGTGATTCATAAAGTTACCCCAGCGTCCAATTCCTTGCGCTAAAATTATACTTGGCGCAACGATATCACCAATTTGAAATGGGTTTAAATTTTTCACTTTACATACAATAACACCAGCAATAAAGCCACCTATTAAACCACCATGTATTGCTATTCCACCATGCCATATTTTAATAATTTCACTTGGATTTTCCGCGTAATATGGCCATTGGAAAATCACAAAATAGATTCGTGCCGCGATAAATCCAAATAGTGCACTATAAAAAATAATATCTACTAAAGTATCTTTATGTAATCCTGCTTTAACTAGTGCACGTTGTGCAACAAAGTAACCAAGTAATATTCCGACAGCAATGATAATTCCATACCATCGTACACTCAGTGGTCCTAAGTTAAATGCCACAGGATCTATATAGTTAAATACAATACCCATTCAACCTACTCCTCACTCTTATGACTGTTCTTGATAATTTCTTCATTTAATCTTTCACTAAATTCTTCGGCAGTGTTAATGCCCATGATATTTAATCGATAGTTCATTGCAGCGACCTCAATAATTACCGCAACATTTCTACCAGGTCTTACAGGTATTGTTTTTTTAGTGATTTCAGTATCTAAAATACTTAGCGTCTCTTCATTAAGACCTACGCGGTCATATAACTTTTGCTTGTTCCAGTTTTCCAAATTAATATTTAATCTAATTCGTTTTTCAGTTAATATTGAACCCGCGCCAAATAAAGTCATAACATTGATAATACCTAGTCCACGTATTTCTAATAGATGTTCTATTAACTTTGGTGGTTTCCCTATTAGTTCATCTTTATTAATTTGACGTATTTCTACATTATCATCTGCTACTAATCTATGCCCACGTTTAACTAATTCCAACGCAGTCTCACTTTTACCTATTCCTGAATCACCGGTAATTAGTACACCAACACCGTAAACATCTACTAAAACACCATGTAAAGATGTCGTCTTTGCAAGTGCATGCTCTAAAAACGTTGTTAAGCGACTCATTAAACTTGTAGTCGCATCTTTAGCAACTATAAGTGGGGTATTTAATTCTTTTGCAGCTTCAACTAATTCTTCTGGTGGCTGCAATCCACGTGTCACAATAATTGCAGGCGTTTCTGGTCTGCATAGTTTACGCATACGACCTGCGCGATCCTTATCTGGTAATAAATTGTAAAACGATAGTTCCGTTGTTCCTAATAGTTGTATTCTATCTGACGCATAATGTGAAAAATAACCTGCCATCTCTAAGCCTGGTCTTGATATATCAGCATTTTTAATTGGCTTCGATAGTCCTTCTTCACCAGCGATTAAATCTAACTTTAATGTTTCAACTAGTTTTTCTGTCGTTAACATGGGTTCACCTCAATTGTATTTATCCCTACTCTTACATCTCTTCTTATCATATCAAAAATATAACACCAATCTACATTGAAAAGCTAAAATAAATATTAATTGTTCATTATTGTTATTATTTTACAAGTCAATATCAATCATTAATTTATTGCTTGCTTAATTTACATGGTTCATATCGCCATAAAAGTCCGAGCCATAAATCAATGACCTAAGCTCTACAATGATATATTGGAATTAGGTGGCGGGGCCCCAACACAGAGAATTTCGAAAAGAAATTCTACAGGCAATGCAAGTTGGCGGGGCCCCAACATAAAGAAATACTTTTTCTTTAGAAATTAGTATTTCTTATGCATGAGTTGCACTCATGCATTCCTATTTTTAAGTACACAATAGCTGTGGCTAATGACAAAGAACCACTACATAATAAATCATTAGTGATTCTTTATCATTTCTGTCCCACTCCCAGTTCGATTTATGTTTAACTACTCTAGATTGACCCTATCTTAACATAATTCTTTTTACGCATCTTTTCTTTCTACTATTCATTACTAAATTAATAAAAAGAAGCGAAGGATAAATTTATAACATCCTTCACTTCTTTTAATCTTATTTATCTTCAGTATTTTGTTTATCTCGTTCAAGTACTTCTTTTAAATACTTTCCTGTATATGATGACTTTGTCTGAGCAATATCTTCGGGTGTGCCAGTCGCAACAATAGTACCACCGCCACTACCACCTTCAGGACCTAAGTCGATAATATAGTCTGCTGTTTTGATAACATCTAGGTTATGTTCAATAATTACAACAGTATCACCATTTTCAACTAATCGGTTTAATACTTTTAATAATCTACTAATATCGTCAACATGTAACCCTGTTGTCGGTTCATCTAGGATATAAATAGATTTACCAGTTGAACGTTTATGAAGTTCAGATGCAAGTTTCACACGTTGAGCCTCACCACCTGATAACGTTGTAGCTTGTTGACCTAATGTGACGTATCCAAGACCAACATCAACTAGTGTTTGTAACTTGCGCTTAATCTTAGGAATATTTTCAAAAAATTGTGTTGCTTCTTCAACAGTCATTTCTAAAATGTCAGCAATATTTTTACCTTTGTAAGTAACCTCTAGTGTCTCACGATTATATCGTTTACCATCACACACTTCACAAGGAACATAAACATCAGGTAAAAAATGCATTTCAATTTTAATAATACCGTCACCTTTACAAGCTTCACAGCGTCCACCTTTTACATTAAAACTAAAACGCCCTTTTTGATATCCTCGAATTTTAGCTTCATTTGTTTGCGCAAACACATCACGTATATCATCAAACACACCAGTATATGTTGCTGGATTAGAGCGTGGCGTTCTACCTATCGGTGATTGATCAATATCAATAATTTTATCAAGTTGATCAATACCTTCAATCTTATCGTACAATCCTGGCTTTACTTTAGATTTATTAATTTTTTGAGCTAATGATTTGTATAATACTTCATTTACTAATGAGCTTTTACCAGAACCTGATACACCTGTAACAACCGTCATGATTGATAGTGGTATGTCCACATCAACCCCTTTAAGATTGTTGCTTCTAGCTCCACGTATAGAAATTTTACGATCTGAAGCCGGTCTGCGATATTCAGGTACTTCAATACGTTTCTTACCACTCAAGTATTGTCCTGTTAATGATTTTTTATCTTTCATTACCTTTTGAGGAGTACCACTAGACACAATCTGCCCTCCATGTTCACCAGCACCAGGACCTATATCCACTAAGTAATCAGCCGCACGCATTGTATCATCATCGTGTTCAACTACAATTAAAGTATTTCCTAAATCTCTCATTTCTTTAAGTGTATTAATTAATCGATCATTATCTCTTTGATGCAGTCCAATTGATGGCTCATCTAATACATATAAGACACCAGTCAAACGCGACCCAATTTGCGTTGCTAATCGAATACGTTGTGCTTCACCACCTGAAAGTGTACCTGAAGCTCTGTTTAGCGTTAAATATTCAAGTCCCACATTATTTAAAAAAGTGAGTCGGGAAATAATTTCTTTCAATATTTGATTTGCAATCGCTTGATCTTGTTCTGACAAATCAATGTTTTTATAATAGTTCAGCGCTTGACTGATTGAATATTCGACTACTTCACCAATATTTAAACCACCTACATAAACAGATAACGCTTCACGACTCAATCGCTTTCCATGACAAGTTTCGCAAGGTAGTTCAGTCATATATTTACTCATCATTTCACGTGTATATTCTGAAGGAGATTCATGGAATCGTCTACTTATATTAGGAACTACACCCTCGAAAACCATTGTTCGTTTTCTAGTACCACCTTGACGTTGTGTAAATGTAAATTCAATTTCTTTGTCACCAGAACCATACAATAAAATATCACGTTGACGTTCTGTTAACTTTTTAAAAGGTTTATCCATATTGATTTTATAAACTTCACAAACACGTTTTAACAATGTTGGATAAAAATCAGAACTCGTCGGTATCCAAGGTTCTATTGCACCTTCGTTTAGCGTCTTATCTTTGTCGGGAACAACCAAGTCTACATCGACTGTTAACTTTTGGCCTAAGCCATCACATGTCGGACAAGCACCAAAAGGACTGTTAAAGCTAAACATTCTTGGTTCTAACTCTCCGATTGAAAATCCACATATAGGACAAGCGTGGCTTTCTGAAAACTTAAGGTCTTCCCCGTCAATGACATCGACTGTTAATTGTCCTTCTGAAAGCTCTAAGGCAGTTTCTATAGAGTCAGCTAGTCGTGTTTCAATTCCATCTTTAACAACTAATCGGTCTACAACAACTTCTATTGTATGATTCTTGTTCTTATCTAAAGTAGGTACATCATTTACATCAACAATTTCGCCATCGATTCTTAAACGTACATAACCTTTTTTACCAATATCTTCGATTAGCTTTTCATGACTACCTTTACGATGAGCGATGACAGGTGCTAATAATTGAATCTTTGTACGTGCCTCTAATTCCATAATGCGGTCAACCATTTGTTGTACTGTTTGCGATTCAATTTCTATATTGTGATTTGGACAGTAAGGTTTACCAACACGTGCATATAACAAACGTATATAATCATATATTTCTGTTACTGTTGCTACAGTTGATCTTGGATTTTTACTTGTTGTTTTTTGATCTATTGAAATTGCTGGCGATAATCCTTCAATTGTATCAACATCTGGTTTGTCCATTTGGCCTAAAAATTGACGCGCATAGGCACTTAATGATTCAACATAACGTCGTTGTCCTTCAGCATATATAGTATCGAATGCTAATGACGATTTACCTGACCCAGATAAACCTGTCATAACAATTAATTTATTTTTAGGTAGTTCGATATCAATATCTTTCAAGTTATGCGCACGAGCACCTTTTACTACTATGGATGGTTCTTTCATTTACTTGTCACCCTTCTGCTTTTAATTCAAATAACATATCTCTTAATTCTGTAGCTTTCTCGAAATCTAAATCTTTCGCTGCTTGTTTCATTTCTTTTTCTATATTGTCGATTGTCTTTTGACGTTCTTTTTTCGTCATCTTCTTAGGTATCACAGTTTGTGCTTTGTCATTATTTTCGTCATTTTCAACAGTAGCACTAATTAAATCATGTATTTTTTTATTAATTGTTTTAGGTGTAATACCATGTTTTTCATTATGTTTCATCTGTATTTCTCGACGACGTTGTGTCTCATCAATTGCATACTTCATCGAATCAGTCATTTTATCGGCATACATAATGACTTCACCTTTATCGTTACGCGCAGCTCTACCTATTGTTTGAATTAATGAGCGGTTAGAACGTAAAAACCCTTCTTTATCTGCATCTAATATGACAACTAGAGAAACTTCTGGTATATCAATACCCTCTCTTAATAAATTAATACCTACGATAACATCATATGTACCCATTCGTAAGTCTCTAATTATTTCGATTCGTTCTAATGTCTTGATTTCTGAATGCAGATAATTAACTTTAATACCCGCTTCTTTCATGTATGTGGTTAAATCTTCACTCATCTTTTTAGTGAGCGTTGTAACAAGTACGCGTTCATTACGCTCAACCCTTGTTTGAATTTCACTTAATAAATCGTCAATTTGATTTTCAGTAGGTCTAACCTCAATCTTAGGATCCAGTAAACCAGTAGGACGAATAATTTGTTCAACCATCTTATCCGTATGTTCAATTTCGTATGGTCCAGGCGTTGCAGATACATACACAAGTTGTTTTGTCTTTTCTTCAAATTCTTCAAATTTAAGTGGACGGTTATCTAATGCACTCGGTAATCTAAATCCATGATCCACCAAAACTTGTTTACGCGCTCTGTCTCCGTTATACATGCCTCGAACTTGCGGTAATGTCACATGTGATTCATCAATCATTACTAACCAATCATCGCCAAAGTAATCCAATAAAGTATATGGTGTCGAACCCAGTGGCCGCAAAGTTAAATGTACGGAATAGTTTTCAATTCCTGAACAGAATCCCATCTCTCGCATCATTTCTAAATCATAGTTGGTACGCTGTTCTAACCTTTGCGCTTCTAGTAATTTATTCTCATCTCGTAATTCTTTCAATCGTTCTTCCAATTCTTTTTCAATACGTTCAATCGCAACTTTCAACTTTTCTTCACGTGTTACGAAGTGAGAAGCTGGGAATATCGCAAAATGTTCTCTTTCTTTCAACACTTCACCTGTTAGGTAGTTAACTTCTCGGATACGGTCAATCTCATCGCCGAAAAACTCAACCCTTATACAAAGTTCTTCTTTAGAGGCTGGGAATATTTCAACTACATCACCACGCACTCGAAACGTTCCTCGTTGGAAATCGATGTCATTTCGTGTATATTGCACATCTACAAGTTTTCTAAGTAATTCACTTCTATCCATTTCCATACCAACTCGAACACTTACTACTAAATCTTTATATTCTTCAGGATTACCTAAACCATATATACAACTTACACTAGCAATAATAATTACATCATCGCGTTCAAATAATGCACTTGTAGCAGAATGTCGTAGTTGATCAATTTCATCATTGATTGAGGCATCTTTTTCAATAAAAGTGTCAGTAGACGGTACGTATGCCTCTGGTTGATAATAATCATAGTAACTTACAAAGTATTCCACCCTGTTTTCAGGAAAAAATTCTTTAAACTCACTATATAATTGTCCTGCTAATGTTTTGTTATGCGCGATAATTAACGTTGGTTTCCCAACTTCTTTAATAACATTACTCATCGTAAATGTTTTCCCTGTGCCAGTTGCACCTAATAAAGTTTGATGTCTTTTCCCCGCTTTAATACCTTCCACGATTTCCTTAATTGCTTGCGGTTGGTCACCTTGAGGCTCAAAATCAGAATGTATTTTAAAAGGATAATGTTCAACCATTGTCACATATGCCTCCTCTTTCAACGTATTATTTATATTTCCGCTCAACTCTTCGCTTTCTCATTACATATTTTAGCAAAGTAGCCACACAAAAAGCAAACGTTTGTTCGTAAAAATGTCGAACAAAGAAAAACAAACATAGTTGTGCTAACTATGCTTGCCTTAAATCAAATCGTTTATCTTGTTATTTTTAGTATGTAAATACACATTATATTAATCATCGTTTTGTTTCAACAAATTTGTTTGAAACATTATTTTAAAGTTAATCTTAGCGATCTTCATCTTGATGTTTATGAAATTCGAGTTGATCTATAATTAAATAACCAGCTAATAATGACACTACATCAATAAAAATAATCCACTCGTTATGGAAATACTCTTTATAGATTGAGGCACCAATTAAAATTAATGTCAGAATAGTACCGACCCATTTACTTCTTGTTATTACACTAAATAATACTACCAAGACACATGGAAAGAATGCTGCGCTAAAATACCATATCATTCATTTTCCTCTTTTCTTTTATTTAAAATGTTCATGGTTGTTTCTCTTAATTCTGTTCTAGGTATAAAGTTTTCAGTCAACATTTCTGGAATGATATTATTAATAAAATCTTGTACAGATGCTAAATGGTCAAATTGAATAATTGTTTCTAGACTCATTTCATAAATTTCGAAAAATAATTCTTCGGGATTACGTTTTTGTATTTCTCCAAATGTTTCATAAAGCAAATCAATTTTATCAGCAACTGAAAGTATTTGGCCTTCTAATGAATCATCTTTACCTTCTTGCAGTCGTTGCTTATAAACATCTCTATATTGTAATGGAATTTCTTCTTCAATAAAGGTCTCTACCATTTCTTCTTCAACTTGCGAAAATAATTTTTTTAATTCACTACTCGCATATTTAACAGGTGTTTTTATATCACCAGTAAACACTTCGGCGAAATCATGATTTAATGCTTTTTCATATAAGCTTTTCCAATTAATCTTTCGTCCATGATATTCTTCAACTGTTGCTAGATATTGAGCAATTTTAGTTACTTTAAAGGAGTGTGCTGCAACATTGTGTTCAAAATATTTAAATTTTCCAGGTAATCTTATAAGTCTTTCCATATCTGATAATCTTTTAAAATATTGATGTACACCCATTTCAATTACCTCCTCCATTAATTAATCATAAATTATACTTTCTTTTTACATATCAATCAATTAAATATCATTTAAATATCTTCTTTATATAACTCTGATTAAATGATACCAAAAATCCTCTCAACCTGTTACTTAAACAGGCTAAGAGGATAGTCTTGTCTTGATATATTACTTAGTGGATGTAATTATATTTTCCTGGATTTAAAATTGTTCTTGAAGATTTAACATTAAATCCAGCATAGTTCATTTCAGAAACAGTAATTGTTCCATTAGGGTTTACAGATTCAACAACACCAACATGTCCATATGGGCCAGCAGCTGTTTGGAAAATAGCGCCAACTTCTGGTGTTTTATCTACTTTAAATCCTGCAACTTTTGCTGCGTAATTCCAGTTATTTGCATTGCCCCATAAACTTCCTATACTTCTACCTAATTGTGCACGACGATCGAAAGCATAATATGTGCAGTTTCCATAAGCATATAAGTTCCCTCTGTTAGCAACTGATTTATTGTAGTTATGTGCAACAGGTACAGTTGGTACTGATTTTTGTACTTGAGCAGGTTTGTATGCTACATTAACTGTCTTAGCTACTGCTTGCTTAGGTGCTTGCTTAACTACTACTTTTTTAGACGCTTGTTGTACAGGTTGTTTTACTACCTTTTTAGCTTGGCTTGCTTTTCTTACTGGTGTTTTAACCGCTTTAGTTTGTTTCACTTTATTTTGAGGCACAAGTGAAATTACGTCACCAGGAAAAATTAAAGGTGTTACACCAGGATTGTATGAATATAATTGATTCAACGTTAAGTGATGCTCTAATGCAATCTTATATAATGAATCGCCAGCAACTACTGTATAAGTTGTCGGTGATTGCGTTTGTGCTTGAACATTTGATACATAATTATGTTGAACAGGTGTTTTTACTTGTGTGCCATGTTGTTGTGCATGTGCTGCATTATTTAAAGCTAAAAAAGCTAACACTGACGAAACCGTCACTGTAAGAGATTTTTTCATCTTGCTGTCATTCCTTTGCTGTTAGTATTTTAAGTATGCAAATACTATAGCACAATACATTTTGTCAAAAGCTATTGTTATAACGATGTAATCAAATGGTTAACAATATAAAAAGAATACAACCTTTTATCATAGTGTAAAATGTATTCATACCATGTAATTGAGAACGTTTTCAATAATTAATTCAATACCTTGAAAATCGCCATAGGTAATATTACTAAATGCACACTGCATATGTTGTTTTAACAAACACAACTTTTAAAAAATATATTCTAACTCTATCTACCGAATTGTACTTAAATATTCATAAACAAATCATATTCCAAAATCTAATTTACAATTTATTTAGCTACCTTTAAAAAAACCAAAAACCGACGCCCTTTTAGAGCCTCGGTTTTAAAATATATATTAATCGTGCGACATTGTCTGTCTTAAATATGATTCGATAAATGGTCCAATGTCTCCATCCATCACTGCATCAACCTTACCTGTTTCTTCGTTCGTACGATGATCTTTCACCATTGAGTATGGATGAAAAACATATGATCTAATTTGGCTTCCCCAGCCAATTTCTTTTTGTTCGCCACGAATTTCGGCCATTTCACGTGCCTGCTCTTCCAATTTTAATTGATATAATTTAGACTTTAACATTTTCATAGCTGCTTCACGGTTTTTAATTTGAGAACGTTCATTTTGGTTATTAACAACTATACCTGAGGGGTGGTGGGTAATTCGTATTGCTGATTCAGTTTTGTTAATATGCTGACCACCTGCACCAGAAGCTCTAAATGTATCAACTGTAATATCATCCGGATTGATTTCAATCTCTATTTCATCATTATTAAAATCTGGAATCACGTCACATGATGCAAATGATGTATGACGACGTCCTGATGAATCAAATGGAGAAATTCGTACTAGTCGGTGTACACCTTTTTCAGCTTTTAAATAACCATAAACATTATGCCCTTTGATGAGCAATGTTACACTTTTAATCCCTGCTTCATCCCCAGGTAGATAATCAACAGTTTCAACTTTAAAGCCTTTCTTCTCACAATAACGTTGATACATTCTAAATAGCATATTAGCCCAATCTTGAGACTCCGTGCCACCTGCACCAGGATGTAACTCTAGAATTGCGTTATTGGCATCGTGAGGCCCATCTAATAATAATTGCAATTCGTATTCATCCACTTTAGCCTTAAAATTAATGACCTCTTGCTCTAAGTCTTCTTTCATTTCTTCATCAAATTCTTCTTGTAATAAATCCCAAGTAGCATCCATGTCATCTACTTCTGCTTGTAGTGTTTTATAACCATTAACTATTGCTTTTAACGCATTATTTTTATCTATAATATCTTGCGCTTTCGTTTGGTTATCCCAAAAATTAGGTTCTGCCATCATTTCTTCATATTCTTGAATATTAGTTTCTTTGTTCTCTAAGTCAAAGAGACCCCCTAATTTGTGTTAAATCTTGATTATACTTATCTATATTTCGTTTGATTTCTGATAATTCCATAGCATTCGCTCCTATTTATATTTCAATTCAAGTCATTGATTTGCATCTTTTATAATGCTAAATTTTAACATAATTTTGTTAAATAACAATGTTAAGAAATATAAGCACACTGACAATTAGTTTATGCATTTATTGTTAAAAATCAGTACATTTATCATCGACATATGCCTAAACCGATTTTTTAAAACTAAGTACATAACAACGTTTAACAACTTCTTCACATTTTTTAAAGTATTTAACGCTTGTAAAATAAAAAGACTCCTCCCATAACACAAACTATAGGTGTTTAATTGGAAGGAGTTATTTTATATCATTTATTTTCCATGGCAATTTTTGAATTTTTTACCACTACCACATGGACAATCATCGTTACGACCAACTTGATCGCCTTTAACGATTGGTTTCGGTTTCACTTTTTCTTTACCATCTTCAGCTGAAACGTGCTTCGCTTCACCAAACTCTGTTGTTTTTTCACGTTCAATATTATCTTCAACTTGTACTACAGATTTTAAAATGAATTTACAAGTATCTTCTTCAATATTTTGCATCATGATATCAAATAATTCATGACCTTCATTTTGATAGTCACGTAATGGATTTTGCTGTGCATAAGAACGTAAGTGAATACCTTGACGTAATTGATCCATTGTGTCGATATGATCAGTCCAATGGCTATCAATAGAACGAAGTAAAATCATACGCTCAAACTCATTCATTTGTTCTTCTAAGATATCTTTTTGACTTTGATATGCTGCTTCAATCTTAGCCCAAACGACTTCGAAAATATCTTCAGCATCTTTACCTTTGATATCATCCTCTGTAATGTCACCTTCTTGTAAGAAGATGTCATTAATGTAGTCGATGAATGGTTGATATTCAGGCTCGTCATCTGCTGTATTAATATAGTAATTGATACTACGTTGTAACGTTGAACGTAGCATTGCATCTACAACTTGAGAGCTGTCTTCTTCATCAATAATACTATTTCTTTCGTTATAGATAATTTCACGTTGTTTACGTAATACTTCATCGTATTCTAAGATACGTTTACGCGCGTCGAAGTTATTACCTTCTACACGTTTTTGTGCTGATTCTACAGCTCTTGATACCATTTTTGATTCAATTGGTGTAGAGTCATCTAAACCTAGTCGGCTCATCATTTTCTGTAAACGTTCAGAACCAAAACGAATCATTAATTCATCTTGTAATGATAAATAGAAGCGACTATCCCCTTTATCACCTTGACGTCCAGAACGACCACGTAACTGGTCATCAATACGACGAGATTCATGTCGCTCTGTACCTATTACTGCTAAACCGCCTAATTCCTCTACGCCTTCACCTAATTTGATATCTGTACCACGACCAGCCATGTTAGTGGCAATAGTAACGGCACCTTTTTGTCCAGCGCCTGCAACAATTTCAGCTTCACGTTCATGATTTTTCGCATTTAACACATCATGACGGATACCACGTTTTTTAAGTAAATTTGAAATATATTCAGAAGTCTCAACTGCAACAGTACCTAATAGCACTGGTTGCCCTGCCTTGTGTTTTTCAACAACATCTTCTACTACTGCATCAAATTTACCTTTTTGGCTAATGTAAATTAAATCAGACTTATCGTTACGTTGCACAGGTTTATTTGTCGGAATTTGAGTTACTGTCATGTTATAAATATTTCTAAATTCTTCTTCTTCAGTTTTAGCTGTACCTGTCATACCCGCAAGTTTATTGTACATTCTGAAATAGTTTTGGAATGTAATAGACGCCATAGTTTTAGATTCATTTTGAATTTGAACGCCTTCCTTCGCTTCAATAGCTTGGTGTAAACCTTCCGAGAAACGACGGCCTGGCATTGTACGTCCTGTAAATTGATCGACAATTAATACTTCGCCATCAACAACCATATAGTCTACGTCACGTTGTAATGTAACGTGCGCACGTAAAGCTGTGTTGATATGACTAATAACATCAACATTTTGTACATCATATAAGTTTTCAACTTTGAACATACGTTCAGCTTTATCCGCACCTTGTTCTGTTAAATGTACAGCTTTCGTTTTTTCATCGTATTTATAATCTTCGTCCTGTTTTAACATTTTCGCAAAAACATTTGCTTGTGTATAAAGTGACGTTGACTTTTCAGCTTCACCAGAAATAATTAATGGCGTACGTGCCTCGTCGATTAAAATTGAGTCAACCTCATCAATGATTGCAAAATGTAATGGACGCATTACTCTATCTTCAGAATAATTCACCATGTTATCTCGTAAGTAATCAAAACCTAGCTCATTATTAGTACTGTAAGTAATGTCTTGTGCGTATGCTTCACGTTTTTCTTCTGTCGTCTTACTGTTTAAGTTTAATCCGACAGTCAAACCTAAGAAGTTATATAACTCAGCCATTTCTTCACTTTGAACACTTGATAAGTATTCATTGACTGTAATAACGTGAACACCTCTACCAGCTAATGCATTTAAGTATGTTGGCATTGTCGCTGTTAATGTTTTACCTTCACCTGTTCTCATCTCAGCGATATCACCTTTATGAATTGCAATACCACCCATAATTTGAACTTTATATGGTGTCATATTGAATACACGTTTAGAGCCTTCTCTAACAAGTGCATATGCTTCTGGTAAAATTTTATCTAAATAATCATTTTGCTTTTTGACATTATCAATGTCAGCTAATTCTGTTTGGAATTGTTTCGTTTTATTACGAATTTCTTCATCAGTTAAAATTGCCGTTTTTTCTTCTAAAGCGATTACTTTATCAGCAAGTTTACCTAACTGTTTAATTTCTTTATTATTGCCATCAAGAATTTTTGATAAAAATCCCATTTCGTTCGCTCCTTTAGCTAAAAAACTGTTTGGCCTACAACAATATATCTTATCATTTATAGTTAGAAAATTATACTTATTTACTCATTTGTAGAATCAATATAAATATATTTATGACATACTTCATTCACATTCTGTTGTCAACAAGTTTATCACTAATAAATATATTCTCAATACGCAATTATACTTCCTAATAAATTATATTATAAATATTTTACGATTTTCGACTCGGACTATACAATAGACTGACATACTATTATTAACTTAACATTCAAATATATACATCCATTAACATTAGCATAGTCACTATGTTTCATTCAACAAATTACATTATCGAACTATGAAATAGTCATAATTTGCTTTTGGAGTATAAAAAAGCACTTGTGCAAAAACACAAGTGCTTTAAACTTAATTTATTGTTCACTAGTTTGAATCAAGCCATATTTACCGTCTTTACGGCGGTAAACGATACTTGTTCCATCAGTTTCTCTGTCTGTGAATACAAAGAAGTCATGACCTAATAGATTCATTTGTAATACCGCTTCTTCTGAATCCATTGGTTTTAAGCTGAATTCTTTTGAACGAATAATTTCTATCTCGTTATCATCGTAAGCGTCATTATCAACTTGTGTTTCTTGCATTTCTTGTAATTCGGCAACAAACACTTCTTGATCTCCTCGATCACGGCTCTTACGATTAATACGTGTTTTATATTTTCGAACTTGTCTTTCAAGTTTATTATTAATTAAATCAATACCTGCGTATAAATCATCGTTTCGCTCTTCAGCTCTTAACGTAACATTTTTCAATGGAATTGTTACTTCAATTTTAGTAGCTGAATTTGAATAAGTTTTAACTTTAACATGCGCCACTGCATTTGGTACGTCATTAAAATAACGTTCCAACTTACCAATTTTTTCCTCAATATAGTTGCGAATAGCATCTGTGATAGTGAGGTTATCTCCATGAATTTCAAATCTAATCATAGTAATCTCTCCTTAAACCTCTTTATTGGTAACTCTTTATTATATTTTAACATTTTTACGCTATCGTGCAAACGCAAACACTTTGAATTTTCTGATATTTTTAGCATATAATTTACACCCTGCACGATGAATTGTTAATCCAGTTGTATAAATATCGTCAACGAGTAATATTTCCTTGCCATTTAAATCTAATTCCGTATCAATAATAAATGGATTTTCATCTGCCAGACGCTCTTTCTTAGTTAAATGAGACTGTTTTGGTCTATTTGACATCTTTAAAATCTTATCAAAGCGAATCCCTTTAGCTTTTAGTACTGCTTCTACCGGGTTAAATGTTCTAGATAAATCATGTGCCGGCGAAGAAGGAATTGGCACAATATAGTCATAAGATGTTTGTGGTATTTCAATCAAATGTGCCAATAATTCACATAAATAATAGTCTTTCAAAAATTTATACTGATGTATCATCTCTTTCATTAAACCGTCATATTGAAATTGACAATATAATTGTTCCATTAAATTAAAGTGTGCCGATAGAAACTTGCAGTCTAAACAATACGCTTCATCTTGATTTAAGTGTTTTAAGCACCTTGAACATCGCCTTGCTTTAATATCAAGTTTAATATTGTCCCAATTCTCTTTGCATCTGTCACATAATCTATTAGGTTTCTTGAACAAATTATAAATGGTTATATTTTCATATAACTTAGCACCACAACTCAAACAATTATTCATCAATCCAACCTCTTTTTAATGCTAATTTGTTCATCCTTTGAATCTCTTTTTTAGCTTGAATCATATTCATACTTACTCCTTCATGGAAAAACAATACTTTTCCAGTAGGACATTCTAATTTTCGTCCAACACGTCCAGCAATTTGTATTAAAGCCTCTTGAGTATATTGATGTGCATCGATAACAACAACATCCAAATTTGCCATTGTAAATCCACGTTCTAATATTGTCGTAGTAAAAATGACATCGAAATGTCCATTCCTTAATTGTTCAACTTTTTCAAAGCGAAAAACATCCTCGCTATGGACGTATGTTAATTTAGTAATTTTCTGCTTATAAACCGAAAATGTTTTAATCATTGTTTCTATATTGTTAAAAAACACCAGTGTATAACGTTGATTATTAATTTGATCTTGTAAAATTCGGTATAACATTTTCTGAATCTTATTATTATTAAGTTTGAAATAACGATATTTAGGAACTGGAAGTGATTTTTTATGAAAGCGAGCTGGCAATTTAATTATATTTTCGTGGGGAATCTCTGACAGAAGTTGTTTCGGTGGTGTTGCTGTCATATAAATTGTTGCATGTTCAACTTTAGAAGATGACTTCAATGCTTGTTGTAGATTTTTATCCATTGATAAAGGAAAGGCATCGACTTCATCAATAAAAATAGTATCAAAGTGCTGTTTGAATCGGTAAAGTTGATGCACTGTGCATACAACAAAATGCCCTTCAAATTGTTGTCTTGATTGCTGGTGTAGTATGTCTATATCTTCATTAAGAAATGCGTCTTTAATACGTTTACTAATTTCTACAACAACATCTACACGTGGTGACACAATAGCTATATTATCTCCCTGTATTCTTGCATATTGAATGCCTTGAAACATCATTTCTGTCTTACCTGCACCTGTTACGGCATATAACAAAATCGTTTGTCTCTTTCTAATGGCTCGAACAATATGTTCTGAGGCATAAGACTGCTGTTCCGACAATTCAAATGAGAGATGATAATATGCTTGTGATGAACTTTGCGAACTCTCTGTTATTTTATATCTTGTTACATTATCCATTCGACCCAGTGATATACAATTTCTGCAATATACAATTTTCTTGGAATGTACTGAGGAAGCATACTGATAAAAATGCTTTGGATTTGTACTTTCACATTGAACACAATAATAGTTTGAATTTTGTTTGATGACACCTGTTACTTCTTTTTTAATTTTTTCATTAGTAAGTGAAGTTTGAGGATGAATTAATTTCCCGTAATGTTTAATGCTTAAAACCTCATTTCAACGTAAAAAAGAGCCTAATATTATAATGATTTTCTTATATCTTTAGCATTTTGGCTTTCAAATGATGAACATTTAAAGCCATGTATACGAGAGATAATTTCCAATTACAATATAGACTCTTTTATTAAAATTTTATAATTATGTTAATCTTATTTTTCTGCCAACATAGCCTAAACCTAATCCACCAGAACCTAAATGTGCTGCAACAACTGGACCAAACTCAGAGTATGCTACTTGATAAGCTGAAGGACAATCATCTTGTAACTTTTTGTATAACGCTTGACCATCTTCGAAATGATCTCCATTTATGACAAATAAAGTTACTTCTTCAAAGTCTTTTACAATATCTAATACTTTCTTTTCTAATGTTTGAATGGCACGCTTTTTAGTACGAACTTTTTCTTCTGGTATAATCTTGCCATCTTCAAACTTAAGAACTGGCTTCATTTTCAATAATGTTCCAACCCATGCTTGAGCACCAGTAATTCGACCACTTTTTTGTAAATTCTTTAAGTCATCAACAATTAAATATGCACCTGTGTGTTCACGCATATTAGTTAAATCATCAATAATTTGCTGTGGTTCGTATCCTTCTTCAACCATTTCAATAGCACGTAATACATAACATCCTTCAATCATTGCTGCAAGCTTACTATCAAATGCATGTACATTAACACCTTCAACCATTTCCCCTGCTTGATAACTAGATTGATAACTTCCACTAATCCCACTGGATAAGCAAATGACAATGATATCTGTGTAACCCTGATCTCTTAGCATTTCATATTTAGTAATCCATTCGCCAATTGCTGGTTGGCTTGTTGTTGGAATCGTTTGAGACGATGCCATTTTATTATAAAATTCTTCAATTGCTATTTCATTACTTTCTGTAAAGTTCTTCCCATCATCAAAAGTCACACTTAATGGCGCTATTTGAATATTATATTTATCGATTAAGTCCTGCGACAGATAACTTGTAGAATCGGTCATCACAGCAATTTTCATAGTCGTCCTCCTAAAATATACTCATAGCAATGATACAATATTTCAGTTAAAAAGAAAATGGCAATCAAACGATTTATAGTCATGTCATTTTCAGTGTATAATGAAGATTAAATAATCTTAAGCTTATGAATTAAGGAGTTATTATGACACAAAATATCATTACTGTTAAAAAAGAACACATTATTGAAAATGTGATTAGTAAATCAAGATTCATTGCTCATATCAAACCTGTTCAAAATGAAGATGAAGCTAAAGCATTTATTGCTGCAATAAAAAAAGAACATAAAGATGCCACTCATAATTGTTCTGCATATACTATTGGACCTGAAATGAATATTCAAAAAGCGAATGATGACGGTGAACCGACAGGAACTGCCGGTGTCCCAATGTTAGACATATTAAAAAAGCTCGATGTTCATAATGCGTGTGTCGTAGTAACAAGATATTTTGGTGGTATTAAATTAGGTGGTGGCGGTTTAATTCGCGCCTATAGCGGTGCTGTTAGAGACGTCATTTATGATGTCGGACGTGTCGAACTACGAGAAGCAGTACCATGTATAGTAACACTGAATTATGATCAAACTGGTAAATTTGAATATGAATTAGCTTCAACTCATTTTATGTTAAGAAACCAAACTTACACTGATAAGGTAAGCTACTATATCGATGTCGTTAAAAGTGACTATGAAGCGTTTATTAACTTTTTAAATCAAATGACTGCAGGAAATTTCGATTTGACTGAAGAAACTCCAAAGCAGTTACCTTTCGATATACCAACTGAATAAAAATAAAAAGCACTATCATAAGACGGTAAATATCAATTGCGTATTATTAAACGACAATTGAAGTACACGTTTATGGCAGTGCTTTTTTATATTTGAAATTTAATACATAAAAAATTGCAAAGAGTAAAGCAATATAATACAAATTATCCCATACAGCTATGCTTTCATTCCCTATTCCTCTTTGTGTGACGATTTCCGACTAATTAAATTTAATATTGGTCGGTAGTTGTTATCTATTAATCCTGTAAATTCAACAATTAATTCAATACTAAATATGATTAATACAAACATTAATACAACACCTAATGGTGGCGATACATACAAAATAATGCTCGAAAGACTAAATAAAATAGAGATTGAATAGATTAATAATACTGTTTGTCTATGTGTGTAGCCTAAAGCTAATAGTTTATGATGCAAATGCGATTTATCAGCTTGCATTATATGCTGCCCTTTTTTCACACGTCGAATCATTGCGAACAAAGTATCAATGAATGGAACTGCTAAGATAACAATTGGGAAGAACAATGCAATAATTGTAATATTTTTGAATCCGAGTAAAGAAAGGAATCCGATGATAAATCCAATCATTAAAGCCCCACTATCACCTAAAAATATTTTGGCAGGATGGAAATTGTAAAATAAAAACCCAATTAAAGAGCCTAATAAAACACAACAAATCATCGTTATGAAAATATTAGCTTGTAAAATTGCAATGAATCCTATTGTAATGAGTCCGATTGCAGAAACACCCGACGCCAAACCATCGAGTCCATCAATTAAGTTAATTGCATTTGTAATAGCAACAATCCAAATCACAGTAATTGGAATACTAAGAAATCCAAAATGAATCGTTGTACCCATTGGCAACGAAATAAAATCAATAGTCACACCATAAAAAGCAACTACTAAGGCAGCGGCAATTTGACCAGCCAATTTTATATACGGTTTCAAATCGTAGATATCATCTACAAGCCCAAGTACGTACATAATAATCGCACCAATAATAAGTGGTTTGATTTCTGTTTCAATAGGATGACCAATCCAAATACCTATTAAAAATGAAAAGAGAATCACTGTACCACCCATAACTGAAATAGGTTTAGTGTGTACTTTTCTAAAATTTGGTTTATCAACTAAATTTAATCTTTTCGATATTGCAATAACAATTGGTGTTATCGTCAAACTGACAATCATTGTTACTGCAACTAGTAATAATGTAACCATTTATTCACCTTCATCGATATTAATTGTTTTTAACGTTATATTTATTTAATATTGTCTTTATAGAATGATATATCTATTTTCTACGTATATCTTATAGCTTTATTATAAATTAATTCGCTCAATCAATGATATCATATTTACAACTATACGATTCATTTCTTATATATCGCCTATTATTCATTTTTTCATCATATCATTTAAGGCAACATTTTAACATCAAAGTCTATATCATACATTAATTTTATATGTAAACTAATGACAAATTGTAAGTTTTCACTTACAATAGCTAGTGGTCAATTAAAGGAGTCGATTCAGACATGTTCGAAGCATTTATATACAATATATCTGTTATAGTCGCTGGAATCTATTTATTCCATCGCTTACAGTATTCAGAAAACAAACGTATGGTTTTTTCTAAGGCTTATGTCACTGTTTTAATGACAATCGTATCATTATTATTATCTGTCTACCCTATCCCTTATCGTGAAGATTATTTAATTCACTTAACATTCGTTCCTTTATTGTTTTTAGGTAGATTTACAAATATGGTCTATACATTATCTGCCACAGTAATTGTAGCAATTGTTGAAATTGTAGTATTTAACAACTCGATTATGTACGGTGTTACGTTGATTGTTATTGCTGCAGTAACAAGTGCTATTGGACCATTTTTAAAACAAAATGATGTGCTATCATTATTAATACTTAATGTTGTTACAATAATCATTTTATTTGGTGTCGCGTTAGTGAGTCCTATTTACACACTATCGGAAGTTATCATTTTAATACCAATTTCATTAATTATCACTTTAGCTTCAGCGATAACATTTGTCGATATTTGGCATTTCTTCTCACTCGTAAATCGTTATGAAAACGAAGATAAATATGATTACTTAACAGGCTTAGGTAATGTAAAAGAATTTGATAGACATTTAAATGAAATTTCACGAAAAGCTGAAAAAGAACATCAAAGTATCGCATTATTATTAATCGATATCGATGGATTTAAAGATGTCAATGATACCTACTCACACAAATCAGGTGATGCTGTATTAAAACAAATGTCTCAATTACTTAAAAACTATGTGCCGAATCAATTTAAAATTTTTAGAAATGGTGGCGAAGAGTTCTCAGTTGTCATTCACAATTATTCACTTGATCAAAGTGTTAAATTAGCTGAAAATATTCGTTCGGGTGTTGAAAAATCATCATTCCATTTACCAAACAAAGAAGTTATTAAATTGTCAGTGTCTATCGGTGTTGGTTATTTAACAGATGACGATCCAAAATCACAGCGTAAAGTGTTTAAAGATGCAGACGATATGGTGCATGTAGCCAAAAATCAAGGGCGAAACAAAGTAATGTTTAACCCTATTATCAATTTATAACAACGACAAAACTGTTAATCCTTTGCTATTATTAAATCATAGTATAATAGCAAAGATTAACAGTTTTTCTTATTTAAATTTGAACCATACAAGTTCATCATACTAACACAAAGTCTCACTATTGAAAGTTGCAACAACAAGTTGTAAACTTCAATTGTTCAAATAAATAACACATATCATTGGAGGTGAATTGATATGCCAGATTCAATCACAATTATAGATGAAAACAAAGTGATTGATGTTGTATTAATTGCAGGTAGAATTTTACTTGAATCAGGTGCTGAAACATATCGAGTTGAAGATACAATGAACCGTATCGCACATAGTTATGGTCTTCATAATACATATAGTTTTGTCAGTTCAACTGCAATTATTTTTTCATTAAACGATCGAACAAGTACAAGATTAATTCGTGTACAAGAGCGTACAACAGATTTAGAGAAAATCGCTTTAACGAATAGTCTTTCACGTAAAATATCAAATAAAGAACTCACAATTGATGAAGCTAAATCTGAATTTATTCATTTACAGCATGCATCATTACAATATTCTTTTTTAACGAATTTCTTTGCAGCTGCCATTGCATGTGGCTTCTTCCTATTTATGTTTGGTGGTGTCGCATCAGATTGTTGGATTGCAGTCATTGCTGGCGGATCCGCATTTTTAACATTCAGCTTTGTGCAACGCTATATACAAATTAAATTTTTCTCAGAGTTTGTTGCAGCCGCTGTGGTCATATCCATTGCAGCCACATTTACTAAATTAGGCATTGCAACCAATCAAGATATCATTACTATAGCCAGTGTCATGCCACTTGTCCCTGGTATATTAATTACCAATGCCATTCGAGATTTATTAGCGGGTGAATTACTTGCAGGTATGTCTCGTGGTGTTGAAGCTGCATTAACAGCATTCGCAATCGGTGCTGGTGTCGCAATCGTTTTATTAATCATTTAAGGAAGGACTGTTAAAGCATGCTATTTTATTTATTTCATTTTACAATCAGCTTTATATCAACAGTACTTTTCTCTATCATTTTCAATGCACCCAAACGCCTCTTAGTAGCATGTGGATTTGTGGGTGCCATTGCATGGACGATTTACCAATTAACGGTAGATTTAGAGTTTGGAAAAGTTGGCGCTTCATTTTTGGGAAGCTTAATTTTAGGCTTAATGAGTCATACTATGAGCCGCAGATATAAACGACCGGTAATTATATTCATAGTGCCAGGCATTATACCATTAGTACCTGGTGGTGCAGCTTATCAAGCGACTCGTTTTTTAGTATCAAATGATTATACAAGTGCTGTAAATACATTTTTAGAAGTTACACTGATTTCAGGTGCGATTGCTTTCGGTATATTAGTTTCTGAAATTCTATATTACCTATACACACGTATCAAACAACTGTATGGTAAAATCAAAGGTAAGACATATAAAAAATCTTACAACATGAATAATAGAGTTTAAGGGGTCGAATATAATGAAGAACCAATTGATAGATAGATTAACAAGATATACGACAATTGATACGCAATCTGATCCAAAATCTACAACAACACCTTCAACTGAAAAGCAATGGGATTTGTTACATTTATTAGAAAAAGAATTACAACAATTAGGATTGCCAACTGATTTAGATGAAAATGGCTACTTATTTGCTACATTAGAAAGTAACATCGATGTCGACGTCCCAACAGTTGGATTTTTGGCGCATGTTGATACATCACCTGATTTCAATGCTTCAAATGTTAAACCGCAAATTATTGAAAACTATGATGGTAAGCCATACAAACTAGGCAATACTAAACGTGTCTTAGATCCTAAAGTATTTCCAGAACTTAACAGTTTAGTTGGTCATACATTAATGGTAACTGATGGTACATCGTTACTAGGTGCAGACGATAAAGCGGGTATTGTGGAAATTATGGAAGCTATTTGTTATTTACAAGAACATCCAGAAATTAAACATGGTACCATTCGCATTGGATTTACACCAGACGAAGAAATCGGTCGTGGTCCACATAAATTTGATGTTGACCGCTTCAATGCTGATTTTGCTTATACTATGGATGGTAGTCAATATGGAGAATTACAATATGAAAGCTTTAACGCTGCTGAAGCGGTTATTACATGCCACGGTGTAAATGTTCATCCTGGTTCAGCTAAAAATGCAATGGTAAACGCAATACGTTTAGGTGAACAATTCGATAGTTTGCTACCTGATAGTGAAGTTCCGGAGCGAACAGAAGGATACGAAGGCTTTTATCACTTAATGAACTTTGAAGGAACTGTTGAAAAAGCAACTTTGCAATACATTATTCGTGATCATGATAAAAAACAATTCGAATTGCGTAAGAAACGTATTTTAGAAATACGTGACGATATCAATGCCCATTTTGAAAATTATCCAGTTAAAGTTGATATATCGGATCAATATTTCAATATGGCAGAAAAAATATTACCATTGCCTCATATTATTGATATACCTAAACGTGTCTTTGCTAAATTAGATATTCCAGCAAACACTGAACCTATTCGTGGTGGTACAGATGGTTCACAATTGTCATTTATGGGGTTACCAACTCCAAACATCTTTACAGGTTGCGGTAACTTCCACGGCCCATATGAATATGCATCCATTGATGTTATGGAAAAAGCAGTACAAGTAATCATTGGAATTGTAGAAGATATCGCTGAAAATCACTAAAAACAAAAGATTATATACTAGTTCAACTCAGGCTTAATTAATAAAAAAATCACGCTAACATTCAGTGCAATGATAGCGTGATTTTTCATATTTTTTACGTATACTTTCGATCTTCTAATTCGTTTTGCTAACCATCATAAATGTTATTAACCATCATGACAGCATCACCAATTTAGTCCTTCTTTACTAAACCTCAACATTAAAATGTGTTTTCAACAGTTTTAAAGACTGAACCGTATAATGCCTAATTTGTAACCCCATTTTAAAGTCAGTATAAGTTTCTGGCATATCGATAAATGTATTAAACATTGCTGTAACCCCTTGTGATTCAAATAAATCAAACTTTTCAGCAGTTGCACAAATTGCAATGGCAACCTTTTGATGTTTATGACAAAGTTCTGCAATACGCAATGTTGTCGTTTCTAGCAACTGATCATTTTCATTTAACCCTTCTCCAAAAATAATTAAATCCGCTTGTTCAACTAAATTTTCTAAATGTGTTAGTTGGTCTACTAATGCATGACTGGTTAATATTTCAGCTTTATACAGTCCATTCAAGACTGCTGCAATTCCACCACCAGCACCACCACGTTCAACTGGACCAATTGCAATTTTCAATTCACTTTTAAATAACTCACTAAAATACCAAATTAAATTATCGATTTCTGCTGCTTGATTATGATTCAACTGATGCGCATCATAAGTTTGCATGATTTCACTTTGCTTACCATATAATCGACTTGAAAAATCCGACATTACTTGAATTCTTGCTGTTTCCATTTTAGGGTGTAAGTTCGACATATCCATACGACGAATATATTTAATTACACCAGCACCTTGTCTCATATCTACGACACGCCCTTCGTCATCATAGAATTGAGCACCTAATGCTTGTAACATACCTGCACCAGCATCAAAACTATCAATCCCACCTAGTGAAATTACAACATGTTTTGCGTCATTATCTAATGCATGTTTAATCATTTCTCCTAAACCATAACTTGTTCGTTCAACAATTGGTTTTTTACCTTTTAAAAATAAATTCCCCTCGATAACGGTCATCCCTGTATCAGTTTGTCCGTAAACACCTTCAACTTCATTCATATCTGCATCATGTACTGGTATACGATACTTTTGCCCAGATTGCCATAAAAATACAGAATCTAATAATTCATGTCTTCCATTAAACAATGGTACTTGAACTACATCTGCAGTTTCAATTTGGCTTGCAACTGCCTCTTCAACATATCTATTAGCTTGATAACTCGAAATAATTCCATGAAACTCATCCATGGCTACTAATACTTTCATAACCTTGACCACCTTACTTTATTATTTGTTGTGATACGTTTTTTATTCATAAAAGATTAATCTTAAATTTTAGATTTTATCTCGTGATTATATGCGAACATTTAACATGACATGATTATTAATTATTCCAGTAAATAACAGTATGCTTCTTTTGGTTTAGCATATATTTCCTATTAAACTAACTTACAAATCATGTTTAAATTTTCTTATTGGATTCGTCGTTTTCCAAAATATTTTCAATAAAAATACTCGAATACATTATACATATGTTTGTAAAAAAGTACTAACTTAACTGCTTCTAAAGGTGACATAAAATAAAAGGTCAGAACATCATTATAGCCAAACTACTCTGATTCACACGAATTTATGTTGTGCTATTCACGTCTAGTAGTGTAAGGCAAAATGTTCCAACCCTATAGTTTCATTATTCTTCTGCTTGTGCTAATGACGACACATTGATATCACCGTGGTCTCGATTCCAAACCATTTCACCATTTACAAAATAAAATGCTTGAGGTGATTCATGTTTAACGTTCGTTTTTTTAGCAATATAATCTGACAAATCGCGTTCTTGTTGGACAATCAAATAATAACCGTCCATATCGCGTTCATATAAAAATTTATTAAATTGATCGTACGCATTTGCCGATATTGGACAAGTTTCACTATGTTTTAATACAAAAACATATTTATTTTCCTCAATAACCTGTTCAAATTGGTCAATTGAACTTAGCTTTATAGCCACTCTATTCACCTCTAAAAATATTTATCACATTTAAATAGCATCTGCGTGACATTTTTATACATATAGTTAATATCAATGTTTACCATTATACACATAGTAAGTTGACATGTTAACCATAAATTCAAAATTTTTAACTTTGAAAAATGATTATAGTTATTTTTCTTCTAATTTTTCAAGCTTTTTTTCAAAGGCTTTATCGCCGTGAGTTATATCTATACCCTTTTTCGGCAACTTATCTACATCGACTTTTGATAACTTCTCACTAACCTTTATTGTTTCAATACGTGTATTATAATAGTTTTGCAGACTGTAATACATTTCTATTGCGTTTTTCCTTGCATTATTAACATGCTTATCACTAATATTAGTTTGGTTAATATCGGTAATTTGCTTTTCAATCATTGGCATAATGTGATTTTTAATCGCGCCTTTTACTTCATTTTCTTTACTATCATCTAGGTTCTTCTTCGCAGTATCTCTTAACGCTTTATTATTATGTTCTAATTTTGTCGTAAGATTAGTTGCTTCACTTTTATTATCAGCTAATTTAATTTCTGATTCAACTTTGTATCTATTTTTTTCAAATTGTTTCGTATAATCTAAAATGTCTTCGTTATACTTGATAGATTGATTACATAAACCTATGAATTTTTTTAATTGATATATCGCATCCTTCTTCTCATTTGCAAGCGTCATATATTCTTTTTTTAATTTCTTAACTTTCATTGTATCATCAGGCAAATTTTTTGCTGACTTATAATATGCTTCAAATTTAGGTATGAGATGGTTTTTAACATCTTCTTGTAGTGCCTTAAATTCTTTACTATTTTTATCAGTTGTATCAGTTTTACTTAGATGATCAATTTCTTTCAAATGTATATTATCCATGACATGTTGTAATTCTTTTTGTTTTTGCTCAACATCTTTAAATTGCTTAGTAAATTGATGTTGTGCCTCTTTTTCTTTATTACCACAAGCACTTATTACTACAAATAAAATCGCTAAAACAGCGATAATAACAATTTTTTTCATGATTGCACTCCTTAACAGATTCATTATACAAAAACATGTTTATTATGAAAATGAATTATGTTATAGTATTCCAGACTTTATCGTGATTAAATTAAATTTCAATATCAAAGGAGTTTATCATGTATTCAAATGTTCAACCATTCATTAATAGTGATTTAACTAATTGTTTTCAATCACAATACACTGAAATTGAATCATTATTATTCAACCTCTTAGACAGCCCAGTAAAATATACAAAACATATTGGCGGTACGCATCATTTTAAATATTCAACAGAGCCAATTTTAGATATTTTAGTAGGTGTAGAAAATTTGCATGATATTACATCCTTAGATGAAAAACGCTTAAATTATGTAGGGTTTTATCGTTTGCATCATAAATATACTAAGAAAGTTATGATGGCGAAGTTTAACAATTTTCATGAACTAAAACAACAGGTGCGTCTACATATCATTCAAATGAATACCCAAACATTTGAATCTTATCTTGCACTTGATTACCTCTTATCAACTAATGATGATATTGCTTTGCAATTCAATACAAAAAAGCACCAAATATTGCAACATAGCTTAACAATTAGACAATATGAGATGCAAAAGCAACATTACTTTGAAAAACTATGTAAAAAATACTTATAACGACAATAATGCCGTATTTTATAATTATACTAATTCTAATACTTTCTTTTCAATTTTCGCAAATGAATTTTAAAATTGGTATAATACTATATGATATTAAAGACATGAGAAAGGATGTACTGAGAAGTGATAAATAAAGACATCTATCAAGCTTTACAACAACTTATCCCAAATGAAAAAATTAAAGTTGATGAACCTTTAAAACGATACACTTATACTAAAACAGGTGGTAATGCCGACTTTTACATTACCCCTACTAAAAATGAAGAAGTACAAGCAGTTGTTAAATATGCCTATCAAAATGAGATTCCTGTTACATATTTAGGAAATGGCTCAAATATTATTATCCGTGAAGGTGGTATTCGTGGCATTGTAATTAGTTTATTATCACTAGATCATATCGAAGTATCTGATGATGCGATAATAGCCGGTAGCGGCGCTGCAATTATTGATGTCTCACGTGTTGCTCGTGATTACGCACTTACTGGCCTTGAATTTGCATGTGGTATTCCAGGTTCAATCGGTGGTGCAGTGTATATGAATGCTGGCGCTTATGGTGGCGAAGTTAAAGATTGTATAGACTATGCGCTTTGCGTAAACGAACAAGGCTCGATAATTAAACTTACAACAAAAGAATTAGAGTTAGATTATCGTAATAGCATTATTCAAAAAGAACACTTAGTTGTATTAGAAGCTGCATTTACTTTAGCTCCTGGTAAAATGACTGAAATACAAGCTAAAATGGATGATTTAACAGAACGTAGAGAATCTAAACAACCTTTAGAGTATCCTTCATGTGGTAGTGTATTCCAAAGACCGCCTGGTCATTTTGCAGGTAAATTGATACAAGATTCTAATTTGCAAGGTCACCGTATTGGCGGCGTTGAAGTTTCAACTAAACACGCTGGTTTTATGGTAAATGTAGACAATGGAACTGCTACAGATTATGAAAACCTTATTCATTATGTACAAAAGACCGTCAAAGAAAAATTTGGCATTGAATTAAATCGTGAAGTTCGCATTATTGGTGAACATCCAAAGGAATCGTAAGTTAAGGAGCTTTGTCTATGCCTAAAGTTTATGGTTCATTAATCGATACTGAAACACGCTGTCGCCATTATTTTACCGAAGAAGATATTATTGCTATTAAATTTAAATGTTGTAATAAATACTATCCATGCTATAAGTGCCATAATGAGTTTGAAAAGCACGCCATTAAGCGTTGGTCTGAGCCTTCATTTAACGAAAAAGCAATCTTATGCGGTGTATGCAAACACGAATTAACAATCAATGAATATATGATGGTAGAGCGTTGTCCAAATTGCCAATCTCGGTTTAACAATCGCTGTAAATATCACTATCATATTTATTTTGAAATTTAAACAACATAGTCAAAACATTATAGGGAGTGGATCAGACATGATAAAGCACCACTTCTGTAGAATTCCTTTTTGAAATTCTCTATGTTTGGGCCCCGCCAACTTGCATTGTCAGTAGAAATTGAAAATCAAATTTCTCTATGTTTGGAGCCCACTGGTATTGAAATGAACTTGTTACAAGTACATGTTCATTCAACCAACGACTGACAACAGAACATTTTAGAGTCTAGGACATTGATTGACGTCCCAGATTTCCTTTTTTAAAGAAAAGAGGGGAGCAATGATTAAGACCTTTAACCATTGTTCCCCTCTTTTAAAATTATTTTACAACTTTATCAAGTTCCTCAATTTGTTTAATTGTAGTTGTAGTTGATCCAGCTGCAAAGTACCATAATTTAGGATTTAAATTATATACTTTGTCTTCTTTAATTGCTTTAACATTTTTTAATACAGGATTATTTAATGCTTGTTTCGCAGTTGATTTACCACTTATCGCTTGACCTCTATCCATCGCTAAAATAACATCTGGATTTTCTTTATTAACATATTCGTTAGAAACATTTTGTCCATGATTGCTATTACTTACTTTTTTATCAACTGCATTGAATCCTAATGTATCGTAAACTAATCCACCAAAACGACCTTTAGGTCCAAATGTTGATAATTCACCTTCGTTAACTAGTAAATACATAACAGTTTTATTGAAGTTTTTCGTTTTATCTTTCATTGAAGCAATTTTGTTATCTAAATCTTTATTTAATTCTTTAGCTTTATCTTCTTTATCGTAAATTTTACCGATATTTTCAGTGTTTTGTTTCATTGAACCAATTAAGTTCTTTTCATCTGCACCAACATAAACAATTTTCGCTTTAGGTGCAGCTTTTTTGAATTCATCTAAATTCTTTTGATTAGCTGTACGTCCAGAGATAAAGATTACTTCGGGTTTCGTCGCAGCAATTTTATCAAAATTCACTTCTTTTAAATTACCAACGTTTGTATATTTATCATCTTTAAATGATTCTAAGAAATTCGGTAATGACTTACCGCCTTCCCCTTTAGGTAATGCTTTTACTTTATCTGATAAGCCCATTTCTTTCATTACATCTAATGCGCCATAGTCTAACACAACTGCATTTTTAGGATTTTTTGGTACTTCAACAGTTTCTTTAACTTTTTTAGCGTCACTACCATCTTTTTTCTCGCCACGCATTTTATAGTTATTTTCAATTTTTACTGTATCTTTAGAACCTTTAGTTTCTGATTTTGATTGTTCTTTATCAGAATTGTTACCGCATGCCGCTAATAAAAACATTACTGCTAATACTAAATATAAGACTGTTTTCTTCATAATATAATATTCTCCTCTTTTGGCTTAATCTGTGTGCTTGATGTGAAATATAAATAAATGCTTTACGTTTAACCCTTCTTTAATTGGCGCATCACCCCTTTAAAGTGTCTCCAAATTATCAATCCTTAAAATATAAACAAATCCTTTGATTTCTTATATGTTCAATTTGAATATCCATGTCATATAAATCACTTAAAACACTACTTTGAATGACATTATCTTTCAAATCTGACTTAACTAGTTGTCCGTTTTTCAATGCTACAATCTGATCTGAATAACAGGACGCAAAGTTAATATCATGTAACACAATGACAATCGCTTTATTCATTTTATGCGCTAACATTTTTAACGTTTGCATAATTTGAACAGCATGCTTCATATCTAAATTATTTAATGGTTCATCTAGCAAAATATATTCAGTATCTTGTGCTATTGTCATTGCAATGTATGCACGCTGACGTTGTCCACCAGATAATGACTTAATATTACGATTTCTGATATCTTGTAGTTGCAACAAATCTAGCGCATCATTGACAATATCATGATCCTCTTTCGTCAAACGACCTTTAGAATAAGGGAATCGTCCAAAGTTTACCAACTGCTCTACCGTAATATTCATTTCAGTATGGTTTGTTTGTTTTAATATAGATATTTTTTTCGACAAGTCATTATTTTTATAATCAGACATGAGCTGTCCATCTATTTTCACTTCACCGTTATCAAAACGAATTAACCTACATATCGCTGAAAGTAAAGTACTCTTACCCGCACCATTAGGTCCAATTAAAGAAGTCAATTTACCTTTTTCGATATCTATGCTAATATCTTCCAATATCATTTGATTATTTATAGTTTTAGTTAAATTTTCAACTTGAATCATTGCGCATTTCTCCTTCTAACTAATAGATAAATGAAATAACTTCCACCAATCAAATCAATAAGTATACTCATTTCTGTCGTAGCTTCAAACACATTTTCAACTACCCATTGCGCACTAAATAAACTAATCCAACTCAAGCAAATTGTCGCAATTAAAATATACTTATGTTCATACGTCTTCATTAGTTCATGCGCTAGATTTACAGTTAATAAACCTAAAAATGTAATTGGTCCTACTAATGCAGTTGACACAGAAACTAAAACTGAGACTATTACAAGTAGAATTCGCGTTAATTTTTCATACGATATCCCAAGATTAATTGCTTCAGCACGACCTAAAAGCAATACATCTAAATAAGGCAATAGTAAAATTGTAATGACTAATAAGATTACTAATAGCACTGCTGAGAAAGTAACTAAATTCGAATTAGAAGCATTAAAATTAGCAAACATACTACTTTGTATTGCTAAAAATGACTCAGGATCCATAATCAGTTGAATAAAACCTGTTATGCTTCTAAAAAATGTTCCTAAAAGGACACCAATAAGTAAGATAAAATAAATTGAAAAATGTCCAATTTTAAAGATACCTTGGAATAGGATTAGTGCGAATAACACCATCGTTATAAGTGTTAATATAAAGTTCAAATATACATTAGTAACCCATACCGATTGAATTCCAAATAAAAAGACTGGCAATACTTTGATAAATAAATAAACTGCATCTAACCCCATTATTGATGGTGTCAATAGACGGTTATTTGTAATCGCTTGAAAAATCACCACTGAAGTTGCAATGGCAGCACCTACTAAAATAATTAATATGAACTTTCTTAAACGACTTGAAAATTGATATTCAAATATTTCAAAATCAATACCTACAAATAAGTACAGCATACTAATTAATAACGTTACTGCAATTAAAAGCATTATTTTTTTATTATTGTTGCGCATAATTTTTCCTACCTTTCATAAGCAAGATAAGGAAAATGATTGTTCCAAATACACCTATTGTTAAACCAATATTTATTTCATATGGATAAACAACAATTCTGCCAACTATATCAGAAAATAATACAAAGATGGCACCTAACATCATCGTATGAGGGATAGCATTTTTCAAATGATCACCTCGATAAATTGAAATAATATTTGGTATTACTAGTCCTAAGAACGGTAATGTTCCAACAGTCACCACTACCAATGCTGTAATAGTTGCAGTAATAAACAATGCGATGTTAATTAATTTTTCGTAACTCAAACCTAAATTATTAGTAAAGTCTTTACCCATTCCTACAATCGTGAAATGATTAGCAAAAAGATATGTCAATGCTAAAAGAGGAATACTTAAATATAAAATTTCATAGCGTCCACTTGTGATAATGGCAAAGTTCCCGTTAAGCCAGTTACCAATGCTTTGAACAGCATTCGTGCGCAATGAGATGAAGGTTGTGAAACTTGCAACAATCCCACCCATCATAATTCCTAGAAGCGGTACAAAAATGACATCTTTCACTTTTATAAAATCAATGATTTTAACAAATAAAAACGTACCGCAAATACTGCAAATAACAGCAAATACTAGTTTTAATAAAATATGACCGGTTGGAAAGAACAATAAAGCAATTAAAATACCTAGTTTAGCCCATTCCATCGTTCCAGCTGTAGTCGGACTAACAAACTTATTTTGCATCATTTGTTGCATTATCAAGCCTGCTAAAGCCAACGAACTTCCAGCAATTAAAATACTCATCGTCCTTGGTATTCGGCTTGAGAATAAAATATTCCGCTGTGACTCAGTTAAATGTAGTAAATCTTTAATTGATAGTTCACTCACACCTATGAACAACGAAATAATTGTCAACAATATTAGTAATAGAAGCAAAATATTTCCCTTTAATAAATACTTCATTACAAATTTTTCTCCCTTTAAATTAATGATAATCATTATCATTGATAATATTTCTCATTAATAGTAGCGTTTTTTGACCATAATTTCAATAGCCTTTCAAATAATTTAGTGTCAATTTTATTGATATTTGCAATTAAACTGAAATTTAATTTTTCGGAATGTGTATTTTGTTTGCTTAAAGTAAAATAGAACACCCTTTTGTAATGCAATATCTTGTATACTTTCTAGCCTCATTGACATCATTAAATACAATTTTTACTTTTTCAAAATATGCATACGCTTTTAAGCATAGAGAAAAGACCTTCAACATGTAGGAGGCAAGACGAAACGAATCGCTATTTCCCTTTACATGTGAAGGTCTTTTAATTTAATTGTTATTTGTTGTCAAATACAAAGTCATCATCTTGTAATGCTTCTACGTTTAATGCTAATACATAACCATCACCTTTTACTGAGAAGAAGTCATGGTTTTTAGTTGTTGTATCTAAGGCATTCTCAATGATTGGGTTAAATTCACGTTCCTCAAAATAAGGTTCAAAGCCTAAGTTTGAAAGTGCTTTGTTTCCATTATATTTAACATAGTTTAGCACATCTTCAGTGATTCCAAGATCATCGTATAACATTTTTGTGTATGACTCTTCATTTAAATACAAGTCATTTAGCAATTTATACATTTCTTGATCTGCTTTTTGTTTCTCACTTTCAGATAGTTCATTTCGTAAATGCTGTGCATCTAAACCGGTAAATACACCATGAATAGATTCATCTAAAAGAATTTTACGAATGATTTCACCTGATGTCGTCATTTTCCCTTGACCAGCAAGATATAGTGGATAATAGAAACCTGAGAAGAATAAGAATGTTTCTAAAAATACACTCGTAACTCTGGCCATATATTGGTCGTATATCGAAGCTTCTTTACCCCAAAGTTTGTGATAATTAGCAACAATTTTATCAGATTTATATTTTAAATGGGGTTCCTCTAAAACCCATTCATCTAATAGGTAGTTTGTTTCACTAGATGGTAATAGTGTTGTGAAAATATGTGAATAGCTTTTCGCGTGTATTTGCTCCATCATCGCCATAAATGAATAAACTGCTTTTTTCCTTAAGTCAGTCGTATGTAGCATAACTAAAGGCATGCCATCATCTGCTTGATGTGTATCTAAGCCTGTTAAACCAGCTAATGCTTTTTTAAATGTGTCTTGTTCAGCTTCAGATAAAGTCTTCCAACTTGCAATGTCTTTTGATACTTTAAATTCTGTTTCAACCCACATTTGAGATATATTTTGTCTCCAAAACATATTCGTCATATCTTCTTGTGTGTTCCAATTAACAGCTATCATGAATATAATTTCCTCCTGTAATGTTACTCAATAATTGACAAATACAGACATAGCAGTCTAATCATCTGCTAATTCAGACCAGATGATTAGCTGTTTGTCATTTTCAACATTTAATTGTTAGATAGAACAACTTGTACATTCTTCTACACTTAATAATTTATTTCTAGTATAGTAAAGTGATTTTAATCCTTTATAGTGCGCATATACATATAATCTTGCTAACTCACGTGTAGAAATTTCAGAATTAACATAAAGGATCGTTGAGATACCTTGGTCAATATGCGTTTGAATTGTCGCAATTAAATCGATTAATTTCATCTGATCAGTATTGAATGCTGATTTGTAGTACCACATTGTTTGTGGTGATAAGAATGGCATAGGGTAAAATGTTTCCGCATTACCATAAGTACGACGTTCAATTTGGTCAACGATTGGCATTACAGAACTTGTTGCATTTTGAACATAAGAAATACTTTGTGTTGGAGCAATTGCTAATCTATATGCATGATATAAACCATATTGTTCAACATCTTGTTGTAGTTTCTTCCAATCCTCAGAAGTAGGAATAGCCATACCATCGAATAATTCACGTACTTTTTCGAATTGAGGTTCAAATTCTTGAGTTGTATAGAACTCGAAATATTTGCCATTAGCATAATCAGACTTTTCAAAGTCTTGATATTTGATACCACGCTCTTTAGCGATTTCCATTGAACGTTCGATTGAGTAGAAATTCATCATCATAAAGAAGATATTTGCAAAATCTTTTGCTTCTTCTGACTCATAACCAATTTTATTTTTTGCTAGGTAACCGTGTAAATTCATCACACCAAGACCAACTGAATGTAATTCACTGTTAGCTTTTCTAACTCCTGGTGCATTTTGAATATTTGCTACATCACTCACAACAGTTAATGCGTCCATACCAGAGTGAACTGAATCTCTGAATTTTCCGCTTTCCATTACATTAACAATATTTAATGAGCCCAAGTTACAAGAAATATCACGTTTAATTTCGTCTTCAATACCATAGTCATTAATAATTGAAGTTTCTTGTAGTTGGAAAATTTCCGTACATAAGTTACTCATTTTAATTTGTCCAATGTTTGAATTCGGATGCACTCTGTTAGCATTATCTTTAAACATTAAATATGGATAACCTGATTGTAATTGTGTTTGCGCAATTAAATTCAACATTTCACGCGCATTCTTTTTCTTTTTCTCAACATTTGGGTTTGCAACCATGTCATCATAATATTTTTCTAAATCGATATCGTCTAATGTCACACCATATTCTTCTTTAACTGTATGAGGTGCAAACATATAAAAGTCCTTACCTTCTTTAGCTAAATCGAAGAATTTAGATGGAACAATTAAACCAGTTGATATTGTAGATAAACGTAAATCTTCATCCGCATTTACTTTTTTAGTATCTAAAAATTCTTCTACATCATAATGGAAGATATTTAAGTACACAGCACCAGCACCAGGGCGTTGACCAAGTTGATCTGCATAGCTAAAGCCACCTTCAAGTGACTTAGCAATAGGTAAAACGCCTTTCGCTACGCCTTTAATTCCTTTAATTGCTTCACCACGTGCACGCAATTTAGATAAGTTAATTGCAACGCCGCCCCCAATTTTACTTAATTGTTTTGCAGTTGAATCAATAAAGTTAATTGAATTTAAGCTGTCATCCACTTCTAATAAGAAACATGACACTAGCTCACCACGACGCGCACGGCCTGCGTTTAAAAATGTTGGTGTCGCTGGTTGATATCTTTGTTCAACCATAGCAGAAATAAATTGTTTAGCTTGTGCTTTATTACCATTTGCTAGGTATAAAGCAACAATGGCAACGTGTTGATTATAGTCTTCTAAGTATTGACTTTTATCATTTGTTTTCAAAGCGTAATCTTTGAAAAATTTACTAGCTGACATATAACTTGCAAAATTAAACGGGATTGATTTTGCATAATCAGTGATTTCAATTAGATCCGCTTCACTATAAATATCAAACACATTGAAATAAAAATCGTTGTCTACTAAATAACGTAAACGCTCGATTTCAGTGTCGAAGAAGATTGTTTTGTCTTTTACTTCTTCTAAATAAGCTACTAAAGCTTCTTGGTCTTTTTCTAAACTAAAGAATCCATCTTCTCTTCGTTTAGTGACCTCATTATTTAATTCAATATGATTGTACTTTTTCTCTTCCATGGTTTTCATTAAAATTACCCACCTTGTTCTTAAATTCAATAACGTCTTTGTTTTTTCCATGTAACTCAAACTTCATTAATAAAGGGACATTATACTCTTCTGATATCGTGCGACCCGCTTTTGCGAAATTTAGTCCCCAATTTCGATTACCGCTAGCTGCCACACCTCTGATGTATTGATGATTAACTTCTAAAAAAGATTGAACGGGTTCTGGTACTTCTCCAAATCCAATAGTGCCAGTAACGATAATAAACGGTTCATGAACTGGTTCCATACAATTTTCTGCTGTAATCTCAAGCGTATTTTCAAGTTCTGTTCTCTTAATAAAACGACGGACATTTCCAGTAAATGAAAAATATATTATTTTCATTGGATCACCTTCTTTCTTCAACCCTTTTAAATAAAGTAGTCATTACAATTAAAAAATGCTTTAACAACATCGCTACTATGGTTATCTCAGCATTGTATTAACTATAATGAAGCTACTTATTTTCTCAAATGTAAACCAATTGCATAGATTTATATTTGAGAAAATAGTAGCTTATATGGGTTGAATGTATAAAAATCACTATATGTAGTGTTTACATCATTGGATATCTTCCATTTGCTCAGTACATTTTCTAAAAATATGACTATTAATTGATAATAACTATTAAATTTCTGTGTTAAATTACTTTTAAATGTAATTTCTTCATAAATAAAGCATTTGCATACAAAACACAAGATATTGTGTCTTTTTCGTTTCACCAACACTATATTATGTGTTTCATTATACATAAGACACACTATGATTTAAAGTGCCATTTTCTAATCGAATGTTCGTAAAACGTTCCAACTAGGCACCAATACTAAATTAGCAAAACTTGAACAAATTTAAAAAAATTTTTTAGTAGATATCACTTGATTTTTTTAAATCTGTGTCAATCTCAATTGTATCAACAGAAATCAAGAAAAAGCTTATTAGCTTGATACTGAATTGATATTTGTTTTATGTAATAACACAAACATTCATAAAAGTGTAATGCCCTATTATTCCGACAAATAAACACAGAACGTTTGTTCGGTACAGTCTATTATAGTCTTTTTATAGTAAATTTCAACTATTTATGCACAACATGTTGTTTTATGCTAATATAAATACGTTAATTTTATATAAAAGAGGCGATAAAATTGAATCCTAAAGTAAAAGGTATCATTGCCATTTTAATTTCGGCTATTGGTTTCAGTTTTATGTCAGTGTTTTTCAGACTTGCAGGTGACCTTCCTGTTTTTCAAAAATCATTAGCACGAAACTTAGTAGCAATGTTTATTCCATTATTTTTTATATATAAATACCATCAGCCAATGTTTGGCAGACTTTCAAGTCAACCCTTATTAATAACACGATCAACACTTGGACTTATTGGTGTATTGTTAAATATTTATGCCATTGATCATATGGTACTTAGTGATGCCGATTCATTAATGAAACTCAATCCTTTCTGGACGATTTTATTAAGCATTGTTTTCTTACATGAAAAAGTAAGGAAGTATCAAATAACAGCAATGATAATTGCTATTTTAGGTATGCTTTTAATAGTGAAACCTGAATTTTCATCATCTATGATTCCATCATTAGCTGGCTTATTCTCAGGTATTTTTGCAGCATCAGCATATACATGTGTTCGAGCACTTAGTACAAGAGAAGCACCATATACTATAGTATTTTACTTCTCCTTATTTTCTGTCATCGTTTTAATACCTTTCACTGCATATACTTATGAACCAATGAGTCAGATGCAAATACTTTATCTATTAGGGGCTGGCTTAGCTGCCGCTGTGGGTCAAATTGGTGTTACTTTAGCATATAGTTTTGCAGCCGCAAAAGATATTTCTATTTTTACGTATGCATCTATAATTTTCACAGCAATACTTGGATTTATTCTATTCGGAGAATCTCCAGATTTCTATGCAACATTAGGTTACGTCGTTATTATCGGTGCAAGTTATTACATGTTTGAAAAAGCACGCCGAGACGCCAAAATAATAAAAAAATAAATTTAAAGGAGCGCTTTATATGGCACATGGCCGTCAACAAGATGAATTACAAGATATAACTTTATTAGGAAATCAAGACAATACTTACAATTTCGACTACCGTCCTGATGTATTAGAATCGTTTGATAATAAGCATCAAGGTCGTGACTATTTCGTAAAATTCAACTGTCCAGAATTTACATCATTATGTCCAATTACTGGGCAACCAGATTTTGCAACTATCTATATTTCATATATTCCAAATGTTAAAATGGTTGAATCAAAATCTTTGAAATTATACTTATTTAGTTTCAGAAATCACGGTGATTTTCACGAAGATTGTATGAATATTATTATGAATGATTTGATAGAGCTTATGGACCCACATTATATTGAAGTCTGGGGCAAGTTCACACCACGTGGTGGAATTTCTATTGATCCTTATACAAACTATGGACGTCCAAATTCTAAATATGAAAAAATGGCTGAGCATCGTTTGATGAATCATGATTTATATCCCGAAAAAATAGATAATCGTTAAATGTATCATTTAATAAACACACCAATAAGTTGATTTTCCTAACTTATTGGTGTGTTTTTCATTTATCATACATAATAGGTTACATTAAAATAACATTTTATACCAAAGTACACCAAAAGAATATTAGTACACGAATTAAACAACATTTTTATAGAAACCTATTGCACTTTAACGTCAATAAGTATATTTTTATATTATCTCTAATTAATTGTGCGCGCTTAATAACAGAATATTCTCAATATTTTTATTTTTTTGTGATTTGTTGGGGTATTTAGTTGATAAGGCACAATCAAATTTACTTAAACTATTGTATTAGGGGAAGAAAGGATGGGATGTATACATGACACAACAAAACTCCCATGGAAATCAAATTCAAGACATACCTCAAACAGGATTTTTCGGGCATCCTCGAGGACTAGGCGTACTCTTCTTTGTAGAGTTCTGGGAAAGGTTTAGTTATTATGGCATGCGTGCCCTACTCATTTTCTACATGTACTTTGCCGTAACAGATAATGGCCTTGGAATTGATAAAACAACAGCTATGTCAATTATGTCAGTTTATGGTTCATTAATCTATATGACATCAATACCAGGCGGATGGATTGCTGACAGAATTACAGGTACTAGAGGCGCTACTTTATTAGGTGCAGTCTTTATTATTATCGGACATATTTGTTTAAGCTTACCATTTGCATTAATCGGCTTATTCACATCAATGTTCTTCATCATTATTGGTTCAGGTTTAATGAAGCCTAACATTTCAAATATCGTTGGCCGTTTATATCCTGAAAATGATAGACGTATGGATGCAGGTTTTGTTATTTTCTATATGTCAGTTAATATGGGTGCATTATTATCACCTATTATTTTGCAACACTTTGTTAATGTTAAAAACTTCCACGGCGGATTCTTGATTGCAGCAGTTGGTATGGCATTAGGTTTAGTATGGTATGTACTTTTCAACCGCAAAAACTTAGGTAGCGTTGGTATGAAACCTACTAACCCATTGACACCAGCTGAAAAGAAAAAGTATGGTCTTATTATCGGAAGTGTTGTCTTAGCAATTGTATTAATTATCGTTATTGGTGCATTAACTAATTCATTATCATTTAACTTAGTTAGTAATACTGTTTTAGTATTAGGTATTGCATTACCAATCATTTACTTCACTTTAATTATTAGAAGTAAAGATGTCACTGATACTGAACGTTCTCGTGTTAAAGCATTTATTCCATTATTTATTCTTGGAATGGTGTTCTGGGCTATTCAAGAACAAGGGTCTAATGTATTAAACATATATGGAATTGAACATTCAGATATGAAATTAAACTTATTTGGTTGGAAAACAAACTTTGGTGAAGCGATCTTCCAATCAATTAACCCATTATTTATTTTATTACTAGCTCCAATTATTTCACTTTTATGGCAAAAGCTTGGAACTAAACAACCTAGCCTGCCAGTAAAATTTGCAATTGGTACGTTCTTAGCAGGTGCGTCATACATACTAATTGGTATTGTAGGTTATGCATCAGGTTCATCAAACTTCTCAGTTAACTGGGTTATTTTATCGTACATTATTTGTGTTATCGGTGAGCTATGCTTATCACCAACGGGTAATAGTGCTGCTGTTAAGTTAGCACCTAAAGCATTTAATGCCCAAATGATGAGTATTTGGTACTTAACTAACGCTTCTGCACAAGCAATCAATGGTACTTTAGTTAAGTTAATAGAACCACTAGGTCAAACAAATTACTTTATTTTCCTAGGTGTTGTTGCAATTATTGTTACAACAATTGTATTAGCATTCTCACCTTTAATTATTAAAGCAATGAAAGGTATTCGTTAATATTGTTGGCCTAAATTAAAAAACAGTAAGTCATTTAAATGGCTTACTGTTTTTTTATAGGTTTCTATTAATTAAATTCAAGATATCAGTATAAATAAAAGCTTAATATGCTCGATATAGACAGCTATAACTATATTTTCTCGTCCCACTCTATAGACATCAATGTCAGTTATTACCATTTTCTCTATTTAAAACATATTTTTGGTATTAACAATTAAAAGTGGGTATATATATTTAATGAACCAATTTTTAGAAAGTAGGCTAAACTATGGAAAATAAATATACACATGGTGTCCTCTTTTACCATGAACACAGTGGATTAAAAAATATTAATCAAGGTATTGGGGAAGTTACAACAGCATTAAGTTCAATTTGTAAGCATCTTTCTATTCAATTGAGTGAAAACGAAGGTGACATTATTAAATATTGCCAAGAAATCAAAACTAAAAACTATGCAAAAGATGTAGATATATTATTTATTCTTGGCGGTGATGGCACGGTTAACGAACTTATAAATGGTGTTATGTCACATGACCTTCAACTCCCTATTGGCATTTTACCAGGCGGTACTTTTAATGATTTTACAAAAACGCTAAATATAGCACCTAATCATAAACAAGCTAGTGAACAAATGATTTCTGCACAAGTTGGTACATACGATGTAATTAAAATAAATAATCAATATGCACTCAACTTTGTTGGCTTAGGTCTCATTGTTCAAAACGCTGAAAACGTACAAGATGGTTCAAAAGATATATTTGGTAAATTGAGTTATATTGGATCAACTGTCAAAACACTGCTAAATCCAACACAATTTAATTATCAATTATCAATAGATGATAAGACATATTCTGGCGAAACGACCATGATACTAACAGCAAATGGTCCATTCATTGGTGGTAGTCGTATACCATTGACTGATTTGTCTCCTCAAGATGGTGAACTGAACACTTTCATTTTTAATGAACAAAGTTTCAGTATTTTAAATGATATTTTTAAAAAGCGTGATAGCATGAATTGGAATGAAATTACTCAAGGTATTGAGCATATACCTGGTAAAAAGATTTCACTTACAACAGATCCAGCAATGAAAGTTGATATTGATGGCGAAATTTCATTAGAAACACCTATTGATATTGAGGTTATACCAAATGCCATTCAGTTACTTACTGTCAATGATTTGTAAGCATCCGGAATGATCTTAACCCGATATTATATTAGGTTTGGAGTGTAATCATAAGATTCAACGCACCTTATATTCGTTTTTATTAGCTTTAAGCTATTACCCTGTTTCAAAAACAGACATATAATTTTGGCGCATGCCACTAAAATGATTGATGTTGTATTTTAAATCATAGTGGTTTATGCGTCTTTTTCAAATTCTATAAAAAATCGGATGACGTATAATCTGCCACAGATTAACACATTCATCCGATTTATAATAATGAGATAGACTAACATTTATTGAGAGCGGGACGGAAATGATAAAGAACGACTAATGATTGATTATGTAGCGATTCTTTATCATTAGTCACAGCTAATGTGTACTTAAAAATATGAATGCATGAGTTACACTCATGCATAAGAAATACTAATTTCTAAAGAAAAAGTATTTCTTTATGTTGGGGCCCACCCCAACTTGCATTGTCTGTAGAAATTGGCGTTCCAATTTCTCTATGTTGGGGCCCCGCAGTCAACTACTGCCAATATAGTGTTGTAGTGTCTAAGACATAAAAGTTCAACCCAGTCACAATTACTTTATAGCCTATCCATCATCTTTACTACATGAAATTTTTCAAGTGATATATTTTTATTTCTCAATATTATCTAAAAAATACTGTTCTACATCTTTCCAGCTATTTACGCGTTCAAATCGATCATCATTAATATTATGCACTGCTGTAAACATAATCGGTGTACCAGTAAAAATTTCAAGCTGTCTAGGATTGTCATCTATTAAATAATCAGCTTTAACGATGTTTTTTCTACCACAAAAAACAAAATGCTGAGGATCTAAAAATGGAAAGAACTCTAGTAACCATTCATATTTATCACTAAATGATGTTGGTACATCCATTGCTGCTGTAGCAATATATACATCATAATGTTCAGTTAATTTTTTCACAACTTCTTGTGCATGTGGCATCACTTTAAGATGTCTGAAGAAGCCTAGTTCTCTCAATACTTCTGTAATTAATCCATCATGTTCAGGAATAACATGTTTAAGTTTTTGACCATTCAAAGCTTCCATTTTAATACCTAAATCCGCTCTAAAATTGACAGCATCAATGATTTCTCCTAATGTATCTGCCAATACTTCATCCATATCAATCGCGATTGATTTACGGGTCATTTTAATCTTCTCCTCAAAATATCAGTATTGATTCAGTATAGCAAAAAAGCAATTGATACAAAACAATATCATCTATTGTTGCTTTTTACACTGAATACTCTCACCTCATCATTCACACTGCATTGAGCTTGAGACATAAATCAATGTTCAATGCTCTACAAAGTTATATTGGCAGTAGTTGACTGAACGAAAATGCGCTTGTAACAAGCTTTTTTCAATTCTAGTCAGGGGCCCCAACAAAGAGAAATTGGATTCCCAATTTCTACAGACAATGCAAGTTGGGGTGGGACGACGAAATAAATTTTGAGAAAATATCATTTCTGTCCCACTCCCCACTTACTATTCGTATTTAAAGTTTGATAAAACTTCTAACATTTTATCATTTTGTTCTTTAAAACCAATTGTAATTCTAACACCAGTTGGAAATGGTCGCGTAATACACCCTACATTTAAAAGTGCTTCATAAAGTTCATTTACCCGCTTTGTTTTTACAAATATAAAATTCGTTTGACTTGGCAAGAAATACTCACTTTGAGGTAATTGATAAAATCTTTCGCGTTCAACACTATTTTTATGTGTTACCTCTTTTAAATATTGTTGATCTTCAAGTGCTGCAACTGCTGCGTATTCAGATATACGTGTCACATTAAATGGTGGTCTAATGATGTTCCATTTTTCAATCGCATGTTCACTTGCTACCACATATCCTACACGTAAACCCGCTAATCCATACGCCTTTGAAAATGTACGTAATAAGAAAGCATTGTCATATTTTTGTTGCAAAGCAAGTGTATCCGGGTAGTCCTCTGCTGTCACAAATTCAAAATAAGCTTCATCTATAATTACTGGTACATGTGGAGGTACTTGAGATAAAAACGAATCTAAGCTCTCATGATTAAAATATGTACCTGTAGGATTATTTGGATTACATAACCATACCAATGACGTATCTTCATTAACTTCTTTTAAAATACCTTCTAAATCGAAGCCACCATCTTTTAAAGGTACTTGTATCACATTAGCTGATTCAACAATCGCATTGTGATAATATTGACCGAATGTCGCTTCACTTGTAACAATAGTATCCCCTGGCGTTAATACAACTCTAGAAATCATTAATATAACTTCATCTAATCCCGCACCAAATAAAATGCGTGATTGATCTACATTTAAATGTTTACTAATCGCCGCTTTTAATGTCGGTGATCCTGTTTCAGGATAATAATATAACTCATCTAAGTGTGCTGATATCGCTTCTTTAACTTTAGGCGATGGTCCATACAAATTTTCATTTGATGCAAGTTTATATAAATCTCCTTCAATGCCATACTTTTCTTTCAATGCCCTTGGAGATAAACCAGGCTGATATGCTGATAGTTGATTAAGTTGTTCTTTCATAATAAAAACAACCTCCTTAGAATTAACTGAAATTTTAAAAAACTTATATTCATTATATCGCTCTATGTTTCTAAAATGCAATGCTACTATTTTCACATCATAATAGCTTACATTGTGTTTAACATGTCATATTTTTTAATCATTATTGCATGTTTAAATTGAACATAATTATAGATTTAAATATAACAACGCCACATAAGATATAATTTGGTGTTACGCATCTTATGTGGCGTTGGTCGTTATTTGATTAACCCTTTTGCTTTTAAATAATCTTTCGCAACTGTATATGGGTCTTCATTTTTAACTGTTACTTTATAGTTCATCATTTGCATATCTTCATCAGATATTTTGTTTTCTAGTTTGTTTAACGGTTTCTTAATTTCTGGATGTTTCTTTAAAAAGCTTTCTTTAAATAATGGTGCTCCTTGATATGGTGGAAATACGTGCTTATCATCTTTTAACACAACCATATCATATTGTTTTAATTCAGCGTCAGTTGAATATGCATCTATTAAATTAATATTACCTTTATTGATCGCTTGATATCTCAACTTAGGTTCCATTGTACGTATGTTATCTAAATTTAAATTATAAGCCTTTTGAACAGCTTTGTAACCATCTGGACGATCATTAAATTCCAATGTAAATCCTGGTTTAAGTTGATCTTTAACCTTATTTAAATCACCAATTGTACGTATATTATGTTGTTTAGCAAAATCACGTTTTACAGCTAAAGCATACGTATTGTTATACTTCATTGGTTTTAACATAGTCATTTGATATTTCTTTTCAAGACTTTGCTTAGCTTGTTCATAAACTTTTTTCTCTTCTTTTGACTTCAATGGTTCTTTTGTTAATTCACCTAAAACTGTTCCAGTAAACTCTAAATACCCATCTATATCATCAGATTTTAAAGCATTAAATAAAAATGCTGTTTTCCCCATACCATCTTTCACTTCTACAGTATTTTTGGTCTCTTCTTCTATTAAAATTTTATACATATTTGTAATAATCGAAGGCTCGGAGCCAAGCTTTCCAGCTAACGTAATTTTATCACCTTTTTGTGCAAACATAGGAATAGCGATAGCCAGTATAATAATCATCACTATAACACCTAACGTCATCAATAACTTTTTATAAGATAATTTAGCCATAAATCTTAAAATTAAATCAAATATAATTGCCAATAAGGCTGCTGGAATTGCACCTAATAATATCAACGATGCATTGTTACGGTCTATACCTAATAAAATTAAATCTCCTAGTCCGCCTGCACCAATTAATGCTGCTAGTGTTGCTGTACCTATAATTAATACCATAGCCGTTCTTACACCAGCCATTATAACAGGCATTGCTATCGGAAGTTCGACTTTAGTTAAACGTCTAAATGGTTTCATACCTATACCTTTAGCCGCTTCAATGAGTGATGGATCAACTTCTTTAATTCCAGTATACGTATTCCTTAAAATTGGTAACAACGCATACACTACAAGTGCAATAATTGCTGGCACACGACCGATACCAAATAAAGGAATCATTAAACCTAATAATGCCAACGATGGTATGGTTTGAAGAATTGCCGCAATATTCATTACGATTTCAGATATCGTTTTAGTCTTCGTTAATAAAATACCTAATGGTACCGCAATAGCAGTTGCAATCAATAATGCGATAAATGATATTTGAATATGTTCTATCATTGTCGAAAAGAGTTGCCCCTTACGTTCACTCAATATGTCGAAAAAGTTAGTCATGTTGAGCTACCTCCTTTTTCTGGGACAAATATTTGAAGATATCTTTCCTATCAATAACATATTGACCTACGCTATCTTCTTGCATGACAATGACACGCTCGCTCTCTGATAAAAGTTGATACAATACTTCAATTGGTTGATTGTCATAAACAATTGGATAAGCGCTCATAGATGTAACCTCATCGATTGGTTTCATAATATCCAAGTCACGGATAATTGCGTTCTCTTCAACACATGGCGCATCATCTTCTAAATGACTACCCATAAATTGTTTAACAAATTCACTTTGAGGATTATTTTTAAATCCTTCTGGTGTGTCAATTTGTTCAATATGCCCTTCATTCAAAAGACAAATCTTATCACCAAGTTTCATCGCCTCTTGAATATCATGTGTAACAAATATGATTGTCTTCTTAATTTTAGTTTGTAATTCAATTAAATCATCTTGAAGTTTTTCTCGGCTGATTGGGTCTAATGCACTAAACGGTTCATCCATTAAAATAACTGGTGGATCAGCTGCTAACGCACGTATAACTCCTACACGTTGTCGTTGCCCCCCTGACAATTCATCAGGTTTTCTGTTTTTATATTTTTCAGGTTCTAATCCAACCATTTCAAGTAATTCATCTACTCTTTTATCTATATCTTTTTCTTTCCACTTTTTCATTTGTGGCACTTGTGCAATATTTTCTTTGATTGTCATATGTGGGAATAATGCAATCTGCTGCAATACGTATCCAATATCCCAACGCATTTCGTATACTGGATAATCACTTATTGGTTTATCTTTAAAATAAATATAACCTTCACTTAAGTGAATGAGTCGATTAATCATTTTTAATGTCGTAGTTTTTCCACAACCTGAAGGTCCAATTAGCACAAAAAATTCACCCTCATTAATATTGAAACTAATGTTATCGACAGCAACATGTTTGCCATAACGCTTAGTTACATTTTTAAACTTAATCACTTTGCCACCTCTTTTTTTCTCATAGCATAAAACCGAGATTATATGTATGTATTCCCTATTTAACCACGTTTATTACAATTTTCAAATTTAAATGATTTATCCTTGAACTTTTTTAATAAAATAATGAATAATAGGTAATCTCCAGTTAAGAAATAGTGTTATTTTACCTTGAATTCAAAAAAACACCCAGTAAAACAAGGAATGCTTACTAGGTGTCTTCACTATACTTTGGCTTTATAATTTTGAATCGTTTCTAAAAATGCTGGACAATAATGTTTTAATTTGTAACTACCTACGCCATCAATATTAATCATATCTTGTTTCGAAGCAGGCTTACGTTTAGCAAATTCCTCCAACGTGTAATCAGAAAATATACTTACAGGTGCTATCGTTAATTTGTCACTTAACTTTTTACGAACTTCTACCAACTGACTGAATAATACTCGGTCAACCCCTTCAACCGTATTTATAAATACTTTTTCAGTCGCTTTTTGCTTAAATGGTGTTGTGAATACTTCTACTTCATTACTGAGTAATTTTTTAATTGAAGTATCACACATTAATATTTCATCATTTTCATTTAAGAACCCTTTGAATCTTAATTCATCTATTAAGTGACTTAATTCTGATGTTGTGTAACCTTTCATTAAACCATGGGTTGAAATTTGGTCATAACCTTTATACTTAATATAATCTGTTGATTCTCCTCTTAACACTTGAATGATAACACTATAACTCTCTTGTTGTTTCATACGAGCGATGCAACTAATAATCATCTTAGCTTCTTGTGTCATATTATATGATTTATCTTGTTGAACACAATTACTACATTGTTCACATTCTTCTAATTTTTCATTCGGTTCAAAATAATGGACAATTGTTGCTTCTAGACATTTTTTTGTTTTTGTATATTGAATCATTTTAGTTAACTTTTCGCCCATTTTATCTTTATAGTCATCATCAGCTTGAGAGACTGTTATAAAATACTCGTGTAAATTGATATCGCGTTCGCTAAATAACAAAATACATTCACTTTTTAACCCGTCACGACCTGCACGACCCGCTTCTTGATAATAAGATTCTAAATCTCCAGGCATATTATAATGAATAACAAAGCGTACATTGGATTTATCAATACCCATACCAAAAGCATTTGTAGCAACGACTACTTTAACACGATCAAATAAGAAATCATTCTGCGCTTCTTCTCTTTCTTTATTGCTCAAACCTGCATGATATATAACACTTTCAATTTTCTGACTTTCTAAGGCTTCTTGAAGCTCTTCAACTTGCTTACGTGTAGAACAATAAATAATACCTGCATCTTCATCGTGTGTTTTAATATAATCCAATATAAATTTTTGACGTTGATAAGTAGGATTTACTTTAAAAATTAAGTTTCTACGCTTAGTACTCGTTTTAATTTGATCAGTTTGAGCGATATTTAACTTTTCTCTAATATCTTGCTGTACTTCAACCGTGGCAGTTGCTGTCAACGCTATTATTGTAAAATCTTGAGGTAACGTAAATACTTTTGAAATAACACTTTGGTAACTCGGCCTGAAATCATGACCCCATTTAGAAATACAATGCGCTTCATCAAACGCGACTAAGTGAATCTTTATACGCTGAAGCATATTTAAAAAATATCGGTTTTCAAATCGTTCTGGTGCAACATACAAAAATTGAATTTCTCCATTTGATAATGCTTTTTCAATACGTTGTTGCTCTTTTTGAGTCAAACTACTATTTAAAAAAGCAGCTTGAATTCCCATCGCTTTTAATTGATCCACTTGATCTTTCATTAATGATATTAGTGGACTTATTACAATTGTTGTACCACCTAACAATAAACCTGGTACTTGATAGCATATAGACTTACCTCCACCAGTTGGTAAGACACCAAGCACATTACGATGGTCTAATACTTTGCTAATAATTTCTTCTTGTCCTGGTCGAAACGTTTCATACCCAAAGTAATGCGATAATGTTTGTTGCATCATAAATTGACCCCTTATTGTTGTTCTTTAATTTCTTCTAACTCACTCCATCTTGTGATGTCTAAATCATATTGAATTTCAAGTTGTTCTTTTTCTTCGTTTAATTCTTTAATTTTCCCATAATCTGCACTTGCCTCAATCATGAGCACATCAATTTCTTCCATTCTTACTTCCGCTTGTTCTATGCGTTTCATCAATTGTTCATATTCTAATTTTTCTTTATATGATAAACCATTTTTCTTACGTACAGTTGTAGAAGATTTAGAGTGTTGCTTCAATGTGGATTTATTTTTATCTAATGATTTTTTATAACTTTCATAATCTTCAAAAGTTCCGATAATCTTTTCCATCTGACCATCATGAATAAACCAATATGACTGTGCAACTTTATTTAAGAAGTAGCGATCATGGCTTACGGTAATCACTGTACCACCGAAAGTATGAATATAATCTTCAAGTATTGTTAAAGTCTCAGTATCTAAATCATTTGTCGGTTCATCTAACAACAGAACATTTGGCTGGTGTACGAGTAGACGTAATAAATACAAACGCTTTTGCTCTCCACCAGATAATTTATAAACTTTTTTACCATGAGTTGCACTTGGAAATAAAAATCGTTCAAGAAGTTGTGTAATAGATACCGAGGTTCCATCTTTTTCTTTTGCGATCTCACTTTCTTCTCTTAAATAATCAATCATACGAATATCTCTATCCAGGGTCTCATCAGTTTGCTTAAAATAAGCTACTTTAACCGTCTGTCCAGTCTTCAATTTACCTTCGAATTGTTGGTCTTCTCCACTCAAAATATTTAAGAGTGTTGTTTTACCAGCTCCATTTGGCCCAACAACACCAATACGCTCACCTTTTTGAATAATTTCCGTCAGATGTTCAAATAATACTTTATCATTAATAGCCTTTGATAAGTCTTCTAATTCGAACACTTGCTTACCTAATCTTGAATAAGCAAGATTCAATTCACCTTTATCGTCTTTATATTGCTGGTTAACTTCATTTTCTAGGTCATTAAATCGATTAATTCTAGCTTGTTGCTTTGTAGTACGAGCCTTAGCTCCAGCCCTCATCCAAGCAAGTTCTTCCTTATATAAAGCTCGTTGCTTTTGTTGTTGCTTTTGAAGTGTTACTTCTCTTTCAGCGCGCATTTCAATATAAGATTCATAGTTACCAGGATATGACGCTAACTTACCTCTGTTTAGTTCAATAATTCTAGTGGAAACTTCATTTAAAAAATATCGATCATGGGTTACGAATAAAACTGTATGAGGATATTGCTTCACATAATTGATCAACCAGCTGATTGATTCGAAGTCTAAATGGTTCGTAGGTTCATCTAATAACAATAAATCTGGTTGTTCTATTAATGTTTTAGCAAGTACAACACGTTTTTGTTGTCCGCCGGATAATTCTTTAATGTATTTAGTAGTATCATGTATACCTAGTTTTGAGAGGATTGTTTTAATTTCAGCGTTATAGTCCCAAGCATCATGTTGATCCATAGCATCTTGCGCATCCATCATTCGCTTGAACAATTTATCACTTTGGTCATCCGCATAAGCTTGTACTGCCTGCTCATATTGCTTGATGATGCGTAAAGTTGTTGTATCAGAACTTAATACTGCATCAAAAACTGTCATATCTTCATTAAGGTCCTGTTTCTGAGACGAATATCGAATTCGATATTGATTTGGATGCATAACATTGGCTGTAAAATCATCATCAATACCACCAATTACTTTTAACAACGTACTTTTCCCTGTACCATTTATGCCTACTAAACCTATTTTTTCACCTTCTGAAATTGATAAATCTAGATTATCGAATATAATCTTATCGGCATAAGATTTATTTAAATGTTCAATTTTATATGCTTCCATACCCATCTTCCTTCTTCTGTTGAAATCTCTACGTACTTAAATCAGTTCTATACATTATACACCTTTTTGAAATCAAAAGAAATCGATACTGTTAAGTGTCATAATTTAATATATTGTTGCTTCAACTATAAATAAAACTTGATAAGGCTTTGATGACTATGCTAATGATTTTTATAATATACCTTTTTATCAACACATATAATGTAAAACATAATATAAAAGAACATAATAAAACCCGGATTGATATTTTATCAATCCGAGTTCGTGTTTAAATATTATTTTTTAGAGTTTGCTTTAGGTCCTGTTTCATATTTATACTTCGAAGGATTTACCTTTTTGAAGTCTGGATTTTTGTAGAATCTAAACAAATCACCATTAAGCACGTTGTCACTCATTTCGAGATCCTTTTCAACTTGCTTTTTATTCTTTTCGAAATCAGCTGGTTGAGTAGTTATGAGTTCATTATTTTTATTAGAATAAATCTTACCATTAACATATTTATAATCTTTTGTTATAAAGTCACCATTTCTGAATGGAACTACTTGATTATGACCTTTAGAGAATAAATCAGTACCGAACATTAAATAATTCTTCGTATCTATACCAGCCAAATGTAAAATTGTTGGCATTACATCGACTTGACCAGCATATTCATTATTGATACCACCAGATTTACCAGGGATTTTAATCCAGAAACCAGTTCTGTTTAAATCTGTAAATTTAGCTGGTGTGATTTTTTCACCTAATAGTTTTTCCATGGCATTGTTATGGTTTTCAGAGATACCATAGTGGTCACCATAAATCATAATCACTGAATTGTCATATAATCCTTTTTTCTTCAAGTCATTAATATATTCTTCTAATGCTTCGTCTAAATAACGCGCTGTTTGAATATAACCATCAACTGTTGCATCACCTGTGTTTGACTTCTCAATAGTCGCATCCTTTTCATCTAATGTGAATGGATAGTGGTTAGTCAATGTAATTAAATGAGAATAGAATGGTGATTTAATCTTAGCTTGATAATTAGCAGAATCTTTAAAGAAAATTTTGTCTTTCAAGCCTAAGTTTACAACGTTTTTATCTGACATGTCATAGTATGTTGCATCATAGAATTTATCGATACCAAAGTGTTTATATACTTGGTCTCTGTTCCAGAATGTTTTATAGTCACCGTGCATGACATCAGATTTGTAGCCTTGCTTTTGATCTAAAATTGCTGGTAATGACTGATACGTATTATCTCCTTTTAATGAAAAGGCAGAACCTTGCGGTAAACCGTATAAACTGTTATCCATTGTAAATTCAGAGTCAGATGTTTTACCTTGACCTGTTTGATGGAAAAAGTTAGGGAAGTATGTGAATTGCTCTTTCCCACTTGATAATTTGTTTAAAAACGGTGTTACTTCTTTACCATTAACCTTTTTATTAATTAAGAAGGTTTGGAAACTTTCTAAATGAATCTTAATAATATTTTTCTTCTTTGCCGCCCCATAATATTCTGGGTTAGGCTCTGTTTGACGTTGTTTCGTATAATTTAATACTTTTGTTAAGTCATCTTCAGATGCTAACGCTTTTTGTTGATTATTTTCGATAGTTTTAACACCATCGTATACTGTAAAGTTATAAGGTCCTAAATATTTCACTAAATATTTATGGTCAAATGTACGTGTTAATAATTCTGGTCTGTCAGTTTCAGCAAAAGCTAAGTTTAAGAAGAATAATGCTACTGAAGCCGCCATTACGACAGGAACAAATTTCTTACTAAATGCTTTTGTGTCTAACCATTTTGTTTTAAATATTAAAATGAATAAGTAAACTAACGTATCAATGAAATAAACAAAGTCATACCATTTGAATGATGCACTAACCGCACCACCCATAGATTCTACGTTACCTACTTGGTTTAAAGTACTAAACGTTAAAAAATCCGAGAAGAATCTAAAGTACACAACATTGGCATATAATAGGAACGTCAATAAGAAGCCGCCTATGAACATGAACCAAAATGCTTTTTTGCCTTTAAAGAATAGGAACACACTTAAAACCAGTGCTACTAAACTATAAGGATTCATCAATAATATTAAGTTTTGTACTAAACCTTTAACACCTAAAGAAAAATCAACATAATAAGAAAAATACGTCTTCAAGGTAATCGTTATTACGGTTAATAAGAAGAACGCAAAAAGACTAATTTTCTTTTTTTGTGAACTCATGATTCTTTCCCCCGTTATTTAGATAATAAATCTTGCGAAAGTACTTGAATAAATTAGATATTAACATTATGTAGTTAATTAATAAGTGCGTTTAAAAGTTAACATTGTCATAATTATAGTAATTACTTTCAGATTCAAGTTTATAATTTTCATTATTTGTAGCTTTCAACTTTGATTTAACAAGTATTTTGGGCTACAACTCATATTTGCTTGTGTAAGTTTCTTTATTTAATATTATCATTCAATTAACAAATTTAAAATTTGTAATCAAATTGTAATAATAAGCATAGCTCAATTAATAAATATAGAGTAATTTTAGTCAAAATTCAAGTAAAAACACACTTTATCTTTTCATTTTACTGTGAAACGAATTAGAAAATGATACATTTCGCAGATAAAACACAGTATTATTTCATTATACATTAGGAGGAAATTATTTGCATCGGACTCGAGTATGAGCTACGTACCAAATATTATTTCATCATTTCTAATTGCATTCTATATTCTATTCCATGGAATAATTGGTTTAACCAGTTACTATACTTAACAAGGTTCTTTTCAGCCGTTAAAATATCTATAAATTGAAATTTCAAACGTGATCCTTGCGGTTTTTGTGCTAATTTCGTTAAATGATAACTTGCGATTGTACCGATTTGCGGGTAGCTACCTAGCGTATAATGATCATTTAATAAGATAATAGGTGTGCCATCACGCTTAATTTGTATCGTTCCTTTTTTGACAGTCTGATACGGTGGCATATCTTCATAAAAGGCTTTGATTTTTTCACCTTCAAGCATCATCCCCATGCGATTTGCTTTGCTCGTTACTTTATAATCATGTTTCACAAATCTTTGAATGGCATCTTCTTTAAAATCTTCCGTACCTTTATTTTTAACGACATGAAATACATCAGACATATAATTAAATGACAAGGCGTATCCATCAATACCCCAATCTGTTTGTTTCGTGTGAGCAAGGTTTTCAAATAACTTATGATGACGAGCTGTATAATCTCTCTTAAGCTTTATTTCATCGCCATCTTGTAATGTTCTACCTTTAAAACCACCAATTTTTACATTAAAGTCGGTTGAGTTAGATCCTAACCATGCATCTAATTCAAATCCGCCTCCCACAGCTAAATACACTCGCGATGTATAACTTGTTTCTCTAAACTTTAAAACATCGCCTTTATCTAACAAATACAATTTATATGGAGATATAGTCATATGCTCAGTGTAAGCTTTGACATTACCCCCTGCTAATGCAATCAGCGTAGGTTCTGTAAAACGAATCGTTGCCATTTTATTAGTCATTTCCAAAGTTGCTTCATTCTTGTCATTAGCAACTAATCGATTAGCAATTTCATGTGCTAAAGTATCAAGTGCACCACATGGAATTACACCATCATGTTCATATCCCCTTCTACCAAAGTCCTGAAAGCTACTGAATAAGCCACTTTTTTCAATTATGATTGACATCTTTAAACGCTCCTACTTCTAATTCATTTTCATTGATAGGTCTAAATTTAATATTATCGCCTAACTTTAAGCGTGCGAAATCTGATTCTTTCGGATTAAAAAGTGATAATGGTGTATAACCAATAACTAACCAATCATTAATTGTATCCGTTGTTACAATACCGCATTTTTTCCCTTCAAGTACTACAGAACCAGCTGGAATGAATTTTTTCTGTTTACTCGTGTGATTAATATACAATTTCTTATTTAATCCAGTTAAATAAGGAAACCCAGGTGAATATCCCATCATCGAAACAAAATATTGCGCCTTAGAATGTAATTCAATAAAAGTTTCTAGCTTGATTTTGTAATGTTTTAAAAGTGATTCTAAATCCGGACCATATTTCGAACCATACACAATTGGTATTTCAATCAAATCTTGCTGGTTAAAATCATGTTTTATGTTTAAATGAATCGATTCTATTAGTGCTTTCATGTATAAAAAAGGTGATTGTATATTATGGTGTTTAATCATATCCCTTGCGTCATAGACAATCATCATGTCTGATTCTGATGGCACAATTTCTATAATAAATGGATAATTTTGTTCAATTAAATATGAGCGAAGTGTTAATAAATCTTCGGTTAAACTTTTAGATACTTCTTTTTCAATTGCGACTACAATGGCTTGGTCACCTTGACTATATATTTTCATTTGTACACCTCTTCAATATTTGGTTACTTTACTTTCATTTTTAATTATAGAATCGATTGAATAGTTCATTTTACCTACTCACTAAATTTACTGGTGATACATTAAATCCATTGCCCGCACAACAAAAGGCATGAGTTCGTGAATTAATGCGTATACAAGGATAAAGCTTATAACAGTAGTAATTGTTGCTATCAAACGAACAACATATATTCTATTTTCAGATATCAATCGATTCACTAATCGATAATTTACGTAAACAAGAATTAACAACAGCACAATATAAACAATAATCATATTTGGCCCCATTTAATTTTTAAATTTGTTTTCACATCATTTTCTACATTATTATCATACTAATTTTAAAGGCAAAGGTGGACATCGGCAACCTCTCGTATACTATTTATCAAAAATAAACGTATCTCATTGTTATGATATTTATAAATCAATTCGTTTTTATTAAAGTCTTTTTCAACAAGTTTGTCACTATCTATTAAATAATCACGCATGCATCCTTTTAAGAAATCATCTTTATAACTTGGTGTGTACCATTTTCCATCCTCTTCAATGACAATGTTGCCAATATCAAATTCAAGGACCTTGCCGTCCTCTGAAGTTAGCAATATTAAATCTGTTTCATGATTGTGAGCTAAATGCTTTCGTTCTGTCGTTTTATTATTTATAAAAGTTGGATTAACTACTTTGGGCAACACTTGAAATTTTGCTGTAAAACTACTTTTCTCAGGTAAAGGTGACACTATCGTTTCAAATTCGCTTTCAGCATTTAATACGATTTTAAGTCTATATTGGCCACTGTGATACTTTGTTGTTACATCGTTTAATTCATTTCGCCATGCATGTTCATCAAATTTAAAGTTTAATCGCTCAGAAGAACATTTTATGCGATTAGTATGATAAGTAAGTCTAGGGATATGTCCATTATCAATTTTCATTGTTTCAAATAATTGCATTATAACATCTCCAAAATCTTGGTTTTTGCGTAAAATTCATTTACTTCATCTTTTGGCTTAGAATCAATTGTAATACCTGCTCCGACTCCATAAATCGCTTGTCCATATTTATACTCAATAGTACGAATCGGAATATTAAAAATCATTTTATCATCTTCAGTTGGAAGTAATAGTCCAATTGCTCCGCAGTATATACCACGAGGTGAACTTTCTAATTGTTTAATATATTTCATTGTATTCAGTTTCGGTGCACCTGTAATCGAACCACAAGGAAATAACGATGTTAAAATTTGAGTTAAGTCTGTATTAGTTTTTAAAGTTCCACTTACCATCGAAGTCATTTGAAATACAGTTTTATATGCCTCAATAAAAAATAGTTTATACACCTTAATTGAGCCACTCTGTGATATTCTCCCTATATCGTTTCTTAGTAAATCAACAATCATGACATTTTCTGCACGATCTTTCGAAGAAGTTTGCAATGTTTTATAATACTGTTGATCTTCAGCTTCCGTTTTACCTCTAGGCATTGTCCCTTTCATCGGTTTGCTTATGATAACGTTATCGACATTGTTAAATTGTCCTTTTTGAAAAAATAATTCTGGTGAGATAGACGCTACTTGGATTTCATCAGTTTGTAATAACGCAGTATAATTACCATTACTAAATTGAGTTAATCGTTCATATAAAGTACTAATAGGATAATAAATGTTATCCGTTAAGCGCGCCGTATAGTTCACTTGATACGTTTCGCCTTCAACAATTGCTTGTTGGACACGTTTAATATTAGTCATCATAACCTCAGAAGATTCAATAAATGAAAAATGATGCTTTGATACATAAGAAGTTTGATGTTCATATGTTGAATTTATGCTTTCCGCTTTTTCAAAACTATAAGCTACTGCATAAATATCATCTTTAGCTAATGAATGTGTACACATAACATGATTAAAATACTTTGCCGCTTCGTAACTTAAATATAACGAGACATATCTACCTTGTCGTTGCTGCGCTTGTGCAAAGTGTATCACTTCTCCCACATCAGCCAACTTAGTAGCAACATACTTCTTTATAAATCCCTTTAATTGAATATGGTATTGCTTATATTCATTTTCAGTTAAATAGTAGCGATAATTATATTCTATTCTCACAGTAATCACCTACCTTCGATAAAAATAATTCAACTTGTCGATAACCGTATTCACTCAAAATAGATTCAGGATGATATTGCACACCAAAAACCGGAAATCTAATATGCTCAAATGCCATAATAATCGCTTCATCGTTTTTCGCTGTAATCTTTAAGCAATTTGGAAAAGTCGCTCCGTCAGCAATTAATGAATGATAACGCATTACATTGAAATTTTGAGGCAGTCCTTGAAAAATACCTTCATTGGTATGGCGTAACTGTGTAGTATGTCCGTGTACAGGATGATAGCCGTGAATGATATTTCCACCAAAATAAGACACGATACATTGAAATCCTAAACATACACCTAGTATAGGTACACGCTGATAAAATTGTTCTAACACTTCATTCAAGATAGGATAATCATCCGGATTACCCGGCCCAGGTGAAATAACAATTGCTTTTGGCTTCATATTAATGACGTCTTCTATCAGCAGATTATCAATACCAACAACTTGAACTGTTAGTTTCGTTTGAGTCTTAATATAGTCTATTAAATTATATGTAAATGAATCATTATTATCTATGACTAGAATCATTGTATACTCCGTTCTAAATGTGTTTTATTTTTATAATATGTATTGGATGTAGCTAAAACTTTAAAAGCATTGTCATTATCCTGACCTTGATTTTAACTAATATATGGTATATTCTATTCATCGTACATAAATGAATATCAGAGGTTCCTAGCTGAAACCCTCTATAAAAAACTAGACATTGAAATTTCAAACATTCGTTGGTAAACCTTTAATATATATTATAGGAGCAACCCATTTCTTTCGTCTATCTTTTATGGAGATAGGCTTTTTTTATTTTATAAATTAAAAACGGGCTTATCAATGCCATTAACCTCTTTATTAATATTATTAATGATAGGAGCAATTACAAAATGGAAAGTGTATTAAATAATGAAAAAGCCATCGTTGTCTTTAGTGGTGGTCAAGACAGTACAACATGTCTCTTTTATGCAAAAAAACATTTCAAAGAAGTTGAACTCGTAACGTTTAATTATGGCCAAAGACATGATACTGAAATTGAAGTCGCAAAACAAATTGCACAAGATCAAGGAATGAAACATCACGTTTTAGATATGTCATTATTATCACAACTTACTCCAAACGCATTAACACAACATGATATGGAAATTACTAATAATGAAGATGGTATACCTAATACATTTGTTCCAGCTAGAAATTTACTTTTCTTGTCGTTTGCAGGCGCTCTAGCTTATCAAATTGGGGCTAAGCATATTATTACAGGCGTATGTGAAACAGACTTTTCAGGCTACCCAGACTGTCGCGATAGTTTTATAAAATCAATGAACGTAACATTAAGCCTAGCTATGGACAAAGATTTTGTCATTCATACTCCTTTAATGTGGTTAAACAAAGCAGAAACGTGGAAATTAAGTGATGAACTCGAAGTTTTAGATTATATTCGTACAAAAACATTAACATGCTATAACGGTATCATTGGGGATGGCTGTGGTGAATGTCCAGCTTGTCATTTACGTCAACGTGGACTAAATCAATATCTTGAAAGTAAAGGAGCGCTTTAAAATGTTACAACAAATCTATCCTAGTACAACGCATCCATATCAATTCGAATTAAATAAAGATTTTAATTTTTCGGCTGCACATCACATTCCTTGTGAAGAAGCAGGTATTTGTCAAAATGTCCATGGTCATACTTACTTTGTTAATTTAACAATTGTCGGTGATAAACTAGATGACACTGGCTTCTTAGTGAACTTTAGCCATTTGAAAAAGATGATACACGGTAAATTTGACCATCAACTGTTAAATAACTTACCTGCTTTTAAAAACAAAATCCCTTCAACTGAAATCGTAGCGGAAACAATTTATCAAATTGTTAAAGAAAATTTGGCATCGCTCGAACACCAACCAAAATGTATTCAAGTATTTGTAAGAGAAACACCAACAAGTTATGTTGTATTTAGACCAAAGGAACAGGTGTAACTAATGGCTAAAATTCCTGTACTCGAAATATTCGGTCCAACCATTCAGGGTGAAGGTCGAGTAATCGGTAGAAAAACGATGTTTGTGAGAACAGCTGGATGTGATTATCGCTGTAGCTGGTGTGATTCTGCATTTACTTGGGATGGTAGTGCTAAAGGCGATATAAAACTCATGACCGCTGAAGAAATTTATGATGAATTAAAACGAATTGGTGGCGATTTATTTAATCACGTTACAATTTCTGGTGGTAACCCAGCATTAATTAAAGGTATCCAAGAGTTAGTTGACTTATTTCAAGATAAAGGTATTTTCAGCGCACTGGAGACACAAGGCAGTAAATTCCAACCTTGGATGACACAAATTGATGATTTAACGATTAGTCCAAAACCACCAAGTTCAACTATGACACCTGATTTAAAAAAGTTAGATGAAGTGATTACACAATGCGTACCTTCCTCATTAAACTTAAAAGTAGTTGTATTCGACGATAAAGATTATGATTTTGCCAAAATGATACACCACCGTTATCCAGATATTCCCTTCTATTTACAAGTTGGTAACCCATATTTATCAGACAGCGTAGATAATCATACCGAAAAGTTGTTAGAACGCTACGAGCAGTTGGTGGATTTAGTTATGCAAAGTAATGATATGAATCACGTTTATGTGTTACCACAACTTCATACATTACTTTGGAGTAATAAAAAAGGTGTATAAAGGATAACTTATTTTACTTTTTACAAGTCATATCTAATGAATAACAATATATTAATTGATATAATAGTTGATTGAAGTATAACGAACAGGAGTCCATCATGATTGTATATATATTAATTAATATTGCTATCGTCGTACTTATAACTGGATTCAATTTATATAGGCATCAAATGCAACATTTATCATTAAGTGCAATGTTGTTATCTATTACGATAAACGCCTTTATAAATACATTCATAATTGATAAATATAACTTTATTACTCTGTGTACTATAACGATGTTTATCATTTGGACGATACTACAGTTTTACATTGATAAAAAATTAAAACCTGTATACATTACAGACCAAAAATTTATTGCTATCATATTAACGATTGTTGTCAGTTTAACGCAACGTGTTACCGACTTTTCAAGTACACAATCAATATATATGTCTATTCCATTTTTAGCCCCTGCCATTTTCATCATTGGTGGTATTATGTTGTTTATTTCAACATTTAATAGCTTAGATGAAACTGCTGAAAATAATAACAAAATAAAGAAACTAATGATTAAAGGACTTATCATTATTAACATTTCATTTATCGTTATGATGGTTTTAACACCATATTGGTACTTGTATTTAATCGTCTATCTTATTTTCTTGTTGTTTTTATTGTGGCAAAAGGTTTATAAATTTTAATACCAAAACTATAAAACACTTCTGATATTCTTAGTTCAAAATATCAGAAGTGTTTTATAGTGTTATCTAGTTCAGATAAATATTTTCTCACCTAAAAAAATGCCCTCCTCTTATTTCGACTCCTATTTATTTAAATCAGACAATTATTTTCATTTTCAAATTATTCTTTCTTCAATATTAGTTAAGCGATATTTAAACGAAGTTAAGAATTAGTTAATGGCATATTATTTGCCTTCATTTTAAACTTAACTTATCAAATTGAAGAAATGAGGAGTTAGCATGAATACAAAATATTTTTTAGCAGTTGGTGCTGTTGCCTCTGTATTAACTTTAGGCGCTTGTGGTAATTCTAATTCACAAGATCAAGGTAACAAAACTGAACAAAAAACAAAGTCAGAAGATAGCAATGTTAAAACTGATAAAACAAAACACCTAACAGGTACATTCAGTTCTAAAAACGGTGAAACTGTTGAAGGTAAAGCTGAGATTAAAAATGGTAAATTAATGCTTACTAACTACAAATCATCAAAAGGTCCAGATTTATACGTCTACCTAACAAAAAATGGCGACATTAAAAACGGTAAAGAAATCGCAATGGTTGACTACGATAAAGAAAAACAAACATTTGATCTTAAAAATGTAGATTTAAGCAAATATGATGAAGTAACAATCTATTGTAAAAAAGCTCACGTCATCTTCGGCGGCGCTAAATTAAAATAATCAATTTCTGAGTTAAACTTTTATTTACAACATACTATTACTATACATTACAAATTTTAAAAATATACATTACACTCATTACCCAATGGAAAGCGTATGATTTCACAGCCCCCCTAGCTTGTAGAAATCATACTTTCCTTTTTTCAATATATATACAACTATTAAATCCCATAAGATTGTAGAGCACATAAGTAAATTTTTTAGAGCTTGAGGTTTGTTTAGCTTAAGCAACCCATGAGCTCAAACACTTCCTGTTCACATAACACTACAAATCGCATTATGTTGCTTAATCTTATGTTTATATAAATTACACACAATAAATAGAAAGAATGTGAACATCATGAATAAATTATTGCTACTCGTTACATTTATCATTCGTGTGGGTTCAGGTATTGTTATGTTAATGCAAGGCTACGAAAAATTAACGGGCGGATTTACGCTTAAAGGTTTAGTACCAGTCATCGCTAACAATACTGATTCACCAGAGTGGTATAAGTGGTTTTTCGCAAATATAGTTGCACATACGACGTCATTATTTGATATTGTTGTCCCACTCGGAGAGATTGCAATTGGATTAGGTTTAATTTTTGGAGTTTTTGCATATGCTGCTAGTTTCTTTGGAGCCTTTGTTATGATAAATTATATCTTAGCAGATATGATATTTACGTATCCTCTTCAATTAACTTTCTTTATCCTTTTACTAATGAGTCACTCATTGTTAAAACAGATTTCACTTAAAGAAATCATTAATTACTTTAGAGGTCGTAAGAACAGAGGTGAAAAAATAGATGACCCACTTACTGATCGTGGATGATGAACAAGACATTGTAGACATTTGTCAAACCTATTTTGAATATGAAGGTTACAAAGTAACAACGACAACTAGCGGTAAAGAAGCAATTTCTTTACTATCAAATGATATTGATATCATGGTACTTGATATCATGATGCCAGAAGTTAATGGTTACGACATTGTCAAAGAAATGAAAAGGCAAAAATTAGATATCCCCTTTATCTATTTAACTGCCAAAACACAAGAACATGATACCATTTACGCCTTAACTTTAGGTGCAGATGACTATGTCAAAAAACCATTTAGTCCAAGGGAACTCGTTTTACGTATTAATAATTTACTTACAAGAATGAAGAAATACCATCATCAACCAGTTGAACAACTGTCGTTTGATGAATTAACACTTATTAACTTAAGTAAAGTTGTGACTGTAAATGGTCACGAAGTCCCTATGCGTATTAAGGAATTTGAGTTATTGTGGTATTTAGCTTCTAGAGAAAATGAAGTTATTTCTAAATCAGAATTACTTGAAAAAGTTTGGGGATATGACTATTACGAAGATGCTAATACCGTGAATGTCCATATACACCGTATTAGAGAAAAATTAGAAAAAGAGAGCTTTACAACATATACCATCACAACTGTATGGGGATTAGGATATAAATTTGAAAGGAGCCGATAATGGTGTTATCAATTAGAAGTCAAATCATTATTGGCGTCGTATCGAGTATACTATTAACTTCAACTATTTTAGCAATTGCATATATTTTAATGTGGTTTAACGGCCATATGACACTAACTTTGACCTTAACGACAATAATTACAAGCTGTTTAACCTTATTAATATGTAGTATTTTTATTAATCCACTTATACAAAAAATTAAGCAGTTTAATATAAAAACTAAGCAATTTGCTAACGGAAATTACGCAAGCAATGATAAAACGTTTAATTCACCAAAAGAAATTTATGAATTAAATCAATCTTTTAATAAAATGGCTTCTGAAATTACGCAACAAATGAATCAAATTAAATCCGAACAACAAGAAAAAACAGAACTGATTCAAAACTTAGCCCATGATTTAAAAACACCTTTAGCAAGCATTATTTCATATTCTGAAGGACTACGTGATGGTATAATCACTAAGGATCATGAGATTAAAGAGTCATACGACATATTAATTAAACAAGCAAACAGATTATCAACATTATTTGATGATATGACTCATATTATCACTTTAAATACAGGTAAAACATATCCCCCAGAATTAATACAACTAGACCAATTACTTGTATCAATATTGCAACCATATGAGCAACGTATCAAACATGAAAACCGCACATTAGAAGTGAATTTCTGTAGCGAAATTGATGCATTTTATCAATATCGAACGCCACTTGAGCGTATTTTAACAAACTTACTTGATAATGCGCTAAAATTTTCAAATGTTGGTAGTCGCATTGATATTAATATTAGTGAAAACAAAAATCAAGATACTATCGACATTGCTATTAGCGATGAAGGTATTGGCATTATACCAGAACTACAAGAACGTATATTCGAACGTACATTCAGAGTAGAAAACTCTCGTAATACAAAAACGGGTGGTTCTGGATTAGGCTTATATATAGCTAATGAACTCGCGCAACAAAATAACGCAAAAATCAGTGTAAGCAGTGATATAGATGTAGGAACTACGATGACTGTGACATTACACAAATTAGACATTACGTCATAATCCGATTTATTTATAAAATAAAATGCAAAGACTAAAAAGAAGCTCCCATTAATGAGGGCTTCTTTTTTTGTTTATTTAGAATAAACTTTATGGGTATCCTTCTCATCATTTTCAATACTTGAAAGATTTGTAGCTTGAATAATATATTTAGGACGTGCCTTAACTTCATAATATATCCTGCCAATATATTCACCTACAACACCAATTGAAATTAACTGTATGCCGCCTAATAATAAAATAGCTGCAATCGTTGAAAAATATCCCGGAATATTAACACCAGATATCATAATATTGATGAATAAATAGATAATATATAGCACGCTTATTGAAAAGATAAACAAGCCAAGATAAATCATCATTCTCAAAGGTTTACTATTAAAGGATATCAATCCATCAATACCATAATTAAATAACTTTTTAAAGGACCACTTAGATTCCCCTTTTTGTCTCTCAACATTTTGATACGTAAACACTTTAGTATTATAGCCTATCCATTCAAATAACCCTTTTGAAAATCGATTATATTCTTCAAGTGATGCAATGGATTTAACAGCTCTTTGGCTTAAAAGTCTAAAATCACCAACACCATCATCAAATTGTACTTCTTCTACAAAGCAATTAACTAACTTATAATACAAATGGCTTAATGTTTTGCGACTAAAATTTTCACCACTTCTATCACGCTTTGCAATCACTTGATCATAGCCTTCCATAAAACCTTCAACCATTTTCGGAATATATTCAGGTGGATGTTGCAAATCACAATCTATCATGATGACTGCATCAAATTCAGTACTATGCTGGTAACCTGCAATCATAGCTGCTTCTTTTCCAAAATTTCTACTAAAAGAAATAAAGCTGACATGCCTATCTATTGTGGCAAGATGTTGCATTTCATCTATAGTGGTATCCGTACTACCATCATCTATGAAAAGCATATTATAATCATAGCCTTTCACACTACTATCTTGTGAAAGTATTTCAGTTAATTGTTGATGTGTTTGTGTAATGACTTCCCCTTCATTAAAACAAGGAATGACGACTCTAATTTTCATCTATGTCCATCCTTTTTATTTAAAAGATTTTGAATGTACCTGAGTATTGTTTTATCAAATAGTAAAAACCAACTCATTTATTTTAATGTACACATTAAAAGGCATTCATAAACGTAAAATTTAACATCCAGTTATTTTAAATCCCCGATTTTCACATCATCTGGATTTTTACCTTGTCTTGCGTTTCTATTTAAAGCATCAATTTCAGCTACTTCTGTTAATTCTAAATTAAAATCTAAAATATCTATATTTTCTTGAATGCGTTTAGGTGTCTGAGATTTTGGAATAATAATTCTATTGTGTGCTAAATGCCAACGTAATACAACTTGTGCTGGTGTTTTATGATATTTTTCAGCAATTTTAACAATGACAGGGTCGTCTAGTAGTCCTCTATTTCTCATCAAAGGCATCCATGCAGTCACTTTAATATCGTGACGATCACAAAATTCTTGTAATTCTTGTTGGTTAAAATATGGATGTACCTCAATTTGATTCACCATTGGTTTGATACTTGATTGAGCCATTAATTTTTCTAGATGATGAACATTAAAATTACATACACCTATTGCTTTTACCTTACCTTGCTCGTAAAGTTCTTCCATAGCTTTATATGTTTCTAAAAATAGACCATCTGCTTCACAAGGCCAATGTATTAGAAATAAATCAAGATAATCAGTTTGTAAATTTTCAATCGATTTGTTGAAATATTCGAATGTTTTCTCATAACCTTGATAGTCATTCCATAACTTCGTTGTTATAAACAAATCTTCTCTATCGACGCCATTATCCTTTAATGCTCGTCCTAGTGAAGCCTCATTATCATAAAAGTATGCTGTATCAAACGCTCTATAGCCTGCGTCAATTGCAGCATTTACAACTTTAGTCATATCTTCGTCAGAGATTTTATAAACACCTAATCCAACTGAAGGCATCGGGTATCCATTATTTAATATTTGTATCTCATTCAACATCTTTATATCTCTCCAATCTATGTATCTTTTATATCTTTACATTACCCTAAATTTTTCAACAAACTCAATTAATACGAATTATCGCTTTCAATAAAAAATATTCATTAAATCATTAAAGATATTGAGTTCCAATACTATTTTCACTTTTCATTAATTTTAGTCAAAAAAATAACCAACCAAAAATGAATTAAATCATTCTTAGTTGGTTTATATATTAATATCTATTCTGATTTTTCATCTTCATCAGACTGTCCGATAGTAGGTCTCGCTTCATTAAATTCATAGTTTAATATCACCCAAATAATTTGGTGGTTATCGATTTCTGAAACAACCCAGCGATCATAAGTTGTATCCACGTAATCATCTTTTTGTAAATTGGTATTACGAGATTGTAACCATCCACCTATCGTATCAATATCCTCAGAGTCATCAAATTCTATACCGAACTCTTCAGTTAAATCATCCAATAGTACTCTACCATTTACTTGGAATGTCTTATTATCAATTTTAACGATATCATTCACTTCATCATCATCAAATTCATCACGAATTTCTCCAACGATTTCTTCTAAAATATCTTCCATCGTTAAAATACCTGCCGTTCCACCATATTCATCTATAATAAGACTCATATGTACATGTTCACGTTGCATTCTAATTAATGCATCACTGATACGTGTTGTCTCTGAAATCATTGGCAACTCATGTATATAGTTTGCTATTTTAATCGTTTTTCCAGAAGCGTATTCAGTTAAAAATTCTTTGACGTTAATAAATCCTTTAATGTGGTCTTTATCACCATCATCAGTAATTGGATAACGCGTAAATTGATGTTCTTTTATTGTTTCTAGTAATTCGTCTACATTAAAAGGTTCATTTAGTGTAATCATTTGAGTTCTAGGTACCATTATATCTTTTGCATGTCTTTCATCGAATGAAAAGATATTTTGCATATATGCCAATTCAGTTTGGTTGATTTCTCCACCATTATAACTATTGTTAATAATAATTTTGATTTCTTCTTCTGACATTGCATCAGTTTGGGCATCAGGATTTACACCAAACATTCTAATAATAACACGTGCAGAACCATTCATCAGCCAAATCAATGGTTTCATAATGTTACCGAAATAGAACAATGGTCTTGCATATACTAAAGCAAGCTTTTCAGTATGTTGAATCGCTATAGATTTAGGCGCTAATTCACCAAGTACTACATGCAAATACGTAACGATTATAAATGATACTGCAAACGAAATCGTCGTCGTTAATGCAGTTGGTAAATTGATTGCTTCAAATATCGGGTGTAATAGCTTTTCAAACGTTGGTTCACCAAGCCAACCTAACCCTAAAGATGTTACTGTTATACCTAACTGACAAGCAGAAAGATAATAATCTAGATTAGCAATCATCTTTTTTACTATTTTAGCAGGTTTATTTCCTTCATCTGCTAGCTGTTCAATTCTTGTTGCTCTAATTTTTACTAATGCAAATTCTGAACCAACAAATACAGTGGTTAATGCAATTAATAGAATAAATATAATCAAACTAATTATGGTCGAAGTTTCCAATTAATTCCCTATTTCTAGGGATTCACCTCCATGTTATATGTGTCACTCATGGGTAACACGCATTCAAATTTATCACTATGACTTAAATTACAACTACATGTTATCGCCTTCCCATTTAGACACCCCCAGAAAAAAATGTTATTGCTTCTATTTTATCATAATATAAAGTACTTATGTTAACAGATTAAATCTATTGCATACATTTAATTATGATTATTTATTAGCTAAATGTGTGAACCTTGCCTTGTTTTATTGTAGATTTTACATTCATATCATCATCTAGAATAACAAGATCTGCATCCTTATTTACTTTAATACTACCTTTTCTATCATCGATACCTAATGCAATGGCTTGATTTAAACTTGTTACTCGCCATAAATGATCTAATGTATCACCTGTAAATGATATTAAGTTACGTAACCCATGATTCATTTTTAAAATACTACCAGCAAGCGCACCATTTGCAAGACGTGCTTGTTGCGATTGAACAGTTACTTTTTGTCCACCCAAATCATATTCTCCTTCAGGCATACCTTTTGCACGCATTGCATCGGTAATTAAATAAAAACGTTCATTACCTTTCATACGGTAAGCAATTGCAACCGATGCCGGATGAGAATGTGTGCCATCAACAATCATTTCGGTATGTAGAGCATCATTCAACCATGCTGCTCCAAAAACACCTGGTTCTCTATGTTGGAATGGCGTCGCTGCATTATATAAATGCGTGACATGTTTAGCTCCTCGCTCAACAGCTTCGACTGCTTCTTCGTATGTTGCCACTGTATGACCAATTGAAAAAATAATGTCATCTTTATACGTTTCAAGCGCTTCTTTTGCACCTTCAACTTCAGGTGCAAACGTCATAATCTTTATTAATCTGTTAGCAGTCTCTTGAAAATGTTTAATTTTATCGATAAATGGGCGTACAACGTATTGCGGATGTTGAGCACCAACTTTATTTTCAGATATAAATGGTCCTTCTAAATGTATACCTACAATTTCCGCTGCATTGTGAACATCTTGCTCCGCTTCATATTTAGCAATATTTGTAAGTGCTTTATCTATTTTATCAGTAGATTGCGTCATTGTAGTGGCCAAGTATGATGTCGTCCCTTCAGATAACAAATTTTCGGATAGATATTTTAAGCCATCGTATGACCCATCCATTGCATCTTGACCATAACCACCATGAATATGTATATCAATAAAACCTGGTAATACATGATGACCTTTAGCATCAATCACTTGAATTTTATTTGTCGTATCATTATCAATTGCTGCTTTATCATCCCCTTCTCCAATTGCAACAATCTGTCCATCTTTCACATGAATGTAACCATTATCGATTTTGCCATCTTCAGTATAAACTTTGCCGTTATATATAATTAATTCTGACACGTATAAACCCTTCTTTATTTATAAATTTTCACTTTAAGACACTCATATTTTACTATATCTGCTTCGTTTGGCATAACTTTTTGCAAAATATTAAAAAAGTCTATACATTTGTGGTGTCTATTTCTTCATTCATTTATCTAAAAATAAAAACACCTTCATATCAATTCATAAAAACTGAATTAATAGAAAGTGTTTTTACAGCTTTGTATAAGCTACCGTTAACACGATGTATAAAACTAACATATATTCATTGAACTTACAACTTAATATGAAGCTCTTTGCTAACAATCATTTTACATCATTAAAACTACTCGTCCATTGATTTTGAAGCTTCGATTTCTGTTTCAGTTAACTTGGGTTTGATTAAACCGTAAATTAATGCTGAAACTAATGTACCAACTAGAAGTGCAATAAGAGTTTGAAGTAAGTGTGCACCATCCGTACCAACAATTACAATAATACCACCATGTGGCGCAGTAATTCGTGAACCTAAGCCTAAAGCAATTGCGCCACCTATACCTGAACCAATCATCATTGAAGGAATAACACGTAATGGATCGGCAGCTGCAAATGGAATCGCACCTTCTGTAATAAAGGACATACCCATCACATAGTTAGGGATAATTGAACCACGTTGTTCTTTTGTAAATTTACGTCTGAAAATTAACATCGCTGTCGCAATTGCTAACGGTGGAATCATACCACCAATCATTGCAGCTGTAATTGGTGCTGCATTACCTTCAATCAACGCACCTGTTGCAAAAACATATGCCGCTTTGTTGAATGGACCGCCCATATCAATCGCCATCATAGCGCCAATAACTAAACCTAATAATACAATATTAGAACCTGATAAATTGTTTAATCCATCTAATAACAAATGATTTAACCAAGATGCTGGTGGATTAAAGGCATAAATCATCAATAAGCCTGTAGCTGTTACTGTCAATAGTGGGTAAATTAATGTTGGTTTTAATCCCTCTAATGCTTGTGGTAACTTACGTGTCATCGCTTTAACACCTTGTGTTAAGTAACCTGCTAAGAAACCTGCAATAATACCACCAATAAATCCTGAACCACCTGAAATTGCTAACATACCACCTACAAGACCTGAAGCGAAACCAGGTTTATCCGCAATACTACGTGCAATGAATCCAGATAAAATTGGAATGATTAACGCGAATGCACTTTTACTACCTATGTTCCAAAGCTGCTCTGCAAACGCATTGTACTCTGAGCTTTTTGGATTAAATGAATTTGCTCCAAATAAAAATACAATTGCCATTAAAATACCACCAGATATTACAAGTGGCAACATGTTAGAAACACCGTTCATTAAGTGTTTATAGAATGCTTTACCTGGGCTTAATTTTTCTTGACTGTCATTTGAGTTACCTTTTCTTTGACCATCACGGGCAACAAAAGGTTTACGACTTGTATCTAATGCTTTATTAATTAATTCTTCTGGGCGTTTAATACCATCTGCTACTGGTACTTCTACGACATTTTTACCATCGAAGCGATCCGTCTCAACATGAACATCAGCAGCAACAATGATACCTGTTGCATTTTCAATATCTTGTTCAGTTAAATGGTTTTTAATGCCGCTTGAACCATTCGTTTCTACTTTAATTTTAATACCCATCTTATCCGCTTGTTTTTTCAATGCGTCACGTGCCATGTACGTATGTGCAATACCTGTTGGACAAGCAGTTACTGCTAACACATATGGCTCGTTAGATTGTTTAGATGATTGTTCTGCAGTTGCAACTTGTTGTGCTTCAGCTTCTGCCTCTTCTTCTTTTGTCACTTCATCATCAGCCTCATCTATAATCGCTAGTACTTCTTCAGGTGATGAAGCATGTAATAATTTCTCGCGTACATTTTCATCCATTAAAATACCAGACAACTTAGCTAAAGCATCTAGATGTGTTTGGGCGCCACCTTCTGGCGCTGCAATCATAAAGAATAAATGAGCTGGTTGCATATCTAAACTTTGGTAATCTACACCTTCTTTAGATTTACCGAATGCGATAGCTGGAGACTTAACTGCGGCTACTTTCGCATGTGGAATAGCAATACCTTCGCCGATACCAGTTGTACTTTGTGATTCTCGATTGTGAATCGCTTCCTTAAATGACGCGACATCACTTAATTTACCTGCTTTGTCTAATTGATTTACTAACTCGTCAATAACACCATTTTTGTCATTTGCCATTAAATCCATTGCTATCGTATCTTTTGTTAATAACTCTGTTACTCTCATTATTTTCACTCCCCATCAAGTACGCTAATCGTAACTTGTGATTTTATTTTTTCTATAGCGTCCCGTGTTGCTAAGTCCTCATCAAATGCCGTGGCAGTACCGCATGCGACTGCTTGTTGGAATGCTTTTTCAATCGTTAAACCTGAAGCAATTCCAGCCACCATGCCTGCAACTGTACTATCACCAGAGCCAACTGTATTAACCACTTTCCCTTGTGGATTAACTGCTTTAATACTGATTTCTTTATCAATATAAATAGCACCATCACCGCCAAGCGAGACAATAACAGATTGCGCACCTTTATCAACTAACAAACGACCATATTTAATAACATCTGTGTCTGAGTTCACTGTTGTATTAAACATCACTTCTAATTCATCTTTATTAGGTTTAATAAATAGTGGATGATATGGTAAAACGCTTTCAGCCAATTCTTTTTCAGCGTCGACTACTAATTTAGCACCTGTCTGTGCTGTAATTTGTGCAATTTGCGCATACGCATCGCTTGGAATACTACTTGGTACACTTCCAGCAACAATAACTATATCTTCGCTTGTTGTATTTTTAATTTGTTGTAACAGTTGTTCAAATTGTGTTGACGTTATATGAGGACCCGGTGCATTGATTTCTGTTTCTTGTCCTGTTTTTAATTTCACATTAATACGTGTATCTTCATCAACTTCAATAAAATTCGATTGAATTGCACTGTTATTTAATGTATCTATAATGAATTTCCCAGGAAATCCACCTGCAAATCCCAAGGCAGTTGACTCAACATCCAATGTCTTTAAGACGCGCGAGACATTAATACCTTTCCCCCCAGCGAATTTATATGTTGCTGTTGCTCTGTTCAAACCATCAATTTTAAAATCATTCGTAAAAATGACATAGTCAATTGAAGGATTGAAAGTCACTGTATAAATCATAAAGTCCCTCCTATAAAGTGATACTTTTGTTGGTATTCTTTTAACGATTCTTGATTTAATGCTTTTTCAGATGTGATGATTGTCGTACTTTCTAGCAAAGGTACACGAGCAAAATATACTTTATTAAACTTAGAATGATCTATAAGTACAAATGATTGATTGGCTAATGACATTGCTGTTTGTTTAACTAATGCCTCTTGCTCATCGGGAGTAGTTAATCCAAGTTCAATATCTAATCCATTCATCCCGATAAAAGCTTTATCGAAACAATATCGTCTTAATATCTCCATAGCACTAGAACCAATCGTAGCAAGTGTATTTTCTTTAACTTGACCACCTAGCATAATTGTTTTAATACCTTTTTTAAGTAAAGCTTCTACATGTGTTAAACCATTGGTTACCACAATGATATCTTTCGCTTGAATATATTTAATTAGCTCCAATGTAGATGAACCAGCATCGATAAATAAGCATTCATTATCGTTGATTTGATTAGCTGCTATTTTAGCAATCATTTTCTTTTCATCAAGATTCGTTGCTAATTTTTCAGTTAAATTCGCCTCAACCATACGATTTTCTTTTAACATTGCACCACCATGCACACGTTGCAATTTCCCTAATTGTTGTAGTTTAGATAAATCTCTTCGTATTGTTGAAGCACTGCAACCAGTTCGATCTATTAATTCTTGTAAAGTCAAAAAATCTTTGTGCGAAAGTTCTTCTAATATTAACTCGTGTCTTTTTTCAGTAATTATCATCATCACCCCATCTCACTTTGTATTATAATGAGTACGCTTTCACTTTTCAATCATAAATTACCAAAAACAATCACAAACACTCAAATTGTGACGATAAAATTACATTTTTATGTTCAAATACTCAATTATAATGACTGTTTATGATCGTAAAATGCTAATTCAATCAAAAAGGAGTGTGGCAGAAATGAATTTTATAAAAATTTCATCTCTGTCACACTCCTAATCTTGCCCCATACTTTTTGTTGTTATTAATCATTCATGGATAACTGCTCCAATTTTGCCTTTAGTTATTGTAATCAAATCCTCAACAGCTATTGTGATTTGCATTGTTCGAAGCCCACCACTCACACTGATATGACTATAATTTTCACACGATTTGTCAACGACTGTTGGAAACAATGTTTTCATACCAACAGGCGAACACCCACCACGAATGTATCCCGTTACATTTTTCAAGTTATCTAAAGGCATAAGCTGCAATTTCTTCTCTCCAACCAAAGCAGCTGCCTTTTTCATATCTAAAGTTTCACTTACTGGGATAACAAATACAAAATGTTCATGTTTTGTATTTTCTAGAACAAGCGTTTTAAATACTGTTTTAACATTTGCTTGTATGAGTTCTGCGACTTCTGCACCCGATAAATGTTCTTCTGGTACCTCAAAGCTATGAACTTCGTATTTAATTTTTGCACGATCAAGCATACGCATCGCGTTCGTTTTCTTATTTTTAGCCATTTCAACACCTCATTTATACTTCTTCAGAACTATATTAACATTTTAAAATACATTACGGATTGGTTGATTTTGACATAACATTTACATCATTTTATAAGTTGAATTCACCTTTTTAAATTAAATTATTGCAAAATAAAAACAGTATATCCAATTAGAATACACTGTTCCATCTATTATTTCGTTATTATGCCTTGATTTGAAATACTTACATGTTGCTTACTAGTTGAATTATCATTGGAATACACATAATTATATCCATGATTTGTCTTAGAAATTCTTTCTAAACCATAATTATCATTGATATGCTTATCTGCATAACGATCAGCAATAACTTGGCACTCTTGTTCGTTAAAAGAATTTGATTTATTTGCATTCACACGATGTTTAAAATGATTTTGCTTTTTCACATTTTCATTCACTTCAGATGCTTTAGCAGTATGAATATTGAGAATATCCATTTTCTTTTTATAAGTATCTTCAGTTGATACATTTATCGCGTTAAGCGTATTAATTGTTTTATGTACCTTAGCAAGCGCATCTTCATTTGTTGCTAATATTAATAAACCAATTAAACAAACGGTTAATATTACAGCAACAAAGCCTAAAAATAAATTTTTTACTGTCATCCCCTTACCCACATTTCCTTACTCATTTTTTATCATCTTAACACATTAACGTTAATGAATTAGGTATGTGGATTGCAATTTAAAAAGAATGTAATATTTGTAACATGTTTATTACTCAAAATCATTTTTTGTTACATATAACATTTAAATATAAAGAGTAAAACATTTAGTCAATCGAATCTTTTTAAATGTAAAGCATCGAATTTTCTTAATAAAATTCATAAGAAAAACGATGCTAATCATTCATAATATTACGCTTTACTTTATATCAATATACACCAAAATACTTATGCTACATATTTTGTTCTTTCAATTTTGCTCTATGTTGCTTTTCAATTAAAACAATAACAACACCTGCTAATGAAACACCTATAGCCATATAAATTGGTGCTTCAATGTGTACATCAAATAACGCACCTGCGATTAAAGGACCTATGAAATTACCCATACTAGTGAATGTCGAGTTCAATCCGCCTGCAAAGCCTTGCCTTTCTCCAGCAATATTAGAAAAATAATTTGTAATGGCTGGTCGTATCATATCGAAACCTATGAAGACAACAAAACTGATTAACATTATTGACCAATAGCCATTAGCAAAAACTAATAATATTAAGACAACAACTGAATATAATAATGACCAAGCTATAAATGTTAACTCTGAGAAATACTTCATAAATTTATCGAAGAAATAGATTTGGAAAAGTGCCCCAAATATACCGCCACCCGTAATAGCAATCGAAATATCTTTAGGTGAATAATTTACCTTGTCAGCTGTGTATAGTGAATACAATGTTTCAAATGCAGATAAACCAAACGATAATACAAGTGTTAAAATAACTGGTGTAATAAACACTTTCCAGTTAATTTTCGTTAGCAATTGTGGCTCTAACTTTTGGAAACCACTTGTCGTAGACTTTTTCGGATCGTGAATCAATACAATTGACATTATAAATGCTAGAATACCTAATGCTCCTGCAAAGTAAAATGGCATACGATGTGAAACTTCTGCCATAAATCCACCAATCCCTGGTCCTAAAATGAATCCAGAATTGATAATCGCTGACATGTAGCCAAAGTTTTTTGCTTTTTGATGGCTTGGTGAAATGTCAGCTATTAAACCTGTCACACCAGGCATTACCATACCAGCACTCATACCACCAATCACTCTCGATAACATCAATACCGAAAAATTGTGGCCAACTGCAAACATAAATTCTGACACTGAAAACAAAATTAATCCTATACATATAATTAATTTCTTCCCTAATTTGTCAGCTAGCGTACCACCAAACGGCGATATAATCATTTGAGATAACGCAAAAGCAGCAACTAGTAATCCTAAATCACTACCAGTTAATCCCAAATCTTTTAAATAAACAGGCAAGACTGGTATTACTAAACCGATACCTAAAAAAATCAAGAAAATATTAAAATATAAGACAAAAATCTGTTTATTCATATGCTCACCTCTTTTTTCTCCATGTCATGCTTAAAGCTGTTATTCTTCTTTTCCACGACAGATTGCAATTCATGCTAAATATTCGTAAAAAGTTTCTATATTGTATTACAACATTGCTACATTTGACAATATTTTTTCTTTGTAATTATCACTATTTTCCATTTAATTGTATAATTAATGACATATTAAAATAAAGGGGATTGATCATATGAAATTGCAAAAAAGTAATCATACTATACTACTAGTGTTGGAAAAAGGAGAAGATATCGTTGAATGTATAACAACCTTTGCAGATGACCAAGACTTAACATTTACATCTGTCAGCGGCATTGGTGCATGTGATGACGTTGTATTAAAATTTTTCAATTTAACAACGAAACAATACGAAGAAAAACATATTACTGAGCTACTGGAATTGACGAGCTTATTAGGTAATATTTCTCGTCTAGACAATGGTCATTTTGCACATTTGCATGCTACTTTCGGTACTCAATCATATGAAACTTTTAGCGGACATCTCGCTAAAGCAATTGTTTCTGCAACTGCTGAAATCATTCTTACTGTAACTGATTTGGACATTCAACGTTCATTCAAAGATGCAGTCGGTTTAAATTTACTTGATCCTCAATAGCACTTTACTTTTTAGTTGAATCAAATTTTATTACAAGTTATCATAAGTGCTTAATCATAAATGCATTCTCGTTTATTAATATACTTCAACGAGTTAAATTAAATTTTTAATTAGGAATTGAATGCGTTTATAACTATCACATTTGAATGAATAACTTTTTCATTAGAAAGTAGTGTTTATTATTGATGCAATCTCGATATATCGCTAGAATTTACTTTTTAATTTTATTTATCGTCTCCCTTTTTGAGACTAAAATTTTTCAATTTATGACTTTAAATTTGTTTTTAGCATATATACCTTTTGAGCTTAGTCTATTATTACGATTATTCAAACCGAATAAAAAGTATGAATGGCCACTCTTTATCATATATAGTTTTATATTTGTGTTACTTTTACCAAATACATTTTATATGGTAACTGATTTAATCCATTTGAACCAATTTCAATTCAACTTTTACGCAGGACTAAATTTAAGTGAGTGGAAATACTTTACCTATTTACTGCTTGGTGTCTTCTTAGCGGTTTATGTGATGATTTTAATCTATTTTGAAATACTAACATTGACTTCTCACCGTTGGCTTAATAGATTAATTGTTGTCGTGCTAATGTTTTTAAATGGATTCGGAATTTATATTGGTCGTTTCTTACGCTTACATTCCGTTTATTTCTTTAATGAGCCCTTACATGTTTTAAATCACATTCTAGAAAGTCTAACGCTTAAAACTGCTATGTTTGTATGTTTTATGGTTGTGATGCAAGCAGCAATTCTATTATTTGGAAAAGGAGTGCGTTTGAACAAGTGACAATAAATATAATCGTTTTAATAATATCTATCATTGGCTTTCAATTGATTATTGGACACATATGGCATGATATTGGTTTAAGTTATTTAAGAAGTATCTTACTCATGATGCTGCCATTTGGACTAGGTGTATTTATACAACAAGTGTCGTATTACGAACGACAATATCCTAAATGGCAAGTGCCTCAAAACATAAAAGTTAGATTGAAATATATTTATCTCGCTACGTTTTTAGAGTATGTCGTACTATACCTCACTTTATTTACGGACATACTAAGATAACATCAAATTAATAAGAAAACTAAATACAACTTATATATTTGAGGAAAGCCAATTTCTATCACATCAATAATAGAAATTGGCTTATTTATATTGCTTAAGAACTTTATATTCTGCTCCAGATTTTACTCATGCCTGATCTATCAATTGAGCCGAATTAGTCTAGCGCTTTAAATGTAGCTAAAACTTGTGTACGTTTTTCTTGATGATCTACCATTTGTCTTGGATAATGACGACCTAATTCAATCCCCTGTTCAAAAAGGTTGGACTCATTGCGTTGTGTATCATGCAAATATTTTGCATCAATTTGATTAAAAATCGGAAGATATGTTTTGATATACAAAGCTTTAGCATCAAAGCGTTCACTCTGTCTTATTGGATTAAACATTCTAAAATACGGTACTGCATCCGTACCTGTAGAAGCAGACCATTGCCATCCATGAATATTTGATGCTGCATCATAGTCAATAAGGTGCTTTCTAAAGAATTTTTCTCCCCATGTCCAATCTATAAATAAATCTTTGGTTAAAAATTGCGACACAACCATTCTCATTCGATTATGCATAAAACCAGTTTGTGTCAATTCCATTATTGCTGCATCAATGATTGGAAATCCTGTTTGCCCTTCGCACCATACATTAAAATCCGTTTCATTTTGCGACCATTTTATCTGTCGATATTTAGGTTTGAAAGCTTGGTATGAGGTTTCTGGATACTGTGTCATTAACACATAATAAAATTCTCTAAAAATGAGTTCACGTATAAATGCTTCATAGTTTGCCTCATCTTGATCATAACGCGCCAATAAATCATTAAAAATTTCAATAATATCTAATAATCCATATGCTAAAGCAACACTTAGCTGACTTGTTAACACTTCAGGTAAATAGTCTCTTCCGCTTTCGTAATTCTGTATATCTTGATCTAAAAAATGTTGCCATTTATTCTGTTCAATTATTTGTGAGGATCCAAACGCTATGTCATCAAACACTAAATCATCAGGTGATGCAATGACAAAGTCTTCGAATGATTTTAAATCATAGTGATATACGTCTCTATGCCTCAAGTAAGGTCGCCATTTTTTATAGAAACTAGTAAAAACTTTGTATGGCTCCCCTTGTTGATTCATTGTTTTACTCGCTTTAAAGTAATGATTCCCACGTATTAAAGTAACGGCAATACGTGCTTCATTGAATAAAGAACGTTGATGTAAAATATCATATTCTTCAAGATGATAACTCATAATATCACCCGCAATCACTACTTCAGATATATTGTTTTCTTTACAAAATGAAATGATATCGTCATAAGACATGACATAAGGTGTGAGCTTTTCTGCGTGCAACGATTGGTAAAAGCGCTGCAAAGTACCGCGATAAAACTGTGCTTTCAAATCAGAAGCTGAAGACATGTCCTCTTCCGGAATGATAAAATAACATGCATCAATGTCTTCTTTTTGTTGATAAATATATTCAAATAATGGATTGTGTTCCATTCGAAACATTCGATTTAATAACACAGCAATTGCCATAAACAAAACACCCTTCAATTATCTTTTTATTTTATTAAGCTTTTTGTCACTTTAAAATAACCTAGATTCTTATTTATATTTTTAATTAAAGTAAACCTAACCATTTCCAATAAGTCATACTAAAAACTATCACTAGAATATACCCTACAATTGTCAATGGTATACCTGCCTTCAAGAAATCTTTAACCGTAAAAGTACCAGTGCCATAAGCCAACATATTTTGAGGTGCACTAACAGGTAATAAGAAACCAAAACTAATAACAAATTGTTGAATTAAAACAAATCCTATAGACTGGTCTCCTAAGTGTAACGTAGAGGTTAGCGAAATAAAAACAGGTATTAACGCTGATGATAAACTTGTTGCACTCGCAAAGCCCAAATGAATCAATATATTAAAAAGCGTGATAAGTGCAATTGTCGCGATAATAGGTAAATGTTTTAAACCTAAAACACCAAAAGTTTGATCACTTAACCATTGAGCTGCACCTGTTTTCAAAAGAACGTTACCTAGTGAAATACCTACACCAAACACGATAATTGTTCCCCATGGTATTTTATTTTCAACATGTTTCCATGTCATGACACCAATTTTCGGCATTAACATAACACCTAAAGCAATAATAGTAATGGATGCAGAGTCAATCGGATGTAATACTTTTTCAGTTGACCAAAACAGTAATAATAACATCGATATAACAATTAAGCGCCATTCACGTGCGCTAACGGGGCCAAGTTTATGCAATTCTTCTTTTATTAAATCTTTACCACCTTCTATTGTATTAATTTCTGGAGGCATCACTTTAATCATGATGAAATATAAAGCTATGGACATAACTATGGACCAAGGCGCTGCATATAAGAACCACTCGCCCCATGAAACATCAAATCCTAATTGATGGTTTATAAAATTAATCGCTACGATATTTTGTGCTGCCGCCGTTTTGATACCAATATTCCAAATTGACACAGCTTGTACTGAAGTAATTATTAATAAAGACGCTAACTTGCTATCTTTGGAAACTTTAAATGCCGCAATCATACCCAGCAAGATTGGTACAACTGCCCCTGCTCTAGCTGTTGCAGAAGGAACGAAAAATGCAAGTACAATTGAAACGATAATTGCTCCAATAACTATATTTCTAGTTTTATTACCAACAATTGATAACACTAAAAGAGCTAGTCTTTTATGCAAATTCGTTTCTTGCATAGCAGCAGCCAAAAATAATGCGGCTGCAACGAGAGCTACAGCTGAATTTGCAAATCCACTAAACGCTAATGATAATGCATGATTAGTTCCTAGAAGGTCACTTCCAGCTAAAACAGCACTGCCACTTTTCGGATTACCTAGCTTCTCCCCTAAATTTTGAACCGGGCTAAATCCTAAAAGTAATATCATTAAGCCGATAATTAAAGTTGCTGACACCGGATATGATACAGCTTCCGTTACCCACATAATAACTGCAAAAGCTAAAATAGCTAGTACTGCCTTAGCCATTATCGGCAGACTTGAAGGTGCCGGGAGTAATAGTACAACTATAAGTATTATAAAACTCATGACAATCCAAAATGGCTTGTATTGCTTTTTTGTCTTTTCTTTCTTTTGTTGTTCATGTTCAACTACATGTTTTTCTTCTGACATAACAGTCACCCCTTTGTTTAATCTTAATTTAATTATAACAATTTTTTAAAACATACATTTTTAATTTATGCAAAATACACAATTTTATCGAAATATTTTGTAAATAATATTGCTAGGTGATGAGTTATCTCGGTTAATTACAAAACGATATCTAAGTTTAAATATTAGATCATAAAAAAACTATCTACTGAATATCCTCATAGCACCATTTTTCTAAGCAAAAGTTAAACTTAGTTAGATAAAATGCAAATGAGATTATTGTAGATAGTCTCTTTTTAATATTTAAAAATGATTAATGCCATAAACATAAATAATTCCAAAGAATGCCGCGCCACTAAGCACTGTTAATATAAGACTTAGTAACAATGTGCGTTTATAATGTTTAATAAATGCTATGAACAAAATGACTACATTATACGCAAAGAAAAGTCCGAATAATGTCATTGTTATTTTCAAATCAGAATAGAAAATATTTAATAGTAATACAATGACTGCATAAATTAAATACGGAATAACTATAAATTTGCGTTCAAATCTTAATTGTTCGAAACGTTTATCTTCGTTTGTCATGATATGCTCCTTTATGATTTAAAAGTAAATAAGTTTACGGAATATCTTGTCCGATAATAGCGGTGTAAATGTCAAACCACGACTGATCATCTAAATTAAGTTGTAGCCCTTCGATTGCTTGATCAATACGCTTTAACTGACTTGTTCCAAGTATCGGCATGATACGATGCGGTATTTTTACTAACCATGCTATCATCACAGCTGTGTCACTCACACCATATTTGTCAGCTATTGATTGAACAACTTTCATAATACGTTGCGCTTTAATATCTTCCTTGTCGAAAATTTTACCGCCTGCAAAAGGACTCCAAGCCATAATTTGAACATGGTTTTGATACATTGAATCCATTGTTCCATCTTGTAAACTATCAACGTGATATGGCGATAATTCTAATTGATTGATGCTAATATGTAGTCTTTCTTTCATAATATATTGATTTAACAATTGGTATTGTGAATGATTAAAATTCGACACCCCGAATGACTTCAACTTACCTTGTTTAACAAGTTTAGTTAATGCATCAGCAACTTGTTCTGGATCCATCAATGGTGAAGGACGATGAATGAGTAGACTATCTAAATAATCTACATTCAAATTGATTAATGACTGTTCAACAGATTTCACGATGTGCTTACTACTCAAATCATAACGATGTCCATTTGTAAAATCAAATTGCTTAGAAGGCAAAATGATACCACATTTCGTAACAATTTGAATTTTATTTCTTAATTCGGGTGATAAATCCAAAGCATTACCAAACAGTGATTCACATTGATAATCCCCATAAATATCAGCATGATCCATCGTTGTAATTCCACGTTCAACTAATTCATTTATAAAATAATTTAACTCTTTCGCAGTCATCTTCCATTCATTTGCACGCCAAAAACCTTGTACAAGCCTAGAAAAATGAACATAGTGATTAATCATTATTTGTTCCATATCTCATCCACTCCATCCCTCAATGTCACAAAATATTCACAATAAAAGTATTAAGAAATTAATGTGCTATTTCCGTTAAATTGAAACAACACATTTTCTGATTTACGTAAATTGTAGCATATCCAATTGATTACGTATGTGATTTGTATCTAAAGTTTCACCAATAATAACAATCGTTAATGGTAATTGCATGCCAATTATTCCATAGTCTGGTAAACCATATGCATATTGAAATTCATAAATTGCATTTGGTTGATCTCTAAATGACACATAACCTTTCAAACGTAGAACAGATTCCGGTAATTTCATTATAAATTGATAAAACAATTGACGATCAATCGGACCTGTAAACGTGTAAGTCATACTTTTAATCCCATGATGATGGTGATGATGAGACGATATCTCTCTGTCTTTAACAGTTAAGTCCAATTCTTCCAACGAAACTTTTCCATAGGTTGTTTTATAAGTTGGAATACTTGCACAAATCATACCTAATTGCTTATCAATTTTCTCAAGACTGTCATCAGTTATAAGATCAATTTTATTAATAATAATCATGTCACTTAGTTTCAACTGATCTTCCATCAGCGAAACTGTATTTTCGGTATATTGATGACGTTCTAAAAATCGAGTCGCATCTAATACACCATAAATAATCGGCTTTTCAAAGAAATTAACGATTTGCGGATCTTGACATGCAACTAGTAATTCCAAAGGATGCGCAATGCCTGTCGCTTCTATGATGACATGATTAACGTCCCCTTTTAAAGCAATGGCTTTTAGTTCATAGACAAGTTCTTGTTTAAGATCGCAACAAACACAACCATTAATCAATGAATGGACTTCAATTTCATTTGAAATACTATTGCTATCAATATCAAAAGTACCGAATTCATTCATGATGATTTTAATTTTCTCATCATTTTTTAATAATTCACTAATATAATGTGTCAGTAACGTGGTTTTACCACTACCCAAAAATCCGTTAATTATGGATATTCTTATTTTTTCATCTTTATTATTTTTCATTTTATATTCTCTTTTCTATTACAGTTATTTTTAAAAATGATAACATATATATTAAATTATCTTTTTGCTTGATTTAATCAAAAATATCTTCTAAACTTTAAACATACTTTAATTTTAGCATGGCATTGAATCAAAGAAAGTTGTGAATTAATAAACAATCAACTTTTTAATGATTACCAATCCGAAAAGAGAAAAAAACGGATAGTATGTCTGGAGGAGAACTTTAATGTCTGATCAACATAATTTAAAAGAACAGCTATGCTTTAGTTTGTACAATGCTCAAAGACAAGTTAATCGCTACTACTCTAACAAAGTTTTTAAGAAGTACAATCTAACATACCCACAATTTCTTGTCTTAACAATTTTATGGGATGAATCTCCTGTAAACGTCAAGAAAGTCGTAACTGAATTAGCACTCGATACTGGTACAGTATCACCATTATTAAAACGAATGGAACAAGTAGACTTAATTAAGCGTGAACGTTCCGAAGTCGATCAACGTGAAGTATTTATTCACTTGACTGACAAAAGTGAAACTATTAGACCAGAATTAAGTAATGCATCTGACAAAGTCGCTTCAGCTTCTTCTTTATCTCAAGATGAAGTTAAAGAACTTAATCGCTTATTAGGTAAAGTCATTCATGCATTTGATGAAACAAAGGAAAAATAATTAACTTTTGTCATGACAATTAAAGTAATGTTTAGAATTTATTAAGAATAGAAAAACAATTAGCACGCGTAAGCTTGTTAGTTAAAAAACTGCTTGAAAGGTTTCTTAGCCTATCAAGCAGTTTTTTTATGCATTATATTGAATCATATTCCATAAAGCACCTTGATTAGCGAGTAATTGTTGATAGTTTCCCTTTTCAACTATTTTACCATTTATCATCACAATGATGGTCTCAAAACGTGACAATAAAGTTAAATCGTGTGTAGCAACAATTAATGTTTCTGCATGTGCTTCAATTAAATCCATAACTTTTAAACTATTTTGTTTATCTAATGCAGTTGTTGGTTCATCTAAAATCCATGTTGATGCAGTATCTTTTAATAACATCCTCGTAATCGCTAAACGCTGAATTTCTCCGCCAGATAATGTATGACCATCTAAGTCAATTTGACGTTCTAGTGCCAAATGTTCTAAATCTAATTGCTTAAATATTGCTTGCACCGCTTCATCTTTTTCATCGGTAAATAAATTTTGACGTATTGTACCATCAAATAATTGTTGAGATTGTAGCAAGACATTTAACGATTCAAACTTATCTTTGTCATCTATTTCAAACATATCCATATTTTCGAAACGAACAGAGCCACTATCTAATTGATATAACCCTGCCATAATTTGTAGTAATGTACTTTTTCCTGAACCAGAAGGACCCACAATCGCAATCTTTTCGCCTCTATTAACATTAAAATTAATATCCGACAACACATACGTTTGCTGATTCCAATACTTAAAACTAGCATCCTTAACTTCATAAATGTTCGTTGTATCATACTTATCATTAAGACGTTTTTTTCCATTAGTAGAAGGTACAGATATCACTTCATTAATATCGTGCAATGCTTGGTCAGTATCCGCTTTATAATACGCGACATTTGTCATTGGTACAGCTTGTTCAAATAAAGTTAAGACCATTAAAACTATACTCGTCATATAAATAATATTTAGTTGGCCTGCATTAATTTGAATTAATCCTAGAACTAAACTACCAAAAATCGAAAGCATAGCAATAATATTTAATATAAAATCATAAATCGTTAAAAAGCGTTGCTCTTTAAGTTGTAATTTATCAAAATGATTTAATTTAGCCATCAAATTATCTCGATAATGATTAATTTGATTAAATCGACGTAGTTCATCCATACCAGCTTTATAATCATAAAAATGATTTAAAAATCGGGCCTGTTCATTAGCTGCATGTTTCTTTAAAGTACGTGCTTTTTTTGAGCTTAACCAAGGAACAATGAGTAAAGTAAACAACATGCTAACCATAATCAATAGCGCATGGCCGATTGAAATGAACGCCAAAACTATGACTGTAACTAGCGCTGTCAAACCGATGACGACTGGTGGATAATAAACACGTAAATATATATTTTGTAATGCCTCAACACGACTAATCATACGTGAAATTAAATCACTAGAACTCAGTTTACGGTAAACATTAGGAATGACATTTACTAATTTACCGAAAAACTGTACCCGAATATCACGTAGCATTGTAAATGTAGCTTTATGAGAAATAAGGCGCTCTACGTATCGAGTAATAGCTCTTAAAAACCCAAACAATTTTACTGTTACGACTAAAATCATCAGAGCGTATAGTGGCGCACCAAGTGCACTTTGTGTCACCATATAACCACTTAAGAAAAACATGGCGAGCGCAACTAAACTTCCACAAACACCAACAACTATAGCTAACAATAAATCCTTATCTACTTGAAATTTTAGTCGTGTTTTCATAAGTCATCACCATTTTCTGTTATATTTACTGAAATATTGCGATCATCAGCAATCAGTCTTCCATTTTCTATATACAAGCGTCGTTGTAAATGGCGAATTGTATTATCTCTATGTGCAATGACAATCATCGTTGTATCTTTAAAATGTTGAAACAGAACGTTCTGAATCATGTGTTCTGTTTGAATATCTAAACCAGTTGCAGGCTCATCAAATATAACGAGATCTGGCTTCATAACTAAAAGACGGCAAAGTTCTATGCGTCTCATCTGTCCACCAGATAACATTTCGCCTCCTTCACCTATTATTGTGTTAATGCCTTTTGTGAAAGATTGAACTTTGTCTAATAAACCTACTTCGTCTAGCACTTCTTCAACAGTTTTATTTTCTATATCTTTAAACATCGTAATATTCTCTTTTATAGAAGCACTGAAAATATATGGCTGTTGACTAAGTATTCCTATATTTAAATCACGCTGGTTTGTACTTATAGTACCTATTGTTGGCCGATAAACACCTGCAATAAGATGTGTCAAAGTGGATTTACCTGCCCCGCTTGGACCTACAAGTGCAATTTGATCACCATTATATATTTCCAAATTTAAATCATTTAATATCAATCTATCAGAATTATCATATCGAAATGATATATCTGTTAACTGAATAAATGGCTTTTGATTTTCCTCATACTTTAATAGAAATTCATTATTATTGTTCGGTTGTTCTAAAAACTCAAACACAACGTCACTGGCACCTTCACTTTGTTTTCCAGTATGGAACGCTTGCCCTAAGTCCTTAATTGCATTATAAAATTCAGGCGCTAAAATAATCGCAATTGCCGCAGTTTTAAAATCAATATTATGAAATACTACTAAGCTTAGCGTTGCTTCCAATGCAACCAATCCAATACCTAACATACTTATAAATTCGAGCATTAATCCCGATAAAAAAGCACTGCGTAAAATGCGCATTGTTAAAGTTCTAAACTGAGTACTATCGTCGTAAATATGCTTCTCTGTTTGTTCTGTACGATTAAATAGCTTTAACGTCACTAAACCTTTAGCAATATTTAAAAACCGTTGACTAAATTGATTCAAATAAGTCATTTGATCTTTTGACTCATCTCGCGTTTTCAAACCGAAAATAATATAAAACAAAGGAATAAATGGTGCAGTTATTAACATAATTAATGCGGTATTGAAATGGATGAAAAACATTGCAATGATTATGATGAGTGGAACCATCATTGATTTGAACACTTGAGGCAAATAACTCTTATAAAAAGGTGCTAAACCATCAATGTTTTCTGTGAGTATAGTCATTTGTTCACCGATTGGATGACCATTATTTTTATAAATAACCCGCTGTCTAAGCATATGCTTAACTTTAAATGCTAATGTATCACCTAACCATTGATTTAGAAATTGCACAGTTGCTCTTAAAAGTAAAACACCTAATAAAATAAATAATACAATCCATAAACCTTGAAATTGATGTCTTATAATTTTAGCTAAAAAATCTGCTATTAAAATATTTTGCGTTATAACGAGTATGCCGAGACCAGTACTGACCAAGAACATGAGTACCGGAAAAATTTTATATTGAAACAGTATTGTTGTTAATTTTTTCACAATTATATCACCTAAACCTATTATAAAAGGTTTTCCTTAAAATCAAATTAAATAGCTCAATAAAATATTGTAGTTTTACATGTAAAAGAAAATGAATATATACATCTTTAGTCTAGTATTATAACTATAACTAGCATGTCTTTAAATGAATATGCTATCATGATATGGTAATTTTGATATTTAAATAAATTAAATTGAGTAATGAAAGTGGGTACATTATGTTTATCATTGAATTAATAAAAGGTATTATCTTAGGGGTCGTCGAAGGATTAACAGAATTTGCACCTGTTTCCTCTACTGGACATATGATTCTAGTTGATGATATGTGGTTAAAATCATCTGAATTTTTAGGTTCTCAATCAGCATTTACATTTAAAATCGTCATCCAATTAGGATCCGTCTTTGCAGCAGCATGGGTATTCCGCGAACGCTTCTTAGAGATTTTACATATTGGTAAACACAAACATGTTGAAGGAGAAAACGATCAACAAAGACGTTCAAAGCCAAGACGTTTAAATTTATTACATGTATTAGTGGGTATGGTGCCAGCAGGTATTTTAGGCTTACTATTTGATGATTTCATCGAAGAACATTTATTTAGTGTGCCAACTGTTATGATTGGCTTATTCGTAGGTGCTATCTATATGATTATTGCTGATAAGTATTCAGTTAAAGTTAAAAACCCACAAACAGTGGATCAAATCAATTATTTCCAAGCGTTTGTAATTGGTATCTCTCAAGCAGTAGCTATGTGGCCTGGTTTCAGCCGTTCAGGCTCAACAATTTCAACTGGGGTATTAATGAAATTAAATCATAAAGCAGCATCGGACTTCACATTTATTATGGCTGTTCCAATTATGTTAGCAGCTAGTGGTTTATCTTTATTAAAACATTATCAAGATATTCAGATTGCTGATATACCTTTTTATATTTTAGGCTTTTTAGCTGCATTTACTGTTGGACTAATTGCAATCAAAACATTCTTGCATCTAATTAACAAAATCAAACTAATTCCATTTGCCATTTACAGAGTTGTATTAGTAATCTTTATTGCTATACTTTACTTCGGATTTGGCATTGGTAAAGGTATTTAATTTCCTTTTAAAATATAGACTGTCAATTAAGGAACCACTTGATTGGCAGTTTTTATTGTCTTCTTTTAAAAAACATCTGAAATACTTAATAGTGATTCACTACTATCATCGTTTATATTGATGTATCATAGGGTATGTAAAATTAATAAAGTAATTATGGAGGCAAGATCTATGGATAAGAAAAAAGTCATCAAATTTATGATTAATGTATTACCAATTGTATTGGTACCGTTAATTGTTGAACGTAAACGTATCAAACAACATCCGGACGTACAAAAAGTTACAGATGCTACAAGTAAAGTTGCTTCAAAAACATCTGCAGCAATCAGTAACACAGCGAGTGATGTTAAAGAATATGTCGGCGATAAAAAACAAGATTTTGAAAATAAACGTGAACTTAAAAAGTTTGCTAGAGAACATGATCCTGCCTATATTGAGAAAAAAGGCGAAAAATTAGCTAAACAAAATCGTAAAGACGCTGATAAAATGAATAAAATACTTCAAAAAAATATCGAAAAGCGTCATAAAGAAGAGCAAAAAGCCCGCGAAAAGAATGAAATACAACGTATTAAAGATATGAAAAAATCACAAAAATACGAAGAAAAAGCAGGCTTAACACCTAATAAATTAGATGAGAAAACTGAGAAAAAAGGCGATAAACTAGCTGAAAAAAATCGCAAAGAAATCGCTAAAATGAATAAAAAGTTACAAAAAAATATTGAAAAACGACACAAAGAAGAACAAAAACGCCAACAAGAAGCTGATAAAGCACGCATCAAGTCATTTAAAAAATATAAAGATTATGTTGCCAAAAGCGCCTCTCAACAAAATAAAGAAAACAATACAGAGGCATAATTGTGACACATATTATTATTGATGGAGATGCTTGTCCTGTTGTTGATTCTATTATAGATTTAACAACTGAGACAGGCATTTTTGTGACAATTATTCGGAGCTTCAGCCATTTTTCGAACCAATTATATCCTCCACATGTATCAACATTATATGTTGATGATGGACCAGATGCAGTTGATTACAAAATTGTTCAATTATCAACGAAGGATGATATCGTAGTCACTCAAGATTATGGACTCGCAAGTTTATTAGTCGACAAAGTCTTAATTGTCATGCATCATAATGGGAAGATATACAATTCCAAAAATATTCAACAACTATTAGATAAACGATATATGAATGCACAAATTAGAAAACAAGGTGGTCGCCACAAAGGTCCCCCACCTTTTACAAAGCAAGATCAAAAAGTGTTTGAACAATCACTATTAAAAGTCATTCATCGAATTAAGGAGCTGGATTAACATGAAACGAATCGCAGTTTATTGTGGTGCAAGCAAAGGTCATGACCCTTCATATGTACAAAAAGCATACGATTTAGGTAAATATTTTGCTGAACAAGGTTATGAATTAGTATTTGGTGCAGGGTCAATTGGCATTATGGGTGCCATTCAAGATGGTGTATTAGATCATGGCGGCAAAGCTATTGGCGTCATGCCTAAAATGTTAGATGAACATGAAATCACAAGCCAACGTTTAACTGAATTAATTTTAGTTGATTCTATGCATGAACGTAAAAATAAAATGGCAGAACTTGCAGATGCATTTGTCATGGCTCCTGGTGGCGCAGGTTCACTAGAAGAATTTTTCGAAATGTATAGTTGGACTCAAATAGGTATCCATGAAAAGCCTATTGCCATTTATAATATTAATGGCTTTTTCAATCCACTACAAACAATGATTGACCATATGATTGAGGAAGGTTTTATTGATCCTAAGTATCGTGCTCTTGCACCGTTATGCGACACTAAGGAATCATTAATAGAATCAATATTAAATTTCAAACCTCTGGGTACTCGTTCATACGATTAATCATTCTAAGGTTAAAGAATAAACAAACACCCCTAATATTGTTATCATCAGCTAAACAATGTTAGGGGTGTTTGTTACGCTTATGTATAAATTTTTCACTTTCGAAGATTAATGTAATAGCGCACTTGCCTTTTTAATAAATGATACTTACTTAGATTGGGTAATTCGAAATGATCATACACTGTCATGCCAATTTTTTCCATTACACGTTGTGAAGCTTTATTTGCTTCTGCTGTAAAACTATAGACATCGTATATTTGATGTTCTTCTGCTAACTTCAACGTTGCCTTTGCGCCTTCAGTTGCTAATCCTTTTCCCCAAAATTCTGGCAACAAGCGCCAACCTATTTCATAAAGCGGTAATTCTTTAAATGGATAATCGCTTGTTTCTGGAATATAATTCAAACCTATAAAGCCTATCCATTGATGTGTCTCTTTATCTTCTACAGCAAATAATCCAATGCCATAATCTTTAATAACCGCATCCATAGTTCTCATATCTAATTCTGAACGACGATAACTCAATAAACTTGGAAAGTATTTACGTACGTCATAATTCGCATTCATTTTTTGAAAAGGTAACAGATCATCTTCATGCCAGTCTCTTAATATTAAACGCTCCGTTTCACAATAAATCATCGATTGACACTCCTATATAATTTCTCAATAAAAAACACAAAATCGATATTTTGATCAACTTTGCGTTTTAGATAGCAGTTTATTTTGATTTAGAAATATAACTTATAAGTTCAACATGAACTGGCACTTCTTTTAAACGTGCTCTATCTGATTTCAGCGCAGTAAAAGTTGCATCTATAAAATCTTGTTGATGGTTTAAACGATATGTAGCAACAAAAGTATCTGTATCGGACTCAAAGTTTGGTAAATGTGCAATTACACGCTTAATTTCGCCAGTAGAATCAGCAATCGTATGTCCTGTAATATTTTCTAATTCTCTACCTAATTCTGGCAAAGTAATATCTTGACCCTCTAAAATTCTAAAATCTTGTTCATGCATGCCGTTTCTCTCCTTTATTAATTACGTTGTCTATTTTTACGTTCTGTTTCAATCATGACCACATTTTAATTAATACATACCCTTAAAATAAGGTTTAAAACGCTGTACCTTTCATCTATAACAAGTAAGCAATTCGATTATGATTGGTGTTTGTCATTAGCTTTTTGATCTTTATCTGCTGATGTAGGCTTTTTGTGATTATCTTTATCCGATGACTTAGTTTGATCTTTTGATTGCTTATCTTGTGATGCCTCTTTATCTTTATCTTTGTCTTTATTTTTGTCTTCGTCTTTTTTATCATCCTTGTTATCTTCTTTTGAAGGTTTTAAATCTTTCACTTCTTTTTCAAGGTCTTTTTGCTTATCTGCTAATTTTTCTTTTTCTTGTTGAAGCTTTTCTTTTTTATCTTTTAATTCTTTATTTTCTTTTTGTAAATTATCGATATCCTTTTCCAGAGTGGCTTTCTCTTGGCTTTTACCACAACCTGTTAAAAATAGCATGACCGCCATAATACTAATGATTAATTTCTTCATATAAAACTCCTTAACGTCATTAAATCTTTTTTAATTTTAACATGAATTAGCAACATAATCCTAATTCTAATCAATATCTTTATACATTTTCACATGACTCACTTGATAACCTAAATCTTTATTCAAAGATATCATTGGCAAATTACTTTTATGAATTGTACTGCTTATTCGCTTTGCATTCATAGTTTTTGCCCATTTCTCAAGCGTAATCTTCAGTTGCGTAGCTATTCCCAGTTTGCGAAATTGTGGTTCAACATATAGCAGTTCAATGTTAACCATACTTTTTTCATTACTAAAATGTCCCCAAATAAACGCTATTAATTGACCTTCATTTTCATATATATAAATTTTATCATTTGTATGTTCTAATCTTGAACATATCATCTCGTACCTAAGAGCAATACTCAGTTTAGTACATTTATAGTTGGATTCTACTTGCGACAATAATGTCTCATGTATATTAGCTATTTGCTTGATATAATTATGTTCATCTTTATTAAGTGTCCTCATTTTCCTCTCCAATATTAATCGTTATATTTATGCGTTTAATATGATATGATTGACCTTATTAATACTATAAAATCATTTCCATTTTAATTTGGAATTAAACATTTTTAAAGGAGCGCTTAAGTAGCAATGAAAAGTACTGCGCAATTAACAAAAGAAAATAATGTTAAATCATTAAGATTAAGCAATACTGATAGAGAAATCTTCGAGAATTATATGACTTATATGCGCTCTGACTTTCGCGTCAATCCTCATGATACAGAGTTAATTATTAACCGTATACTTAAACAATTATTAAGCGCAGAACAACATGGTTTATTAGCCTTAGATTTTTTCAATCACGACCCAAAAGCACATGCAATAAAAGAACTAAAAGCGATGCCTAATGAAACATTTAAAAATATTTTTAAATATATCTATCAACACATCGTTCTATTAATTGGGATTGTTAGTTTTCTCAAAGGATTTTTAGGATTTTTCATGGAAAAAAATGGAAGTAATTTATATTTTGTTTCATTCCCGTTTTCAGTAGTCGTTGGATTCTTTATTGTCTTTTTATTTATATGGTTTAGTTTTAAAACAATACAACTGCAGTGTTTTAACAATTCAAATTGGATATGGATATTCACCTATTTAGCAATCATTCTACTAATTGTAGGATTTTTCTATGTATTCTTTATTCCACAATCATTACTTGCCTTTGGACCATATATTCAGGTAAGCAATTGGGTATTTATTATATTTTCATTTATAGTTATGCCTATTGGATTACGCATTGAAAGAAATATTTCGAAAAAACATTCTCATACATTTTTATAAACAAAAAGCTTATTACATCATATGCGAATTTGGTACTGTTAATGATAAAATCACTAAATTACAGTTACCGAAAAACATATTTTGCAATAAGCTTTTTATTAATTAATCAATAAAGCATCTATAAAGAACCATACAATCATTATAAACATAATGATTGCTTGAGCTATACTACTTGTTAAAAATGCTACGATTGAACCTATACTTACTTTAACTGCTCTTTCAAATGAATAGCCTTGTATTAATTCAACTATGAATACCAAAATAAAAGGTATAATAATAATTCCAAATGGCGGTAAAACAAAACATCCAATAACCACACCAATTAAAGCTGCATACTCTCCAAACTTAGAACCACCGAAGCGATTCACAAAATATTTATTAGCTAAAAAGTCCGCACATAAAATTAGTATTGTTAGCAATGCCATAGATACATAAAACACCCATGATAAATGCTGATTATGAAAGCCAAATTGATAGATTAAAAAGCCAACCCATAATACTAAAACAGAAGGAATAATCGGCTTAATCAACCCAACAAATGCTAACATGAAGGCAGCGATGATAAGTAGCCATAAAATAATTGTCATGTTGATATCACATCCTCTTTTGTAATTTTTTGATTTTTAGTAAAGAATATAAGTATCATACCTAACATGATTGATGCTGCTGATACAAAAAATACATTTTCCAAACCTACCCAGTGACTCATAGCACCACCTAATAGGTTACCGCCTAACTGTCCAATAACCATTGCATTAGAAAATAGTGTTGAGGCGTATCCTGGAAAATCTGGTAAGATATCTTGGAAATAACTAATACCAATTCCTAAAAGAACCGCTAAGAAAATAGCTAAAAACACCTGTCCTGCTAACATCATATAGAAGTTTTTAAATACCCCAATGCTGAAGTAGAATAAACCACCAAAAATCGCTCCATAAATCAACAATGTTCGAGTCTGTAATCTAGATGATAAAACGCCAAGAATGATCATAAATGGCACTTCTAAACCAGCACATAAACTAGCTAAATAACCGACATGTTGTTCATTTTCTTTTAAATAATCAGTAACAAATAAAGGCATATTCATCGTATACATCCATTGTCCAATGTGTAATAAAATAAATGCAATAAATGGTAATAAAAGCGTTTTGTCTTTAAACATATTAGGAGCAATTTTTTCAACATGTTGTTGCGTACTAATAGGGTGTTTAATGTTTAAATCCTTATAGAAAAACACTTGAAGTACTAAAGTAAATAAAATGATACTTATTGTTCCACCAAACAATCCAGCATAGCCTTTTAATCCGATTAATTGGGCACCAATAAATGGACCAAATAAAAAGCCCAATGAGAACATTGAACGTAATACTGTGTTGGCAAATTGAGCTCTATCTTTAGAGCTTGAAACATTGATAGATTCTCTAGCAGATGCGTAAAGTTGGGGCATTGCTGGTGCAAATAATCCTTGGAAAATCGCATATAGTAATATGAATAACCAGATTGTATCTACAAAAAAGTATATTGAAAAACCAAGCGCACCCATTAATAATGCGAGAATAATAATAATTTTTCTATTAAAGTGATGCGTATCCGAAAATCTAGCAATAATTGAATTTACTGTAAACTGGCTAATCGCTGCAGATGCTAGAAGTAATCCATACTGATTTGTTGTCATACCTAAATCTTTAGTTGCAAAAAGAACAAGATATGGGACCGTAACCGCAATACCCATACCTAGTAGAAACATATTAGCAACAAAGAGTTTATAATTCTTTATTTGTAATAACGCTGCAAACATATCCATAACCCCGCTTCTTAGAGCCCCTTTTAATTTATTAATTAGGGGCTCTTATGCAGTTGGTGCATTAGCAACCAACTGTATTCCTTTGTCCCCTTTTAATTTATTAATTAGGGGCTCTTTTGCAGTTGGTGCGTTAGCATCCAACTGTATTCCTTTGTCCCCTTTTAATTTATTAATTAGGGGCTCTTTTGCTGTTGGTGCATTAGCAACCAACTACGTTCAATTTAACCGAATAGTTTAAAACTAAATACAAACCTTAAATTAGTCTAAAACTACGCCTTTGGTTGTTCAACAAAGCTCGCCATGAGATTTACAAAAGAATCAACTTGTGGCAATTGCAACATGCTCGGATCATAACTCATAAATGTCGAACGAATCAGCGGTTCATTATCAATTTCTACTTTTTCAAACTCAAATTGTTCTTTGCTGATATTTTTCATCATAATTTCTGGCAAGATTGTAACACCTACACCACTAATCAACATTTCTTTGCAAGTTGCTACTTGATCCACTGTAATAGTTGCATGGTAATCTTGTTCTAAATTATCGTTATACCATTGTTTTATTTGATTTATATAAATCGGATCAGCTTGAAACTCTATAAATGGTAACTTTGTAACATCATCTCGTCTATTTTTTGGAAAAATAAAATAATGATCATCATTAAATAAATGTGTGTTAGCTAAATTCATTACCTTATTTCCACGAGTTATCATAACATGATAATCTCTATGATTTGCTTTAATTTGTTCAGTTGAACCAACTTGCACTTGTATTTCAACATTAGGAAATTGGGCATTATATAGGCTCAAAACTTCAGGAAGTAAGGTTTGTCCAATCAAAGAAGAACACCCGATTGATATTGTTCCATTCACTTCACCAATATGTGCCTGCATTTTGTCAAAAAATAATCGCTCTCTTTTCAACATGTCACGGGCATGCTCAATAATCATTGTTCCTTCAGTTGTTGTAATCAATTGTTTTTTTGTTCTGATAAAAATATCTACTCCAAAAGCATTTTCAATAGCTTTTAGTCTTTGTGTAACAGCAGGTTGAGATATATATAAAATTTCAGCCGCTTTACGTAACGTTTTCGTTTCGTCTAATGTTATTAGTAAACGATAGTCTTCAATCTTCATAATTTCCCCCCATAAATTATTCAATTATTGAACTTTCATGGCTACAAGCATTCATGAGTTCATTACTAACGAATAATTTCACCAATTTTATTGGTATGGCTGCAGCTTGAATTACTTAGTTTTTCTTTTGTTGTTGGTGATTTTTAGTTTGATTATATTGCTTAGGCTTTATTTGTTTGCTTTTTTCAATATTAGTTTTATTTTGTGGCTTTTGATGATTTTTTTGAGCCTTTGCATTAATTTTATTAAAGCAGTACATGATTTTCTTTTGGAATCCTTTAAAATCATTTTCTAACTCTGCCATAATTTGATGTGCAATCATATATGCTTCATGAAATTGCTTTTTTGTAATTTGCTCACTTTCTAATGCAAACATTAAATCATCTTCATCTACCAACTCATATTCACCACTTGGTAATGCTAAAACATCTAAACATAAATCTACTGTACGCGCATTACCTTTTTGCGTTATATTTTTGATATTTATATCAAAATAATATTCTAATGGATTGCCTTTATTATCAAACATTACAGTTATACTATAACGTTTCTTTTCAGGTAGTATTTGCAACCATTTATAATTGTCATCTGCGACAATGATATTTTGTCCAACTACCGTCACCTCTAAAGGATCACGAACCTTTTTCATCGTGACTAAGCCTATAATACCCTTAAACCTATTATTATTAACTTTTACCTCTGTGTATTCCCTATCAATTAGGCGACGCCAGTGACGTTTATCTATATACTTTACTTTCACAGTCACCAACTCCTTGTCATTATTATATAAAACTACATAAATGATGTCATGTCATGATACAGTTTTATAGTTTTTGTTAATCATATGAAAATATTTATTATTATTTTACTACAACTCGCTTCAATTTACTTAAAATAGACAATATTAATTAGATAGTACACACATTTCTTCATAAAAGTGATTTTTCAAAAATATAAATAACACACTCTTATCGTTTTCAAAATCATTTAATGCTATTTTCATTAAAAACAGCTGAAGCATCAAATCTATTCTGATTCAATCAAGAATACATATAAAAATGAAGTGACTCAAAGGTTTATTAACAACCTTCAAACCACTTCATTGATCATTTTTATTTTAAAGCATATTTTTCAATCACTGATTTAAGATGCGGATATTGTGTAATTAATTCAGATTGCTTAAACAATTCAAACTGCTTAAACTCAAATGCCGGTTGACACATACAACCTACTAAACTATAAGTATTTGAAATTTCGATTGAAGAAGCAAAAATTGTTCCTTTAGGCACTACATATTGCAATACATCTCCATTTTGGATATCAGTACCCAATGTTGCAGTCGTATATTCCCCATCCGGATTTATCATATGAATTGTTAGAGAATCACCAGCATGATAGTACCATACTTCATCAGCATCAATTCGATGAAAATGCGAAATATTGTCATCTGTAAGTAAAAAATAAATACTACTAAACGGCGCTCTGCGTCCATCTTTCAATACTTCTCGAATTGTCTCTCTATAGAAACCACCTTCAGGATGTGATTCAAGTTGCAATTCATCAATCCATTGTTCTGCTGATTTCATTATTTCAAATCCACATTATGGAATACGTTTTGTACATCTTCTAAATCTTCTAATGCATCGATTAATTTTTCAAATGTTACTTGGTCCGCTTCAGAAAGTTCAATATCTGTTTGAGGTAACATTTCAAATTCAGCAACTTTAAATTCTTCAACACCTGCTGCACGAAGCGCATCTTGAACGACTGCAAATTGATCTGGTTCAGCATAGACTATTGTCAATCCATTATCGTCAATCACATCATTTACATCTACATCTTGTTCCATTAATGTTTCAAGTATTTCGTCAACAGACTTTCCTTCAATACCAAATGTTGCCACATGATCAAACATATAAGCAACTGATCCAGATACACCCATATTACCGCCGTTTTTACCAAAAGCAGCTCGCACATCAGAGGCAGTACGATTTACATTATTTGTTAACGCATCAACAATTAGCATTGATCCGCTTGGGCCAAATCCTTCATATCTTAGGTGATCAAAGTTTTCGTCTCCAGCACCCTTAGCTTTATCTATTGCTTTTTCAATAATATGATTCGGCACTGAATATGTCTTAGCGCGTTCAAGCACCAACCTTAAAGCTTGGTTAGATTCTGGATTGGGTTCACCAGATTTTGCTGCAACATAAATCTCCTTACCAAATTTCGCATATATTCTACTTGTGTTTTTATCTTTTTGGGCCTTTTTTTCTTTAATGTTATTCCATTTACGTCCCATAATGTCATCTCGCTTTCGAACTGTTTAATTAACAACATATATTATACATGATTTTTTTATGTTTATATACATTTTCACAATTAACATTATTGAACTACGATTTCTTCAAACTGTTACTTAGTTTTAAAATATGTATAAATTAAAAATGTGCCGATAAGCAAATTCTATGCTTTCGACACTCAATTTCAATTAAATATTTAAAAATTGTTCTACATCTTCAAATAAAGCATTAAATTTAGATATATCATCATTATTTAAATAAATATAAATTTTACGCTCATCTTTAGATGATCTAACTTTACTAAGTCTTTCTTTTTCAATTAGTCTTCTTATAGAAACTAATAATTTTGTCCTACTTAAATCTAGCTCATCCATTGCAGTTTTTAAAAATGATTGCATAAGTACTTTTTCATCTTTGCAATGCTTCATCGTTAAATCTAAGACTGCTAAATCATTTAGCGACAACTTATATTTTTTATCAATATATTCAGATAATGCTTTATATTGTTTATAGAAGCCAAGCAATGTTTCTAATTTCTCAGTATTCAAAATGTTGCACCCCCAAATATATAAAGACAATGCTTCTGTCATTATTATCTTAAATTTTTCAGCCATTGTCTTTCTCATTTGTTTTTAATACGTTGTCAAAATTACCAACAAATGCAAATTAAATTTTGCAATACATATCAAGGTGTTATTTTTTTCCTATTTTAATTATGTATAACGCATTAAAAGTAACGTTAATATTCAAGGAATTATCACTAAAATTATGCTCTTTAATCTCTATTGCTGGTTTAAGGTAGTTGTCAATTTTAGATAGTAAACTAGGGTTCCATTCATATTTATCTCTTAATTCTTTAGAAATCAAATGATTAATGTTGCCACTATTTTCGTCCAATGTTTCTATTACAATTAGATATTTATCGTTTAAAACATTGTTTTTAAAATTTATATAAACTTGACTATCCTCAAAATTACTCATAATTGTCTCGCTCTCTATCACTCGCCAATCATAAATAACAAGACAATAATAATTCTCTATATCAAAAATAGAATAATAACTGTTTTCGTATTTTGGTTTCGAGACATATTCGATAAACTTTTCTAATATAAGACCTAGTGTTGTTTTAAATCCATTTTTGTCATATAGATGCATCGCATTAAATGCTTGATGATTGTCAAAAATGTTTAATCCAAAGCCATCAAAGTTGTGATACAGCGCACTTAATGTCTTATAAATTAATGGAGCACTATTACTTAGATCTCGTTCTTTATTATTAAGCAGTTTATGATTTTCAACATTTAGAAAAATCAGCTTTTCTTGTTCAATATCCAATTCATTAATTACTTGTTTTAAATTTTTAAAATGCAAAATATTTTTCAATAGTAACTCATCACTTTCCCCCATCAAATAAGGGCTACTTAAATTTGCATTATCTATTATTAACGAATCGAATTTAAGTCGCTTTATTTGTGATACTAGTGATTTAAAAACTGAAGGTTTTTCAAATAAACAGGTAATGTTCAATCCTAATTTCACATTCAACATGATGTTATGTAATTTTAATATCATTCGATAAATTGTTCTAATTTCCATCAATGATAAATCAAAAACAAAATGCACTTCGTAATTATTATGATTACTTAATTCGTTTGGAGATATTTGTCTGAAAACACTCATAAAAGCTTCTTCAACAAAATAAGTTGTTTCAATATCATTTATATTAAATGCTATCTTTAGATCACTTTCAATTATTGTTTTAATGATTGTGAATTTTTCTTCTTCGGACATGGTATTTTTACTTTTTAGAATCGATGGCATGATGAAAAAGACAACTTGACTGTTCTTATTCAATAAGGTTTTAAAGATTCCTTCTAAGAAAACTAATTTCATTTCTGTATAAGTATTTATTTGAATAACCGTTTGAAACAATTTAGGTGTTTCAAATTTGTCTTCATCAATATGTATAACATCAGTTAGGTGGTTTTTATAATGTTCAATATAATTCAATATGATTTCTTTTACTTCTTGCACCATTTTGCCTACTAGTGGTTCTGGCTTTAGCATTAAACATTTATTATATTTTGATAAATTACGATATTCATTCGGTGTTATATCCATATAACTTTTAAACATTTTAGAGTAAGTGGAGCTACTACTAAAACCTAAATGTTCACTTATGTTGCTAATAGTACTATCAGTAGTAAGTAGAATTTCAATCGATTTACCAATTTTCAAAGTATCAATATATTTTTTAAAACCCATGCCCATAAGTAAGTGGAATTGTGATGACAAATTTGACTTTGAGACAAATAATTTATCAGCGACACTTTTTAATGTCAATCGTTGATTTACATTTTGATAAATATATTCGAGCTCATCACGCAAATCACCATAATAAGCATATCGATATTGATTTTGTGCAATCTTTTTATCCATACTTGCTTCTTTTGCAATGATTTTAATAATATCCTGTAATTTTCTAATATCAGCGTCATTAAGAGGCTGATTATCAAGGTATCGATATGTCAATTTTAATAGTAGACATTTCAAATTATAGGATGATTTAATCAACTTTGCTGTATAGTGGTAATTAAAGAAAGTAAAGCCTAATTCCGCAAACCAATCGCTACTCAAATACAACATGATCGTTTTTTTATTATTCTTAATACTAAATACATCCAGATGATTAATAATATATATATCATCTTCAATTATTTTACTTTTACGAAATTTTTGTAGTTCGATTTCCCCGTCAATTGGCCAAAATAAGACTATGCCATCTTGGCAACGCGTTGTCGCATATTCATTATTAGTAAGTATATGCAAGCATGATTTTGCCATAACTTTACTTCTTTCTATATTTAAGTACCACTTTTATCATTCCCTATAATATTTAACTTATTTAATTAAACGTAAATTTAACACAATACGAATACCAAATCAAAAATAAATAAAACTATATAATGGTTAATTTTTAAACTTATATATCAATCATTTAAATATTACAAAAATAGATGTAGTCAGTTTAATTAAACTATCCAATTGAAAACACACTACTTTTTAGTATTTTCAAAATAATTTTAAATGACCACATCTACAACGTATTACTATTATCTTTTGTTAGTTATATATTCATTTTCAATTTAAAAATAAACACTTATTTAAATCACATTCTACTTTTGAGATAAGCTCAAACTAACATTAAATTGTTTATATTATCTATACTTCTTCCTATTAATATTTCGATTTTAAAATTAATACGTAGCTATACTTTACTTTTCTAATAAAAGTGTAATTAGAAAGGCAAGTACACCTGTTTAAAGTTTATCTTCTAAGATTTGTTTACTTTAGAACTATAGCAGTTAATCATTTTAATGATTAATAATATCTTTACAATTAAGGTAATAAATTTTTATTGCTTTATCAGTAAAATCTCTATCTAAATTTCTAATTTATGACAATCGCTCCAATTTAAGGTTGATATTCATTATTGATTATTCCAAAACTTTATACAAATTTCTTTATTAATTTAACTGTTTATCTTCTGAACATATTAGCAAGGTAAAGTATATCCTTAATAATATTCAACAAATTAATAAATAGATTAAATCCCATTTCTCTTGGTGAATAGTCACCTCTTTTTAAACGATTAAAATCATACAAAGTATAAAGTAGAAATAACAACAGACTAACGACGGTAATAATAGTGTAAAAAATAGGATTTTGAAGAAAAATACCAATTAGACTCGCAATAATTAATGTTATTAATGTAACGAATAAATATTTGCCTATACTCGATGCATCTCCAACGAAGAAATAACCAATAATACCAAATGCTATAAATGCAAAAATTGCTAATGCGATATTTTTATAGAAAATATCTGGTCCTAAATTTTGTAAATACGTGGTAAACGTTGCGTATGACAATAAGCCAATCACTACAGCGTAAATATGTGAAATAATTAAACCGAACCGTCTCGCTCTTTCAAAAACAAGTGTTGCTAAAATAATAATCAGTAATCCAAATGACAAGGGTTGTCGCCAACTTAATGGTAAAAACTGACCTAGATAGCATCCTATGCCAAATATAATCCAATAATACATAAAATAAAGCCACACTTTACTTATTGATTGAGCATGCTGGTTTTGATGATAATATGAATGATTTGTATTTTGCGACAAAATAATTCCTCCTTCTACCGTCGTTTTATGCGTCAAATTTTACAGTAAATTTTGCTTCATCAAAAGAAATAACCTTTAACAAGTATAGTAATTTTACATTTTACAATGTTACAAAATATAATTTTTTATAATTAGTTAAAATCACTAAAACGCTTTTATACACTATCAAATCAGCATTTATAAAAATATGAACCGATATCCTAAAATGTTAATAATATTACAAGATAATAACAAACCACACAAAGCTACTTATTTTTGATAATATGGAAATCGTAATATAAAACGAAAACTTAATTTACTATATAAATTGTCTTAATAATTTTTAAAAGTAGTAAAACTTAATTTTAAGGAGGAGTCCCTTTGAAAAAATTAGCATTTGCAATAACAGCAACATCTGGTGCAGCTGCATTTTTAACGCATCATGATGCACAAGCTTCTACACAACATACAGTACAATCTGGTGAATCATTATGGAGTATTGCTCAAAAATACAACACTTCAGTAGAGAGTATTAAACAAAATAACCAATTAGATAACAACTTGGTATTCCCTGGTCAAGTTATCTCAGTAGGTGGAAGTGATGCACAAAATACGTCAAACACTTCTCCACAAGCTGGTTCAGCATCATCTCATACTGTACAAGCTGGTGAATCATTAAATATCATTGCTAGCAGATATGGTGTTTCAGTTGATCAATTAATGGCAGCCAATAACTTACGTGGTTATTTAATTATGCCTAACCAAACATTACAAATTCCTAATGGTGGATCAGGTGGTACAACACCAACAGCTACAACAGGTAGCAATGGCAATGCATCATCTTTTAATCACCAAAATTTATACACTGCTGGTCAATGTACATGGTACGTATTTGACCGTCGTGCTCAAGCTGGTAGTCCAATTAGCACATATTGGTCAGACGCTAAGTATTGGGCTGGTAACGCAGCTAATGATGGTTACCAAGTAAACAACACACCATCAGTTGGTTCAATTATGCAAAGCACACCTGGTCCATATGGTCATGTTGCTTATGTTGAACGTGTCAATGGTGATGGTAGTATCTTGATTTCTGAAATGAATTACACATATGGTCCATACAATATGAACTACCGTACAATTCCAGCTTCAGAAGTTTCTAGCTATGCATTCATCCATTAATTAAATAAATTGTACTGATATATACTAGCAATTCACATCATGTGAGATTGCTAGTTTTTTATTTTTGAAAAAAATTTTCATTTTGGTACAAAAAATTATCTCACCCTTCCCTATCATACATATTTATATTTTGTATGAATGGTAGTTAGGTAAAAATTAACAACCTACCTATTTGATTAAATTAAATGCATAATATATTAAAAATCAAAATAATGCAACTAAGTTGACTATATAATGATTTAATTTGTTATACCAGTATTTTACGCTTTTTCGTCTACATATACAAATTTATATTAAATAAAGCCCAATACAATTTAGGTTAATTAAACAAGTTGATAACTATTTAATTATTCCTTCATTGAAGAATATAAACTATTAAATCATTATTTTACGCTTACTTATATTTTAATGACCTAACTGTTTATGTTCCATGGAATAAATTTATAACTTAGCCCCCTAATTAAAATGCTTTGTCTTGGTCATTCTACGTAAACTCTATAAAATATGTTATCTACTTACATAAAAAAATGAACTTCAATACCACCATATGTTTGTGATACTGAAGTTCAGTTTAGTTTTATTTTCAATTAGAAAAATAAGTTAAGTATATAGAATAGTAAACCTGCTAACAATGCTGAAATAGGTAATGTAATCACCCATGTAATGATCATTCGTTGCGCAGTGCTCCATTTTACACCTTTAGCTCGGTTAGAAGCACCAACACCTAAGATTGATGATGACACAACGTGAGTTGTTGATAATGGGAAATGTAGCGATGATGCAACAAAAATTGTTAATGCAGATGATAAATCGGCCGCAGCACCATTTGCTGGACGTATTTTCATAATATTACCACCTACAGTTTTGATAATTTTCCAGCCACCAATTGCAGTACCAAGCCCCATTGCTGTCGCACAGGCAAATTTTACCCATAACTGTGGTTCAACACTGCCATCATTCTGTACATTAGCGACAATCAATGCCAACGTAATAATACCCATTGATTTTTGCGCATCATTCGTACCGTGAGAGAATGATTGTAACGCTGCCGTGAAAATTTGGAAAAATCTAAAGTTACGATTCGCTCTTGTTAAATTTGCATTTTTAAAGATAACTTTAAAAATTGAATACATCAAGAAACCAACACAAAATGCGATTATCGGTGAAACGATTAATACAATAATAATTTTTGTGAAACCTTGGTAATGTAACACTCCAAATGAGCCTTCAGATGCGATTGCTGCACCCGCAATTGAACCTATAAGTGCATGTGAAGACGAACTTGGAATTCCGTAAAACCAAGTAGCTAAATTCCAAATAATAGCCGCAAGTATTGCAGCTAACACAACAACTAATCCATTTTCCAATTTAAATGGATCGACAATGTCTTTAGTAATGGTGCCTGCAACGCCCGTAAATGTTAAAGCACCTATAAAGTTCATCACTGCTGCCATTAAAATTGCCGTTTTAGGCGTTAACGCTCTAGTAGATACAGCAGTAGCTACTGCATTGGCTGTATCATGGAATCCATTGATAAAGTCAAATATCAGCGAGAAAATAACTACAGCTATAGTGACGATGATTATATATGACATAAATATATACTCCCCTTAGCTATTTTTCATAATAATAGTTTCAAAATTATTTGCTACGATTTGACATTTATCAGCGATTTCTTCCATGCTTTCATAAATATCTTTTATTTTAATTAAAGTGATTGGATCTGTTTCGCTATTGAAAATATGTTTAATTGACTGTCTTAAAATACCATCACAGTTTGTTTCAAATTCTTTAATATTAATTGAATGAATACGCATATGTGATAATTTTTTATCGACTAATAAGCCGACAGCAAGTTTCATTTCTGCAACTGCTTTTTGAATGTTATCAACAAACTCAGCCATATATTCATCTGTGTATTCGATTGAATACATTTCAAACATAGCTGCCGTTTCTTCAATTGCATCTAAAACATCATCAATTGCATCACATAATGATAAAATATCTTCACGTTCAATTGGTGTGATAAATGTTTGATTTAAATCAGTAATTACTTGATGTACTAATTCGTCACCATGTGACTCATAAGTTTTAATGTTGTCTGAGTATGCTTTTAAATCTAAATGTGTATTGAAATCCATTTTACCGAATTCAATAGCAGCACGATCCAGATTGAAAACCATCTCTTCTAATTGAACCATAAACTTATCTTTTTTCTTACTAAACATTTAAAATCCTCCATTTAAGCGATTGTCACCAATCACATTCAGTTATAATTTGTTTCAAATTAAGACAAGTGAATTTACAAACTAATGATACAAATTTGTTATTATCAATCGTCAGTATAATTTTAGTGTACTGATATTAATTTCAAAAATGCCTCACAGTAAACAATTTACTGTATTTGCCCTTATATGAAAATAGCACAAAATTTACAATCCCACAATTCAATTTACAAATTTTTAACAATTCCGAAACTTAACTTTTACATAAAATTTAAATAGTAGTAGGCATTTGTTTTGAAAAAGTTATTTTATAGGCAATTTTTTATCTATACAACTCTAAAAATTGTAAATGGATATAGTTGGGAAATTTGCAACGATACAATATTTATTACATAACTTTTACATATTAAAATACACTTATCTTGTTTAAAACGATCATTGACTCATATATCTCTCAATGAATATACTTTTATTTTCTCACATTTAATACAATTTACAAAGTTGAATCCTGTTAATCTTTTCAATTAAAAGCATCACCAATTAAATATATTTCATTCAAAACACTTTCATAATCACTCATACCTTTACTTCATTATTAATATGGTATTTTAACCCAGTATTCAACTATACATGCTAAAAATATAACTTCTCTTCATTTATAATAAAAAGCTTCCAGTATAGTTCGTGAATTCGAATCCACTACTCTACTGAAAGCCATCTGTATATTTTATATGGAATGTCTAATTGTTCGCTTGGAATGATTATAAGCCGTCACTGCAAAAACAGCATACATACAAATGTATAATCCCATTACTATGAAAACCGGTATTTGATTCGTTGTACCCATTAATTTCATATATGCTAATGATGTAAAATATGCATGTGATAGTGCAATAACTAAAGGTAACCCAAAATTAAACATAATTTTAAACTTTAGTCCCCTTGCCATATCTTTTTGTGTAAATCCAAGCTTTCTCAATATACTATAATTCTCTAACTCATCTTCGGTTTCATCTATTTGCTTAATGTATATAATGCAACATACAGCAATCAAGAATGTAATACCTAAAAATGATGTTACAAATAATAATATTCCGGTTAAACTTGATATTGAGCTTATCGCTTCACTTCTTGTTTTAATAGATTTATCAACTTTATTTTTCACTTTTTCTAATGCTAAAGCATCTTTTTTATGTTTCAAATCGAATCCAAATTGAGAGACGATATACTTTGCTTTTGTATACTTTCTTATTTCTTGATAGTCTTTGTCATTTAAGACAAACGTTGGTCCACCTAAATCAACATCTGTCATAAAATAGATTTTATTAATATCTTTCCGTAACTTAATATTAACATGATGTTTTTTCGTTCCTATAACTGCTTTACCATGCTTCTTATGTTTCACTAAATCTTTGATAGAACCTTCCGCTACAAACAAATCAGCTTGTCCACGTTTCAAATCAGTATTAGGGATATATTTATCACTAGTAATTGTTACATTGTATGGTTCTTTCGCTTTTACATCAAATAAATTATCTTTATACAATTTCGTATGAATTACTTCTTTATAATTATAAAAATGAGGAATTTTTTGATTGTTTAATTCACTTGCTAATTGATTAGCTTTTTGTTGGTCTTTAATTGTAACGTCGTGTGGTGCAGTATATTTTATTTCACTTGATAAGGACGCTCTACTTATAGCAGCAAAGCAAAGAACTGAAACAGTAATCGCTGAAATGATTGCCATGACCGTAAGTGAAAAAGCATTTTTCTTAATACGATACATAATAGATGATGAGAACATGACATCATTTACACTTATAACACCTTTTCTAAACTTCTTCACCATTTTAAAAACTAGAGAAACAGAGCTTTTAAAAAATAAGTATGCCCCAATCACAGTTGACAATAAAATAAACATAAGTATACCGATAGAATCATAATATTGAACAATGTTCAAAGATAGATAGTATCCTGTGGTAATCAATACTATACCTAAGATGCCTAAAACAACCTCTTCAAATGTAATTTTATTATGATTTGTTTCTTTAACCTGGTTATTCTTTGACATCTGTGAAATAGATTGTTTGAACACTAATATAAAATTTTGAGCAGAGGTTAAAAAATAAGCGACACCGATTAACATTAATGTTTCAAATACCGCCCTCAAACTAAAAATAATTGGAACCTTTTCTTTAATTCCTAATAATGTAAAGACAATCATTAATAACAGTTTTGAACCAAAAATACCAATAATAATACCTAATATTGCCGTAATTATAAATATTAGTAATTGTTCGAGCATTAGTATATAAATAATGTTGAATTTAGATAAACCTAATGTTTGATATAATGCAAGCTCATAACTTCGTCGTTTAATAAATAACACATTGGCATATAACAAAAATGCAATTATGATGAAAAATAGAAAGTAGCTTCCGACTTGTGAGCCTTCCTTAATAATTGGATATGACTCTGTCATGTTTAGTTTATGCGCGTATTTTAATGCTACAAAGCTAAAATACAATACTACACTCGTAATTAATGAAAAAAGATAGATGGCATAATGTGATAAATTTTGACGAAAATTTTTAAATATTATCTCGTTAAAGGTCATAATTAACGCCACCTAAAACACTTTGTACACGTATTATTTCTTTGAAAAAGGTATGTTTATCGTCATCCCCTTGGTATAATTCAGTGAAAATTTGACCATCTTTTAGCATCACTACTCGATTGGCATAACTTGCTGCAACAGGATCATGCGTTACCATAATAATTGTAGACTTAAATGCTTCATTCATTCTTGTTAATCGTTTTAATAAATCTTGAGTACTTTTAGAATCCAGTGCACCTGTTGGTTCGTCAGCAAATATAATAGAAGGTAATGTAATAAACGCTCTTGCAGCAGATGTTCGTTGTCTTTGTCCACCAGACAATTCAGAAGGGTATTTATCACTAATATCCAATATATTTAATGCTTCTACTACTTTTTCATAACGATTTAACATATGTTCTTTATCTAACTTCTGAACCGTTAGTGGTAACATTATGTTTTCTTTAACAGTCAATGTATGCAGTAAATTATACTCTTGAAAAATAAACCCAATATCATGCTTGCGTATATCAGATAATTCCTTGTTTGAAAGCTTTTCTAATTTTTTTCCTTTTAATGTAATAGAACCTTGTGAAATATAATCAATTGAACTTAAAACATTTAATAATGTCGTTTTCCCAGATCCAGAGGGACCCATAATAGCAATAAACTCGCCTTCTTCAATAGACATATTGATATCTCGCAACACTTCTTGTGCCATTTTTTTAATTCCATATATTTTTGTTAATTGTTTTACTTCTAAAATTGCCACTTTAACACTCCTATAATTTATCTTAACTTCATTTCCTTTAGGCTTTGGCACTTGTATCTTCAATTTAACATATGACTAACATCTATCTTATTATAACGTTGAAGCTGCATTGATGTATCAATTCTAAGTAACAAAACGCATGTTTAAAATGACAAATTTGTCACTTCCGACATGCGTTCAACAATTTCATTTTGTAATGGGAAAATCAATCTGACAGTTGTCCCCTTACCAACAGTCGACGTGACTTGCAGGTGAATACCTAATTGATCCTTTACACTATTTACTAAATATAGACCCATACCTGAAGACGTCGTTTCATTTCTGTTAGCCGTTGACGTAAATCCTCGTTCAAATATTCGCGGCATATCTTTTTTACTAATACCTCTGCCATAGTCTTTAATATATAACGAAACATGTTGATCATTTAATTCTGTCCCAATTTCAATATTAAAATTCTCACTATATTTCAATGCGTTTGACAAAATCTGTCTAATAATCATACGACACCATTTTATATCTGTATAAACATAATCATCCACTTTAAAGTCAACATCAAAACCAATACCTTTAACCTGACTAATATGTCTTGTTAATTGTATTTCGTCAATGACCATGCGTTTAAGTGACACGTAATCAAAATACATATCTTTGCGTTGAGATTCTAATCTAGTAATATACAGCTGTGTATCCAGCATCGAGTTTATACGAGACCATTCATATAGTAATGCCTGTTTTCTTTCTTGATTTTTTTCTTGATCAATTAATAATTTCATGGCTGTCACAGGTGTTTTTATGTCGTGCACAAATTCTGTAATGGTTTGTTCATGCATGTTCAATTGTAACTGTTGCTCAACAACCTTTTCTTTGTGCGCTGAGATTTGACGATATAAATAATCAACTGTATGACGTTGAAATGGCGTTTCCGCTAAATCTTTATGTTTAATTTCTTCTATTTCTTTATCTTTGTCAAAATGCTTATATAATTTTATTTCTTTAAAATATGTCAATATAAGAAAAATCATTGTTAAACTTAAATTCAAAGAAACAATATAAAATAAACTGTCTATTGGAAAATCATAATCGATTAGACTAATGCCTAACATAAGCAAGTTTAAAAACAATATCCAAAATATCCAGTTCATGCGAGATTTCAAAAAATAAGCTACCCATTTCAAATTATTCATGAGCCATATATCCTTTTCCTACTTTTGTTTCGATTGCACTATCCATACTAATTTCAGATAATTTTTTTCGTAAACGATTCACATTTACTGTTAACGTATTATCACTAACAAATGCTTCATCATCCCATAATGCAGTGATAATTGTATCTCTCGAAACGATTTGATTTTTTTTGGTAATAAGAATTTCTAATATAATCATTTCTGTTTTGGACAGGAAAATCGTATCGTCACCTTTTTGTATACTATCTTTTGATAGATCAACGACAGCATCTTGCCAAGTCAATGTACGTTTTTCTTCAGCTGTAAACTCATAGACACGACGATAAATCGCTTGTAATTTAGCAATTAATACATTTGTATAAAAAGGCTTTTGCATATAATCATCTGCGCCAAGTTCCATACTCATCACTTGATCCATTGGATTATCACGAGATGATAAAAATAATATTGGTACGTTGGAAACTTCTCTCATTTTTCTGCACCAATAAAACCCATCATATTTAGGTAATTGAACATCCAATATAACAATTTCAGGATTAAAACTTTCAAATGTATCCATTACTTTGCCAAAATCTTCAATACCAGCAACATTAAAATCCCATTGTTCTAATTCTTTTTTCAATTCTTGAAACAAAGTATTGTCATCTTCTACTAGTAGTATTTGCATCCATATCACCCAATATCATTTAGTATATTTCATATTTTCTCCTGATTTTAATCGACTTTGAAAATCTTTAATCCGGCAGTCAACTTCAAAGCCATGAATCATCATTTTTTGCATTGGTGCTTGTATAAAGTAATAAATCGGCCAAAATAATCGAGGGATATAATCGTATAGATGTATATAAACGACTGCCGACTCTTTGATTAATCTAAATTCTAACTTCCCTTGATTAACTGTATATTTTTTCACTAAACTTCCACTCAATAAAATTAAAGTTATTATTCCGTCAGCTGTTTCTTCTATTTTAAATACTGCGAGCGGTCGCACCTTATTCTTAATATATATCTTAAATTGATCATGTGATTTTTCTGTTTTCACAAAAGTTCCTTTAGTGTAACCCATCCATGCAATAAAATGGTTTACAACGTTCTTTAATGTCCATCCCTTTGGTAAAACTACCTTCATCGTTGATCTAACATCATCATACTTTGAAACTTGTAATTCTACATTAACTAAAGAACGTTTAAAAACTAAATTTGTTGTTTCTACAGGTGTGCCATATGCACCTAGGCGTTCAATTGTTTCATTATCATAACGACTCCCAGGTATGTAGATTACTTTTTTTACTTGATTGATAGCCGCTGCTCGACCAAAATTATCTGCTGCGATTAATGTTAAATCTCTTGCTGATGATTGTGTTATTTTGGCAGAATTCTTTGTTGGGTCGATAAAGAATACAGCAATATCTATTTGATTCATTGCTGCAACAACCTGTTCGTAATGAAATATATCACACTGAATCCAAGTCATTTCAACATCATCTGTTTTTTTATTGTCTGGATATTTTGATATAGTAAAAAGTTCAGCATCATTTTCAATCACTTCACTTAAATACTTACCAATATATCCTGTTCCACCTGCTAATAAAACTTTAGGTTTCATCTAAAATACTCCTTTAAACTGTAACCAAAAAACATATTACTCCACCTTTTAGTTACATATATATTATAATAGTAGCAAATGTTTTAAAATTTCAAAATACTGGAGGCTTTTTATGGCCCATATTATACGTAGAGTTAGTATCAAAGATGTAGAAAATTTCATTTCAATGTTAGCGAAAATATACGACGAATCTCCGTATATGTTCTACACACCAGGAGAATATGATCCTAGCGTCACATCGGCTAGTAAACAATTAGAAGAATATATCACTTCTCCACATAAAGTCATCTTTGTTGCTGAAAGTGATGAACAACTCGTTGGCTTTGCCTTTGTTAATACGACACCATTTCAACGCATTAAACATGTTGCTAAAATTGATTTAGGTGTAAAGAAATTATATCAACATCGTGGAATTGGCCAAGCACTTCTTGATGCCATTATGGCTTGGTGTTTAAACAATCAAATACACCGAATTGAAGCAAATGTACCACTCAATAACCAACCTGCCCTCGAGCTTTTTAAAAGTGCCGATTTTCAAATCGAAGGCGTTTTAAAAGATAAGTTATTTATCGATGGTAAATATTACGATGACTATATGATGGCTAAAATTCTTAATTAAAGCTATTTTATCATAATCTTGTATCAGAATCGCATAACAACGAATTTAATGGTTACCTAATACATTACTCATACTTATCAATGTCATCTAATCTTAAATGAATGCGTATACTCTTATTCATTTATCAAATTTAAATTCAAAATAAAGCACCACTAATGTGTAATTGATCAACTATCAACTACGATTAGTGGTGCTTTATATATGTTGTTTAGTTTTCCTTACTATAAAAATCTTCGAGTCTAAAATCTATATCCGGTAATTTTTCATATATCTTATCCTGATACTGATTGTTTTGATTGTAAGCTTCTTCAGTAATTAACCTACCTTTACGCTTAATTCCATAATCTTGTACGAATAAATTATTATTTCTATTTATTTTGTAATACGGTACAACATTCGCACTAAATTTTACTCGTTGATGAATAAGTTCCATTGCCAATGCATAGTATTTATTTGTCTCATATAACCATAAATGATCTATTGATACACCTGAAACAAATACATCTTTTAATAATATCCTTACATTCGGCTTAAATGTGCTATGTCTATCTAAATAATTTTTAAACAAAACACGTTGTATACGTCCAGTAACCATAACGCGTTTATTTTTAAATGGTTTTAATGCTGACCTTGTCATTCCCTTTCACAACCTTATTTCAAATCACTTCGTGCTCAATCTATATTTTAATTTTTCTTTTGAATTCTTTTCAATTTATAAATTTATTATATCATGTACACACTGTTTTTCGACAATTTAGTTGTAAAAAGTTATTTTCAGGTTCAAAACAAATTAGTTTGTAAAATAAATGTCACATCATAATAGGGTGAGATAGAAATGATAAAGAACCGCTAACAATTTATTATATCTCAGACTCTTACACATTAGCCCCACATGTTTTAAATTCTTCGTTTTCAATTTGAAGATCTTAAATGTTGCTTAAGTAATAAATTACTACTGTTTATCATTAGTTTAAAGGATTTAACGGTAATTCATTACTCGGATTTTCTATTTGTGGTTTCTCTTCAGTTTGAATACCACTAGAAGATGTATTACGACTTAAGAAAAGTAACACTTTTTTGATATTATCTATCGATTCTGGTTTATTAAGGTGAAATTGATACTGATGATGTAAATGATGCGTACCATCATAAAACAAAGTATCTACTGGTACATTCAATTCTTGTAATTTCTTACTGAATTCTATATTTTGACTTTCGAATGGATCGCTATCTCCAACAGATAAAAATGTTGGTGGATAATTTTTTGTCGATTGTTTTACTGTCGACATTTGTGAAATGTTTTTAAAACTCTTTTCCCAATCTTCTTCGCCAGTATAACTTTTCATAAATAACTGTATTCTTGGAAACTCAGTTTCTCTAACTGTTTGCATATTATAAAAACCACCAAATAGTATAGCACCTTTAATTTGCGATGGTTTGAATGACTGATCAAATTTCATGGCTTCTCTTAAGCGATCATTCGTCTGTATTGCCGTAAATTGGCTAGCTAATTGAGCACCTGCAGAATCACCGCCAATAATTACTTGATTAAAATCAATAGGTAAATTCATTTTATTTTCTTTAATGAATTGAGTTGCTTGATTCATTTGAATTAATGGTGTGGGATATTTATATTGTGGCGCCAATGCATAATTTACATTCACAACAATGTACCCTTGTTCAGCAATTTTCGCTAATAATGGGTTTTTATACTGCTTATCACCCGCAATATAACCACCACCGTGCATCCAAAAAATAACTGGCAGTTTGGCATTAGAAGACATATCAACAGGTGTAATAATATCTAATTTACTGTTAGGGAAAACTCTATTGTATGTAAGGTTTTGATAAATGCGCACATTTTTATTTTTAATATTAATTTTGTCTTTATTAGCATGGTTCTCATTTGTAATTTGGTCATAATGTTGTTTCAGATGAAATGCTAACAATACACTGATTACAGTTATAAAAAGCGCAGTTATCATCGTCCATTTATTATCTTTATTCATTACATCGTACCTCTCTATTTGTTAGACGCTCATATTAATAGACTGAATAAATATAAAAAGCAATTCGCCCGATAAGAGTAGAGACGAATTGCTTTTAAGGTTAAAACAAAGTGATTCAATTGTAAAGTTTCGGATATCCCTCATATGATATTAAGCAATATGTTTTTTATCCGCATTTTTACGTTTGAAATATTTAATAATTACAGCTACTACAATAAATAAGCCTACATATCCCATAATTGTATATAACTTATTAATTAATTCAGCAAATCCTACGAAACTTAATAAATAACCTGCTACCATCATTATAATAATAAAGATATGATAATTTTTACTGTATGGTTCTGTAAAACGTGCTGCAAATGAATACATTAGTCCTAGAATAGTATTATACATAACCGCCAGCATAATAACAGATAACACTGTTGCTATTAAAGGATGGATATTATTTGCTAACGTCAATGTAGGAATTGAGGCATTTTTAATAGTTGGATATTCACTTTGCAATGCAAAGTTGATCAATGCTAGTAATACAGTATAGATAATACCACCATACATCGCGCCTGCACCTGACACTGTACGCTTTTCAGTATCCCCACCGATTGCTACGATGGTACTAAAACCTACAGAAAAAGCTAATCCACCATATATTGTACCAAACCAGATTCCCTTCCAAATACTTGCTTCAGGCACTACTTGGTTAACTTCTGCTAATGAAACATGACCTTTAAATAAATAAACGCCAGCGATTAATACAACTAAAACAATTAAAAATGGTGTAACGATACCTAGTGCACGTACTATTTTATTAAAGTCTAATAGCAACGTAATATAAATCGCTAATGTCATAATTAAAGCACCTAGCCATGTAGGTATGTTATAACTTTCTTCAAATGTTGCGCCTGCACCAGCTATCATGGTTACAGCTATACCAAATAAGAAGAAGATTAAAATATAATCAAAGACTTTACTAAACTTTTCACCGAATACGTATTGTAATGTTGATTCATGATTTGTCGCTTCAAAGGCAGTACCAATTTTTGCTACTTGGCGCCCAATAAAAGCTAAAATAAAACCAGATATAATAACACCTAAATAAGCCCACAAGCCATATTTAGTGAAAAATTGCATAACTTCTTGTCCAGTTGAAAATCCTGCGCCCACTACAATGCCGACGTAGGCAAATCCAATTTTTGTTGCTTCTTTATTCATCATCATGTGAATAATAGACCTCCTTAATTTTGCACAGTGTGCATTATAACGTACTGAAAATTAATTGCAAGTCGCATAGGTTATTTTTCACTTTTTCAAAATTGCTCAATCCATTCACATTATCACGTTCAATGACATTTAAAAAAATTATAAATTTATGCTTTTATAATGCAGTCATACGAACTTTTGTATAGGAAAAATGATTAATTATTGTGCTTCTTGAATTTCGTATATTTAGTTAAATTTCGAAGAATACATATCAAAATTTCTCAGTTAACAAGGTTTAAACCATCTATCGTATGTTCTTTATTAAAATGTATAAATTTATAAAATGTTGTATAAAAACCATTTGTGCACACAAGTATACTTCGTTAGTTTTTAAGTATTAAAAAAGGCTGGAACATATGTCCCAACCCAACCAAATGTTAAAACTATTATTAAGCTAATATAATTGAAATGTAATTAACGTGCATTACGTTGGTGTAATTCATTTATATCAACAACAACGTTGTCCATACGTTTGGCAGTGTCTTTTAAGACGTTACGAGCAACATTATTATTAGGATCTAATTTTAAAATTTGCTTGGCGATATCAAAAGCCTTCTTATCTGAAATAACAGGTGTTGGTATCGCATGCAATAATAACATTTGTAACAAACTTTTAACTTCTTTGCCGTCAGTAAGTTTTATGGAAGCGTCTGCATGATAATAAGCAGAATCCAAAGCACCTTCATATTCACTTAGTGGATACACAAGCAATAAAAATGCTAAGTCATGCATTTCAGATGATTCTTCGTACTTAATCATATCTAAAATACATGTATAAAACATCATACTTTCTACTTCATGCGCACTTGAAATATATGCTTCTTCAAATTCCATAAAATCTGTTTCGGACATCAATTGTCGTACTAAATCAAACTCGCCATTCAATACATGTTTTTTTATAAGGTGTTGCATGGCAATGTCCTCCTATTTCTCCAGATTTTATTAAACATTTACATATATACTATCATATTTTTTATAAAGTTTCATTTGAAAAAGGTTTACATTTTTCATTATTAGTAAATTTTAACTAAAATGATTGTTTGATTTCTGCTAATGCATCATCAATTGAACCGCCGATTGATAGCTTTACTGCTGCGATAAAACTGCCTTCAACAATTGGTGCATCAACTTTTAACACACGATGATTACCATCATACATTTCAATTGCCATATCTACATTCATTTCTGAAGATCCAATATCGTAAAAACACAATGCATCATCCTCTAATTTAGTCAAAACTTCTTGGATGATATCAAATGAAGTTCCAATTGAACCATCTGGTAATCCCCCGATTGGTATAATATCAACGTCACCTGCCATTTGCTTTAACAAAGATTTTGTACCACTTGCAATTTCTTTACTGTGGCTAACAAGTATAATTTTAGGCATTATCTTCATCTCCAATCAAAGCGTTTAAAATATAAACCATACTTTGAGCACCTGGATCAATATAACCTTTTGATTCTTCTCCAAAATATGCAGCTCTACCTTTCGTTGCTACCATATCTTTTGTATTATCTGCTAATTGCTGTAAATCATTGAATGTTAAAGTTTCACTATTTTTAAGCTTCTCTGCTGCTCGCGCTACTACATCATACATTGTCTTTTCATTTAAAGTAACTTTACCACGTGATTCAACCGCTTCGGCAAATGCCTGAATTAGTGTAATGAAATCTTGATTATCCATATCATCTTTGGTGACTGCAGACATTTTAACAAAGCTAAAGCCATACAGTGGTCCTGATGCACCCCCAACATTTGACATCAATGCCGTACCAGTCGATTTGAACAATGATTGCATTGAGCTATCATCAAGTTTGTCTTTAAGACTACTAAACCCACGAACCATGTTAACCCCGTGGTCACCATCACCAATTGCTCGATCTAATTCAGTTAATTCAGATTCCTGTTTTTTAAACGTTTCTTCTAAATTTAATAAACGTGCTTTCATATCATTCACTTTCATTTGTGCCACCTCATAAATGTATATTTATTCATATTCACTTCTTATTTAAAGTATTGACTTGTTGTTGGTGCTAAAAATGCTTCCAAATATTCTGGTTTATTAGGCACGATAGTTATAGAAAAACCTTGCATGTCTAAAGATGTCATATAATCACCAACAAACCATTTAGCAACATTAACCGTTCTTGCAGCTAAATTTTGTTGAATATATTTAGTTACGATATTTAATTCAGATAACGGCGTACCACCCATACCATTTACCATTAATATGACATCATTGGCAGTAACTTCTTTATACAATTCGTCTAACAATGTTCCAACAATATGATCAATATCCTTTACTTCTTCCCTATGAATACCTTTTTCACCATGTATACCAATACCGATTTCCATTTTGTCGTCTTCAATATCAAAGCCATATTTTCCAGTAGTTGGAACAAGCGGTGGCTCAATTGCCATACCAATACTTTTAATTTCAGGTAACAACGCTTCTACACGTGATTTTATCTCTGTTAATGAATAACCTTTTTCAGCAAGATAACCGGCAAGCTTATGAACAAACACTGTTCCTGCAACACCACGACGTTGTACTTCGTTTGTCACAGCAATGTCGTCACGAACAATAACAGTTTGAACATTTATACCTTCCATTTCTGCAAGCTCTTGTGCCATTTCGAAATTCATCACGTCACCTGCATAGTTTTTTACAACTAGTAATACACCATCACCAGTATCTACTGCTTTAATAGCTTCTAATATTTTATCAGGTGTAGGTGATGTAAATACTTCGCCACAAACCGCTGCATCTAGCATACCTTCTGCAACAAAACCGGCATGCGCAGGTTCATGTCCGCTTCCACCTCCAGAGACTATTGCTACACCATGTTCTTTCTTAGCTTTTTTTACAATAACTGTATTAGCAATCAGATCTAACTCTGGGTGCGCAATTAACAATCCTTCAAGCATATCAGTTAAAAATGTTTCTTTTTTATTGATTAACTTTTTCATCATGTTGTACCTCCTTGGTATTATCAGTCATAGTATAAAACAGAATAAATGAATGCGCTATCATAAAGAATTAACCTGATACCGTTATCAAATATATTTTTGATAAGATCCTCTTGATAACTTAATGGTTCATTATTGAAAAAATAAATAGTCTTGAGTGGCTCATTAAATAAAAAATGCTATGAAAAGCCTTATAATAAAGTGCCTTTCATAGCAATAAGTTGTGTCCTTTGACACTATACATTTTTCGTTTTGTACATTAAATATAAGAAATACGGTGCACCAATAATTGCTACGACAATACCTGCTGGAACCCCACCTGGTTGTAATACAATTTTGCCAATTGTATCAGCTATAACAAGTAAACATGCCCCTACTAAAATGGCAATTGGTAAAAACAACTGGTGACGTGGTCCAACGATACGTTTGGCAATATGCGGACCCATTAATCCGATAAACGAAATCGAACCTGCTACTGCTACAGCAGCAGATGATAACATCACTGCGATAAAGAATAATATTAAACGTTCTCTGCTTAACCTTACACCTAGACCTCGTGCAATATTATCACCCGTATGAATAATATTTAGTGTATTCGATTTAAATAGTAAGTAAGGAATAATAATCAACACCCACGGTAAAAATGCAATGACAAATGGCCATTCGTCACCCCAAATATTACCTGCAAACCAAGCAGCGATGAAATCAGATTGCTTATCATCAAATTTTGACATAATTGTAATTGAGCCACCATATAATGCTGTTTGTAAACCTACACCTATTAATACCATACTCGCAGGTGTAACACCTTCATTTTTATTAAAACTGAAAATAAAAATAATCAATGCAGTGGTGATACCACCTAGTATACTTATTAACGGCAGTACATAAACAAAGTTGTCAGCATTAATTTTACCAATTGCAATAAATAATGCGATTGCAAATCCGCCACCTGCGTTAATACCTAATATACCTGGTTCAGCTATTGGATTTTTTGTGACACTTTGCACTATTGCACCACTAATACTAAGCGCTGCGCCAGCCAAAATAGTAATCATCATCCGAGGTAACCTGAAATCTAATAAGATTAACTCATCAATGGCATCACCTTGTCCAATTAAAGTTTTGAAAAATCTTTCAACAGGTATGTTGTATTCACCTGAGGTAATACTCCAAGTACAACCTAGAAATAGTAGAATGCTAAAAACAGCCAGTGCAATCCATTGTCTGCGTTTATTATTTGAACTAATCATATTGAGCGTCCTCCTTTTTTAACTAAATATAAAAAGTAAGGAACACCGATAAATGAAATGATTGCACCAACAGGCGCTTCTCCTAAATATCGTGCTATCACATCGGCAACAAGCACGAGTATCCCACCTAACAAGGCTGTTAATGGTAGAATTTTAGCATAATCAGTTCCAATTAAAAATCTTGCTATATGAGGTACCATCAAACCTACAAATGCAACTTGTCCAGCGATAGCAACTGCAATACCTGCTAGAATCATAGCAATAATTAAACATATGCCTCTGATCATTGTTACATTTTGACCTAAACCTTTAGCTAATGATTCACCAAGATTTAAAATGGTAAGTTGTTTACTAATTGTTAATATAATGAATAACGCAATACCAATTAATGGAATTGCCCACTTAAGGTGTGACCATGTTGTGCCTGAAACGCCTCCAGCAGTCCAAAATGTTACTGTTTGATTTAGTCTAAAAGCTAATGCAATACCTTGACTTAGCGCTGTTAACATAGCACTTACTGCTGCACCCACTAAAATAATACGCATCGGATTAAATCCATCACGTCTAGATCGGCCTATCATTAATACAATAGCACCTCCTAGAATAGCACCTAAAAATCCAGCAAACATCAATATTAAAAATGAAGTGTTTGGTAAAACTGCATATGTTAATGCTAAAGCAAATGAAGCACCTGAATTTAAACCTATGAGCGCCGGATCAGCAAGACCATTACGAGTAACACCTTGTATAATCGCACCAGAAACTGCAAGCGCCATACCTACAATTACTGCTGCTATATTTCTGGGAATCCTAATCTCATTGATGATGTTTTGCTGTTGATTGCTAGGATTATAATTAAAAATAGCCTCTATAATTGTAGAGGCTTGAATTTTGGCGTCACCTATTAATGTAGAAATAAATAGTGTGATTAGTAGTATCATACTTAAACCTATAATATAGGATAAAAACTTCAATGGCGTTGGGTTCTCTCTATTTGTCATGTTAATTGTCCTTTTCATCATATTAACTTACTTAATTAAGAATAAGCTCTGCGACATAAGTCATAAGTTACCAGTAAAGGTTTTCCAGTTTTAGGATCTTTACTTAAAACAACATCAATATTAAAAACTTTTTCTAATATTTCCTGTGTTAATACGTCTTCTGTTGAACCTGTAGCGATGATATCCCCTTCTTTCATCGCAATAAGATGATCTGAGAAACGAATCGCTTGGTTGATATCATGAAGAACCATGACAATTGTACAACCTTGTTCCTGATTTAGCTTCTGAACTAATTCTAGTATTTCTAATTGATGACAGATATCTAAATATGTTGTTGGTTCGTCTAAAAAGATAATATCAGTTCTTTGTGCTAATGCCATTGCAATCCAAACACGTTGTCTTTGACCACCACTTAAATCATTGATTGAACGGTGTCGGAATGTATCAGTTCCTGTAACTTCCATTGCCCAATCAATTTCTTTCTTATCCTCAGCAGTTAATCTACCAAATCCTTTTTGATGTGGAAAACGACCATATGAAACTAATTCCCCAACAGTTAAGCCATCTGCTACTTCAGGTGATTGAGGTAAAATGGCTATTTTTTTTGCAATCTCTTTCGTAGATTGTGTATGAATATTTTCACCATCTAAAAATACTTCGCCTTCTTTAACTGCCAATAAACGTGACAATGCCTTTAGCAAAGTAGATTTCCCGCAGCCGTTAGGACCAATGATTGACGTCACTTTGCCATCTGGTATTTCAACATCTAATTTATTTATAATCGTGTTATCCCCGTAACCAATTTTAACTTGTTGTCCATGCAAACGATTCATAATTTCCCTACTTTCAATAAAATTCTTTCTGTTTATAAAAAATAATTTCTATTTTTAAATTATCAATTTTCAAAGGCATCCCAATTGATAATGATTATCATGAACATCATTATAACATTTTTCAATCTTATTGACTAACATTACTTTTTAAATTGGATAGCTCGATTTGTCATGTCTTGTATATTACTTTTATAAAATAAAAAACGCCCACAGATAAGTCTTCATAGTTCAAAAACTTGTCCGTGGACTTCTATTTAAGTATGTGTGCTCATACCATTTATTTATTCATCTGCAAGAAAGCCATTACCATAGACATCTCTTACATCATGAATTACGAGGAATGCATCTTTATCGATTTGTTTAATTAATCGCTTTGCTTTTGAAACTTGTGTTTTAGAAATAACAACGTATAAGACATCTTTTTCTTCACGCGTATAATAGCCATGTCCGTTTAAAATAGTTAAACCTCTTCCAATTTGCTCGTCTATTGCTTTGGCAAGTTTGTCGGGATTAGTTGAAATAATCGTCATAGCTTTTTTAGTGTTTAAACCTTCTATGACATATTCCATCACTTTTGTTCCTATATAAAGTGATATTACTGTTACTAATACTTTATCAAGTGGAATAACTGTAAGTGAAATTGCAACAACGATCATATCGAAGAAAAGCAAAGCATATGGCGTGCTTACATCGAGGTATTTCGTTGCAATTCTCGCCAAAATTGTTGTACCTGCTGTTGTACCGCCTGCAAGGATAATTACTCCGATTCCTAGTCCAACGCTTACACCACCAAAAATGGCATTCACAATGCTGTTTCCAGTTTCTACTTGCCATGATTCTGTTAAACTCAAAAATATTGAAATAAGAATTGTTACAAGAATAGTTAAGTACATACTTCTCTTACTCAAAAATTTATAACCTATGGCAATCAATACTGCGTTGACCAAGAAATTAGTGATGGCTGGTGAAATATGAAACGCATAATATAAAATAATTGCTAAACCTGTAACCCCGCCTTCACCTAAGTTACCAGAAATAATAAATGCATTTACACCTGCAGCAAAGATAAATGAACCTAAGACAACTAGTATTAAATCTTTAACCGTTTTATTCACGAAACCATCCCCTTTATATATTTATTAGACTATAAAAATAGTAGCACAACAAAAATGCTGTCACAACTCTATGGAAAGAGTTCTAACAAAGATTTACTATTTAACTAATTTATATGAAGAATAGCTTTCCCTAATAAATATCACTCACAATATAATAATTAAAAATATTCTGAATTTTTAATTTACTTTCATTTCATTGTCTGCTATAATGTTTTTAACTTCTTCAATAGAGAAGTTATCTCCTTTGTGTTGTTTATAATAACAAAACAAATTTTGCTCGAAGTACTATGACTGTACCTAGTCCTTACTGTCATATGTACAATAATATTCATTTCCCATAAAAGCCAAGTGTATTACCATGTGCACTTGGTTTTTATAATGCTTCAATTTCGGTAACTTTAAAAATATTTAAATATCTTTATACCAATAATAAAAAAGTCCAAGCATCTCACCTATATTAATAGACGACATGCCTGGACATATTTATTAGTTAAAATGTATTATCATAGTCACTCTTCAACATATTACCATGCAAATAAACCAACGAAAGCTGCTGTTAATAATGAAACTAGGATACCTGATAATAGCATCATAGGCACATATTTAGATACAAAGTCTGATGTCTTTTTATCAACAATGCCTTTCAATGTACCGATAATCATACCAATCGTTGAGAAGTTTGCAAATGAAATTAAGAATGTTGTAATAACCGCACGATGGTGTGGTGTATAAGATGCAATATCTTTAGAAATTTCACCCATAACAACAAATTCATTTGTAACAATTTTCTTAGCCATTTGTTGTGCTACCAACCACGCTTCATCATAAGGTAAACCGAGTAATAGCGCAAATGGATACATAAACACACCTAAAATTTGGTTTAAACCGAAACTACCTTTTATGCCTATCCATCCTGCTATCATTCCTGTAATCAAATTGATAAAACGATCAAATAGATCAGCTAACGCTACAAAACTAATAACAAATGCGATGATGATTAATACTAATTTACCTGCTGCTAATACAGAATCTCCAAGGAATGAGAAGAATGGTTGACGTTCAACTTCATTGTTTTTAAGACTGTAAATAATATCTTCTTTCTCTTCAACACTTACTGGATTCAACAAGCATGACACAATAATCGCGTTAACGATATTTAGTGGAATTGCCGTTAGTACCAGTTCTCCTGGTACCATTTGTACATACGCACCTACAATAGCTCCCGATACAGAGCTCATTGACATCATTGCGATTGTTAATACACGCATTTCATTCATACGTTTTAGTTGCTCACTTGATACGGCTAATGCTTCAGTATTTCCTAAGAACATCATTTCTATCCCAAAGAATGACTCGAATTTAGGTTGTCTTGTTACTTTAGCTAGTAACCAACCAATACCTCCAATAATTTTCGGTAAAATATTAAAGTACATTAAGATATCAAATAATGGCACTATTAATAATATTGGGAATAAGGCTGCAACAGCCATATCCATCATTTTAACATTTGTCAAACTTGCAAATGCAAAACCTGTACCAGCATGCGCTGACTGAACTACCCAAGCGATACCATTGGCTGCTCCTCTTACTGCTTTTTGACCCCAATCAAAATAAATAAAGAACCATGCTAAAAACAGGTTTAAAACAACTAAGATCCCAATTGATTGCCATTGGATATTTTTGCGATCTCTTGAAAATAATACCGCAATACCAAGAAATACAATTAGACCAATAATGTTGATTAATAAAAACATTTGGCACCCACCTATGATTTAATTTTTTAAAAATTTAGAAACATTGAAATATCAAACTTCTGTACCATGGACTCTAAAATCAGTTAAATTGCTATGTAAAATATGAAGAATTATGACTCGTGGCTACAGTATTTAATATATGTATGTTTGCTTATAACTTGTATTATACCATGAGCATTTTTTTCTTAAAATATCGATTTCATTAATTTAAGAATTATTATGTCGTAACTTCTCAAATGATTTAAAATAGACAAAAGCTTGAAGCAATTTATTAACATCTATATCCATCAATGTGCCACACTTTAATTTCCTCGATGGTATATGTGTATTTGCTCCAAGCTTACTTATATATAAAATTAATCTGTTAATTTTTGAGACACTACAAAGTTTTTATACTTCGCATGTGATGCCATCAGTTCTGAATGCGTACCTTTACCTGTTACCTGTCCTTTGTCTAAGAATATAATTTGACCGGCTTTTTTAATTGTAGACAAACGATGCGCAATGACAATCGTTGTTCTACCTTCCATCAATGTTTCTAAAGCTTCTTGAATTTTCAATTCACTTTCACTATCGAGATTAGCTGTTGCTTCATCAAGTAACAAAATATCAGGATTTTTAACAAAACTTCTAGCAATATCAATACGTTGACGTTGTCCGCCAGACAGTTTCAATCCTCGTTCACCTACAAGCGTGTCATATCCTTCATCAAATTGCATGATAAAATCATGACAGTTCGCTAATTTAGCATAATTAATAAGTTCTTCATCTGAAACATGACGATTAATTCCGTATAAAATATTGTCTCTAATTGTACCACTCATCATCGAATTTGATTGCATAACATATCCAATTTTGCGTCGCCACTTAGATAACGGGATATTATAGACACTTTCAAGGCCATATTTAATATCACCTGACTCAATTTCATACATACGTTCTATCAGATTAAATATCGTACTTTTACCAGACCCAGAAGGACCTACAAAAGCACTCACTTGACCTTGTGGGATTTGGAACGACACATCATCTAATATTTTCTTCACATCATATTTAAAGTCTACATGTTCAAATGACAATACACCGTCATCAATTAATACATTTTCAGAATCTTCAAGAGCTTCTGTCGGTTCAATAGGTTCTTGCATGATTTCGTATATTCTACTACTTGCACCGACTGCCTTTTTATAATCTGTAACTAACGTTGAAAGATTGATTAAAGGCATAGATAACTGAATAACATAAAATATCATTGCAATTAATGTACCTGCAGTGATTGCACCAGTCGCAATTTCTAATGCACCAAAACCTAAAATAATTGCAATTGTTAGCAACATAACTATACCTGAAATTGGTTGTACAACTGCCGCAATTTTAGCCTGTTTTAAACCTAATTTATATATTTCATTCAAATTTTTATGTGCATTATCTAATTCAAGACGCTCTGTATTTGATATTTTAACAAGACGCATTTCAGTTAGGACACGCCCTAACAAACCACTGAAGTTTGCAATTTCAGATTGTGTACTTGTCGATATCTTTTGCATAATACGACCTAGAGGAATCATAATTAAAACGAATATCGGTATCGTTATAAATGTTAATAATGTCATTTTCCAATCTAAAATAAATAACATGATTAGTGACCCAACTAATGTAACGATTGATGGTAATAAGTTAGGTAGCTTTTGTGAAATAAATTCATTTATCACTTTCGTATCGTCAGTTAATCGACTCATTAATTGACCACTTTCATTTTTGTCAAAGAATGGCATTTTTAATTGTATGATATGCTCCCATAAAACTGAGCGTATCGCATAAATAATCTTTTCACCAATTTTACTTAATAAATATAAACCTAATCCGCTTAATAAAGCATTGATGACAAAGATACCACCAAATAATGCGATTAGATTCCAATTGATATGGCTCACGGAAAATTTATCTACAATTCGTCCAGTAAACAGTGGCACTAATAGTCCACTTAAGCTCCCTAGTGATGAAATAGTGATAGCTGCAACGATAAGACCCACTGGCCATGATAGTTTTTTAAATAAGAAAAACAATGGATTTTCTCGTTTCATAGTTTTACCTCTTCTGTTTGAAATTTATAGTTAATTCATTTAGATAGATACATGCATTTCTATCATATACTTTCTCCCAACAAAACTTTAAAAATCAAATAAAGTGTTGCCCCAAAATACCGCTCATAACATTTATATGATAGAATATTTCTATTGCATTTTTTGTAATAACTTCTCAAAGTCTTTATATTAAAACATGAAAATTAATCGCTTTTGAGTAAGTTTGCTCTTCGTACAAACATTATAACACCTTTAGCTACACACGTAATATATTTGCATTATTTTTCAAATTAACTGCAGAAAACTTTATTTTCAACAATTTAATTAAGGTGAAGTGAATTAGCAATGATTTCCGTAAGTAGGAATAACCATTGCTTTTAGGGAATATTTAAGAATTGGAAAAGGGAAGATTAACGCTTTATGAAAAATTTAATATCTATTATCATCATTTTATGTTTAACAGTAAGTATTATGACACCATATGCACAAGCTGCTAACAGTGACGTAACCCCTGTACAAGCAGCAAATCAATATGGTTATGCAGGTTTGTCAGCTGCATACGAACCGACGAGTGCTGTTAATGTAAGTCAAACTGGACAATTACTGTATCAATACAATATCGATACTAAGTGGAATCCAGCGTCTATGACTAAATTAATGACAATGTACTTAACATTGGAAGCTGTAAATAAGGGGCAGCTTTCACTTGATGACACTGTCACAATGACGAACAAAGAATATATTATGTCTACACTACCTGAGTTGAGTAATACGAAACTATATCCTGGACAAGTATGGACAATCGCAGACCTATTACAAATTACAGTATCTAATTCTAGTAATGCCGCGGCATTAATTTTAGCTAAGAAGGTATCAAAAAACACGAGCGATTTCGTTGATTTAATGAATAACAAAGCTAAAGCTATCGGAATGAAAAATACACATTTCGTCAATCCAACGGGTGCTGAAAATTCAAGATTACGTACATTTGCACCAACAAAGTATAAAGACCAAGAACGTACTGTAACGACTGCTAGAGACTATGCCATTTTAGATTTACACGTGATTAAAGAGACACCTAAAATATTAGACTTTACAAAGCAGTTAGCACCAACAACGCATGCAGTTACGTATTACACATTCAACTTTTCATTGGAAGGTGCAAAAATGAGTTTGCCGGGTACAGATGGTTTAAAAACTGGATCAAGTGATACAGCAAATTACAACCATACGATTACTACCAAACGAGGTAAATTTAGAATTAATCAAGTTATCATGGGTGCAGGAGACTATAAAAACCTTGGTGGCGAGAAGCAACGTAATATGATGGGGAATGCATTAATGGAACGTTCATTTGATCAGTATAAATATGTAAAAATATTGTCTAAAGGTGAGCAAAGGATAAATGGTAAGAAATATTATGTTGAAAATGATCTTTACGATGTTTTACCAAGTGATTTTAGTAAAAAAGATTATAAACTTGTAGTCGAAGATGGTAAAGTACACGCGGACTATCCAAGAGAATTTATTAATAAAGATTATGGACCTCCAACTGTAGAAGTTCATCAGCCAATTATTCAAAAGGCAAATACTGTTGCTAAAAGTATGTGGGCAGAACATCCATTATTCACTATCATTGGTGGTGCATGCCTTGTCGCTGGATTAGCACTTATTGTTCATATGATAATCAATCGTTTATTTAGAAAAAGAAAATAAAACATACTAAAAACGGACAAGTTGCACATTATAAAGCTGCGAAACTTGTCCGTTTTATATTTATTTTATAATAACCTACATTAATTTATCGTTTAGTATCGATAGTTCTATATAATTTATTTAGCATCTTTACCATATAATTCTTGTTTGATTTTAGTCGTCGAAATGCCTTCTGTACGTTTTAAATAAATGACTTCACATTTATCCTTTAAGAAGTCGAATTCACCTTCCCAGTCATGTCCCATAACAAAAACATCTACATCAAATTTTTCGACATCGTCTTCTTTTTGTCCCCAGCCCTTTTCTGGAATGACTAAATCGACATAGCGTATTGATTCAAGCATCATTTTTCGTTGTTCATAATCATAATAAGATTTTTTATGTTTAATTTGATTAAATTCATCTGTTGATAATGCTACTATTAAATAATCGCCCATCTCTCTTGCACGACGAAGCAATTCGATATGACCATAGTGAAGTAAGTCATATGTGCCATATGTTATTACACGTTTCATTAAGTTATCCTCCTCATATTGTCACATCATAGGATTGCAGTTTATGGTCATCAATGTACACGTTATCGTTTTAACATTGATTTTGTTCGATGTGCAAACTTTCTCCCTTTAAGTTGTATCAAGAATTTTTTATAAGTCGGCCTATTAATGCCCACTTGAATTAATGTTTGTCGCCACAATTCGTATATTTCTCTATCCCAATTCTCACCAATAAATTCAACTGTATTTATAATGTCAAACATGTTTTGCGATACATAATCAGAATGCTGCATAGACATAATATAGTCTTTTACGAGTTGAATTGTCGTGTGCGTTACTGCTGGGTGTTCGTTCATATAATATTTTAATGAATTATTGAATAAAATACGATCAACCATATCACTATATAATAGCCTTTGTTCAGGTAATAGTAACATTTCCATGACTCGTTGTCTTATTTTCATAATTTCTGTGATATATCTATTAAAATCTTCATCGTTACTTGTAGCATGTGTATCTATATCGTTATCTCCGACAATCATCTGTGAAACTAAATGTATATCCGTAGCTTTTTGCATCGCCTTGACAAGTATTGCGTGATTGTATGTGTTAGCTAAAGTTTCGTCACACTGTAATTCAGCAAATTTAGCACTGAATAACTTTCCGTCAAAAGACATCATTGATAACAAATCTGGTTGTTCCGTTAATGTAACGATTCGATTATCTTTAATAAACTCATCAGCACTTTTCAATTTCCATTCACCATGGTAATTGTAAGCTCGCTGCCCTATTACCATATCAATATTATCATTATTTTTGAAAGCTGCAGTTAACCTATCTAATTTACCTGGCAATACGATTGATGTTGGATTTATGACCATAAATGCGTCACTATCATGTGGATCTGTCATTTTGATATCCATCAAACCTTTATTAATACACGTAGCTATCGAAGCATTTTGTAATTGTATTAATGAAATATGCTTGAGTTCTCTTTGTAACCGTTCAATCATAGGAATTGTTTGATCAGTAGAACCACCATCAATACAAAGGATTCTATAGTGTTCTTTACTCTCAATAGATATTAACAATTGTCGAATTGTTGCCTCATTATTACATGTAGGTATGATTATCGTAAGCCTCATTTTGTCACCATCTTATCTATATATTCTGTGAGCTGATGTAAACTTTTATCAGTATTATACTTATGCCAATCTTTAAATAACGGACTTAATAGATGTTCTTTTTCTTGTATCGTCATTATTAAATCTTCTTCAGTATACACTTTGTAGCTATCCGGTATTGCTTTGTAAAATTGATTCAGGCCTCTCACTTTATCATATGTTCCTTCATCATACACATAAAATATAGTTGGAATATCTAACAAGCTAGCTTCTATTGGCAGCGAACTATAGTCGCTAATAATTATATCTGACATTAGCATTAATGTAGACGTGTCGATTGAAGATACGTCATCAATGTCTGAATGTTCAATTGATGGATGTAATTTATTAATCAGTGTATATCCTGGTAAACATTTTTCAAAATAAGCTTTATCAATAGCCCTATTATCTGCTTTATCTTCTCTATATGTTGGTACATATAATACCAACTTATTTGTAATTCCATATTTATCCTTTAACTCTGCCTTAACCGTTGCTCTATCAGCTGTGTAATATTTATTAATTCTCGGAAGCCCAAAATACAGCATTTGCTCTTCTGTTGCACCTAAAGACTGTTTAAAACATTGTGACATTTGTTCACAACCCACTAAGTAAAAATCCGTCGCTTGATAAACTTTACGGTACTGCTGAACCATTGCCTTGTCAGACACATCGACTTGATGATCTGTTAATCCAAAGTTTTTTAATGCACCACTTGCATGCCACGTTTGAACAATGTGTTGATTAGAAGTCTTATTATATCCACCTAGTAATAGGTAATAATTATCGATAATAATCATCTGCGCGCTTTTCAAAGCCTTAATTTGTTTTACCAATGTTCGATTAGTCATTTCTATCACATCAACATCGTCGCTAAGTTCAGATAAATAAGGCGCTTGTTTTGGTGTTGTTAAAACAGTTTTCTGATACGACGAATTATTTAATGCTTTGATGATAGGCTTAATATCTTCTGGAAAAGTCATCATAAATACGATATGCGGTTTATCAATCACTTGAGGCGTAATCATTTTAGAAAGTATTCGAACTACCAAATGATAAAATTTCTTTATTAAAACGTTCATAATACACCAACTTAATATGTTATTTACTTAAATTATAAACAAAAATGAACCCCACTTCCATTTATTAATGGTTAGCGGGGTTTCGTCATATAAATATATTACAAGAAGTCTGCAAATTGATCTCTATATTTCATGTGTAGGTACGCACCAATTGCAAAGAAAATGGCAACAATACCGAAATTGTATAACATTAATTTCCAATGATCCATGAAATACCATTCGTGATATAAAATTGCTGCACGGTATGATTCAGCAATAAAGTAAACTGGATTATATTTCATCATTTCATGAATTAAACCACTGATACCATGGTTCTTTGGTAGCCACAAAATTGGTGAAAAGTAAAATAATATTCTTAATATTGCTTGCATTAACATTTGTGTATCTCTAACTAACACACCGAGTGTTGATGTTAATAACGTCACCGAGGCAGTTAAGAAAAAACAAAACGGTACATATATCAATAATTGAATGATATGTATTGATGGATAAATACCAGTAAACATACATGCAATTATCACAAGTAAAAGTAAGCCTAAATGTCCATAAAATCTACTTGTCACAATATATGTCGGTATTATCGATAACGGGAAGTTCATTTTCGATACTTGATTAAACTTTTGTGTAATTGCTTTAGTCCCTTCTAAAATACCTTGGTTGATGAAGAACCACATACTGATACCAACCAATAACCAATAAACAAAAGGTACACCATGAATTGGTGCATTACTTCTTATTCCTAATCCAAAAACCATCCAGTAAACCATAATTTGCATAACAGGGTTAATTAATTCCCAAGCCACACCTAAATAGTTACTATGATTGATAATTTTAACTTGAAACTGAGCCAGTCTTTGAATTAAATAAAAGTTCTTTACATGTTCTTTAAAAACTGTTCCTATTGCTGACATTCCATTAAACCACACTTTCAAATGTTTAACTATTTCTCTACTTAACTAAATAGTATTATAATAATTGTTGTAAATACTATCACTATACATGGATGCTATCAAAATTATTGTCTAGTTCTTTAAAATATTAGTTTATTACAAATACATTATAGTATACAATCATGTAAGTTGAAATAAGTTTAGTTTTTAAATATCATTGTTATCATTGATGATTAACATTTTGTGTCAAAACACCAACTCTGATAATAACAAAATCTTCTATACACTTTACAACAGGTTTTAAAATTTAACAACTGTTGAGTAGTATATTATAATCTAGATAAATGTGAATAAGGAAGGTCTACAAATGAACGTTTCGGTAAACATTAAAAATGTAACAAAAGAATATCGTATTTATCGTACAAATAAAGAACGTATGAAAGATGCGCTCATTCCCAAACATAAAAACAAAACATTTTTCGCTTTAGATGACATTAGTTTAAAAGCATATGAAGGCGACGTCATAGGGCTTGTTGGCATCAATGGTTCCGGCAAATCAACGTTGAGCAATATCATTGGCGGTTCTTTGTCGCCTACTGTTGGCAAAGTGGATCGTAATGGTGAAGTCAGCGTTATCGCAATTAGTGCTGGCTTGAGTGGACAACTTACAGGGATTGAAAATATCGAATTTAAAATGTTATGTATGGGCTTTAAGCGAAAAGAAATTAAAGCGATGACACCTAAGATTATTGAATTTAGTGAACTTGGTGAGTTTATTTATCAACCAGTTAAAAAGTATTCAAGTGGTATGCGTGCAAAACTTGGTTTTTCAATTAATATCACAGTTAATCCAGATATTTTAGTCATTGACGAAGCTTTATCTGTAGGTGACCAAACTTTTGCACAAAAATGTTTAGATAAAATTTACGAGTTTAAAGAGCAAAACAAAACCATCTTTTTCGTTAGTCATAACTTAGGACAAGTGAGACAATTTTGTACTAAGATTGCTTGGATTGAAGGCGGAAAGTTAAAAGATTACGGTGAACTTGATGATGTATTACCTAAATATGAAGCTTTCCTTAACGATTTTAAAAAGAAATCCAAAGCCGAACAAAAAGAATTTAGAAACAAACTCGATGAGTCCCGCTTCGTTATTAAATAAACCGAAAAAACCGAGAATCTCCATTTAAGGATTTCCTCGGTTTTATTTTTGTCATCATGATTATTTCGCCTTTTTTATTTTTCTTTTTGCTTTGGCTATTTTATACATAAATATTGGAATACTCTTTAATCTACCAATACGTTTCCAATCTATTAATGCTCTATATATCCATTCAATGTTTAATTTTCTAAAGATATAAGGTGCTCTCTTTTTAGCCCCAGCAAATACTTCAAGAGAACCACCTACGCCCATCATCACTGTAGATTCAAATTGGTTTTCATGTGTCATAATCCATTCTTCTTGTTTAGGGAATCCCATACCTACAAATATGTAATCAGGTTTAAACAGTTTAATTCGTTTCACTACTGTCTCATCTTCTAAATCAATATAACCGTGATGATGTGCAAACGATATGTTTGGATATCTTTGTTGCAATGCATATTGTGCCGCTTCTACAACTTCATTAGTTGCCCCTAGCAAAAATACTTTTTGATGATTTACATGAGCAATTTTCAAACATTCATCCATCAACTCAATACCAGGTATACGATGCGCTAGAGGTTGCTTTAAACGATGCGAAGCTTTGACTACTCCTGTCCCATCAGCAACAATATAGCTCGCTTGATTTATTAACTCTAAATACGCTTGATGTGTCGTCGCGTAATTCACTATTTCAGGGTTGGCTGTTACTATAAAAAGATTATTCGTTGATTGATTTGCAAAAAAGGTTTTAATATTTTCAACCATTTGCAACATTGTTGTATTATCAAAATCGACCCCTAAAATGTCAACTTTGGCTGTATTGGATCTTTCTTCAACAGTCATAACAGGAATCTCCTATCTTATTTCATTATTATGTTAGTGTAATCAATATTAACAGTATTTATATTCATCCTATTTATATCGAAATGATTTTGCTTTATTTTAACACATATTCACCTTTTCAAAAATTAAAATTAGTTTAACTAAGGTAAGTCTAAAGTCTAACGCTATTGATGCCAATATCATTTATAATAAGTGATAAGCAAACTTTAAATTAATATCTTATATGAGGTTAACAATGAATTATTTATCAAACTTTTTTAATACGACAATTCAACTTAATATATACATTATCGTTATTGTTGCAGCTTGTTATATTGCTATTCATCAATATAGACATAAGCCTGTTTTGAACTATTTAGATGTCATTTTAAACTATATCCCTGTTTTAACACATGAATTTGGTCATGTACTGTTTAATAAACTCGCTGGTGGCCGTGCAAAAGATTTAGTCATTGTAACAAATCCACGAGAGCGACAACAGACATTACAACAAGGATTCGCAATTACACAATCTAGACATCTAGCAGGCCAATGGCTTACAACGATTGGTGGTTATTTTATGCCACCTATTATGTTATTGATAGGTTTAGCGTCGAGCCATTATCAGATACCTAGTTTCTTTATATTTACCTATTTATTGATATTTATTTATTTTTTAATTTTAACATCTAGAAAAGGCTCACCCATTGTTGTTATAACTTTAATTTCTATCATGTTGTATTTTATATTAAAAGATGAAAATATAGTAGAAATTCAACTACTTGTCACAATGAGTTATCAATATATTTTAGGTGTATTATTAGGCGAAGTTCTACAATCTAGTTGGACGATTGCTAAATTGACTTTCCAGCGTCCGAGTCCACAGTGGGATGGTAGTGCACTTAAAGAACTCAGTCATGTACCTATCTTCATTTATAGTACAATCTGGATTATCTTCAATCTTTATGCAGTGAATATTTTACTCAAATATACTCACTTGATAAATTAACTAATAAAAAAAGAAGCCTAAAGCAATTATCCATATGTCTTTATCAGTTCAATCATGGATATCTTTATGGCTTCTTTATTTTATTTTTCAGCAAACATGTTCATTGCATTTTCGTAACTGACAATAATTACATTATCATTACGTTTAATGATAATTACTTTATTCATTTCATCTTTCGATACAATTTCCACTTCATTACCAATAGAAATATCTTTACTAGACAAATATATTAGCAAATCGGTCTTATCTCTCACACGTTTGATTGTAACGATATCGCCAGGTTCATAATTCAATATCGTTGTTATATATTTCTCTTTATATTCATTATTTCTAGGAATCACACCGCCGTGCGGGCAAGTTTCTGGGAAATTTAACAAGCTATCCAGCCTTTCAACAAATAAATCTGAAATTCGATGTTCTAAAATTTCTGCTTCTTGATGTACTTCTTCCCAATTATATTTCAATATTTCTATTAAAAATAATTCTAATAGTCGATGTCTCTTAATGATATCAAGCGTATGCGTTAAACCATCCTCTGTTAATCTAACACCTTTGTATGGTTTTGTTTCAACATAGCCTGCTTTTTCAAGACGTCCTACCATTTCACTTACAGATGGAGGCTTAATATTTAAAAATTGAGATAAGATTTTATTTGTCACAAAGTTTTTATCGCCATTATTCGTAAGGATTGCCTTTAAATAGTCCTCTTTTTCTTCAGTTAACATACTTTCACCTCACATACATTGTCTATATTATATCACGAATTTACTTGACATGATAAATATTTTCAGTTTATTATACAGTTAATTAGGTTAGCCTAAACTTTTAATTAGGAGGTATAAACGTTTGTTAGAAACAAAAGATTTAAATCTGTTTTTAGGTAATAAGCATGTACTTAAAAACATTTCCTTATCGATACCAGTACGCGGCGAAATAATTGGTATCATGGGCCCGAATGGTGCTGGTAAATCTTCCCTTATCAAGTCTTTAATTGGTGAATTTAATGCTACCGGTACTAAATTGTTATATAACAAACCTATACAACAACAACTGCAACATATTACATATATTCCACAAAAAGCACATATTGATTTAGATTTTCCTATAAGTGTGGAACAAGTGATTTTATCAGGTTGCTACAAAGAAATTGGATGGTTTAGACGACCTAATAAATCAGCAAGGGATAAACTCAAACAGTTATTAAGCGATTTAGAATTAGAATCTTTACGTCATCGACAAATTTCAGAATTAAGTGGTGGACAATTACAACGTGTGCTAGTAGCAAGAGCATTGATGTCCGAAAGTGAAGTTTATTTTCTAGATGAGCCGTTTGTCGGAATTGATTTTAGTAGCGAAAAATTAATCATGACAAAAATCGAGAACTTAAAACAACAAGGAAAACTTATTCTTATCATCCACCATGATCTATCAAAAGCAAAGCAATACTTTGATCGCATTATTCTATTAAATCAAACATTACGATACTTTGGTGATAGTGAAGAGGCTATGAGTGTCACTCGCTTAAACGAAACATTTATGAGTAGCACTGACTGTAGTGACCCTAGTCAAAGGAGCAATATAACATGTTAGAGTTTGTCGAACATTTATTTACATATCAATTCTTGAATCGAGCATTGATAACTTCAATTATTGTAGGGATAGTTTGTGGTACAGTTGGTAGTTTAATTGTATTACGTGGTCTTTCATTAATGGGAGATGCAATGAGTCACGCAGTATTACCTGGTGTTGCCCTATCATTCTTATTTGGTATTCCAATGTTTGTAGGCGCACTTATAACTGGTATGATCGCAAGTATTTTTATCGGTTATATCACATCTAGTAGTAAAACGAAACCTGACGCCGCTATTGGAATTAGTTTTACCGCTTTCTTAGCTTCGGGGATTATTATTATTAGCTTAATAAACACTACGACAGATTTGTACCATATTCTGTTTGGTAATTTACTGGCAATCACAAATAGTGCATTTTTAACAACTATTGTGATTGGTTCAATCGTCCTTATTCTAATCATTATTTTCTATCGTCCATTAATGATTTCTACATTCGATCCAACGTTTAGTAGAATGAGTGGTCTAAATACGACGTTATTACATTACTTTGTGATGTTGTTACTCTCATTAGTAACAGTAGCAAGTATTCAAACGGTAGGTATTATTCTTGTAGTTGCATTATTAATTACACCTGCATCTACAGCATTTTTAATTAGTAAAAAACTATACTCAATGATGATTATAGCAAGTTTAATAAGTGTCATAAGTTCAATTGTCGGACTTTATTACAGCTATATTTACAACATTCCTAGTGGTGCGACAATCGTACTTTGTACGTTTGTAATTTATATCATCACATTATTTTTCACAAAATTTACGAATAGAAAGAAACGAGGAAGTTTAACATGAAAAAATTAGTACCTTTATTATTAGCCTTATTACTTCTAGTTGCTGCATGTGGTACTGGTGGTAAACAAAGCAGTGATAAGTCAAATGGCAAATTAAAAGTAGTAACGACGAATTCAATTTTATATGATATGGCTAAAAATGTTGGTGGAGACAACGTCGATATTCATAGTATTGTACCTGTTGGTCAAGATCCTCATGAATATGAAGTTAAACCTAAAGATATTAAAAAGTTAACTGACGCTGACGTTATTTTATACAACGGATTAAATTTAGAGACTGGTAACGGTTGGTTTGAAAAAGCCTTAGAACAGGCTGGTAAATCATTAAAAGATAAAAAAGTTATCGCAGTATCAAAAGATGTTAAACCTATCTATTTAAACGGTGAAGAAGGCAACAAAGATAAACAAGATCCACACGCATGGTTAAGTTTAGATAACGGTATTAAATACGTAAAAACAATTCAACAAACATTTATCGATAACGACAAAAAACATAAAGCAGATTATGAAAAGCAAGGTAACAAATACATTGCTCAATTGGAAAAATTAAATAATGACAGTAAAGACAAATTTAATGACATTCCAAAAGAACAACGTGCCATGATTACAAGTGAAGGTGCCTTCAAGTACTTCTCAAAACAATACGGTATTACACCAGGTTATATTTGGGAAATTAACACTGAAAAACAAGGTACACCTGAACAAATGAGACAAGCTATTGAGTTTGTTAAAAAGCACAAATTAAAACACTTATTAGTAGAAACAAGTGTTGATAAGAAAGCAATGGAAAGTTTATCTGAAGAAACGAAGAAAGATATCTTTGGTGAAGTGTACACAGATTCAATCGGTAAAGAAGGCACTAAAGGTGACTCTTACTACAAAATGATGAAATCAAATATTGAAACTGTACACGGAAGCATGAAATAACACGCTGTGTTTTAATGAAGTAAGATGAATTGATGTTGATGCAACCTAAAATATTGGTATCTCCAATATTTTAGGCCACACATCAACATAACAAAGTCGAAGGCTAATAGTCCCATATCGTGCGTTAAATATATATTACCCTCCTATTAATATATATACCGTTCCCGATCGCACGATATGGTGGTATTAGAACTTCTCTTTGAACGAAAGAGAAAAGTTAGAAGTTCTTATGCAGTTTTAATTAAACTGTAAACATTTATCACTCTTTAAATCAAAGAGTAAAGTTAAAAGCTTTATGTGGTTTTGATTAAACTGCGAACAGCTGCTTCTCTTTGAACGAGAGAGAAAAGCTAGAAGTTCTTATGCAGTTTTAATTAAACTGTCGTTCCCTTCATCTCTTTTAACCACAGAGATGCGTTAGAAGTTCTTCTAATACAATTTATACAACGCCATTCCCTACACACTCTTATAAAAGAGATTCACGCGCGTCAATAAATTGTATTACATACTAACTAAAAAGCTTTTCTTAATCGTACTAACGAAGTTAGAGGTTCTTATGTGATTGGACAACTGTTCTCCCTACTAGACTTTTAGCATAGCTGGTTAAAAGTACTATTACAGATTGTTCAATTGTATGCCCCTTTCCTTTGAACGGAATATTAAAAGCTATGTGCAGTAACTTTTAATAGGCATACCACTTTTGCATCAAGCTATAAATAATCGCATACTTTGATATTTAATCTGGCCTATCAAAGTAAACATCTATGGTTTCCTCCCCCCATAGATCCTTAAGCCACACTCATCCGATGTCATATGAGTGTGGCTATTTTTTGTGAATACACTTAACTTCACCTTTAAATGACTTCGCTTAATCTATCTCCTCCAATTTTTAAAACTTATTTCAATTAAATCTCAAATATTAATAATTCGTATAGTTTAAAACTATCTATTCAATTCCCATAAAATAAAAGGGATTGATGAAAAGCCCTTCAGTTTTTCATCAATCCCTTTTAGCATAATTAGGAACTACGTCATACTATCTACAATAACCATTTCATCGTAATTGATGGCTTCTCTTAGTTTTAACGCTGTACCTTCTGATACTTCATCTGTATCAATCAACTCACGTAAAATGCGACGTTGTTCTCTCAATGCATTTAATTTAATTTTAGTAATCGTATCTTCACTTGCTGAGTTGAAGAAATTTGATGGTGTTAAGTTTTCAATTCGCATTAAATAACCGTCACAAACCATTCCAACTTCAAGTGTATTATCTTTTGTTGTTTCCTTAGACAAACGACTAACCACATTATAATGGACTAATTTATTAATTTTATTTAATTCCATTAAGTTATCCGTAACACTAAGTGAAGATGCGGAGTTCACTCTCGTTTGTACTCTTCGTTTTAATAAAGCACCTCGTAATAATACAATCATTCTTCTTATTAATGATGCTTGTCTATATACCTGTGTTCTTTCAGCATAACGCATATAGTTTTCAAGTACACTATTCGTTATTTGTCCTTCATCTACTAAAGACTCTAATGTTTTTGTTTCTACATTAAAAGCAATTTTTTGTAGACGTTCTAATTCTTTAGAGTTTTCATCATCTTTCTCTACAGTTTTTAAAAATGCTAATTTATCATGATATTCTTTAATCACGTTACCATATTTAAAACTTGTTTCGAAAGTAGATTTTTGATTTAGATAATCAATAACTTGTTCTAATATATAAATTCTAGCAACTTTAAACGACATATTGCCAATTACTGTTTTAGGTGCAGGTTTCGTTAATAATGGCAATAATACTTGCGCAACTACCAAACTAATAATAACCATACCAGATGCAATAAATAATAAGTCGTTTCTATACGTAAAAGCATGATGCCCTGCTAAAAAATACGGTAACGTTAATGCGATTGCTAAAGAAATTGTTCCATGCACACCACATAACGTCATAATTAAAGCGTATAAACTTCGCTTTGGTGGTTTCTCAGTCGTTGGATTATCATCATCATTTTTAGTCATCATTTTTTGGAATGGACTGATGGCTAAATAAAAATAAGGATATAAGACATAAACCCAAACAAATCTAAATAGATAGACAGCTAAAGCAACAACAATAGTGATGCCTATTAAAAAGATTAAATTGTGCGGTTCTGTTTTGATAATTTTAATAATAACTTCAGGTACTAAAAATCCTAATATTGAAAAAACAAAGCCATTTAAAACATAACCTAGTATATTCCATGTATGATTGTAACTCATTTGCAGTTGTGTACGTACTTGCATAATTCTGTCACGTTCGAAACCATGTACAAGTCCTGCAACTACTGCTGCAATGATTCCTGATGCGTGAAACAATTCAGCAATTAAATACGTAACAAATGGTGTTAACAATTGAATAATTGTAAACATATTAATGTTTTCATATCCTCGACGCATCAATGTTAATCGGAACCTTACTAATGCCATACCTATAAGTAAACCAACCACTGCGCCACCAATTGATGCAATTAAAAACAACTGAACAGCATCAACAAGTGAAAAAGCACCTGTAACTAATACTCCAACAGCTATTTTAAATGAAATAATACCAGCAGCATCATTCAATAATGACTCACCTTCAAGAATTGTCATTGCTCCTTTTGGCAAGACCTTTCCTTTAGTGATTGCTTGCACTGCTACTGCATCAGTAGGACAAAGAATGGCAGCAATTGCAAATGCTGCTCCAATAGGTAAATCTGGCCAAATCCAATGAATAAATAAACCTACACCTATCACAGTAGTAATGACTAATCCTAATGCCATCATCATCACTGGCTTAATATATTTCCTTAAATGGACTCTAGAAACATTAACACCTTCTACAAATAACAAAGGCGCAATCATTGTTACCATAAACAATTCAGAATCAAAATTAAATTGAACAGGGATTGGGGTAATAAATAGTAACATGCCCAAGAAAATTTGTATAAATGCTAGGGGTACTTTAGGTATGAAAGTATGGACAAACGAACTTAGTATCACAACAGCTATAAATATAAGAATTGTTTCAAATATTTCCAAACTTTCACCTCTCTAAAAAGTATTGTTTAATTGAAAATTAAGTATCACATCTCGTTGTAATTATACTTTAGAGGATAAATTGAGTTAGCGACCACAAAAGCACTTTAATATAGATATATGTCTACGATTGCAGTACTTAAATTTGCAATTATTTAATTTTATTTTATCACTAATTGTTTGTATAAATAAACAACTTGCTTTCACATAACAACATTAACTTATAATACAAAAAATGAGCACCTTAAAATCGACTAACCAATTTCAAAGTACTCTTTTAATGATTAATTTTGAAAACAGATTTTCAAAAGCATTGTTATGCTTAACAATTTAGCCAACACTTCAATCGTTTTGATACCATTTCTTACGATGCTCTTCTCGTTTTTCAGCACGTAATTGTAATGCTTCTGTAGAGTTTTGTTCATTTGAACTTAATAATATTGATGCATGTGTGTGAGCATCATTTTTTCGATACATATAAGCGCCGTTGCGATAAGCAGCGCGAGCGACTAAGTGCATGCCGACTGGTGAAGTTAAATTAATAAAAACAAGTGACAGTAATAAACGCACACTGAAAAATCCTGTATTCACAATAAAATAAATTAATACACCGATTAAAGTTAATAACACGGATAAAGTTGAACTTTTTGTCGCAGCGTGACTTCTTAAGAAAACATCTTGGAATTTCACGATACCTATTGCACTAATAAGAGCAATAAAACTACCTAACAACAACATCACAGCAGCAATAAGACTAAAGATTTCTTTTGTTATTTCCATTAAACACATGCCCCCCACCAATAAAGCGTGATATTGAAACAGAACTTACAAAAGATATAATGGCAATGAGCATGATTGAATCTAAGAAAGAAACGGTGCCCATAAGTACACTTAACACACCCACAATTGACATTACGACAGCACTTGTTGTATCAAATGTAACGACACGATCTGCTGTTGTAGGTCCCTTGATTAATCTAAATAAACAGATGATTAATGCAATTCCAAAAATAATGAGTGAACTAATAATCATAATATGTGTTATTGTTTGTATCATCGCGACACCTCCAATATTAAGTCTTCATAATGCTTAATACTTCTTAACAAACTATCTTTTTCTTTTTCTGACACGTCGATACTATGAATAAAAAACTTTTTAGAGTCTTGAGAAATTCGTATTACTGTAGACCCTGGAGTTATAATAATTAAAATTGTTAAAAATGTTATTGACCAATCACTTGTTAGTCTTGTTTCATATGAAAGTAATCCAGGGTTCATATCTTTTGTTTTAAAAAGAATATAATTAATCGTGCTAATGCTAGATGTTATTAATTGATATAAATAAACACCTAAAAATTTAATAGCTACCCATATTTTTCTAACATAAAAATCATCGCTGAAAAACCTGTGTAATATATAAATGACAATTAAACCAATTAGATATCCAGAAAAGAAAGTCGAGAATTTAAAATGATCTTCATCTTGAAATAATACCCATAAGAATGCAATGATAATATTTAAAACTATTTGATTCATTTAGTCCTCTCCTTTCAAATGCGGATTTACAAGTTTTTGATATAATTGATCACTCGTGTTCAACTCAGTTGCATCACTTGTAACATTTAACACAACAGGTGCAGCAATTCCGATTGCGATAACCACAACTACTAAAATACTTAAAATTCTTTTTCGATATAGCGGGATTTTCTTAAAATTAACTTCCTCCCCATCTTTATCTCCAAAATACATATAAAAAAGTATCCTAAATAAACTGTACATTGCAATTAGACTAGTAATAATCATTAACGCTAGTCCAATATAATTGCCATTTTGCAATGCACCTTGGAAAATAAGTACTTTCCCCGGAAAGCCACTAAATGGAGGCACGCCGCCAATAGCAAAAATCATTATAATAAACGCAACTCCAAATAAAGGTTCTTTTTTAGCTAAGCCATTCAAATATTGATATTGTCGATAGCCTGTAATGTAAACTAAACTACCAATAATAAAAAATAGCAATGTTTTTACAACAATGTCATTTACCAAATAAAATATTGCACCATTAATACCTGCAAACGTGTTTGTTCCTAAACCTAAAATGATAAATCCTATTGAGATTATGACTTGGTAAGCTGCAATCTTTTTAATATCTTTATAAGCAATGACACCTATAGCGCCGATGACCATAGTTATAGCAGCCATAGTTGCTAGCAATGGATGTATGAGATCATTATGTTGATCAAATAGTAAAGTGAAGAATCGAATTAATGCATAGGCCCCTACTTTGGTCATTAACGCTGCAAATAATGCTGCAAGCTCAGTATTTAACACAGCGTAGGCTTTGGGTAGCCACATAAAAAGGACCAGCGCTGCTTTCGCACTAAATGCGACTAAGAAGATTAATGAAATCATTGTAACAGTGCGATTATCTCCCATGTCATTCAAACGCATTGCAATATGTGAAAAGTTTAATGTACCTACTGTTTTATAAAGTAAACCTATACCTAATAAGAATAGCCATGAACCAATAATATTCAAGACAACATAAATAATTGCAGCACGTAATTGTTCTACAGATTGTCCAAGTGTAATGAGTACAAATGACGCTAGTAACATAATTTCAAACATGACGTATAAATTAAATAAATCTGATGTTAGAAAAGAGCCTATCACGCCAACACTTAAAAATAATATGAACGATGGCAAGTGATAACGATTTGCTTTATGTTCGCCACGCCCAAATCCGTATGCCATAATTAAAGTAATCACAAACGAAGCGGTTGTAACCATAATTAAACTTAAAGAATCTCCTAAAAACTGTATACCAAAGGGCGCTGACCATCCTCCAAAGTCTAGCGTAATTGGACGGTGACGCTGAACATAAATTAATAGCATTAATGAAATAATTGTGGTGATAGTCATTGTACCTAAGTATAAATATTTAGAAATACGATCATTATTTTTTAAAAATACAAGGATTAAGGCACAAAGGAATGGTAATAACATTGGTAAAATCAATAAGTTACTTAGCATCATCTTCCCCCCTTAGGCCTTCAATTTCATCTTCTTTTGTTACTTTATAAGTTCTATAAACAAGTACAAGTAAAAACGCAGTCATCCCAAACCCTATAACTATTGCAGTTAGTACAATAGCTTGTAACAAGGGATCAACAAACAATTGGTTTCCACCAGTTATTAGTGGTTCTGATCTACTAGAACCATACGTTCCCATACTCATAATAATGAGATTACCAGCATGAGTATATATTGAAATTCCGATTACAATACGAATTAAATTGATTGATAAAATCATATATGTTCCTATAAACACTAAAAATCCTATAACTAGTAATAATATTAAATTCATGATCGACCTCCGCTAAGCGACAACATCACTGTGACAATAACACCAACAACTGAGAATAAAATACCTAATTCAAAAAGTGTTATTGTACTTACATGAATTTGTCCTAAAATTGGAAGTATCCAAGTTGTTTCATATTGAGACAAAAATGGTTTTCCAAAAAACATAGGTATTATCGCAGTAATAGATGATACCAATGCTCCAATAATCATTAAAATTCTAAAATCAATCGGTAAACTTTCTAAAACCTCTTCAACATTAAAAGCCAGAAACATTAAAATAAACGCTGAACTAAATATTAAACCACCAATAAACCCACCACCAGGATTATTATGACCTGCGAAGAAGACATAGAATCCGAAAGTCAATAAAATAAATACAACAAGTTTCGTGACCGTTCTTAACACGACATCATTCTCTTTCATCTTGTCCCCTCCGATCTTGATAATTTAATAATGTGTAAATACCTAGCCCAGTAATAATTAACACTAATCCTTCAAATAATGTATCTAATGCTCTAAAGTCACCAAGTATCGCATTTACAATATTTTTACCACCTGTTAGTTTGTCAGCTTTTAAATAAAAGTCTGATATTGATGATAAACCATCTGTTTGTTGTGTAATAAAAATTAATGATACAACAATAAGTGCCATCAAGAGTGATACAGAAATTTTAATTATTTCTCTTTTTTTGTTAGCGTTAGATCTTGGCACGTTTGGTAATCTTGAAAAACTGACAATAAATAGTATCGTCGTTATTGTTTCAACTACTAGCTGAGTCAATGCTAGATCAGGGGCTTTCATTGCTATAAAGAATAAGGTCACAACAAATCCGATGACTCCATTTAAAATGACCATTGTCAGTCGTTGACGTATAAAAATTAAAGAAATACCAATTGTGACAGTTACGATTGCTAATATAATTTCTAATGCCCCAAATTCAGAAACATGTAACTGATGTACTTTAGGAAGTCCAATTCGAATATAACCATATCCAATGATAATCATAAATATGCCTAAGGTCATAATAATGTATTGGTTTAAACGATCTTGCATAACACGTTTAAATCGCTTCGTAGCAAACTTTTCAAAATGTCGATATACCATCTCATAGCTTTTTGAAACTGAAATCTGTCTAATTTTACCTGTGAACACTTTTTTCCAATCTACTTTGATTGCTAGTACACTACCCAATAAAATAATGATGATGGTTAAAAGAAGCGGTATGTTAAATCCATGCCATTGCGAAACATGTGGTGCCAATTGATCAATTTGATGATTACCACCTGATACAGCTCTTAATGCTGGAACGATAATCCCCTTCCCAAATATATTTGGTACAAAAAAGATTACAGGTACTAGCACCATTAATATAAGAGATGGTAAACTAAACAACCATGGTTCGTGGATATTTTTTTTAGTAAAAACCTTAGAATCATATTTTGTCCAAAATACTTCTTTTACCATGTATAGTGCATATGTGAATGTAAAAACACTCGCAATAACACCAACAAACACGATAGCTATCATTGAAATCAAACTAAATTGGGATAATTGTCCAGTTTGTGTTAATGCATCTAAAAACATTTCTTTACTTAAAAATCCATTTAAAAATGGTACTCCAGCCATAGATAGAGCCGCTATCGTCATGACTAGATTCATTTTAGGAAATAGTTGACGCATTCCACTTAAAATTCGTATATCCCTTGAACCTGCTTCATGATCTAAAATACCTACTCCCATGAAAAGCGCACATTTAAAGATGGCATGATTCATTAGATGAAATAGCGCACCAAATAATACAAATACATAAACAGATGCTATTGCGTCTTGTTGGTGTTGAGCATATCCACCACCGATACCGACTATTGCCATAATCATTCCTAGTTGACTGATTGTTGAATATGCTAGGATTCCTTTTAAATCCCATTGTTTTAAAGCTGTGATTGAACCAAATAACATTGTTATTAAACCAACAAACGTGACGATATATATGTACATATTGCTAAGACCTAATAATGGTGTAAATCGAAGTAATAAAAAGATACCAGCTTTTACCATCGTGGCTGAATGTAAATAAGCACTTACAGGTGTAGGTGCAGCCATTGCTCTAGGTAGCCAAATATGAAATGGAAATTGTGCTGATTTTGTAAATGCACCTAATAAAAACATAAAAATCATAGGGATAAACAATCCATGATTCTTAATATGATCTGCTTGTCCTAATATCTCTGTGATGTTATTCGTTCCTGTCATAATATACAACATGATAAAACCAACTAATAATGCCAAACCACCAAATACTGTAATCATAAATGATTGCATCGCACCAAATTGACTATCTCCGTTGTTATACCAATATGAAATCAATAAAAATGATGATACACTCGTTAATTCCCAAAAAATGTACATCAATATCGTATTGTCTGATAATACAATACCAATCATACTGAACATAAATAACGTTAAATAAAAATAAAACCTTGGTAAATTGTCTTTTCGAGAGGATAAATATTGAGTTGCATAGAAGAATACTGCAACTCCAATAAGTGAAATAATAAGAGAAAACATTAAACTTAAACCATCTAAACGTAAATCTAAATTAATATCTAATGTCTTAATCCATGGAATAGAGGTAGAAAGATATTGCAGTTTAGCTACTGATGGTATTTGAATCAAAAAATAGATAGATGAAATTACAGGTGCAACCAACGCTATGTACCCGGCATATTTAGCCAATGCTCTACGTTTAGACATTAGAAGTATCATCGCCATAATCACAAGTATAGCAATTAATAAATAAACCAAACTCATTATTAGCCTCCTTTGTTTCTATAATTGTAATGAAATATAAATACTATGTTCACACTCATTTTCTAAACCGATAAAATTTAGTGTTTCAATAGCAGATTGATGCCCTAAATACTTTTGAATGACTGGTATAGGTATACCTTTTTGATAAGCATGATATGCAAATGTCTTACGCAATGTCGTTAGTCCTACATTATCTATACCAGCTTCAATTGATGCTTGGTGAATTATTCGATATGCTTGCTGTCTAGATAATACTTGATTTGTTCGTAGTGATTGAAAAAGAACGTCTTCATTCGAAAGACTCCTGTCCTCTATATATTGAAGTAGTTCTTTCGATAATGTTTCTGGTAACCTAATTTTAATCAACGAATGAAAATGTGCTTTACACATTTCTGATAACGTACACTTTTCAATTAGTCTCTTAACTTGAGAGACTGTAATTGTTAATAATTCTGATACTTTCAATCCACTATGTATAGCTAACTTAAAGAATAAATAGTCACGTTCAGATTTTATCTTGAGCGCTTCATACATTTTAACAATATCATCATTAAATTTAATCGCTTCTACTTTATTCATTACTCAACCTCCCCTTGCTTTAAGTGTCTTAATCATAGCTATTTTATATTTTAGTTACATATATCTATTGCCTTTTTTATAGATTTTAAACATAGAAAATAAAATTAGCCATTTTATTATTTTATTTCGATATATAGTGTGAAAGGAGGTTTTAAAATATGAGTAAAATAAACCACATCACTATTGTATTATCATTTACTAAAGTAGACGCTAACGGCAAACAAACAGAATTTAAGCGTCGATTCGCTAACATTAACCCTGATGCATCAAACGACCAAATTAAAACATTCAGCAAACTTATTGAGCGACTTACTGGAGAAACATATAGCAATATCGAACTCATCAAATCTTTATCAATTTAATCAGGAGGACATATTCATGACTAAAACACTTGAATTAAGTTTTAAATCTTCACTAGACAAGCCTGTAAAACTGCAATTACCACAATTAAACAACGTAGTGACCGAGCAAGTTGCACGTGATAGTATGAATGCATTAGTAGATTTAAATATTATAAAGTCAAATAGTGGTACTATCACCAAAGTACATTCTGCTCAAATTATTGATAAAACAACAACTGTTTTATTTGAAGATAAGAAATAGATATAAAGAAAGCGCAATTAATTTAGTATAAATACTAACACCCTAGACTTTCATCATGATTGTCTAGGGTGATTTTGTTGTGATAATGTCCTGTTTTTTTCAACATTATTGTAAATGAGTTGTATATTTTCTCTATAATGATAATGTATTCATATGATTTTATTATTAACTTTGGAAAGTGAGACTTTATTCATATGCTTCTTTTCTATATCATTGGTGTCCTAGTTGGAATGCTTATTCCTATCCAAACATCTGTCAATTCAAGACTATCACTGTATACTAAATCGCCTTTCTATACTTCATTCATTTCATTTTCAGTTGGAACAATTTGTTTAATTATTTTAAATATCATTATCAATCCAGAAGTATTTACTATTCACTTTTACAATAATCAATCATTTAACTACACATGGGTAGTCGGTGGTTTGCTTGGGGTTAGCTTTTTAACTGGCAATTTATTGTTATTGCCAAAATTAGGTGCAACATTAACTGTAATTGCAACAGTTGCGGGTCAAATTATTATGGGTGTCATTATTGATACATTTGGCTTATTTGGCGCTACAATTCATAATTTTAATTTAATTAAAGCAATTGGAGTATTGTTACTCATTATCGGCATCGTCATAATGAATCAATTTAACAAGAATAATTTATTACTAACTGATCAAAAGTATTTACTGTTTTGGCTTCTCTTAGGATTTATTTTTGGTTTCTTTCCACCTATTCAAACGACAATTAATAGTGCTTTAGCAAGTCATACTCATTCACCAGCCTTTGCATCATTAGTATCATTTACAATTGGGTCAATAGCGCTATTGATTTTAACCGCTATTTTTAATCGTTCTTTAAAACTGAAAACAAGTCATTTAAAATTCGGTAAATTAAAGCCTATCTATTTTACTGGCGGTATACTTGGCATGGCTTTTGTAACAGCTAACATTATCTTAATGCCTCATATGGGTGCAGCATTAACAACACTTATTGGGATGTTTGGCCAGATTCTAATGGGCATATTGATAGATCACTTTGGATTATTTGGTTCACCTAAAATAGCAATGACATCCAGAAAAACTATTGGTCTATTATGTATTTTGACAGGCATTATACTTTTAAGATTATTTTAAATTAACTTTTAGCTTATCATTTTAACTTGTAATTATTTTTAAAAGTGATAAGCTATTTTTTTGTGGTCTAAATTAGTTTTAATAAGTAGTAATATGGGTAGTATGCTTTGACAAAACAAATTTTAATTTAGCAAATTCGATAGTCAACTCATTCTTAAGACCTAAATTAATGTTGTTTTTTAATAATTTACACCAAATTAATAGCAAAAATTATGTTATTCGTGCTAATATTTCATAGTTGGTTATTCAATTAATTAAAAATAAGTCAAAATGGACAACTTTTTATAATTCATTGAGTCGAGTTTGAAAAATAAAAGTGCTTTAATGCATGATCAATTATCGTACTTTCTATTATTTGTTACCCGTTATCAATCGGAATAACGTATAGACACTTTAACGTGCTATAGATTGGTTTTAATCACTAAATTAATGTGTTTTTCTTATCATTAAAACTGCACTGAGAATTACTAAATTAAAAAAATTATAAAAATTTTTCATTTTTAGTGATAAAATTCTGAAAAATGGGTATAAATAGTAGAAGAAGTTAACTTGGAAGAGTTAAGCTATAACAAAGAATCTCTTTAGACACACATTGAATATCGAAACATTTAATTGCGCTAAATCGTTTCATTAAATAAATTACCTTGTATTGTCGATTAAATTAAGGTAAATTATAAAAAATGCTGATATTTTTGACTAAACCAAATGCTAACCCAGAAATACAATCACTGTGTCTAATGAATAATTTGTTTTATAAACACTTTTTTGTTTACTTCTCATTTTTAATTAGTTATAATTAACTAAATAATAGAGCATTAAATATATTTAATAAAACTTATTTAATGCAAAATTATGACTAACATATCTATAATAAATAAAGATTAGATATCAATATATTATCGGGCAAATGTATCGAGCAAGATGCATCAAATAGGGAGGTTTTAAACATGGCAATTACAAAAATCAATGATTGCTTTGAGTTGTTATCAATGGTCACTTATGCTGACAAATTAAAAAGTTTAATTAAAAAGGAATTTTCAATTAGCTTTGAAGAATTCGCTGTATTGACATACATCAGCGAAAACAAAGAGAAAGAATACTATCTTAAAGATATTATTAATCATTTAAACTACAAACAACCACAAGTTGTTAAAGCAGTTAAAATTTTATCTCAAGAAGATTACTTCGATAAAAAACGTAATGAGCATGATGAAAGAACTGTATTAATTCTTGTTAATGCACAACAACGTAAAAAAATCGAATCATTATTGAGTCGAGTAAATAAACGAATCACTGAAGCAAACAACGAAATTGAACTATAATTTTGTTTAGCGCAATTTGGTGAAGTTTGATAGATGATACATTCTATTAAACTTCCTTTTTTTATGCTCTTTTTACCTAATTGTTAAGAGGTTTTGCACTAATGGCACTTAATATAAGGAAGATAGCCGCATAACGAGCAGTATATATCAAATACATTTCAAAAAAAGCTGATTTCTATCAAATAATGAATAGTAATCAGCTTTTTCACATTGCCTAAGGACTTTATGCCCTAGGTTTATATATCACATATTATGATACGCTTTTTAAAAAATTTAAATAATAATTCATAAATGCTTCTGGTTCTTCAATATGCGGTGCATGTCCTGAATGTTCGAAGATTTTTTTCGTAACATTTAAAAAATGCGCTTCCAATTTAAAATGATTCTTATCTTTAATCAAAGGATCATGTTCCCCATTAATTAACAAAGTAGGTACACATGTACGTTTTTTTAAATACATAGGTTCATCTTTATGCAAAATTAATGAACGAATTGCCACCGCACTATCATCCTCAGACTTAATGCTATATATTCTTTGTTTTTGATACCATTTCATCGTCTTCTCTTGATTTCTAAACAATTTAGAAAATAAAAGAATATACGCTTCAGACTTATTAAAACCCGCTATATCATCTTGATATTGTATTAACAATTGAGTAAAGCTGTGTATTAAGTCATCTTTCTTCGATGCAATGGTAGTTAATGATTTTACACGATAAGCATATTTATCTGTAAATAACTTAGCAACTACCCCACCTAAATCATGTCCTAGAATATGTGCCTCATGAATATTTAACTTCTCCATTAGAATTTTTAAATCCTCAACGTGATCGTTTAAATCGTATGATTCACTTTTAGAAGACTTGCCATGACCTCTTAAATCGTAAGTAAGTACTTTATATGATGATGCTAGTTGATGTTGCAAATCTTCAAATCCAGCTAAATTACCATCCAATCCATGAAGTAATATTATAGGATCCCCTTTACCTTCAATTTGATAAGTTAATTGGATTTGAGGATTAATTGTGACTTTATTCATTGTGACACCTCCCTCAATAAACTATATACCCAACCTTCATTCTATATACGCTTCCATTTTATAAACAATTTTTTTAAATTATTTATAAATTACCAAAAGTTATTCCAACAATAAAAAAACTATTCATCTCAATTAATACAATTAATCAAGTGAATAGTTTTATCATATTTATAATCTTGTACGTGAAGATAATCTAATTGTGAAATATATAACTAGAACTACTAATAATATCCATATAATTAATGAAAAAATCTGGGCTGATTGTGGATTATGAATCATTGCATCGACGGTTTTTTGACAAAATAATAACCCGATTCCCGAAAACTCAAGTCGCTTATAAAATATGCCGGCAATTACTAAAATAATACCAATGAAAAAGAAAAATTGATGTCCAAAATTTGTAATTGGTATAACGCCCCAAGTAATATTAAATGCTTGTAATATAATTAATAACAAGGATATGATAGCGATAATTGTACCCATAATCATTTCTATTTTATTACTACGCAAGTAATTCTTTTGAGACACCCTTAGGTATACAACAATAGTCATTGGAAAAATCACTAAACAATAAAATAGACTCATTCCAGTAATAGCTTGAAACTGAACATACTGTTTATCATATAAATAGGATATGAGAATGAAGTTTATAATAAAGAAAATAACTGGATTCATTTGTAAAGCAAACAAATTCCTTTGAATCATTAATATGATTTGTGCTGGAGATTTTCTTTTATATTCAATATAATCTTGATCTTTCTTTTCAGAATTTTTTATATCAGTAATTACTTTCTCTTTAATATCATCAATCAAATGCGGTGATAAACCTTTATGATTAAAGTAATCTTCTATATTTTCTAGTAAAATTTTATCGTTAATACGCATTGGTAGTACTCCTTTAAAATGAAACATCTTTATTTATTGTATTGGTTTAATTTCCCCTTCGCAAATCATAAAAATTAATATTCACTGTATTATGCCATGTAATAAAATAACCGACAAGTATTGCGATTTAACTTGTCGGTTAAGCACGATTAATTTAATTATTATTTTTCCAAATCAATACGATATAATTTTATGTTTTTATCTTTTGGTGCTGAGGCAAATTGATAAGTCGTTTTGCCTTTTTCAATATATCCAAAATTACCAGCAACTTTGCTATATTCCGTATGTGTTACTGCTTTGCCAACATAATTTTTAACAGCTTGATATGTTGGACCATTAGCATCATTATACATCATTGAAATATGAGTTACTTTACCATTGTTTTTCTTACCATCAGTAGTTACTAATAACATACCTTTTTTAGTATGGAATTCGTAATAATGTTCAGTTCCATCTTCATTGTAAGAATACATAGGATTTTTGTACTTAGTTAAAACATCTTTAATAGATTCGCCAATTTTCACATTTTCTAATGACTGATCACCCTTAATTAATTGTTTAACAGTATCAATAGAGTTGCCACTTGCTGCTTCGGCATTAGTGTTCGCTATGCCTACTCCCATTAAAACAGAACATGCAATTATACTTGCCGTTAGTAGCTTTTTCATAAGCACTCTCTCCTTTTATTTATATCGTCTTGTGCTCACAACCATTATACAACAATCATTTCTAAAACAACAGTCATATTACAATTATATTACAAATAATAATTACTACTTTTATATTTCACTTATCACTAAAAATTAAACATGCTTTTCATCGTGATGTTTGTTGATAAATGAAGCTGTATCTTCGACGAATCTTTCTTGCTCTTCAACAAATGGGAATGCACTTGATTCTTGATATACTTCAAAGTCCGCATTTTGGATTAAATCAGCTACTTCTTTAGCTTCTAATCTTGTTGTTCTTTCACCGAATTCTCCTGCAATAATTTTTGTCGGTACTACGACATTTCTATAAGTTTGAGAAATATCAGCGTTTTTGAATACCTCTTTAACTGCTTGAATTTCTTCTTTAGTTGATATTTCATTTGTATCTACGACATGTTTGAGGAATCGATTCATTTTTCTCGGACGATAATACTTACGCTTATTTAAAAATTTATCTTGTTTTTCAGGATCCCAGTTTCGAATAATATGGGCATATTTTCTAAATAAACGTTCTTCCGGTAATTCACCTTCAATAGATGTTGGATTTACCAACGTAAGTGATGATGTAAATTCAGGATAACGTACTGAAATATCCGCACCAATGATTCCACCCATTTCATGGCATACAAATGCAACTTCTTCAATATATAAATATTTAAGTAATTCAACAATGTCATCAGAAAAATCTTTTATTTCAATGTGACGAGGTTTATCAGAATAGCCATGTCCACGTAAATCAATTAACACAACTTGAAATGATTTTGCTAATTCTGCTGCTAATTTATTAAACACAGAATAATTATCAAGTACAGTATGAATCAATACGATAGGATAGCCTTCACCTAATGTACTGTAATGTATCGATGTTCCATCTTTTCTAGTAAATAGATCCATAATTTTCTCCTTTATTATCATTTTTTATTGGTAAAATGGTTAATAATTCTTCCACTGTTGTAATTGTAAAATCAACTTCTTCTTCGAGTGGTTCAATTTCAGCATCTTCTTGTTTATACCATACACTAACCATGCCCATAGCTCGTGCTGGAGCTACATCATTTAACGCATCATCGCCAACATACATAATTTGCTCAGGTAATACCCCTAGTTGATCAATCATATCTTCAAAAATTTTAGGATGTGGTTTACGAAAACCAACTGTTTCTGATGTTGATAAATAATTAATAACATGCATCAAACCAAGTGAATGTAATCGAAATTGTTTAATCTTAGATTTACCATTTGCGATAACACCAATTTGAAAGCCTTTTTGCGATAGCTTTTCTAGTGTATACAAAGTATCGTAATAAGGAAATACATAACGATAAAAATGCATTTCAAAATCATTAAATAAGTCTTTCCAAGTTAACCTATCTACATGGAAACGTTTAATGATTTCTTTATATAAATCAGGTTTATCATTATCTTCATCGTCATCTAGCTCAATAAATGCTTTTTTAAAATCTGCCAGTTGAACATGAATTAAGTAGTCATGAAATCGTTCATATTGCTCTTCGATAAATTTCTCTCGAGATTTAACTCTGTCCAACAACGTACCTTCTAAATCAAATACAACTGCTTTAATTTGATTCAAATCCATCGCTTATGCCCTCTTTATGTTTATAGTTATTTTTATTTTAGCAAATGTCATGTGCTAGTGTAACCGTTTCGACTGAGATATTAGCATGTAAAATAACACTGGTATACCAATTAATGCAATAATAATGCTTGCCGGTATTTGTACTGGTGACAGTATATGGCTACCAATAAAATCTGACATAACCATTATTTGTCCTCCAATTACAATATTCAAAGCCAATTGTCTTCCTAATGATTGTTTCCACTGCCATTTTCTAATGAGTTGTGGTATCACCATACCAATGAATCCAATGATGCCAACATATGCGACATTTATCGCCGTTATCATAGAAGCTATACATAACGCGATATATGTAATCAATTGAACATTTAAGCCTAGTGACTGACTTTTTAGTTCTCCTAATTGCAATAACTTTAGTTGATTAAGAATGATAAATATACCAAACAGTGCAATGATAAATGTGATTGCTATTATGGATACATTTGAGTATTCTGCATCACCAAAGCCACCAAACAAATAATTGGCAATTGTATTTAATTTGCGAGGTTTTAATAAAATCAAAAAATATAGAAGTGAATTGAATAATGCACCAATCATTAAACCACTTAATATTAAGATTCTAACTGGATAGCCTTGGCTCAATACCGACGTAATGACTAATACAGTTATTAATGTTATCAAACTAAATGTTATTGAAAATACAGGAATCCATAACGTTGTTAAACCTAAAAATAATGCTAATCCTGAACCAAATGTAGCACCGCTTGCCAATCCTAATGTAAAGCTATCTGCCAATGCATTATTTAAAACTGTTTGAAATATAAGACCTGCAACTGTTAATATCATACCTGTCAACAATGCTTCTAATAATCTCGGTAATCTAACATTGATTAAAATAGACTGGTTAAATACATCATTGATATCCCCCAACTGCCAAAATAGATATATGCTAGTTGTTATAATCAATATGACTATCCAGCTCAATAATACTTTATTAAATGTCATAGCATTCTCTTTTCTTTCATCGATAATTACATTCATTATAGCAATCACATACTCGCGTTGCTATCATTCACTAAATATATTTTAAAAACCCCTTATCTCAAACATGTATTTTTTTACATGTAGCAATAAGGGGCATAATTAGAATGGTTTATTTTCTATAAATTGCATCTCTTAATTCTTTTAATCCTTCATCAATACGTGGACCTGGTCTTGATACTTCATCACCATTTACAACTTCAATACGTGTATTCTTGACAGCATTAATTTTATTGAATCCACCCCTTTTTTTGATGATATCCATATAATCTGATCTTGTCTTAGCTTCCGTCGAAATTAATATATCTGGGTTCTTTTTAATAATACTTTCCTTCGTTACAGGGTTCCAACCATTAATGTCACTATACACATTTTGGGCTTCTAATTTTTCTAACATATCATTAAAAAATGTATGCTTCCCTGCTGTATATATTTCAGGCTTTGATGAAACCTCAATAAATACTTTTGATTTTTTATGATAAGCAGGAATTGAATCTATGACTTTATCGATATTATCTTTAGTTTCCTCAACAAGTTGTTCAGCCTGCTTATCATGATGCGTTAATTTCCCAATTTGCTTAAATGTGTTGTATGTTTCATCAATTGATTGTGCATCTTTAACATACACTACTTTGATGCCTTGTTTCTCTAATGATGACAATACTTTATTAGCAGTTGCCTTTTGCGACTCATGCGCAAGAATTAGATCTGGCTTTGCCTTTAAAAGTTCCTCTTTATTTAGATTCAAAGCATCAAATTGTTTCTTACCCTCTTTCACATCTTTTGGATAATCATCAACCGTTGAAACACCAACTATGTATTTACCTAATCCTAATTCATATAAAATTTCAGTATTACTAGGCATTAACGAAACAATTCTATGGTACGGCGATTTAGACGAGCCATTATCATCGCTACCTTGTTTATCATTATCTTTCATACCACAGCCACTCAGGACAAGCATAAAAATCAAAATAAAAGCAATTAACGATTTCTTCACATTATCACATCTCCTTTTTAATCCCACTTTTCGCTTTAGCGATTAGAGGGATTTATGCAGTTGTGCGCAAGCAAGCCAACTGCGTTCCTCTTCACCTTTAGCGATTAGAGGCTTTTATGCAGTTGCTGCACAAACAACTGTATTCCTTTACTCCCCTTGAGCTTTAGCGATTAGGGGCTCTTATGCAGTTGTCCCTTAGCATCCAACTGTGTTCCTTTAATCTTCTTCATCTTTAGCGATTAGAGGCTTTTATGCAGTTGCTGCACAAACAAACAACTGTTTTTTCTTTATATGCTTCTATATATTATATAAGTCCACATACTAAAAGAAAATAGTAAATTATTTTTTTATATTTCATATAAACTCATCTATCTAACTTCACAGCGTTTACTTTTTAAAGTAAGGTTCTAAAAAATCATAATTCTTTATATCTTTATCTCTAAAGTAATGTTTACCAAATACATCTAACAGAGCATGAAATTCATTAGCATCTTGATTTATAAAATGATTTGGTAATGTGACTACTTTTTTTAATTGATCATAACTTTTAGTGTTTTCATATCCTAATTTATCATATATTTTTCTTGTATAGCTATCTGGAATAAATTCAATACGTCCGAATATATAAACAAGTAAGACATCTGCTGTTTCACTTCCAATACCTTTCAAAGATAATAATTCTTTTCTTAATTCAGCTTTATATCTCTCATTAATCTCTTGATAATTGAAATGATGTCGTGCTAACCATGTTAATAATGTTTTAATCGTCAGTGATTTACTTTTATAAAAGCCACTTGAATGTATCAATGATTGTAACGTTTCAATAGGTAGTTCTAATATATGATTTGGATTAAAATGCGTGTGTTCTTTAATCTGATTCAATGCAATTTCTGCATTTCGCCATCTAGTATTTTGAACTAAAATTGCACCTAACATCATTTCAATGTCATTATCAGCAGGCCACCAATTTTGCGGTCCCATATGCCTATATAACAATTTATACAATTCATCAGTTCCTAACATTTACACCCTCCATTTTAGAGGGAGTGGGACAGAAATGATATTATCGTAAAATTTATTTCGTCGTCCCACCCCGGCAAGGTTGACTAGAATTGAAAAAAGCTTGTTACAAGCGAATTTTCGTTCAGTCAACTACTGCCATTATAACTTTGTAGAGCATAGAACATTGATTTATGTCTCAGGCTCTCTTATGCAGTTGTGCGCAAGCAAGCCAACTGTATTCCTTTAACCTTATTCACATACTAAGCATTCCCCAATATGTCACATACCTAATAAAAAAACACTCCAACACAAAGTAACTTTCGAGAAACTCTACGTTGGAGTGTATATAAATGTTCTTACATTGATTCAGGTGCGCTTACACCGACCATTGCCAATGCATTTTTCAATGTAATTCTAACCGCTTCAATCATAGCAACATGTGCTTTTGTTTTTTCAATATCATCTGTTAACACTTTTTCAGCATTGTAGAATTTATGGAAATGAGAAGCTAAATCTTGAATATAATTAGTAATTCTATGTGCTGATCTATGCTCAGCAGCACTTTCAATTGTAGGTTCGAAATCAGCTACTTTTTTCAACAATTCAATCGCTTTTTCATTTGTAATCGTTGTAAAATCATTCGCAGCAGCTACCTCAATTCCTTGCTCTTTCGCTTGTTTTAAAATTGAACAAATACGCGCATGTGCATATTGAGCATAGTAAACTGGATTGTCTTGAGATTGCTCTTTCGCTAATTCCATATCAAAATCAAAGTGACTATCAGGACTACGCATAGTTAAGAAATAACGTGCAGCGTCAACGCCAACTTCGTCCATAATTTCTCTTAATGTAATGGCATTACCAGTACGTTTACTCATCTTCACTTCTTTACCATTTTCCATTAAACGAACCATTTGCATGATTTGAATTTCTAAACGATTACTATCTACACCAAACGTTTCAAGGGATGCTTTCAAACGATTAATATAACCATGATGATCAGCACCAAATAAATCGATTAAAATGTCATTACCACGTTTAACTTTATCGAAGTGGTACGCAATATCTGGTAAGAAATACGTATATGTACCGTCATTTTTAATTAATACTCTGTCTTTGTCGTCTTTAAAATCAGTTGTACGTAACCATGTAGCGCCATCAGCTTCATACGTATAACCTAATTCTTTCATTTTTGCTAAAACTTCAAGAATTTCGCCTTTTTCATATAAAGATGTTTCACTAAACCAATTATCAAAATGCGTATTGAACTCTGCTAAATCATTTTTCAGTTTAGCCATTTCGTATTCTACGCCTAATTTTCTAAATTCTTTCAAACGTGCTTCTTCAGAATAATCTTTAATTTCAGGGTGTTTCTCTGCTAAATCTTTTCCTATTTCAATAATATCTTTTCCATTATAGCCATCTTCTGGCATTGAATAACTATTGTCACCTAAAGCTTCAAAGAAACGTGTTTCAATCGAACGCGCTAAGTTAGTAATTTGATTACCAGCATCATTAATATAATATTCACGTGTTACATTATAGCCAGCTGCAGTTAAAATATTAGCTAAAGCATCACCAACTGCTGCATTTCTAGCATGACCAATATGTAAATCTCCTGTAGGGTTAGCTGAAACATACTCAAGCAATACATTTTGACCTTTTGATTCATTTACATGTCCAAATTGATCACCTTTTTCAATTGCTTCAGGAATAATTGCTGTTAAATACTGATTATCTAAGTAAAAATTAATGAATCCTGGACCAGCAATGTCAATTTGTTTTACATGTGCTTTTTCAGTATCTAAGTTATCAACAATCGCTTGAGCAATTTCACGAGGATTACGCTTTGCAATCTTAGTCAGTACCATCGCAATATTAGTAGCATAATCTCCATTTTTTGTATCTTTAGGAACTTCAATTTTAATATCAGGAATCTCATCTGCTAATCCTGCTTTGTTAATACTTGCTGCAATTTCTTCTACTAATGTTTGTTTCACTTGATCAATAATATTCATTCGCCTATCTCCTTATAGTTAATTTCATATTGATAAGAACCCATTTTTTCATTATCTTGATATAATTCATAATGAATCTTTAGCTTGCCACCGTCTCCACTTACGAAATGTAAAATGCGTAATGTTTTAACTTCTAGTGGAATTCGTCCAGCCGATATATCGTAAAAAGTTGTTGTCGTTTGTCCTTCAACAAAATGCAAATTCATATTAATGTCGCCTTTACGAATCAACTTAACGCTATCATCATCCACTTTTATTGTAACATTAACTGTTGCATCCTCAATTTGTTCTACATACCGAATAAAGTTAGATTGCCTTTGTTGCCAAGTTCCTTCAGTAGTAAATTCAAATTTTTCTTTTTCGTTGTGCTGTTTCAACACTTGCTTTGTTTGAATACTTACTTTTTTATCCAATTTACTACTCACCTTAATCTTCGCATAATAGAAATATTATAGCATAAAATAAGGTCATCTTGTTATGCCTTCTTAAAGCTAAATAGGTTCAATTAATTAACAATTCCATACTTAATCAACGCTTCATATATGTAAGCCATTTTATAAAATACAAACAACACCTCAAAACCAAAAAAACACGAGATTTTCACTATCTTTCATGAAAACCTCGTGTTTGATTATAATGATAGTGTTCAGAGCACTACCTTCTTTATCTATATAGTCAGTTGATATTTTTAAAATTTAATAACCATTCTACCAGTTATAGTACCATTTTCCATTTCTTCAAAAATATCATTAATTTCTTCTAATTTTCTTAATTGAACTTTAGGTGTTACTTTATTTTCAGCAGCAAATTCAAACGCTTCACGTAAGTCTTGTCTTGTACCAACAAGTGAACCTACTACTTCAATACCGTCAAGCACTAATCTTGGGATATCTAAGTTCATTTTATCAACAGGTAAACCAACGGCAACAACTCTTGCACCAGCTTTTACAACATCAACCGCTTGGTTAAATGGCGTCTTAGCAACTGAAGTTACCACTGTTGCATCTAATCCTTTGTTATCAGTTAATTTCATAACTTCTGCAACTGGATCAACATCTTTAGAATTAATAATAGCATCTGCACCTAATTCTTTCGCGAATGCTAATTTATCATCATTAATATCGAAGGCAACAATTTTAGCCCCCATAACGTTTTTAGCATATTGTAAAGCTAGGTTACCTAAACCACCTATACCAAAAACACCTAACCATTGTCCAGGTTTTACATTACTTACTTTTACAGCTTTATAAGTTGTCACACCTGCGCATGTAATAGAAGACGCTGCTGCTGGATCTAATTTTTCAGGTACTTTCACAGCATAGTCTGCAGTAACAATAACTTGTTCAGCCATTGCACCATCTACTGTATAACCAGCATTTTTCACACTACGGCAAAGTGTTTCACGACCTGTTGTACAATATTCACATCTTCCACAGCTTTCGAACATCCAAGCGATAGACACACGGTCTCCAATTTTTAATGATTCTACATCTTCCGCAACTTCGATGACTTTACCAATACCTTCATGACCTAAAGTAACGCCTGTAACATCACCAAAATCAGCATTCTTAACATGTAAATCGGTATGACAAACGCCACAATATTCCGTTTGTACCAACGCTTCACCAGGTTTTAAAGCTCTTAATTTTTTGTCCTCAATACTTACTTTGTGATCTTTCGTTACAACTGCTGCTCTCATAATAATGTCCTCCTTATAGTCACTCCAGTATGTATGATATTAATTGGCGATTACTTTCAAAAATGAAAACGAATAATTATAGATGTAATTTTTATTTGTAATAGACGCCAGATTAAAACATACTACTGTGACTTTGTTTTTAGTTAGATATCAACCGTTAACTTTTAACGTTTCCCTAGTTAATATGTTAAAAGAAATGACATAATCGATATGCTAACGTGTAATTTTTACTTCACATATATTTATTTAAAGATAATTTATAATAATCTTATCTTCACTCTTATTATAATGTGAATTAATTCACAAAGTATATAGCTATGATCAAAAAAATGTGTCAGTTATTCAAATTTTTTATTAACTACAGATTAATTTAATTTCAAAAAAATTTAAAAAACTCCCAATCAATCTAAGACTTTATTTTCACCTCAAGATTTACGTCGTCATTGAGAAATGAATCATATCTTTATAGATTAATTGGGAAATTTTAGTTTCTAATATTTAATTAAATGCTTGATGTAAAGCATCAGAAGAATGCTTCCACATACCTTCATCATGGTTCATTAAAAAGTCTTTTAAAATAGCTTTATTCTCGTCACCAATTTGATCAATGATAATATGATGTTTCATTGATTTATCCATCATATTAACATGTTCAGGCATACTTTTATAACCACGACGAATTGCTTTATTCACTAATAAATAACACGCTGTTAAACCAGCGTAATATGGTCCTTGTTCATTACGTTCTGTTGTTACCCAACACAACCAATATTCTTTAGCTTCATCGCCTTCAACAGCAGCTTTATCAGTAATCCATTTCACACCTTTTTCAACTTTGGCACGAGCATGCATGCCTCCAATATCAATAAATGCTTCTTTGTTAGCAACATCGATAAAAACTGGTGCAATATTGTCTAAGCTAATTGAACCAATATTTGTACCTTTATGACCATCTAGAGGGTCATTTTTTATGATATTAAAATTAAAGCCTTTTTTCTCAGACAATGATATAACCTCCATATTTAACGATAACAATTTTAGCCCTGTTTAATTAAGCTCATTAATCAAATTTTCAATAGCTTCTCTAATTGTCTTATCTTTAATCTTTGCAACCATTTCTCTAGGATAATATAATTTATAGTCTTGGCGATTAATGCCTGTAATACTATGAATGACTAATGATTGATTGCTTATTTCTCTAATCGTACCATCTTGTCTTAATAAATGAATCGGTTTGCGATTTGACCCCGGTCGATCATAGTCATATGGCAAATCCGAAAATGCTTCACTCACAAAATAATAATCTGGATTAATACCACCTGCTTCAAACAGTTCTTGCAGTTCTGATATTGTAATAATTGAGCCATCAAATGGAATATATTTAAATAAGTCTCGATTAATAAATCGACTTGCTAAATCACTTAAAATGGCATCATCTTCTTTTGTCCATTTTTCCAAATAATACGTAACTACCGCTTCATCGAGTTCAACATATTGTTCAATCGTAACTGTCTCTTCAAAAAATGGAATAAAATCATGTGGATGCAACTTAAATTCATAGCCTTCATTATAAAGCTGTTTTGCGCGTTTCAAACAATTATTAAGCAGCACTTCTCCACCACGACTAACTGGGTGGAAGTAAATTTGCCAATACATTTGATAACGACTCATAATAAAGTTTTCAACTGCATGCATACCACTTTCTTTGATTAGTACTTCATCTTTAGAAGGTCGCATTAATCTTAAAATACGCTCCATATCAAAAGCACCATATGATACACCTGTGAAATACGCATCACGTTGTAAATAATCCATTCTATCCGCATCGATTTGTGACGAAATCATCGAAATGACCAATTTATTATGATGCGTTTTATTAATTACTTCCGCAACTTCTCTTGGAAACTCAGGCGACACTTTACGTAATACAGCATTCACCTCAGTATCTCCAGTAATAATCGCTTGTGTGTATGCTTCATGGTCTGTATTAAATATTTTTTCAAAACTATGTGAAAATGGACCATGTCCTAAATCATGTAATAATGCAGCACATAATGCCAACGGTCTATCTTTATTGTCCCATGCATCATGACCAATAAATGACTCATCAATTAATCGTCTAACTATTTCATACACACCTAAAGAATGTCCAAAGCGACTATGTTCTGCTGTGTGAAAAGATAGGTACAGTGTTCCTAGTTGTCTAATTCGACGTAACCTTTGGAATTCCTTAGTTTTAATTAAATCCCATATCAATTGATCTTCAACATGAATATATCGATGTATCGGATCTTTAAAAACTTTTTCTTCTACTAATTTTAAATCTACATATGCGTTAGTCATTATTCCCCTCCTTTTCGTTTAATATAATATTTAATTTACTTAAAATGCTTTGTACATAAGTGCTAAGTCTAACTTTTCGCCATACATTTCTGGCTGATAAGAGCGTAAGATTGTAAAACCTTGCTCTTTATAGTAAGCTACTGCTTCTTCATTTTTATTATCTACTTCTAAGTAAACACCTTCAAATTTATCTTCAAAACGTGATAATCCTTCATTTAACAATGCTGTACCATAACCTGTATGTTGCGATTCTGGTTTAACATAATGAGCTGATAAATATAATTCTTCACCGTAAATAAAGTTAGCAAAGCCAACGATGTCATTACCTTCTTCAACGACTAAGAATAATTGTTCTTGAAGTCTTTTCTTTAAATGATGTTCATTATATGAAGCTTCTAACAAGTGATTAACTGTTGTCGCAGCGTATATATTTAAGTATGTATTAAACCAAGCTTTAGTTGCGACATCTCTAATTTGAACAACATCTTTTTCAGTTGCTTGTCTTACCTTGAACATGACTTTCTCCCCTTATTAACAAGTTTTAATAACGGCATTATACCACAACTTGCTCAATACTTAATAAACAATGATTGTCTATTCAATTTATATATTTATATTTTCCGTTAAAATTAAAAATAAAAATAACGAAGCAAAAAATCACTTCGTTTAGTATGAGGTATGTCTTATTGCAATATACTATTCCACTCAGTTGCACGTGCTAAGGCATAGTTGTCTTTCATGATGTCACCAGGCTTTTCAGCAGTTCCAATAATATAACCATTTAAAGTGGCACCTAAAAAGTCTAAACTATATTTCATTTGCGTAATTGCTGGCTTCGCTTTTATTTTTGGACAATCTCCACCAACTAAAATAACTCTAAAATCCTTTTCGGCCATTTGTGCCTTAAAATTAGGATATCGTTTATCTTGTAATGTTTCTGACCAATGTTCGATAAATGCTTTCAATGGTGCTGAAATGCTATACCAATACACTGGTGATGCAAAAATAATTGTATCACTAGCCAATATTTTATCTAGAATCGGCAAATAGTCATCGTCATATGAAGTAATAGTCTCTGCTGTATGTCTCACGTCACGTATCGGTTTAAACTGATGTTGTGTCACGTCAATCCATTGATACTCTAAATCTTGCAAAGCGAATTTTGTTAATTGTGCAGTATTACCGTTTGGTCTACTCCCACCAAACAAAACAGTAATCATTTTAGCCTAACCTCACTTTTGATTAATAAATATCTGTGTTTTTCGTTACCTAATTATACTATCATAAGCTTTGCCTACCGAATAGTAAAACGCTTACAACTTTTATATAAATTTGACGAAATTTCGTCATCCTTATATAACGTCGTTTGTGATACGGGGCTAATTCATGATGAATTAGATACATATGTCACCATTAAATACAATTCATTTAGTCTTCAATCGGAAACAGTTCATCGATATATTGAATCTCATCATCTGATAAAACGATATCTGCAGCTTTAATATTTTCAACGACTTGTTCTGCACGTTTTGCACCAGGAATAATCACATCGATAGCTGGTCTCGTTAAATAAAATGCTAATACAATGTTCGCAATTGAAGTTTGATGTGCTGCAGCTAGGCTTTCCAAAGCTTTTACGCGACGCACATTCTCTTCAAAAACACCAGGTATAAAATCACGACGTGTAGTACGATGGTCACTAAATTTAGTGTTCTCATCATATTTTCCAGCTAAAATACCGGATGCTAATGGGAAATAAGGAATAAATGTGATTTGGTGATCAACACAATATTGCAATACTGCCTCATTTTCGCGGTGCAATAAATTATATTCTAACTGTACAACATCAACGTAACCATCTTTATTTGCTTCTTTAAGTTGATCTAATGTGAAATTTGATACACCAATGGCTTTAATCTTCCCTTGTTCCTTAAGCTCTTGTAATGCTGCAACTGCTTGATCTTTCGGAGTGTTGTCATCCGGAAAATGAATATAATATAAATCGATATAATCAGTTTGTAGACGTTTCAAACTATTCTCAACTTGTTGTTTTAAATATTCAGGTTGATTGTTCTGATGTACTTCTTGATTTTCATCAAATTCATGAGACCCTTTTGTAGCAATTTTAATTTGCTCTCGCGGATATTCTTTAACAACTTCTCCAACCAATTCTTCTGATCGTTCTGGCCCATAAATATATGCCGTATCTAATAAATTAATACCATGATTAATGGCTTGACGAACAACATCTTTTCCTTGTTCTTCATCTAAGTTCGGATATAAATTATGCCCACCTACTGCGTTCGTCCCAAGTGCGATTGGAAACACTTCAACATCAGATTTACCTAAGTTTACAAATTGCTTCATTAGACCCAGCTCCTTATCTTTATAACTTTTCCACTATCACACTACCATGATTTAATACAACTTCCAAATGTTAGAATTAGGGTTTGAATTTAGGCGGTGTTTTAGAAAAACGTTATGTAGAACTCAGTTAAAATAAGTATTGTTTAAGTTGATATTCACATAGCACGATTGCTCGTTAGCCTTTAAATTACATGTACTTTTGTATCAGAAATTGAAAAACATTTAAGAACGACAACATTAAAGCCATTGCAAATTTAATTTGGTAATTTCTATTGGTTTTTAAGTATGACATGAATGTTTTTATCTATAATTAAAGCTATATTAACTAGAAAAAAACCCATTATAACTGCAATCCAAACAAAATATACTATTATGTTTTGATAACTCATTGATAATAGTGCATCTAGGAATAGCATAGTCAATCCGCCAAATAAAATATATCCAAATAATGTGAAACAAACATTTTTTAGTGTAGGTATTAAAAAAATTTTTGACCTTTTATTTTTAGTATTATAAATATTTAAAGATGATTTTTTAATTAGGCGTACATAAAATATTAAAATCCCTATAAATGTGATGCAACATATGGCAATAACTAATTTCTTATCTAGTTGAATATCAAGTAAATGTGTATACTTTCTTAATGTAACTCCCAGCAAAGCAGAGCTACCTGCAACTGGCCAAAAAACATTTTTTTTAGCAGGTTTAACAATATTTAAATCGTCAAATTCTTTTTTACTGATTTTGACATATCTTTTTGGGATGAACCAATTGATAAATGGAAAAAATAAACTAATCCAAGTGCTTATTATATCGATCATTAAGTACTCATCATTATATTTAATAATTCTGTATTTAGGATTTTTATTGATGATTTTAGATTCGCACAGCAACATTTACCAGCTCCATTTCTTAGGGCTTATATGATTAGAAATACTTTTTGAAACTTCACCATGACATTTTCAACACCATCTACTGTTTTTTCTGCAGATTTTTCTACAGTATCTATACCAGCGTCTAGTTTATGTCATATCCAATCGTTTTTATCTTTTATTCCAAATTCATTTTTTTGATTGGTCCAATATACAAGTATTGCCGAAATAGAACCTGCAGTAAATCCAGCTAAACCATCATTTTTCCACCGTGTTAGTTTTAGATAATACATAAATTTTTTTGTCAATAATCGATGACATGTTTAACAGAAAGAAACCTGCAGTCATTACCAACCAACCAATAAAGCCTATTATATTTTGAGGATTTAAAGTTAATAACATACTTAGAGCCATTATTGAAAGACCGCCAAATAAAAAATAATAAAATATTGTGAAGCAAAAGTTTTTTAATGAAGGAAATAAAATTATTTTCCCTTTACTAGAGTTATTATTATAAATTTCCAATCTTAGCTTACGATTCAGAAATAAAAAAAGTATTAAAAGACCCAAAAATATTACACAACATATTACAATCACCATGTTTTTCTCTAATTGAATATTAAGTGAAGGAATATATTTTCTAAACGTAACTCCGAACAAAATAGTACTACCTGCAACTGGCCAAAAAGCTTTATTTTTAACAGGTTTGACAATGTTTAAATCGTCAAAATCTTTTTCGCTGATTTTGACGTACTTTTTTGGAATCAGCCAATTAATCATTGGGAAAAAGAGCGCTAACCATGTACTTACTAAATCAATCATCAAATATTCATCTTTGTATTTGATAATTCTATATTTGGGATTCTTATTAATATTTTCAGTTTCACAAAGCAATGTCTCCACTTCTTTTCAATTGGTTTTATATTGATACACTTTCATATACATTAGAAGTCATTTAAATTCTACTAGCGTCTTAAAAGGATTGTGTCGACAACATTTAGAATATTTTAAATGTAATCAATTATTTTTCATTATAACGCGAACTTTTTCATTACCTATCGAAGTCATATTTAACAAAAAGAAAAGCATTGTCATCATAATCCAATAAATAAATATTATTATATTTTGAGGTTCGATTGTCATAAGGGCAATTAGTGAAAATATTGAAAAACTTCCAGCGAAAATATATCCGAAAACTAAAAAACAGCCAAGTTTAAACGTTGGTATTAATATAACTCTCTTATTTTTTTCAATATTTGTATCAAACACTTTTAACTTAAGCTTTCTATTTAAGTTAAAATAAAAAACTATAACACAAATTAAAGCGAGAGCACACAATATCATTACAACTAGCTTATCTAATTGAACATCAAAAACATGTATGTATTTCCTTAAAGTAACTCCAAACAAAACCGAACTTCCTATAACTGACAAGAAAACATTATTTTTATTTGGTTTAACAACATTTAAATTTTCAAATTCTTCTTCGCTAATTATCGCGTACTTTTTTGGAATGAACCAATTAATGAAAGGAAAAAAGTACACGAACCAAGTGCTTACTAAATCGACTAATAAGTATTCACCGTTATGTTGAATGACTTTGTATTTCGGATTTTTATAAATGACTCTGACATCGCAAAGCAACATTTACCACTCCCGTTTCATTAGTTTTAAATGATCCCCAATACTTTTTGTACCTTCCCCAACTATCGTTCCAACACTATCTACAGCTTTTTCTGTGGTATTTTTAAACAGCATCCATACCAGCGTCTATTTAATGTCTTATCCAATCAGTTTTATCTCTTAATCCAAATTTATTAGTATGAAAAGTCCAATTTATAAGAATTGTCTAAACAGATTCCGCAACAAAACCAGCTAAAACCGTCCATCCTATTGGATTAAAAACGCCAATGTTATAAGAGTTATCATACAAAATAACACGCTCTATATTTCATTTTTAAATTAAAACAGTTTTTTCCTTTATCAATCACAATGGGCATTTTCACTTGGTATATTCAAACATTACTATCTATTTTCCTGATTTAAGATATGATTATATTTTTTTGAACCACCGTTTAAATATGCGATACTACCAATTTCGATCATTTTTACTACTCGTTTATTCTTAAAATAACATGAATATTTGTATTACCTATCGAAGCCATATTCACTAAAAAGAAAAACATCGTGATAATAACCCAAGTTAAAAATATTATTATATTTTGTGACTCTGTCGTCAAAAGAATGGTTAAAGTAAATATTGAAGCGCTTCCTAAAAAAATGTACGCAAAAACTAATAACAACCCTTGTTTGAAAGTCGGTATTAATACAACTCTATTCTTATTAACCACGTTGGTATTAAAAATTTTTAATGTTAATTTTTTATTTAGATAGAAATAAAAAATTAACATCCCTATTAACATGATAAAAAATACAGTGATTGCTAGTTGTTTTTCAAACTGAACATTAAAGAAATTACCGTACTTTCTCAATATAATTCCGAATAGAACTGAACTTCCTGCAACCGGCCAAAAAACATTGTTTTTAACAGGTTCGACAATATTTAACCTTTCAAATTCATTTTCGCTAATTTTTGCGTACTTTTTGGGCAAAAACCAATTAATCATAGGAAAAAAATAAGTAATCCAAGTACTTACTAAATCGACCATGAAATATTGATTATTATATCTAATAACTCGATATTTAGGATTTTTATAAATTTGTTTAGATTCACAAAGCACTGTTTACCACCCCTAATTTACAATTGAAAACTAACTAAATTTGTAACTATTTATTAGACTTTAAGAATATATGTACTTTTTTATCTATAATTGAATGCATGTTCATAAACATAAATAGCATAGTCATGAAAAGCCAAGAAACATATAAGATTAAATTTTGTACATTTTCAAACACCAACAAGTAAAATGCCCCATAAGACATGAAACCAGTAAATAGGTAATAAAAAATTGTGAAACAAATATTTTTAAAGGAGGGTAATAATCTTAATTTAAGTTCATTATTTTTACTTTCATTATAAATATTTAATGTTAATTTCTTATTTAGATAACAATAAAAAAATATAATCCCTAAAAACCCAATGAAACAGCTGCTCCAAACAATTAGTTCTTCTAATTGAAAATCAAATAAATAAGTATTTCTTCTTACTGTACCACCAAGTAACACAATACCCGCGAATATAGTCCATCCTATCGATTTATTTTTAACTGGTTTGACAATATTTAATTTTTCATAATCATTCTTAGTGATTTTGATATATGTTTTCGGTATGAGCCAGTTAATAAATGGAAAGAAGAAAACAATCCAATTACTTGCCAAATCAATCATTAAATATTCACTATCGTATTTGATTATTCGATATTTAGGGTTTTTATTAATAACTTTAGATTCGCAAAGCAATGTCTCCACATCCCTTTAATTTTATGTGTAATACATTTTTCGATACTTCAAAAGACATTCAAATACTATCAAGTTACTGTCATCAAAGGTTTTATTAACTGATATTTTCATATTTTTAATCTGAATTTAGTACTTTCACTTAATTTTTAAGTATGACATGAATGTTTTTATCTATAATTAAAGCTATATTCACTAGAAAAAAACCCATTATTGCTGTAATCCAAGCAAAATATACTATTATGTTTTGATAACTCATTGATAATAGAGCATATGAGAAAATCACTGTCCATAAAATAAAAAAAGCATATCTAAACAATGTTAAACAAAAATTTTTTAGTGTTGGTATTAAGATAATTTTTGACCTTTTATTTTTAGTATTATAAATATTTAAAGATGATTTTTTAATTAGGCGTACATAAAATGTTAAAATCCCTATAAATGTGATACAACATATAGCAATAACTAATTTTCTATCAAGTTGAGTGTCAAGTAAATGTGTATACTTTCTTAATGTAACTGCGAATAAAGTAGAGATACCTGCAACTGGCCAAAAAACATTCTTTTTAGCAGGTTTCACAATATTTAAATTTTCAAACTCTTCTCTACTAATTTTGACGTATCTTTTGGGGATGAACCAATTAATAAAAGGAAAAAATAAACTAATCCAAGTGCTTATTATATCGATCATTAAGTACTCATCATTATATTTAATAATTCTATATTTGGGGTTTTTATTGATGATTTTAGATTCGCATAGCATTGATTATCAATCCCACCTTATTCTAATTATTTTTTATTTGAAGCGTGGCTAACATAATATAATTAGTTATTAATTCACTTTTTATAACTTTGGCTGTTTTATTTCCCTGTTCTAAGATAGCTCCTCGATTTAAAATCATTGCTTTTTATGAACCAACATTTAAGTATCCGATACTACCTAAGTTAATCAATTTTACTACTTATTTGTTTTTAAAATAACATGAATTTTTTTATCTAGAACCGATGACATATTCAGTAGAAAGAAGCATGCAGTCATGCCAATTAAAGCAAGAAATTCTATTATATTTTGAGGGGATGAAGTTACTAACATACTCAGAGCCATTGTTGACAATCCACCAAATAATATATAAGCAAATAAGGATAAACAAATATTTTTAAATGTAGGTATTAATATGATCTTTTCGTTATTACTTTTATTTTTATCAAAAATATGTAACTTCAATTTTGTATTTATATATATAAACAATGCGAAAACACCTAGAAGTATCATACAGCATGTTAATATAACTATTTCTTTTTCTAAATGGATGTTAAGCAAATAGATATATTTTCTTGTTAAGGTTGTTAATAACACTGCAAATCCTGCAACAGGCCAGAAAGTATTATTTTTAGCGGGTTTGACAATATTTAAACTTTCAAATTCTTCTCTACTAATTTTCGCGTACTTTTTGGGAATAAACCAATTAATCATGGGCAAAAAATAAGCAATCCAAGTACTTACTAAATCAACCATGAAATATTCATTATTGTATTTAATAATTCTATATTTAGGGTTTTGATTAATGACTCTAGATTCGCAAAGCACTGTTTATCACTTCCACCTTATTCAAATTATTTTTTATTTGAAGAACGGCCAATACAATATAATTAGTTATTTATTCACCTTTTTATAACTTTGACTGTTTTATTGACAATGAGTGTTATATTCATCAAGAAAAACAACATTAACCCCATACCCCAAGCTATAAAAGTTATTAAATTCTGGTTTTCTAATGTCAGCAACATGCTTAAAGCTAATATTGACATGCCTCCAATCAACAAATAGCCATATAATATAAGAACAGCATTTTTTAATGTTGGTACTAAAATTATTTTTTGTTCTTCTTTTTTATTATCGAAAACTTTCAATTTTAATTTTCGATTCAGAAGCACAAAAAAGATTAAAATACATAGAAATACAACGAAGCATATAAATATAACCGATCTTTTTTCTAATTGAATATTAAGTAAGTGTATGTACTTTCTGGAAGTAGCACCTAGTAGGATTGTTCCTCCTACAACAGGCCAAAAATTTTTATTTTTAACTGGCTTAACAGTGTTCAGTTTTTCATACTCTTCTCTACTAATTTTGGCGCACCTTTTTGGAATGAACCAATTAATAAATGGAAAAAAGTATACAAGCCAAGTGCTTATTACATCGACCATTAAATACTCATCATCATACTTAATAACTCTGTATTTCGGATTTTTATTGATAATTTCGGTTTCACAAAGCAATAATTATCACTTCCTATTAATAACAAATTCACACAGCTATATTATCGTTTCTGTTTCTCAAAACACTTGTGCCCTTTTGTATCAAAATTAATATTTATATGACCTTAAATATATAACATGAATCTTTTTGTCTATTATTGAAGACATATTTATAAAGAAAAATAGCATTGTCATAATAACCCAAGCAATAAATACTATAATATTTTGGATAGATAAACTAATCAAAACATCTAAGAACATGATTGATAATCCACCACAGAAAAAATAAGAAAATAGTACAAAGCAAAGATTCTTGAATGATGGAAAAATCATAATTTTTCCATTGCTACTCCGATTATTATAGATAGATAACTTTACTTTCTGATTTAAATATATATAAAACACTAGAATACTTAATAATAAAACCGAACAAATGATAATAACGCAATTTTTTTCTAAATGAGAATCAGGTATATATATTTTATCTCTAAACATAGTGCCAAATAAAAGTATGCTACCTATAACTGGCCATAAAGCTTTATTTTTAACTGGTTTAACAATATTTAAATTATCAAACTCTTCTCTGCTGATTTGGACATATTTTTTTGGTATTAACCAATTAATAAACGGAAAGAACAAAACTAACCAGGTGCTTACTAAATCAATCATCAGATAGTCGTTTTTATATTTAATAATTCTATATCTGGGATTTTTGTTTACAACTCTAACCTCGCAAAGCAATATCTCCACTTCCGTCTCGTTGGTTTTATATCTAATACACTTTCAGATACTTTATAAGTGTTTTGTATTTTAGTAACATACTATTTTCCTGTTTATTACTTAACTTACGAACTACAATCTAAGTTTAGTAATTTCTATTGCTTTTTAAGTTTGGCATAAACCTTTTTATTACTAATTGAGCCCATGCTTATTAGAAAGAAAAAAATTGTAATAATAATCCACATAATAAATACCAGTAGATTTTGAGGTTTTATAGTCATTAGCCATATTAAAAATAATATAGAACAACCTCCTAATAATAGATATGTGAAAACTATAAAACTTCCATCTTTAAAAGTAGGCACTAATATAACCCTATTTTCATTATCTAGATTATCATCATATATCTTTAGTTTAAGCTTTTTATTTAAGTAAATGTAAAATGCTGCAATACCTATAAATCCTATAAAACATAAAGATATTAAAATCTTATTATCTAATTGAACTTCAAACGTATGTACATATTTCCGTAAAATAACTACAAATAAAAACGAACTACCAGTAACTGGCCAGAAAATATTATTTTTATTTTGTTTATCAACATTTAAATTTTCAAGTTCCTTCTCACTAAGTTTTGCATACCTTTTGGGAATGAACCAATTAATAAAAAGGAAAAAAGTATACAAGCCAAGTGCTTACTAAATCAATTAACAAATACTCATCATTATATTGAACGACTTTATATCTCGGATTTTTATTAATAACCTTAATATCACATAGCATTGTTTATCACTTCCTACTTTTACTTAGTAATCTTTATTTGAAGAACGGCTAACATAATATTGTTAGTCATTTTTCTACCTTTTTATAACATTTACTTTTTTATTGACTACCAAAGCTACATTACTAAGTAAGAACATTATTACAAGCATAATCCAAGTAATAAATAAAATGATGTTTTGAATACCTTCTGTGATAAACATATAAAAAGCAAGTATGCTTAAACTACCAAAAATAATATACGAAAGGAGCATTAAGCATAAATTTTTAAAAGTTGGTATTAAAATTATCTTTTCATCACAGTTATTTCTATCATAAACGTTTAACTTAGATTTCGAATTAATATATAAAGCCGAAAGGAAAACCCCCAAAAGTACGAGAGAGCATAAAATATTCACAGCAATTTGATTAATTTGTATATTTAACAACTGTATATATTTTCTCGTCAATACTGCCAATAAAACTGATCCCCCACCTGCTATCCATCCAGCTGAACTACTATTTTTCGGTGTAAATGTATTTAATTCTTCAAACTCACTTTGACTAATCTTCGCAAATTTCTTAGGTACACCCCAATTAAGCATTGGAATGAAAAAGAAAATCCAAGAACTAGTTACATCAACCATTAAAAACTCGTTCTTATATTTTATAATTTTATATCTCGGGTTCTTATTTATATTTTTTGATTCACAAATCAACACTTACCACTCCCATTTCATAGGGTTTATATGATTGCTAATACTTTTTGTAGCTTCACCAACGACATTTCCAATGCTATCTACTGTATTTACCGTTGACTTTTTGAAATTATCAATACCTTCATCTATCTTATGTCCAACCCAATCAGTTTTATCTTTTAACCCCAAAATATTTGCTTGGTAAGCCCAATCAGCAAGGTGGGTAGCTCCAATACCTACTGCCAAACCTCCTAAAGCAGCCCAACCAACTGGGTTACTAGCAAGTGCGACTATTGTTGCTGAAGTAGCAATTCCAGCACCAGTACCTATTCCTGTAGTTAAAGCATTATGCGACAACGCCTCCCCAAATGTTTTATCATCATTTGCAAGGTCATCATACATACCTATACCAAATCCTACACCTGCAACACCTTTACCTAGATATTTTCCACCTTTAGCAAATTTACTACCATTTTCTATAAACACATTACCTGATGTACGTTTGACTTCCACAAATGAATTTGGACCGGCTGGGCCTTTCACTCCACCTGCTGTATTGATAAATACACCGAATTTACTTGCATTTATACCGCCTTGCTCTAAAAGTGTTGACGTAATATCTAATCCCATATCTCGTTTAATACTATCTTTATTGTCATTTATATATTTCATTATACTTTTCGGGATATCGTCTTCTGGATGTTCTTTGGCATATGCCTTTATAACAGCAAAGTCTGCTTTATTTAAAGTTTCTTTCTCTGCTTTATGTTCAATTTTCCCCATAGCAACTTTCAAATATTTTTCATGACTTGCTTTGGCCCAATCAAGTTCTTTACCTGAAGGAATATTAAATTGATTTGTTGAAAAGTTCCAAAAATTTTGCGCTTGGGTAAGTCCTTGTTGGACAATTTTTTGAAATTCTTCAACTTCTTTAAATATTTCTGGTGATTTTTGATTAAACTCACGCAATTTGCGTAGCTTCTCTTCTAATTCATGTTTTTGTTGACCTAATGTTTGTATTATTTGTTGGTTCGATGAAATGGCTTGCTGATTATCGGAAGCATGCTTTTTCAAATTGTTATTCAAATTTTCATATCGCGTAATTTGTTGACTTAATGATCTGATATCTTCTTCAAGCTCTGATTCTTTTAAAGATATGCTATCAACCTCACTCGTATAACGTGACACAAAATTATCGCAAGCTTGCTTCGTTAAATCACTCAATGTTTTCATACTTGTTGATAATGGAATTAACACCGTACTAAAAAATTGCTTAGCTGACGTATACGCTTTCCCTTTAAGCGCATCATCATTGATAAATTGAGTAATTGCTTTTTCCAACGCATCATAATTTGAATTCATTGTTTGACTCAAATTCCCCACACTTGAAGCTTGGTTTCGAGATCTGTCTAAATACATGTCAATACTCATCGGCATGCTCCTTTTTCAAAAATATATGATTTTCAAACTATTTAAAATCAAATGCTTTTTACATCTACAAAGTTGTAAAATTTTAAAACTCGGCGATGATTATTTCTTATGTAAAGGAGTCTAGATGCAGGTAAATTGAGATAACATGTCGCCTTTTTTCTTATTTTAGCATATGGATATAATGGTGTCTTTGTATATTCGCAATTAATCAATAAAAATTATCTTTCAATATTTTAATTTTATTGCGACAACATCCTTAACATTAAATATATTAATATCTCAAAATATATTCACTATTAAAATATGTCATCAGTTGTTAAAAGTATTTCCTCATCATGCGAAATATCAAAACGTATCTAAAATACGAATAAGTTTATACAATCACACAACATCATCATTCAAAATTTTATTGCCCTTATTTTCAATATTCATTTCATATCTATCAGTTCATACATAATTAAAGTTTCAATTGTGCAATCTCACCGTTAATGCAACAACTTTCAAACAATAAATCATCACTATAAACACTCCTAGTTCAACACTTTTCAAACATAAGTATTGACACATTGAGCAAAATGATTTTTAATTGTAACTAATACAGTTACAATTATGAGGTGAGAAACATTGAATTTAGAATTTAACATTGCCGTGCATGTATTAGCTTTTTTAACTAAGCACCATTCAGAAAAATTCAATAGTAGTTCATTAGCAGAATTAACTTGTTTAAATCCTGTTCAATTACGACGCGTGACGACTCAACTTGTCGATTTAAAAATGATTAACACAATACGGGGTAAAGATGGCGGTTATTTAGCAAATGATCAAAGTGCTGATGTCTCTCTAGCAACATTATATAAACATTTTGTCTTAGAGAAAGAACACCACACACGTCTATTTACTGGCGACGAAGGCAGTCACTGTCAAATTGCTCGTAATATTGCAACTACTATGTCACATTATCAGCAAGACGAACAGAATATCATTATTAATTTTTATAAAGGAAAAACAATCAAAGATGTCATTGAAGACATTCAAAAGGAGGATTTATGTCATGAAAACATATGATTTAATTGTAATAGGATTTGGGAAAGCTGGTAAAACTTTAGCGAAATACGCTGCATCAACAGGTCAACACGTCGCAGTTATCGAACAATCTTCGAAAATGTATGGAGGCACTTGTATCAATATAGGATGTATACCTTCGAAGACACTTGTACATGATGGATTAGAAGGCAAATCCTTTGAAGCAAGTTATAATCGTAAAAACGATGTTGTCAATGCGCTAAACAATAAAAATTACCACTTATTAGCAGACGATAACAACATTGATGTACTGGATTTTAAAGCGCAGTTTAAATCTAATACTGAAGTGAATTTATTAAATCAGCATGGCGATATCGTCGATAGTATTACTGCACCTCATATCATTATTAATACCGGTGCTACCTCTGTCATTCCTAACATTAAAGGCCTTGATCAAGCTAAACACGTCTTCGATTCGACAGGTTTATTAAACATTAGCTATCAACCTAAGCACCTCGTTATTGTAGGTGGCGGTTATATCGCCTTAGAATTTGCTTCAATGTTTGCGAATTTAGGTAGTAAGGTAACAGTATTAGAACGTAGCGAATCATTTATGCCACGCGAAGATCAAGATGTCGTTGCACATGCTATTACTGACTTAGAAAATAAAGGCATTGCATTGCATACAAATGTTGAAACGACTGAATTGTCATCTGACAATCATCATACAACAGTCCATACTAACGTTGGTAACTTTGAGGCTGATGCAGTACTTTTGGCTATCGGACGCAAACCGAATACGGATTTAGCTTTAGAAAATACTGATATCGAATTAGGCGACAGAGGCGAAATTAAAGTCAATGCTCATCTTCAAACAACTGTGCCGCATATTTATGCTGCAGGTGATGTTAAAGGCGGACTTCAATTTACGTATATATCTTTAGATGATTATCGAATTATCAAATCAGCGTTATATGGTAATCAGTCACGTACGACTGACAATAGAGGCAGCGTGCCTTATACAGTATTTATAGATCCACCATTATCACGTGTTGGATTAACTAGTAAAGAAGCAGCCGCTCAACATTATGATTACACTGAACATCAACTTTTAGTAAGTGCTATACCTCGTCACAAAATTAACAATGATCCAAGAGGTTTATTTAAAGTAGTCATTAATAATGAAAATAATATGATTTTAGGTGCTACATTATATGGTAAGCAATCTGAAGAATTAATTAATATAATTAAACTTGCGATTGATCAAAACATTCCATATACCGTATTACGAGATAATATTTATACGCATCCTACAATGGCCGAATCATTTAATGATTTATTTAATTTCTAGACAAAACATAAAAACCTGGTGGCACGCATTGAATGATGCTGCCATCAGGCTTTATTGTTGTGCTTTTCGCTTTTCTAATTTTTCTTTAAGCTTTCTATCTTGTTCTTCTTTACGACGTTTACGTTCTTCATGTCGTTTTCTTAAACGCTCTTCTTCTTCAGGATCACGTGGTTTCTTTAATTGTTGAGAAACTTTTTCGATTAATTCTTCTTCAGTAAGCGCAGCCAGTGGGCGGTTATTAACAAAAGTGAATGTTTTTCGGCGTCCAGGTCCACAATAAGATTGACAACCTATCACGATTTCAGCATCGGGATCTAATTTTTCCAACTTCTTTTGTAACGTTCTTATATTGACTGCCTGACATTCATCACAAATAAGGAATGTATTTTTCATATTGCTACCCACCTTTCTTTATCATATCTATATCGTCGATTTCATTAATTTTTTCGTTAACTCTATCTATTTTACTCTTTTTAATATTTTTTTCAAGATACGTAACACGGCTGACAATAAAAAATGGAGCATTTATCTTCTAATTAAATTAGATGATTGCTCCCCTATCAAATCATTTATTGCCCATGATAAATATTAAATTTTAATGGTTTAATACCATGTTTTGTCCATTCATCATAAATTTTTTCTTTATCTACATCTTTATTGATAATTGTAATACCACAGTCTCCACCACCAGCGCCTGATGTTTTAGATGCACCGTGATACTTTTCAGCAATATCACACAAATATTTTAGCTTTTCAGTTTCTATATCAACTGTAGCTTCTTTATCCATACGTTGAATAATTGTACGATTCTGACGCACCATCTTTTGCACACCTTTAATGTTATTTGTTTTAAAAGCATGAATAAGCTTTTCAACACAACGATGTGAATCTTCTAAGAAGTCACCGTAAAATGAAGGATCTGATTTCAAACGTTTCACTTCGCTAACAAAGTGTGGTGATGACGCCGGTGAGCCAGTCCAACCGATAAGTACTTCCATATTTTCAGGTGCTTGTAATGGTTCGATGTGCAATCCAGGCCAGTTTTTGATTAAAACTTCTTCAACCGTAGTATCTTCAATTTGATGCTTAACCCATTCATGATCAAAAGTACTATACGCTAGCCATCCACTATATACACTCACAGCAATATCTCCGCATGAACTTAAACTTTGTAACTTCATATTTGCAATCACTGCTAGTTTATAAATGTATAAATTAGATAACTTCATATCATAAAATTCATTTAATACTTTTATAACTGACACAAGTACTGCTGCACTTGAACCTAATCCATATTTATGACCATTTGAATCATCTAAATTACTATCAATAGTCAGATGAAAATGCTTCATCGCTATATCGCAACTTTTCGCGTATTGTTCAAATATTTCAATAGCTGTGACCACATAATTTAATTGTTTTGCTGCATGTGGATCTGAAATGACAATACTATCTTCATCTCTACTAAATGTAACTGGGTTATGATGTAATGCTTTTGAATGAATGGTACCTTTATATTGGTCTGCTTCTTCAATAGTAGCAGTTACAAAACGATCTAACGCAATAAGTACAGATTTATATCCTGGTTCTGTTACAGCATATTCTCCAGCAATATAAAGTTTTCCGGGTGCTTTGACCTGAATCATTTTATCTCTTCCTTACTCAATTATTTCAATTCCTGTGGCAATAATGTCACTATCAATAATTTGGTTATTATCAAACTGTGTTAATAATTTATCTATAATCTGTTGCTTGTTTTTCTTTTCTACAAGTATTTTCACATTAGGACCCGCATCCATCGTAAAATAACACGGATATCCCGCTTCTCGGCATTCGTGAACGAGCGCCATTACATCATAACTTTCTTGCACAAGATATGTGAACGGCGGTGTTGATCCCAGATTCGTGGCATGCATACGTAAACCATTTTCTTCAATTACTTCACCAAGGCGTTTAAAATCTTTGTCTTGAATCGCTGCTTTTGCTTCAGCTAAATCTTCATCAATATGATCTAACCAATATTGATAAAACCTTGATGTGTTTCGTGTCAATGACATGCCATATCGACTAGGTACCTTTTTAGAATGTTGATTAATCACAACAAATATCATGGCAAGGTCATCTTCAAAATGATTCGATTCAAGTGGAACGGCATATGACGTCTCATCACTATACCCTTTTTCCCATTCTGCAAATCCACCATAAATACTACGCGACGCAGAACCCGAACCAATTCGCGCCAATCTCGATAAATCCTTATCTGACAGCTGCAAGTCTAGCGCTTGATTACAAGCTGCTGCTAAAGCTGCATATGCGCTTGCCGATGAAGCCAACCCTGCTGCTGTTGGTACAAAATTGTCGCTTTCAATTTCTGCATACCAATCGATGCCAGCTCTATTTCTGACAATATCCATATATTTTGAAATTTTCTCTAATTCTTTGCCACTAAACTTTTCACCATTCAACCAAAATTGATCCTGTGTTAACTGGTCGTTAAAAGTGACTTTCGTTTCAGTGTAAAATTTTTCTAATGTAACAGATATGCTATTATTCATTGGAATGATGAGTGCTTCATCTTTTTTACCCCAATATTTTATAAGTGCAATATTCGTATGTGCACGTGCTTTGCCACTTTTAATCAACGCATTAACCTCCTAAATTCTCAATCCAAGTATGTGCTGCACCAGCTTTTTCTACAGCTTTTACAATATTTTTCGCTGTTGGTAAATCTTTGGCAAGCAATAACATACTTCCGCCACGACCAGCACCAGTAAGTTTTCCAGCAATCGCACCATTTTCTTTACCAATTTTCATTAATTGTTCTATTTTATCATGACTAACTGTCAACGCCTTTAAATCCGCATGACATTCATTAAAAATATCCGCTAAGGCTTCAAAGTTATGATGTTCAATCACATCACTCGCACGTAAAACTAACTTACCGATATGTTTTACATGTGACATGTACTGAGGATCCTCACAAAGTTTATGAACATCTTCTACCGCTTGTCTTGTTGAACCTTTCACACCAGTATCAATAACAACCATATAGCCGTCTAAACTTAACGTTTTCAATGTTTCAGCATGACCTTTTTGGAACCAAACTGGTTTGCCTGATACAATCGTTTGCGTATCAATACCACTTGGTTTACCATGTGCAATTTGCTCTGCCCAATTAGCCTTTTCAATGAGTTCTTCTTTCGTTAATGATTTCCCTAAAAAATCATAACTTGCACGAACAAAAGCAACCGCGACAGCTGCACTCGATCCTAATCCACGTGATGGTGGTAAATTCGTTTGGATCGTTACTGCTAGCGGCTCTGTAATATTATTTAATTCTACAAAACGGTTCACCAAAGACTTAAGATGGTCAGGCGCATCATATAACATACCATCGTAAACATCGCTTTTAATAGACGAATAGTTCCCGCTCTCTAAGGCTTCTATTAAAACTTTGATTTTACCTGCGTTAAACGGTACTGCAATAGCAGGCTCTCCAAATGTAACAGCATGTTCTCCTATTAAAATAATCTTACCTGTCGATTCCCCATATCCTTTTCTTGTCATGTCAATATCACCTTTTATATTTATCCTATACTTGATTCATTATTTTTATTTATTAGTAAAAGACATCATATTCTAAGTTGCATACGCATTCGCGTTAAATTTCATTGCAGTCTTTATCTCACATTATTCATATTATGTATAATCTTTATTTTGAATTTATATTTGACTTAACTTGATTAGTATAAAACTAACTTTCGTTTACTTCAAAGTTTAAATCTTATCGAGTGATATTTCAGATTCTTTATCTTTTTATAAAATAGCCCTACAATTTATAATTTTCCACCCTAACTATAATACTACAAATAATAATTGGAATATATAGATTTACTACTAAAGTATTAGAACATTTCAATAGAAGGTTCGTTTCTTTCATAGTCATACGCATTATATATACCCTATTCTCAATCTATTTAATACGTAAAACATGAAATTTTCTTATTAAATTTATTATTTCAATCATATCATTACTTTTAATTTAATGATGTTCAATTTAAATATTAGGTCAATAACATATTTATGCTTTTTATGGATACTTTCAAAAATAACAGCCCCAAACGATAACTTGAAAGGGGCTGTTAAATATTTAACTATTGCATTTGGTCTATCATTTTCTTGTTTCTTTCAATCATTTTATCAAAATACGTATCGTATCTTTGCCATTCTTCTTGAGTAATTGGCGTCATATTTAATACACCGCCAAGATCTTTGATTGCATATAATAGTAAAAACATTACATCTTGAACAGTAATCGTTTTGTTAAGCAATGTCTCTAATGAGGCCATACAAGATGGTTCAATTTCAGGATATTTAAATTTAGTCACTTCACCTTTTAAAGCATGTTCATAAAATGTTTGCATCATCAATGCACGTTCTGAACCAGAGCCTTCAACACAAAGATAAATTTGTACAGCAATACCGCCTCTAACTCTTCGTTGCGATATGCCTGCAAATTTCTTACCATCGATACTTAAGTCAAATTTTCCTGGGCAATAAGAATGTTCAATTTCCATCGTATCAATATCAACATTCTCATCTTCGAACATTTTGCTAATTAAGAGGTACATCACAGTAAACGCTTCATCAATCGTTGTTTCTGTTTGTCCTTTGAACATCAGCGATATATTTAATACACCTTGATCTAGAACGACACCTAAGCCACCAGAATTTCTAACAATGGCATTATAACCAATCTCATTCGTTAAATAATCAATGCCATCTTTTAAAAACGGCAATCTTGAATCATGAATACCAAGAATAACAGTATGTTGATGAATCCAAGTACGCACAACATTATCTGATATATCTTTGCCCACACTTTCGCAAAATGTATCATCGAATGCGAAAGATTGCATAGGTTCTAATCCAGAAGAATGGTCGATATATCGCCAGTTGACGCCATTAAAATATTTACTCGCTAAATCCATCGTTATTGTAAGGCTTGCGCTGCTGTGATAATTGAAAGATTGTATACATCTTCAATTGAGCAGCCACGTGATAAGTCATTTACTGGAGAATTTAAACCTTGTAATACTGGACCAACTGCATCATATCCACCTAAACGTTGTGCAATTTTGTAACCAATATTACCAGCTTCTAAACTTGGGAATACAAAAACATTTGCATCACCTTGTAATTTAGCACCTGGCGCTTTTTTCTCAGCAACACCTGGTACAATCGCAGCATCAAATTGGAATTCGCCATCAATGATTGCTTCTAATTTTTCTTCTTCAGCTTTTTGTTGTGCTAATTTGACAGCTTCTTGAACTTTTGTCACGTCGTCTGATTTAGCAGACCCTTTTGTTGAAAAGCTTAACATCGCAACTTTTGGATCCATGCCAAAGCTTAATGCTGATTTTGCACTTTCTACTGCAATTTCTGCAAGTCCTTGTGAATCAAGTTCTGGATTGATTGCACAATCACCAAAGATGTATTGTTCATCACCTTTAATCATAAAGAAGATACCTGATGTTCTTGATACACCTGGTTTCGTTTTGATGATTTGTAAAGCTGGACGCACAGTGTCGCCTGTTGAATGTGCTGCACCACTAACTAAACCATCTGCTTTACCAGCATAAACAAGCATTGTACCGAAGTAGTTCACATTGTTTAATAATTCTTGCGCTTGTTCTTCAGTCGCTTTACCTTTACGTCGTTCAACAAATGATTGGACTAATTCAGCTTTCAATTCACTTGTCGCAGGATTAATTAATTCAATATTAGAAATATCAAGATTAAGTTTTTGCGCTAAAGATTGAACCTTAGTCTCATCACCTAACACGATTGGTGTAACATAATCTGTTGCTTGTAATTGTGTTGCAGCTGTTAGAACACGCTCGTCCTCTCCTTCAGGTAATACGATTTTAACGTTTTTACCAGAAAGTTTGTCTTTTAATACATTTAATAAATCAGCCATAATGTCCTCCTGTAATATAAATCTTATTAATCATTCACGGTATAATTATACGCCATTTTATTTCATAATGCCACGTCACCAATTTGTAATCATAATTTTATCGTTACCCCTTTGCTTTATGATAAAATTTATAAAGAACTGATGATTTTTGAAAAGGAGCGATAAACATGAGTCAAGCAGCCGAAACATTAGATGGTTGGTATAGTCTACATTTATTTTATGCAGTTGATTGGGCATCATTACGTCTAGTTCCAAAGGACGAACGCGATGCACTTGTCACTGAATTTCAATCATTTTTAGAAAATACAGCAACTGTAAGATCATCAAAATCTGGTGATCAAGCTATTTATAATATAACTGGTCAAAAAGCAGATTTGTTATTATGGTTCTTACGTCCTGAAATGAAGTCTTTAAATCATATTGAAAATGAATTTAACAAATTGCGCTTTGCTGACTTCCTAATCCCTACATATTCATATGTATCAGTCATTGAATTGAGCAATTATTTAGCTGGTAAATCTGATGAAGATCCTTATGAGAACCCTCATATCAAAGCAAGATTATACCCAGAATTACCACATTCTGATTATATTTGTTTCTATCCAATGAACAAACGTCGTAATGAAACTTATAACTGGTACATGTTAACTATGGAAGAACGCCAAAAATTAATGTATGACCATGGTATGATTGGTAGAAAATATGCTGGCAAAATCAAACAATTTATTACTGGTTCTGTAGGGTTTGATGATTTCGAATGGGGCGTAACATTGTTCTCAGATGACGTATTACAATTCAAAAAAATTGTATACGAAATGCGCTTTGATGAAACAACAGCACGATACGGTGAATTCGGTAGTTTCTTTGTAGGACATATTATTAACACAAACGAATTCGATCAATTCTTTGCGATTTCTTAATACATTGGTACGTTTATAAATTAATAAAAAAATTCCAAGCTTATCGGTTTAAGCTTGGAATTTTTCGTTTATCTTCAGTATATTCCCGTATACATAAGACGTGATTTGGTAAATAGTTGAAATCTGTATGTTTAAACTTATATATATGTGCTAATGTATTATCAATAACAAAGTACACTTTGCTCATAGCAAAGTGTACCCGAGTAGTCTTCCTTGGGAGAACTTTAACTACTATCACTACATATAAACGTTAACCTCAATAGAAATTATACAGTCGCTACTCTATACAATTTTTGTAATGGTTAACTAATATTATTTTAACCTATTTGAAATATTTGAAACATATTTTTGTCGAATTTTTTTCAATAATTTTTCCTTTTTATACTTCAAGAGAATTTTAACTACTAAAAATTCCGATGATTATTATTACAATAGTATCAAATATTAGTTTTTTAAAATCAATAACAACTTATCAAAAAGCTCATGTGGTTATTTTATAGTGTATAAACTATAATGAGTATTAAATTCTTATAAACAATGGTGATGAAATGGACATAAATTCAGAAGAATACAAACAAGAGGTACTTATCAAAGACGTTGTCATGCTTGCTGCTCGCATACTATTAGAATCTGGTGCAGAAGGTACGCGTGTAGAAGATACCATGACACGTATTGCAAAAAAACTTGGTTACAGTGAAAGTAACAGCTTTGTTACAAACACTGTCATCCAGTTTACGTTACATTCGGAATCGTTTCCTAGAATATTTAGAATTACCTCTCGAGATACAAACTTAATAAAAATTTCTCAAGCTAATAAAATTTCGCGTCAAATTACAAACAATGAAATTTCTTTAGCCGAAGCAAAAACGCAACTTGAAAAAATATATGTTGCTAAGCGTGACAGCAGTCTTCCCTTTAAAGGTTTTGCTGCAGCAATGATTGCAATGAGTTTCTTATATTTACAAGGTGGTAGATTGATTGATGTTTTAACTGCGATATTAGCAGGTAGTCTAGGATACCTAGTCACTGAGATTTTAGATCGCAAGTTACATGCACAGTTTATCCCAGAATTCATTGGTTCATTAGTTATTGGGATTATCGCCGTTATTGGACATACACTTATCCCAACAGGTGACTTGGCAACTATTATCATTGCGGCAGTCATGCCTATTGTTCCTGGTGTATTAATAACAAACGCAATACAAGATTTATTTGGTGGACACATGTTGATGTTCACAACGAAATCATTAGAAGCATTGGTTACTGCGTTTGGCATCGGTGCTGGCGTTGGTAGCGTATTAATTTTAGTATAGGAGTATCAGACTATGTTTTGGATCTTAAACTTTATCTTTAGCTTTTTAGCTTCAATGTTCTTCTGCGTCATTTTTGATGCACCTAGAAAATTATATCTATCATGTGGTTTCGTTGGTACATGTGGATGGATGGTTTACACCTTATTCTTCAACGGCTTTAATGTGCACACTATATACTCTAGTTTCTTTGGTAGTTTAGCATTAGGCTTGTTAAGTCATTATATGGCTCGTAAACAAAAAGAACCTGCCATCATTTTTATGGTAACGGGTATCATTCCATTAGTACCTGGTGGCTTAGCATACGATGCTACAAAAAATTTAGTCTTATTAAATTTCAGCACAGCAATAAATACAATGTTAGAAGTAACACTTATTGCAGGAGCCATCGCATTAGGTTTATTATTCGCCGACCAAATTTCCAAATTAATTGTTTCTGGGTTCGCGAAATCTTTTAAACGATTATAAATATTTGTTAGAAATGGCTCAGCCCAAACTCTTAGCAATTTTATATAAGGTTCAACTGCCTCGTCTTAAATGTCAATTTATAATACAAAAAAATCGCACGATACGCCTCCGAATGAAGAAGGTATATTGTGCGATTCTTTTATTATTTAGTTTTTTCTTTTTCAGGTTCTTCAATCATATCATCAACTTCATTTTCACTTCTATTTAAAATCAAGCGACTTAATTCATCATTATCCATATTTTTCAATTTAGGATATCGAATCACAAAGAATATTAAACCAATGATTAACCATCCAAGTAATGCAATATAAGACGGTGCAGTCAGTGCTGCAGGAGAACCTGGCACTAATAACAACGCTAAGAAAATGAATGATACAAATGAGCCGATAATAGCAAACGTTTTGTAAACCGGTGCATACGTATTACTTTGTTTGTTATAACTGAATAATTTTGCAGCAGACAAACATGTAATAAAGTAGGCAATGGATACACCAGTAGATGACATATCTACAATCCAAGTCAATGCAGTTCTTCCTAGCCAAGGTGCAATTAACGACACTCCTACTAGGAATATGATTGCGACATATGGTGTTTTGTATTTACTATGTAATTTACTAAACATTGTTGGCATAATACCTGAACGTCCCATAGAAAATAACAAGCGACTTGAACTCATCAAGAATCCATTTAAACCAGTAAATATACCCATCATAATTGCAATTGCTAATACACCTAATCCAATATAACCAAATGCTGTTTGTGTAACAGCACCTGTTAACCACAACTGCCCATTTAAACTTTGATGACTTGTTGATAACCAACCAGTATATAAAATCATGACAACATAAGTTAATGATGCTGCTAATAAACTGTACACGATAAGCTTAAATGTCTTGTTTGGTGCAAAGTTAAATTCTTCTGCTGTTTGTGGAATATTATCAAATCCAACATATGCCCATGGTGCCACGGATACAATAACCACAATAGACACTAACCATCCTTTGCTAGGTTCAGCTAACGGTTGTAAATTTTCAAGTGCAAAATTATTACCAAAGAATGAACCAAAGAACATCAATAATACGACGATTACCATCGCCACACAGAAATAATATTGTAATGATCCAGATACACTTGCGCCACGAATCGTTACTAGCATGAATACAAGTAGTAATACGGTCGCAATAATAATTTCCGTAATATAAACGTCCCAGCCCGCAATGGTGTATAGTTTCCCATTATTTAAGACATCTGGCAATAAGAATTTAACTAGTAAACTGAATGCGGTCGCATTTAAAGCAACGACACAGACATAACCAAAAGTTAAAAACCATGATGAGAAGAAACTCACATATCTGCCGAAACTTAAGAAACTAAAGGCAAACGCGCCCCCTGATACTGGAAATCTCTCTACTAATGCGCCATAACTAACCGCAATTAATATCATTAATAATGCACCAATAACAATACCAATTGATGCTGCAATCGGACCTGACTGCTTAATCCAGTCTCCTGGTAAGATGAATGCGCCCCATCCGATACATGAACCATATGCAATCGCCCATACAAACTTTTCAGATAGGTTTTGTTTTAAATCGCCTCTATCTATTTGCTTATTCTTTTTTTCCATAAATAAAAACTCACCTCGAAGGTATTCTATACCCAAAAGATGAGTTTGTAACTCTTTTTCTTGATTATTTTTATTAAAAATTTAATGTTTAGTTACATAGGTAATCTAAAGTTTTAAAATTTAACCAGCAAATTTGAATGTCGCAATGATTAACATTATCCATCCAATGATGAACAATACGCCACCAATTGGCGTAATCGCACCTAAAACTTTAATTTGAGTTAATACTAAAATATATAATGATCCACTAAAGAAAATAATACCAGCAAATATTAACCAGCCAGCCCAGTTAACATTGATTGAAGTTGTACCACTAATTACACCTATAATTAATAATGCTAAGCCATGGTACATTTGATACGTCGTTGCTTTTTCCCATACTGATAAATAGTGATCACTTATTTTTCCTTGTAAACCATGCGCACCAAATGCACCTGTTCCGACAGCCATCATCGCGTTTAATGCACCTAAAATAATAAATAATTTCATTGCTACCTCTCCTTATATAATTCAGTATTAATAAATGTTTAAATCCGAACACTCGAATAAAAGTATATGCGTCTTGATTATTAACCAACATACTTAACAAGCTATTAAGTAATTATGTTTCATTGTTGCTTTCTAAAAATCAAATATGGATTCACCATTGCCAATGTCATCATCTGTCGCTAATCTTTGTTGTTGGTTTGAAGGTTGTGAATATGACTTATTATGATGATGTGCTGAATGCGTATTTACTTTACCACCCATCGCTTCAATTTCAGCAGCTGTCACTTGATGAGTTGGCTGCGTTATTTGTGATTGTGCCATTTGATTATGGTTAGCAATACGATGATTCATTTGTTGTTCACCAATATGTGGTGTATTTGATGTTGAAGCATATAAAGATGTTAATATATGTATGGCATACATATGTTTTTCAAAGTCATGGTCATGCTGCGCCTGCTCTGCTTGTACTAATTCTTGCTCAATTCGTGCTATTAAAGTTTCTCTATTCACCATCTACGCCTCACTTTCACACCAATTAATTGGTGATTTTCCTACTGACTCTAAATATGCATTCGCTTTGGAATACGGTTTTGATCCAAAGAATCCTCTATATGCAGACAGTGGACTAGGATGCACTGATTTTATAATACAATGTTTAGATGTATCGATAAGCTTTATTTTTTGCTGTGCAGGTTTCCCCCACAAAATAAAGACAACATGTTCTTTATAATCAGACACTGCTTTAATAATTTCATCAGTAAATGTTTCCCAACCAATATCACGATGAGAATTTGCTTCACCCTGTCTTACGGTTAAAACTGTATTTAATAACAAGACGCCTTCTCTTGCCCAATCTTGTAAATGCGGTGTTTGTCTAACACATCCAATATCATCTGCTAATTCTTTATACATATTACGTAAAGATGGAGGGAATTTTGCGTTAGGTTGCACTGAAAATGCTAATCCATGTGCTTGGTTTGGACCATGATACGGGTCTTGTCCTAATATAACAACTTTGATATTTTCAAACGGTGTTAAATCAAACGCTTGATATATATTTTCCCTATCAGGGTATACGATTGCAGTCGAATATTCTTTTTCTAAAAAATCATGCATAGCTTTAAAGTCATGTTTCGTTGTTATGTCATGAAAAATTTGCGACCATTCCATTCAATCTCACCTCAGGACATATTTTAACATATCACACTTATCTAAAGTGAATGACATTTTCAAAAGTTACAATAGTATGAATGATTCATTTCAACAATCATCAAATATTGAATGCTTAATATTTTTCAATTAGGTTAAAAATGATATGATGAATACAATATTATTATGTAGGAGTGAAGCTCAATGGCTTTAAAGAAAGTTTTAACAATTGCCGGTTCTGACACAAGTGCTGGCGCAGGTATGCAAGCAGATTTGAAAACGTTCCAAGAATTAGATACGTATGGCATGGTCGCTTTAACTGCCATCGTTACTATGGATAAAGATACATGGTCACACGATGTCACACCATTACCTATGGACGTATTTGAAAAGCAACTTGAAACGGCTTTATCAATCGGACCTGATGCTATTAAAACAGGTATGTTAGGTACTGAGGAGATAATCAAACGTGCTGGAGAAGTATATGAGGCATCTAATGCACAATATTTTGTAGTAGATCCTGTCATGGTTTGTAAAGGCGAAGATGAAGTGCTTAATCCTGGAAATACTGAGGCGATGATTAAATATTTACTACCTAAAGCAACGGTAGTGACACCAAACTTATTTGAAGCGGGTCAATTATCAGGATTAGGTAAATTAAATTCAATTGAAGATATGAAAAAGGCTGCAACAATTATCTTTGATAAAGGCGCACAGCATGTCATCATTAAAGGTGGCAAAGCTTTAGATCAAGATAAATCGTATGACTTATACTATGATGGTCAAACATTTTATCAACTAACAACAGACATGTTCCAACAAAGTTATAACCATGGTGCTGGTTGTACATTTGCTGCGGCAACAACTGCATATTTAGCTAACGGTAAGTCACCGAAAGAAGCTGTGATTAGCGCGAAAGCTTTCGTCGCTTCTGCTATTAAAAACGGTTGGAAAATGAATGATTTTGTTGGTCCTGTGGATCACGGTGCATACAACCGTATTGAACATATCGATGTTGAAGTAACAGAGGTTTAACGATTAGGCGGTTCATCTATAAATCAACATTATTAGCCACACCACTTAAATTGGGTATGAACTCAATTTATGTGATGTGGTTATTTTTTTATAATCATCATGCTCTGTATATAATTTAAATTTGAAAGTTACATATAAGCGTTATTAGCTTTTATTGAAAATTTCATACATATCGAACAATACATACAAATATTTCCTATACATCTACATCTATGACTAAATAACCCTTTATTTTCAAGATGAACTTAAACTCATCTATATGCTCAATACCTCTATCATTATCATTCTTTTGCGATAGATGCCTCTCTAATCATATATGTTATATTTCCCAAATGACTGCCAGGCTACTCTATAAATATATATTTATTTAGAACTTTTATACATAAATAGTCTTAGTAAATCATACGTTCTATGTCTGATAAAAAGTTGATACTTAAGGTTGATGTCACACATAAAAATGTTATTTATAATATAACCATAGAGTAGCAAAGGAGGTAATATAGGTTATGATTATTTATCGACAGTATCACCATGAAGGCGCACCAGTTTATGAAATTATAACCAAAACGTTTCAGCATGTTTCAATTAAATGTGACGATTCATTTAGTGATACTGAAATATTCAAATTGCTCTCTTTATTACAAGACGATATAGATCATATGAAAGTTAGTTAAATTGACTAATCGTTCCAATAATCCAGAATTTATTAAACATTGATATAGTTGTTATTATTATTTTAGATTAATGCATCCCCGTGCAAAGAAAGAAACGTAACCTATATTCATCTCTGTTCCCAATAATAATAACAATACATAACTGATATTAGCTGTCCTTTCATCTCCTAATTAATATGCGTTCATGCAGCTAATATCGGTTATTTTTTTGTGCTCAAAGAAATTTTTATTTTAATCTCTCCATCGTCATTAATTGCTATAATTTCGTGTTCGTGTTGTTCAATGAATTCGATATTTTCATTTATTAAAATAGGTTTAACGTAGTTAATTTGACACTGGTTTGTCTCTAATGACATAGCCATCAGCATCATTTGACTCACTAATTGTCCTGGCACAATCTCATTATGTATTGGATTATCATCATTTACGAGCGCCAAATATTCATTTATCCATATCTCATTAAACTTCATCTCTACTTCATCGCCTTAATAAAAGTTTGTGTAACCGTTATGACATGTCGATCATTTTTAGTTAATGTTAAAGCCATTGTATAACGTGTGATATTGCGAGTCTGTCGGCATTCAATATCTTCTAAATGCCCTACATATATTGTGTCTACTTCTATCTTTTGAGTTTGATTAATTGCTGATTTTGTTAAAATCAGTTCGCTATTTGCATATTTTTTAAATAAATCAAATTTTGGCCATAATGACGCACACATTAATGGTGGTACTTCTTTTCTATAAGGTTGGTTAAAACACTGATAATATGCAGCCACACTATCCTTAGAAAATGACACATTTAATCGCTGGTTAGAATCGAGTAAATAATGCTGCATTTCCTAGACCTCCCCCTATCCCCATAGATGCAATCATAGTCTCTTTGTCAAACATATAAAATAATCGAGTCACTAATTGGGCACCGCTTGCACCGTATGGATGACCTGATGCTAATGCACCACCCCATATATTTAATTGCGTATTTGAAATATTTAAAGCTTGTTGGCAGGCAACTACCTGTGCACTGAACGCTTCGTTAATTTCAATGACTTCAATATTTTCTATCGTTAATTGATTTCTTTTTAGTAAGTTGGAAATGGCTGGTACTGGACCAATGCCAGGAAAATTAGAATCAACACCTACCGTAACACCATCTTTAAATAATAAACCATGCTCGAAACCTAATTCGTATGCCATATCTTTTTCCATAATAAGCAATAAAACTGCACCATCATTTTTCATACAACTATTCGCAGCGGTAACGGTCCCACCTTTGATCACGGGCTTAAATCGGCCAAAGTTATCTTTCGGAATATGTGATTTTAGACTTTCATCAGTGTTGAATATTTCTCCTTTAACGGTTATAGGTAATATTTCCTGAGAAATATTTCCATTCTTTACATTTTCCGCTGTCAATTGATGACTTCGATAAGCAAATTCATCTTGTAATTCTCTTGAAACATCATACATCTTGGCCACATTTTCAGCACCTTGAATCATTGATGGGTCGCTCATTTCAGGTGCAAATGATGCACGCTCATAAAACTCAGGTAATGCTGTTTCGTACACAGAATGCGGTCGTTTGATTTTCCAAGGTGCTCGACTTGTACTTTCAACACCACCTGCAATATATACCTTGCCAGCTCCGGCTTGGATCATGCGACATGCATATTGAACACTTTCAAGTCCAGACCCACATTGCCGATCGATTGTGACGCCAGGTATTGAATCTTTAAGCCCCGCTTCAAGCAATGCTTTTCTTGCAATATTGCCACCATTCCCAACAACATTACCTAAAACTACATCATCTATTTTAGATATTACCTCTGGATACTTCTCTTTAAAATGTTGGAATAAAGGTTTAAGCAATTGTTCTGGCTCTAAATGTTTTAAAGTGCCACCATATTTCCCAAATGCAGTTCGTTTAGCTGCAACTATGACTGCTTGATTCATATTATAATTCACCTCTCAAATACATCGACATCATTTTTTCTCTAGCAATTTTACCACTTGCAGTGTAATACATCTTTTCTACATGATGAATCATCGATGGAATTTCATAGCGTTTCACTTTCTTTTTTAAAAATTGTTTTACATTTTTATGTGTAAGTGTCACATCACCAGAATAAAGCAATACGCCTATTTGACCAAAACGCTCATTTGGAATACCGATGATAATTGCTTCATCAATGCTCGAAGATTGCGTTAAAAGGCGTTCAACATGTGCTGGATATATATTTTGACCACCAATAATTAACATATCCTGTTGACGTCCCGTTAAATATAAATACTGCTCTTTTACATAGCCATTATCATTAGTAACAAACCATTCATCATTATTTATACATTGTTCACTTACATAGCCACTAAACATCATATTACTTTTTATACAAATAGTTCCTATACCATTGTGATCGTGATTCGTTGTTTTCAATTCCACATTTGGAAATAGCACACCTACTGATTCAACTGGTGCTTGCTGATTCAAGTTATAGCTGATAAAACTGGTTTCCGATGTACCAAAAAATTCAATCAAATTTATGTCATTTGCTTGATTTTTTATCTTTTTAAAAATAGAAGAATGCAGCTTATCTCCACTGCTAAAAAATGATTGGATTGTATGTTCATTGTTGTAAACTAACAATAATGATTTAATCATCGTTGGAACAAGAAACATAGCAACTTTGTATGATGATATTTTATGACATTGATTAAGTAACTTTTCAGGATGAAAAGTGGTCTGTCCTATAAAAGTACGACCGGAACTTAAAGCAAACAATAACGCATATAATGTTAACGAGTGCGATAGTGGTCCAGGGGCTGCTATTGCATTTTCATTTTTTAACATCAACATTTCATTAACTTCAAAAGAAGCCAACCATGAATCTTCATCACGATAATATGCTTTTGGCAGTCCAGTTGTCCCTGAAGTAAAACCAATATGTAATAAATTGGGGTAGTGCTGTAATTGCGTTGAATCAATAAACATCGGTGAGTCTATATTCTGCATGAGACCTGTATCTCCAATTACATCTTTAATACCATATTTTTCAATCAATTGACGATGTATAGTACTTTGCCATTTACCTTCCATCATCATAGGCACTTTATGTAAACGATGCAAAGCTAAATAACAAATAATACTTTGCACCGGTGATTTCATATTAATAGCAACGACAGGGTTAAGTGAATATTTCTGCAAAGATTCAACTGCGCTAGTGATGCGGGCATTTAGTTGACTATATGTAATTGTTTCATCATCGATATGTAATGCTATGTCATTAGGTTTATTTTGAGTATGTGTTTTCAACTGTTCTAAAATTACGTTCATCAATATCCCTCACTCAATGTAAACTTTAAAATACATATTGTTAACATTATATAATGAATAAGTATTTTTATCAGGTAAACCTGCCTATTATAAAAATCAAACTTAAGCCCTAGATAAATTTGATACTGTAGTACCATGTTTTTTATTAGATAAGACGTTACTATATGTATATAGAGAAAAGAAGTTATCGCAATCGCAATAACTGACACAAATAAGTCACCCAATCTATTTAAGTTTGTGTTCTCTATAATAATATTGAAGGTTAGAGTCTCAATATTAATTGCGTTGGACAAAATACTCTAAGACATATTTACATCCTAACATTTCAATAGCAAGAGAATTTTAAGTATTCAAAGCTAAACATATGCTTTAAGTCCCCTCTTTCCCCCATTGCGATAATCATTGCAGTGGGGGTTTATGTATATACAAAAACTTTATTACGGCTAATTACAGTTCTCAATTTAAAAAGCACTTTAAAGTTAGCAGAACCTACTAGCTTTAAAGTGCTTATATACGATTGATTTATACTTTTTATTAAAATCTCTAATTCTTACGTTCTTTAACCCACCATAATGCTTCTTTTGGATGTTCTGCATAATAAGCTCTATCTTGCTCGTTATCTACATTTGGATACGAACCTTTTAGAGATTTTCCTGCTGTACTTAAATGTAAGAATGTAATAACTAAAAAGCCAATAACACTGATTGCTGTTAAATAATACGCAGGTGCTAATGGATCTCCAGTTTTCGTAACTAACCATGTTGCAACTAATGGCGTCGTACCACCAAATATCGAAACAGAGATATTAAATGTTACTGATAAAGTTCGATATCTTATATGACTGTAAAACATCGTTGGTAACGACCCTGGCATTGTCGCTTCGTAAGTTGATAAGAAAAATCCTAATATAAATATACCGATTACTATTACAACAAATGATTGTGAATGTAATAACATAAATGCGATGATACTGAATAATGTTAGCCCACCAGTACCAATTAGAAATACTTTCTTTTCACCTATTTTATCCGCTAACTTACCAAACATTAATGCTAATGGAATCATTATTGCCATGACACAAGTAATTAATACACTTGTTGTCGTTGCATCTAATTTAATAACTTGTTCTAAATAGGTTGGTAAATATGCAGTTACCATATAGTTTGTAACATTGAAGAATACAACAGCTACAAAACATACAAATATATCTTTGTAATAAAATCTGATGATTTGTAAAAAGTTAATGTTATCTCTTTCTGGTTGTGTTGCAACATCATTTTCGAAAACTGGTGATTCTTCCAGCTTACGACGTAAATATAAGCCGAATAATCCTAGGAATAAACCGAGTAAGAATGGGATTCTCCAACCAAATGATGCCATTTGTTCATCTGTTAAAAAGAATGTTAATACAGCAATCATAATTGAAGCAGCTATGTAACCTGATAATGTCCCAATTTCTAGTCCACTACCTAATGAGTTACGACGCTTATCTGGAGATGATTCGGCAACATATGTCATTGCCCCCGCATACTCTCCACCTGTTGAAAACCCTTGTAGTACTCTTGCAAGCAATAATAGTATTGGTGCCCAAAGTCCAATTTGATCATAGCTTGGCAATAATCCAATGGTTAATGTTGAAAATGCCATTAAAATAATTGTAGATGTTAATACAACTTTACGTCCATATTTGTCACCAATAATACCAAATACGACACCACCAATTGGTCTTAATAAAAACGCAATGGCTAATGCTGCGAAAGTCAACATTTGTCGAATGTCTGCATTCTCTACTGGAGAGAAGAAGTTCGCTCCAATGTACGCAGTTGTATATGCATAGACACCAAAATCGAACCATTCCATTGCATTACCGATACCGGTTGCAACAACGGTTTTTTTAGCTTTCTTTGCATCCACCATGTTAATATTCTCTTTATTAAAATCCATGAATTCATACACTCCCTCTTGTATGTTTCATAATTATACGGAATTAATTAGTTTTGTCAAATTTATAAGAATTTAAACTTTTATATAAATACAAAAGTATGTTTGTTCAAAAATTTCGCTTTATCGAATTAAATTCAATGATTTTATACCCTCATACATTTGAATTAAACAATAATAATTCTTAAATCATCGAACGATTAACTTTTTGGAATTATAACTAAAAATAGCGATAGCACACAACTTCATGTAAGTGATATGCTATCGCCATTTTCGACATCGTATTTAAATGTTTATACTCAATTTACTTCAATAACTTTGTCATTACTTTAATTTATTTTTACAAAAATAAATTATCAACGAGTCAGACATTACTCTTTAAAAATTCATAATGTTTAATAAATATTTATTTTAAATTCCTAATCTAAAGCGAAATATTTCTAAGTATAATCTAATATTTATGAATATGCATTTTAACCATGGTATTCTCTGTTTTAACAAGTTTTATAATACGGTATTAATTTCTGATGGATCATTAATAATAAAATCCGGATTTGAATGAAGTAATGACCTTGCATCATGTGCACCCCAAGTGACAGCTGCAGATTGCATACCAGCACGTTGTGCCATCTCAACATCAAACGTTGAATCACCAATATACACCGTTTGTTGGCTATTTAAATTGTAGCGTTGCACAATTGTGTGTATGCCTTCAGGATTTGGTTTATATGCACTTACTTGATCGGATCCAACAGCTTCGGTAATCAAGTGATTTAATCCAATAGCCGATAAATTTCTTTCTAATACATCACTCTTCTTACTAGACACCACGAAAAGTTTTTTCCCTTGGTTATACAAACTTGTAATGGCTTCAGTTATACCCGCAAATTCATAAATATAGTCCTTTTCAATAGATTGATATGTATGTCTAAATGTATCGATTAACTTTGCTAATGCTGCTTCATCTAATGGTCGGTCTGCTAATTTTAAAAATGATTCTTCAATAGGTATTCCCATATAATGCGTTATTTCTTTAGATGATGGTTCCGTTAAGCCACATGCTTTAAATGCACTTTGTGTTGCTACTTCACCACATTTTTTCGTGTCTGCCAACGTACCATCAAAATCAAAAATATAATTGTCAAACTTCAATATTAACACCCCTATTCGTTTATTATT